>VOFI01001394.1_pt1 | contig 606000 bp, 437 predicted proteins | sample 5384131 | NCBI WGS metagenome assembly VOFI01 (sample SAMN12384728, study PRJNA508395) | human gut metagenome | isolation source: healthy gut H | host: Homo sapiens | reverse complement strand
GCCTTGAACTTTGTTGGTTCACTACAGTTTCGCTTGTCTCAATATGTCAAAGCTCGTTTCCACTATAATAGCGGATGCTGGAGAATATCGGAGTCGAACCGATGACCTCTTGCATGCCATGCAAGCGCTCTAGCCAACTGAGCTAATCCCCCAAAAACAGAAGGCAGTACAAAAGAAGGAAAAGCCACAGATGACTTCTCTACTCTATCCTCGGCCACAATCCCGACCCTGTCCCGATGCGGGAAGGGAAAGAGCGGCCTCTCCAGAAAGGAGGTGTTCCAGCCGCACCTTCCGGTACGGCTACCTTGTTACGACTTAGCCCCAATCACCAGTTTCGCCCTAGGCCGATCCTTGCGGTCACGGACTTCAGGCGCCCCCGGCTTTCATGGCTTGACGGGCGGTGTGTACAAGGCCCGGGAACGTATTCACCGCGCCATGGCTGATGCGCGATTACTAGCGAATCCAGCTTCGTGGGGTCGGGTTGCAGACCCCAGTCCGAACTGAGACCGTTTTTAAGGATCATGAGCCGGTCGCCCGGCTCCCCTCTGTGACGGCCATTGTAACACGTGTGTGGCCCCGGACGTAAGGGCCGTGCTGATTTGACGTCATCCCCACCTTCCTCACACCTTACGGTGGCAGTGTCCGCAGAGTGCCCGGCATTACCCGATGGCAACTACGGAGAGGGGTTGCGCTCGTTATGGCACTTAAGCCGACACCTCACGGCACGAGCTGACGACAACCATGCAGCACCTCCACAGGAGTCCCGAAGGACCTCATCATCTCTGAATCGTTCTCCTGCAGTTCAAGCCCGGGTAAGGTTCCTCGCGTATCATCGAATTAAACCACATGTTCCTCCGCTTGTGCGGGCCCCCGTCAATTCCTTTGAGTTTCACCGTTGCCGGCGTACTCCCCAGGTGGGATGCTTAATGCTTTCGCTTAGCCGCGGCACGCCAGGCGCGCCACAGCGGGCATCCATCGTTTACCGCGCGGACTACCAGGGTATCTAATCCTGTTCGATACCCGCGCTTTCGAGCTTCAGCGTCAGTTACGCTCCCGCCAGCTGCCTTCGCAATCGGGGTTCTTCGTCATATCTAAGCATTTCACCGCTACACGACGAGTTCCGCCGGCGTTGCGCGCACTCAAGTGGGGCAGTTCGCGCTGCAGTGCAGACGTTGGGCGCCTACATTTCACAACACGCTTACCTCACGGCCTACGCTCCCTTTAAACCCAATAAATCCGGATAACGCCCGGGCCTTCCGTATTACCGCGGCTGCTGGCACGGAATTAGCCGGTCCTTATTCGCGCGGTACCTGCAGACCTCCAGCACGTGGAGGGTGTTATCCCCCGCGCAAAAGCAGTTTACAACCCATAGGGCCGTCATCCTGCACGCTACTTGGCTGGTTCAGACTCTCGTCCATTGACCAATATTCCTCACTGCTGCCTCCCGTAGGAGTTTGGACCGTGTCTCAGTTCCAATGTGGGGACCTTCCTCTCAGAACCCCTACTGATCGTAGGCTAGGTGGGCCGTTACCCCGCCTACTACCTAATCAGACGCATCCCCATCCATGTCCGCAAAGCTTTACTCCAATTCAGATGTCCTCATCGGAGACCATGGGGAGTTAGTCCGCCTTTCGACGGGTTATTCCCCAGACATGGGCAGGTTGGATACGCGTTACTCACCCGTGCGCCGGTCGACACCTAGAGGGTGTGTCAAAACTCTCTTATTCTTAAAAAATCACAAAGCCCTGACTTTCACAAGCCAGGGCTTTGCTATGTCTAAAAGTTGTTGTAACTTTAGACCATAGAAAAAATTTAACTATGGCAAAGTTACACTTTCGTTCTTATACCACCAACCAAATGGTTCTTTTTCCGCAACGAATCGATGAAAATATTGCGGAAAACGACCCAGTACGCATCGTTTCCAGCATTGTGGAGCATCTTGACATGAGTTCAGTCAACAAATTATACAACGGTATGGGCAGATGTCCGTATCATCCACGCATGATGCTCAAAGTCATCATCTATGCCTATATGAACAATATCTATTCATGTCGTAGGATAGAGCAATTGCTCCTGCGTGACATCCATTTCATCTGGCTGGCAGGATATGAAAAGCGGACTTCATAACAATCAACCGTTTCCGCAACCGTCTGAAGGACGAGATCAATAACATATTCACACAGCTTGTGCTCGTTCTTGCAGAGAAGGGATTTGTGAGTCTCGACGTGGAGTATGTGGACGGTACGAAGATAGAGTCGAAGGCCAATAAGTATACGTTTGTTTGGCGTAAGACTGTCGAGCGTAACCGTGCCAGATTGATTGACAAGGTAAAGGCTCTGCTTGCCCAGGGTTGACGACTGCATAGCACAAGACAATACCAAGACAGACGAAACGGTGGAATTCACCCCGTCACAACTTGCCGAGATATCCGCAGAACTTAATGCCTCGCTGTCTGACCCGCAAGTGGAAATGGACAAGGAAGAAAAGAAGAAGAGGCGCAAGTTAGCCAAGGAACTCAAGGAACGTAGCGAGAAACTGGCTGAATACAACCAACATCTTGAAACTCTCGGTGACCGCAACTCTTATTCAAAGACCGACAAGGATGCTACATTCATGCACATGAAGGAGGATGCTATAAACGACAGGCTGACAAAACCCGGTACAATCTTCAGATTGCAACCGAGAACCAGTTCATCACCAACTTTGCATTGTTCCCCAACCCTACAGACACCCTTACCTACATCCCATTCATGGAGTCGTTCCGTGAGCGTTACGGACACTTTGCGTCAACGGAAGTGGCAGACTCTGGTTATGGCTCAGAGGAGAATTACGAGTTTATGGAGCTGAACGGCACCGCCGCCTATGTGAAATACAACCGCTTCCATATAGAGCACCGTCCGCAGTATGTACCGGATCCGTTCCGCTCGGAAAACTTCTATTACAACAAGAAGGAGGACTATTGCGTTTGTCCGATGGGACAACACATGACACGCACTGGAACCAGCCACAAGACAAGTGCGAGTGGATACGTCTCCAATAGGGCAACATATACAGCACAGAATTGTGAAGGATGTCCGCTACGTTGTCTGTGTTTCGATGCATCTGGGGACAGACGTGTGATAGACCGGAATCACAAACAGGAAGCTTACAGACAGAAAGCGAGTGAGCTGCTCACCTCAGAGGAAGGTTTAAGGCATAGAGGCAAAAGATGTATTGAGCCGGAAGCGGTTTTCGGACAAATTAAATACAACATGGCGTATCGTCGTTTTCGCCATATCGGTGTAGACAAGGTCAAAATGGACTTTGCCTTCTTTGCCATTGCCTTTAATATAAAGAAAATGGTGGCAAAAATGACCAAGGGAGGACTTTTCTCTTATTTGAGGGCTTATTTGACCAATATAACGCCATATAAATTGTTTATAAGGCTCTTTTTTGTAGAAAAACAAAAACTCGTTGTACATCCACACAAGAACGTACAACGAGTTTTTTTTATTTATATTGGGAGTTTTGACACACCCTCTATCGTTTCCCCTCGACTTGCATGTGTTAAGCCTGTAGCTAGCGTTCATCCTGAGCCAGGATCAAACTCTCCATTGTAAAATATCCGTTTGACTTCCCTTACGAAAAGGGAAAGACTTTGTCTCTGTTCTCAAGGACGCTCATCCAGATGTACCGAAGATTGGGCTCAAAGCACCTGTTCCAAAAAAAATGGACGGCTCTTCTTCTTTACCCAGATGCGACCAAACCAAAAATGATCAGGAAGCATCCGCTTCTTGTACTACTCTCTGTCTTATGTAAATCTCTTCAAAGATCGCTTATCTTTATCGCTCTCCCTTTCTCGGCGTATACTTTGTTCGGAAAAGCGGGTGCAAAGATACGGTGTTTTTTAATACCCTCCAAATGTTTCGAAAGAAAAGTTTGCGAAAGTTGGTAGTTTTTCGCGTTATTTTACAAAACAAGGGTAAAAAGAGGGTGTTTTTGGGGAAATGGCAGGAAAAAGGGGAAAGCAGTAGTAAGGGAACGGACGGTTTGCATCTGTCATTATAGGGAGATTTCGGCTCCTTTATCATTTAATTATTCTCTCCTTATTATATATAGGGGCTGGAAAGACGAAAAGAAAGGGCAGGATGGGCAAAGAAAGGGGGCGGACGGAGGAAAAAGCCTCGCCTACCCTTTCCGGGGAAGGCCCAAAAGCCTGCGCCAATCCTTCGGGATGGTCTCGGGATCCGTTCGGGATGGAAAACGGTACGCGGACAAGTGGATTTCTCATGCAAGAGAACTGACTTAGTAATCGCACGCAGATTGGGCTCAAAAGTGGGGTAAAAAATGAAGTTAACTTCGTAGCCCTATGAATATAACTTCGTAGGCCAATGAAGTTAACTTCGTAGGCCGATGAAGTTATATTCATTTTTAGGGGCAGTTAGGAGAGGGCTTCAGCGCGACCTTGCCGAGGGTTGCTTATAGCCAGAGTTGGTGATAGCTGAAGGCCGCGCTAGGTGGTAACTTATGACCACATTTAGTGAATAGTTCCGATTTATATCCATTATAAAAGATAAAAATATGGCAACTATTATTCGTCAATCATACATCGACAAGATAGAAAGACAACCATAGAACGCAATAACAAACTCATTTACAACAGGTTTCCATAATCTTCCATACCATTGAAAGTGGATGGAATAAACATACAGCGCTCTTTATCAGGTACTTATAAAATCACCAATGATATTTTTCCACTTTTTCTTTGCAAGAACGCGGTTTATATCTAATTATTTAGTAACTTTGTATCCAAAATGACAGATACGCACTTTCATAACTAACAATTTAATATTCATAAGAAATAATATTCACAAGATACATGAAACACTTCATTCTATCCTGCGCACTGTCGATGGCGGCTATAGCCACCTCCAGCGCACAACAAACTGGTAAGTTGCCCGTCTACCTCGACAACACCAAACCAGTAGAGCAACGCATCGACGATGCCATTACCCGCATGACGCTGCAAGAAAAGATTCGCATCATTCATGCACAGAGTAAGTTTTCTTCTGCAGGAGTTCCCCGTTTGGGATTTCCTGATTTCTGGACAGATGACGGTCCTCATGGTGTTCGCCCTGATGTACTGTGGGACGAATGGGAGCAGGCTGGTCAGACCAACGACTCCTGCGTTGCCTTCCCTGCCCTCACCTGCCTGGCAGCATCCTGGAACCCACAGATGAGCAGAATCTATGGAGAATCATTAGGCGAAGAGGCTTTGTATCGAGGAAAAGACATGATCTTAGGTCCTGGCGTGAACATCTATCGCACCCCATTGAACGGACGCAACTTCGAATATATGGGTGAAGATCCTTACCTGGCAAGCATCATGGTTGTACCTTATATCCAAGGATTACAGTCTAAGGGAGTATCAGCCTGCGTAAAGCATTACTGCCTCAATAACGAGGAGGAATACCGTCATCAGGTAAACGTCATCGTGAGCGACCGTGCCCTCCATGAAATCTATCTCCCAGCCTTCAAGGCTGCTGTAGAGAAAGGTAAGACTTGGGGAATCATGGGTGCATACAATCTCTACAAGAACGAACACAACTGCCACAACCAGTGGACTCTGAACAAGATTCTGAAGGGCGACTGGAAATATGACGGCGTAGTGGTAAGCGACTGGGGAGGCGCACACGATACCGACCAAGCCGTGAAGAACGGGCTCGACATAGAGTTCGGCACATGGACGAACGGATTGACCATGGGTGCCAGCAATGCCTACGATAATTACTACCTTGCCGTACCATATATAAAAGGTATCCAGGAAGGTAAATACACCACCAAGGAATTGAATGAAAAGGTGCGCCGCGTATTACGCCTATTCTATCGTACCACCATGAATCCGAACCGTCCTCATGGTTTTCTCTGTTCTGACAGCCACTATGCAGCAGCCAGACAGATTGCCGAAGAAGGCATCGTACTGCTCCAGAACAAGAACCATGTGCTTCCTATCAATACCCAGAAGGCACAACGTGTTTTGGTAGTAGGAGAAAATGCCGTGAAGATGATGACCGTGGGTGGAGGCAGTTCTTCTCTCAAGGTACAGCGGGAGATTTCGCCACTCGACGGATTAAAATCTCGACTGGCAAAAGATAATGTGGAAGTGGAGTTTGCCCGAGGTTATGTAGGCGATGTAAGCGGAAATTACAATGGCGTAACTACCGGACAGAATCTGGAGGACAAACGCAGCGAGGCTGAGCTGATAGCCGAAGCCGTAGAAAAAGCCAAGCATGCTGATTACGTGGTGATGTTTGGCGGCTTGAACAAGAGCGATTATCAGGATTGCGAAGGTCACGACCGCAAACAGTTTGAATTGCCATACGCTCAAGACAAGCTCATCGAGGCTTTGGCTAAAGCCAACAAGAACTTCATCTATGTGAATATCTCAGGTAATGCTGTGGCTATGCCTTGGAAAGAAAAGGTAGCAGGCATCATTCAGGGATGGTATATCGGTAGCGAAAGCGGTGAAGCTCTGGCTTCTATCCTCACCGGCGACAAGAATCCTAGCGGCAAATTACCATTCACATGGGTAAACTCATTGCAGGAAGTGGGTGCCCACGCATTAAACACCTATCCGGGCACCTGGCGCAAGGAAGGTGGAGCCAAGACTGAGGGCAACATCATTGATGAGGAGTATAAGGAAGGCATCTACGTAGGTTACCGTTGGACTGATAAGAAAAACATCAAGCCAGCATTCGCCTTTGGACATGGATTGAGCTACACTCAGTTTGTCATCTCTAATCTTCGCAGTGATAAGAATCTGATGAATCTGAATGACTCTATCACCTTTACCGTGAATGTAAAGAACACTGGCAAACGTGCCGGTGCAGAAACCATCCAACTCTATATCCATGATGTAAAAGCTTCGGTTGATCGTCCTTACAAGGAATTGAAGGGATTCCAGAAGGTTTACCTGCAGCCGGGAGAGAGCAAGGATGTAAACATCACCATCAATAAGCAGGCACTCAGCTTCTATGATGAAACAGCTGCATCCTGGAAGGCTGAAGCAGGCAAGTTTGAGGCGCTCGTCGGAAATGCTTCCGATCAGCTGAAACTCAAAAAGGCGTTTGAACTGAAATAAAACAAAAAAGGTTCCTTTGGAGATTATCAAACTCCATCAAGGAACCTTTTATTTTTGTACCCAGTATAAGTTTGCACTAAACTTCTACCGAATATCATCTCATTCCGTTTTGCTTTACCTTTGTTTCAAATTCATCTCTTTCACAGATGGCTCCATTCTTTAGGAAGAGTTTCAGGAACGCTGCATCAAAGTAATCATATAACTCGCCGGTATATTCATGATCGGTTTGCATCATATCATTAGCTTGTTCATATATAGTCTTATTTCCTTCTTTAACAGAAAAAACAATCCACATTTTCACCCTTCATCCTATGTGGGAACCCTAACGAGTTTCCTCACATCTTCCTCTGCACTTGAATTGGCTTTCCCTTCGGACGCCGAACGTTGTTTCTTCACTCCCACAACGTACCATCGTTGCTTGAAGTATCTCACGAAAGCCGGTTGCAGCACGATATCGCTCTCTGCTCCGAAACCCGAAACATACTTAAACATCAGCAGATATTGCTTATCTATCGCTGCAAGAATATCATCCAGATATTCCGTGTTGTATGGCGGCGTATCGAGCATCACCTTATTGTGAAACTTCAGCATATCACCTAACGAAGCCAGCCGCAGGAACTCAGCATCCATTCCGTCACATCGTCATTTTCCACGGGGTCACGCTTCAGATAATACCGATAGCCATCGCTCTTGTTGCATTCCACAGTAATGCCAAACTGCGACTGGATATTTTCACGATAACGATGAAAGGTACGTTTGTCCAGCTCATCCTCATCCTGATTAGCGTTGGCATCACGCCACTCATTAGCAATCTCCTCAAAGGTAAGTATTTTTCACCTTTCCAAACAAGGCACACCCTCAGGCCAATGAGGGTCATTCTCGTTTACATCAGGATAATGAATATCTCGCTGCTCTGACACGCTGCGCTCATAATTCAATTTCACATTGAGAGTGAAATCATCCATGCGGAGAATATCAGGCAAGCACCAAGGCTCATGAGTATGCAAGGCATGCATCGCATAACAGATACACAAATGGTCGTACGCCTTGTTGTGCAGATAGCCTTCCGCCCACGACGTGCCATCGTCGAGCGTATCAGTCAACTCTCTCAACGTATCCTCTTCGTTGCCGAAAAAGTTGGCAGACGCACCATTCACGATGGTATCCATCTTGCAATGTTCTGTACTGAGCAACTCATCTGTCAGATGAATCATATAGTCGAAGTCGGAACCGTAATAGTCATCATTCTCCAGATGCAAGACCGAGTCTTTGTCAGCATACTCGAATCGAAGCGTACTGTCCAAGTCGTAGCAGAAACGGTCGTCCACCTTGTAAGGCGAGCGATAGAGCGTAAGCCAAAGGTTACGGCACTGCTCAAAACACTCCAAGGTGAGCTTGTAGAGTTTGTCGTTCAACTGGCTCAATCGTTCCACCTCGGCAGCAGTAGGATGAAGCATCATCTCGTCGAGCGTCACCTCACGAAGCCCGAGCAAATCGTCCAGCAAATTCCGCTCCGTATCACTGAAGTTACGGAAGAACCAACCTGGATTATTATCCTCACGATTCACCACCTTCTTGATACGATGTTCCACATCTTGTATGATGGCACGCTTGTCCTCTATCGTTGACTTTTCTCTTAGAAAATCAACGAAATTGCAGTGAGGCTCCGAACTATAGCTACGGTTGTTCTCAACTTCATCAATCAGTTTTTTCCATTCCTTTTCCATTTACTTCCTCTTTAAAGATTACGTTTCCTTTTTTCCATTGATACACATCTCGCTCATATCTCAAGCTGACATCCGTCCAAAAATCATCCATACGAAGGATGTCGGGCAAAGAGTAATGCTCATGACTATGGAGCGAGTGAAGGAGATGGCAGATGCAAAACTTGCCAAAGGCAGGATTATCCAGATAATCAAGATTCCACGACGTGCCATCATCCACCACCAAAGGTTCACCCACATAATATCGCCCACTATCCCTAAAATTGCAATGAAAATGGAGCATATACTCCAAGTCTAAGCCATAATAATCATCATTATCCATCTTGAGGACGGAATCCTCATCATTCCAACTGAAATCAACGTGCTCCTCCACATTATAATAATCCTCGTTTGCCATCAAGCTCGGTGAGTGCAACAAAAACTTCCAGAGGTTGCGACCTTGCGCAAAGGCATCCTTCGACAGTTCATGAAGTTTATCGTTCTGATGTCCCAAACGCTCGATTTCTTCCTCTGTAGGATTTAACATCATCACATTGAGAATCTTTACCCGAGTACTCCAAAGGGAATCAAGCACCTCCCGCTCCTGTTCACTGAACTTACGGAAGCGGACACTCTTGTCCGCATCATAACGGGCAATCATCTTGATGCGACGCTCTACTTCTTGTACAACTCTGCGCTTGTCATCATCCGACGCTTCGCCCACATACTCCATCAAAGCGAAGAAAGCCTCCGTTTCAAACGGATCTTTCTCAATTGTATCGATAACCACGGGAGCAGTTGCTCGCACGACATCTTGTCGATACCACCACAGCCTTTGTTTCTCATAACAGCCTTGTAGGCTCGGTTGAGATTCGCAGGACTAAGGATTTGCTCGAAAAGGTGTTCCTTGTCGAATGGTACTTCCACGATGTTGTCTTCACACATCCACATAAAGGTCTGCACTCCCCCATACCATTCGGTTTCCGACCTATCTCTTTGGGGGCAGCCATTAACTTGGGATAATGTTTTCTGCATTCTTTCCTTCATGAGGTATGTTTCAATTACTATCGCTTAATTGTTAGGTTCAGCCCTTCGTGCAACGTTATCGACTATTGCACTACTATGGCGTCTGCTGACTTTTCACGGCAAGCTTTACTCCGCTTCTTTCGTAAAAGCAACTATTTGGGGCGTCCGTGAGACCTCCTCGGATAAGGGCATTGTCTTTCCATCTTATACCCACTTCATTTTTTCGCAAGCTCAAGGAAACTCCACCGACCGTTCCGAATAGCTATCGGGCTTTGGTTTGTTTAGCAACCTTACCCACGGTCACATGCCTTATATGAAGTTTCTGTCCGTTAGGTCAGATGTTTGCCGCCGGCTTCTTTCAGATTCCAACTCACGATGGACACCCTTGCCTTTGGCTATGTAATTCCCGCTATTAGGGCTTACTCGGGACTTGCACCCGTTAGACAATGCTCGTGCCGAGCATACTAAAAAAAATATCGCTCAAGTTTCTATTTTTGAGCGATATTTTTGCTTCCACCTATCAGACAGCAAGTCCCGATACTTGCTTAGCGGTGTTCGTGGTGGCATCGCTGCCGCTTTGTTTATGATATCTTCTAAGTATTCTACGAAAAACTCAAAATCTTATGCTTCACAGTGGGTATTCTCACTTAAAAAGCGAGAAAACTCCACGTACTACGGAAGAACCAGCAAGGCCGCCTGCAACTCCACCGACAAGACCACCTATAACTGTTCCAACTCCAGGACAAACAAAAGTCCCTAACGCTGCGCCAAAGGTTCCTCCAGCATAGCCTGCACCAATACCAGCAGCATTACTTGTTGTATTTTCGGCAAACTCGCCAGCCGACATCTTTCCCTTACACATTTTCACAGCATCAGGTATCGTCTGTGCTGCCAGCATGATTCCACCTGTTATCATGTTAGTTCGCATACCCTTAGCGATTACATTCTTCGCAGCCTGTCCAACGACTTCCTTGCCAACTAACGCCGAAGCCGTCTTCTCGACAACAGTCTTCCCGACTTGAGTTGTTGTTGCAACATCAAGTATGGTCCTGGCAGAGTTTGTTGCAGCCGATGCCATTGAACGACCGACAGTTGTACGGAGTAACTGTTGTGTTCCAACACCTACAACCAAAGAAGTACCTCCAGACTTGGCCATTTGTACAGACGCTGTTTTAAGGGCTTCACCATGACTTTTACCACTACGGATAGCACTGGCATATCCTAACACAAAGGAAAATCCACAAGAGATAGAGCAAGAAACCGATTGGGTTTTCACATCAAACTTAACAGAATCCAAAGTTCCAGCTTTAGCAATGTTCACAGCTTGATTGTAGGTACAATTGCCCTTAATGACTATATCTTTTGCCACTGCTGGGTCTGTTATACCTGGAACTTGACCAGAACGAATCTTATCAGCCATCAATCGAACACACTCATCGTACTGCTCCTTTGGAACTTCAAGTTTCATTCCACCATAGCGATACGAACCATCAGAAAAAGCAGCCCCTATAGTCTTAGATGGGGAAGAACAATACTTCGTCTGAATTTCGATACCATTGCTAATGCGATCTGCACCGTTAAGGCAGTTGTCACGACCAACCTGCTCTACTTTCTTTCCTGAAAGACGGTCTGCCATTGCATTAGCATCTTCTGCAGCCCAACCATGTCCTTGCTTGTTACGGTACTTTGGGTACTGCATATAGTTGTTTGTTGACTGAGCGCTACATGTTGCTGACGCACTATTGATTACTGCTTTGTCATTTACTTTCTTCATATCTTTGATTTTTTAAAGATTCTTCAAAATGTTACATAACTCACTTACCTTCTTTTTTGCATCTTCTACACAAACATCGTCTGTATAGAAGCGATGCAAAATGAGGGCATTAAAAGAATGCGTGTCCTCGCAACCAAGATGGGATTGTCTTAGTACAAACAAGCCCAATTCCTCCGATTACAGGAGTTGCAGGTGCAAGCATTGCTGCTACTGCAAGACAAGAACTAGCCAACGCTACAGTTCTCAACACATTCTTACCATTGATGACACTTTCTTTTCTGTTGTTCTGTTTCATAACTTGTTGTTTTTTGTGTCAGCTACAAACAAGTATTATTACCTGTCATTCGCCAACGGTTTGATAAAATTGAAAATTAATAATAGATAATAAACACAACGCATCATGTGTTAGACAACATCAAATGTCAAGTGATGTCCACCATTCTGAATATATCCTCAATAAGTCAAAGACCTTTGCACTCCCTATGTTTGGAATTGCGCTGCAAAGATAGACAAACTTTTCAAGACGAGCAAGAAAAAATGAAAATGAATTGGTGCCTGCACCAATCCTAATAGATATTTGTGATTTTATAAGATGTTATTTCCTTATGTCATCAATTATAGCACTCAGAATTAACTCATAGATGGACTTTTTCTGTTTCCATAACCAGGATGATATGTTCTATATGATTTACTTGGTAAAAACGAAGACTTTAGTTTTGCCACTTTACGAATATCAAATTCTTTAAATTCTTCAAACTGTACATCACATAATTTATGCATAATATCATCGTCATAATTTGGACCAGTCAAAAACAAACAAACTTCAGGTCTCAATATTGCCAATTCCTCAGATAACAAATTAAAATAGCAATTCTCAAAATTTGTAACTAAAGGACTTGCTCTTCCACGACCATCAACTCCAAACTTATTAATATTACACCAAATGAAATTTAAATCATCTACACCATTTACACGCTTGTTGAATTCATGAGCATATCGCCAAAATGGAGAGTTTTGCTTAAGCTCTCCTAATCTAAAACTTTTATACTTTGCGATATCTTCACTAAGTGCCTCACTATCATCCACATAATTATCATACCATCCATTTGTTTCTTGTCCAATAATCATTAATCGGTATTTTGAACTTAAATAACGTTCTTCCCAACAATAGATAAGCAAAGGACCAACATAATGGAATATTTTTTGACCGTCCAGTACAGAATACATCTCCATTAAATTACCTAAGTTGTTGCGATACAAATCGTTTAATTGCTCATTCAACATAACAAAAATCATCTTATATCGCATCCGAAATATCCCTATCTAAAGAGCCGTTCCTTAAGCTCGTTAGTAATCTTTGAGCAACCCAAGGTTGCCTAATAGAAACAGGGACATTTTGGAATGCGCAATGTATAAAACTTAACCTATTCGATTCTCTCATATTTAGAAAAATATGGATATTTTCTTTTCGTCTTAGACTGAGTATTTCGAGTTTTCTTTAAAAGTCGAACTTTAGCACCAATACAATTATTGGTCATTGTAGGCAAAAGTACATCATCAACATGATATACCTGAAGATCTTCGTCAAACTCCACATAACCTGAAATTGTATGATCCTCTGCCAAGAATTTACTATACCATACAAGGCAGATAAAAAGCGCATTATAAATAGATTTCAAAAAATATAAGCCATAATTATTAAAAAAACATTCAGAATCTTCTATTCGATGCGCAAGCTGATTTGCCACTTTTCCCAGATACTCAAATGAAACTTTAACTAATTCAGGATGACATCTGTTCTGTAATTCTTTAAGGCAAGCTCCCAAATTTATGACATTATCATTGGGTGAAGATGTAACAGATATTATACCTTTTATAAGCAAATCATCTTTAAAGACGATTTCTAAAAACTTTCTCAAAGAAGTTAATTCCTTTTCTGAGGGATCAATTCCATTTACAAAAACTTCATTATATTCACTACGTATTTGACGCCAATACTCCATCGCATCAGGATTAACAATGACAGCTTTTAATATATCAGAAACACAAGGGAAATCTATAGAAAACCTATCCTTCAATTTTTCTCTTATTATTTCAAACAACTCTGGTACAGGACAATCCTTTTTTCCTATTACACAACATCCTTTTTCCTCAGCACTTTCAACAGCATATGGTTGTTCCTCGCCCTTGCCCGTATAGACTATTTTTACCATAGGTGTATTGACTATCGGCTCTAGAGCATGACGAAAGCCCGTTGCCGAAAGATCAGAATCATCAAAATTATCTTTACCCCAAACGTCTAAAATCACAGCATCAAAGTAGGCACTTACAAACATATTTCTAAAGCCTCCTGCTGCTGAGACTTTTGTCACTTCAAACTCTAATGAAAAAGGAGACTCTTCAAACTCTTCCAAACTTTTTGACATTGAAGAAGTAGAATCTTCAAATTCATCATCCAACCATAAAATTTTATATTTTTTATCCAAAATTATTTTTTTGATATTGTTATTTTAAAACCTATAGAATATTCTTGAGTAAACGGCATCATCTCAATGTTTCCATTCTGAAAATCACGCATATACATTTTTGCATAATACAACCCATATCCAGTATGTCCGGTACCACCAAAATGTTTTCCTTTTTGAAAAATTTGACCAGGATCACCATTAAAAGTTTGTCCATTATTATATATTTCGATAACAAATGAACTTTCCTGTTCCCTTAGAGTAATCCATACTATACATTTTTTTTCTTCTATTTTATCAGGAAAAGCATGAGTATAAATATTAGTCAAAATATTTTCCAAAACCCATTCTTTGAAAAGACATGGGAATAGAGCAACACTCTGTGGTTGTGTCACACATACATTTTTCCAAACAACAAACACCCCCTTACTTTCTAAATCTTTGAAAGTAGCTTGCAACAACTCCCAAATATCACACTTGCATATTTCATCCTTTCCAAATTGTTCAACATACATTGACATTTCAGCCAACGTTTTTTCGACTTTTTGAATATTTTGTTCTACATTATATTGTTTCTTTAAATAATATGTCGCATTTCTTATATCATTAATAAAATGTGTCATATGAGAATGACGGAAAGAATGAGTGGCATTTTTCCACAACAACTCTTTTTTCTTATAATCATCCAAACGCTGCATCAGTTTGTAATTTTCTTCTTTAAGTTGCTTCACTAAAACATTCTCACCCAATGGCAGAGCATTCTCCTGTTCATCCATCAAACAGAAGCACTTTCCTCCAGGGAGCAAATGGTTTGAAAAAGTACTTTGACTTTTTTTGTCCTTAGTAATAATAATACAATATTTCTCATTTGCTGATAGAGAATCTATACAAAATTCAGAATATTGTCGCCCCATCAACTCAAGACAAACAGAAACTTTAGCTTTATCCGATGTTGCTACATAAAAACGAATGTTAGAATAAGCATTCACAAGACTTGGTATAAAATCTTGTATTAAACAAGAATTTAATCCACTATTATTACTTGTTATATCACTAACATACCTAACATATTCCTCGATATTTTGCTTTTGGAAAAGTAATGTATAAAAACGTTCTACCAAATAATTTGCATAAGGGAGCAAAGGCTTTATTATAGCCATTTCTACATTAATTAACATATTTCCTTCACCACCGTAACTATTCAGCAATAACACTCCTTTGAGTTTTTGTCAACAATCCTGACAAAACAAGTAGGCGATAATATATTGAAAACCAATAAAATATTTACACTTTATTTTTGGATATCTCGGATATTTTTTTTGTACCTTTGTATCTATGAATAAGCAAGTTACGGATATATCGCAAGCCTTGAAAAGGCTGACATCTGAATGCAGTCGATGCATGAAGCCATCGATGCGCTACATACGGAGAATGCGAATTTGCGCCGTAACGTGGAAAGGCTTCAAAAAGAGAACCGCAGCCTGCGCAAGCGGCTGGAAAAGTATGAGAAGCCCGACAAGAATTCAAACAACAGCAGCACTCCTCCCTCAAAGGAAAAGATGAAAGCCGAAGTGATTCGGCGCACAAAATCCTTGCGAAAGAAGAGCGGCCTTAAACCTGGCGGGCAGCCTGGGCATGAGGCACACAACAGAAATATGACGGAAAAGCCGAATGTTGTGGAAGACTGCATGAGTGGATATTGTCGCGAGTGCGGTCGTGACTTGTCCGGCATAGCGGGAGAGCTTGACTATGTAAGTCAAGTTGTAGATTTGCCAACGTTGGCGCCTGTCGTGAGAAAATATCGCCATTACAAGAAGACCTGCACCTGCGGATGTTGCAATAGAGGATACGAGCCGCGCAAGCGGGGCAATGGAAGAACTTTGGCAAGAACATCAGAGCCGTTGTGACCTACCTGAGCGTGGTGCAGTGCATACCTTACGAGCGACTGGCTTCTTTGATGGAAGAGGTGTTTTCTGTCCACATGAGCCAAGGCTCCATCAAGAACATTGTACAGGAGGCCATGAGGAAATCCAAGCCTGCCATAAAGCTGCTGGAAGACATGCTGAGGAAATCACCCGTTGTGGGCTTCGATGAGTCGGGTTGCTACAACAACAAAGAAATTGGATTGGGCGTGGATAGCGCAAACAACATACTTGACGCTTTGCTTCCGTGCTGCCGGCCGCTCGTCAAAAGTGCTTGAAGAGGGTTCGGCGATGCTCTAAAAAACATGGTGGCAGTGACCGACAGGCACAGCGCGTATTTTTCCCTTGACTTTTGAATCACCAAGTGTCCTTACCCACCTTCTGCGCGAGTTGGAATACTTGACAGAGCTTGACCCAAACAGCAGTGGTCGAAAGATGTGGCAAGCCTGTTTAGACAAGCCATTCATGAGAGAAACACTCGGCCTAATGAATTCATTGACAAAGAACTTGGCTTGACAAGCTTGACGATCTGCTGAAAGCCAACCTGCTCCACCTAAGATCCAACTTCGAGAGGCTTCGCAATGGACTCGCAAAATGCAGGGATTACATATTCAACTTCTTGGAAAATCCCGCAATTCCACCCGACAACAATGCGAGCGAGAGAGGAATCCGAAAACTGAAGATAAAGCAGAAAGTGTCCGGCACTTTCAGGTCTGACAATGGAGCAGACGCTTTCTTTTCTATACATTCCATTGCTGACACTGCATCGCGGCTGCAAAGCTCCATCCTGTCGTTATAGGATGGTAGGATGCTACACTTTTCTGTAAGTAAAAAAACGCTACCAAGCTATCCATACCATCCTGTCGTTATAGGATTCACATCCTTATTCTTTAGCATTATCATGAAAAATGACAAAAGAAAATTTGATTTTTGTCTGGCTATATCTTTTTCATCTGTAGCTGAAATAGAATCAGACATCAACCTGCTTACGATATCAGAAGCAGCATATCTATCACTAACAGCATCCTGCTCCTGTCTGCGCAACATAATTAGGATGCAAGTTACAGGTATAATATTGTCTTTTGGCATATTACTTGAAAACAACATTTTTCCAAAATGATATACACTAGCAGCAGCCAAACCAATTGGACCAAAAGCTGCGCCAATTGTATAAACAGTAGCTAAAGATCAATATTATAAGTACCAAAAGAAGACAATACCCCTAAGACTTTCAAGCGATCATCTATCACGTTCTTTGCAGCTTTTGATAGGGACAAAGATTCTGCATAGATAGCAGATAAAACTACAGGCAAAGATATTCTGAGAGCTGGCGAAGTCGTAAATCTAACTTCCAACTCTTCCACAACATCCTTAGCAGAGCTTGCTGCCAAATTATAATTATTTTTAAAAAAAACAGGTTTCTTTAATGCCAGTTGCCTTAAGCAAGCAAGAAGTATAGCATCCTCATAATCCACGAAACTATTGCTATGCATATTACTGATTTTCAGTATATCTGCGACATGCTTCAAATAGACATAATAATCTATATTCTTACCATCCACCGATAAAGCTTTTATTATTTCTGCCTTACCGACTTTTCTTTCCATTCGCTTCCATTCTCCATCAGTCAAATCGATAGAGATTTTCTTTTTGTCATCGATAAAAAGAACTTCCTTTAAAAGGTTAAACTGTTCAGAAGTACATGCATCGAGGAAATCCCAGCCTTTATAACTTTTTTGCTTTTTCATAATCATTCTTTTTTTTGTTCTAAATTGTACATTACCTAAAAGATGAAACTAAACTCAAAGTTTATTCCACCTTAGAATGCACTTTCTAGTGCAAAGATATGACTATTTTCCATAATTAACAAACATCTTTTCTATTATACTAGTGCCGCACTAATAAACTTACTATTTCGTCCATTTATGTTGAGTATCGCTGTCGCAAAGCCTCTATTCGCTTTTTAACTTGCTCTCTCACATCAGAAGGAGAAACAACCTCTATGTCATCCCCATACAGCAACATACGACCATAAAATTCTTTATTTGGTACAATATCTATAGATAGCATTCCATATTCTTCGCCATCATGATTTCCAAAAGCTAAAACTTCATGCTGCGATTCATGAAAACGCTTGCTGACAAACAATCCATGCTTATAAAGAGAATGCGTTTTAAGCGTTACATGTACCACCTCAGTCCATTCTTGATGAGAAACCCCTATTATTTGATTCCAATACTTATACTCAGCATCTTTAATCGGAATGTAATCTATCCCGGTTACAACACTATAGCTATGGATACGATCTAAAGAATAATTCTTGTAATCACCACATTCATCTACACCCAAAACAAACCATCTACCATTATATTCTTTCAAGAGATGGGGATGAAACATCACATTTATACTTTCCTCATAACGTTTTGCATAAGAAAGGTGCAAAACTTGCTTTTTCTTTATTGCCTCATATAAACTTGGCAAATACTCTAAATGTGATAATGAGCGATCTAAACTCACACAAACTAAAGGTTTTCTTTTACGTTCCTTCAATTTCTGTAGGTTTAACGTATCTTTAAAAAAGTGTAACTATTCAGCAATAACACTCCTTTGAGTTTTTTGTCAACAATCCTGACAAAACAAGTAGGCGATAATATATTGAAAACCAATAAAATATTTACACTTTATTTTTGGATATCTCGGATATTTTTTGTACCTTTGTATCTATGAATAAGCAAGTTACGGATATATCGCAAGCCTTGAAAAGGCTGACATCTGAGATGCAGTCGATGCATGAAGCCATCGATGCGCTACATACGGAGAATGCGAATTTGCGCCGTAACGTGGAAAGGCTTCAAAAAGAGAACCGCAGCCTGCGCAAGCGGCTGGACAAGTATGAGAAGCCCGACAAGAATTCAAACAACAGCAGCACTCCTCCCTCCAAGGAAAAGATGAAAGCCGAAGTGATTCGGCGCACAAAATCCTGCGAAAGAAGAGCGGCCTTAAACCTGGCGGGGCAGCCTGGGCATGAGGCACACAACAGAAATATGACGGAAAAGCCGAATGTTGTGGAAGACTGCATGAGTGGATATTGTCGCGAGTGCGGTCGTGACTTGTCCGCATAGCGGGAGAGCTTGACTATGTAAGTCAAGTTGTAGATTTGCCAACGTTGGCGCCTGTCGTGAGAATATCGCCATTACAAGAAGACCTGCACCTGCGGATGTTGCAATAGAGGATACGAGCCGCGCAAGCGGGGGCAACCAGGTAACTTTTGGCAAGAACATCAGGGCCGTCGTGACCTACCTGAGCGTGGTGCAGTGCATACCTTACGAGCGACTGGCTTTTTGATGGAAGAGGTGTTTTCTGTCCACATGAGCCAAGGCTCCATCAAGAACATTGTACAGGAGGCCATGAGGAAATCCAAGCCTGCCATAAAGCTGCTGGAAGACATGCTGAGGAAATCACCCGTTGTGGGCTTCGATGAGTCGGGTTGCTACAACAACAAGAAATTGGATTGGGCGTGGATAGCGCAAACAACATACTTGACGCTTTGCTTCCGTGCTGCCGGCCGCTCGTCAAAAGTGCTTGAAGAGAGGTTCGGCGATGCTCTAAAAAACATGGTGGCAGTGACCGACAGGCACAGCGCGTATTTTTCCCTTGACTTTTTTGAATCACCAAGTGTGCCTTACCCCACCTTCTGCGCGAGTTGGAATACTTGACAGAGCTTGACCCGAAACAGCAGTGGTCGAAAGATGTGGCAAGCCTGTTTAGATAGGCCATTCATGAGAGAAACACTCGGCCTAATGAATTCATTGACAAAAGAACTTGGCTTGACAAGCTTGACGATCTGCTGAAAGCCAACCTGCTCCACCTAAGATCCAACTTCGAGAGGCTTCGCAATGGACTCGCAAAATGCAGGGATTACATATTCAACTTCTTGGAAAATCCCGCAATTCCACCCGACAACAATGCGAGCGAGAGAGGAATCCGAAAACTGAAGATAAAGCAGAAAGTGTCCGGCACTTTCAGGTCTGACAATGGAGCAGACGCTTTCTTTTCTATACATTCCATTGCTGACACTGCATGGAAAAACGGCCAGTCGCAGCTGCAAGCTATCCATACCATCCTGTCGTTATAGGATGGTAGGATGCTATGCCTACACTATTGCTGAATAGTTACAAAAAAGTAATCTAACCAAGCTTCTGGGAAAAAATCTCCTGAATCTTGACAAAAATCCCAATAACGTTTTACGTCCTTGATCATATGATATTTGACATTTCCTATAGGATCAGTACTTTCTCCCACATATCGAAAGCCACGATTGCGTGTCGCACCTTCTACAATTACACAACCTTCACCTTCCATCAATTTTACCAAATCTAAGATTTCAGTGAAAGCCTTCTTCAACACATTATAATCAGAGTAATCTGAAAGGCTACGATTCTTCTGTCTATCAGATATTGTATTAGGAGTTTCACTTTTAGCCATAACCCTATCATATGTAACTAATTCACGAGTCATCAACGCTTCGTAAACTAGTTTTTCGTAATATGTTTGTTTGGATTCACTCATACTTAGATTAATATGTTAGTTTCTAACTTAATAAAAGGCTTCAAGTTTGAACTCTCCCGCCCTGTCTCTATTACGTAAGCAAATTTAGTAAAAATCTGATGAACCACCAAACTTTTTCACAAGAAATCTCCTGGATTCCTCTTATATTTTACTTTTTAAGGACTCTTATCCCCATTTCTTCCTGCATTCATACCTTAATAAATATAGTTATTGTCATTTCATGCGGCAAAAGTACTATCCGGATGTGACAAAAACTGACATAGCGAGAATAAAATTCACTTATAAAAGATAACAATATGGCAACTATCATTCGTCAGTCCTATATCGACAAGATAGAAAAGTATCTTGGCAAGGAAACCATCATCGTATTGGTAGGTCAACGTCGTGTAGGTAAAAGCTGCTTGATGAAGATGATCCGCGACCGTAAAATATAATTACCCTATCTTTGCAACCGCAAGAGTTGTTTGAACTATTATGAAAAGTAAAGCGGGCAGAAGTAGTCTGACTTTCGCTAAATCGTTACCATAAATAAACCAGTCGAAACAACTATGCTGATTATTAAACTGATACAACTTTTTTGATTATCTTATACAAAGATAGTGCAAACGAGCGCAATGAGAGCTTGCTCTCAAATTGCCGAGTGCAGCCTATCTTATACAAAGATAGTGCAAACGAGCGCAATGAGAGCTTGCTCTCAAATTGCCGAGTGCAGCCTATCTTATACAAAGATAGTGCAATGAGGAGGCGAATGCAAATCTATTCACAACCACTCACAATCTTCTCGTATTCCATTCACAATCTTTCACGGTCCGCAGAGAGGGGGCGGCAGTTTTCCGCCCCTCTCAAATAGTATTGACCCAAACAAGACGATTGGCATCTTGCGAGCTTAGGAACGAAAAAATCCATCCTAAGTAATGATCGCGCACGAAGGTAAGTAAGGTTCGCGCACAAAGGTAAGTAAGGATCGCGCAGGAAGGTAAGCAAGGATCTTATCTGCCCAAGAGGATAAAGTTGGCGATATCGTCCATCACCTCCTCGGCAACATGGCCTGGCGTACGATACTCCTCGGGCATGCTTGCTCCCTCGCCCGACATAAACAAGTGGTTGAGCGACGGATAGGACTTCATCACCACTCCCTGGCGATTGCCCACAGCCTCGCGCCACGCCCAATAGTCGTCCATCGTCACTTGATAGTCGCGCTCACCCTGAAGGATCAGCATCGGCAGATTCAGACTCTGTGCTGTGGCTGTATCCGAATAGCGAGCATCCATATCGAGATAGACTTCGGGAGTCTTCGCCAAGGTGAGTTCGGTCAACTGGCGTGCCTCTTCTACCGAACGACCAAGATAAGCAAACTGGCGCTCCATCGCCGGTCGCAGTTTTCCTGTGGGAGCGGCAAGCAGGACGAGACCTGCCACAGCACCACTCCGCTCTGCGATACGCGGAGCCAACATGCCGCCCAAACTATGACCGACGATATAGATACGGGAAGGATCGAGCGCCATAGTTTGAGCCAAGGAGTCTTTCACGAGGCGAATGGCTGAGAGGGCGTCATCGACCGTCTCATCATCGTAGGTAAACCCATTCTTCGCATTCTCAAAGAACTGCGGGCAGACGAAGGTACGCTTGTCATAGCGCAGGACGGCGACTCCACGACGCGATAAGCCCTCGGCCAAGTCGCGGAAAGGAGCATTCGGGCCCATAAACTCATCCATATTGGAAGGACCGCTACCGTGGACTAGAATAACGACCGGTACCCGACCCTTGACCGACGAGGCCGACGGCATAGTGAGGCGGGCTGGCAATTGGATCGTGTCGGAAACATAGATATGATGGGCCGACTCCGTCTCGGTAAGTAGCGCCTTCTCATCGGTAAAAGTAAAGCCCAAAAGACTTCCCGACGGATCGAAAACAACATTAAGAGTAGCAGAATGGCGCGGGAAAGTAATCTTGCGGGAATAGATCTCGCATCCCGCCATCTGCTGCATTTCCCACATCGAAGCCTCAACGGGATCTCCCAACCGTTCCTCCATCGCACGAAGCTGGGCAGCGAACTGATCGGAAGAGAGATAAGGCGAGAAGACATCCTCCCCCTGCTTGTAGATACTATCCGGCTGATGCTGGACATAAAACTGGTATATACGCTCTGGCTTGGCGTATGCCTGCCGCATGGCATCAGCAAAACGCGACTGGGCCGAGACCGAGAGCGCAAGGCCCGTAAGGGAGAACAGACAGGCTGCTCGCTTCAAAAGATTCGTTGCATTCATATTTTACCTTAATTCCGCAACACTATTATAAATTAAACTTTTTAAGTACCTGAGCAACAAAAAGTTGCCCAGGATTTTGTCATGTAGAAGAATTCACTTATCTTAGTGTTGCAAAACAAACAAGAGAATCCGACGATAGACATGGCAAAGATACAAATTAAATCCGAGAAACTCACTCCTTTTGGAGGAATATTTTCAATCATGGAGCAATTTGACTCCACATTGTCATCTGTAATCGACTCAACCCTCGGTCTAAGGTGTAGATTGTTCGGTTATCAGTACAGCGAAATCATCCGTTCTCTCATGAGTATCTACTTCTGTGGCGGTTCATGTATTGAGGATGTCACTACTCATTTGATGAACCATCTCTCTTCATCCGACACTTTGCACTTGTAGTTCTGACACTATCCTCAGAGCGATAAAGGAACTGACGCAAGAAAACATCTCATACACATCAGATACGGGTAAGAACTACGATTTCAATACGGCTGAGACCCTCAATACTTTATTGCTCAATTGTATGTTTGCATCTGGTCAACTGAAAGATGGTGAGATGTATGATGTTGATTTCGACCATCAGTTCGTAGAGACTGAGAAGTATGATGCAAAGCCTACATACAAGAAATTCTTTGGTTATCGCCCTGGTGTGGCGGTTATTGGCGACTTGATTGTCGGCATTGAGAATAGCGATGGTAACACAAATGTTCGTTTCCAACAAAAGGACACGCTGAAGAGGTTCTTTTGAGAGATTTGAACAGAACGGCCTTACTATCAATCGTTTCAGAGCTGATTGTGGATCATGTTCCGAGGAAATCGTAGAAGAAGTCGAGAAACACAGCAAGTCCTTTTTTATATCCGCGCAAACCGCTGCGGTTCGCTCTACAATGACATTTTTTGCTCTCAGAGGCTGGAAGACTGAGGAAATCAATGGCATTGAGTTCGAATTGAACTCTATCCTTGTTGAGAAGTGGAAGGGTAAAAAGCATACCGACTTGTGATTCAAAGACAGAAACGGATGGATGGTGTGCAGGATCTTTGGGAAGGAGAATACACATACCGTTGTATCCTGACTAACGACCACGAATCTTCCGCAAGAGAGATTGTCGAGTTCTATAATCTTCGTGGAGGAAAGGAACGTATCTTCGATGACATGAACAATGGTTTCGGGTGGGACAGATTGCCCAAATCCTTCATGGCAGAGAACACAGTGTTCCTTCTTCTTACAGCACTTATCCGTAACTTCTACAAGGCCATTATCCAAAGACTCGATGTAAAGAGGTTCGGACTCAATGCAACAAGTCGCATAAAAAGCGTTTGTCTTTAGGTTTATCTCCGTACCAGCCAAGTGGATCAGGACATCAAGGCGGTATGTGCTGAATATCTATACCTGTAATAATGCTTATGCAGATGTGTTCCAGACTGATTTTGGATGACGCCTACAACTTATGGGTATGATACTGCGTATTGTCTCAAGTCGCATTATGGGGTAGGGGTGTTGTAGGCAGAAGTGGGCGTTTCTGCCTCAATTTATATGATAATTCAGTAATGAAAGGACGTGTACACGCAAGAAGGACATTGAAGGGCTTAGTTGCGGATTTGAGGTTTTAAAAAACACGATAGAGGTTATATTGACACCAAAGTAATTATTAATATCTATACCATTATATATAGGAATACGGGCAAACCCAAGACTACCTCGGCGACCGGGGACGTATCTCCGCATTGAGGTAATGACTACCCGACAGAGCCCTTCCCTTCCACTTGCCGTCGGTCGTAGGAGTGAAGTTCATGACGAAATCGCTACCGTTGGCTTTGCCACGAATGATCATTTCCTCCTCCGTGAAACGGACAGACATCTTGAGTTTCGTACCATAGTTGATGTTATGATAATAGCAGACGCCAGGAAAATAGTTGTCATCCATTTCAAACTTCAGCATGATAGGGTAAAAGCCCTTAGTATCGCTGAAAGACCCATCAAAATAGACATCACGATTTTCCGTCATGTATTCGTCTGCATGCATACTGAAATAGCCCTCTGCATTGTCGTCAAAACCTCCACGTCCATCAGCCTTCTCACCTTCAGAGAGTGGCGCACCCTCAGGTTCCAAGGTGGGTTCAGGCTCCTTGATCTGCTCTTCTGCCTCTGCGGTATCTGTCGCAGGAGCAACATTAACAACGGTCGAATCCAATTGATCCTCCTCAAACGTAGTGTTATTTCCTTCATAAAGGGCGTAGCCCAGTCCTGCCACACAGAGTAAGGCGAAAACAGACAAAACAACCACCAAGGTTTTATTTTTACCTTGTTTCGGTCCCCCACCTGCTACACCAGAATCGGGCTTGGGACTAGGTTCTGATGCAGGATTGGCGTGAGGTTTAGGATCGGAAGTTGGCATTATGACCTGCGTGTCTTCATCGCCTGGATCGGCTTGAGAGACCTCGCCCTCCATAAAGCGCTGGATTTCGGCAACATCCTTCGGACGTTTCAACCGGCTCACCTGCATCATCCACACCACAAGGCTGCGCATCTTTTCGGAGACACCAGGCATGGGGAGGGTGGCGCGCTTGTCAGCCGTTTCGTCCTCACTAAGATCGGTAGGCAGCGGCGGAGTCTGATTGGTCAGGAGCTTATAGAGCGTGGCGCCGAGGGCATAGAAATCCGTCCAAGGCCCAAACTTGTCGTAGCTTTGCGCCATCTGTTCGCTTGGCGCATAACCTGGGGTATAGCAGATGGCAGAACTAGTCGTCACACCACCCTCGGCATCGCTTTGTTTGCTCGCACCAAAGTCGATCAGCTTAATACACCCCTGCTTGTCGAGCATGATATTGCCCGGTTTGATGTCAAGGTGCCAGATACCTGCAGCATGGACGGCTGCCAGTCCATCCAAGACCTGACGCAGATAGTCCCAGACCATCTCTTCCGCGAGGCCCTTACCCATTGACTTCAACTGGGCCGAGAGGCTGCATCCATCCACAAAGTCCATCACATAATAGGCCGTTCCATTCTCCTCGAAGAGGTCATGGACCTGGACGACATGCTCGTTGCGAATGCTGCGAAGACGGCGAGCCTCCTTCTTGAACTTTCCTCGCTGTTGCTCAAAGCTGAGGGTGTTCTCCGAGTTGCTCACACTGACGGTACAAGTATCGTCGTCGCGCTCACACACACCTTTGATAAAGAACTCCTTGATGGCGCAAACTTCATCAAAAGCCGTATTTTTCGCCAAATAGGTATTGCCAAATCCGCCCGAAGCCAAATGCTTCTCTATTCGATAGGTACCCCGTAAGACCGTGCCCACAGGAAGCATGTTGCTATGGCGAGACTCATTCGTACACATGTTGATTTTTTTGTTAGGTCAATTTAAATTGTTAGTTCACTCGCTTCGCTGCCCATCCAACGAACAGGCAGCAAGGGACCGTGCAAATATACACATAATAAACGAGAAAAGATTCTTTTCATATCATTATTTTGAGAAATCTTTTTGATTACGAGCCTATCCACACAAAGAACACATTGGCTGGTTGGGGCAGACGCCTCGCTACCTCCCCAACAGCAGGCGGTAGGCGTTCTGCTTGACCTTGTTCATCAAAGGCGCGGGATAGTCAGGGTGACGAGTTATCCAGCCGCTTACGAGGGCGCGCGCCTCCTCGCTCCGATGGCGGGAGAGAAGCGCTGCCAACCAGTCGCCAGGGAAGAAGATGGCGCTGGTGCGCTGCACCTCCTCCAGGGCATCGAGTGCGGGAAGGAGGAAGCGGTTGTTGTGGGGCTCGCTGATGGGGTCGTTGAGAAGCGAGAGCAGTTGAGCGGCCCAGGGCTCAACACGCCGATTCTCGACCTGGAGCAACGAGGCAAAGAGCGAATCCTGTACAGAAGGAGTGGTGTCGCAGCCACGCGAGACAAAGTCGAACTCCGCCCGCGCATCGTCGGTAGTGAGGCGAGCACGCTGACGAGACAAGATCTCCTGGCGCTTAGATGGCAGGTACTGGGCCAGATGATAGGCCGCCCTCATCCAGTCGTTGACCGTCAGGAGTGGATTGTCGCCCTGCTGCCACTCCACGAACATCGAGTCAAGGACAGCCTCGGACTGTGCCGACGTGGAGAGGTAGCGCAACGAACTGGTACGAACGCCACGCAGGGAGTGGTGGCGGGAAAGATCAAGGAGCTTGCACTCCCCCACCCCACGATCGGAGGCATAGGGAAGGACCGACGTAGCATAGCCGACGAGCGATGTAGCCACCAAGGGATTGTCCTCCCGCTCCACGGCCCGCAACATCGTCTGGACAAGACTATCGGCAGCTATCCGCCCATGGAGATAATTCTCATAGAGCGTCATGGCCGCACGGAAACGATCCACCTCGCTCATGCCTCCCTGAGAAAGACGCTGCTGGAGACTGGCAATCTGGGGCGCAGCGAGCAGTTGGATGCCATAAGCATCGAGCGCGATACCCGCCTGCTTCACCCATTGGCGGTCGAAGTCGGCAATGCCCGCCTGGGGAGCCTCCTTGCCCAAGATGTCGATGAGGTCGTCCCATGTGGCGTTGCCATAGCTGAAGCGGGACAGATACTCACGCAAGCCTCGCTGCAAAGCCTTTGCCCCCATACGCTCTTCGAGTTGCTGCATCATGATGGGGGCTTTGTGGTAGATGATATGGCCGTAGAGCAGGCCGGCATTCTTCAGATTGTCGAGCTGCTGCTGGATGGGGTGCGTGCCCTCCGTGCGGTCGATGGAAAGGGCAAGGGGATAGTGGTCCTTGAGGAAATTGAGCTCGTGGTTGACATGTGGAAACTGGTCGGCAGCCATCTTCGAGGCCATAAAGTTGGCGAAGACCTCCTTTGTCCAGACATCGTCAAACCAGCGCATCGTCACCAGATCGCCAAACCACATGTGGGCCGTCTCGTGAGAGATGAGCTGGAAGCGACGCAACTCGTCGTCCTCGGTCGGCTGGGCACCCAGGAAGATGGTACGGGCGTTGAACTGTATCGCCCCAGGATGCTCCATGCCACCAAACTGATAGCCAGGGAGAACGACAAAGTCGTATTTGGAGAAGGGATAGGCAATGCCGGTATAGTTCTCCAGCCAGCGGATAGACCATGCAGCCTCAGCAAAGCACTTGTCGAGTTGCTTCACCTTCTCGGGATCGGTCTCTCGATAGAGTGCGTTCATTGTCCGGCCGTCGATGGTGGCCGTCTTGCGCTGAAACTTACCCGCGGCAAAGGAGAAAAGGTAGGTGGGAATAGGATGCTTGGGGTCGGCACTCGTGACATAGTCCCACCCCTCGGGGAGGGTGAGCTGGAGTGAGAAAAGAGCCTTGAGGTCGGGCTGGTCGAAACAGGGGAAGACGCTACGCGCATTGGCTGGAACGAAGAGCGTATAGAGATAGTCGTCGTGGCGGTTGAGGGAGGCGTCGCTACTCTCAAACGCCAGTTCAACACGGTTGGCACCCTTGCGAAGCAGACGTTTCGGGATGACAATATGCTCCTGCTCCACCCGCGCCTTCGGGAAGCTACGCCCATTGACGGAAGGCTGCCCCGTGAGCGATCCTGTGAAGTCGAGGACGAGGTCGCCCTTGCCGGCCCAATGGAAAAGGACCGTAGCCTTGCCGGTTACCCTCTGTGCTCGCTCGGCAGGGATGTGGAGGCGAAGCAGATAACTGACATTCGTGATTTCGCGGCTGCGCTGCTGGGCAAGCGCATGGGGGACGCCGTCGTCTATGGCCCACGAAGCCAAGGTCGTGAGCAACAGGGTGAAAAGGGATACGATTTTTTTCATGCCACAAATTTACGAAAGATTCCTTGTTAAGATTCAATAATAGGCAAAATGCTTGGTTAAATTACTTTAAATGGATGCAACAACTGGCGGTTTTCATCGTCTTAGTCATAACTTTGCATAAGTTAGGCTGCACTCGGCAATTTGAGAGCAAGACTCTCATTACGCTCGTTGGCACTAACTTTGCATAAGTTAGGCTGCACTCGGCAATTTGAGAGTGAGACTCTCATCACGCCCCGCCGCCATCTTCGTCAGAGAGCATCTATTATTAAGAATAAATACAAAAGACAATAAGAATTATGAAGAAGAGAACTTTATTTTCTGCCCTGGCCATCGGTTGCCTCGTGCTGTCGGGTTGTGCCAGCAAGAAGGATTTGGAGAACTGTCAGAACGAGAATCGTCAACTGACGAGTGAGTATCAGAGTGCGAAGGAAACCATCGCGGCCAACAACGCACGCATCAAGAGCTTGGAGGACCAGCTCGCACAGGCCAAAGCAAGTGCGGCTGCTCTGCAGGGAAGTCTTGACCGAAGCCTCAACAACGCGGACAAGAACAACGTGAACATCTCGAAGCTCGTCGATCAGATCAACGAGTCTAACCAATACATCCGCCACCTCGTGGAGGTGAAGACGAAGAGCGATTCGCTCAACATGGTGCTGACCAACAACCTGACGCGCTCGCTGTCTCGCGAGGAGCTGAAGGAGGTCGATGTGCAGGTGCTCAAGGGTGTGGTCTATATCTCGCTGGCTGACAACATGCTCTACAAGAGCGGTAGCTACGAGGTGAACGAGCGCGCCGAGCAGACGCTGAGCAAGATCGCCAAGATCATCATGGACTACAGAGACTATGACGTGCTGATCGAGGGTAATACGGACAACGTGCCCATCAACACGGCCAACGAGAAGATGCGCAACATCCGCAACAACTGGGACCTCTCGGCCTTGCGTGCCACGAGTGTAGCCCTCTACCTGCAGGAGCATTTCGGTGTTGATCCGAAGCGTCTCACGGCTGGTGGACGTGGTGAGTGGAACCCGCTCGCTGGCAACGACACGGAGCTGGGCAAGCAGCGCAACCGCCGCACGCAGATCATCATCACGCCGAAGCTCGACCAGTTTATGGATCTCATCGACAAGGCTCCGGAGGAGTAAGCAACTTGTCGGCAAGTCGATCGTCGATTTGCAATATAGTATAAGGAATTCCCCACCTGCAGGCTCTGCCAAGCAGGTGGGGATTTTTCGTATGGGTATGGGAACAACTGGCAATGCTGCCTTAGGCGATTAGGCGTCCTTGATCCAGCCCACAACAAGGGCACCAATGACCAAGGCGATGCCCGCCACGATCATCATGTGGGCCTGTACGGAACCCACGAGGGCAAGGATGACACCACCAAGGGCGGCAGCAATAATCTGGGGCACGCAGATCGTGCCATTGAAGAGGCCGAGGTAGGCCCCCATGTGGCCGTAGCCCTGGAGGGCATTGGTGACAAAGGTGAAGGGCATGGCGAGCATAGCGGCCCAGGCACAACCGATCAGGAGGAAAGGCACGAACATCAGGTACTTGTCCATCACGAAGGCGGCCATCACGAAGCCCACGCCTCCCAGCAGCAGACTCAGACTATAGGCCAGTTTGCGACGACGAATCTGCGGCAGCACCATGGCCCATATCACCGAACCGATCGCCTGAACGGCAAAGAGCATTCCCACCCAGTTGCCAGCCTCCTGGTAGCCCGAGGTGGCGGTAGCATCGGCAGAGAACATATCAACACCCCAGCAGTTGGCCGCTACCGTGCCGTTGGTGTAGGTCCACATATACATAAAGGCAAACCAGCAGAAGAACTGCACGAGGCCGACCTTCCAGAACGTGGCGGGCGCATGGCGCAGGAGCGTCAGCCAGTCGCCCTTACCCGCCTCTTCCTGCTCCACGGAGCTATTGGTGCCGTTGTACTCGGCATACTCTGCGGGTGTCCACTCCTTGACCCTCGCGGTAGTATAGATGACGCAGAGAATCAGGATGGCCGCACCAATATAGAACGACCAGATCACAGAATCGGGGACGACACCCGAGGGCGCGGTATTGGCAATGCCCAAGGCGGTGAAGAAGAACGGGAAGACATAGCCGACGAGTGATCCCGCATTGCAAAGAAAACTCTGTATGCTATAGGCCAGGGCCTTCTGCTTCTCGTTGACCATGTCGCCGACGAGCATCTTAAACGGCTGCATGGCCATATTGATGCTCGTGTCGAGAAACATCAACGTGACGAGGCCGAAGACCATGGCTGCGGAGACCGCCATGCCGAAGCTGCCCGCATTGGGGAGGAGACACATGACGAGTACCGCCACGGCCGCGCCGACAAAGAGATAGGGGATGCGACGGCCAAAGCGCGTCCAGGTGCGGTCGCTGCAAGATCCAACGATAGGCTGGACGAGGATGCCCATCAGGGGCGGGAGGATCCAGAAATAGCTCAGCGAGTGGGGATCGGCACCAAGCGTGGCAAAAATGCGCGCGATATTCGCGCTCTGCAGGGCGTAGGCTATCTGTACGCCAAAGAATCCGAAGCTGAGATCCCACAGCTTCCGAAAACTCAAATCGGGTTTCTGTTTCATGTATGTTTCAGTTATTGTTGTCGGTTGTTGTTGTCTTTTGGCAGGGGCGGACCGGCTATCGTGTCGTGCCTCTCAGGACGAGACGGGTACGAATGACACGTCGCTCGACCTTGTCCTTGGGAATGGTGCCCTCCACCTGTCCTATGAGGATGCGGGCAGCCTCCTCGCCCACGGCCCGGCCTCGCTGCTCGACGGTCGTGAGCATCGGATCGCAGGCGATGGCACGCTCGCCATTGGTGAACCCGCAGATCGACAGGTCCTCGGGCACACGGTAGCCCATCCGCTTGGCCGTATAGAGGATGCCGATGGCCGTATCGTCGTTGGTAGCGAAGAACGCGTCGGGTATCTGCTCGCGGGAGAGGACGTCGGGGGTGATACACTCCGCCTGTTCGCGGTTGTCGCACATGAACAACAGGTCGTTGCCAGCCGGCAAGCCATTGCGCACCAAGGCGTCATGCCACCCGTTATAGCGATTTTTGGAAATCTCCAAGTTCATCGGCGAACTATAGTAGGCAATGCGACGACAGCCCGTCTTGATCAGATGGCTAACGGCAGTAAACGCCCCCATGTAGTCGTCTACCACCACGCGCGACGCGTCCACGCCCGTACATATACGGTCGTAGAAGACCATGGGGATGCCATGGTTCATGAGTTCCGTGAAGTGGTCATAGCGCTTCGTGTCCTTGGCCTGGGAGATGATGATGCCGCAGGCGCGGTTCTCATAGAAGGACTGGCATATCTCTACCTCGCGGTCGTAGCGCTCGTTGCTCGTGGCGACCAGGATGCGGTAGCCCCGTTCCCAGGCCGCCTCCTCGATACCCGTGAGAACGGAGGCGAAATAGTAGTGGACAAACTCGGGGATGATGACTCCGATGAGCTTGGGCGCCTCCGTGCGGCTCTTGCGCAGCGACTCTGCCAACGGATTGGGAGAGAAATGATGTTCGCGCGCAAACCTTTGGATGGCCTCTCGCTTTTCAGGACTGATGCGAGGATTATCCTTCAACGCACGGGAAATGGTCGATACTGAGACTCCCAAGGCCTCGGCCATATCCTTCATCGTCAGTATGGGCTGATCTTTCATGTTTTGAGTGTAATGGCGGACTATTGTCTGTTTTTATGTTGCAAAAATACGATTATACTATCATTTATTGATTTCTATCAAGGACATAACTTGACGATCGTCAATGCAAACCTTTGCACAATATAACAAACGATTTTTCGTAAAAAAATAGTATTTAATAACACTCAAAATCCTAATTTTGCATGCAGAAATCCCCCACGGAGGGCATGTAGGAAATCCCCACGGAGGGTATGAAGGTCATTTTTAAAGGCAATCATTATAAATAACTAACAAAAAAGCAAAAAGATGAAGCAGGTTAAACCCAAATTCCCTGCGAGAATGCTGGCCCTAGCAGCGGGCTTAGCTCTCTCAGTAGGTGCTTTCGCCCAAAGTACGGTGAAAGGCTCCGTGAAAGATGCTTCCGGCGAGCCGATTATCGGCGCGAGCGTGCTGATCAACGGAACGAGCAATGGTACCGTGACCGACTTGGACGGTAACTTCTCGCTCAGCGTGCAACCCGGACAGACCTTGACCATCTCCTACATCGGCTACAAGAAGCAGCAAGTGACGGCGCAGGACAACATGGTCATCACCATGCAGGATGACGCGGCCCAGTCGCTCAACGAGGTGGTCGTCATCGGCTACGGCGTGGTCAAGAAGAAGGACCTGACTGGATCTGTCGCCGCCTTGAAACCAGACGGCAAGAACAAGGGTGTTGTGGTCAACGCCCAGGACTTGCTCGTGGGTAAGGTGGCCGGTGTGGCTATCACCAGCGAGAATGGTACGCCGGGCGCCAAGTCCAACATCCGCATCCGTGGCGGCTCGTCCCTCAACGCCAGCAATGATCCGTTGATCGTCATCGACAACGTGCCTATCGACAACAATGGTGTGAAAGGTGTGGCCAACATCCTCTCGGCCATCAACCCGCAGGACATCGAGTCCTTCAACGTGCTGAAAGACGCTTCTGCCACCGCCATCTACGGTAGCCGCGGTTCCAATGGTGTCATCATCATCACGACAAAGAAGGGCCACGCGGGCGACGTGAAGGTATCGTACAACGGTAGCGTGACGCTCGGCTGGAAGAAGAAGACCATCGACGTGCTCGACGCAGCCGGATTCCGCGACCTCATCCGCAGCAAGTGGGGCGAGGACAGCGACCCCTACCGTGCCCTGGGTACGGCAGACACCGACTGGCAGGACCTGATCTATCAGACGTCCATCAGCCATGACCACAACCTGACGGTCAGCGGCGCAGTAGGCCAGGCTCTCCCCTATCGTGTGAGCGCAGGTTTCACCGACGAGCAGGGTATCCTGAAGACCTCACGCTTCCAGCGTGCTACGGCTTCTGTCACCCTCACCCCGTCGCTCCTCAACAACCACCTCAACATCACGCTCAACGCCAAGGGCATGTACGCCAAGAACCGTTACGCAGACGGATCGGCCGTAGGCGCGGCTGTCAATATGGACCCGACGCAGAGCCCGTATGGCTACACCTCCGAGTATCACAGAAAATTCTTCGGAGACAACCTCAACCAGACGCTGAACAACTTCCACGGCTACTTCGCCTGGCCGAAGTCGGGCAACTATAGCGACCCCAACTGGATGTACACCTACAACGAGCTGGCCACGCGCAACCCGCTCTCCGTGCTCAACGAGAAGAACGACGTCGCACATAGCCGCGAGTTTATCGGCAGCGCAGACTTCGACTACAAGGTACACGGATTTGAGGATCTCCGCCTCCACGCCACGCTGGGTGCCGACATCGCAAGCGGTAAGCAGAATACAGACATCTCGCCGGCCTACCAGAGCAACAACGACAGCTACTACGGCAGCCACGGATGGGAGCGCATCGTGAAGCGCAACCTCTCGCTCTCGGCCTACGCCCAGTACTACCACGACTTCAACGACGCTCACCAGCACCACATCGACATCATGGGTGGTTATGAGTACCAGCGCTTCTATCGTGGCACAGACAACAACTACTGGGGCATCTATGGCGCGGGCAACACCAAGACCGGCACCTATGTCGACCATTGGGGTCAGCCGCTCGTCGATGCCAACGGCAACGAGATCACGGGATCGCTGGCCGGACAGATTTACAATCCGTCAACGAAGGCCTATAAGACTGAGAACTACCTCGTTTCCTTCTTCGGTCGTGCCAACTGGAGCTTCATGGACCGCTACTATCTCACTGCAACCGTTCGTGACGACGGATCCTCACGCTTCAAGGAGCACTGGGCATGGTTCCCGTCATTTGCCTTCGCTTGGAAGGCCAGCGAGGAGAACAAGCTCAAGGAGATCTCTTGGCTCTCTGACTTGAAGCTCCGCCTCGGATGGGGTATGACGGGTCAGCAGGACGTGAACAACGACTATGCCTGGATCCCGACCTATACGCGCAACCAGGGCACGGGTGCCTACTACCCCGCAGACGGCGACGGTACGCTCAATCGTCCGGACAACTATACGCCTGACCTGAAGTGGGAGACCACGACCACGTACAACATCGGTTTGGACTGGGGTATCCTTGACCAGCGCCTCACGGGTACGGTCGATTGGTATTACCGCAAGACCACCGACCTGCTCAACTACGCTCCGACACAGGCTCTCTCAGCCTTCCGCAACCAGGCTTGGCAGAACATCGGTACGCTCAGCAACACGGGTGTGGAGGTAACGTTGTCTTGGAAGGCCATCCAGACGAAAGACTGGTACTGGACCATCGACTACAACTTCACTTACAACAGAAACCGCATCGACGACCTCACGGGTGCCAGCTCAGACGGACTCCCCGTGCCTAACACGAGTATCGTGATCGGTACCGACAAGTACCTGGAGTATAACGCTGTGGGCAATCCCGCCAACTCCTTCTGGGTCTATCAGCAGGCCTACGACAAGAACGGCAAGGCTATCGAGGGTGCGATGGTCGATCGCAATGGCGATGGCAAGATCTCCAATGAGGACCGCTACTTCTACAAGTCGCCGACGCCTCCCGTCACGATGGGTCTGTCCTCCCGCCTGGAGTACAAGAACTGGGACCTCGGCTTCACTCTGCGTGCCAACATTGGCAACTATGTGTTTGACAACATCAGCCAAGGCTTCAAGAATGTCAGCCCGAACGCCCTCTGGGCTTCCAGCAACTTCATGTGCAACAAGACCACACAGGCCGTTGCCGACGACTGGCAGACCGACGATGTCACCTCCAACCTCACCGACCGTTGGATCCACAACGCCTCGTTCCTGAAGTTGGACAACATCACCTTGGGCTATAGCTTCGCCAGCCTCTTCAAGACCAGCGGATGGCATGGTCTCTCAGGCCGCGCCTATGCCACGGCTTCCAATGTGTTCACCATCACCAACTACGACGGCATCGACCCGGAGGTGTTCAACGGTTTCGACGACAACCTCTATCCGCGTCCGTTCTCCGTCATTCTTGGTCTGAACCTCAACTTCTAACCCCTCATCAGCGATAATAACATCATGAACAAGAATATAAAGAACCTACTTTCTGCAGCAGCCGTCTCCCTCTCACTTCTGGGCATGGCTTCCTGCACGGGCGACCTGGACGTCAAGCCCATCGACCCGAACATGAACACGCAGGTCAACCCGACGGCACTCTTCAACAAGTGCTACGCCAACTTGGCCATGTCCGGCAATAGCACGGGCGACGACCAATGCGACATCGACGGTCTCGATGGCGGTACCGCAGGCTTCATCCGCCAGCTTTGGAATTCCAACGAGATGACCACCGACGAGGCCATCTGCCACTGGAGCGACGCCGGCATCCGCGAGTTCTGCTACAATACATACGACGACAGCCACCCGATGCTCAACGGCCTTTTCGCCCGTCTGACCACGGGTATCTCCTACTGCAACCAGTACATCAACGAGTGTGGCGACAAGGACGCCACCAAGACGGCCGAGGTACGCTTCCTCCGCGCCCTGGAGTACTACTTTCTGATGGACGCCTTCGGCAACGTGCCGTTTGCCACGACGCTCGAAAAGCCCGTGCGCTACACTCGTGCCGAGATGTACGCCTGGCTGGAGAAGGAGCTGCTGGAGATAGAGCCGCAGATGAGCGAGGCCAAGTCGAAGACCTCCAGCGACGCCGGCTACTACCGTGCCGACAAGGCTGCGGTATGGATGCTGCTCTCCCGTCTCTACCTCAATGCCGAGGTCTATACGGGAACTCCGCAATGGCAGAAGGCTGCCGACTACGCCCAGCGCGTGATGAAGTCTGACTACCACCTCAACCTCACGGGTGTGGGCAAGTGGAGCGCCTACCAGATGCTCTTCATGGGCGACAATGGCGAGACGAATGCTGCCCGCGAGGGTGTGTTCCGCATCGGTCAGGATGGCGTGACGACCACGTCGTGGGCAGGCACGCTCTTCCTGATGGCTGGCGCCTATGATGGCGACATGCATGCCGACGTGACAGGCACCTACCCGCAGGCCACCAACGGCACGGGCCAGGCCTGGGGCGGCAACCGCGCACGCACGGACTTGATCAATAAGTTCTTCCCCAATGGCGACGCACCCAACGTCAGCTGCACGGAGATGCCTGCTGCCGCCAACGACGACCGCGCCATCTTCGACGGCAAGGACCGTACGCTCGACAATGGCGATGGCTATCTGAGCAGCTTCAAGGCTGGCTTTGCCGTGGCTAAATGGAACAACTTCAAGACCGACAACTCGGTAGGCAAGAACGACAACTACCCCGACACCGACTTCTTCCTCTTCCGTGTAGCCGAGGCCTACCTGACCTATGCCGAGGCCACGGCCCGTCTCAATGGCGGCACCACGACGAAGGAAGGCACGGATGCCGTCAACGCCCTTCGCGATCGTGCACATGCCGTGAAGCGCTCAGCCTACTCTCTGAGCGACCTCTGCGACGAGTGGAGCCGCGAGTTCTACTATGAGGGTCTCCGCCGCCCGACACTCATCCGCTTCGGACGCTTTGGTGGCAACAACAACTACAACTGGAGCTACAAGGGTGGTGCCAAGGCGGGCCGCAACTTTGATGCATACCGCAACATCTTCGCCATCCCGGCAGCCCAGGTGAAAGGCGCCATCACGCAGAACCCTGGTTACTAATAGATCATCAACCGCACAGGGCGGACCGACTTCCAAGAAGCCACGCCCGCTCTGTGCAACAAAACAAAGCAATCAACGATGAAAAATATAATCAAATCAACCGCGTTGCTGCTCTGCTCCCTCGCATTCCTCACGGCCTGCGACGACGACAGGGACAACAACCCCACGATACAGACGCCGACGACTTTCGTCCTCAATACCCCGTCCTACGCCCAGGCCAATGTGGATCTGGCCACCTCGGAGTCGCTCGCCTTCAGCTGGTCGCAGCCCGACTACGGCTTCCCCGCCCTGGCTAGCTATCAGATCCAGGTTTCGCCCACCAACCGATGGACGAAGGATATCCAGGCTGGCGAGAAGGATGCCACCGACCAGGCTGTCGGCGACTACAAGACCTTCGACACGGAGTTCTCTCTCGTCAAGGGTAGCGTAGCTGCCAACGAGATGGCAAAGGCCCTGCAGGAGATTGTCCGCTACGAGCCCAACAACGTGCCCGCATCCCAGGATGTATATGTACGCGTGCGTGCTGCCTATGCTGGCGACACGATCTATTCCAACGCAGTCCAGATCAAGGTGCTGCCCTACTATATGAAGCTGAAGGATGCCGCCATCGACGTGTGGTATCTCATTGGTGGCTGCATTGGTGATGGTGCCTGGACCAACGACAAGGGTGCTGTCGGCACCTCTGTCATGCCGCTCTACACAGAGGAGGGACAGGAGTATAACAAGACCACGGGTGTCGGCACGCTGACCTACACGGGCTACTTCCCCGCAGGTGCCGAGTTTAAGATCATCCACACCATCGGCGACAACTGGGCCAACACGATCGACGTGATCTGCGCAGGCCTCGTCTTCCGCGATGGCGGCGACGACCCTGGCAACATCTCCGTGAGCGAGTCGGGCTACTACAAGATCACCCTCGACCCCGTGAAGCGTACCTGCACCATGGAGAAGGTGGCCAACCAGACGCCGAAGACCTTTGCCTCAATGTTCATCAGCGGCGCATTCAACGACTGGGCCACCACCACGTCCATGCAGCCCGTCAACACCTTTGATGGTGCGGTCAACCACGACTGGTACTTCGATCTCGACGCTACAAGCGGAAGCACGGAGGCTAAGTTCCTGGCCGATCCCGACTGGACGAACAACTGGGGTGGCAACGGCTTCCCCTATGGCTACGCCACGTCTGGTGGCGACAACATCCCCGTGAAGCCGGGCAAGTATCGCGTGCTGTTCAACGACATCACGGGTCAGTACCACTTCATCGAGACGGAAGAGTAATCTTTTATAAAGAAGATGGTGGGGAGGGTCTCCCCCCGAGATGCTCCCCACCCATAACCGAAAGAAGACAGAACAATGAAAAAGAGCATATTGATATTCGGATTCGCCCTGGCGCTCGCCTCCTGCGCTTCCGATAGCTATGAGGACTGGAGCGATCCGCAGCATAGCGACCCCGAGGCATCCAAAGACGTGAAACTGGCCATCGGCAACGCGCCTGCCATCAATTTCGGCACGCTCACGGCCGACAGCGTCCAGCTGTTTGTCCCCAAGGTGACGACCACCAACACGACCGCCAGCAGCTACTATACCGTGGCTGTCAACGACGGCGAGAAGGCCAACGCCATCACCTTGCAAGCCAACGAGCAGGGACTCGTCGCCTCGACCGAGTTTAAGACGGCCATCGAGACCCTCTATGGCAAGCGCCCCTGCGACCGTAGCGTGGCCCTCGACGTGCGTGGCTTTGCAGCCACCCCTGATGGCGTGACCATCCTCAACACGGGATCGGCTACCGTCAACGTGACCATCGTGGCCCCGTTTATCGACGAGGCATACTATCTGGTCGGCGACATGTTCACGGATGGCTGGTCCAAGGAGGGCGCCCAGGCCTTCACCCATCTGGGAGACGGCAATGTCTATGACAACCCCGAGTTCCAGATCGTCTTCAAGACCACGAGCGACAACCAGTACTGGAAGATCATCCCGAAGACCAACTACGAGGGCGACTTCTGGGCCGAGGGCGAGAAGGGCGTCGTGGGTGTCGTGACGGATGGCGACGTAGCAGCCGAGGGCAACCTGACGACCAATCAGCCCAAGGCGGGCAAGATCGAGAAGGCTGGCTACCATCGCATGACCATCAACATGATGAACTATAGCTACAAGATCGAGGATCTCAACTTTGCCGAGTATATCTATGAGATCGGCAACGAGAGCAGCTGGGCAACATCCAACCCGCTCTGGGGCGGCAACTTCGACGGCAAGTACCAGGGCTACTACTACCTCGATGGCGAGTTCAAGTTCAAGCCCAATGCCGACAACTGGGATAAAGACTGGGGACAGGATCCCAATGGCGAGGCCGGACAACTGGTGCAGGATGGCGAAAAAAACATCCAGGCTGGTGCTGGCTTCTACCAGATCAACGTCGATCTCTCGGCCATGAGCTATAGCCTGGAGAAAGTGAACTACATCTCCATCATTGGCGACTTCAACGACTGGGCTGGCGATGTCGATCTCACCTACAACAAGGAGAGTGGCGCATGGGAGGCCAACAACGTGAAGATAGCCAAGACCGGCACTCTGAAGTTCCGTATGAATCACGATTGGGACATCTCTTGGGGTGGCGCCAATGGCGACGGCAACAACTTCCAAAACCTCACCCAGAACAATGGCACCAACCTCAATGTCGAGGCTGGCACCTACGACTTCAAGCTCTACATCTCCTGCGAGGGCAAGAACCATGTCGTGATTACCAAGAAGTGACCTGCTTTTTTATACTGCAAAGGTTCATCATGAACCAACTTCAAGAAAGGAGTCTCCCGCGTGGGGCTCCTTTTTTCGTGCCCGCTTTCTTTTCCCATGGGTTGCTACCCTATGTCTTCATGTAGCAATCATGGGATATCGAGAAGACGTAGCGCAACCGATTGCCCAATCAAAAAGCGATCGAACGAGAGCAGGACGTGCAGGATTGGACGGTAATGCTTATTTTTGCAGAAGCATAAACAAGAGCAGAAACAGAAACAGAAGCAATAACAGAAGCATAGGCTTAGGCTTGGGCAAAAACAATAGACAATCACCATCAAAACAAAGATCGATTATGAAGAAGAACAAGATGAAGAAAATACTCACGGCAGCATTTTGTGCGGCCATGGCGTCGCCGGCCCTTGCACAAGGGTGGCCGACGAGCTATGAGGGTGTGATACTCCAGGGCTTCTACTGGGACTCCTATAGCGACAGCCAATGGAAGAACCTGGAGAAGCAAGCCCTGGAACTGGGGTCGTATTTTTCCCTGCTATGGGTGCCCCAAAGCGGAAAGTGTCTGGAGGAGCACAACGTGATGGGCTACACACCCTATTACTACTTCGATCAGAACTCCAGTTTTGGTAGCGAGGCGGAACTCCGGTCGATGATCGGTGCCATGCGCCAAAACGGGGTGGGCGTCCTGGCCGACGTGGTGGTCAACCACCACAACACGAGTGGCTGGTTCTCCTTCCCCAAGGAGGAGTATCGCGGCACGACCTACCAACTCCAGTCGTCCGACATCACGTCCGACGACGACCAAGGCAAGACGGCAGCCGAAGCACAACGGCAGGGCATCTCGCTCGGCAGCCACAAGGACGAGGGCGAAGACTGGGATGGCATGCGCGACCTCGACCACCAAAGTCCCAACGTGCAACGGGTGGTCAAGGCCTATGAGCAGTACCTCGTGGAGGACCTCGGCTATAGCGGTTTTCGCTACGACATGGTGAAGGGCTTTGGCGGGTCGCACGTGGCCGACTACAACCGCGCGGCCAACGTGGCCTATTCCGTAGGCGAGTATTTCGACGGCAACGTCGCGAAGGTGAAGGCATGGATAGACAGTACAGAGAAGCAGAGCGCGGCCTTCGACTTCCCCTTCCGTTACACGGTACGCGACGCCATCAATGGTGGCGACTGGTCGAAGCTGGCCAATACGAAGACCTTGGTGGGCGACGAGGCATACCGACGCTATGCCGTGACGTTTGTGGAGAACCACGATACACAATACCGTAGCGCCAGCGAGCAGAACGACCCAATACGCAAGGACACGCTCGCGGCCAACGCCTATCTCCTCGCCATGCCGGGCACGCCCTGCGTCTTCCTCCCCCATTGGCAGGCCTACACCCGCGAGATCAAGTCCATGATCGACGCGCGCCATCTGGCGGGCGTGACGAGCACGAGCACCTTCGCCAGCTACCGCAGCTCGGCAGCCTACTATGGCGTGACGACCCAGGGCACGCGCGGAAAACTGCTGGCCGTGGTGGGAAGCGGCATGGCCGACCCCAACGAGGCTTTCTATGTGAAGGTGCTGAGCGGCCACCACTACGCCTACTATCTCTCGCCCGACGTGGAGAGCGCCTGGACGGACCTGCCCTCAGGAAGCTATCATGACGGGACCCAGCAGGCGCGCCTCACGGCCGTATCGGCCTCTAAGGACGCCCAGCTCGTCTATACCCTCGACGGTAGCGAGCCGACGCCACAGAGCGCCAAGGCACAGAGCGGCACGAGCCTCACGATACCTACGGGCAAGACGACCCTGAAGGTGGGTCTCCTGGTCGATGGCAAGGTGCGGGGGGTCATCACGCGCCAGTATGAGATAGGCGAGTTCCAGCCCTACGACATCACGGTCTATGTCAATGGCGATGCCGTGGCATGGACCAGCTACATCAACTTCCACTCCTGGGGCGGATCCCACACGGCAACCAACTGGCCGGGCGACCACGTCACGACCACCCAGACCGTGGGCGGCAAGAAATGGTTCTGCAAGAGCTACACGATGACCACGGCAGACGACAACATCAATTTTGTATTCAGTATCGGCACGGCAGACAATGCCGGCCAGCAGCAGACCGTGGACATCAACAACATCCAGCACGACGCCTTTTTCGAGGTGACGGGCGAGAAGAGCGGCGGCAAATATCTGGTCAAGGACGTGACGACGACCATGGGCGTCGAGGACGTGGCGACCGACTGCCCCACCCTCTCCGACGACCACTACTACACGCTCTCGGGCCAGCGCGTGACGCCACCCCTTAGACGGGGCATCTATCTCCACAAGGGCAAAAAGATCATGGTGAAGTAACAGTAGAAAGTCATCCGAATAAAAAGCGCCAAGGTTGTTTTCAATAGAAGCAAACAACCTTGGCGCTTTTCGTGTAAGGAAATCTCTAAAGAAACATGCGGGACTTCGAGAGAGCAGGATGACGAGAAAGCAGGACGACGAGAGAGCTGGAATTCAAGAGAGCGAGACTTCTACAGAGCAGGACGTCGATAAAAGGCGACGTCAATAGAGCAGGACGAGGCCCGCGAAGGCAGCAAAACAGATCATGCGGATGGGGTTGATCTTCATCCACATCGTACCAATAAAGGTGGCGAAGAAGAGGAAGAGGCTCACGCCAAACTGCCAGGGATTGATATCGGGCGAGGAGAAGTTTTCCACATCACAAAGCAGGAGCGTGGCGGCAGCCAGAAGGCCGACGACGGCCGGGCGAAGGCCCATGAAGACGCTTTGGACGGCTGGGGTGCGCATATACTTCATGAACATGCGGCTGATGAGGACCATCAAGATGAAACTCGGCAGGACGAGGGCAAAGGTGGCCGTGGCGCTACCGAGCACGGCCATCATCCCTTCGAAGCCCGCGTTGTGGGCCGCGGCATAGCCACAGTAGGTGGCCGAGTTGATGCCGATAGGGCCTGGCGTCATCTGGGAGATGGCGACGATATTGGTAAACTCCGAGGAGGAGAGCCAATGGTGCTTCACGACCGTCTCGGCCTGGATGAGCGAGAGCATGCCGTAGCCGCCACCAAATCCGAAGAGACCTATGATGAAAAACGTGAGGAAGAGCTGTAAGAAGATCATAATTCAACGATTTTTCCGTGAGCTTTTTTATTCCGTGGGCTTGACATAGCGTCCATAGACATAGCCACCCAGGCCGGCTGCCAGGATGATCATGACGGGATTGACGCCCAGTTTCCATATCAGCAGGGCCGAGATGAGCGGTATCCAGCAGTTGGCCAACCCGATCCGCGCCCGTTTGGCGAGGTTGAAAGTCGGGACGGCTATCAGGGCCACCACGGCCGGACGGATGCCTCGGAACATGGCTGCGATCCAACCCACCTCCATGAAGCGATGGAAGAACATGGCGATGAGCAGAATGATGAGAAACGAGGGCAGGGCCGTGCCCAGGGCCGTGCAGAACGCACCCCGTATCTTGCGGAGCTTGTAGCCGATGAAGACGCTGATGTTGATGGCGAAGACACCCGGACAGCTCTGCGCGATGGCGATGAGGTCGAGAAACTCCTCTTTCCCAATCCATTTGCGCTTCTCCACCACCTCCGACTCGATGATCGGGATCATCGCATAGCCACCCCCGAGGGTGAAGGCGCCAATCTTGAAGAATGTCTTGAAACTCTCCCAATAAAATTTCATACTCTCATGTTAGATGTATAGATAATCACTTGTCAGATCAATTGATATCCGCTCGTTAGAAGAATTGATATCGCTTGCTAGAAGAACTGATATTCCCTTGTCAGACCAATTGATATCCTCTTGTTAAAGAATTGATTAGTCCAACCCGCCCCCGAGAGGGCCGATTGGACTAATCACATATATTTTGCCAGAAGATGGAGGTGACAGCACGCGGGGCCGCCTCGCCATCCTACTTCTTCTTAGCCTCCTCTACCCACTTGCGTGCGTTGACGAAGGCCTCGATCCAAGGCGTGACCTCGTCGGCACGACGATGGCGCGGATACCAGCCCTGCTGCCACGGGAAGATGGCACGCTCCAGGTGGGGCATCATGGCCAGGTGGCGACCGTCGGCCGAGCAAATGCCCGCCACGTTGTAGTCGGAACCGTTGGGGTTGCCAGGATACTGAGCGTAGTTGTATTTTGCCACGACATGGTAGCGGTCCTCGGGCTCGGGGAGATAGAAGCGTCCCTCTCCGTGGGCCACCCAGATGCCCAGTTTGTTGCCGCTGAGCGAGTGGAACATGACGCTATCGTTCTCAGGGATCGTGACCGAGAGGAAGGCGCTCTCAAATTTCTTCGAGTTGTTGTGGCAGAGATGGGTCTGGTGCTCATGCTCCGGGTTGATGAGGTTGAGCTCCGCCATCAACTGGCAACCGTTGCAGATGCCCAGCGAGAGCGTATCCTCGCGCGCATAGAAGCGGTCGAGCGCCTCCTTGGCCTTGGGATTGTAGAGGAAGGCACCCGCCCATCCCTTGGCCGATCCCAGGACGTCGGAGTTGGAGAATCCGCCACAGAAGACGATCATGTTGACCTCCTCCAGGGTCTCGCGACCACTAATGAGGTCGGTCATCATCACGTCCTTCACCTCGAAGCCTGCGAGGTAGAGGGCGTAGGCCATCTCGCGCTCGCCATTGGTGCCCTTCTCACGGATGATAGCCGCCTTGGGCGCAGCCTGACGGTCGGCATCGGTCGTGGTCTGCCAGCGGTCGGCATTGAGGCCATACTGGGCGAGCGTTCCCGTGAAGTCGGGGTTGAACTGCATCTCCACGGGCTGCTTCTTGTAGTTGGTGTAGCGCTTCTTCGCCATGCCGTTGAAGCTCTGGTCGCGGTCGAGGAGATAGGAGGTCTCGTACCAGACGTCGCGCAGGTTGTCGATATCCAGTTCCTGCTTGAAGGCGCCATCGCTAAGGCTCAGCACGCGACGCTCGGGCGTGGGCTGGGCGATGCGGGCATAGCCCACGCAGCACTCCTCCAGGAAGTCGCGCACCTCGTCGGCATGCTCGTCGCTCACCTGGATGACGACACCCGGATTCTCGGCGAAAAGTTTGCGCACCACGTCGTCGCCCTTGATGTCGTGGAGGTTGACGCGGAGACCGCCCTCCACATTGGCAAACGTCATCTCCAGCAGGGTGGTGATCAGACCACCAGCCGAGATATCGTGGCCTGCGAGGATCCAGCCGCGGTTGATGAGCTCCTGCACCGCCTCGAAGCATTGGCAGAAGTACTGCGGGTTTTTGACCGTCGGGACGTCGTCGCCCACCTTGTTGAGGCTTTGTGCAAAGGCGCTGCCGCCCAGCTCCTGCTCGCAGAAGGAGAAGTCGATATGATAGAGACGGGAGTTCTTGTCGTTGACGAGGACGGGAGAGACCACCTTGCGGATGTCGCTCACCTCGCCACCACTTGTCACGATGACCGTGCCCGGAGAGATGATCTTCTCGCCATTGGGATACTGCTGGCTCAAGGACAGGGAGTCCTTGCCGGTCGGCACATTCACGCCGATGGCGCAGCAGAAGTCGGAGAGGGCCTTGACGGCACGATAGAGGCGCGCGTCCTCGCCCTTCTGTGAGCGGCAGGGCCACATCCAGTTGGCCGAGAGGCTCAGGGAGTCCATGCCGTCGGCCAGGGGTGCCCAGACGATATTGGTCAGCGACTCGGCCACACTCAGCACGCTACCCGCCTCGGGCGAGGCCAGTCCGGCCTGGGGCGCATGGCCGAGGGCCGTGGCGATACCCTTCTCGCCACGATAGTCGAGGGCCACGACGCCACAGTCGCTCAACGGCAACTGCAGGCGACCCTGGCATTGCTGGCGGGCCACCTTGCCCGTCACGCTACGGTCCACCTTGTTGGTGAGCCAGTCCTTGCAGGCCACGGCCTCCAGCTGTAGCACGCGACGGAGATATTCCTCGAGATGGGCCGCGTCATAGGCTACGGGGGCATAGTGGCGCTCGACGCTCTCGTCGCGCATGATGGTCTTGGGCGAGTGGCCGAACATCTGGGCCACGTCGAGATCGAAAGGCTTCACGCCATCGCCCTGGACGAAGGAGAAGTGGGCGTCGCCCGTGGTCTCGCCGACCACATACATCGGGGCACGCTCGCGCTCGGCAATCTTGGCCACATGGGCCAGGTGCTTCTCGTCGATGAGAAGACCCATGCGCTCCTGCGACTCGTTGGCGATGATCTCCTTGGCACTCAGCGTCTTGTCGCCGATGGGCAGCTTGGTCATGTCGATCTGGCCGCCACACTCCTCCACCAGCTCAGAGAGACAGTTGAGGTGGCCTGCCGATCCATGGTCGTGGATGGAGACCACGGGGTTGTCGTCTTCCTCCACGAGGGCGCGCACGAGGTTGTAGGCGCGCTTCTGCATCTCGGGGTTGGCACGCTGGACGGCATTGAGCTCGATACCATTGCTATAGCGGCCCGTATCGACCGACGATACCGATCCGCCACCCAGTCCGATGCGGTAGTTGTCGCCACCGACCACGACGACCTTGTTGCCTGGCTGCGGCTCCTTCTTCAGGCAGTCGCGCTTCGTGCCGTAGCCGACGCCGCCGGCAAGCATGATCACCTTGTCGTAGGCATATTTCTCATCATTCTCCTGGTGCTCGAAGGTGAGGAGGGATCCCGTGATGAGGGGCTGGCCAAACTTGTTGCCGAAGTCGCTGGCGCCATTGGAGGCCTTGATGAGGATCTGCTCAGGCGTCTGGTAGAGCCATTGGCGCACGGGCAGGATATCCTCCCAGTCGCGCAGGGCAGGCTCCTTGCCGTCGTCGCCCTTCAGTCGGGGATAGGCCGTCATATAGACTGCCGTGCCCGCGATGGGCCATGATCCTACGCCACCACCCATACGGTCGCGAATCTCACCGCCCGTGCCCGTGGCGGCACCATTGAAAGGCTCTACGGTCGTCGGGAAGTTGTGGGTCTCGGCCTTGAGAGAGATGACGCTCTCCACGGGCTTCACGCGGAAGTAGTCGGCCGTAGATTGGTTTTTCGGGGCAAACTGCTCGATGACGGGTCCCTGGGCGAAGGCCACGTTGTCCTTGTAGGCGGAGAGGATTTTGCCCGGATTCTCGCGGGTGGTCTTCTTGATCATGTTGAAGAGCGACGACTCCATCTCCTTGCCGTCGATGACGAAGGTGCCTCCGAAGATCTTGTGGCGGCAATGCTCGGAGTTGATCTGAGCGAAACCGAAGATCTCGCTGTCCGTGAGCGGGCGTCCGTTCTCCTTCTCTATCTTGTGGAGGTAGGCGATCTCCTCGGGCGAGAGGGCGAGTCCCTCCTCCTCGTTGAACTTCTCGAGGTCGTCCACGCGCTTGATAGGCTCGGGGGCGTGGTCGATGGTGAAGATCTGCTGGTCCAGACCGTCATACATGCGCTGGAGCATGGGGTCGTGGTCGGCCTCGGGCGTATCTACGGGGAAATACTCCTCTATGCGGCTGATTCCCTTCAGGGCCATGTTCTGCGTGATCTCTACCGCGTTGGTGCTCCACGGCGTGACCATCTCGCGCCGGGGGCCTACGAAATATCCCTCCAGCTGATCATTATCTACCGGCTCGGCATCGCCGTAAAGCCAACTAAGTTCGCTTATCTCTTCTTTGGAAAGCTTGTGATCTGCCTCCGTGGCAATCACGCTCTTCGACCTTGTCCTGAAAAAAAGAATCATAATCTGTCGAGTAAATTAGGAAATAATGGTGCAAAGATAGCTATAAATGCACACATGACAAAATAATCGGCTCAGAGAATCGGCAGAAAACGCAAAAAAGCCGCATTCCGTCGGACCTCTGCCCTGCGAATGCGACTAAGTGATCAATATTACACTACGCTCACGCGCAGCGAGAGAACTTATTTATACAATAAGTAGAAGTTGGGGCGGTGGCGCCTTGATCGTGACGCCACAGCACAGACACCTCGAGAAACAAGTGGGGAGAGATTAGTCAGCCCACAAGAAGCCATTCTCTTTCTGTTCGGTATCGTTCTTTTGCGTACCGCCCCAGTAGATACTGATTCCGTCGTTGTCCAAGTCCGTTGTCGGATCGTTCTCGATGAATCCATTCAACTTCACGGATCCAGCCATGATAGCATGGCTTTCCGTCATCTTGACGACCGTCACCACGGGCTTTATATATTGCTTTTTCATTGTCGTAATGAATATTTAATACGTTATACTTTTTGCTTCTGACTTATTTCACAACAAACTTGCGTCCGTTCATGATGTGAATGCCCTTGGGAAGTCCCTCCAGCGAAGTGCCCTCATACTGGCCTGTGATGCTATAGATGCGACCATCCTGGACAGCTGGTGCACGCTGTACCTCCTCTACACCCGTCACATTCTCATCTATTTGGTAGTCAAGTGTCTTAAACGTCACAATATCATTGTTTCTGTCTCTAACCTCAAAGTAGCATTTGCCCTTTCTAACTCGCACATCTGTTGCAGGATTCTCCGTAGGATTATCACTAACGGCCTGGTAGAACCTCAAAAACTCCTCACCATTCTCAATCCAACTTCGAAGGTATATTTGACCATGTGTAAGCGTGTAACCATCATCTGTGACAGAGGAAGTGACGCCGATCATATTGATGACATAGCCACGGTCTTTGTCCTCTACGCTGATAGTATTTGACCTATCATCGGGATAGTGACCATCGCCGACATAGAGACAATTCTCCCATGTGGGTTTGATCAGAAGCGGCACATTGGCCTCCACATCTCCATCAACCTCTTTAAAGCACACGATATAGCCTTTTTCATCATCATAAGTATACTCATCAGCTGACATCCGAGCAACCTTTGTTTCAGGGCCATAGTATTGTGCTAACTTCGTAGCGTTCATCGTCTCTGGGAAAACAGCCGTCTGCCATTTGTTGCCCGTGGTGGACACTAGTTCAAAACCAGCATAGTTATACTCATTGCGACGCCCCTCCTTTATATTTTTCTTATCATTAGCATCGAATTTGGGCCATGAGTCCTCCTTCATCTCATCTTTATCGGTGGTCATAAAGGTTTTGTAAACCTCCTCGCTCTTGACATAAAAGGTAACGCCTCTGACCTCTCTAAAGGGATTCGATTTCAATTTTTCACCCTCAATTTTACAATAGGGCTTATAATCGGTCTGAATATACACCTTAAACTGTTCTTGATTATTTTTTTATCTTTCAGCTCCCCCTTTCCAAATTCGGTGAACGAGTTTTCTCCGATTTGCGTTACATGCTTACCAAGGATAATTTCCCTAGAACCTGACGTTTTGTCTCTCTTGCCAAAACTTTTAAAACTGTCATTACCAATTTGCACGACATTGTCTCCAATAATAATCTTTCTGGTATTACAGTAAGCTTGTGCATCTCCTTCGCATGCTCCATTTGACACACTTGTGACGGGATAAGTATTGCCTGTCCGTTCGTCGTAGGCGAAATCAGGAACAACGATCACTTCTGGATAGGGTTTTTCCTTGCTGTACTTATCCTTATCAGTTTTGCCTGCCTCCTTGAATTTGTTTCCTGTAAACGCTACCGTTCCATCACCATTGTAGAGATAGGTAAACCCATTATACACAAATTGTTTCGGATCTTTCTGTGCGAACACCGCCTGCACAGACAGCATCAAGACGAGCAAGCATAGCGCCGCCTTGGTCCCTTGGGCCAGGAATCCCCAAGAGGACGTGATTCTTTCGTTTCTTTTCATAATAGCATGATGTTTTTATTTACAACTTAGTTTATTTATTCCGATACTTTTTTGATGCGCACAGGATTCATCATCCAGGACGCTACCTTTAGTTTTGTAAACGGCTTCCCCTCCTTCCGCACCTCTTGCTAAGAGGTGTAAAAAGGGGTGTAAAATGGTGATTAACAATAGATAAGGAATAACTAAACACCCTATTTAGGGAAAAACAAGATCGCTAAATGTGTTTTTTTAGCAAAAAGTTTGGCTGGTATTTCCTTTTGTTGTAACTTTGCACCCAGTTATCAACCAACGGATCAAACGTCCTTTACAAAGCTGACGACAAAACAGCTCAAATCCCATGTTCGACGGGGTCACACCTCTTAGCAAGAGGTGTTGCTTGCGGAGGCCGTCCATTCGCGCCCTTGGGGAGGTCTTCGTCGATGAAGTCCAGCACTTTTCTATTGGCCCTTGCCACCCTCATCTGATCCTTTTGTTCGATATAGATTTTTGTTGTCTGTGCATTCGTGTGGCCCATCGCCACAGAGATATCGGGCATGGCTACTCCCTTGTCGTAGGCCAGCGTGGCCCAGGAGTGACGCGCCACATAGGAGCTGAGCGTCTTGCGCACACCTGCCTGCTCCGCCATCTGCCGCAGCTGGCGGTTGTAGCGGGCCAGGGCGGCACGATAGAGGCGCACGGCCTCCTCACCTTGTGCGTCATCAGGCACCAGGGGAAAGAGACGGTCGCCATTCATTCCCCGCCATCGCTGGAGGATTCTCCGCATACACGGCTCCAGATGGACGCAGACCTGCGCCCCTGTCTTTTGCCGGCGATACGTCAAATTACCTCCCTCAATGGCGTTCCAGCGCAGCATGGCAATATCTACGAAGGGCATGCCCATCGCATAAAGACTAAACAGAAAAACGTCCTGGGCGAGTTGTCGTTGCCAGTCGCCAGTCATATCAAGGGATCGCACACGCCTTATTTCTGCCACAGAGAGCGCACGCTTCGGGGTCGGGGCGTTGCCAGTAAAGACCTCGGCGAAGAGGTCCATGCGACGTCGGCTCCCTCCTACCCTGTTGTAGAGGGCGCGTAGGGATCGCAGATAGCAGGAACGAGTGTTGCTGCTCACGCCTCCCTCGGCCAACCAATGATCGTAGCGCACCACTATCTTGCGCGTAAGGGAGGCTTGATTCTTGCCCTCGATGGTGAGAAAGCGCTCCAGCGAGCGCAGGGCGGTCTTGTAATTGCCAATAGTGCTGACACTCCGCACGTCGGACATCTGCCTCACCTGTCGATGGGCAAGCACCAAAAATGAGGGTTTGTTAGCACTTGGGTTAGTTCTCTCTTTCTTCCCCTCCGGGATACCTGTATTGATCTTTATTATCATGACGCAGTAATGATATAGACTATATATAGGTATATAACGGGCGAAAGGGGGAAAAATTTCTCGTCTTCCCCTTCGCCGGACAAACCTTGACGAGACGTGCGCAAAAATGGAGGCAAAGGGCCTTTTATGTGCTTGGCGTGGGCAAAACGTGAGGAAGAGGGTGCGGAAAACGGGAAAAGTGATGCAAGCAGATTTTGCGGAAGAAGGCTTGATTGGCTTGTCGCATGTAGCCAAGGGAGGAGATCCAGAAAAAACAGAGGGTTGAAAATGCCAAAAGAGGGCGTCTGAAAGGGCAAAAAGCCGTATAAAGGGAAGTGGAATCATCAAACTGGAACTAACAGAAACAAGCCAACCGTCTATCTATCAGTCTTTTAGAAGATGACAGAACAGATTCGTTCCAGTTATTCCAGTTGTTCCAGTTTATTTTTCAGCGAGTGCGAAATTCCAGTCCACCCCCTATATATATATTATAACTAATTAATTATTATATAGTTATATATTATATAAGGAAAATAGGGAAAGATAGCAGTAGCATTTTTTAATTGGAACAATTGGAACAACTGGAACAACTGGAATTGGAAGATTCGCCTCAGAGGAAGAGAGTCCTATGCCCCTTCTCCTCTCCAAGGCTCTCGTCGCTGGAATGCTTTCCACTCCCCTACCCAGAATTCATCCCGAAGCCATGCCGAGACCATCCCGCAGCCCTGTAGGCTGGGGACAGGACGACAGGAATGGGACGCAAGGGAGGACAAAAGCCTAAGATAAGCAAGGACAAGAGCCTGACATAAGCAAGGACAAGAGCCTAAGGTAAGCAAGGACAAAAGTCTAAGGTAAGCAAGGACAAGAACCTGGCGAAGGGAGGACAGGCCACGCTACTTACATTGGAAGTCGAGCACCTTGCGGTCTTCGAGCCAGCCCTCCAGGTGGTCGTCGATGGCCACAGGGCCGCAGCCTGTGGGGCAACCCGTATAGAAGAGGTCGCCCGTCTTGAGCGTGAAATAGCGGGAGGCATAGCTGATGAGCTCGTCGATGGTATAGAGCATATCGGCCGTGCAACCGGTCTGGACGGTCTTGCCATTGATGTCGAGGTGGAAGTGGAGGCGCTGGGGCCCGAGAAACTTCTCCTTCTCCACCCATTCTCCGAGCACGGCCGACCCGTCGAAGCCCTTGGCCAGCTCCCACGGCTGCCCCTTGGCCTTGAGCTCCTTCTGCAGGTCGCGTGCCGTGAGGTCTATGCCCACGGTATAGGCGTCGTAGTAGCGATGGGCAAACTCCAGGGGGATGCACTTGCCCAAACGGCAGATACGCACCACCACCTCCGTCTCATACTCGATGCGCCCCATGTCGTCGGGAATGAAGAAGGGTTTGCCATTCTTCAGCACAGCCGAGTCGGACTTCATAAACAATACTGGGCGCTCGGGCTTCACGGCCGCGCCATGGAGCGCCAGGTTGTGCTCCAGATAATTCATGCCTACAGCAAGTATCTTCATCTCTTTTCTTTGCTTTGGTTGTTCTACTTCTCTACGTTCTGTCCTATGAGAGCTCTGACGGCCTCCAGGGAAAGGTCGGTGAGGGAGGCTATCTGATCCAGCGACATGCCCTTCGAAAGCATCAGGCGGACCATCTCCGCCCGCGCTTCCTCGCGGCCCTCCTGACGCCCCTCCTGACGTCCTTCCTCGAGTCCCACGGCACGACCTTTGGCAAAGCCCTTCTCGCGACTGATCTTGTTGGAGTCGATAAAGAGGAGGCGCTCAGCCCCCACCTTGTCCCAAAAGTCGTCGTAGGCGAGCAGTTCGCTCTTGGTCATGGCTGCCTCCTCCACGGTCTCCAGCGCCTTGCTGGTCTCGGGGTTGTCGAGCAGATCCTGAGGCACGACGGTAGTATCCTCGTCGATCTGGGTGAGAAACTTAAGCCACAAGACGGCCATTTTTTTCTCCATGATAGTCTGCGGCTTAAACTTCGGCAGCTCGATAAACGTGAAATGGAGGCCCTTGATCAACTTGTCGTCGTGGAGATCGTGGACGATATTGTAGTTGTGGATGAACTCGTCGGGGTAGTCCTTCATAAATACCTCGTTGACCAAATTGAGGGAATAGACGGGCTGCAGCAACTCGTACCTGCGTCGCTTGTCGAGCTGGCGGACAAAGGCCTTGGAAGCATTGAAGAGCACACGCTGCTGGAAGGCTGGCGTCCAAAGCATCTGCATCTCCACCAGGAAGTGACGTCCCATGATGTCTTTGCACCTTACGTCCACGATACTATTCTTGCCCACATAGTTGTCGGGAACCAGTTCGGGCGAGAGATACTCCACCTCCTCCACCAGCTCGTCTTCCTTGAGCGGCAGCAGGGCGTTGAGCAAGCTGATGAGCAAATCCTCATGCTCGCCAAATATCTTCTTGAAGGTCAAATCGGCCTTGGGATCGAGATACTTTTTCATGCGTTGTACGTCTTGTTTTGATGAGTTCACCTGCAAACTTACGACATTTTCCCCACAAAACCAAAGAATACGAGGAAATCTTCCTGGCGTCATAGAGAGCCATACTGCATCCAACGCATTGACCGAAGCTATCTTTTTTGCGGGGCAAAGCACGCATAATGTGAACCTAAGGAGAGGAAATAGACGCAGAGAGGGAAGGCCGCAACTGGAAAGAACGCATAGGAGCAATACTACCTGTAGTACACAAGCAACTATCTGTCAACAACTTACGCAACAAAAAAAGAACAACACATCCTTGGAACATTACAGGTGGGGCTTCCCCTGATGGCCCTCTACGGTCGGACGACGACCTTGCAGCCCGACGCCACGACCAGCCCGTGGGGGTGTTTGCCAGCCAGCTGCTTGCCGTCTGGAGACCATAAGGCGGGGCGAGCGGCACGAGGACGGGAGGCCACACGATCCAGGGCTGAGGAGGAGAGGAAGGTAGCCATGCGACTGAGGGCAGGCGTGGCGCGCCCCGTGCGGTTGTCGAAGAGCGGGGCATTGTACCAACGGTCCGTGACAGGCGAGGAGGAGCTGACACCCCGCTCGTTGGCTTCCATAAACCACCAGAAGAGGCCCGTGACGGCCTCGTGGCGATGGAGCATAGTCACCAAGTCGTCGACAAACTGGCGTTGGCCCTCTGCCGAGTAAGGCCATGTGGACGTGGCGTCATAGGTGGTGTCCGGTACGGCCCAGGCGTAGGGATAGCCCGTCTCGACGACCATTATCTCCTTGTCCGAGGCCTCAGTCTCCAGCAGACGGATCGCCCCTTCGAGTTCGGAGAGCGCACCATGAAAGTAGGGATAGTAGCTCAGTCCGAGGATGTCGTAGTCGATCTGATACTCCTTGGCGCGCGCCACAAAATAGGAGAGCGCGGCATAGTGGGCGTTGTCCTGCTGCTGCGAGACCGAGACGCGCTCGGTATGGAGGATGATGCGCGCCTCGGGGCACTCCTCTCTGCAGACCTCCGTGGCGCGCCTCAGCAGACTGGCAAAGCGCTGCCAGTTGGCCTTTGGCGCATCGGGATAGCAAGCCTTGGCGTAGCCCTCCGACTCCGCTCCCCACAACATGCCGTAGCTGATCTCGTTGCCCGGCTGGATGAGGTCGGGCGTGGCCCCCCTCGGCCTTCAGGCGGCGCAGCACCCGGCGCGTATATTGCGCCAGCGAGTCGGCCAGCGTCTCGTCGCCGAGGCCCTGCCATGCCCGTGGCGTCCATTGCTTGGCAGGGTCGGCCCAGAGTCGCTATAGTGGAAGTCGAGCAGGAGACGCAGGCCCGCCTGCTTGACGCGCTTGGCCAAGGGCACGATATAGTCCAGGTCTTGGCACACGCCCTGCCCCTTATCCTCTGCCGAGGCATGGGCGGGCTGGACGAAGAGGCGAAGGCGCATGGCGTTCATGCCCTTGCTGGCGAAGAAGGCCAAGGGGTCGTCGATGGGCGCACCCGCCTCGTCGTAGTATTCTGCCCCCTCCTGGCCTCGTAGGAGGGAAGCAAGGAAATATCGCCCCCGACATAGCGCTGGGCCATGGTGGCGACCGTAGCACCCAGCAGGAGGGCCAGAAGAAAGATCCTTTTCGTCATAAGAACCACTTTTTATATTATCATTCCACATAGAACCGACTTGCCCCGCCCCTGGGGGCCGAGGCAAGTCTCTATGGATGCTATCAGAACGTCAGGATCAGGGCCTGGCGAGCCGTCAGGGGCACGTTGCGCGTGAGGTCGATGGTGGCGCCCGTCGTCACGTCCTGGGCCGTGGCATGGCTGCCAATGACCTCGGCATAGCGAAGCACGTCGAGCTCATTGTCCGAGCGGCGCCCGTTGAGGACCGTCATCACGGTCTTGCCCTTCCATTGGCGGCAGAGGACATAGACGCCCTTGTAGGGGATGAACTGCTTCTGCGTGCCCTGCGTGACAGCCTCGCAGCCCTGACGCCAATGGAGCACGCGGCTCAGCCAGGAGAACATCCCCTGCTCGGCATCATCGCGGCCCGAGGCCGTGAAGCAGTCGTGGGTGTCGCCAGGGAAGCCGCCAGGGAAGTCGCGACGCACATAGCCGTCCGTCACCTGCTTCGTGCCGTTGAGGAGCACCTCCGTGCCATAGTAGAGCTGCGGGATGCGGTTCATCGTCAGCAGCAGGGCAAGCGCCTGCTTGAGGGCCGTGGTGTCGCGTCCCTCGCCCAGGAAGCGGTCGGTATCGTGGTTTTCGATGAAGGCGAGCACGCTCGACGGATTGGCGTAGAGATAGTCGTAGCAGAGGACGTTGTAGATGCGGTTGAAGCCCTTCCACCAGTCGTCGGTCTCCCCTCGTCGCGGGCCAGCGTGAGGCGGTCGAAGAAGGCGAAGTCCATGACCGTCTTGAGATAACTGTTCTCCGTGCTGAGGCGCGAGTCTTTCTCTTAAGGCCGCGGTATAGGCCGGCTCCGTCACCCAGGTCTCACCCACGCTATTGAAGTAGGGATACTCCGTGTCAATGGCCTTCATCCAGGCCGCCATGGCCTTACGGTCGGCGTAGGGATAGGTGTCCATGCGGATGCCGTCGATGGAGGCCGTCTCGATCCACCAGATACTGTTCTGGACGAGGTAGCGCATGACGTGGGGGTTGCGCTGGTTGAGGTCGGGCATGGAGGCGACAAACCATCCGTCGGTGGTCTCCTCGCGGTCGATGTCGGCGGCGTAGGGGTCGAGGACGGGCGTGAGCTTATAGCTGGTCTGGAGACCATAGCCGGGATGGTTGAACCAGTCACGGGACGGGCTGTCCTGCTGCCAAGGATGGTAACTGCTGCAATGGTTGAAGATCATGTCCATGACGACCTTCAGTCCGCGCTTGTGGCAGTCGCGGATCAAGGCGCAATAGTCGGCATTGGTGCCGAAGCGCGGATCGACGCGGTAGTAGTCGGTCGTGGCATAGCCGTGGTAGGAACTCGCCTTCTGCTCGAAGGAGGGCGCGTCGTTTTCGAGGATGGGCGTGAACCACAGGGCCGTGACGCCCAGGTCGGTGAAGTAGTCGAGGTGGCGGGAGATGCCCGCAAGGTCGCCTCCGTGGCGCAGAGAGGGCTGCGAGCGGTCGCAGAGACCGTCGCGCATGCCCTTGACGACATCATTGCCCGTGTCGCCATTGGCAAAGCGGTCGGGCATGAGGAGATAGAGCACGTCGGACTGAGAAAAGCCCTTGTGGTCCTCGGCAGCCTGGGCGCGGGCGTGGAGCACGTAGCGCTCCGTCAGCTTGCTGCCGTTGAGCTTAAACTGAAGGCGCATCTCGCCAGGCTGAGCGCCCTCGAGATTCATATAGACGAGCAGATAGTTGGGCGAGTCGAGGCGCACGAGGGAGTCGATACGCGCATGGGGGTAGTCGGTCGAGACCTCGGCGTCGCGTATGCCCTCGCCATAGACCATGAGCTGGAGCGTGGGATCTTTCATCCCCACATACCAGTCGGTGGGGTCGATGCGGGTGATCTTCACCTTCGCGCTGACGGAGAGGAGCGCGAAGAAGAGAAGGAGGAGGGTGATGGTTCTTTTCATAAATTTCTAAGAGATAAAAATAAATAAGTGAGATGAATGTGTGATCTATTGTAAAAGGAAAGGGGTTGGAAAAGCATGGCCCATGGCGACACACTCCCAACCCCCTATGCGTCTTGCTGCGCTATTCGTGCAGAATCAATCGTTCAGTATCAATCGTGCAGAATCAGGGCCGACTGGCCGTCAATCATGACCTCTCCTCCCTGCATATCGCCCAGTCCGGCCTCGTCGGCCTGCCCGTTGGCCACGACGATCGTGTAGTCGCCCTCGGGTATCTGGACGGTCTGGAAGTCGGGACTGCTATTGAGGATGACGTAGATATTGTTCCACTTGTCGCCCCCAGCATGGTTCTTCAGTCGGAAGGCCACGAGGCAGTCCTGAGTGGGGAGAAACTCCAGGTGCTTGCGTACCAGGTCGGCGCTGCCCAGTCGGAAGGCCGGATGGGACAGGCGGAGATGGACCAGGCCCTTGTAGTAGTCGAAGACCTGGGGATAGCGCTGGAGGTTGTTCCAGTCGAGGTGGTTGATCTCGTCGGGCGACTTGAAGGAGTTGTGCACGCCCTGCTTGGTGCGCAGCATCTCCTCGCCGCTGAGCAGGAAGGGCACGCCCTGAGAGGTGAGGACGGCCGTCTGGGCCAGCAGGTCGAGGCGGATGAGGGCCTCCTCGTCAAACTTCGTCTCGGGCACGGAGGCACGGAGGCGATCGGTCAGACAGAGGTCGTCGTGGCAACTGACGTAGGCGATCATCTGGGTCGGTTCGTCGGCCCAGGGCTCCTTGGTGTAGTTGACCTTGCTGTAGTCAACCTGCGGATGGGCCACGAGGCCGACGATGCCCGCCTTGATACTCTCATAGCCAGGCAGGCCCGCCAGGAAGGCTCCTTGGTCGTCGTGGTCGAAGGGACCGCGGAGGGCGTCACGAAGTTCGTCGCTAAAGGCGGCTATGCCCGGCATCTGGCGGATGTGGGCCTTGGTGGCAAGGCGGCTGGGGTCGATGGCGCAGGATCCCGCACTCCATCCCTCACCATAGATGAAGATGGAGGGGTCTATCTGCTGCAACTGCTGGCGCAGGAGGTTCATCGTCTCGATGTCGTGGCAACCCATGAGATCGACACGGAAACCATCAATGTGGTACTCCTGGGCCCAATACTTCATGCTCTCGATCATAAACTCCCGCATCAGGGGCTTCTCCGAGGCCGTCTCGTTGCCGCAGCCCGAGCCGTCGGAGGGGGTGCCGTCGGGACGGTAGCGGTAGTAGGCCTTGGGGAAGGTGCGGTCGAAGTTGCTGCCCTCCAGGCTGAAGGTGTGGTTATAGACCACGTCGAGGACCACGCGGATGCCCGCCTGGTGGAGGGCCTGCACCATCTGCTTGAACTCCAGGATGCGACGGGTGGGCAATTCGGCATCGAAGGAGTAGCTGCCCTCGGGCACGTTGTAGTTGAGCGGATCGTAGCCCCAGTTGTATTGGGGCGTGTCGTACTTGGCCTCGTCGATAGAGGCGAAGTCGTAGGAAGGCAGGATGTGGACGGCATTGACGCCCAGGGCCTTGAGATGGGCGATGGCCTTCTTCTCCGTCAGGGCGAGAAACTTGCCCTTGTTGACCAGTCCTGAGGAGGGGTCGATGGAGAAGTCGCGATGGTGGAGCTCGTAGAGCACGAGGTCGGCCATGCTCTTCGTCGTCAGCCGTCGGTCGTTCTCCCATCCCGCGGGGTTGGTGTCGCGCATATCGACCACGGCAGCCCGCCCGCCATTGCAGGAGACGGCCTTGGCGAAGACGCCCGGGGTCTCGCCCCGACCGATGTCGAAGGTGTAGAAGACGCCCTTCAGGTCGCCCTTGACCTCGATGGACCAACGGTTGTCGCCCACCTGCTTCATCTTCATCTTCTTATACTGCTTGCCGCCACGACCGGCACGGTAGAGGCGGAGCGTGGGACGGGACGGGGCATTGAGGGTGAACACCGTACTTTGGGGAGAATATTGCATCTCGCGAAACGTCTCCTGCGCCTTCAGGGGCTGCGAGGAGAGCAACAGGGCCATACAACCGGCCATCATCAACTTTCTCATCATACGCTTGCTGGTAACTTTGTTAGGATGGACTCCTGCCCGGCCGAGACCCGGGGCATCCTTTGGCGTGTGCCACGAGACGGCCAGGCAAGACCCATCATTACTATTTATAACGTAGCAAAGTCGAAAATCTTATGCTGAAATCAAAAACAAGTGGGCAAGGAGCCGGGTATTGGCGCCTGCACCAGCCCACTTCGGTCCGAGGCCGACTACTTGGCCACGGGGAAGAGCGAGACGGCAAAGCCACCACCCGGGGCCATCTTCAGACGAAGACGGTCGCCCTGCTTCACCGTGCGACGGGTGATGGTGTAGGCCTTGGGGTTCTTCTCGTAGTCGGCATCCTTGGCATCGGCATAGACCGTGCAGACGTATTTCTTGCCCTTGTCGAGGAAGTCGAGACGAAGGTCGGACTGGTGGCCGTCCTCGTTGCACTTGCCGCCAATGAACCAACGGTCCGTGCCCTTGGCCTTGCGCGCCACGGTAATGTAGCGGGCGGGCTCGGCCTCAAGGTATCGGCTGTCGTCCCAGTCGGTCGCCACGTCGCGGATAAACTGGAAGGCGTCGTCATACTTCTCGTAGTTCTCGGGGAGGTCGGCAGCCATCTGGAGCGGACTGTACATCGTCAGATAGAGGGCGAGCTGACCGCAGAGCGTGGTACGCACCCAACTCGGGTTGTCGCTCCAGGTGCTGAGTTGTGTCTCGAGGATGCCCGGGGTGTAGTCCATCGGACCACCCTGCAGACGCGTGAAGGGCAGGATGACGGTATGAGAGGGAGCACTTCCGCCAAAAGCCTCATACTCGGTGCCACGGGCGCTCTCGTTGCCCACGAGGTTGGGCCAGGTGCGACACAGACCCGTGGGGCGCACGGCCTCGTGGCCGTTGACCATCACATGGTGCTTGGCAGCCTGCTCGACGACATACTGGTAGTGGTTGACCATCGACTGGCTGAAATGGAAGTCGCCACGGGGGATGATATCGCCCACATAGCCCGTCTTGACGGCATCATAGCCGTAGCGGTTCATCAGATTGAGGGCATCCTCGAGATGGCGCTCATAGTTGATCGTGCTCGAACTGGTCTCGTGGTGCATCATGAGCTTCACGCCCTTGGAGTGGGCGTACTCGTTGAGATACTGGATGTCGAAGTCGGGATAGGGCGTGACGAAGTCGAAGACGTCCCACTTCCAACGGTTGGCCCAGTCCTCCCAGCCGATGTTCCAGCCCTCGACGAGCACCTCCTGCAGGCCGTTCTTGGCCGCGAAGTCGATATAACGCTTCACGTTCTCCGTATTGGCCGCATGGCGTCCGTTGGGACGGACGTGCTTCCAGTCCACCTTGTAGATATCGACGCTGGGCAGGTCGTCGGTATAGTTCCACGAGCTCTTGCCGACGATCATCTCCCACCACACGCCACAATACTTCGTGGTGTGGATCCAGGACGTGTCCTCGATCTTGCAGGGCTCGTTGAGGTTGAGAATCAGGTTGGAGGAGAGCATGTCGCGGGCGTCGTCGCTGACCATGACCGTGCGCCAGGGCGTGTTGAACGGCACCTGCACATAGGCCTTGTTGCCCGTGGCGTCGGGGGTGAGCCACGACTCGAAGACCATGTGCTTGTCGTCGAGGTTGAGGTGCATGGCGGGATAGTTGACCAGGGCGGCCTCGTGGATGTTGATATACAGGCCGTCCTGCGACTTCATCTGCAGGGAGGTCTGGACTCCCGTCTCGGAGAAGTTGGCCACGGAAGAGTTGGACCAGTTGACGGCATCATGGAAACGGGCGCGGATCTCGGAGAGGCGGCTCTCCTGGGTCTCCTGCTCCTGGGTGTCGTAGTCGCCAGGCAGCCACCATGCGGTATGGTCGCCAGTCATGGCAAACTGCGTGTGCTCCTCCTTGACGATAAAATAGACGAGACTGTCCTGCTGGGGGGAACTCATAGCGGAGGCCCATGCCGTCGTCATAGACGCGGAAGCGGATGTTCATCTGGCGTCCTGTGTGGTCCTGGGAGAGACTGACGAGGAGCTCGTTGTAGTGGTTGCGGATAGTGGCCGTCTCGCCCCAGACGGGCTTCCAGGTCTCGTCGAAGGAGGAGACCTCCGAGTGGGACTCGGTGAAACCGTCCATGAGGCTCGTCTCGGCGAAGCCCTTGGTGGCGTGCTTGTCCTTGGCGAGCTCCAGTCCGAGGTGGGAGGGCTTGACGACGGGACGTCCCTTGTAGGTCATCTCGTAGGTCGGCCTGCCTCCATCGGCCAGCGAGAAGGAAACGCTGATGGCCCCATTGGGCGAGGAGACCGTCTGTGCGGCTACCGAAAGGGGCAGCAGCAGGGCGGAAAATAGGAGTGTTGTCTTCATTCTTATTATTCTGATACAGTATTTTTTACCTTAAAAAAGTATTTTCTTTAGTTCAGTTTTTACCTAAAAGTCTCAAGGGGCCATGAAAATTCTCAATAGCCTTGAAAATTCTCAATAGCCTTGAAGACTCTCAATGGCTTTGCGTTCAGTTTTTACCTTTTAAAAAACTCAGCCTGGGCTTCATGAGGTCGGGAGGTCATGAGGTCGGGATGTCGGCCTGGTCGATCCATATAGGCACGCCCAGGCCGGCATCCTTGGGACAGCAAACCTTACAAGGCGTCGCGGCCCGACTCAGCGACCATCTCCCGCATGTTGGCATTAAAGTCCTGGTTGTGCATCAGGTCCTCGATAGCGACGTGCATGCGGTAGCGCCAGTAGTGGTGGGGATTGGACGGGATGTTGATGCGCTCGGCATCGGCATCAGCCAGACGCAACTTCTCATCTACGGCCATCCAGTCCTGGATACTCAGGACGCAAAGCATGGAGGGGGAGGCCAACTGGCTGCCGACCACGTCGCGTGCCAACCATCCGGGGAGGGGATGGGGAGCGCCGCCCGGGCGATGGAGCATGGTCTGGTAATAGTGCTGGGTGCGGTCCCAGTCCTCGTCCCACCATTGGCGGAGCGTGGGCATGTCGTGGGAGGAGAAGGTGCAAACGGAGCGATGGGGGAAACGATCGGTATGGCCAAACTCGTCGGCCGGGTCCTTCGGCATGCTCTGCACTTCGAGCGAGAGGATGCGCAGGGCATCGAGCACCCAAGGCACACAGGAGGGCACCATGCCCAGGTCTTCGGCACAGACCAGCATCCGCGTGGCCTCCACGAGGCGGGGCAACTTGCGCATGGCCTCGCCATACCAGTACTGGTTGTTGCGACGGTAGAAGTAGTCGTCGTAGAGGCGGTTGAAGAGGGCCTTGTCGCTATCGTACAAGCTCTCATAGACGAAGTCGAGCTGCACACAAATGCGCGGATGGAAGCGGTTGGGGTCGCGATGGTCGCGGACGAAGAGCACGTCGCTGATCAGGGCATAGAGGCCGTCGCGCAGGTTTTCTGCGTCCTGCACGGTCGTCTCCTTGCCAAAGAAGTCGCGACGCTGGCCGTCGTCGGCAACAAGGGCGGCAAAGAAGGCCTCCACCTTACGTTGGGTGTCGAAGGCTTCCTTCATCCGATAATAGTAATCGGTCTTGCGCTCCAGGAAGTGGTCGCGGACGAAGGCCGCCTTCTCATGGAACACCCGGTCGAGGACCCAGTCGGTGATGAAGGGCGTGGTGAAGAGTTCCTCCTGCCAATGGAGGCCATAGCCCTCTATCTCCTCGCGCGTCAGGGCCAGGGCGGGCTGAAACTGTCCGAGCAGACCGTGGACGGAGTGGATGGGAATCTCCCAGATACGGAAGAAACCAAGCACGTGGTCGATACGGTAGGCATCGAAGAAACTGGCCATGCTCTGGAAGCGACGCACCCACCATTGGCATCCGTCGCGAAGCATCTCCTCCCAGTTGTAGGTGGGGGGTCCCCAGTTTTGCCCGTTGACGGAGAAGTCGTCGGGGGGCGCACCAGCCTGGCCGTTGAGGTTGAAGTAGCGGGGCTCCATCCATACGTCACAACCATAGCGGCTGACGCCAATGGGGATATCGCCCTTGAGGATCACGTTCTTCTGGCGCGCATAGGCGTGGGCCTCCGACATCTGGGAGAAGAGGAGGTACTGGACGTAGTAGAAGAACGCCACCTCGCCATAGGCTTTCGTGCCGGGCGTGGAGAGCGACTTGCGGTCGTGCTCGTCCCATTGGTGATGGGCGGGCCAGGTAGAGAAGTCGGCAGATCCGTAGCGGTCGCGGAGGCTGCAATACTGGGCGTAGGGCACGAGCCAACGCTCGTTCTCCTGGAAGAACTGCCGATAGGCCTTGGTTGCCATCACGCGCTCTCCGTCCTGGGCGAACAACAGGCGGAGGTAGCCCGTCTTGGCCTCCTGTACGCGCTCATAGTCGATCTGCGGCAGGTCGTTGAGTTCGCTACGCAACTGCTCGTAGGCGATGCGCGCCTTCTTGTCGGCCAACGGGGGCAGGGCGGACAGGTCCACGTACTGTGGATGGATGGCGAAGATGGAGATGCAGCTATAAGGATAGGAGTCTGTCCAGGTGTGGGTCTGGGTAGTATCGTTGATGGGGAGCACCTGCAAGACGCGCTGGCGGGTGAGGGCCACCCAGTCGATCATCTTCTTCAGGTCGCCAAAATCGCCCACGCCAAAACTGCTCTTGCTGCGCAGGGAGAAGACGGGGACGAGCGTGCCGGCCACGCGAAGCGGAGCGAGGGGAAGGAAGACTTCCGTGAGGTCATAGACCACCACCTCGCCATCGCTCATCAAGGGCAACGTGACGGTACGGTTGTCGCCCGACTCCCAGACACTCTTGCTGAAGTCGTTGCCTTCCACGGCAACAAACTTCAGTTCCATCTGGCTGCCATAGAGGCGTGACACGTCGATATCGGCCATCCACTCGCCCACGGCATGCTCGGTCATGGGGACGGCACGTTCCATCTTCCATTGGCCCAGGGCGGGCTGCTGGCCGACGACACAAAGCCGTTGGCCTTTGCGGAGCTGGGGAGCACGCACCCTGATGCGGACGGTCCGCACAAAGCGGGTCACAGGTGGGACCGACAGGCGGGCCTCCATGAGGCAGTCGCTCACGGCAGAGGAATAGAGGAACGAATCCTCGGGAAGGTCGCTCCAATGGTCATAGACTCGGTAGCTGGTGCCACCTGCCGTCAGTTCCAGACGATGGGGTACCACCAACCACTCCTGGCGCTCGGTCGTGCCGCCACGCTCCACACTATAATAATAGGAGAGAACGGTACCCAAAGGCCAGTCTTTTTGGATGTCACAATGCCACGTTTGGCCATCATCTGTGTGCATCCGATATTCTACGGCAGTCTTCAGACCACCGCTTCCAGCCTCCGAAAGATGGAGCATCAGCTCCTGCCCGTACTCAGTCCGGTATTCTACGCTGAATCGTATATTCATTACTTGGGTCAGTTATTTTCGATTCAAAATTACGTTTTTTCTTTTTTAGGGACGTTTCAGAGGCGGGATAAAATCGCCTCGTTTTTGCGCAACGGGTTGCATAAATTAAGGATTAAAGAATATGCGCGAGAAAAACCTTCCGTTGGCTCCGGAACGCATTCCTCGCGCACTTTTACCTCAAGCGATAGTTGTCAATCTTAGATTGCCAGCACTTACATTGCCTGCTCTTGCATAGCCAGCACTCTATCGCGAAGCCTCATCAGATCTTTTCTATTTCCTCGCTGCTCAAGCCCGTGGCCTCGGCTATAGCCAGCACGTTCATCCCGCTTTCGCGCAACAGACGTGCCGTGGCGCGAAGTTTGTCCTTTTGCTCTTGCAGCTTATCATTCTGCTCCTGCAGCCTATCGCTTTGCTCCAGCAGTTGTCGGTTTGCCTTCTCCAGCTGGCTACCCTGAGCCGCCAACTGATGGCCCATCGTCTTGAGCTCCTCCTGCTGCTTCATGATGGTCGTGTCATACTCCTCGACGACCGAGAGAAACTCGTCCTCCACCTCCATGTCGCGCCTCAATTTCTCGTCGGTAGAGGCGGAGGTAAGGCGATGGAGGATGTGGCGCATGTCGCTATCGTCGGCATAGAGCGTCTCGTCCAGACGGATCATGCGGGGATTGCCTTTTTCCTTCTGCGTCTGGTCGAAGACACTCAGCACACGGTCCAGCCGGTTGTTGATGCGGCCATGGAGGCGTGGAATCTGCACAATGATGCTGTCGTGGGTCAGGCTCTCCACAAACGGATCGGGCATGCCCTCCGTCACCTCATGGCCTTCGTAGTTGTAGGCCTTGTGCTTCACATAGAGGACAGGCTCCGTGACATTGCCCACCAAATGGCCCAAGAAATAGACCGCCACCATAGGAATGGCATAGCGAGAGGGAGCAAGGTCCTCCTTGAGCATATTTTCTTGGTTGCTGTATTGCGCGCCAAGATACTGACGGAAGCGGAGCGTCTCCGTGGGAAGCCACGTCTTCTGCAACTCGATCAGGACGAGGTGGACACGACCATCGGCCTCGCGCACCTTCGCGCCAAAGTCGATGCGAAACATGGAGATGTCCCTGCGACCGACATTGGCATACTCGTTGCGACGCATCTCCACGCTGACCACCTCCTTCTTGAGCAAGGCAGAGAGAATGGTACGCGCCACGCGCTCGTCCTCCATCAGATACTTGAAGACGGAGTCGTAAATCGGATTGGCTATGTGAATCATCTTTTCTCCTTTCCTTATCTATTGAATTGATAAGACATTGGCGCCATTGTTTTTAATAAGCCAAAAGCTTATGGCCAAAAGCGCAAGCAACACGACTTATAGCCCAAGGCACAAACACCACGGCTTGGCCCAAGAAGCAGGGGTGGAAAGTAGGGGGAAACTCCCTCCCCTACTTGTTGTTGACCTCGACGATCTTCGTCTTCGGCAGACGGGCGTTGCGACGATTGACTACCGTCACCACGCTCTGCGCCAGACTGAGGAAGGACTGGGCCACAATCGACTCGGTATTAACCGCGGCAGGCACTCCCTCGTCGCCACTCTCACAGATACCCTGCACGATAGGGATCTGGGCCAGCAAAGGCAGTTCCATCTCCTTGGCCAAATTCTTGCAGCCGTCCTTGCCAAAGAGGAAGTACTTGTTCTCGGGCAACTCCTTCGGCGTAAACCATGCCATGTTCTCCACCAGACCAAGGATGGGGACGTTCACCTTGTCGTTGAGGTACATGTCAATACCCTTGCGTGCGTCGGCAAGAGCCACCTTCTGCGGGGTCGAGACGATGATGGCGCCCGTGATGGCAAGCGACTGAAGGAGGGTGAGATGGATGTCGGAGGTGCCCGGTGGCGTATCAAGCACGAAATAGTCGAGCTCACCCCAGTCGGCATCAGCAATGAGCTGCTTCAAGGCATTGGAGGCCATGCCACCACGCCAGAGCGTAGCCGTCTCGGGATTGACGAAGAAACCGATGGAGAGCAATTTGACTCCATATTTCTCCAGGGGCTCGATGAGCTGGCGACCGTCCTTCTCCACACTATAGATAGGAGCGCCCTCCACGCCAAACATCTTGGGCAGGCTGGGGCCAAAGATATCGGTATCGAGGATACCCACCTTGTAGCCCAACTTGGCCAGAGAAATGGCGAGGTTGACAGAGACCGTGCTCTTGCCGACGCCACCCTTGCCCGAACTGACGGCAATGACATTCTTCACCTGGGGCAGCATCTTGCCCGGCTCGGGACGCTTGGCGGAGCGAAACTCCGTATGGATCGTCACCTCCACCTCCTCGCCAATGGAGTAGTGGATCTGAGCCTCGGCAGCCTTGATGGTCGATTGCATGAACGGGTCGGTATCGCGGGGGAATATCAACGTGAAGCTCACTTTGTTGCCATCGATGCGGATGCTGTCGGCCAACATCTCGCTCTCGACGAGATTTTTCTTCGTGCCCGGGTAGATCACTTTCTCCAGGGCATCGGTAATCAATTTGGGATACAGTTGCATATTGTCGTTATTTTTGGGCAAAGGTACGAAGAATTTTCCGCATTCTCACAAAGCAACCGCTTAAAAAGGCTGATCACCCCTCGGCAAGGCGGCAGTTCGCCCATCCTCCGTTTGGCCGTTTGGGTGGAATTGGCTACCTTTGCACTTCCAAACCAACTAAGGAATCAAAGGATGACAGACGAGCAATACCTGCGCAAGCTCATCGAAGAAGGCGAGCACGACCAGCAGGACTTCAAATACAAGATACAGGAGGCGGCCAAGTTGGCGCGATCGGTCTCGGCCTTCGCCAACACCCGTGGCGGACGCCTGCTCATTGGCGTGCGCGACGACGGCCATATTAGTGGCGTGAAGAGCGAGGAGGAGATCTTCATGATGCACGCAGCCGCATTCAAGTATTGCACGCCCGAGAGTGCCATCCGCTTCGACACGTTGCATGTCGAGGGCCGCTCGGTCGTCATCGCCACCATCCCTCCGGCCCAGCGCAAGCCCATCAAAGCTATCGACGAGGGGGGCACCCCTCACGCCTACGTCCGCATCAAGGATGAGAACATTGCCGCCTCTCCCGTCCACCTGGAGATGTGGCAGCAGGAGCAACGGGCCTCCAACCAGATGGAGTATGGCGAGACAGCCCAGCAGATGATGCGCGCCCTGGCCGAACACCCTGGCGAGACGCTCAACCGCCTGATGCGCCTCTCGCAGGTCAACCGACGCGCCAGCATCACCCTGCTGGCCCGCTTCGTGCGCTATGGACTGGCGGAGATGCGCCTCGAAGACCATCAGTTCCATTTCTACCCTGTCGAATAGGATTCCATAGGAAGGGAGGAAAGGACTTGACGGGAATCTATTGTCCGTTTTTTCCTCATCTCTCTCCTATTTTCATATTTTAAAGGAAATGTAATCTATTTTTATACCCTCTTTTGGGTGAAAAAACTTACTTTTGCAACTGTTATAACGACAGGTCATTATAGTTCTATGAAGAAATTTCTTATCACGGCATGCTGCTTTTTCGGTATGGTTGGCTCGTATGCACAAGGCGTTCTCTCGCTGGAAAGGTGCCGCGAACTGGCTTTGCAGAACAATCGGCAACTGAAAGTGTCGAGCCTTGCCATCGAAGTGGCCGAAGAAGCCCACAACGTGGCCAAGACCAAATACCTGCCCCGCGTGGATGGACTGGCGGGCTATACACATTTCAGCAAGGAGGTGTCCCTCCTCAATAGCGAGCAGAAGTCGAGCCTCAGCAATTTGGGCAACAACTCGATCGGGCAACTCAGCAACAACCTGTCAGCCAACATCTCCGAGTGGGCCCAGCAGGGCATCATCAGCCCTGAGGTGGCCCAGCGACTTGGCAACATGCTCTCGGGAGCTGGCACGCCCGCCACGGAGGCCTTGAACAATATCGGGCAGGCCATTCGCGACGCATTCCGAACCAATAACAAGAACATGTACACGGGAGCCATCATGGTGACGCAGCCCGTCTATATGGGCGGAGCCATCAAGACGGCCAACGATCTGGCTGCCAAGGGGGAAGAACTGGCACACAACAATTTGGAGAACAAGCGCCAGACCGTGCTCTACGCCGTCGACAACGTCTACTGGATGGCCGTATCGCTCAAGAACAAGGAGCGGCTGGCAGAACAGTACAAGTCGCTGGTGGAGCAGCTCCAGCAGGACGTGCAGAAGATGATCCAAGAGGGCGTGGCCACACGATCCGACGGACTGAAGGTCGATGTGGCGGTCAACACGGCTGACCTCGAGCTGACACGCGCACGGGATGGTGTGGCCCTGGTGAAGATGGCACTCTGCGAACTCTGTGGCCTCCCGCTCAATGGCGAGCTCCGTCTGGCCGACGAGGGCGTCTCCCAGGCCATGCCCGACCGCATGAGCATGGGGGCCTATGCCACAGACACCACCTTCAGCGCACGCCCCGAGGTGAGGATGCTGACCAACCTGGTCGATATGACCGAACTCAACACGCGCCTCATCCAGTCGCTCTACAAGCCCCACATCGCCCTCACGGGTGGCTACCTCGTCTCCAATCCGAATGTCTTCAACGGCTTTGAGCAGAAGTTTGCGGGCGTATGGAATATCGGTATCGTCATGCAGGTGCCCATCTGGAACTGGGGAGAGAGCAAGTATCGCACCCGTTCGGCCAAGACCATGACGACCATCGCCAACCTGGAGTTGAGCGACCTGCGCAGCAAGATCAACCTCCAGGTGGAGCAAAGTCGCTTCCAACTGAAGGAGGCAACACTCAAACTGGAGAAGTCGCGCAAGAACCTCGCAGCCGCGGAGGAGAACCTGCGTTGTGCCAACCTGGGATTCAAGGAGGGGGTGATGACCGTCACGGACGTGCAACGCGCACAGACGGCATGGCTTATGGCACAGACACAGCATCTGGACGCGGAGATCGACGTGCGACTGGCACAGACCTCGCTCCACAAGGCAATGGGAACAATCGGCAAATAATCATTTTAACAGCTCATATATACTATCATGTCAGCAAAATCACAGCATAACAACATCCTGCTCGCCATCCTGGGCTTCACGACCGTCGTCATCATCGTGGGCCTCGTGGGCTACTTTCTTTTCAAAGAAGACCCCGAGGTCATCCAAGGATCGATAGAGGTCAGTGAATACCGCGTGGCCTGCAAGTTGCCGGGCCGCATCGTCGATCTGAAAGTGAAGGAGGGCGACCATGTCAAGAAGGGCGACACACTCGCCATCCTCGAGATACCCGAGATCGACGCCCAGGAGAAGGTGGCGCAGGCCACGGCCAATGCCACGACGGCCCTGAGCGACCTCACCTCCGCGCCCACCCGTAGCCAGACCGTGGAGAGCGCCTACCAGATCTACCAACAGGCCGTGGCGGCCAAGGAGGTGGCCGAGAAGACCTATGGCCGTCTGAACAGGCTCTACAACGAGGGCGTGGTATCGGCCCAGAAGCGCGACGAGGCACAGGCGGCCTTGCAGGTGGCCGAGGCACAATGTGTCGCCACCAAGGCACAATGGGAACTGGCCAAGGAGGGCGCGCGCGACGAGGCGAAACGGGCAGCACGCCAACAGGCGCAGGCTGCCAAGGAGGCTGTGAAGGTCGTGAAGTCCGTGCTCCGCGAGACGGTACAGATCGCCACCCACGATGGCGAGGTATCGACCATCTATCCGAAGGTGGGCGAACTGGTCGGCCTGGGCAGTCCGATCATGAGCGTCGAGATGATGGACGACATGTGGGGCACCTTCAACGTGCGCGAGGACCAGCTGAAAGGTCTCAAGGTCGGCGACACATTCTCTGCCTACGTCCCTGCCTTCGACAAGCAGATCAAGATGCGGGTCTATGCCATCAAGGACCAGGGATCCTATGCCGTATGGAAGGCCACCAAGACCACGGGACAGTATGACCTGAAGACCTTCGAGGTGAAGGCGCGCCCTGAGACGAAGATCGACGGTCTGCGTCCGGGCATGTCCATCATCCTCAAGCGATAGCCTTCCCGAAGGCATCCGGCATAGGACTCTTCCTCGACACAGGATCCTTCCTCGACACATAACAGAATATAGAAGCATAACGACCATTATCCATATTGCAAGCAAGCATGAAACCGGGCGAGATACTGATGCGGACGCTGCGCGTAGCGGCACGGGAATGCGGACAGATAGCCCGCAATCCGATCTACCTGTTCTGCATGGTGGTGTTCCCTATCGTGGTGACGTTTTTTTTCACCTCCATCCTCGACGAGGGGCAGCCTGCAAAGTTGCCCGTGGGTGTCGTGGACCAAGACCGGTCGGAGGTGACAAGGGCCATGGTGCGCCGCCTCAACAGTTTCCAGACGACCCAGGTCAAGGACTACTACCCCAGCGTAGCGGACGCGCGCAAGGCCATCCAACGGGGCGAGATCTATGGTTTCATCCTCTTTCCCGACGGCATGACAGCCGACTTGCTGGCCTCCAAGCAGCCGCACGTCTCGTTCTATTATAGTGCGGCCATAATGCTCCCGGGCAACCTGGTCTTTCGCGACCTCAAGACGATCACGGCCCTCGGGGCTGCCTCGGTAGGCCAGGCGAAACTCCAGATGCTGGGCAAGTCGGGCACGGAGATCATGAGTTTTCTGCAGCCCATCACCATCGACCTCCACATGACCGGCAACCCGTGGTCCAACTACAACATCTACCTCTCCAGCATCATGGTGCCGGGCATCTTCGGCATCTTCATATTCCTCATTACCGTCTATTCCATCGGTACGGAATTGAAGTTCGGGCGGGGGCGTGACTGGATGCGCCTCTCGGGCTATAATATCGTCGTGGCCCTGGCGGGAAAGTTTCTCCCACAGTTTCTGATCTTCACCACGGTCTTCCTCGGCTATATGATCTATATCTTCGGCCATCTCGACTTCCCCCACCCCGGCGGCCTGTCCTCCATCCTGCTGCTCACGCTCCTGATGGTGTTGGCGAGCGAAGGCTTCGGCATCTTCATCTTCGGACTGATGCCTTCATTGCGCATGTCGATGAGTATCTGTTCGTTGTGGGGCGTGCTCGGGGTGAGCGTCTGCGGCGCCACCTTCCCCGTCGCCGCCATGGACCCCATCATACAGGGCCTCTCCTACCTCTTCCCGCTTCGCCACTACTGGATGATCTACCAGCTCAACATCTTCAAGGGCTTCCCGCTCGCCGACGGCTACGTCAACATAGCGGCCCTGGTGCTGTTCGCCCTGCTCCCGTTGCTGACGATGTACCGCACGAAGAAGGCCATGCTCGAATACGTTTACATACCCTAAAGGCATGAAAAGAATCAAAGGAATCCTCCATGCGATGTCCGAATCCATCCATGACACCTGCTATATCTGGTGGCTGGAGATGAAGAACACCTTCAAGGACGAAGGCGTCCTCATCTTCTTCATCCTCGTCCCCTTGGGCTATCCGATCCTCTACTCGTGGATCTACAACAACGAAAGGGTCCACGATGTGCCCGTAGCCGTCGTGGACAACTCCCACTCGCAGCTCTCCCGCGAACTGCTCCGACGGGTCGATGCCTCACCCGACGTGCGCGTGGCCTACTACTGCAACAACCTGCAGGAAGCACATGACCTCATTGGCAAGGAGGCTGCCAATGGTGTGCTCTACATCCCCTCCGACTTCGAACAGAAGATAGGGCGTGGCGAACAGTCACACCTGAGTGTCTATTGCGACATGAGCATGATGCTGACCTACAAGGCCATCTATCAAACTGCCCAGACCGTGGCGACAGAGATCAATAGCGAGATACAGAAGCCCAAGTCGATGAGCACCACGGAACGTGACGAGGAGATCAATACCGTGCCCTTGGTCTGTGATGCGGTACAGATCTTCAACCCCACAGGGGGCTATGGCAACTTCCTATTGCCGGGCGTGCTCGTCCTGATCCTCCAGCAGACACTCCTGCTGGGCATCGGGCTCTCTGCCGGTACGGCACGAGAGAACAACCGCTACCGCGACCTCGTGCCCGTCAGCCGCCACTACAACGGCATCTTCCGAATCGTCTGTGGCAAGTCGATGTGCTACTTCATGATCTACATGGTGCTCGCCTGCTACGTCCTGCTGGGCGTGCCCAGGATGTTCCACCTCACGCAGTTGCTCCATTTCTCCGACTACCTGGCGTTCATCGTCCCCTTCCTGCTCGCCACGATCTTCTTTGGCATGACCATCTCGTGTGTGGTCCGCTACAGGGAGAACATCATGCTACTGGTGGTCTTCACCTCCGTTCCCTTCCTCTTCCTCAGTGGCGTCAGCTGGCCCAAGGAGGGCATTCCTGGCGCATGGCAGACGATCGGCTGGCTCATTCCCTCCACCTTCGGCATACGCGGCTTCGTCCGCATGAACGCGATGGGGGCAACCATCCAGGACATCCAGGTGGAGTATAACGCCCTGTGGACACAAGTGGTCTTCTATATGCTCACTACCTGCCTGGTCTATAACTACCAGATCCGGAGCGCATACCGCCATGCCACCAACCAGATCGCCGCCACCCAAGAGATGATCCGCATGCGCCTCAACCGCCCAAAGGCCACGGCAGAAGAAAAGGTAGAGGAAAATATCGAAGAGAAGATAGAGGAAAATATCGAAGAAAAAGTGGAGGTTGAAGCCGAGAGCAAAAGCGAGGACAAGGCGGTAGAAAAGGCCGAGGACAAGGTCGCAGACAATACCGAGGATAAGACCGAGGGCAAAGCCGAAGAATAGTCATAAAGGAAAAACATATAATAGAAAGGTGCGACCAAGGGTAGCGTTGTAATATGTTGTATTGGACGATTTGGTTGTTTTCCCAATTCAACCGGTCCTATTGAAAACAACACCAACAAACCACCATTTCATTTCGGACGAACCATAAAAAAGACACATCCCCCTCTCTTTACAGATATCAAAGAGAAGGGGATGTGCTATTCGTGAAACTTGCAGGGCTATCAAAAGCGGTCTTTTGCCAGCAGGCCCGCAAGGAAGATTCTATTAGAGATTAGATCATGGTGAGATCAGAGACGTATCAGTTGGCCTGATACTTCAGCAGGTCGCCCGGGCTTACGCGGGTGTAGGGACCGATGCCGTTGAGTTTACAGATCAGCTCAACGCTCGTTCCGCAAGCCGTGGCAATCGACTGAAGCGTCTCGCCACGCTGTACCTTGTGATACTGGATCTCTCCCGTAGCGGCAGGACGGGCCTGACGCGTTTCCCTGGAGGAGGTCTCATGGGCAGACTGGCGCTCTGCCTCTACCCCACGGCGGCTGTTGTAGCTGGCGCCCTTGCCATCACCCTGGATGTTCTCGCGGCTATAACCACGGCTGGAGGCCGTACCACGGAGTGCAGTAGCGCGAGCCGACTCGCTGGCGGCATTGCTCTTATGATAGGCGTAGAAGTCGCCCGTGATATCCTGGTTGGGGAAGTCGAAGAAAAGTGCGGGATTCAAAGCGTGTCCGCAAAGGCGGGTCTCAAAGTGGAGGTGAGAACCCGTGGAACGTCCTGTGTTGCCACCCAGGCCGATAGGCTGACCAGCCTTGACATATTCGTTGGCGCTGACGAGCTGCTTCGACATGTGGCCGTAGTAGGTCTCCAGACCATTCGGGTGACGGATCACGACATATTTGCCATAGCCGCGGGCGTCATACTTCACAACGCGCACCTTGCCCGACCATGCGGCACGGATGGTGTCGCCGATATAGACTTTGATATCAAGACCTTGGTGAGCGCGACCCCAACGGCGACCAAAATTACTAGTGACGACACGACTGGGCGTCGGCATGTGGAAGCCTCGGAGATCGATACGGTATTCATCGGGGAGGACACCAGAGACATGTACGCGGGAGTTGCTCCACGTGTCGTACAAGTCGCTTGCTGGCATCTGTGCATTCTCTTTCATTCTCAAACGGTTGAAAACCATTGTGTCAACACTTGCCGCACGGCGATCGACGGGTGCTTGACGAGCAAGCAGGTCTTGAGCCGATGCGTTATGGCAGGAGAATGCCATGACTGTTGCTATTGCGAATGTCCGTACTATCTTTCTAAAACTCATTTTCTATTTTTGTCATTATTCTGTAATGATTGTGCAAGGAAAAGACGAAGTTCTATTCCAAAAAGACAAGGGAAGGCGAGAAATGCCTTCTCTAAAACTCAAAAGCACGATTGCAAAGGTAACAAAAAGATTTCAAAAAGGTTACGGCGGAAACCGATTTTATGAAGTTTTTAACAGTCAAAAGTAGGTCATGAACAGTTTTTAATATTCTAAAAACCATTCTTTTTCCACCCCTACTCCCCTCTAAAAGGGATCACGAAATAGCCGCCCAGTTGACGTTGGTCTTCCTCAGCGCCCGCAACCTTTCCCACAACATGGCATATTCTGGCCGGTCACAGGTGGGGTCGGCATCAATGATCTTTTGCGCCTGCTCCCGCGCCATCTGCACCAGTTGCCCATCCCGCGCAATATCAGCTATCTTGAGGTCGAAGGCCATGCCACTCTGCTGCGTTCCCTCCAGGTCGCCCGGACCACGCAGTTTGAGGTCGGCCTCCGCTATTTCAAATCCGTCGTTGGTCTCACACATGATGTCGATGCGCTTCCGCGTCTCTCGCGAGAGCTCATACTTCGTCACCAAGATGCAAAAACTTTGCTTGGCGCCTCGTCCCACGCGCCCGCGGAGCTGATGGAGCTGGGAGAGGCCGAAGCGTTGGGCGTCGAGGATCACCATCACCGAAGCGTTGGGCACGTTGACCCCCACCTCTATCACGGTAGTGGCCACCAGGATCTGCGTCTCGCCACTGACGAAGCGTCGCATCTCCTCCTCTTTTTCCTTCGACTTCATCTTGCCGTGCACCTTACTCAGCCGAAGGTCGGGAAACACCTCCTTCAGCGCCTCGAAACCACTCTCCAAGTCTTTCAGGTCCTTCTTCTCGCTCTCCTTGATGACGGGGAAGACGATATAGGCCTGCCGACCCTGCTGGATCTGCTTGCGGATCCCTTGGTAGAGCGAGGTGAGCTGGTTGTCATATTTATGTAGGGTGACGATGGGCTTGCGTCCCGGCGGCAGCTCGTCGATGACGCTCACGTCGAGGTCTCCATAGATCGTCATGGCCAGCGTGCGCGGTATCGGCGTGGCCGTCATCACGAGGATATGAGGCGGATTGCTACTCTTCGCCCACAACTTCGCCCGCTGCGCCACACCAAAGCGATGCTGCTCGTCAACGACGGCAAGGCCCAGGCGACAAAACTGCACCGTCTCCTCGATGACGGCATGCGTCCCCACGAGGATATCCACACTCCCATCGGCCAGACCCTCCAGTACGGCCTTGCGCTGCTTTCCCTTGACGATGCCCGTCAGTAGCTCACAGCGCACCTCCATCCCCTGCAGAAACGCCTGGATAGTCTGCAGATGCTGCTCGGCCAGGATCTCCGTCGGCGCCATGATGCAGGCCTGGAATCCGTTGTCCAAGGCTATCAGCATGGCCATGAGCGCCACCAGCGTCTTGCCCGACCCCACGTCTCCCTGCAGGAGGCGGTTCATCTGGCGTCCCGACCGCACGTCCTCGCGTATCTCGTGCATCACCCGCTTCTGCGCATTGGTCAGCGCAAAGGGCAGGTGGTGGGCATAGAAACCATTGAAGCGGTCGCCAATCTTTCCGAAGACATAGCCCCGATACTTGCGGCGGTGGTCGGAAGCATAGCGGAGGATATTGAGCTGGACGTAGAAGAGTTCCTCAAACTTCAGTCGGAGGCGTGCCCGCTGGGTGTCCTCCACGGTCTTGGGATAGTGGATCTTGCGCAGGGCCTCATCGCGGGAGATGAGGTGCAGCGGTCCCGTGATATAGGGTGGCAGCGTCTCGGGTAGCGGTTGGGACAACTTTCCGATCAGGGTCTTGGTGAGTTTCTCCACGCTCCGGCTCGTCACCCCTGCTTTCTTCATGCGCTCGGTAGTGACATAGTAGGGCTGCATTCCCATATCGTTGAGTTGCAACTGCGAGGCATCGTCAAGGTCGGGATGCGTAAACTGGATGCGCCCGTTATAGACCCCCGGTTTGCCAAAGACGACATACTCCTTTCCTATCAGATAGGTCTTGGCAGCATACGACACCCCGTTGAACCACACCAAGTCGCAGATGGTCGTCCCGTCCGTGAAATGGGCCACGAGCCGTTTCTTCCTCGGCGACAGTTCGTGGCTCTCAAAACTAAGGATATGACCTTTGACCTGGACGAAGGGCATGTCGCCCGTGAGTTCGGAGATGCGATAGATCTTCGTCCGATCGACATACTTATAAGGAAAATACTCCAGCAAGTCACCATAGGTAGCCACACCCAGTTCGTTGTTGAGCAGGTCCTTGCGACGCGGCCCAACCCCGGGGAGGTACATGATGTCTTGTTCGAGTAGGTTCATTTCTTCTTTTATCTTAATAGGTTATCCCATGCGGCATGGCTACTCTGCCGACGCCTCATGGGCCAAAGCCTCGCCCACCAGCAGGTCGAAGGGCGTGGTGAGCTTGATGTTCTCGACATTGCCTTCGACGAGGGCCACCCGATGGGTGCCCGAATACTCATAGACGCTGGCGTCGTCGGTATATTCCGGACGGTAGGGCTGGGCATAGGCTTCCTTCAGGAGGCGCACGTCAAAGACCTGCGGGGTCTGCACACGAAAGTAGCGACTCCGATCTACGGTCTCGCTCCCCTCCCCTTCTGTTCTGCGACGGAGCGTGTCCGTGACGGGAAGGACGGGGACGGCACCTCCCACCTCTTCTGCCTTGGCAAAGCAGCGGCCGATCGTCTCGATGGAGACAAAGGGGCGTGCGCCATCATGGACGGCTACCAGGGCGGCCTCGTCGTCGGGGACCAGAGCCAGTCCATGGCGCGAAGAGTCGAAACGGGTGGCACCCCCCGTAGCCAAGGCATGGGGCAAGTCAAACTGATAGCGTTCGCACAGCGCCCGCCAGTAGTCCTGCTGATCGGCAGGGAGGACGACAACGAGATGCATCTCGGGATCAAACGCATGAAAACGCTCCAGCGTCCGCATGAGGACGGGGCGTCCGCCGATGGGCAGAAACTGCTTGGGCACGTCCGCCCCCATACGCGTGCCCTTTCCACCAGCCACGATCACGACATAACGTTTCATCCCTCGCGAAGCAAACGGTCATACACCATTCCCTTGGCAATGCTCTGCGCAGCCTCATCGCCACGGAAGTAGGAGACGAGACGATAGCTATAGGGCAGCACGGCGGCAGGTCCCTCGGCCGTGGTGATCAGTCCGTCCTCCACGACCAACTTCTCCTCGTAGATAGCGTCGCCGAGGTGGGCAGCCATGCCGGGATAGATCGTGGCACGGCGACCATGCAACAAGCCAGCATGGGCCAGCACAAGGGGAGCGGCACAAATGGCTCCGACGCGCTTCCCGGCCTGCGCTTGGCGCTGAAGGGCCGCTATCACCCCTTGGTGGTCACGCAGATTGGTGCTGCCGGGCATTCCGCCAGGGAGCAGGAGCATGTCAGCATCCGAGAAGTCGCCAGCCTCTTCGATCATCAGGTCGGCGACGACCGTCACACCATGGGCGGAAACCACGTCGCGACGGCCCATGATGCTCACCGTCACAGTCTCCACACCACCCCTGCGAAGGACATCTACAGGCGCCAGCGCCTCGATCTCCTCAAAGCCGTCGGCCAGAAATTCATACACTTTTGCCATAATATTCTGCTTTAAAGTCTTGTTTCTCGTTTAAAATAATTATTTTTGCGGAAAATTTCCAACTGCAAATATACGAAAACCTTTTGAAACGGCGTATAAAAGCAGCGAAAAGAATGATTAATCGACCAATTATGACGGAGCAAAGGCTACGTTTTGCCATTTTTGGCAACACTTACAAGGCGCGCGACACCGCCCGCATCGGTTCGATACTGAGCGTCCTGCGCCAACATGGGGCCACGATATTGATGGAGCGGCAGTTCGCCCGGCAACTCTCGAAGATCCTCCGCTACCGGCTGGATATCGACGAGCTGATCGATGGCCGCGACTTCGAGGCCGACTTCGCCCTCTCCCTGGGTGGTGACGGCACGGTGCTCAAGGCGGCGTGTCGTGTCGGCGAGAAGCAGATCCCGATGCTCGGCATCAACATGGGGCGGCTCGGCTTTCTGGCCAGCGTGCTGCCCGAGGAGTTTGCCACGGCCGTGGAGGACATCTACCAGGGGCGCTATCGCATCGACTCGCGGTCGGTCATCGGCATCGAGACGGAGGGGGAGCCGCTCGGCATCTATCCCTATGCGCTCAACGACATCTCGCTCTTCAAGCGCGATTTTGCCGCGATGATCACGGTCCGCGCCACCGTGGACGGGCAGTATCTCAACACCTACCAGGCCGACGGCCTCGTCGTGAGCACGCCGACAGGATCCACGGCCTACTCGCTGAGCAATGGCGGACCGATCGTCGTGCCACAGTCGAAGGTACTGACACTCACGCCAGTGGCTCCCCACAGCATGAGCACACGCCCCATCGTGCTCCCCGACACCAGCGAGATACGCCTGGAGGTGAAGAGCCGGAGCCACAACTTCATGATCGCCATCGATGGCGAGGCGACCAAACTCCACGAGGGGACGGTGATGACCATCCGCCGCGCGCCCTACGAGGCGAAGATGGTCGTGCGGGGGGACATCACCTACTTCAGTACCCTACGCGAAAAACTGATGTGGGGGGCTGACCCAAGACAATAAAGCAGGGGGCGCAAAAATCACATATCCGATAGCACCATGAGTATAACGGGGAAAATAGCGAGGGTCCTCGACCGACTCTCCGGCGGCAAGCTGCAAGAGGCCAACCGTCAGTATCCAGCGACGATGATCGCTCGGTGGCTTTGGCATGCCTGGCGGGGCAACCGTCGGCAGGCGCTCTTCAACGCCCTCATCGGACTGGGCGACGTGGCGGTATCACTCGGGTCGGTATGGGCCATTCAGCACGCCATCGACGTGGCCTCTCATGCCGCAGAGGGCAGCATCCTCGCTTCGGTGGCCGTGATGGCGTCCTTCGTCCTGATGGGGTTTGCGCTGAGCATCGCCTCGGTCTGGGTGCGCAACCTGCTGGGCATCCGCGCGCAGAACCGCATGCAGCAGCAGATGCTCGACCGCATCCTGCGTTCCACCTGGCGCGGCAAGGCGCGACGCCATTCTGGCGACGTGCTCAACCGCCTGGAGACGGACGTGACGCAAGTGGTCTCATTTCTCACCGAGACCATCCCCGACACGCTCAGCAAGGTGCTGCTATTCTGTGGTGCGTTCTTCTACCTGCTGCAGATGGACTGGCGCCTGGCGATCATCATCGTTCTGGCTATTCCGCTCTTCGCTCTCTTCAGCAAAATCTACATGCGGCAGATGCGCCGACTGACACGCGAGGTGCGCAAGAGCGACTCGGTCGTGCAGAGCGTCCTGCAGGAGACCATCCAGCACCAGACGCTCATCAAGACGCTTGAAGACACCGACCATGCGGTCGATAGGCTGGAGGACGAGCAGCGCAAACTGCGGCAGAATGTCGTGCGCCGCACGAAGTTCTCCGTCCTCTCCAACCTCATCCTCAACTTGGGCTTCTCACTCTGCTACCTGGTGGCCTTCGCCTGGGCTGCGATACGCATGTCGGCGGGATCGCTGACCTTTGGTGGCATGACGGCTTTCCTACAACTGGTGGCGCGCATCCAGTCGCCTGCCCGCCAGCTGACGCATCTCGTCCCGGCTTTCGTCGGCGTGATGACGGCAGCGGAGCGACTGATGGAACTGGAGGAGGACCCGACGGAAGAACAGGGAGCTCCTCTGTGGATGGATTCCCCCTGTGGCATCCGCCTCCGGGAGGCAACCTATTGCTACGACGACGGCACGGAGAATGTCATCGACCACCTGTCCTTCGACTTCCGCCCGGGATCTTGCACGGCCATCCTCGGTCCGACGGGAGCGGGCAAGACAACGCTCGTCCGCCTGCTGCTCGCCCTGCTCTCGCCCAAGGACGGGCGTATAGACCTTTATGACGACAAGCGCGTGCGCCAACTCTCGCCCCGCACACGCTGCAACCTGGCCTATGTACCACAGGGCAACACGCTGCTGAGCGGATCCATACGCGACAACCTGCGCCTGGGCAAACTCAATGCCACGGACGAGGAGATGGTGGAGGCGCTACGCAAGGCTTGTGCCGACTTCGTCTTCGACCTGCCCGACGGCCTCAACACGGCGTGCACCGAACAGGGGGGCGGACTAAGCGAAGGGCAGGCGCAGCGCATCGCCATCGCCCGTGCCTTGCTCCGCAACCGCAGCATCATGCTCTTCGACGAGGCTACCTCGGCCCTCGACCCCGAAACGGGAGCGACAGCTCCTGGCCAACGTCCTCAAAGACTCGGACAAGACCATCATCTTCGTCACCCACAGAATGGCCGTCACGGACTATTGCGACCAGACGCTCACCATCGGCGGGGAGTAGCAGCCGCTACAAGACTGCTGCTACCTTCCGAATACTATCCAGACGCTGCATGAACGACGGATTTCGCTGGGCTGTCAGCATGTCATATTTGGTTTGCAACCTTAGCAGGGGCTCCGCATCTATATCGAGTGCCACGGACAACAGAAGAGCTAATTGCGTGTTCAAGGCTCTTTTGCCGTTCAGCACTTCGTTGAGTAAAGAACTGGACACGCCAATTTCGTGAGCAAGTTGCCTTTGGGATATTCCACGATATTCTATCTCTTCTTTTAGAACTTCACCAGGATGAGTAGGCTCAAACGGTTCAAGTTCATTGGCTATCATACTCTCATTGAGCTCTTGTTTTTTTACCATGAATTTTCCTCCTTATTTATAAAAACGCCCCATACCACAAAGATCTGTTACGATGGCCTTTGTCGTATGGGGCGATAGATGGTTTGTATTATCTTATCCCACCTGGCTGCCGGGCTTCACCCCACGCAGGAGGGAGGTGACGGCGAGGCTTCCATCGAAGTCGAGGGCAGAGAGGATCATGCCACAACTCTCGATGCCCATCATTTTGCGGGGAGCGAGGTTGGCGATGAAGAGCACGTCCTTGCCGATCAGCTCCTCGGGCTTATAGTACTTGGCGATACCCGAGAGGATGGTGCGGTCCGTGCCCGATCCGTCATCGATGGTAAACTGCAGGAGCTTGTTGCTCTTCTTCACAGGGTGGCAGTCCTTGACGTGACCCACACGGATGTCGAGCTTCTCCCACTCGCTGAAATCGACGTTCGGCTTGATCGGTGCCGCCTTGTAGTCGGCAGCAGCCTTCTCGGCCTCGTTGGCCTTCTTCGTGGCAGCGAGCTTGTCGAGCTGCTTCTGGATGACCTCGTCCTCGATCTTCTCGAAGAGCAGATGCGGCTCGGCCAACTGATGGCCCGGCTTCAGCAGTTCCGTGCTGCCCAAATCCTTCCAGTCGAAACTGTCGAGGCGGAGCATTGCGCGCAAGTCCTTGCTGGAGAACGGCAGGAAGGGCTCAAAGGCGATACTGAGGTTGGCAACGAGCTGCAGCGAGAGATAGAGCACCGTCTTCACACGGTCGGGATCCGTCTTCCACACCTTCCACGGCTCACACTCCGTGATGTAGCGGTTGCCGATGCGTGCGAGGTTCATAGCCTCCTTCTGCGCCTCACGGAAGTGGAATCCGTCGAGGAGCTGCTCCATCTTGTCCTTCACGTCCTTGAATTCCTCCACAGCCTTGCGATCAACATCGAGGAAATCTCCCGGTGTGAGCACCACGCCGTTCCAGTATTTCTTCGTGAGCTGCAGGGCGCGGTTGACGAAGTTGCCATAGATAGCCACCAGCTCCGAGTTGTTACGCTCCTGGAAATCCTTCCACGTGAAGTTGTTGTCCTTCGTCTCGGGGGCATTGGCCGTGAGCACATAGCGCAGCACGTCCTGCTTGCCCGGGAAATCGACCAGATACTCATGGAGCCAGACGGCCCAGTTGCGCGACGTAGAGATCTTGTCGTTCTCCAAATTGAGGAACTCGTTGGAGGGCACGTTGTCGGGCAGGATATAGCCTCCGTGGGCCTTGAGCATGGTGGGGAAGATCAGACAGTGGAAGACGATATTGTCCTTGCCGATGAAGTGGACGAGGCGCGTCTCCGGGTCTTGCCACCATTTCTCCCACGATCCCCAGCACGCGGGGTCGGCGTCGCAAAGCTCCTTGGTGTTGGAGATATAGCCGATGGGTGCGTCAAACCATACGTAGAGCACCTTGCCCTCGGCACCCTCCACGGGCACGGGGATACCCCAGTCGAGGTCGCGTGTCATGGCGCGGGGCTGCAGGTCCATGTCGAGCCACGACTTACACTGTCCATAGACGTTGGATCGCCACTCCTTGTGGCCATCGAGGATCCACTCCTTCAGCCATTGCTGATATTGGTTGAGCGGCAAATACCAGTTTTTCGTGGGTCGCTTCACCAGTCCGTGACCGGGGTTGTTCTTGTTGGTCGGGTTGATGAGTTCCTCGGGAGAGAGCGTGGCGCCACACTTCTCACACTGGTCGCCGTAGGCACCCTCGGCGCCACAGCGGGGGCAGGTGCCAACGATGTTGCGGTCGGTCAGAAACTCGCCCGTCACCTCGTCGCAATACTGCTCCTCGGTGATCTCCTCCAGCTTGCCGTCGTCATAGAGCTTGCGGAAGAAGTCGGAGGCAAACTTATTATGGATGGAGCTGGTCGTGCGACTATAGATGTCAAACGAGATACCGAACTTCTCAAACGAGTCCTTGATCAGGTTATGATAGCGATCGACGACCTCCTGGACGGTGATGCCCTCCTTGCGGGCACGGATCGTGACGGGCACGCCGTGCTCATCACTTCCACCGATGAAGACCACATCCTTTTTCTTCAGTCTAAGATAGCGGACATAGGTGTCTGCCGGCACATAGACGCCTGCCAAATGGCCGATATGCACGCCGCCATTGGCGTAAGGCAGGGCCGCAGTCACCGTAGTGCGCTTGAAATTCTTTTCCATATTCATGCTTGGTATTTTGTTATCTGAATGCAAAAGTACAAAAAATCCGCTACATAGATGTATTGAAGCGGACAAATTATAATTTCAATAGTTGATTTCAAAAAATCTTTGGTGACCTATATGATGATGTATTATACCATTTCGTATCGTGTTTATATCGCGCCACGGCTATTGAAGGACTAATGCCCCTTGACCCTGCGGCTTGTGCTATCGTCTTCGCTATCTTATAAGGCGACAAGCTATTACAACCAACGCTCATCATTTCATTCCACACCTTATCTGGGATCAACATTTGGCGCGCAAACTCATTAGCTTCTCTTTCTCTTGGGTCATTGGAGTATAAACCATCAATAGAAATAAAAGCTGTTTGGTCGCTACCAAAATGCCTATCGATATGACAGAGCTCGTGCAATATATCAAAGGCCAATTTATCCATATCATTATAGCGATAGGTCACGGTGATAACAGGATGCTCATTGACTATGGTCGAGAAAGCGTCTATAGGTGTTTTATCTATATTTTCGACATGGATATACTGGATACCATAACGATTAAGAAGTTCTTTTATGGCACCAACAGACAAACACCCTCGGTTGGCCAATTCTGAAAGATCACATGCAGCCTTCTTCGCATCCCCTTCATTGTATTTGGTCCGCAACCCTGGAGTTTTATCTATCTCGATTTTATTGAGTATCAACCATGTCAGCATGTTCTTTTCATCTATTTGCACCTTCTCACTGTGTTTGTACAAACCAGCCACTTGCAGCCGTAGGTGTTCAGCAGAAAGCAAGTCGAAAGACAACATGCCCTTGAGTTGCGCTACACGGTCCACGCATGGCATCAATGACATATCCAACCTTTTGTACAAAGCCTTCAGGTTAAACATATCACTACATGCGTTCTCAAAGTCTAAGGCCTTCAGCTCTTCATTCTTTTTCTCTTCTATGGCCTTACAATCATATAGATAGCCAGCGTGTAGACTCATCCAGTTTGTGTAAGAAATACCAAGTGCTTTTTCCAATTTGATAGCCAGGCCTTCATTAAGATTGCGTTTGCCCTTAATAAACTCATTGAGATGCGTGGGTTGGACGCCAATGGTTCGGGCAAAATCTTTTTGCTTAATACCTCGTTCCAGCAACTCCTCGCGCAAGACTTCTCCCGGATGGATAGCCCTTGCTGGAACTAATCTGTTACTTTTTGTTGCCATAATGGGTACTGTCTATTTCTATTAATTCTACTTCTATTCCGTCATCCGTTTCTGTAAACAACAGGCGCTCAACCATGCCATTGACGATTCTGATCGAACTTCTTGGATCATGAGCCAGTTTCTCGTAATGCAGGAAACTGTATTGACGCAACTCCTGTGTCGTCGCCGTTCTATACATCACTCCAACTGCTCGAATATAACCATCTACGAGTCTTTTATTTTTGCACAATTGCTTGTATTTGCGATCCTTCGTTTTACCAGTTTCATACAGTTCGGACAACGCTTCATCTTTGAAAGTTATCTTCATTTAGGTGAAATGCTTTTACTGTGCAAAGGTAACATAAAATTCCCAGTCTTGGTAATTTTCAAGGATAATAATAAAGACGCATGGTGATTTTTAACATTTGCTCACCTATGACACGCAAGAATCGTGGCGAATGTTTTTATATACCTATCTATCGACACGTTATTTGACGCCAACGGGGACGTTTCTCCCTTGTTCCTCCCTTGCTCCTCCTATCGACCTCGTATCAAACCCACATCGCTTACGTATCGTTACGTATTGTTTCCGTATTGTTTCCGCTTCCGGAAGCGAGAACGATAGGAGAACGATAGGAGAACGATACGGGATCGATACGGGATTGATACGGGATTGATACGAGAACGATACGAGACCGATACGAGAACGGTCTTTTCCGATTCTCAACCGAAGAGATTGATAAGATCTTTAACCTTTTCATCATCGTTTCTTTTGATTATATTTTACATTTCAATCACTCGTCGCTCCCTGCCGTTCATGACAAGAAGCCTGGCTCACCATTTGCCCTGGTGCAGCCACTATACAAAGATAACCTTCCGTCCAACCGAATGCAAGCCGATTAGCATGAATTAACGCCACATTAACTATTCCCCTCAAATCCGCAACTAAGCCCTTCAATGTCCTTCTTGCGTGTACACGTCCTTTCATTACTGAATTATCATATAAATTGAGGCAGAAACGCCCACTTCTGCCTACAACACCCCCTTACCCCATAATGCGACTTGAGACAATACGCAGTATCATACCCATAAGTTGTAGGCGTCATCCAAAATCAGTCTGGAACACATCTGCATAAGCATTATTACAGGTATAGATATTCAGCACATACCGCCTTGATGTCCTGATCCACTTGGCTGGTACGGAGATAAACCTAAAGACAAACGCTTTTTATGCGACTTGTTGCATTGAGTCCGAACCTCTTTACATCAAGTCTTTGGATAATGGCCTTGTAGAAGTTACGGATAAGTGCTGTAAGAAGAAGGAACACTGTGTTCTCTGCCATGAAGGATTTGGGCAATCTGTCCCACCCGAAACCATTGTTCATGTCATCGAAGATACGTTCCTTTCCTCCACGAAGATTATAGAACTCGACAATCTCTCTTGCGGAAGATTCGTGGTCGTTAGTCAGGATACAACGGTATGTGTATTCTCCTTCCCAAAGATCCTGCACACCATCCATCCGTTTCTGTCTTTGAATCACAAGTCGGTATGCTTTACCCTTCCACTTCTCAACAAGGATAGAGTTCAATTCGAACTCAATGCCATTGATTTCCTCAGTCTTCCAGCCTCTGAGAGCAAAAATGTCATTGTAGAGCGAACCGCAGCGGTTTGCGCGGATATAAAAGGACTTGCTGTGTTTCTCGACTTCTTCTACGATTTCCTCGGAACATGATCCACAATCAGCTCTGAAACGATTGATAGTAAGGCCGTTCTGTTCAAATCTCTCAAAGAACCTCTTCAGCGTGTCCTTCTGATGAAAACGAACATTTGTGTTGCCATCGCTATTCTCAATGCCAACGATTAAGTCGCCAATAACCGCCACGCCATGGGGCGATAGCCAAGGAACTTCTTGTATGTAGGCTTTGCATCATACTTCTCTGTCTCTATGAACTGGTGGTCGAAATCAACATCATACATCTCACCCTCTTTCAGTTGGCCAGATGCAAACATACAATTGAGCAGTAAAGTGTTGAGAGTGTCAGCCGTATTGAAATCGTAGTTCTTACCCGCATCTGATGTGTATGAAATGTTTTCTTGCGTCAGCTCCTTTATCGCTCTGAGGATAGTATCAGAGCTACAAGTGCGAAGTGTCGGATGAAGAGAGAGATGGTTCATCAAATGAGTAGTGACATCCTCAATACATGAGCCACCACAGAAGTAGATACTCATGAGAGAACGGATGATTTCGCTGTACTGATAACCGAACAATCTACACCTTAGACCGAGGGTTGAGTCGATTACAGATGACAATGTGGAGTCAAATTGCTCCATGATTGAAAATATTCCTCCAAAAGGAGTGAGTTTCTCGGATTTAATTTGTATCTTTGCCATGTCTATCGTCGGATTCTCTTGTTTGTTTTGCAACACTAAGATAAGTGAATTCTTCGACATGACAAAATCCTGGGCAACTTTTTGTTGCTCAGGTACTTAAAAAGTTTAATTTATAATAGTGTTGCGGAATTAAGGATTCCTTCGTATCCATTTAACAAAGCCCATCCCAGGCCAAAAGTCTTCATTGCAGCCTTTCCTCATGCCTTTCCTCCAGCTTTATCCGCCCAAAAGTTGCTATTTCCTATCTCTGCCAGCAGCCAAGAGACACAGGTTCTGGTTTGTCAAAATAGCGTACAAACTTAACTCCACATTGTCATCTGTAATCGACACGTCAGAAAGAAAGAATTGGTGCCTGCCCATACCGCTTGTATGACAGACACCAATTCTTAGTTTATGCGCTCAATGCCAAAGGACTACTCGTCCTCGAATTCATTGGCCTCTTGATCCCAAAGGACGCATTCCCAGCTCCAGGGATCGATTTCCCTTGTTACATCGTTCCTCTTACGTATAAAGCCATGTTCACCATCCTTTGCAGTATGCGTAGTAGTGCTGAGCGAAGTAGGGCTTCCTAATGTAAGAAGGGACTGTGAAGTGTTCACCGCGACGGCCTCGCAAGTAGGCTTCATATATTTACGCTTATCCATAGTAGTTTACTTTTTGACGATTTTCTTATTGTTAATAATATAGAGGCCAGCAGGTAGGTCATTGAGGGCCTTGCCCTTCTCCACCTGATGCTTCACCTTGACACCCGCCGTCGTATAGACATCAACGAGCGTCAAGTCGAGTGCGTTGGCATTGGTCACACCATTCGTCTCATCATCTGGGAACAGAATACTCTTGAGTCCTCCGGCCCGCGGATTGACATAGCAACGATTTGCATCTACATAAGCCGTTATTCCATCCGGCACAAAATAGAATGCCAATCCTGCCTCGTCAGGATGGTTCAGCAAGATATAAGAGTTGGCAGGAGCTTCTTGATCAGAATACACACCCGTCATGACACCATTCGTATAAGTGCCAGCGTGCTTAGCGGCATAGCCCTCAAGAATTTGATTGGCCTCACCACCCTTCAAGAGATACGGCGTATTGGCTTTGAGGTAATCACGCTCCTCTACCACCAACTTACCATCCTCATTCACACTGGTGCACTCGTAAATGGTCAAGCCATCGGGCTTGTCGCAGTCGAACGGAACAATAAACGTTGCCCAACCAACTTCAGTAACTTTGTATTCAGCCGTTTCCTTCTCACCAATAATTTTCGCCAAAGGAGACTTTCCGTCAGTATAGACATCATTGTACCACAACATGACATCAGGCTGACTAAAATCCTCAAACGAATAGAGCGAATGATTGGACACATACACATCATACTCGGTTCCAGCGTTGTAGTTGTAATTATACAATTGCGGATTACCGTTATTGAAATACCAATTTCCGTCTTTCACAACGAGCAAATCGCCTGGATGACTGCTAACCTCCAAGAGTAGCACCTCAAGCGGAATAGGCATAACAGAAGTGCCCGCAGTTATCGTCAAAGTATTATTGAGAGTTTCAGCAACATCCGTCGTGCTCAGCACGCCATTGTTCTCTGCAGGATTGGGCTTAAAGTTCACCTTCAGCTTCACCGTGCCAGATACCGTAGCACCTACCTGCAATGGCAGCTGCGTATTCAGCACATCAATCGCATAGTTCTCGTCCTCGATGTTCTCGCGGAGAATATAGTTGCTTCCCTCAGCATAAACGACCTGCGCATTATCGAAGCTAACCGTGACGCTTTCTAAGTTTTTCTCTAATTGAGCAAGGTCACGAATCGTTTGCGGAGCACTCAAATCTATCAGTTGGAAGTCCATATAGGCGGCTGGTGATGTAACCGTCTTGTACACAGCAATGGCTTTCACCGTGGTCGTCTTGTCCAAAACGAACGGATCTTTGTAAAGGATAGACGCCGTAGTAGGCTCTGTTCCATCAAGAGTATAGTATATCGAAGCCGCGCTCTCTGATGATTTGATTGTAACCGTGGTATTATTTGTGAATGCCGCCTCTCCTTCAATGGTGGGTGCAGGAAGAGAGGTGATAACAAGTTCAGCCTTTACGACCTTGGCCAGCGGATAATCAATCCAATCAACATTCTTTGTTTCATTATACCAAATAGTCACATCGTAGTACTTACCCTCCAAATTGAAGTCGGGAGCATTGGAAATATACACATGCTCACCATCATCAAGATATATCTGCCAAATATTGAATTTTTTATTTTTGAGACTAATCAGATCGCCTGGATAGTTTTTCACATCTCCTAGCGTAGCACATCCTATCGGTAACGGAGCTGTTTCCTCACCAGACAGGGTCAAATTTGTGTCATTCGTTTTTCCCGTAACGTCAGAGGCGATCAGTATTCCATTGTTGAACTTGACACTCAGCATCACAGTACCCGTCACCTTTTGACCTTGCTTCAAACTGAGACTGGTATTCAAGAGGTCAAGAGCCTTGTTGTTTTCACGGACAATATAATTGTTGTTGCCATCAGCATAAACCACCTGTGCATCCGCCAACTTGACATTGACTTCATTAAGGTCTTGTTGAAGTTCAAACAATTCAGCGATCGTCTTCGGGGCAGAAAGATCTATCTTCGTAAACGTCTTTTCAGCAGTAGTGGACTTCACCTCCTTATAGATAGCAACTGCCTTCACCATAGCCGTCTTGTCCAAGGTGAACGGGCCTTCATAAAGCGTGGATGCCTGCGTGGGCTCCTCACCATTGAGCGTATAATATATTTTGGCTACTTTTTCCGTAGAGGTGATGGTTACAGTTGTCTTACTCGTAAAGGTCTCCTCACCAGAGATGATAGGAGGATCAAGGTACGTAATGACTGGCTCTGCCTTGATCACCTTGCCCTGCGGATAATCGTAATACTCCAAAACGCTATTATACCATGCGGTAATATGATATTTCTTATTTGCTACTAAGCCAGCTTCGCCCGCATTGGAAAAATAAAAGACTTTATATGCTGGCTGATACTCGTATATATAGAAGCCAACGTAAGTTTTATAGCACGTTCTATTATCTATCGTAACCAAATCTCCAGGATGGTTTGCCATCTCGGCAATGGTAGCACAAGAAATCGGCAATGGTTCACTAACCTCAACACCAGACAAAGTCAACTTAGTAGCGTCAGTTAGCCCAGTTACATCAGACGTTGTTAATATTCCTGAGTTGTAATTGACATTCAGCACAACCGTACCAGTCAAATACTGACCTTGCTTCAAATTGAGGCTAGTGTTCAGAATATCAAGGGCCTGATTGTTTTCGCGGACGATATAATTGTTTCCCTCCGCATAAACCACCTGTGCGTTAGTGAATTGAATAGTGGCGGAAGCAACATTTACCCCCCCCTGTACCAATTTGGCAATCGTAGTAGTTTGACCTGCTTCGCCTCCAGTTCCAGGACCTGTACCTGAGTCCGGTCCTGGGTCTTCACCACCCACATACTCCACCGTCACCTTGGTGATATAGGCATCTGTTCCTGCAGCTCCGAATCTGATTTTATTTGCGCTATTACATAGTTCACCTTCGGAGTTAGTACATACATATTTTACTTTAGTCGCTGTCGAAGATTTGTCTTTGCTGAAACGTGAATCATTAGCTATATTACAGTTACTACCTTCAATACACTCAAAAGTGATAGAACGAATCTTGTATTCAGAAGAATACACACCATATCGCCCGTTGAACCACCAGCAAGTGGGCCCTGCTTGGTCATAAGCTTCAAGGGTCTTACGAGTACCTGTTAATGCCTCGAATGTAATACCATCCTTGGTTACAGACGCATTCGTTGTAGCATCTTGGGTAGGATCAAATACTACTGTGCCCGCGGAGGCTACTCCGCAGATTAGCGTCAACAAAGACAACCACACAAATCGTAATGCTTTGTTCATAATTGTTTGTATTTATGGGATTCCCGACATTCTTGCCTCTTGGGTGGGTTCAAAAATGGCGGGGCATCCCTGGTTAATAATAAAATAATTTCGCCTTTACTTCTCTTTTCATCTACGACGACACGAGGTCAAGGATCTCGCGCGTTCATTCCATCTTCGCTACTGGAGCTATTTGCCACAAGGCCAAAACCACAGTAGGTTGTCTCACCCCCTTAGGACAGGCTTATTCTCCACAGAAGGCTACACAAGCATCGCAAAGTTAAGTAAAAATTGGAAAATAAAAAAATATTTCTAATAGAAATTCATATTTTAGATGCATTTTTACAATAACCGCACTCTTTTCCAAATAAAAAGAGAATATTCATAACACACAACTCGGCTCATTTGCATTTTGCGCCGAAGTGGATCACTATCCATGGGACGATCAGCCACGGCATTCTCCCCTACTCAATGGAAGCTAAAAAGAGAGAATCCAAGCGCCCCCTACGGAGGAGTTCTGAGTCCTTCCTTCGTTCGGGATGCCTTCGGGATGCGTTCGGGACACAAGCAAAGGTTTGTCTTCACGTGTGAACCAAGTCGTTCCATTTCTATCCTTTTTTAGATGCTCGTTGACGATTCTTCAGTCCCATATCCTGCAATGCCCTTCCGAGTTTGTCATCCTTTGCCAGGAGCAAGATGTCATCATCCAGCTGAAGAGCATAGAGTACACGAAGGTAAATTTCGATGGAGACCGTTGGTAATCCCTTCTCTACCTTGCAAAGTGTAACTTCCGAGCATGTTGCCCTTTCTGCAACTTGTGCCATGCTCAGGTTGCGCCGTAATCTGGCAAGCTTAATCTGCTCACCACGATTTCCATCTTCTGAATCAACTTCCTTGGAAGTTTGTTTGCCATTGTATTCTTTGTCATCGTCTTAACCCAAATTATAATGTGCAAATATACGCATTTCACTTCATTATAAGATGGGTTACGCTGAAAATTTACACATAATTAAGTTTCATCTTGGATGATCCTGGTTGTAAATCGATGTAAACCTTGTTTGTGCAGTCGTTTACTATCGTCTTAACCTTTTCATGACATAACTTCATGCACCACATCAAATCTCGGATGAGCCTACAAGACGGTGCGTCAAGGGATGGCGAGCAGCTTTCTCCACGCTTAAACGACCTTAAAAATACCAAACAAAAATGCAAACAACACATAAGGAGAACTCTGATGAGTAAAAAAGACAAAGACATAGCCCTCTTCGTTTCATTCTGCATAGAAGAATACGGAGCAGTCAAGGGACTGACAGGAGACCGAGTGCTTGACTTATTCTCCGAATATGGAGTGACAGACTATCTTAGCGAATGCTTTGAGCCGCTTCACACACAAGGACGGCAATGGTTAATAGCCGAGATTGACGAATTTATTGAAATCAGAAAAAAGAAAAAGATATGAAGATATATCACGGAAGTTTAGAGGTCATAGAACGCCCTTTGATACTCCAGCCTAATCGTTTGCTCGATTATGGCAAAGGCTTCTATACAACCACCTCGGAAAGACAAGCTAAAGAATGGGTGGAAAGACGTATGATTGAAAACAACACAACCTGTGGTTATGTCAACGTGTATGAGTTTAACGAAGAAAGACTGACAGATCTTAAAAGACTTACATTTTCAGAACCCACAAAGGAATGGGCGGATTTTGTCATGGCGAATAGAACCCAAAAAGGATTCATCCACGATTACGACATCGTGTATGGCCCCGTAGCCAATGACAGAGTATATCTACAATTTGGATTATACGAAACTGGAGCTATCAGTGTCGAGACACTTATCCGTGAGCTCAAAACCTACAAACTGGTTGACCAGTACTTATTTCACACAGAAAAAGCACTAACTGCGCTACATTTCATAGAATCAATTAAAATAGAGAAATAATATGTTTCAGATAAACCAAAACAACCTCCATCTGCTTTTGCCAGGAAAAATAAGCTGGCTAGTGGAATATCTCCACGAGGACTATGGTTTTACGCTGCAGGAGAGCCTTCATCGCATCTATCATTCTGAACTCTACAAGAAGTTGTCAACAGAGAAGACCAAATACTGGCACTTAGGCCCTGTGGACCTATACAATGAGTTGAAGGAAGAGCTATAACCCAATAGATACTATAACCGTCAAGGGAAGGCGCCTCGCACCAAGGGAAGCGAGGACAGGCATGAAAAAGGGTGGGGATCAGTTCCCCACCCTTTTGTTATAGAGAGATGTTTACTTACTTCTTGGTAAACTTCTTGCCGTCGCGGATGACGACACCACGGTAGTTCTCGCCCACCTTCACACCCTGGAGGTTGTAGGTGTTGCCATCCTTACCGAAGTTGCCTTCCACACCATAGATGCCCACATCGGTGACCTTGACAGCCTTGACAAACTCCATCTCGGGAGCCTCATTGATGTAGCCGTTGTACCACAGGACGACGTCGTAGAGGTTGTCGTTGCTGACGAGAGCATCGACATCGACTTCCTCGTTCTCGTTCTTGAAGGCGATCTTCTGACCATCCTTCTCGATAGCGTAGGCAGCCTGAGAGCCATAGACGATCTTCACCTGGCGGAGAACGATGACGTCGGCTCTGTGCTCGTCGTAGTTGGCCATTGTAACCTCGACAGGATCAACCTCCTGAGAAGCACCAGCCGTGATCGTCAGACTGTCGGCAGTCGTGACACCACCATCGATCTCACGCAACTGCGGGATGCCAGCGAGGGCATAGAAGTCGAGCTTCACAGTACCAGAGACGGTGCTGTTGAGTTCGAGCGGCAGCGTAGAGTTGTAGAGAACGACAGCCTTGCCATCCTGACGGAGAGCGATATCCTTCGTTCCGTAGTAAGGATTGGCGCGTACATAGACCACCTTCGCATTGTCGAGCACGAGACGGATGTTGTCCTCGCGATCTCTGCGGACGTTGAGCTCAGCAATCGTCTGGTTGTGATACTTCGTAGCATCATCAGCGGTGAGCTTGACAGCCTTCAGAGAAGCGTTGCCATCGGCGAAGCCGGTACCCGGAGCGTTGAACCATCCGAGGACGGTGTACTTCTGACCGGAGACGGTGTTGGCCAACTCATCATTGTCGGTGAGGTTGACGAAGCTGTAGTCCTCCGTGAATCCGTAGTACTGACCATCCTGGCCCAGCACCTGGAGACCCTTGATGCTAACGAGGTCGCCGGGATAGAGGTGGACATCGGCCACGGTCGTCTCGATCGGATCGTTGTAGCCCTCGTCGCTCGGCATGGTGTATTCGAGCTCATAGCTGTTGGTCTCGCCCTGTACGTCGCGGGTAGTGAAGATACCACCGTTGAAATCGACACTGGCGAAGAACGTACCGGTGACGGTAGAACCCAACGGGAGGTCGAGCACGCCAGAGATGACGTCGAGTGCCTGACCATTCTCGCGGAGGATAGCCACCTTCGTGCCATCGTCATGCTTCTCGGTGTAAACCACCTTGGCATTGTTGAGACTGATCGTCACATTCTCGACAGCCTGCTGGCCCTCGAAGAGCTGTGCAATAGTCTTGGTCTCGAAGTCGCCGACCTTCGTGAAGGTCTTGGTGACGATGTCAGAGTAGTCGTCGAGATAAGCGGTGACAGCCTTGACCGTCGTGGTCTCGGTGATCGTGAACGGATCGGTATAGACCGTAGATTGACGGGTAGGATCGGTACCGTCGAGGGTGTAATAGACATTCAGGCCCTCGGTAGCAGCGATAGAGACAGTGGTCTTGCCCACAAACTCCTCCTCGCCGAGAATCACCGGAGCATCCGGACGCTTATCAACACGCTCGGCCTTGATAACCTTCACCTTACCAGCATAGTAGTCGGAAGAAGCATCGTTGTACCAGATCGTGAGGTTATAGAAACCACTCTCGAGGTCGAAGTCCTCAGCATTGGTCACCTTCAGCTCGATGTAGCTCGGCGTGTTGGTGTAGATGCTCGTCGTGCCTCTGTAGCTCCAGATCTCAGCATCCTTGAGGTTGAGCAGGTCGCCCTTGTGGAGCTTTACGTCGATGAGATCGATCTCGATCGGATCCATATCGTAGGACTCCGGCCATACGAAGGAGATGTTGCCAGAGTTGGTGCTCTCAAGCTCCTCGGCGATCAGCAAGCCCTTCTGGTAAGTGACCTTCAGTGCCATGGTGCCCTTCAGGTTGTAAGCACCCACCGGGAGAGTAAACTTGGTGATGTTCATCAGGTCGATGGCCAATCCATCGTCGCGGATGATGTAGTGGTAGCCCAGGTCACCCTGCTCGCTATAGACCACCTTGGCATTCTCGAAGTGGACGACAACGCTATCCTTGCTTTCGCCATAGACGATGAGGTCGGAAATCGTGTTGGTGCCCGCGTAGTCGTTCTTCGTAAACTCTACGGAGCCTACCGGAGAAACGATGGCATTGTAGGTAGCGATAGCCTTCACCGTGCAGCTGTTGGTGATGGTGAAGGGCGCGGTGTAGAGCGTAGATTCCTTCGTGGGATCCGTACCGTCGAGCGTGTAGTAGATGCTGGCACCCTCCTCGGTCGTGATTGTCACCTCGGTGCTCTCGTCGAAGTCGGTGCGGTTGTCCGTACCGCTGATCTGCGGAGCATTGAGAGAAGTGATGACCTTACTGCACTTGATGATCTTGCCCTGAAGGCGGTTGTTGGAGACATCGTTGTACCAAACCGTGGCGTTGTAGTGGCCATAGTTGACGACACCATAGTCGGCACCATTGGTGAGGAAGAACTCCACAAACGGGCTATAGCTGTAGAACGCCGGGATATCATAGTTCCATCCAGTGGCATCCGTTACCTTGAGCAAGTCGCCAGGATAGTTGGGGATCTGTGCCAGGTCGATGGCCAGCGGACTGGGATCGGTGGTGGCACCCGGCGTGACGGTCAGGTTGTCGGCGTTGGTCACGTCGGCAAGGTCGGCCGTGGTCAGAAGACCCGGGTAGGCGGCGTAGCTGCCAGGAGCAGCTGCGTAGTTGACCTTGAGCTTCACCGTACCAGAGACGGTAGCGCCGATGGTCAGCGGCAGCGTCGTGTTGAGGACGTCAATAGCGCGGTCGTTCTCGCGGAGGATGTAGCTACCATCCTCGCCATAGACGACGAGTGCGTTGTTGAGAGAGAGCGTGACCTGATCGAAGCTGCTCTTGAAAGAAGCAAGCTGCTCGATCGTCATCGGCACATTGGCATCCACCTTGTTGAACACCTTGGAGGTAACAGGAGAGACAATCGACTTGTAGGCTGCGATAGCCTTCACCGTAGCCGACTCGCTGAGCGTGAACGGCTCAGTATAGACCGTAGAGGCGGTCGTAGGATCAGTACCGTCGAGCGTGTAGTAGATCGTAGCGACATTGTCGGCCGTGATCGTCACCGTCGTATTGTCGGAGAAGGTCTCCGTACCATCAATAAACGGCGCATTGAGAGAGGTGACGTTGCGCTCGCAAGAGACGATGGTCGCATTGACGTCACCATAATAAGAGACTTCTTTGTACCAAAGAGTAGCATTGTAGTACTTGTTGGCTACCATGTTGAAGTCAGCCGCATTGGTGAGATAGACGGAAGTCCAACTTGCGCCTTCATAGAAGTACCAAGTCGTGCCGTAATTCCAAACCTCCTGATTCTCGACATAGACAAGGTCGCCAGGATAATTCTTCACCTGACCAACCGTGCAAGCGATGGGATCCATGTCGCCAGCCACGCCCGTTGCGGTCAGGTTGGCATCCGTGGTCACACCCTCGATATCAGAAGTAGAGAGGATGCCTGAGGTGCAGGTGACATTGACCTGGACATGGCCGCTCACCGTCGTTCCCTGCGTCAGCGAGAGAGAGGTGTTGAGCAGGTCGATGGCCTTGCCATCCTCGCGAAGGATGTAGTTGTTGTCCTTGGCATAGACGACCTTGGCGTTGTTGAGCACAAGCGTCACGTTGTCCTGGCTCGTAGCAGCTGTGGCCAGATCGGCAATGGTAGAGCCCGTCACGCCACTTTCCTCCTTGGTGAACGTCATCTCAGCGACATCGCTATAGATGTCATTCACGCGGGCCACTGCCTTCACCGTCGTTGTCTCGGTGATGGTGAACGGAGCAGTATAGGCGGGATCCCAGCTCGTCGGCGCGGTGCCGTCGGTGGTATAGAAGATGGTAGCGCCTTCCTCGGCGGTGATCGTCACGTCGGTGCTACCCGTGAAGTTCTGGTTGCCACTGATGACCGGCGCGGCGGGCTTAGCCACCTCGCCACCAAGGAACTCCACAATCTGCAACTTAGCCTTGATGGCACCAGCGCCCGGCTCGTTATACCAAGCGACGATGTCGTAGGTGGCGTCCTGGTCGGAGCTCACCTTGTCCAAGAAGTCAGCAATGTTGGTAAGCGTAGCGAAATTGAAGCCTGTGCGTGCATAGTAGGCAGCACCTTGTCCCAAATCGCCAGTAGCGTCATTATAGATAGTGACCTGGCTCAGCAGAACCAAGTCGCCCTTGTAGTTGGAGGCCAACTGATCGATGGTCGTCGTCACGGGGACATTCTCGCCCGTGGCGTTGGTCTGCGTCAGATTGTTGCCGTTGGTGACACCAGCGACATCTTCTGCCTTCAAGAAACCATTCTTGTAAGTGACGTTCATCGTCACCGTACCATTGAGCGTAGCGCCCTTTTCGAGAGAGAGGGAGGTGCCCATCAGGTCGATGGCCTTGCCACCCTCGCGAACGATATAGTTGGTGCCGTCACCATAGACCACCTGTGCATCGGTGAACTTCAGCGTAGCGGAAGCCACATCGGCAGCACCGGTCATCAAGTCGTTGATGGAGTAGGTCGTACCTACCTCGCCACCACCGCCACCTCCAGTACCGTCGATATACTCAACGGTGATCCTGGATATATATATGGGGCCTGAGTAAACGGAGAAACTCAACGAAGAAGATCCTGTAGCATCGGGAACCGCATATTTCCAACCACCCTCTACCTCTGTAGTTGCCAATTTGTAAGAGCGGTCGAAAATGTAACCGCCAGTTGACTGAAACTCAAAGGTAACCGCAGTTATGTTACCTGCTGGCTCTTGATTTGAAATTTCAAAACCCGTACTTTTGGCAAAGGCATAAGATAGCGTGCCGTTGTAGTCGGTCGCTGCAAACGAACTGGTCCCGGATGTCATCGTAATCGTGACTCCATCCTTTGTCAAAGACGTTCCACTACTCGCATCGGTCGCCGGGTCGAAGACCACTGTCCCCGCGGAAGCTACTCCGCAGAACAATGTCAACAAAGACAACCAAACAAATCGTAATGCTTTGTTCATAAATGATTTTCTTTGTGGGATTCGTCCGTGTAAGCTACTTTTTCCTTAGGTGGGGAAAAGAAGCCGTTGGCCTCATCCCGGTTAATAATAATAATGTAAAAAAGATAATAACTTCGTCTATTCAACCCGTGAATAGGAAGGTGCCCCCAGGGAGCTGCGTCAAGGTCGGCCTGGGAAGTGTTGCACCCAGCTACCTATGCTGCGTCGGTTTCTATGGCTGCGCACCCACGAGACTTGCCGCCGTCGGCCTCGCTCACCATAAAGAATGTATAATTCTCCATAAGAACCAAAGCCGTGATGCAAAAATAAGCAAAATAAATGAAAAACAAAAATAATAGACTACTTATTATCTCATTTTTCGCAAAATAACACTTTTAGGCCGTTCCTATAAGATAAAAATAGATGTTATATACGTTTTCATCTATATACGTATATATAATAAGGAAAAAGGAAGCGGCACCCGGCCAAGGCTTGCGCCTTTGCCCGATGCCGCTATACGGTTTCTCTTACGAGGGAGTGATTACTCTTCTACGAGGGAGACACGGGTCTTTCTGCTCTTCGGCATGACATTGGGGGCCTTGCCCGGCTCGAAATAGCTGTGCATATTGACCACCTTGTCCAAACGCACACACGGTCTGCCAGGCTTGGCAGGTGCTGCGCCAGGAGCAGAGGCCGGCGTGCGGAACTCCAGTGTGGCAAGCGGACCCCACTCTCCCTTGGCATTCTGTGCAATGGCAAAGGCATAGTAGTCGGTATTGGCATAGACGCCCCACTGAGAGTAGTCCTCACCATAACGGTTCCAGTAGTCGGGCATGTCGTCGTTCGTGAGGTACTCCTTGATAAACTCGAGGTCGCCCTTACCCCAATAGTCCTGGGTCATGACATCATTCTTGGCAAGCACCAAGTCGCGCATCAGGGTAGCCTCATCGTTGGGCGTGAACCATACATACTGGAAGTAGTTGCCACCGACCTCGCCAAAGTCGCCGAGCTTGATGGTGACCGTGGCCTCGCCTTCACCACCGCTCTCCGTGGTGGTGATGGGGATGATCTGGAAGGGAGCGTCAGCCTCGTTGACATCAACGGGAAGGACATAGACCTCATAGTCGGTGCCCGGTTCCATACCAGACCACTTGTACATCTGCGTGTCGGTGTACTTATCGCTACCCCAAGACTTGATCATATCCTGGAGGTTGACAAAGCCCTCCTCCTTGCTCCACTTCTCAAAGAGCTCCTCGGCGGTACCGGCCTTGAAGGCGCAGAGGTAGTAGCCGTGGCAGTCGTCGTTGGGCTGGAACCAGATGGTGAAGTTGTCGGGCTTCACCTCCACGACGGTGTAGAGGACCTTCGGGTCGCCCACCAAGTCGGAGTTGGGGGTGGTGAAGTCGGCACGCGACGAGGCGCAGGCGATGCCGTACTTGTCGTAGCCCAAGGTGACGAGGCTATAGGTGCCATTGGACTGGAACTCCATGTCCAGACCCGTGAGCGTGGCGTTGGTGAAGTCGTCGGTGAAGGTCGGGCAGTCTTCGAGCTGGTCGAAGTATTGTTCCAGGGCAGCATCGCTGGCAAAGGAATTGGCCTGGCCTGCGGGCATGCAGGCGATCTTGTATGACTTACACTCGGGAGTCTTCGTGACAGCGAGGCGGATGGTATCGGTGAGGTTGCCCTTGGAGAAGCTCAGAAACTTGACGTCGGCAGCGACGCGGCCTTCCAACTTGGTGAAATAGATGCTGTCGATGCGCTCGGCGAGGTAGCCGACGGGGGCCTTGTACTTCTGCTTCACGATGACACGGTTGGGATTCTCCTGTGCGGAAGCTGCCAGCGTGAGCAGCGCGAGAGCAAGGGTAGTAAAGAATTTCTTCATTGTTTCTTTGGTTAGGTATTATGTTTTGGATCCACCTGGTCCCGAAGTTGGAAAGAGGCGGAAAGGATGGTTATCTCAAGAACTTAAATGCTTTGTCGCCCACACGGAGGATATAGGCACCCTTGGGCAGTGCGCTCACGTCGATGGGCTGACCATCATAGTGGGGCAGACTGAGGCGGCTGCATCCATTGAGGTCGTAAATCGTGGCGTTAGCCTGAGCATTGCTCAAGCCGCTCACGAAGATCTGCCCTTCTCTGTAGGCGATACTGACCGCAGACTCCTGCTTGGTGGCTGTGGCAATGTCATTGACGAGGCCATCAAACTTGAGGCAGCGCACCTTGTCAAACTCGTAGGACCAACGGTCGGTGGCGCATGCGATGGAGAACGTGTTGGCTTCGCCAAGGAAGTCGATACGGCGAATGTCATCGAGGTTGAAGCTCTTGGGCGCCGTGCCATCCTTCGGGACCACGAGCATCCGCACCTGTGCGGAGGCCATGCCAAAGGGAAGCAGCGTCAAGGCCAATGCCATGAAAGTCTTCTTCATCATAGTTACACTAAAGTTAATATTCTTATTTCTGTCTTAATAATCCAGGTGTGGAGGCGCGTCACCGCCTCTGTCTCTCTCGGCTTCCCCACCCTTTTCAGAACTTGTTGCTTCCTTAGTAGGTGGAGACTCTGCGGCTGCAAATATAAGGAAAATAGTCCAAAGGACAAATGGAGCAAACAGAGGACGGGTTAATTTTATATATATTTAACCATTTCAAGAACCCCTAAAAGCCATTTTCTGTTGTTTGCCGCCATCGGCAGCGCAGGATATAGAACGGAAAAAGCGACACCCGAAGAAGACAGATGGTCGTCGTCGGGTGCCGCTATGGATAGACCCTATCGGCTGATGGAAACCCAGCCAGATAGGTCAGAGTAGGCAAAGAGGCTGGTAGGGATTACTCTCCTACGAGGGTGAGGCCACGCTTGGTGGTCTTCTGCAATTTGGGAGCCTTGCCAGGAACGAAGACGTTGCTCTTCTTGCTGACACCATTCAGGCGCTTGGCAACGGTGAACGTCTTGGCAGGAGCCACCTTGGCAGAACCGGTGGTAAACTCGAGCTTGGACAGCGGACCCCACTCGCCATTGATATTCTGAGCGATGGCATAAGCGATATACTCCTTGTTGGGATCAACACCCCACTGGGCCACATCCACGCCATAGCGGTTCCAATTGGGGTCAGCACCATCATGGTCGTCCTTGAGATACTCGAGAATCTTCTCCTCGCTACCCATACCCCAGTCGGCGGAAGACTGGAAGACGGCCTTGTCGATGATCATGTCGCGCATGAAGGAAGCCTGGTCGTTGGGCGTGTAGGTGACATACTGGTAGCACTTGCCTTCCTGGCTACCAAACTCACCCAGCGTGATCGTGACCGTAGCCTGGCCCGCACCACCATACTTCTTGGTCGTGACGGGCACGATGACCATCGTGCCATAGTTTTGGTTCTCATCGATCGGGAGGACATAGACCTCGTAGTCGGTGCCTGGTGTCATCTGCTTCCAAGTGTGGGTCTCACGATCGGCAAACATCGTGCCACCCCACTGCTTGATCATGTCGCCCATGTTGGCGAAGCCCATCATGGCACCCCACTGCTCATACTGAGCCTTGGCCGTACCCTTCTCGAAGGCACAGGCATAGAAGCCGAGGCAGTCCTCGTTGGGCTGGAAGTCGATGGTGAAGTCCTCGTAGTTGGCCTCCAACACCTTGTAGGTGACGGTGGGATTGCCAATGATGTTGGCAGCGGGCGTAGAGAAATCGACACGAGAGGAAGCACAGGCGATGCCGTACTTGTCGTAGCCCATGGTGAGGACGCTATAGTCGGAGCTGGGCTTGAATTCGATACCCATGTTGGTCATCACGGCATTGGTGAAGTCCTCGGTAAACTTATCGCCACCGACATAGAGGTCAAAGTACTGGGCCACGACGGCGTCGGAGGTGAGGGCATTGGCCATAGAAGCCGGCACACACGCAATGCGGTAAGCCTGGCATTCCGGAGTCTTGGTGACGGCCAGGCGGAGCGTATCGCCCGTGGTACCTGTGGTATAGCCCTGGAGGTTGATATCGGCGGCCACACGACCATTGATCTTCGTGAAATAGACACTGTCGAGGCGCTCAACGAGATAGCCGGAGGGATTGCCCTGCTTCGGCTGGATGATGAGACGGTTGGGGTTGTCCTGCGCAGAAGCGGCCATGGTGGTCAGCGCGAGCAGGAGGGTTGCAAATATTTTCTTCATTTCTGTTTTTGTTTTCTTTTGCTTTCTGATTAGTCCTTTCCAGCGGAGGTGCCTCGCGGAGGCTTTTCTCCTCTGGGGGAGGTAGTGATGATGGTTGGGATGGAACAGGCCGGGTTATCGCAAGAACTTAAACGCCTTGCCGCCGATGCGGAGGATATACGCGCCCTTGGGCAGTCCACTCACATCGATGGGCTGACCATCAAAATGGGGCAGATTGACGCGGCTGCATCCATTCAGGTCAAAAATCACAGCGTGCGTCACCGCATCGCCCATGCCGCTCACGAAAATCCGCCCCTCCTTATAACTAATAGTGATGTCGCTCTCCTTTTTGGTAGCGGTCGCAATGTCGTTGACAAGACCATCAAACTTGAGGCAACGCACCTTGTCGAAGTCGAAAGACCAGCGGTCGGTGGCGCACTCGACGGAGAACGTATTGCCTTCGCCAAGGAAGTCGATATGGCGAATGTCGTCGAGATTGAAGCTCTTGGCCTCACCACCATCCTTCGGAACCACGAGCATCCGGCACCTGGGCGGAAGCCATGCCAAAGGGAAGAAGTGTCAGGGCCAAAGCCATAAAGGTTTCTTCATTGTTCGTATTGTATTTTAAAGATTAGTTGAATATCAAGTGAAAGCGCAGGACTCCCTCTTCAGGAGACCTGCACAAATGGAGGAAGAAAAGAGGGTGCCAGCACGGGGCGGGCAGCCCTCTCCCTTCTATCGTCTAATTAGAAAACCACTTTCACGCTTTCGTTGTTCGTCTTGACGATGTAGGCGCCAGAGGGAACCGTGATACGAGCCTGGCCGTTGGCCTCTGCCTTGGCGACGAGTGCGCCGTCGAGGGTATAGACCTGGACAAGGCCATTGCCGTTGACTACAATCGTCTGGCCCTCTACGCGGACATTGGCCTTGCTGAGGAGGTTGACAGACTTCACGTCCGTGCTCTCATAGCGACCGACAAACTCGGTATCGGAAGGCAAACTCTCCACGATGGCACCCGTCTCGGGATTGCCCTTGATGGCGGTCACGCGGTGGGTGATGTTGCCCAAGTTGCCACGGATAGGAATCTGAACATCCACGGAAGTTCCCTCCCACCAGCGATGATAGACAATCGGATCGACAAACGTCTCACCAGCCTTATAGTCCTGGTCGATCTTCAAGTTGTCGAAGAAGAGGTTGGCGGGAGAACCGACGCAATAGAGGCCGATGATGGAACGATCCGTACCCTTCGTCAACTCGATGGTGCGGTTCTGCCAAGAGGAGTTGAGGTCCTTGACGTAAATGAGCTCAGCCTGGGTGAAGTCGTTCTTGGCGGGATCCCAGTTGAAGAGGGCGACAGCACACTGTGCGGTGTAATCGACCTTAGAGCCATCCTCGTACTGGAGGGTCTCGGTATCGCCCCAGAGATCAACGTTGATGGTGATCTTGCCACCATTCTTGGAAAGGTCGAGCTCCGGAGAGACCAGACCAGCGTCGCTGTTATTATAGACATACTGATAACCATCGACCTTGATGCAACCGTCGGCCAAGGGGAAACCGTTCTTGGCAACCCAGCCACCCTGGTTGATCGGCTGGATGACGTAGTTGTCCATAGAGAAGTAGGACGGGTTGGTGACAGAGGTCTCTTTCCACTCTGCCTCGGTCATGGAGTAGCCGAAGCCCTCGCCGAGGGTGCCATCAGGACACTTCACACCCGTGAAGTCCTCGTCGGTGAGGCGCATCGGACCGTCCTGCGTGGCCTTGCGGTCGCAGTAAGCCCAGTAGTTGTAGCGCTCAGCGGAAGGAGCCGCCTCCCAAGAAGCGGTGAACGTGCCGTTGTCCTGGTTGATATCGGTAGCGGTGAGATCCTTCGGGGCCTCGAGATCACAGATGAGCTTCGGGGTCGGCTCGAAAGACTTGTGGCCGGCTGCATCGACGGACTGGACGACATAGTAGTAGTTCTTGCCCGAGATGATGCCATTGACCGTGAAGGTCGTGTCATTAACCGACTGATTCTCGGCGGCATACATCTTGGCGTTGCCGTTGGTCTCATCGACCCAATAGACATTGAGGAGGTAGTGGTCGGCATTCTCTACCTTGCTCCAGCTGACGTTGAAGCTCTCGCCCGTATAATAGGAATGGCCATAGAGCGTCGGCATCTTGACATACGGATTGACCTGATAGACGCGGAAGTTGTCCACATAGATGTTGCCAAGAACCTCACCTTGCGTCATCTGCGGGTGGAAGATATTGAACATACTGTAGGCGCCAGCATTCTGGAACATCAAGGTGTAGGTCTTCCACTCGCTGCTGATACCATCGATCTGCGAACCGCCGAGTACACGCCAAGACGGAGCCATATTGAAGGTCTCGGCTCCCTCTACGATGACGGTCTGGTCGGGCTGACCATCGTCGGTACGCATATCAAACTGGACGAAGGCAATCTGGTCGTTGCCGCTGAGGTCCATCATGCAGGTGTTGAGATGGCCCGGCTCGTCGGGATTGGCAATGGCGACGGTGCCGCCAGCAGGATAGATGTAGCCACCACCCCAGCCAGACTGATGGGTGTAGCCATCGCGCATCGTCATCCAGGCGTTGCCATCCTCACGGACATACCAAAGTTCGGTGTCCTTGTCGGGGTTGCCTACGCTACCGGTAGTCATCAGCGAGAAGTCCTCGCCGAGGATCTCCACAACCTGCCCGTAATCGGCAGGATTCAAGGCCTCGGCACGGAGGGCGCCCTGAGCCTTGGCGGTAGGAGTAGTTATGCGCTGGGAAGTGGGTGCCTTGGTGGCATTGCTGACACGCGAAGCGAGCTGCTGAGCATTGGAAATCGTCGGAACTGCGAGGAATCCCATGCCAAGAGCGGCTGATAAAAGTAATTCTTTCCTCATAATAGATGTATATAATAAGTTATAAATATGGCTAATGTTCCGACGGCAAAGTTACGCAAAAGCCTCTAACCATCCAACGCTAAAAGCAGAAGAACCGTTACTGATTCGGAAAATAGTAACTAAAAACGAGCTTTAACCTCGCTATTTGACGAACAAAGGCTGAGGGAAGCAGCAGAAAGAAAAAAGGCAGAAGAAGAAAAAAGACCGAAACCATCGTCTGTAGAGAGCCGATATCCACACAGCATATCGGCGAATTGAGAAAAAGGTCTGGAGCAATGGTGCGTCCAGACCTTTTCTAATAAGACCCTCATCAAGGATTACGCTTGATGATGTTTGGCCTTATATTCCTCGCTTTCATCGTCTGAGATGCGTTTTGGAGCATTTCTTCGCTCCGCTGACATCTTCTGGTAAGTAGAAGGCTTGATACCTGTCATCTTCGTGAAGACATTGATGAAGTTGGCCTGCGACTTGTAGCCGACACTCTCAGCGATGGCGCGTATCGTGTAGTGGCCGTAGCCCTTCTCGTCGTTCATGCGTGTCATGGCCTTCTTCACACGGTAGGAGTTGAGGAAGGTACGGAAGTTCTCCTTATACACGTCGTTGATGACCTGTGAGACATAGCGCGAGTTGGAACCGACCATCGTTGCCAACTTCTCGATGCCGAAGTCGCTGTCGCAATAAGCCTCAGTGGTCTCCATCACCTGAAGGATGGTATTGAGGAGCTCGTTGCACAACTTCTCGGGCAAACGGGAGGTCGTTTTTTCGATTTCATCGTCTTTCGGCAGTGCGTCATGTGTCTGCACCACTTCCCCTTCAGGGAGTTTCTCCTCCTGCTCGACCACTGGGGCGTCTTCCTTCTCTCCCTCAGCCTGCTGCTGAAGTTCTTGGATCTTCGCCTTCATGGACTGGATGGACTGCACATAGGCGTTCTTGGTGATGATGTCCTCCTGGCTCTTGTCGAAGAGCACCTGGTTGGACTTCGAGAGGAGGTGCTTCTGGCGGGCAATGACGACAAACATCACCAGGAAGACGACCAGGAAGATGATGAGCAACACAAGGGCGTTGCGCTGCGAGGTGATGGTGTGCGACTGCGCCAGATTCTCAATCGAGAGTTTGTCGATGGCCTTCGACTTTGTGTTCATCTCGTGAAAGTAGAGTGCATTGCGGATGGAGTTGAACTCATTGAGATTATACACATTATACACACTATCGGAGAGCATCAGATACTGCTGCTTATAGGTCAGCGCGAGATTCTTGTCCACCGGCTCATAGATGTCGGAGAGCGAGCGAAGGGTGGTGATGAGGAGGGCGGTGTTGCCCGTTTCCTTGGCTATCTGCTGGTTGCGCAACTCATAGACCAGGGCCGAGTCGCGCTGGCCGAGCTGAAGAAAGATGGCCGACATCGTGCCATAGGAAGAAGCAAGGCTGATGGGCTGAAGATGGTGCTTCAGGCAGTAATCGACGGCCTTGCGAAGCACGGCAATGGCCTTGCGGGGCTGACGCTCGTAGATGAGGACCTGGGCCTCGGTCATGAAGACGTCGTAGTCGTAGCGGACGCGCTTCTCGGGATGGACGAGCATCTCCTGCTGCCATCGGCGATACTGCGAGAGGGGCGTCTTGTCGGTATAGGCAAAGATAAGGTTGTTGAGGGCCATGTTCTCCAGCGCATAGTCCTTGAACTTGCGGGCCAGGGCCAGCGACTTTTTGTAGAGCGCGGAACTCTGGTCGAAGTCGTGGAACATGCTATAGACATTGCCTATATTCTTGTAAAGTGTGGAGAGTTCCCGCTCCAAGTTGTCCTCCTCGCAGATCTGCAGACTGCTCATGTAGCGCTCCATCGCCTTGCCATAGATACCCTGGCGGTAATAGATAAGGCCGGCGTGGTGGAGGGTGTGGGCATAGAGGACACGGTCGCCGTCGGCCTCGCGTGCATTGACCACCTCGAAGCACAGCAGTGCACTATCGAGAAGATTCTTGTCGAGCAACTGGTCGCCCAAGGTAGCCAGTTCGGCATCCGTCCGCTTGGCCAAATGGGCGGGCACATGAACCGTCTTAGGCTGGGCCGACCGGGCCGCCTTGACAGTAGATCCCTTGGCAGGCGACGAAGCCGCCTGGGTGCTACGCGCACAGGCAGTCGAAGCAAGCGCCATCGAGCAGACGACAAGCATGATGATCCGTTGGAGGTATGTTGTTATCATAAAGGCTTTTTCAATGAGACGTAGGCGACACCGGAGAGGCCATGGGCCTACGCTGCCACTTTTTCCTGCCTTATCGGCCTTTCACGGCCACAGACAGGGTATCATTTGCAAATTTACTCATTATTTATTAGATACCGAGGGGGCGCGTGTTATTTTTACTTAAACACGGAAAGGAGGGATGATTTTACGTAAAAAAAGTGCATAAAACAGGCAGAACACGGACCATCGACGTCTTTTTCAGTAATCCGATTGCTATATTTTTATGACAAGCATTCAATCAGAAAGCACTCAAGGCCACTCTCTATTCTCCATTTTCTATTTTACGACGTGGCAAGAAATAATTTCTTTTTCACGCAATTCTGTATATTCAGAAAGTTTGTTTCCTCTACTATTATTTTTTTTATTCCTAATTTTGCCACCAGAAATAATCAAGTAAAATCTAAATTCAAACAACGTATGGTAAAAAAGTTACTCTTTACCGCTGCCATTGCAGCCGTAGCTTCGACTGCATTTCCTCAGGGAAAGGCAGTTCGCGTAGGCGCCCAGCCCAACAAGGCTGACCAAAAGTCTGTCTATTATCTCAAGCCCGCTGGCCTTCCTTTTGAAGCCACACCGAAGAACGGTCAAATGTTTGGTACGAGCTACCTCTACACCCCGGGCAACTACGAGGTGAAGTTTGTGCCTGTTGCCGCACCGGGTACGCAGACCTTCTGGCATCAGAACGTCTATGACATGATGGGCAACTGCAACTCTTTCGACCGCACGGGCAAGCAGGGCCGTTTCTACTCTACCGACAATGACGGCAACTTCTATGTGACTTGCCGCTTCAATGGTGCTGACGCTCTCCCCACGCTCGTTTGCGCCAAGGATAGCTTCGTTCTCTCTGAGGAGAACTACCACTGGGGTCCGCTGGATCAGGACCTCCCCGCTGTTATGTATTGGTACCCGCGCATGAAGAGCGGCACGCAGAACGAGAACGAGTCGTTCGAGCGCGCTCTCCAGTTCACCGACGACAAGGTCAACGCCTATAGCCTCGGTGGCATGGACAACGGCTACCTCTTCGGTTCTGGTACCGTCTCCAGCGGCGCCTACACCGTCTGTGGCGTACAGCAGGTGCTGGAGAAGCCGGCTGCTCCGTTGTGGATCACCGACGTCTTCCTGCCCGCCATTTCCAAGAGCGACAACCCGCTGCCCGAGGGCACGGAGCTGACGCTGATGATCACCAATGTCGAGACGACCGCCGAGGGAAGAAAGAAGCCCGGAAGCGAGGTGCTCGCCGAGATGAAGTGTACGGCTTCCAACCTCGAGGCCCAGGAGGACGTCGAGGACGAGGATGGTAGCGTCTTCCATCAGTGGGCTGCTGTCTTCCCCATCGAGGAAGGTGGCATGCTGATCGACGAAGAGTTTGCTGTCGTCGTTCGCGGTCTCGACCAGGAGGGTGTCGATCTGGGTCTGAAGGGCGCGGAGATTCCTTATTACAATGATGTGCTGGATCCGGCACTCTGCATCATCTCTGCCGATGGCAAGGAGACTACCGCTAACATCTATGGCAACAACCGCATCGCCATGAGCGTTTCCTTCACGGGTAAGTTCGACTTCGCCAACGGCTTCGTCGATATCTCAGAGACCGATTCTCTCGACTACGGTCTCGTCCAGATGGACAAGGATGGCAAGCACGGTGTCACGACCGCTTCTCCCGACCAGACCTTCGAGGGTGCCGTAGCCCAGGTGAACGGCAGCTGGTATGGCGACAACAAAAAGGAGGAGTACACCCTCTCTGGCTTGGCCGACTGGGTGAAGGGCTACACCGTTGACCAGGAGGGCTACAGCTATGCTGGCCTGACCGTCATCTCCTTCACTTGCGATCCGCTTCCCGCCGACTGCGAGGGCCGCAGCTGCACCGTGCTCATCCATGGCAAGGGTGTAGTCTCCACCCGTCCGATCACCATCGTGCAGGGCGACGCCACGGCTGCTATCAACAGCGCCAAGGTGGAGAAGAAGAATGCTGATGCTCCGATGTACAACATGGCTGGCCAGCGTGTCAACAAGGACTACAAGGGCGTAGTGATCCAGAACGGTACGAAGCGTATCAACAAGTAAAGCGCATTCTCTACACACGGATTGTTCCGCCAGTTCTTCCAAGGCGGTCTGATCGCCTTGGAAGAACTGACCAAATTACATTATAGATTACTTCCAAAACTATCAGAATACAATTTATGAAGAAAAGATTATCATCATGGCTCTTCGGTAGCTTGCTCGCAGTAGCAGGCCTTCCGACTGCGGCTTTGGCGCAGACCGCTTCCACGGGTTCGCCATTCACCGTGACGGAGAGCAACTCTTACAGTGAGACTTGGACATCCCTGGGCAGCCTGCTCAAGAATGACGTGTGGACTGTCGAGGACAAGAACAACGACAACCACACATGGGACGACCTGAGCACAGGTATGCCCACGTACGATGGCTCCAACGCTACCGTAACGGCTGACGACTGGCTCGTCTCTCCTCCCCTTACGCTGACGGCTGGTACGGCCTACACCCTCGAGACGGGTGCCTTCTGTGGCGCCTTCAACGGTACGGGCCAGCGCATGGCTGTAGCCTTCGGTACGGGCGACGACCCCACGACTTATACTGAGATTGTGCCTACCACGCCCATCACGGGTCTGACGCTCTCGGGTGGTGCCACCGTCGTGAAGGCTGTCTTCACGCCGACTGTCTCTGGCAACTACCGCATCGGCTTCCACGCTGTCAGCGACCAGCCGGGCTACCTCATGCTCCATCAGGTGAAGGTCAGCGTGACCGCCAATACGGCTGGCACACCGGTGGCTGTCTCCGACCTGAAGCTCACCGCCGATGAGAGCGGCGCACAGAAGGTGAAGGTGGAGTTCACCGCTCCGACCAAGGACATCACGGACCGCGACCTGACTTCGCTCACCAGCGCCACCATCTATCGTGACAATGGCGCCCTGCCCATCCAGACCATCTCCAACCCGACTCCGGGCCAGAAGATTGAGTGGACGGACGACAACGTGACCACGGGCAACCACACCTACACGGTCTATACCAGCGCAGGCGACCTTCGTTCTGCCAAGGCCGAGGCTTCCATCTACGTCGGTGGCGAGGAGTATCCGGGCACGTCGGCCAAGGTGAACGTCTATGACAACCTCGACGGCACAATCAAGCTGACGTGGGAGCCTGTCACCAAGGGTGCAAACGGCGGCTATATCGATGCTTCCAACGTGAAGTATGCCATCTTCGAGGGTATCTACCAGACGCCGATCGTCGAGGGCTTGACTGACACAGAATATACTTTCAACGACATTCCTCTCACGGGCTCACAAAGCCATAAGATCTACCAGGTCGTGGCCTACTTCGACGAGGAGCATCTCGGTGGTACGGCCTTCGCCGATCCGTTCTTCTACGGTACGCCGTACGACTTCCCGTTCTCTGAGTCATGGCCCTACGGCAAATGGGAGAACGGTCCCTGGTCTGCCAGCTACAACGACACGAAGAACCACTTCAAGATTTCCAGCCAGTCTGCCGACGACGACGAGGGTTCTCTGATGTTCACCCCGGCCAAGGGTGGCGACGAGGCTTCTATCTTCGGTCCGAAGATGGCTATGGGCAAGGCTACGAACGCTCGCCTTTCCTTCCAGTACTATGCTTATCCGGGCAGCAAGAGCAAGCTCCAGGTCTATCTCGACGTCAACGGTCAGAAGATGAAGCTGGCTGCCGAGGTTGACTACAGCACCTTGGAGGGTATGCCGGGTTGGAGAACCGTCAATGTGGATTGCTCTGACGAGGACTTCAAGAAGGAGAACGGCTATGGCCGCGTGATCATCCACGCTATCTCTGATGGCGAGAACATCATGGTCGATGATGTCAACATCAACGACGCTATCGACTACAATGTCGTGACGACGATCTCTGCTCCGCTCCACGTACAGGGTGGTGAGAACGCCGACGTGACCATCAACGTCCGCAACGTAGGTCTGGAGAACGCCGAGGGCTTCAGCGTGAAGCTCCACACGAGCGACGGCAAGACGATGACGACCGAGAGTGGCACGATCGCTCCGGGCGACTCCAAGGACTATGTGCTCTCTTACACCGTGCCTTTCTATAGCGAGAACTTCCAGGTTTGGGGCGAGGCTGAGTGGGCCGACGACGAGAACCAGGAGAACAACATCTCTGAGAAGAGCACCGTCAAGGTGGTGACCGCTCCCTATCCTGGCGTCAACGACCTCAAGGCTGCCAAGGCCAACAACGGCATCGAGCTGACTTGGTCTGCTCCCGCCGTGGACAACCTGACGATCACGGAGAGCTTCGACACCTACGCACAGTTCCTCACGGACGACATCAACCCCTGGACACTCTTCGATGCTGACGGCGAGCGCACAAACGTCTTCGGTGGCATTTCCTTCCCGGGCAACGGTACTCCGTATGCTTATACGGTCTTCAACTGCGACGGTACGACCCACGGTATGAGCGAGGACCTGACCGCACAGTTCAAGGTGCTCTTCGGTGGCCGCACGGGCGACCAGGCTCTGCTGAGCTTCGGTAACCTCGGTAGCGCTGCCAACGGCAACAACGACTGGCTCATCTCTCCGGAGCTCTCTGGCAAGGCTCAGACCATCACGTTCTACGTCAAGGCTCCGCAGTGTGACAACGCCAACTATGGCGCCGAGGACTTCTATGTCGCCTATTCTACGACGGACAAGGCTTCCAACCACTTCACGAAGATCTATAGCGAGAAGGCTTCTGACAACGTGAACTGGGCTAAGCACACGGTGGATCTGCCCGAGGGTGCCAAGTACTTCTCTATCGTCCACACCTCTACGGTGCCTGTGAACCCGACTGGCTTCGAGCCCGCTGGCTTCATGGTCGATGACGTGACCTACGAGAGTGCTCCGCTCCAGATCGTTGGTTACAACGTCTATCGCAACACTTCGCTGATCGCCAACAAGACGACCGACCTCAGCTTCGTTGATGCAGAGGGTACCGAGCAGGACAAGTATCACGTTGTCGCCCTGTACAATGTCGGCAACGCTGCTCCGTCCAACTCTGCTTCTGCAGACCCGGACGGCATCAGCACCGTTGGCAACACCAACGCTGCCAATGGCAAGGTGGAGGTCTATAGCACCTCTGGCGCACTCGTTGGCAACAGCACCAAGTCGCTCCCCGCTGGCCTCTACATCGTCAAGCAGGGCAACAAGGTGGAGAAGGTTGTCGTGAAGTAAGCAAGCTGTCGCCTTGACGCCTTGAGAAAGGGGGCACCTCGCTCCTTCCTCGAAAGGTAAAGGCACAAACATATCGGCCGGCCCGATTAGTCAGAAATGGCTAATCGGGCCGGCTTTCTTTTCTCCGACTTGACGACAAGAGACACAGTGATCCGAATAGGTCGGGAACCCGTGAAGAAGCAAGAGGATGGAAAAAGTCAAGGGGTATATACAAACGAAACGCCAAGACTTTCGCAAGCCTGGCGTGTACTTAGTAACGTATGTTTAACTAAAAATCCTTCGATTACAAGGAATCCTCGCGGCTTCCTTTGTCATCCCAAATGAATCTGTTAAACTTTTACCTTAATAAAATAACTAAAAACCTAAATCTATTACTACTAACCTAAACAATCTATTAACCTTTTGACAATGCAAAGGTACGACGTTCTGCGATTTCCACCAACAAAAAAGGCCTAAAAAAAAGTACGTTATTCAAATACTTGATTTATATCAATCCCGTGTGCTCACAAACAGTTATTTTTATACGTTCAGCCTTGGCTGTTCCATTCTTTTGCATTACCTTTGTTGCTCAAAATCGGGATAAAGCATGAAGGTACTGATCATCAACACCAGCGAACGGGCAGGGGGCGCAGCGGTAGCCTCACGGCGACTGAAAGACGCACTCAGCAACAATGGACTGAAAGCCAGAATGTTGGTAGCCCACAAGGAGACAGACGACCCGACGGTCGCCTGACTTCGTCATTGCGTCACCCAAAAATCCTCATCAAAGAGTTTAGCTATTTTCTGATGCCTTGCCATCAGCATGGTTTGCGTATAAACCTCCTTGTTTAGAGGAAGCTTGATCTGTATCGTTGTGATTGTCTTTGCCAATGCAAGCACCTTGTCCACGCTCATCTTAATCTCTGAGACTTTCAGCATATGCGATCCAACTCCTTGTATACTTTCAAAGCCACAAAGCAGATGCATATATGGGCTTCAATACGTTTGCGTGTAAAATGAAACATGGGACGTATCTCTATCTTTGATTTCGCTATACGGAAGGCCCGCTCTACATGCCAAAGGTTGTGATATGCTGTGTATACATCCTGTATTGGTATATCCGTATTAGTGAGATAGCCTTTTAGACCGTCCCATTTGGAGTCATCGGCAATACGGTCATAGTTGATGGCGACTTTCACTTCACCATCCATAGACAAAAACTTATTGTAACCTCTTTTGTTGATATTGCCTTTTGTGAGCGCACCATGCTTATAAGCCTTTTCCAACCTGCGTATTCCTTTTTTCTCTATTGTAGGCATCTTTCTTTGCACGGTCATCTGTATAGCCGACCAAGAGACGACGTCCGCCGCCTTTGTCATATTCAACCATCTGGCAGTTGCGCTTGGGTTGCTCCAATATCCAGCTTTTGACCTCCTGACTTTCATTCTTTATCTTCGCACCTATTATATACTTGTAGCCGTGCGCTTCAAGTTCCGCTATATTGGCATTGTTCATCAGTCCGAATCTGCCACCACAACGAAGTTCTCCAAACCGTATTTGCTTACAAACTCGTTTATCGTCGGCAGCATCGTGTGGCCTTCATATTTGTTGCCCTCATGGATGCAATATGCTAGTGGATAGCCGCCAAGGCTAACAAGCAGGCCGAGTATGATCTGAGGATTACTGTGACGTCCCTCTTTCGAGAAGCCTGTCTTGCGCAATTCGTCCTCATAATCCGCTTCAAAGTAAAGTGTGGTGACATCATAAAACAACACGCCGATATTGCCACCAAACGATTTCGCAGTATGGCGCACGCTTATGTCCTGTACTATTTCGTGCTGATGACCACTAAGCTTGTCAAGATAGCGATAGATTTTGGATAGATCCACGTCCTCGTCAAAGTGGTTTTTCAGATATTCCACCGTAGCAGCCTTGCTCGTTGGATATGCCAAACGAGCCTTTACAAGCTTGCGGAACACTTCGTCATCAATCCTGTTGAAACCGATCCGGTCAAATGTACGGTCCAATATCAGGTCACAACCATTGAGAAGGATATTGCTCACATTGGACAATACACGACGGACTTCATCACGCTCACGGTCACACGCCTCACGTTCCTCGCCGAAAAGGTCAAGCTGCGGATGGCGGCGTGATTTCTCTTTGGAAATCCATTCTTTTGCTTCATTCACAAGATTATCGACCTCTTCCTCATTATAGGCAACTCCAATTGTGACAAGTTCCTTCATCTTGCCACAAATTTTCTCGGCAACTATAACTCCGATATTGCCGAACGATGTTTTTTTCTTTCGGACAAACATAGTTAAAATACCTTTCGCGTCACCCAATATTAGGTGATGCAAAGATACAAAATATTGTTTGTCAATCAGTTATAAAATACGTGTTTTTTGAGTGACGAAGTCAGGAAAAAGTCAAGGGGTATATACAAACGAAACGCCAAGACTTTCGCAAGCCCTGGCGTGTACTTAGTAACGTATGTTTAACTAAAAATCCTTCGATTACAAGGAATCCTCGCGGCTTCCTTTGTCATCCCAAATGAATCTGTTAAACTTTTACCTTAATAAAATAACTAAAAACCTAAATCTATTACTACTAACCTAAACAATCTATTAACCTTTTGACAATGCAAAGGTACGACGTTCTGCGATTTCCACCAACAAAAAAGGCCTAAAAAAAAGTACGTTATTCAAATACTTGATTTATATCAATCCCGTGTGCTCACAAACAGTTATTTTTATACGTTCAGCCTTGGCTGTTCCATTCTTTTGCATTACCTTTGTTGCTCAAAATCGGGATAAAGCATGAAGGTACTGATCATCAACACCAGCGAACGGGCAGGGGGCGCAGCGGTAGCCTCACGGCGACTGAAAGACGCACTCAGCAACAATGGACTGAAAGCCAGAATGTTGGTAGCCCACAAGGAGACAGACGACCCGACGGTCGTGGAAATGCCAGGGAAGCTACGCCAACGCATCCATTTTCTGTGGGAACGGTGGTGTGTCTTCTGGCATCTGCATTTCCAGCGAGACCATCTGTTCGAGTTGGACTTGGCCAATGCGGGTACGGACATCACCACCCTGCCGGCATTTCGAGAGGCTGATGTCATCCAACTGGAATGGATCAACCAAGGCATGCTCTCGCTGGCCTCGATACGAAAGATACTCCGCAGTGGCAAGCCCGTCGTCTGGACCCTGCACGATCTATGGCCTGCCACGGGCATCTGCCACGTCACCCTCGGCTGCCGGGCCTATATGGGTGGCTGCCACCGCTGCAAATACCTGCCCCAGCCACAAAACGGCAAGGATTTGGCGGCACGCATCTTCAATAGGAAGAAGGTACTCTACGAAGGGAGCAACATCCACTTTGTGGCTTGCAGCAAATGGTTGGGCGCACAAGCCAAGCAGAGCGGTCTGCTGAAAGGGCTGAGCGTGGCCTGCATCCCGAACCCCATCGACACGCAACGCTACAAGAAAATGGACAAGGCCGAAGCACGAAGGCGCTGCGGACTGCCCACGGACAAGCGCGTCATCCTCTTTGTCTCACAACGCGTGACGCTGGAGCGCAAGGGGATCGCCTATTTTGCGGAGGCCATTGCGCTACTCACAAAGCAATATCCTTCCGTGCAGGAGGACAACGTCATCGCCATCCTCGGCGGCCATGCCGACGAGGTAGTGGGCCGCTTGTCGCTTCCCTCATTCCCCTTGGGATATGTGAGCGACGAAGAGAAGATCGTGGAAGTCTATAACGCCGCCGACCTCTTCGTGATTCCGTCACTCGACGAAAACCTGCCCAACACCATCATGGAGTCGATGGCGTGTGGCGTGCCTTGCGTGGGCTTCAAGGTGGGCGGCATTCCCGAGATGATAGACCATCGGCAAAACGGCTATGTGGCACAATACCGTGACGCAGAAGACTTGGCCAGGGGCATCCACTGGGTGATCAGCGAGGCCGACTACCCCGCCCTGAGCCAAGCAGCCATCGAGAAGGTGCGCAGGGAGTACTCCCAGCGGTCGGTCGCCATGCGCTATATAGAAGTATATAATCAGGCTTTGGCCTACAAAAAGTGTGGATTATGAGTGTAGTTTTCTCCGTTATCACCATCACCTACAACGCAGCCCCCGTGCTGCAACGCACCCTCGACAGCGTGGCGCGCCAGACCTACAAGGGAGTGGAGCACATCATCGTGGACGGAGCGTCGAAAGACGAGACGGTAGCCATGGCCGAAAAGTACAAGGAGCAGTCTGACCAGGCTGACAACGGGCATGAGGTCCGCATCCTGTCGGAACCGGACAAGGGGCTCTATGACGCAATGAACAAGGGCTTGCGACTGGCCACGGGCGACTACATCGTCTATATGAACGCGGGCGACATCTTCGCCCTTCCCAAAACCTTGGCAATAGCGGCACACGCAGCAGAGACGGCAGCAGACGGACAAAAGCCTGCCGTGCTCTATGGCGACACCGACATCGTGGATGGGGAAGGCCGCTTCTTGCGACATAGAAGGCTGCACCCGACGGGCAAACTGACATGGCGATCGTTTCGCCACGGGATGTTGGTTTGCCACCAGTCGTTCTACGCGCGCCTCGACATAGCCCGCGAGACTCCCTACGACACCCACTTCCGCTATTCGGCCGACGTGGACTGGTGCATCCGCATCATGAAGAAAGCGGCCGAAAGAGGACAGTTGCTCGCCCCCATCCCTGCCGTCACCACATTTTATATGGAGGAGGGACAGACCACCCTTCACCACAAAGACTCACTCCGCGAACGGTTTGAAGTCATGCGCCGCCACTACGGCCTCCTCTCCACCGTGGCCATGCACGCCTGGTTTGTACTGAGAAAGATAATGGGAGGAAAAAACTAAAAGCAAAAGAAATATCAAGAATCCGACATGATCACAGTAGATGGACTGACCGTCGAGTTTGGCGGCACCACCTTGTTCAAAGACATTTCCTTCCAGATCAACGAGAAGGACCGCATCGCCCTCATGGGCAAAAATGGCGCAGGCAAGAGTACGCTGCTCAAGATCATAGCAGGCGTCCGCACGGCCACGCGTGGATCCATCACCGCTCCGAAGGATTGCGTCATTGCCTACCTGCCTCAGCATCTGATGACGGAAGACGGACGCACCGTGTTTGAGGAGACGTGCCAGGCCTTTGCCCACCTCCACAAGATCCAGGCAGAGATAGACCGCATCAACAACGAGCTCAGCACGCGCACCGACTACGAGAGCGACGACTACATGCAACTCATCGAGCAGGTATCTACCCTCTCGGAGAAGTTTTACGCCATTGACATGACCCACTTCGAGGAAGACGTGGAAAAGACACTCCTCGGCCTGGGCTTCGAGCGCAAGGACTTCAACCGACCGACAAGCGAATTCTCTGGAGGCTGGCGCATGCGCATCGAACTGGCGAAACTGCTGCTGAAGTCGCCCGACGTGCTCCTCCTCGACGAGCCCACCAACCACCTCGACATCGAGTCTATCGGCTGGCTGGAAGACTTCATCTGCAACAGCGCCAAAGCCGTGGTCGTCATCAGCCACGACCGCAAGTTTGTCGATAAGATCACCACGCGCACCATCGAGGTGACCATGGGACGCATCTACGACTACAAGGCCTCCTACAGCCACTATCTCGAACTGCGCAAGGAGCGCCGTGAGCAACAGATGAAGCAATATGAGGAGCAGCAGAAGATGATCGCCGAGACCAAGGACTTCATAGAACGCTTCAAGGGCACCTATTCGAAGACCTTCCAGGTGCAGAGCCGGGTAAAAATGCTCGAAAAGCTCGAACTCATCGAGGTGGACGAGGAGGACACGAGCCACCTCCGCCTGAAGTTTCCGCCCAGTCCACGCAGTGGCAGCTACCCTGTGCAGATGAGCGACGTGGCGATGGCGTTCGACGGCAAAACCATCTTCAGCGGTGTGAACCTCACCGTGGAGCGAGGCGACAAGATCGCTTTTGTAGGTCGCAACGGCGAGGGCAAATCGACCCTCGTGAAGTGTATCATGGGCCAACTGCAAAACGATGGCCATCTACAACTCGGCCACAACGTGCAGATCGGCTATTTCGCCCAAAACCAAGCCTCGCTGCTCGACGGCGAGCTCACGGTCTTCCAGACCATAGACGACGTGGCCAAGGGCGAGGTGCGCAACAAGATACGCAATCTTCTGGGCGCCTTTATGTTTGGTGGAGAGGACTCCACGAAGAAGGTGAAGGTGCTCTCCGGTGGCGAGCGCACCCGCCTGGCTATCCTGAAGCTTCTGCTGGAACCTGTCAACCTACTGATCCTCGACGAGCCTACCAACCACCTCGACCTCCGTACCAAAGACGTGCTGAAGCAAGCACTGCAGGACTTCGACGGCACCCTCATCGTGGTGAGCCACGACCGCGACTTCCTCGACGGCCTGGTAAGCAAGGTGTATGAGTTTGGCCACGGTCGTGTACGCGAGCACCTGTGTGGCATCTACGAATTTCTTGAGACGAAGAAGATGGAGAGTCTTCAGGAACTGGAAAAGAAATAGCCCGCAGCCAACAAGCGCCAACAAACCAAGTGGCCATGAAACCATCCACAACAGGACGGTCTCATGGCCACTTGGTTTTTTCATACTAAAGCATCTTTCGCTGATGCGGTCCACTACGACGCCTTAGCGCTTCTTCGGATAGCGTCTGGCCCATCCTTCCTCGCTGAAGTCGGGTTCGTCGCCACGCAACTTACCACTGGCATTGCCATTCATGAGCATCTTCCAGTCGTCTTTCTTATAGTGGCGCTTCGTGGACTGGTCGTTGTACATCGGCACACTGGCGGCACGGCGCGACGGACGCTCACGGTCGTAACGGCCCGGACGACGGCCTTGGTCTCCACGTTCGCCCCATGAGGACTTGCCCGGACGAGACGTGCGGCGCGGTGCCTCCTTGCGGTCCTCGCGCTGCGGACGCCCCTCGTTGGCATCATTGCAACGCACCTTGCGGCCCTTATAGACCGATCCGTCGAGGGCCTTCATCACCATCGCGGCATCCTCCTGCGGCACCTCGATATAGCTCTGACGCGCCAAGAGGTCGATATGGCCCACCTCCTGGCGACCATGGACGTGCTTGTTGACAAACTGCATCACCTCGCCAGGATAGAAACCATCCATCTTACCGAGGTTGATGAAGAGGCGCGCATAGCCTGCCTCGGGTTTCCCGCCCTTGCTTCGCTTGGCCTTGGCCTCGCCGTCGCGCTCCTTGCGGGCACCCTTCACATTGGGCTTCTCGATCTCGGGGGCGTCTTTGTAGTAGTCGAGGAAACGGCCAAACGTCACGGTGACCATCTTCTTGATGATGTCCTCCTTGTCAATATATTCAAACTGGCGCTTGATATCCTCCATATAGGGTGCAATCAGGTCGTCGTCCACATCCGTCTTGAGGATGGCGTCCATCTGCTTATAGAGCTGCTTCTTGCAGATCTCCTCCGGCGTGGGGAGGGTTCCATCCTCAAAGGCCTTGCCGATCTCCTTCTCGATAGACCGAATCTTGGAGCGCTCGCGACTGTGGATGATGGAGATGCTCGTACCCTTCTTGCCCGCACGGCCCGTACGGCCACTGCGGTGGGTATAGCTCTCGATATCGGAGGGCAGTCCGTAGTTGATGACGTGCGTCAGGTCATCGACGTCGAGACCACGCGCGGCCACATCCGTCGCCACGAGTATCTGGGTGAGGTGGCTGCGAAACTTCTGCATCGTCAGGTCGCGCTGCGGCTGCGAGAGGTCGCCGTGGAGCGACTCCGCATTGTAGCCATCGCGTATCAGCTTGTCGGCTATCTCCTGCGTCTCGCGCTTCGTGCGGCAGAAGACGATGGCGTAGATCTTCGGATAGAAGTCCACGATACGCTTCAGGGCCAGGTATTTGTCCTTCGCGTTGACCATGTAATAGACATGGTTCACATTCTCCGCACCCTCATTGCGACTGCCGACCACGATCTCCTTGTAGTCGTGGAGGTAGCCCTTGGCCACACGCTCCACCTCGCGGCTCATCGTGGCCGAAAAGAGCAGCGTGTTGCGCTCCTCGGGAATGCCTTCGAGAATCTCGGTGATGGAGTCTTGGAATCCCATGTTGAGCATCTCGTCGGCCTCATCAAACACCACGTTGCGGGCGTTGTCGAGGCGCGCCTTGCCCCGATGCATCAAGTCGATGAGGCGGCCCGGGGTAGCCACGATGATCTGTGCGCCATGACGGAGCGAACGAATCTGTGCCTCGATACTTGCGCCACCATAGACGGGGACGATATGGACATGGGGGATATAGCGCGCGAAGGCGTTGAGGTCGTCGGCGATCTGGAGACAGAGCTCGCGGGTCGGCGAGAGCACGATGGCCTGCGTCTCCTTGCTGTCGGTGTCAATACGTTGGAGCAGGGGAATGCCGAAGGCTGCCGTCTTGCCCGTACCCGTCTGGGCGAGGGCGATGACGTCGTTGCGGTTGCCTAAAAGATAAGGGATCACTTCCTCCTGGACGGGCATCGGCTGTACGAAGCCCAACTCCTCAATGGCCTTTCTGATCGGTTCAGAAACGCCCAATTCTTCAAATGTCTTCAATGTGTTGTGAGTTGATTTTATTATCCTACGGAATGCCGCCCATCCACCATTATGAACCCACTGAAGAACCCGCCTGGATGGTCTCGTTCCGCTTTTGGGCTGCAAAGGTACTCATAATCAACGGAATGGCCAAACATTTTCGGGATAACTTGCCTGCTTTCAGAATAAATGAGTAATTTTGCACTCGCAATCAAGAAGAGCGTAAAAAAGAAGCGAGTAAACAAAAGGAACATTAACAAGAAGAGAGCAAATAGAATGGTAGAACAAATAAAAGGGAAGTCCGATGCAAAATCTATTTAAGATCAGACGGGAGGAGCGCTGGCTCGCCCTGTCCTCCTTCGTGGTGCTACTGGGGCTTCACGCACTGCTGTGGGCCTATTATCCCGCTTCCTTTTTCAAAGGAGGAAAGTTGGGATTCTGGAGTGTATTCTACAACCACATGCACCTCTCGGGCTTCGACAACTACAGCTACATCTTCGTCTCCTGCACGCGCATCTATTACGACATGCTGCGCCACCCGCTCTTTGCCATCCTCCTCTACCCCCTCTATTGGACCAACCAGGCACTGCGTCCGCTGACCGGCCACAACTCGGCGGTCTTCCTCGTCTCGGCACTGACAATCTTCGCAGGGGTCTATTCCCTCATCTTCCTCTACCGCATCCTACGCGACCGCGTAGGCGTGGGGCGTGCCGACGCCCATTGGATCACCACGCTGTTCTTCTCCTTCGCCATGGTGATGCTGACAATGATCGTCCCCGACCATTTCTGCCTCTCGCTCCTCCTCCTGCTGCTGACGCTCTGGCTTGCCACGTCGCCGCGTCCGCAACCACTCTGGCTGGTGTCGCTGCTCGCCACGCTCACGGGAGGTACGACGCTGAGCAACATTGCCAAGTCGTGGCTGGCCTCGCTCTTTGTCCGGGGCAAACGGTTCTTCCGCCCCATGACGATACTGGCCGTGGTCATCGTACCCGTCCTCCTCTTCGTGGGAGCAGGCTACTGGCAGAACGAGACCATCATCAAGCCCGTGGACGCACGGGGCAAGGCGGTGCTGGCCAAGAAGATGCAGAAGGACAGCACGCTTAAGGCGAAACTGGCGGCCCACGACAAGGAGATGAAAGCACGAAGGGGAAAGCCCATCGCCGACAACTTCCTGCTGCAGCAGACCAACATCACGGCCTCGCGCGGACCTGCCATCGTCGAGAACCTCTTCGGCGAGGGACTACAGTTTCATCAGAAAGAACTCTTGAAAGACTATAGCGTGGATCGGCCCGCCATCGTCGGCTACGACTACTGGTGGCAGTATGGCATAGAGGCACTCGTGGTACTGCTCTTCGTGGGCGGCATCCTCTGTGGACTCCGCACCCGACTGATGCTCCTGTTGCTATCATGGTTTGGCTGCGACTTGCTACTCCATGTCGTGCTGGGCTTCGGCCTCAACGAGGTCTATATCATGTCGGCCCACTGGATGTTTATCATCCCTATCGCCATCGCCATACTGCTGCGGCGCGTCCAGCCCCGCCTGCAACAGCCGCTGCGCATCATCATCATGCTCCTGACGGTCTATCTGCTCGTGTACAACGGCAGCCTGCTCGTCGATTACCTACTCAAATAAGAACAAAGGAATGGAAAAATATCAGGAATATCTCAAGGAGAACATCCGACAGAACCTCCGCGCCTGCCAGCTGCGCCAGTTGGAGATACTGAAGGAGATCGACCGCATCTGCCAAAAGCACCATATCGAATACTGGCTCGACGGCGGATCGCTGCTGGGCGCGGTGCGCCATGGTGGCTTCATCCCCTGGGACGACGACATCGACATCGCCATGTCCGTGGAGGATGAGCACCGCTTCGAGGAGGTCGCACCCAAGGAACTGCCGCCCCACCTCTTCCTACAGTCGCCGAGAACGGATCCTGGAAGCAATGAGCCAATCGTGAAGATACGCGACCTGAACTCGCTCTATATCGAACCCGGCGACAGCTTCGCCCTACCCTACGCCAAGGGTATCTTCGTCGATATATTCCCGATGGAGGACTATCCCAACATCTCCCGCAAATGGATCAAGCGGCTGACGAAGGGCATCTCCAAAAGCAATGCCATCCTCCACCATAGCCACACCTACTCCCTGCGGTCCTTTGCCGAGTTTTTCTGGTTTGGAGCCAAACTGATGGTCTGCAGCGGACTGTGGAAACTGGTCTGCCGTCTCGCCCCCAAAGGTCGCTACAGCGACATTCCCATCCTTAACGGGCGCGGCGTCTCCTTCGACAAGGCAAGCATCAAGCCTTTGGGAAAGATCACGTTTGAGGGCGTGGAGTTTCCTGCTCCCCACGACTACGACGCCTATCTGACAGACCTCTACGGCGACTACATGAAGCTCCCGCCTCCCGAGAAGCGTGAGAGCCATGCGGTCTATGTGGCCCTGTCTTGAGGGGGCACAGGATAGCGTTGTCGTGAGAGCCTATATACTATATAGGGTATCCCTCTTTTCCTATATATAATAGGAATAATATAGCATATAGAAAGCAAGCAAAACCATCAATTAGGTCCATGCACCATCCCACACGAGTGGTACTGCGATGGAAGCCAAGTGAAACTCCAGTACCAGCCGAATGAAACTCCAGTACCAGCTAAGCAACACCAAGGTGGTACTGGGGGTTTATCAACTATCGTCCTTAGTATCCACATTGGGAGAAGCTTTGGGTTAAAACACTTTTATTCTCTATCTTTCTTTACTTTGCCTAAGTTGACGTTTGTATTATCACATAGGAAACGCAAAAATACTTGTTTTTTTCACACAAACGTCTCTTTTAGTCTTTTTTGTTTCATACTATAAAAAACATTGAAATCTTGGCTTTTGCCCGTAGGAAAAAACAGTTAAGTACACAAGGAGTATAGAGTTTCTGCGGACGCAGTGAAAGAGTAACTATTCAGCAATAACACTCCTTTGAGTTTTTTGTCAACAATCCTGACAAAACAAGTAGGCGATAATATATTGAAAACCAATAAAATATTTACACTTTATTTTTGGATATCTCGGATATTTTTTGTATCTTTGTATCTATGAATAAGCAAGTTACGGATATATCGCAAGCCTTGAAAAGGCTGACATCTGAGATGCAGTCGATGCATGAAGCCATCGATGCGCTACATACGGAGAATGCGAATTTGCGCCGTAACGTGGAAAGGCTTCAAAAGAGAACCGCAGCCTGCGCAAGCGGCTGGAAAAGTATGAGAAGCCCGACAAGAATTCAAACAACAGCAGCACTCTCCCTCCAAGGAAAAGATGAAAGCCGAAGTGATTCGGCGCACAAAATCCTTGCGAAAGAAGAGCGGCCTTAAACCTGGCGGGCAAGCTGGGCACGAGGCACACAACAGAAATATGACGGAAAAGCCGAATGTTGTGGAAGACTGCATGAGTGGATATTGTCGCGAGTGCGGTCGTGACTTGTCCGGCATAGCGGGAGAGCTTGACTATGTAAGTCAAGTTGTAGATTTGCCAACGTTGGCGCCTGTCGTGAGAGAATATCGCCATTACAAGAAGACCTGCACCTGCGGATGTTGCAATAGAGGATACGAGCCGCGCAAGCGGGGCAACCAGGTAACTTTTGGCAAGAACATCAGAGCCGTTGTGACCTACCTGAGCGTGGTGCAGTGCATACCTTACGAGCGACTGGCTTCTTTGATGGAAGAGGTGTTTTCTGTCCACATGAGCCAAGGCTCCATCAAGAACATTGTACAGGAGGCCATGAGGAAATCCAAGCCTGCCATAAAGCTGCTGGAAGACATGCTGAGGAAATCACCCGTTGTGGGCTTCGATGAGTCGGGTTGCTACAACAACAAGAAATTGGATTGGGCGTGGATAGCGCAAACAACATACTTGACGCTTTGCTTCCGTGCTGCCGGCCGCTCGTCAAAAGTGCTTGAAGAGAGGTTCGGCGATGCTCTAAAAAACATGGTGGCAGTGACCGACAGGCACAGCGCGTATTTTTCCCTTGACTTTTGAATCACCAAGTGTGCCTTACCACCTTCTGCGCGAGTTGGAATACTTGACAGAGCTTGACCCGAAACAGCAGTGGTCGAAAGATGTGGCAAGCCTGTTTAGACAAGCCATTCATGAGAGAAACACTCGGCCTAATGAATTCATTGACAAAAGAACTTGGCTTGACAAGCTTGACGATCTGCTGAAAGCCAACCTGCTCCACCTAAGATCCAACTTCGAGAGGCTTCGCAATGGACTCGCAAAATGCAGGGATTACATATTCAACTTCTTGGAAAATCCCGCAATTCCACCCGACAACAATGCGAGCGAGAGAGGAATCCGAAAACTGAAGATAAAGCAGAAAGTGTCCGGCACGCATGGAAAAACGGCCAGTCGCAGCTGCAAGCTATCCATACCATCCTGTCGTTATAGGATGGTAGGATGCTGATGCCTACACTATTGCTGAATAGTTACAGTGAAAGAGTAACTATTCAGCAATAACACTCCTTTGAGTTTTTGTCAACAATCCTGACAAAACAAGTAGGCGATAATATATTGAAAACCAATAAAATATTTACACTTTATTTTTGGATATCTCGGATATTTTTTGTACCTTCGTATCTATGAGTAAGCAAGTTACGGATATATCGCAAGCCTTGAAAAGGCTGACATCTGAGATGCAGTCGATGCATGAAGCCATCGATGCGCTACATACGGAGAATGCGAATTTGCGCCGTAACGTGGAAAGGCTTCAAAGAGAACCGCAGCCTGCGCAAGCGGCTGGAAAAGTATGAGAAGCCCCACAAGAATTCAAACAACAGCAGCACTCCTCCCTCCAAGGAAAAGATGAAAGCCGAAGTGATTCGGCGCACAAAATCCTTGCGAAAGAAGAGCGGCCTTAAACCCGGGGGGCAGCCTGGGCATGAGGCACACAACAGAAATATGACGGAAAAGCCGAATGTTGTGGAAGACTGCATGAGTGGATATTGTCGCGAGTGCGGTCGTGACTTGTCCGGCATAGCGGGAGAGCTTGACTATGTAAGTCAAGTTGTAGATTTGCCAACGTTGGCGCCTGTCGTGAGAGAATATCGCCATTACAAGAAGACCTGCACCTGCGGAGGTTGCAATAGAGGATACGAGCCGCGCCAGCGGGGCAACCAAGAACTTTTGGCAAGAACATCAGAGCCGTTGTGACCTACCTGAGCGTGGTGCAGTGCATACCTTACGAGCGACTGGCTTCTTTGATGGAAGAGGTGTTTTCTGTCCACATGAGCCAAGGCTCCATCAAGAACATTGTACAGGAGGCCATGAGGAAATCCAAGCCTGCCATAAAGCTGCTGGAAGACATGCTGAGGAAATCACCCGTTGTGGGCTTCGATGAGTCGGGTTGCTACAACAACAAGAAATTGATTGGGCGTGGATAGCGCAAACAACATACTTGACGCTTTGCTTCCGTGCTGCCGGCCGCTCGTCAAAAAGTGCTTGAAGAGAGGTTCGGCGATGCTCTAAAAAACATGGTGGCAGTGACCGACAGGCACAGCGCGTATTTTTCCCTTGACTTTTTGAATCACCAAGTGTGCCTTACCACCTTCTGCGCGAGTTGGAATACTTGACAGAGCTTGACCCGAAACAGCAGTGGTCGAAAGATGTGGCAAGCCTGTTTAGACAAGCCATTCATGAGAGAAACACTCGGCCTAATGAATTCATTGACAAAAGAACTTGGCTTGACAAGCTTGACGATCTGCTGAAAGCCAACCTGCTCCACCTAAGATCCAACTTCGAGAGGCTTCGCAATGGACTCGCAAAATGCAGGGATTACATATTCAACTTCTTGAAAATCCCGCAATTCCACCCGACAACAATGCGAGCGAGAGAGGAATCTGAAAACTGAAGATAAAGCAGAAAGTGTCCGCACTTTCAGGTCTGACAATGGAGCAGACGCTTTCTTTTCTATACATTCCATTGCTGACACTGCATGGAAAAACGGCCAGTCGCAGCTGCAAGTCTATCCATACCATCCTGTCGTTATAGGATGGTAGGATGCTGCATGCCTACACTATTGCTGAATAGTTACAGTGAAAGAGATAAATAGTTAAATATTCATAAACGATGTGTTTTTTTTTTGGGGGGGGCGTTATGATTTTTTCAAGGAATATCCTACATTTGCAGTTGAGTTAAAAAATAAGTAGAAACCTAATAGCTTTCTCTATTTTAGGGGAGGGAGTTTTATTAACAGATTGAGTATGGAAACAAAAAAGTTTATGATTTTTCCAATCGGAATTCCTACGGACATCTTGACACAGAAACAGGAGCAATTGTATGGAATGAGAAAATTACGACACTAGGGTATGATTTAACAAAAGATAAATGCAAGCAATGTAAAATGTATCCAAGTTGCTTAAAAAGTGTATGAACAATAAAAGTATGAAAACATGAAAAGGAACCTAGCGCTATTGGCTATCATGCTACTGCTGCCCCTTTCCTCCTTCGCACAATACTGCCTGTTGGGGCAGGTGACGGACGAAACGGGAACGTCCATCCAGGGCGCACAACTATGTCTGTATCAAGACGGTGAGCTGGCGGGATTGGCACAATCGAATGCCAAAGGAGAATACCGTATCGGAGACGTGCCACGAGGCAGCTACCAGGTGGTGGCAAGTTGTGTCGGCTATTCTTCTGATGAGGATTCGGTCGTGATAGACCGCGATGCCAACCTGAACTTTATCCTCATGACGAAGAGCGTGGAGCTGGATAGCGTAGTCGTCATGGGTAGCAGCAGTCGTGCCACGTCCAAGGGGCATGTGTTCTACCTGACGAAGAAGGCGAAGGAGTGTGGCAACCCCTTTGTCGCCTTGCAGGAAATCCCCTTGCTCTATAGCGACCCTGTGAACGAAACTGTGCGTTCTGCAGACGGTCAGTCGATGCTGATACTTGTCGATGGCATGCGAGTGAACTCTGGCGTGAGCCCCATAGACCCCGCCCGCATCAAGTCGGTGGAAATCATTGACGTGGTGAGTGCTAAGTATATGCGCCAGGGGGTGAAGCGCGTCGTCAACATCAAACTGAAGGACACTTCGCTCTACACCTATACGCAACTATCCACACGAGCCGACTATCCCGCCAAATCCTATTTTGCCATGCCGACCTTTGAGATTGGCAACAGTACCGTCTCGCTCTACGGCGACGCCTCTATCAGCACGGAGCACAGTCGGCAAGAAAACGCCTATAGCCTTGTCACGCCCGGCCTCACCAAGCACTATGCAGGCGAGACACGAAGCAAAAGTACCGATTATGACTTCTCGTTGATGGGGAAGTGGCGCATGACGGCAAAGGATTATTTTGCCGCATACGTCCAGGGCAATACAAGCAAAGAGAACAGTAGCAGTTTCTCTCTCGGCGAGCAGAACGCGCAGGGCCTCGTGCGCGACAACGCTTCCGTCTATCGCTCTCATCTTTTTTCGGCGACGGCTTACTATAAGCATCTTTTCTCAGAGGACGAGGAGTTGGAGCTGTATGCCGTCTATACGGACAACCGAGCCGACAACACCAACAGCCTGGAGGAGGAGACACAAGGGCTGGGAGGCACCAACCTCCAGCAATATATCAGTAGGCACCACAAAGGATCATTGACACTGAGCTACTCCAAAGAATTCGACGACGGAGGAAGCCTGGAGCTGGGCAACGAGACCGAGTATGCGTATGACCGAATAGAGAACAACGGTTTGGCGACCTACCTCTTTGGCCACCATCGCCTCAACGAGTTTGTCTTTGCGGGCTACACGGGGATGTTGTCACGAAAACTGACCTACGACGTGACGGCTGGCATGGAGTATATGGCGATGAGGTCAGACAGTATAGACCATCATTATTTCAGACCACGTTTCGATCTTGGCCTCCACTATAATATCACCAACACGCTCAGTATGCATTTGGGCTACACTTACAGCAACACGGCCCCTTCCGTGGCTATGCTCTCCCCATACAACACGTCTGCCGACACGCTGCTTATCAGTCGTGGCAATCCGTTCCTCCTGCCTTCCAAGTCGCACGTTTTCTCTTGGAACACATCTTATTACAAGGGTAGCATGAGTTGCGGCGCAGGCGTTTCCTATGGTGTATCGAGCGACCTCATCGAGTCGGTGCGCTTGGCAGCGGACAATGGAGTGCTGCTGACGACGTATCAGAACCAGGGACGCTTCCGCTCGCTGCAGCTGAAAGGCAACTTGCTGTGGCGCGTATTGGGATGTACGGTTTTGATGGACATGGCCCACCATGTGAGCTACTATACGAGCGCAGGAGCGAAGAAATATTTCCGGGGCCTGCTGCTTGTGAGCAAGAAGTGGGGCAAACTGGAGGCGCGGGCTAACTTCAGTTACCAAAACTACATTGTCTCGGAATATGCACGGACGAAAAACTACAATCCGACTAGCACCCTCATGCTCTCCTACAGTTTCACTCCCGACATCCTGTTGTCTGTAGGCTGTACGAGCTTCATTGGCAATCCGAGGAGCAAGACCACCGTGAGCACGGGCGACTACAGGAGTGTCGCCTACACGAAGAGCAATACGTTCTCCCCATGGGTTTTGTTCCGCTGGACAATCAGAAAGAACAGCAAGCGTAAGATAGATCTCGACAACGACATCTTGCGCGACCATGAGGGCAAATTCAAATTATAGTCAGGAGTATTTCACCACTGCGGTTTGTGGAACGCCCAGTCTCACAAACCGCACCTAAAACCAATCCTCGCCACGACATCCCAGGGCAAGCCCAGGTTTTGTCGTGGCGAGGAAGGTATCAAGGGGTAGCGTTATCAATTGTCACAGGCGGCGCAACTCGTCTTCTCCAGCCGTCTTTCCCTTGTATTTTGATTTTGCCGGGTTGAAAGAGTAGGAGATGGTCAGGCTGATGCTGGGCTGCCGATTGTCCACCCAGTGAGAGGTGTAAACGCCATTATACTCCGAGTAGCCCTTCTCTTTGGCATTGAACAAGTTGGATGCAGCCAGCTTGACCCATAGGTTTTTCATGTTCTTTTGGATGCTCATCCCCACATTGATAGAAGATTGCGCCATGTACGTGTTCGAATGGCCCTTGAGGTTACCACTCGCATTCAGCACGATATACCACTGGCGAGGGAGCACGACGAGGTTCTTCCATTGCAGGCCTGCTTGGGGACGTCCATATTCCATCCCGTTGTAACTCAGCCATTGTTTGCGGATCCACACATGCCATGATGGCCTCCATATCTTGAAGAATGTGGGACTGTAGGAGAGTCCAGTATAGACGCTCGAGAAAGAGTGGTTGACCCCGTAGGACAACACGGCTGGAATCTCGTCCATCACGTCAAACCAGCTGACAACGGCATCCTTGCCATAGGAGTAGTTGCATATTAAGAGAAGGTCGCGGTAGGATGCGTTAAACGCCACGGAGTGGTTTTTGGTGGGCTGGAGCTGAGAGTTGCCCTTGTTGTAACGGAAATCGCTGATATACTGCAGTCCGTCGTCCAGTTGGCTATAGCTAGAGCTGTTGGTATAGATGTTGTAGCTCAGCATCAGCGAAAACCTGTCCTGGCTTGTAGGACAGCGACACCGAGGGCAGGAGATTGCGGAAAGTGCGTTTGCTCTCGTCGCGCAGTTTGCCAGCGGCATAGTATTTGTAGTCTATGTATTCATATTTCAGTCCCAGTTGCGTGAACCATCTCCCGAAGCTGCGGCTGTAGTTGGCGAACACGTGGGCAGCCGACTGTTTCGACTCGTTGTCGTTGGTTTTTAGCAAGCCCGAATAGTCTTCGTTCTCGATGCAGTATTGTTGCTGGAAGCGTGTCCAGGAGGTCACCAGTCCATAGTCCAGTTTGCCATTGGCCACAGTAGAGGTGAAGACCGTCCTCTGTGCTACCATGTCCGATTCGGACTTCGTGGCGGGCACGAGCATAGACCTGTTGTCCATTCGATTCTCGACGACAATCTGCCTGCCGTTGGCGCGATTGTGGGCGTAGGTGGCATCTACATTGAGAGAAAACTTATCGCTGAATTTGTTTTCGTAATAAGCGCTGACGTTGTGGTTGCCGTTTTGCGAGGACTGAGTGGACCGAGTGTCAAACTCGCTGAAAGCACCGTTCTGCCACACATGGTTGCGATAGTTTTGGTCTGCACTGTTGGAGAACACCCTTGAGAAAGTATAAGTGGCTCCCAGAGACTGTCGGTCCGTCAGTTGATCGTTGACTCCAACACTCACAAAACCAGTCTTCGCCGAGTTGTAACCATCGCCCGAATAGTCGGCATGGATATCTTGACCCTTGTACTGGAAGTCATAGACGTCCTGACGCTTATAGTGAGAGTTGCTGAAAATATTGGCCGATGTGTTGACGAAGAAATCGAGACCACGCCGACGGTAGTTGAGGTCAAGCCATCCAGTGGTGTTCCAGCAGCTTGACACGTTCTCGCTCAAGATCAGAGATCCACCCAGCCCTTCTCCGACGGGCTTGATGGTGGTGATGTAGAGCACGGCGCGCACGGAGGATCCGTATTTTGCTCCGGGATTCATGTCGATCTTCACATCCTTGATCATATTGCTCGGGATGCGCGTCAGCTCATTCCAATTGCGCATCCGTTTGTTGTTGATATAGACAAGCGGCACGCCTCTTCCCAGCACTTTGATGCCATCTGTGTCGATCAGGGGCAATTGCTGCAACACGTCGGTAGCCAGCCCCAGCTGACTGAACACGGTCCCCTGTATGTGTGTGACAAACTGTCCTTGCTCCATCTTGAAGGAAGGTCGGGAGGCCGTGACCGTCACTCCTTGCAGGGCCTGCTCCGACGGAAGCAAATGGATGGTCATGTGGGCTGCTGCTGGCAAAAACACCGTCTTGTATCCGATACATGAGACCTTCACTATTTTCCCAGATGAGTTCGTGTCAAAAGAGAAACTGCCATCCTCGCCGCCTATCACGCCAGCAACATAAGCTGAGTCGGAGGCCTGAAGTAGGGACACGGTGGCATAGGGAACAGGAATGCTGTCGTTTTCCATCACTTTTCCATCTATACTCTGGGCATTTGCACAAATGGAACTTGTCAAGACTATGGCCAAAAGGCCAGAATATCTATTACGCATCATACTATTCTTATATTGATTTAGGTTGCTATTACTTTGTGAACACTTTCTGAAAGCTTCTCTTTACCACCTTTCAAAGTATCCAATGTTGCTTCGTTCAATACTTCTTTCTCGTGGATAATATCTAAAAATAACTGATTCATGTTGGTTTTGTTTTTATCGCCTTCTTGCAGCTTCCGGTATTGCTTTGTGATATGTCTGTAATTCTATAGTAATACGCATTTGGTTGTTAGTTAAAAACAATCCTCGCAATCAATATTGAAAGGGAGGAAAACTTTTGGTGCAAAATAGGTTTTTTACCTATATCTTCCAAAAGAAAACCGTTAAAAAAAACAAAACATCTCGTCTTTGCCTGCTTTTTTAAAGGTTTACAGATGGTTGAATTAAAAAAAGACGAGAAAAATGGCATTCTTCCAACAACCAACGCTTTAAAATGGTTTATAAAGAAACAAATAACAAAATGTAGAAAGAGCTACTTGAGTTATCTCTGTTCAGTTTCAACATATCCATTTGTTATCTTTTCCGCGACACAACCCAATAGGTCACTCCAAGTTCGGACGAATTCAACAAGGAATAGGCCACCGCAATATACATTATTATATGTATTGCGGTGGTCTGTCTATGTCAGCAAGGAGCCATCTATTGACAAAGCTTATAGAAGAAATAGCAGGTGTCTCCTAAAATTTGAAAGAAATCCGCCCAAACAAAAAACGCAATGGTGGCGATGAAGACGACAACAGTAAAGACGACATTCTTCCATCGGTGCGTCTTCCACGCATAGTAGATATTGCGCACACCACCGAAGATGTTAGACACCGTCACACAACTGAGCATGACATATACTGCTACACTGAGAAGATTCTTTAATGTTTCCATTTATATTTTATGTAAATTTACAACATTGGTTCATTATTAATCAATACTATCTTTCAGTCCCTTTTCCAATTCCTCAATAGTCGGCATGGAAGACTTAAAGTCTTTAGGGAAGAGTTTGGAGAGTTGGTATTCTGATATGCCCATTGGTTCCTTGTATGAATCCAAGGCATATTTCGCCACCACATTGTCTTTATCCTTGCAGATGAGCAAACCGATGGTCGGATTATCGATATCGGTCTTAAACTGGTGGTTGACAGCTGACACATAGAAGCTAAGTTGTCCCAAGAAAGATGGATGGAACGAGCGGGCTTTTAGCTCTATAACAACATACGCATGGAGGTGGGCATTGTAAAATAGCAAGTCTGGGAAGAACTCTTGCTGACCGACCTCCAAACGAAACTGTCTGCCCATATAGGAAAATCCTTTCCCAAGCTCCAAAAGAAAACGAGTAACATTGTTCACCAGTTCATCCTCAATGTCACGCTCGTCGTATTTCTCCCTTAGATGAAGGAAATCCAATTGATAAGGGTCTTTGGTTATCTGTTGCGCCAAGTCGCTCTGTACGGCAGGGAGCGTGGATTGGAAATTAGTGATAGCCTTGCCATCGCGCTCGTACAAGTCAGTGTCAAGCCAATTGAGAAGAGCGTCACGCCCCCAATTGTTCTCCCAAGTCTTTCTGACAAAGAACAAGGCTTTATCCATATCACCCTTGCATCTTGATATGATTCGGCAATGATGATCCCATGGAATCATAAATAACAACCTGAAATCGTCAGCAGGTTGCCGACGATTTGCTGTCAACGAGGCATAGAGCTTATAAAAATAGCTCATATATTTCAAGTTGGTTGGTGAAAAACCCTTTACGCCAGGCATTTTTCCTTCAAATCCTGACTGAGACTCTTGTAAAATCCTGAGCCATAAGTATTGGCATACTGCTTTGCTTCTATGTCTCGTCCCAACTTCCAATAGAAATCCAATACATAGTTATTGGTGGCACATGACGCTTTGAGGCGATGGTTGTAAAAGCGTTCCTTGAGTTCTACGAGCCACTCCTTATAATCGTTGTCATCATGAAGTACCATTGACAAGTTTATTTCTTTCTTTGCCATCGTTTTCATTCTTTATTCACACCTCAAATGCAATACATTTTCACGAGAAACTATCATGAGGAAAAGACTTCTCGGATAAGACGGCAACTATTTAGAGGAAAATCCCATATCGTTGCATTCTTTATTTTGCTTATTGTTTATTCTTGTTTTTACAACATCGCAAATACCACCTTGCTACGCCGCGACTTCAAGCGCCACTCCAAAACACGGACGAACTAGAAAAAACAACACCGTTGGTCTACAGTATGGCGGAGTCCCTCCTCGATGTGCCACAGCGGCTGCCATCCAAGCGACTGAAGGCGGCGGGTGTCAAAGACCGCCTTGGTGATGGGCGTGGTGACACCATGGGTCGCATCGTCGGGAATGTCGAAGACGACTTGGCGCCCAGCCATTCCTGCCGTGAGTTCTGCCAGTTGGCGGATGGTGATATTGGACTGTTCGTCGGCGACATTGTAGGCTTCGCCGTCCTTACCCAAGAGGAGGATATGGAGGAGGGCCGTCGCACAATCGACCACATAGGTCCAGGAGCGGAAGGCCTCGCCCTTGCTCTTGAGGACGATGTCCTCGCCACGCTCCACATTGCGGATGAACTGCGCATAGACGCGGTTGTCCGACTCCGTGAAGCCCGGTCCATAGACGTGGGAGGGACGCGCGACGACAACCTCGACATGGTGCTGGGCGCCATAGCAGGCACATAGCGTCTCCGTCGCCCGCTTGGCCGAGGGATAGCAGGATCGTACCTCCAGCGGATTGACATAGCCACTATAGTCCTCCGTAAAGGGACGGCCGTCGCCCTCGCCATAGACCTCGCCCGAGGAGACATAGAGGAAGCGCTGGAGCGCATGGCGGACGCCATACTGGAAGAGATGGTCCACGCCATTGAGGTTGGACCGCATCACGCCGACAGGGTCTTCCTTGTAGAGCCGGGGAGCCGCGCCGCCTGCCGCATCGATGACGAAGTGGAAGTCGGTGTCGCCTTCCAGCGGCTGCGTGAGGTCCATCGGGAGGAAACGGAACCGGTCGGACTGTGCGTAGCGGGCAAAACGCTTCTCCGCCCGCTGCTGGTTGCGACCCGAGGCAAAGACGCGACACGAGGTGGGCGCTGCCATCAGCACGTCGGCGACGGCACCGCCTATCAGTCCCGTCGCTCCCGTCACGAGGACGTTCTTGCCGTCGAGCAGCTGCCAGGGCAGGTCCTGCGAGGCTGCCCGCAGGAGGTCCTGCTCGTAGAGACTCACTTCAGCCATGCTTCCTTCGATGTGTGGATGAGGGCCTTGAAGAGCTCGACGTCCTCCGTCTGCGTGAGTTTCAGTCCGTTCTTCTCCGACCCGATGACCAGGTGCTGGTCCTCCACGCCGAGGGCCGCCATCAGCGTACACGAAGCCACCGTGTTCTCCACGTGCTTCTCCTCCGCCTCGTCGTGGGCCCGCAGCAGGTCGCCAAGATGATAGGTGTGGGGGGTCTGTGTGCGCACGAGGCGCTCGCGGGGGATGGTGATGTTCTCCACGCAGTCGCCGACCTTCTCCATGATAGCCTCCTTGCAGGTCATGCCCGTCACGGCATAGCCATAGCGCTGGCAGAGGTCGATGTTCTCGCTGATGATGCGCTCCGAGACCAAGGGGCGCACGCCGTCGTGGACGAGCACGATGTCGTCGTCCTTGCAGCCTGCGTCGCGCAGTCCCTGGAGTCCGTTGCGGATGGAGTGCTGGTTGCTGTCGCCTCCCTCGAAGATCCACTGCAGTTTGGTGATGTTGAACTGGTTGGCGTAGGCCTGCAGCATCACCTCCCAGCCCTTGAGGCAGACCACCGCGAGGGCGTCGATCTGCGGGTGCTGCTGGAAGGCCCGCATCGTATAGATGATGACGGGGATATTGTCTATGGTCATGAACTGCTTGGGAATGTCCTGTCCCATGCGGTTGCCGACACCGCCGGCAGTCAATAGTGCGATGTTCATATATTTCTTAACGGATTGTTTTGGGCAAAGTTAGGAAAAAAACTCCGTCTGGGCAAATCTTTCCACGAGATAAGCCCCTCGGGGCCTATGATTCTCCCAGATTCCTCCCTATCAACGCCATCATCGGGACGGCAGGCGGCGTTTTGTCCGGTTTCGTCCCTGTCGTCCCGATGATGGGTCCCGCCCCGAAGGGCGGGTATTGTCTATCGAAAGTATTCGTTATTTCACGAGCACCTTGGTGGTCTTGTTGCCCTGCTTCACGATGTTGATACCTCGCTGGGGAGCAGTGAGACGGCGGCCCTGCAGGTCGTAGCGGACGATGGGCTCGTCCTGTGCTGTGCGGGTAGCGGGGGCGATGGCCGTGGGATCCTTGTAGGTGAAATAGCCATCGACGTAGTTGGCGTAGCGGGCGGAAGTGCGGACGGGATCGTAGAGGATTGCTCCCTCCAGCGCCGTGCAGCCCGTGAACATATCCGTGCTATTCTCCACAGACTCGACCGTGAAGGTCTCGCTGGCGAAGATGGTGCCGAGGTAGTAGCTCCAGTAGAACATCTCGCTCATGTCCTTGACGTTCTTCGTATTGAAATAGGAGAGGTCGAGCGTGGAGAAGCCCGTACTGAAATAGAACATGCGGCTCATGTCCTCGACGTTCTCGGTATTGAAATGGGAGAGATCGACGTTGTAGAGGTTGGAGCAAGCGCAGAACATGTTGTTCATGCTCTTGACGCTGTCGGTGTGAAGATTCTCCATGCCGTCGATATTCTTGAGCAGATAGTAGCCACAGAACCAGGCCGTGCAGTCGGTCGGGCGGTAGTCGGCGAAACTGTCGTCGAAGACGATGGTATCGACGGAATCGCAGAGCTCATACCAGGAGGGCACCTTGCCGTAGGCCGGGTCCGTATGGAAGCTCATGTCGAAGTAGTTGCTGTCGGGCTGGTTCTCGTCGTAGTAGAACGTCAGCGTACTGTCGTTGTAGAGGGCGTAGGCCGTCTGTGCCTTGCTCTGCAGCGCGCCAAGGAAACCAAGGAGCATGACAAGGGTGGCAAGGCGGGCGACCCTGTGGCCGCAGGAGTGGGGAGTCTTCGTTTGTCTCATATAGTTATTATTTAAGTTATGTTTCGTCGTCTGGGTAATCTGTAAGAGATCTGACCAATCGACCGCAAAAGTAATATAAAAATTAGGATTGCGCAAATAAATGAGACGTAAAATCGCTCCAAGGCAAAGGAAGCGCTATTATTTCGCCCTTACTCCAAGTCGTACTGCACGTTGCCGTAGGCGAAGATGAAGGGGTAGAAGAAGCCGCGGATGCAACCTCTGAGTCCGTGGAGATTCTGGTGGTAATAGATCGTCTGACGGTGGCGCAGACAGATCAGGCAGAGGCGCAGCAAGGCCAGGGGACTGCTGCTGAGCATCGAGCGGCACATCTGGTGGGCCAGGCGATATTGGGGTGCGGTGGTGTGGTCGTAGATATACTGGTAGAGGGTGCGCCAGTGGGGCTTCTGCTGCAAGCGGTGGTAGTTGGCCCAGCCATAGGCGTAGGGTTGCCATGTGGCCTTGCCCACGGTGCCGCCGCCGAGGGTCTGGTTCTCCACGGCGCAGGCCGAAGCCTCATGCTGACGGTGCCAGTTGAGCGGGCGATCGACACGGACGATGCCACGGTGGAGCTGGGCACAGAGAGCGAGGCTCCAGTCGTAGTGGATATGGTCTATCCAGTACTCCTCGGTCTGGATGAAGTCGCGGCGGAGCAGCATGGTGTGGCCCGCAAAACCGCCAAAGAGCAGGGCCTCCAGGCTATACTGCGGAGAGACCGTGTGGCTGTCCTCGGGCGTCCGGCCGCGCAGGTGGGTGGAGAAGCAGATGTCGTGGTCGCCGATATGAGCGACGAGGGACTCTATCTTGTCCGCCATCCATACGTCGTCCTGGTCGCTGATGGCCACGAAGTCGCCCTGGGCCCGCATGGCTGCCGACTTGAAGTTGAGGTTGAAGCCGAGGTTGTGCTCATTCCTCCTTACCTTTATATAAGGAAAGCGGGCCGCATACGCATTGCAGATGGCGACCGTATCATCGGTCGATCCGTCGTCTTGGATAATGACCTCCAGCAGGGGGTAGGTCTGGGCGACGATCGAGTCGAGTTGCTCTCGGATAAACCGTGCGCCATTGTAGGTGCAGAGGATGATGGAAACGGTTGGCTTATTCATCTTGACTTCCTTTCTTCTTCTTTTGCTTCTTGTTTTCTGTTCTGCTACACTTTGTCGGCTATAGTGGAGGACTCCTCGGCAGGGGCGTTCTTCGACTTCCTACGCAGGAGGAAGCCCATACATTCCCGCAGGATCTCAGCGCCGGCCAGGCGCATGACGGCATAGTAGAGCACGGCAGCCAGGGCGATGCGCGAGAGGAGCAGCAGCCAGGGATTGGCAAGCGGGGAGGTGACCCATCCCGTGGCGGTCATGACGGCAGCTGCGGCCACGCCGAAGGGGATGATGTCGCGCAGGAAGAGCGTCAGGCGATAGCCGATGAGGCGGCCTCCGAGCAGGAGCCAGACAAAGGTCCAGACGATATTGATGGTGACGGCGCCCACGATCATCGTGCGGATGCCGAGGGGATAGAGCACGACCATGGAGACGATCTGGAGCAGGCCCAGCGTGACGGTGCTTCCGAGATAGACGCCCGAGCGGCCCTGACTGATGATGAAGTCGGAGAGCAGGGTGGAGATGGGCAGGAAGGCGCCGCCAATGCAGAGTATTTCGAGGTAGGACGCGCTCTGGAGCCATTTCTCCGTGAGCGTGATGAGGATAAACTCGCGGGAGACCAGACCAAAACCGAGCACGAGGGGGAAGGAGAGGAAGGCCGTGAAGCGCACCAACTTGCGGAGGGCAGCGAGCTGGCGCGAGGGATTGTTGCGCAGATCGACCATCACGGGTTGGGAGACGGCGCCGAGCATGCCCTGCAAGAGATAGATGACCTTCAAGTTCCACTGGTAGGCCTGGTTGTAGTAGCCCGTGGCACGGGCGGAGAAATAGTGGCCCAGCAGGATGTTGAGCACGTTGTTGTTGATCTGGAAGATGATGGTCGAGGCCAGGATCTTGCAACTGAACCGGAACATGCGTCGGACGGGTTCGGGGTCGAAGCTCAGCGACGGGCGCCAACCGGCGATGCGCCAGTAGAAGATGGTGTTGAGGAGGATGTAGGTATTGGTCTGCGTGGCCAGTGCCCAGTAGCCGAAGCCCTGCCACGCCATGATGGATCCGATCACCGAGGAGGTGAGCACGGCGGCGATATTGGCCTTCGTGCGCTGCTTCACCAGCAACCGCTTCTGCATCAGGGCCGACTGCACCACGCCCGGGGCCGAGAGCACAAACGACAGGAAGGCGTAGCGGCAGAGGGCGGTCAGCCGCGGCTCGTGGTAGTAGCGGGCGATGAGCGGGGCAAGGAAGAAGAAGAGAAGGTAGCAGGAGGCCGCCACGGCGATGTTGAACCAGAAGACGCTGTTGCACTCGCGGTCCGTGGGCTGGTCGAGGTTGACGATGGCGCGCCCCAGTCCCGACTCCTGGAGGGCATTGGCGATGACGCTGAAGATGGTGATCATGGCGATCATGCCATAGTCGCCCGGCGTGAGAAGGCGGCCCAGGATGATTCCGAAGATGAGTCCTATGAGCTGCATTCCGCCATTGTCTATCGCGCCCCAGAGGAGGCCGCGCGCCGTCTTTTCCTTTAAACTGCTTGCCATTGGTCTTGCTGATACTTGCCTTGGCTTTCGGGCGTCCGCTGCGGGTCGCCGTGCCAACAGCCTGCAAAGGTAAGGCTATTTATCGTTTTACACAAGAAACGGGGCAAACGAATTGATCTACCAAAGTCGAAAAGTTAAACGTTAAAACAAGAGTGAAAAAGACAAAATGACGGAATCATCAAGCTGAAGACGTCAAAGTCGAAAACAAAAACGTTAAACGTTAAAACAATAACGTTCGTCGAACGTGGATGTGGAGAAGAATGCGTCAGCCACTACTATATCAGTGATACTCAGCAGTTTCTTTGAATACCGCTTTATAACACTGATGTAATATTCGACGAGTGTCTTGTTCCTCATCTTCAGCGCGGAGTTCCCTATTGTCTGATGGGCACGCAGCATCATGCACTTGTTGTTGGCAACATCCAGCAAGCCGACGCCCATGATTTCAAGTCCGTGCTTCACCGCCCCTGCACATCCCGACCAGAACCGTCCGATATGAGGAGTCTTCTTCCCAGCCTTGCTGATATAGCATGGGTCTATGGCAATGGCAAGTAAGCCATCCATGTCCAACACACGCCTTGCAAGAGACAGGTTCAACAGAAGCCAATCGATGCAGTCTTTCTTCTTGCGGTTGAAATTCTGACGATAGGTCTGCTCGCCGTGCTTGCCGTAGCGAGCCATCTGTGTGAAGTTTATCTTTCTGGGTAGAATCATATATAAAGTCAGTATCTCGATGAGCTCTGGAAAGTTTTTGCTAACTTTGCACCAGATTCTTTCATTGATGTACGGATTGCATCTTTGAGGATCTCCTCATATTGGTTAAGTGGCTCTGAAAACATCATACTTTTAAAGTCTTGAATCAACTGTAAAGGTACTGAAAATCAGACACTTAGCCAATTTTATTTAGTTATGTTTTGTTAATTAACTTGTTCATTTTCAAACGATTATGTAATTATTAACAGAGTATTGTTAAAACGTTAAGATGCAAAGTCGAAAACGTCAAACGCTATAACGTGAAGCCGTAAGGATTGCTCCTGCCCCGCTTTGCGCATCAAGACCACGCTCCTTACGACCAAGGCGCAAGGTAAGTTAGGATCGTCCTCCGACATAAGCTACCATTGATAAGGCTTCCTCGAAACCTGCCAACAGACTCCACGAAGAAGGCAAACGCGGAGGGGCAGAGCGGGGGTAACTATTCAGCAATAACACTTTTGAGTTTTTGTCAACAATCCTGACAAAACAAGTAGGCGATAATATATTGAAAACCAATAAAATATTTACACTTTATTTTTGGATATCTCGGATATTTTTTGTACCTTTGTATCTATGAATAAGCAAGTTACGGATATATCGCAAGCCTTGAAAAGGCTGACATCTGAGATGCAGTCGATGCATGAAGCCATCGATGCGCTACATACGGAGAATGCGAATTTGCGCCGTAACGTGGAAAGGCTTCAAAAGAGAACCGCAGCCTGCGCAAGCGGCTGGAAAAGTATGAAAGCCCGACAAGAATTCAAACAACAGCAGCACTCCTCCCCCCCAAGGAAAAGATGAAAGCCGAAGTGATTCGGCGCACAAAATCCTTGCGAAAGAAGAGCGGCCTTAAACCCGGCGGGCAGCCTGGGCATGAGGCACACAACAGAAATATGACGGAAAAGCCGAATGTTGTGGAAGACTGCATGAGTGGATATTGTCGCGAGTGCGGTCGTGACTTGTCCGGCATAGCGGGAGAGCTTGACTATGTAAGTCAAGTTGTAGATTTGCCAACGTTGGCGCCTGTCGTGAGAAATATCGCCATTACAAGAAGACCTGCACCTGCGGATGTTGCAATAGAGGATACGAGCCGCGCAAGCGGGGGGGCAAACCATAAGAACTTTTGGCAAGAACATCAGAGCCGTTGTGACCTACCTGAGCGTGGTGCAGTGCATACCTTACGAGCGACTGGCTTCTTTGATGGAAGAGGTGTTTTCTGTCCACATGAGCCAAGGCTCCATCAAGAACATTGTACAGGAGGCCATGAGGAAATCCAAGCCTGCCATAAAGCTGCTGGAAGACATGCTGAGGAAATCACCCGTTGTGGGCTTCGATGAGTCGGGTTGCTACAACAACAAGAAATTGGATTGGGCGTGGATAGCGCAAACAACATACTTGACGCTTTGCTTCCGTGCTGCCGGCCGCTCGTCAAAGGTGCTTGAAGAGAGGTTCGGCGATGCTCTAAAAACATGGTGGCAGTGACCGACAGGCACAGCGCGTATTTTTCCCTTGACTTTTGAATCACCAAGTGTGCCTTTACCCACCTTCTGCGCGAGTTGGAATACTTGACAGAGCTTGACCCGAAACAGCAGTGGTCGAAAGATGTGGCAAGCCTGTTTAGACAAGCCATTCATGAGAGAAACACTCGGCCTAATGAATTCATTGACAAAAGAACTTGGCTTGACAAGCTTGACGATCTGCTGAAAGCCAACCTGCTCCACCTAAGATCCAACTTCGAGAGGCTTCGCAATGGACTCGCAAAATGCAGGGATTACATATTCAACTTCTTGGAAAATCCCGCAATTCCACCCGACAACAATGCGAGCGAGAGAGGAATCCGAAAACTGAAGATAAAGCAGAAAGTGTCCGGCACTTTCAGGTCTGACAATGGAGCAGACGCTTTCTTTTCTATACATTCCATTGCTGACACTGCATGGAAAAAAACGGCCAGTCGCAGCTGCAAGCTATCCATACCATCCTGTCGGCTGAATAGTTACAGAGCGGGAGCCGGACGTTAAATATTCGTAAAAATGCAGGTCGCGTCCATCCGCCCCGTGGCACTGCCATATAAAATATGTAACTTTGCACCCCGACTTTGGCAGCTTGCTTAGAAGTTGCCGCGCCGGATAGTGTTAATAGTCGTGCCTTTGGCCGGACACGATGGTTAGGGAATCTGTCGGGCAGTCGCAGCGGGAATAATGCTGGATGGTCTCTTTTAGACTGGAGGCGCCGTGAGGTTTCCGCTATATCAAATCAATTTAAAAGACGTTTTTTAGTAGTTATCAAAAAAATCTTTATGGACACTTTAAGTTACAAGACTATTTCCGCAAATAAGGAAACAGCGAAAAAAGGAGTGGGTGGTTGTCGATGCTACCGACCAGGTTGTCGGCCGCCTCTGCTCAAAAGTGGCTAAGTTGCTTCGTGGTAAGTACAAGCCCAACTTCACACCGCACGCCGACTGTGGTGACAACGTGATCATTATCAACTCCGAGAAGGTGGTCTTCACCGGCAAGAAGGAGACGGATAAGGTCTATACCCGTTATACTGGCTATCCCGGTGGTCAGCGCTTCAACACGCCCGAGGAGCTCCGCAAGCGCGCCAACGGTATCGACAAGATGCTGCGCCACGCCGTCAAGGGCATGCTGCCGAAGGGTCCGCTGGGCCGTTCGCTGATGGACAACCTCGTCGTCATCGAGGGTGCTGACCTTCAGGGCCATGAGGCTCAGAAGCCCAAGGCTATTGATATTAACCAGTATAAATAATCCCCTAACATAGTAAGTAATGGAACTTATTAATGCAATTGGCCGCCGCAAGAGTGCCGTGGCCCGCGTATATCTGTCGGAGGGTACCGGCAAGATTACCATCAACAAGAAGGAGCTCAACGAGTTCTTCCCCTCTGCCATCCTCCAGTACGTCGTGAAGCAGCCGCTGCAGCTGCTCGGTGTGGAGGGACAGTATGACATCAAGGCCAACCTCGACGGTGGTGGTTTCACCGGTCAGAGCCAGGCCCTGCGCCTCGCCATCGCACGTGCGCTCGTCAAGGTCAACGCCGAGGACAAGAAGCAGCTCAAGGACGCCGGATTCCTCACGCGCGACAGCCGTGCCGTCGAGCGCAAGAAGCCGGGTCAGCCCAAGGCTCGTGCTCACTTCCAGTTCAGCAAGCGCTAATCGCTGGAGGGAGATCAGTTTAGTATCTAAACCGGCAAGACCCGATGTGTCGGCATATCGACTACTTGCAGGTTGATTCTGGACAAGAGAATTAAAAAGAACGTAAACAAACAAAAGAAGAAACAACAACATGTCAAGAACAAGTTTTGACCAGTTACTGGAGGCCGGCTGCCACTTTGGCCACCTCCACCGCAAGTGGAACCCTGCCATGAAGCCGTATATCTATATGGAGCGCAATGGCATCCACATCATTGACCTCCACAAGACTGTCGCCAAGATCGACGACGCTGCCGAGGCATTGAAGGGTATTGCAAAGCAGGGCAAGAAGATCCTCTTTGTCGCTACTAAAAAACAGGCCAAGGAAATCGTGGCTGAGAAGGCCGCTTCCGTCAACATGCCCTTCGTGAGCGAGCGTTGGGCTGGTGGTATGCTCACCAACTTCCCCACCATCCGCAAGGCTGTCAAGAAGATGACCAACATCGACAAGCTCATGTCTGACGGTACCTTCGACAACCTCTCCAAGCGCGAGCTGCTGCAGGTAAGCCGCCAGCGCGCCAAGCTGGAGAAGAACCTCGGCTCCATCGCCGACATGACCCGCCTTCCGAGCGCACTCTTCGTCATCGACGTGATGAAGGAGCACATCGCCGTGAAGGAGGCTAAGCGCCTTGGCATCCCCGTGTTCGCCATCGTCGATACCAACTCCGACCCGCGCAACGTCGATTTCATCATCCCGGCCAACGACGATGCCAAGGACAGCGTCGAGGTGATCCTCTCTGCCGTCTGCGGTGCCATCGCAGAGGGTCTCGAGGAGCGCAAGGCTGAGAAGGCTGACGAGAAGGCTGCTGCCGAGCAGGCTGAGGAGGCCGCAGAGGCACGTCCGCGCCGCAACGCTCGCCGCGCTCGCCGTGACGACGCTCCCGCTACGGAGCAGGCTGAGGAGGCAAAGGCCGAGTAATCGGAACCTTCCAGCAAATCGATTGACAGAACCATACAATTTAACGAAAGGAATAGAAAGTTATGGCTTATAAACCAACAATGGACGACATCAAGAAGCTGCGCACCATGACGGGTGCCGGACTTGGTGACGTGAAGAAATCACTCGTCGAGGCCGAAGGCGACTTCGACAAGGCTAAGGACTTGCTCCGCGAGCGCGGACTGGCTATCGCTGCCAAGCGTTCTGACCGCGAGACCTCCAACGGATGTCTGCTCGTGAAGAAGGTGGACGGCTTCGCTGCCATGGTGGCCGTGAAGTGCGAGACCGACTTCGTGGCCAACGGACAGGACTTCATCGCCATGGTACAGGAGATCCTCGACCAGGCCGTGGAGAACCGTTGCAAGACGCTCGACGAGGTGAAGACTCTGAAGCTCGCCAATGGTGACGACGCCGTGACCGCTGTGCAGCAGCGTTCTGGCATCACGGGCGAGAAGATGGAGATCGATGGCTACAACTTCCTCGAGGGTGACAACCTCTATGTCTATGACCACATGAACCGCCACATGCTCGCCACCATCGTACGCCTCTCTGAGAGCAACGAGGATGCCGGTCACAAGGTGGCCATGCAGGTCGCTGCCATGAAGCCTATCGCACTCGACGAGGCCTCCGTGCCCCAGAGCGTGAAGGACGAGGAGCTCAAGGTCGCCATCGAGAAGACCAAGGAGGAGCAGGTAGAGAAAGCCGTTGTCAACGCTATCAAGAAGGCTGGTGTCAACCCGAACCTCGTCGATAGCGAGGACCACATCGAGTCCAACATCAAGAAGGGCTGGCTCACTCCCGAGGATGCTGAGAAGGCTCGCGAGATCCGCGCCAAGGTGGGTGCCGAGAAGGCTGCCAACCTGCCGGAGCAGATGGTACAGAACATCGCCAAGGGTCGTCTGAACAAGTTCTTCAAGGAGAGCTGCTTGGTCGATCAGGAGTTCCAGTTTGGCGATGGCGACAAGCTGAACGTCGCCCAGTGGCTCCAGGCCCAGAGCAAGACGCTGGCTGTCTGCGACTACCGTCGCTACTCGCTCTCTGCTGAGTAATCAAGCAAACATCTATCGGACTGCCCATGCTCCGCAAGGGGCACGGGCGGCCGAAAGGATACATCATGGCTTGTCCCCATCCGATCATGGTAGCATGACGGGATGGGGATGAGTCTTTTTTGCGCCCGCAGGCGAAGGACGCTGAGGCGCATTCCACAGTGGTGGAAAGCCCGCAGGAAGCAGCCGAGTAGTTTCATTCTTATTAAAAAAAATAAAATTCCTCCTTATATATAAGGTGTAACGGAAAGTTTTCCTAATTTTGCACCCCAAAGAAAAATATAGAGAAGCCCAATGCAAGATAATTTGGTGATAGTGGAGAGTCCCGCTAAGGCGAAAACCATTGAGAAGTTCTTAGGCAAAGACTTCAAGGTGATGTCGTCCTATGGTCATATTCGCGATTTGAAAAAGAAAGAACTGAGTATCGACCTGGACACATTTGAGCCTTGCTATGAGATACCGGAGGAGAAGAAACCGTTGGTAACAGAACTTCGACGCAACGCCCGCGACGCGAAGATGGTGTGGCTCGCATCCGATGAAGACCGCGAGGGAGAAGCCATCTCGTGGCACCTGTGCGAGGTGCTGGGACTGGACGAGAAGCAGACCAACCGTATCGTGTTTCACGAGATTACCAAACCGGCCATCGTCCATGCCATCGAGACGCCACGCCATCTGGACATGAACCTTGTCAACGCGCAGCAGGCTCGCCGCGTGCTCGACCGTCTGGTGGGCTTCGGACTTTCGCCGGTGCTCTGGCGCAAGGTGAAACCATCGCTCTCCGCAGGTCGCGTACAAAGCGTCGCACTCCGACTCATCGTGGAGCGCGAGCGCGAGGTGAAGGCTTTTAAGAGCGAACCGTTCTATCGCATCAACGCCCTCTTCACGCTGACCGATACCGAAAGCAAGCCGGTAGAGGTGAAAGCGGAACTCAATCATCGTTTCGCCACCCACGAGGAGGCCCAGGCCTTCCTGGAGGCTTGCCGAGGAGCACGCTTCCGCGTCTCTGCCGTAGCCAAGCATCCCGTGAAGCGCTCCCCTGCCCCTCCGTTCACCACCTCCACCCTCCAGCAGGAGGCGGCCCGCAAACTCGGCTTCTCGGTCTCGCAGACCATGATGGTGGCCCAGCGTCTCTACGAGGCGGGTAACATCACCTACATGCGTACGGACAGCGTCAACCTCTCCTCGCTGGCCATCAACACGAGCAAGGAAGAGATCGTGGGGATCTATGGCGAGGACTATAGCAAGCCAAGACAGTTCCACACCCACTCCAAGGGTGCGCAGGAGGCCCACGAGGCCATCCGACCAACCTATATGAGCAACAAGACCATCGAGGGCACCCAGCAGGAGCGCCGCCTCTACGAACTGGTGTGGAAGCGCACGCTGGCCTCGCAGATGGCTGACGCAGAACTGGAGAAGACAACGGTCAACATCGACATCCTGCCGGCTACGGATGAGGCGCAGGACTGTGTGGAGGGCCACCACTTCGTGGCCCAGGGCGAGGTGACGATCTTCGATGGTTTCATGAAAGTATATCGTGAGTCGTCAGACGACGAGTCTGCCGACCACACCACCAACATATTGCCGCCCGTAAAGGACGGCGACGAACTGCAGCGACGCGAGATCATCTCCACGGAGCGATTCTCGCTGGCTCCAGCTCGCTACACCGAGGCCAGCCTGGTGCGCAAGATGGAGGAACTGGGCATCGGCCGTCCTTCCACCTACGCACCGACAATCTCCACCATCCAGCAACGCGAGTATGTGGAGAAGGGCGACCGCAAAGGCCAAGAGCGCATCTACCGCATCGATACGCTCAAGGACGACGAGATTGTCTCGGAGCAGAAGACGGAAATGGCGGGAGCCGACAAGGGCAAGCTGATTCCCACGGACGTGGGCACAGTGGTGACGGAGTTTCTCCTGCAGAACTTCCCCGACATCATGGATTACAATTTCACCGCGCGCGTAGAACAGCAGTTTGATAAGATCGCCGAGGGCAAGGACCAATGGCGCGAGGACATGCGCACGTTCTATGCCCAACTGGAACCCGAGATCGAGAAGGTGATGAACGAGCGCAACGAGCACCGTGTGGGCGAGCGCCAGCTGGGCGAGGACCCGCAGTCGGGCAAGCCCGTTTCGGTCAAGATCGGTCGCTACGGTCCCGTGGTACAGATAGGCACGGCAGGCGACGAAGAGAAACCGCGCTTCGCCCAGCTGCCAGCAGACAAGTCGCTCAGCACCATCACGCTCGACGAGGCGCTTGAGCTCTTCAAGCTCCCGCGCCCACTGGGCACATTCGAGGGATCAGAGGTGACTGTGGGCACAGGGACGCTTCGGCCCCTATGTGCGCCACGAGGGGGCAAGTACGTCAGCATCCCCAAGGGGCACGGACCCGCTCTCCATCACGCTCCAGGACGCCATCGTCCTCATCGCCAAGAAGCGCAAGCAGGAGGAGGAGAAGCACCTGAAGAAGTTTGACGACGATCTGGAGATCCTCAATGGCCATTGGGGACCGTACATCGCATACAAGGGCAAGAACTACCGCATTCCCAAGAACCAGCGAGAGACGGCCACGGACCTGACGCTGGAGCAGTGTATGGAAATCGTCAACAATGCCCCTGAGCCCAAGGCCAAGGTCCGGAAGAAACGATCGTGAGACCCAAGATCAAGACACCCGACACGCCCTTCGTACCCAGCGACGCGCTGATAGCGTCGTGGGGAGGACGCCGCATCATCTTCATCGGCTACATGGGGGCAGGCAAGACCACCATCGGACGCCAACTGGCCCTCAGTCTGGGCCAGACGTTCTATGACCTCGACTGGTACATAGAGTCGCGGATGAGACGGACGGCGAAACAGCTCTTTGACGAGCGGGGCGAGGAAGGATTCCGAAAGGTGGAGCACAACATGCTCCATGAGGTCGCCGAGTTTGAGGACGTCGTCATCTCCTGTGGAGGTGGCGCTCCTTGCTTCTACGACAACATGGACTACCTCAACCGCCAGGGAGCCACTGTCTATCTCAAGGCAGAGCCCGACGTGCTCTACGGCCATCTGAAGATGGGACGCGTCGTGCGCCCGCTGCTGCTCAACAAGACGACGGAAGAGGTGCGGGAGTTTATCCACCGCCAACTGGCGGAGCGCGAGCCTTTTTACAACAAGGCCAAATACATCTTCGACGTGTCGCTGCTCGACAACTACGAAAAGATAGAGAGCACCGTCGCCGACCTTCGCAAGATGCTTGGGATAGACCCATAGCAGAGAGGACGAGAGACAGCGGACAAGCAAGAAGCATCAAGACAATTTATCAATCATATTATTAGCCAGTAGAAGAGAGACCAAAGCTGAAATGAAGAAGTGGACAATTGAGGACGCAAAGGAACTGTACAACATCAATGGATGGGGAACTCCCTACTTCAGTGTGAACGAGCGGGGCAACGTCTATGTCACGCCCGAGAAGGACAAGACGCAACAGGTGGATCTCCACGATGTGATGGAGGAACTGGCGCTGCGCGGAGTCACTCCGCCGGTGCTGCTGCGTTTCCCCGACATTCTCGACAACCGTATCGAGGAGACTGCCAAATGTTTCGACCGTGCCCGCGAGGACTATGGGTTTAAGGGCGAAAACTTCATCATCTACCCGATCAAGGTGAACCAGATGCAGCCGGTCGTTGAGGAGATTATCTCTCACGGCAAGAAGTTCAACCTCGGACTGGAGGCTGGCTCTAAACCCGAACTCCACGCCGTCATCGCCGTCCAGTGCCAAAGCGACTCGCTGATCGTATGCAATGGCTACAAGGACCAAAGCTACATCGAACTGGCGCTGCTGGCGCAAAAGATGGGGAAGCGTATCTTCATCGTCGTCGAGAAGCTCAACGAGATCGACACCATCGCCCAGGTGGCACGCCGCATGAAGGTGCGCCCCAATATCGGTATCCGCATCAAACTCGCCAGCAGTGGTTCGGGCAAATGGGCGGAGAGTGGTGGCGACATGTCGAAGTTTGGACTGACGGCCTCGGAGGTGCTCGCCGCACTCGAGAAACTCGAGAAAGCGGGCTTGCAGGACTGCTTGCGCCTCATCCATTTCCATATCGGATCACAGATCACGAAGATCCGTCGCATTCAGACTGCCCTCAACGAGGCTGCGGAGTTCTACGCCAATCTCCGCAAGATGGGCTACGACGTAGATTTCGTGGATTGCGGAGGCGGTCTGGGCGTCGATTACGACGGCACGCGATCCTCCAATAGCGAGAGTTCCATCAACTACAGCATCCAGGAGTATGTCAACGACTGCGTGGACACGTTTGTCCAGACTGCCGACAAATATGGCATACCCCACCCCAACCTCATCACCGAAAGCGGACGCAACCTCTCTGCCCATCATAGCGTACTCGTCATCGACGTGCTGGAGACGGCCTCGCTGCCCGAGATGCCGGAAGAGTTTGAGGCCAAGGAGAGCGACCACAAACTCGTCAAGGACCTCTATGAGATCTGGGACAACCTCAACCCGCGCACGATGCTGGAGGACTGGCACGACGCGGAACAGATACGCGAGGAGGCACTGGAATTGTTCTCCCACGGCTTGGTAGATCTGAAGACGCGCGCCGAGATCGAGAGTATGTACTGGAGCGTCTGCCACGAGGTCAACACACTCGCCAAGCAGATGAAGCATGTACCCGACGAGTTGCGCAATATCGACAAGCTGTTGGCCGATAAATATTTCTGCAACTTCTCACTCTTTCAGTCGCTGCCAGATAGCTGGGCCATTGACCAGCTCTTCCCGATCATCCCGATCCAGCGCCTCAACGAGCGTCCTACGCGCAAGTGTACCATCCAGGACATCACCTGCGATAGCGACGGCAAGATCGCCAACTTCGTGACCTACAATCACGTCTCTCACGTGTTGCCGGTCCATAGCCTGCGATCCAAGGAGCCCTACTATCTCGGTGTCTTCCTTGTCGGTGCCTACCAAGAGATTCTCGGTGACCTCCACAACCTATTCGGCGACACCAATGCCGTCCATATCTCCGTCAAGGACGGCAAGTATCGCATCGACCAGGTGTTTGAGGGCGAGACCGTCGAGGAGGTGCTCGACTACGTGCAGTACGACCCGAAGAAACTTGTGCGCCACCTGGAGCAATGGGTGACGAAGAGTGTGCGCACGGGCAAAATCTCGCTGGAGGAGGGCAAGAACTTCCTCTCCAACTACCGCAACGGCCTCTACGGCTACACCTATTTAGAATAGGTGTCAGGGCAGAGCGCATACCAAGCAAACGACGAATAAGACCTGTTCTAAAATCACATTCGATTTTGGAACAGGTCTTATTGATTTTCAGCCACACTTGGCCAAAGAAAATGGCCAATAAGGAAGAGAACCTAAAAAGTCAGGTTGAAGAGCAAACGAATGCCCCAACGGTCGATGTTCTCATAGTTGCGATAACTCATGCGGCGAACATAGGTCACGCCAAAGATATTGAAGATATTGTGGACACCAGCCTCCACCTCCCAGTAGGGTGTCTTGTCGATGACACGGGATCCTTCGGGCAGGCGGAACAACATCGGGTCGTCGGGATGCAGGAGCGGGTTGTTCTTGCTGGTCAGATCGCCCCACATCGCCTTCACAGAGAAGTATTCGCGCCACTTGAGTTTCTTCAGGAGTGGCAGGCGGTTGAGCAACTTACCATTCATGTCCCACGACGCACTGACAAACAGCTGGCGGTCGGTGAGAAATTCCATGTTGTTCATCAGATTGAAAGTCACCTCGTTGTCCATGAAGGTCATATTGGCGGGTGGCATGATGAGCAACGGAAACGGCACTTTGTTCCATTGTACGGCTGCATTGGCGTGGAAATCGACAAATCCCCAAGATCCCAACCATTGGCGCCTGTAGAGTTTGAGTTCGGTCAGATTGAGCTGATACTGTCCTCCGAGCACACCACTCACACCCATCGTATGGGTCAGCGAGAGGTCGGGATGGTCAAGATTGACGGGCCAGCGATGCTGCTTCGTATTGACAAAGGTCTGTCCCGGACAGAAGCGGATACCCGCCGATAGTTCGGTGGTGCGAATCTTGAAGACCTCGGGAGCGCCATTGACGGGCTGGAAATGGAGCTCTCCAGCCACCTCGTTGCTCTCCGCCTTCACTCCAGCGTTAACGCTCAGTCCCCAGTTGGACTCATAGACAAAGGAGAGTTGCTGACGGTCGTAGAAGTACATCTGGCGCACGTCCTGCGTGCGGAAGGACATGAAGACGTTGTCCTTGTTGTTGACCAGGTATTTGTCCGAGGGCGACATTACATCCCGCTCCGAGGAGAAAACGAGATTGCGCATCGGATATTCGAAGGGCGAGTTTTCCTTCTTGTTGAAGGCGTAGGTCACCTCCGAACCATAATACCAGCGGTTGGACCGCGTGCCATAGGCGCCATAGCCCTTCCAAAAGAGATGGGGATTGAGGGCCGCCATCGTTCGGGCCGACCCGCGGAAGCGGTAGCCATCCACGAAGTTGTGGGAAATGATGGTATTGACCGGACCAATATCCACCTTACTCTTCTCTCCCGTGGGACTTGTCTCGATGAAGTTTTCGGCAAACGCCTTGACGCCCACCATGATGACGCCAAAACCCTTGGAGCGACGAATGCGATCGACCAGTCCGTCGATGTTCTGCTCGCTCTTGGTCAGTTCGACAGGGCGCTCCCGCTGCCAGAACTCCTCGTCGCGGATGCGGGCGTTGGCCTCCTCAATGGTACGGGCCTTACCACGGAGCAGTGATCGCGGAATGTCGTCAAACTTATATTCGGCGAGACGGGTCGTGCGTGTCACCAAGGCGTTGGGAAGCAAGGCCGGAAAACTCATCTCCGCCCACATGTCATCATGGGTCAGCACCCACTCGCCGTTGTCCAACTGCGAGAACTGCTGCTCGATGCGCATGGATTTCACCCAGTTGACATCGCTCTTCTTGGGAATATTGAGCACACATTGCTTCACATGGAGCGTGGAATCCTTCAGGACGTAGAGGTCGCCAGTGAAACCGAAGTCCTGCTGGTTGGCGGGATAGAAACGGAGGTGATAGCAACTGTCACCCGCCACCTGCACTGTGTCCTGTATATAGAAATGGTAGAAACTGATGGCCGTGCGGCCGATAGGACTTGGGAAGGGATACTGCATGAGGCGGATGTGGTCGTCATAGAGGTTCACGTCCGTGAAGACCTCCTTGAGCATGGTGTTGATCATCTCACCCGTCTGCAGGAGCTTGTTGAGACCCTGAGAGTGCTGTCCCACTATCATGTCGCGCACCTTTCTGGGGTCTTTGCTATAGAGGTGGTGGGTCACCACCTCGCTCATCGTCAGTGGCAGGACGTACTTCCCATTGTAGTCCGACTTCTCCACGCCCTCGCTATACCATTTCCCTGGAGTCAGCTTCGTCGTGTCAATATCGTTGCGGGCCAGCGTGATCTTCTGATACTTCGTAAATTGGTAGAAGGGATGGTTCTCCAGGTCCGAGAGTTTCTTGGCCTCGATGACGCGACGCATCAAGGCCACGGCTGGATTCTCCTTGCGGTTGTAGCGCTTACGCCTTCCGCGCACTTCCACTTCCGCCATGTTGGTCGTCTCCGACTTGATTTTGATGGTCAGCACGGAGGTGTTGTCCCTCACCTTTACTTTCTCCGCCTTGTAGCCGACGCTACTGGTCACCAGCACATGGCCCGGACGGCGTTCGATGGTGAAGTGGCCGTCGGCGTCGCTCTGGACATGGTGGTTCGTTCCCTCATAGCCCACATTGGCGTAGGGCACAGGGTAGCCGTCCTCGACATCGAGGACCTGTCCCGTGATCTGTGCCCGCAGCTGGACGACAACCAATTGCAATAAGACAAGGATGGCAAACTTTATGCTCGTTTCTTTATCCCTCATACTCATTCTTGTGAATCTTCATTATAAGATAATAAGCTATGGGTGCAAAGGTATGGAATAAAATCGGAACGAAGTAAACTGAGAGTTGTTATTTAGTTTTCTTTGACACCCCTTGCCTGCTCCCTATTGGTTAGGCTCATCATCTGCATATTATAAGAAAAGGAGAAAAGAAAAAGTTAAGAGAGGTTAACGCCCGTAACAAACACGCCATAGAATCGTCTTGGTTATAGAAAGGAAATGAAAGAAGTCAGTTTTCGGAACGATGTGCTTCCGCTGAAGAACGTACTCTTCAGGCTTGCCCTTCGCATAACGACGAATCGCGAGGAAGCGGAGGATGTCGTGCAAGAGACATTGATGCGAGTCTGGGACAAGCGTGCGGAATGGGATGCGATAGACTCCATGGAGGCTTTCGCCCTGTCCGTCTGTCGCAATCTCTCAATCGACTTCACCAAGCGGAAAGGCCGCCATGACGCCTCGCTCGACGATGCGGGAGTGTCTCCCCAGGCTGCCGACCAGCACAATCCTTTCGAGCAGGCGGACCAAAGCAACCGCGTCCGCCTCGTCAGGCAGATCATCGACACCCTGCCGGAGAAGCAACGCTCCTGTATCCAGCTGCGCGACTTCGAGGGGAAAAGCTACAAAGAAGTGGCCGAGGTGATGGGCATCAGCGAGAGTCAGGTCAAGGTGAACATCTTTCGTGCGCGTCAGGCCGTCAAAACAAAATTTGAACAATTGGACCAATATGGACTATAAGTATATAGAGCAACTACTGGAGCGCTATTGGCGCTGCGAGACGACCCTCCAAGAGGAGGAGATCTTGCGTTCGTTCTTCTCTCAGGAGGACGTGCCTGTGGCGTTGCTGGCCTATCGCGACCTCTTTGTCGCCCAGCGCGAAGAGACGAAGCAGGAAGTGCTCGACGAAAGTTTCGATGAGCGCATGCTTGCCATGGTCGATGAGCAGAAGCCCGTCAAGCCCATTGTCATCACGATGCGCCAGCGCCTCATGCCGCTCTTCAAGGCTGCAGCGGTCGTAGCCATCATCCTCACGCTGGGAAACGCCGCCCAGATAGCCTTCGAGCCAACGGACGGCACCTCTCCCGAGGAGGTGATGGCAGGCTACAACAAGGCTCACAAGGGTCCGTCCGTGGCCAAGGCCGACACCACCAAGACCGACTCTATCGGCAAGGACCCGCTGGCTTCCTCGACGATGATTAGGTAGGGTAAAACAGAATTTTCAATGCTATATCATAAATAAATCAAAGTAAAACAAAAAGCGAGGCTGTGAAGTTTCAATTCTCTCAATTTTTTTCATGGAACATAACTAACGATGAAGAACCGCCACAGAAAATGTGGCGGTTCTTTCATGTTAGGCTCTCATAGCTTTCAATGCGAGAATCTGGACATACTAGCAGAAGCAGATGAAAAAGCGGCTCTAGTATTTATGAATTTCGGAAAATAGTGTTTTTTAGCTTTTGTCATGGCGGCGATTTCGCTGAAAATGACTAACTTTGCCGACGGGAAACAACTATAAAAATTTGTTTTGTTCAATAAATTATGCTGAACCTTAAAAAGAAACTTTTCACAATTGCGCTCTCTCTGTTCTGTGCAGGACAGTTGATGGCCGTGCCCGCACTGCCGGGCAAGATGGTTGCGAAGCAGGCTGATGGTACCATGATTACCATTCAGAAGCTGGGCGACGAGCACTACCACATGACGGTGACCGAGGATGGTTATCCGCTGAAGTACAATTTTGCTACCAACAACTACGAGTATGCCGAGCTTACGGAGCAGGGATTGGTCAGCAGCAACATCGTTGCCATGCCGGTGGCCCAGCGCGACGCACGCGCCAAGGCTTACCTGCAGAAGCTCGACAAGGAGGTCATGATGCAGATCGCCGAGAAGCAGTTCTCAGCCGCTAAGGTCAACGCCCTTCAGAGCGTCGCTGCCAAAAAGTCCAATGCCAACGGCCCGAAGCGTGTGAAAATCAGCGACGTGCCGACGACTGGCAAGCAGAAGGTGCTCAACATTCTCGTGGAATTCTCCAACTGCAAGTTCTCCATGAGCGACCCGAAAGCATACTACGACCGTTTCTTCCATGAGAAGGGCTTCAACGAGAACGGTTCCTACGGTTCTGTCCACGACTACTACTACGAGGGATCAGGCCACAACTACGACCCGGACATCGACTGCTACGGTCCTATCCAGGTATCGGGCATCTATCAGAGCTATGCTGGCAACGAGGGTACGGAGAACGCATACAAGATGATCCAGGAGGCCTGCAAGCTCCTGCACCAGCAGGGTGTGGACCTCTCTCCGTATGACACCGACGGTGACGGCGTGGTCGATAACGTCTATGTCATCTATGCTGGCTACGGCCAGGCCGACTCCAACAAGCCCAACACCATCTGGCCGCACAGCTGGAACCTCTCCAACATCGGTGCAGACATCCAGTTGGGCAACGTGAAGATCGACCGCTACGCCACCTCTCAGGAAATCAACGGTCAGTCCAACAAGCCGGTGGGTATCGGTACGTTCGTCCATGAGTTTGGCCACGTCCTCGGTCTCGCCGACCACTACAATACGATGAATGCTGCTGCGTCCAACACGCCGGGAGCATGGGACGTGATGTGTGCTGGCTCCTACAATGGCGACCAGAACTGCCCCGCCACCTTCACCGCCTTTGAGCGCTACTCTCTGGATTGGCTCAAGCTCACGGAGCTCAACGCCACCACAGACACCTTCGTCACGGTAACTCCGCTGGAGGACAAGAATGCTGCCTACCGCGTCAGCATCCCGAACAAGAACTATGAGTACTTCATCATCGAGAACCGCCAGCAGAAGGGTTGGGACCAGTATATCCCTGGCCACGGCATCCTGGTGTGGCACTTGGATGAGGACCAGGCCGTCTGGACTGCCAATACCGTCAACAACGACCCGAGCCACCCGCGCGTAGATATCGTCGAGGCTGACCGCCGTTCTACGGTGAATGGCGACAGCGGCGACTCCTTCCCTGGCACCAGTGAGGTGACTTCCTTCAACTTCAACGGCTGGTACGACCGCAACGTGTTCGGCTTCGCCTATGTCGATGAGACGGAGGGCGGCGACGCTCGCTTCCTGCTCTCAGGCAGCAGCTACAAGCTCGACAACCCGCAGATCAGCATCAGCGACATCAGAGGCCGCTCCGCCAAGGCTACTTGGACCAGCGTGAAGTATGCCAAGAGCTACAACGTCACGCTGATGCAGAATGGCAAGGCTCTGGAGAGCCTCTCTACCGAGGGCAACGAGATTGAGTTTGACGGTCTGGAGCCGCAGACGGAGTACACGGCTGTGGTACAGGCTGCCCTGGCCGACTATGTCTCTGACAGCGTCAAGGTGAATTTCACCACCAGCGAGCTCAACTTCGACGAGCGCAAGGTCAACGCCAAGGCCGCCTTTGGCATCACCGACGACTCCTTCACCGCCAGCTGGGATGCCGTCAAGGACGCTCAGCAGTATGACGTCACGCTCTACCAGCGTTCTATGGACGGTGAGGCCGACTACACCTTCGGCTTCGACGAGGGCGTGAAGAACCTCCCCGAGGGATGGACCACCAGCGCTACTACGACCAGCGGTTCCTACTATGGCGAGGCTAAGCCTTCTCTCCGTATGAACGTCGATGGCATGTACCTTACGATGTGCGTAAAGGGCAAGAAGGTGAAGAACCTGAAGTTCTGGCGCCGCTCAAGCAACGCTGCTTGCAAGATCTTCGTCGATGAGTATGTCAATGGCAAGTGGACCTTGGTGGGCGACACCCTGCAGCCGGAGGCTGGCAACAAGGCCACGGAGAGCTTCAAACTCAACGATGCCGACAGCGTCCGCATCAGCGTCCGTGTGCCGCAGGGCTACGTGCTGATCGATGACGTAAGCCTCACCTACAACTACGAGATCAACAATCCGATGAACACGGTGACGCTCGACGCCAGCAAGACCTACTACACCTTCTCTGGTCTCGACAACTCTATCCTCTATAGCTACAGCGTCGTGGCTCGCAAGGGCGACACCAACAGCATCGCCAGCGACATCATCGCCGTGCCGCAGCTGAGCCTGACGGGTGTAGAGGGTGTGAAGAGCGAGCAGGAGGATGTCAACGCTCCCGTCTTCGACCTCCAGGGCCGTCGCGTGGCTACCTTGCAGCAGATGAACCGTCTGCCGAAGGGCCTCTACATCGTCAACGGCAAGAAGATTGTTGTGAAGTAATGTAATGCTATGAAGGGCGAAAGCCCTACCAGATGATAAGCAGATTGCACGTCCCGCAAGGGTAGATGTGCAATCTGCTTTTTCTTTTTTGGCTTTTTATCGACCTGTACCCCCTTTTCCTTTGGTCAATCGAAAATATTGTAGTACTTTTGCAATGTTTTCACCCAATAAATCAGAATATGGAGAATCAGAAGAAGCATCCGTCCAATATCGACGTGGCGGTACTGATGCTGTTTTTTAGTCGCGCAGACCTTTTCGGCAAGGTGTTTGAACAAGTGCGCAAGGCTCGTCCCTCAAAGCTATTCCTCTACCAAGACGGCGCGAGGGAGGGCAACGAGCGCGACAAGGAGGGCATTGCCGCCTGCCGGGCCATCTGTGCCGACGACCAGATCGATTGGGAATGTGAGGTCTATCGCCATTATTGCGACCACAACCAGGGGTGTGACCCCTCGGAGTATCTGTCGCAGAAGTGGGCGTTCTCCATCGTCGACAAGTGCATCGTGCTGGAGGACGACGACCTCCCGGCACAGTCCTTCTTCCCCTTCTGCAAGGAGATGCTTGACCGCTACGAGCACGACAACCGTATAGGAATGATCTCGGGCATGAACATCGACGAGGTGACACCCGATGTCTCCGCCTCCTATTTCTTCACCTCCGCCTTCTGCATCTCGGGCTGGGCCTCCTGGCGCCGCGTCGTGGACCAATGGGAGGGCGACTACGGCTTCCTCGACGACGAGGAGACAGTAGCCAAACTGCGCACGCTATGCAAGACCAGAGGCATCCGCGAAGACTTCCTGCCGATGTGCCACGCCCACCGTGCCTCAGGCAAGGAGCACTACGAGAGCATTTTCTGGGCTTCTCAACTCCTCCACTCCCAGATGGCTATCATGCCCCAGAAAAACCAGATAACGAACATAGGTCTGTCGGCCGACTCCACCCATTTCGTGGGCGGGCTGGAAACCACGCCACGCGGACTGCGTCGTATCTTCACACTGAAGCCCCATGAACTACAGTTTCCGTTGCGCCACCCGCGCTATGTGATAGAGAACACGGGATACAAAGACCGCTATTACCGTGCCAACGCCTGGGGACACCCGTGGGTGAAGGTGGGCAGATCTTTCGAGGAACTGTGGCTGAACCTGCGCTGCGGCAACTTCCAGGTGATTGGCAAAGCCATCAGCAAGCGCATCAAAAAATGGATGGGAAACGTGGACCACGGATGATTACCACCGCATTCCACCCTCGTTAGGCCAACAATACTGCCATCAATCCAGCTCTATAGCCAAACAAAACGGTCAAAACGAAAAATAATCGTCAAAAGTTTGCGCTATTTCAGAAAAACATTGTACCTTTGCACCCGCTTAACAGCAATCGGGATGTAGCGCAGTTGGTAGCGCACTACGTTCGGGACGTAGGGGTCGGGCGTTCGAGTCGCCTCATCCCGACCTTATAAAACGAAGCAGCTCTCATGAGTTGCTTCGTTTTTTATTCCCCGACCTCAAGACGAGAAGAATTTGGGATCACGCGACGAAACAGAATTCTTGGATCAAACAATGGATTAGGCTTGGGGTGACTTGACCAACTATTCCTCGGAATCTCTGACAAGCCACCCTCCCCATCTATTCTCTAACGAGTCGTAGCTCCTGCTTCAAGGCTGAAAGACTCAAGCATCTTCTTCCAAGGCCTTGCCTTTGCCTTGCGAGCCTTTTCCGCCGCTTCCTCCTGAGCCAAACGCTCCTCCAAGGCTGCCATGAATCGGTGATATTCCACCTGGGTGATATCCACCTTGCCATAGCACCTCACCTCGGGATAACGCTCCTTGTAGGCCGTCCGTACCATCTCGTGGGTAACGATGTTAGAAAGCGGAATGTGATACTGACGGATTATGGGCAGTAGATACTCAATGCCACTCTCCACCTGCTCTTCCGTCAATGGTGCCCGCAAAGTGTTACCTTGAAACTCGACACCGACAGTGAAGTAATTGCACGACTCCCGCCCATGGAGACAAGACAGACCGGCATGGAAGGTGACGGCGGTAGGGGGACAGAGAATATAGCGCGTGCCGTCGGTGTCTATGACGCAATGCGCACCGACCCCTCGTCGCTTGTCCGTCAGCGTCATCAAAGATCGCAGCACGGTAGGTACAGCGGTATGGTGCAGGACAATACCCTGAAGTTCATTGATGGTGTCGGCCGCTATATTAGGCGTGGGCCAACTCACCTCGGCATACTTGTCTTCCTCGCGCTGCGCTTGGGCCGCAAGCGAGAAGAGGAGAAGGAATAATACAAAAAAACGACTCATTATCTATATATAGTTGGGGTGGCAATACATGGAAAACCGGATGGAATCGTCATTCCATCCGGGTATTAACCGTAAACCGCTTTCTATGGGGTAGAAAGCTAAATATCTATGAAAAAGATATCTCTGACTGGGGACTATGCCTTCCAAAGTCCGTGGAGGTTGCAATACTCGCGTGCCTCCACCTCCGTGGCATCAGTCTTAAACTCAGCCACGGGCTTATCCTGCGGGGTAAGATTGTGACGAAGCACTCCCGTCGGGGTCACGAGCTCTATCCACTGGATATAGTGAGCATCCGTCATAGGGTGCTCCACAGAGCCCACCGTGACACGATAGCCACCTTCGATTTTCTCTACCACAGGCACATGCTTTTCCTTCGCACCGTCGGTCGTATTCTCTCGCAACAGCTTCATCGGCTCGCCACAGCACATGGGCGTACCCTCGGCATCCAGCAAAACCTCGACCATCAGTCCGCTTTTCTCACATTTATAAATCTCATTTTTCTTTGCCATAATGTCTTTGCTTTAAATGTTCACAAGGAATCAAGATTCCATGCTGCAAATATAGCTTTTCTTTTTGAATCTCACAAGTGATTTATACGCAAATAAACCTTTTTTATTACCATTTAGCCTATCATCTGCCTTTAAAAGAGGAAATCGCTGCCATCTCAGAATCGCATTGAGTCTCACCCTCACACGACACAAGCCGTGTAACACACCTGTTATTTTGTCAAAATCCAAACAAATCTCGATTAACCATTCTTAGCACTGTGTTTTCACTTTTCTCATAATAAGTCTATACCTTTGCACTCACTTTCAAAACGGGGAGTAGTTCTTTTACTTTTTGAATAAGTATCAAGAGACAGCTTAGATGCTGAACCAACCGAGCAGACATAGCCACGGTGGTAAAAACGATACGAGTTTAAGGATTCAGTAATAATCATTAAATTAAAAAGTTATGTCACAAGTAACAAAAACTTTTACAGAACATCCACAAAACAGCATGATCCTAATGAATGGTGCTGTACTTGAGTGCTTTCCAAAAGAATCACTTATCAACGTACACTAACGCCGTTGAATAAGCAAATAAAAGATCTAGAGTTTAAGGTTAGCAAGAAAAAACATGAGCTCATCAATCAATTTCTCCCAAAAGGCATAAGTTACAACGAGATGGAAAGATATATGAATAAAAAGAATGAAATTTAAATATTAAGCAATGATTGAAAAAGTGAATCCGTGCCATCCGGACAAGGTGGCAGACCGTATCGCAGGGGCTATTGTGGACCTTGCCTACTCCAAGGTGGAGAACCCGAAGATTGCCGTCGAGGTGTTGCTCGGCCATGGCGTAGCAAACATCATCATCGAGAGCAGTGTGGACATCTCGCAGACTGAGACAGAGGCCATCGTCAGCCGCATCACCAAGCGCGAGGACCTGAAGGTCTCGCTTGTCATGGTGGCACAAGACCCTATCCTCGCCCACAATCAAGACGACGAAATCCGTTGTGGTGACAATGGCATTTTCAAGGGCGTGCCACTGACGGACGAGGAGAGGCTGCTCAGCAAGATAGCCCACGACATTTACGAGCGCTACCCTTCCGACGGCAAATACATCTTGGGCAATGGCAAACTGATCATCTGCCAAAGCAATGCAAAGACAGAGGATTTGAAAACACTCTACCCCGCCGCCATCATCAACCCTTTGGGAGACTGGAGCGGTGGCACTGACGTGGACGCTGGTGCGACCAACCGCAAACTGGGTTCGGACATGGCACAGTCAGTCTCAGGCGGTGGCGTGCAAGGCAAGGACCTATCAAAGGCCGATGTCTCGGTGAACATTTACGCCTTCTTGAAAGCCCAGCAGACAAAACAAAACGTAGAACTATTTTGTGCTATCGGCGACACAGAGATCGACGGAAGACCATACGCCGAGATTGTTGAGATAGCACGTCAATACATCAAGCAAGTCGGCGGCTTCGAGAAGTTTGCCGAATGGGGATTGTTCTAACAAGCAGCACAAGCACGACGCTATCAATCGTATCTGGAGTAGTTTATAACTGTCATGGGATCTCTTCTGGGGGAAGTTACAAACTACTCTTGCTTTCATATAACAGTTTTGTTTGCTTCTGTCTATAGTTTCACTGGACGCCCTATCCAAACTATCTTTCCGCTCCAAGCAACACTCATCCACAAGGTATAAGTCGCTACGGCAATGCAGGTCAGCAACGCCACACCGACAACGTTTCAAACCTTCAAAAAACAAAGAAAGCACCGGGCTCGAACCGGGATGGATTGCTCCACTGGTGTTTGAGACCAGCGCGTCTACCTATTCCGCCATCTGGGCTTAATGCGGGTGCAAAGGTACGAAGTTAATTTGAAGAAAACAAGTTTTTCTTTGATTATTCTTAAATATTTTGCTCATGTGCAGATTAATTAGTACTTTCGTGTGCTCAACAGAAACCTTGAACAAATGATGGGAACACCTAACCACAACTACTGTATCATACTCGCCGGAGGACGCGGGCTGCGCCTTTGGCCCTCAAGTCGCGAGGACAAGCCGAAACAATTCCTTGACTTTTTCGGTACGGGCCGCACGCTGCTGCAGCAGACCTACGACCAGTTTGTGCAGATCCTGCCCCAAGACCACATCTTCATCACGACCAACGACCACTATGCCACCTTCGTCCGCGAGCAGCTCCCAGACGTCGGCAACGACCAGCTCATCATAGAGCCCGTACAGAGAAACACCGCGCCGAGCGTAGCATGGGCTATCCACCGCATCTTGCGTCTCGACGAGGAAGCCTCCGTCGCCATCACACCTGCCGACCAGATTATCCTCAACGAGGCTGCCTTCAAAGACTGCATCCTCGAAAAACTGGAATTCACCGCCCAGAACGACGTACTGATGCCCCTCGGCATCAGTCCCACGCGCCCCGAACCCGGCTACGGCTACATCCAGATGGGCGAGGCAACGAGCTACGCCGATATATATAAGGTGAAGGCCTTCACGGAGAAACCCGACCGCGAGTTTGCCCAGCTGTTTATGGAGAGCGGCGAATGGCTATGGAATACTGGTCTGTTTCTCGCCAATGCACGCTACCTGCGCACCACCATGGAGCAATATATGCCCTCCGTGCTGCGCCACCTCGACGAGATCTATCCACACTGGACAATCGACGAGGAAAACGCCTATATGCAAGAACATTTCCGATCCTACCCCAACCTGTCTATCGACTACGGCATCCTGGAGAAAAGCGAGCACGTCTGCGTGGCCCGCTGTCAATTTGGCTGGGCCGACGTAGGTACCTGGCACGGCATCTATGAGGCGCGGGAGAAGGACGCAGAAGGCAATGTCGTCATCGATTCCAAGGTGCTCTTCGACGATTCGCGAGACAATGTCGTAAAACTCTCGAAGGGCAAGTTGGCCGTCCTCGGTGGCCTTGAGGGATTTATCGTGGCCGAAAAGGGCAACGTGCTGCTCGTCTGCAAGAAGGAAGACTCCTCGGCACTGGTGCGCAAATACGTCAACGAGATAGCCATCCGCACAGGCGAGGAGTATCTCTGATCCCTATCATTCACCAGACTGTCCACCGCTGCATCCTATGTTTTTCCACCCGTTAGACACCCAGCTGCCAGCCCCAAGGCGAATGAACGATCCGTTCCACTACACCCCGGACCCGCTATGCCTCCTCGCCGCAGAAGTCGTCCAGCGCCAGTTGCCCGCCCACCCTGCCGAAGGCAAAATGGTAGGCGTACTGCTCGTGGAGCATGAGGGACAGTTGGGCTACCTCCAGGCCTTCTCTGGTCAGACCGACTGGGCGCTCCCTATGGACGAGTTTGTCCCTCCCGTCTTCGACTACCTCCGCCCCGACGGTTACTTCAAGCGACGCGAGGAGGAAATCGTGCAGGTCAGCCATCGGCTTGCTACTCTACTGGCCAATCCTCGCTACCAGCACCTGCAGCAAGAGCGGACGAGACTGGAGCACGACTACGAGACGACGCTCGCCGACCTGCGCGCAAGGGCCAACGTAGCCAAAGCCCTCCGCGACCAGCGGCGCAAAGAGGCCCACATCTCGGAGCAAGAACGGGAAGCGATGATACGCGAAAGCCAGTTTCACAAAGGACAGATACGACGACTGAAGGCGCACCACCACGAGATGCTACGACAGCTGGAGGCCGACCTACGCTATTTCGAACGGGAGCGGGATCACCTGAGTGTGAACCGCAAACGAATGAGCGAAGAACTGCAAGCATGGCTCTTCGCACAGTTTAGGATGCGCAACGCCCGAGGAGAAGAAAAAGACCTGCTCGCCATCTTCGACGCATGGCACGCCACCCACCTCTCACCCAAGGCACAGCGGCGTGTGGAACGCTGCCCTTCGGGAGCAGGCGAATGCTGCGAACCCAAACTCCTGCAGTATGCCTACCTCCACCAGATGCACCCACGGAGTATCGCCATGTTCTGGTGGGGTCCTTCCCCCAAAGAAGAGGTGCGCCATCACGGCCAGTATTACCCCGCCTGCCAACTGCGCTGCCGCCCCATCCTCACGTGGATGATGCAAGGACTGGACGCGGAGGTGAAACCCATCATCTCCCACCCCTCCCTCCAGTTGCGCGTGCTCTATGAGGACGACCAACTGGCCGTCATCGAAAAGCCCTCAGGCCTCCTCTCCGTGCCAGGCAAGGGCGACGCCCCCTCCGTCATCTCCCTACTCTCCGACCGCTGGGAAGGCAAGGAGGGCCCCTACTCCGTCCACCGCCTGGACTGCTTCACCAGCGGCCTGATGGTCGTAGCACGAACCCTGGAAGCTCAGAAGGACCTGCAAGCACAGTTTGCCCACCGCACAACCCACAAGGAATATACCGCCCTCTGCCAATACACCGAGGACCTCTACGCGGGCAAGAAAGGCGAAATCAGTCTGCCCCTGGCCCCCGACTACCTCGACCTGCCACGGATGCGCGTAGATCTCGCCCACGGCAAACCCGCCCACTCGCTCTACGAAGTGCTGCGTATCGTCACCCTCGACGACGGCAGCCGCGCCGCCTTACTGCGCCTCACCCCCACCACAGGACGCACCCACCAGCTCCGCGTCCACTGCGCCCATGCCGACGGGCTCCACGCCCCCATCATCGGCGACCCCCTCTACGGTCTGCCCGGACGCCGTCTTTGTCTCCACGCCACAATCCTGGAGTTTGACCACCCCACCCTCCACCGCCGCATGCGCTTCCACAGCGACGTGCCGGCCTTCCCGTAGTCCGCGCCCTCGCCCTTCGTACGAATGGGGCCTCTTGTCAGCATCGGCAATGTGTATCACTCCATTTTCAGGCCGAGACAAATATTTCCCCACCTTTTGTGTGCTTTTTTCCACGGGAATTATGTACCTTTGCAGCACACTAACAACAATGAGCCGAAACCTTATAAAATAAATAAAAATGCTGGAAAAGGAAAGACGCGAAGCTATCATACGCCTCATGAACGAGCAGGTAGTGCCCGCCGTGGGTTGTACCGAGCCGATGGCCGTTGCCCTCTGTGTGGCACGCGCCACGGAACTGTTGGGTCAGAGACCCGAGAAGATCAACGTATTGCTCTCGGGCAATATGCTGAAAAACGCCATGGGAGTGGGCATTCCCGGCACGGGCATGATCGGACTGCCCATCGCCATAGCCCTCGGTGCCATCGTTGGCAAGTCGGAGTACAAACTGGAGGTCATCAAAGACCTCACCCCTGAGACGCTGGCCGAAGGCAAGGAGTACATCAAGGGCGACCACATCACGATCGGCCTGAAGAACCAGTGCTGCGACAAACTCTACATCGAGGTAGAGGTCACGGCTGGCGACCACCGTGCACAGGCCATCATCATGCACACCCACACCAACTTCACACATGAGGAGCGTGACGGCGAGGTGCTGCTCGACAAGACTGTGGCCGCAGCCGGCGAGCAAGGCACGCAAGCCCCGCAACTGACGATGCAGATGGTATGGGAGTTTGCCACCGAGTCGCCGTTGGAGGAACTGGACTTCATCCGTGAGGCCCAGCGCCTGAACATCAACGCTGCCGAAGAGTCGCTCAAGGGCAACTACGGCCACTGCCTCGGCAAGACCATCGTGCGCCCGATGAGCCACGGCATCTTCGGCGACACCATCTACTCCCACATCATCGCCAAGACGGCCCTGGCCTGCGACGCGCGCATGGGTGGCGCGATGGTGCCCGTGATGAGCAATAGCGGCAGCGGCAACCAGGGCATCTGCGCCACCAATCCCGTGGTGGTCTTCGCACAGGAGAACAAGAACACGGACGAAGAGCTGGTACGCGCCCTCGCACTGAGCCACCTCACAGTCATCTACATCAAGCAGAGCCTCGGCCCGCTCTCGGCCCTCTGCGGATGCGTGGTAGCCAGTATTGGCGCCAGCAGCGGCATTGTCTATCTCATGGGAGGCAGCTACGAGCGCGCCTGCTATGCTGCCAAGAACATGATCGCCATCCTTACGGGCATGATTTGCGACGGCGCCAAGCCCAGCTGCTCTCTGAAGATCAGTTCCGGCGTCTCCGTCGCCGTCCTCTCGGCCACGATGGCTATGGAGGGACGCCACGTCACGGCGGCAGAAGGCATCATCGACGAGGATATCGACCAGTGTGTCCGCAACCTCACCCATATCGGCAAGGATGCGATGTCGGCCACCGACACGATGATCCTCGACATCATGACCCACAAGAAGCACTAAACCATCCTATCAATAAAATCCCCGCAAACGGATCATCCATTTGCGGGGATTTTGATTTTTTGTCGGTGTGCCAAGACTGTCGTCCTGGCACACCGCGTTTTTCTATGCGATGGGACGAGGCTTACTTCTTCAAGTCCTTCACGATGTCCATCGTGTCGCGAGCGATAACGATCTCCTCGTCGGTCGGGATCATCACCACCTTCACCTTAGAATCGTCGGCAGAGAGGATCTGCTCCTTGCCACGGACGTGGTTGCGCTCCTTGTCCATCTTCACGCCCAGGTACTCCATGTCCTGCAGGGAATCCCAGCGTACACCCTCCTGGTTCTCACCCACGCCAGCCGTCCAAACGATGATATCAACACCGTTCATGGCTGCTGCATAAGCACCAATGTACTTCTTGATACGGTAGTTGTACATCTCCAGAGCCAGATGAGCGCGCTTATCGCCATTGAAGTCAGCCTGCTCCACCTCGCGCATGTCCGAGCTGATGCCCGTGATGCCGAGCACACCACACTTCGTGTTGAGCCAGTCGGCCATCTCCTGCGGCTTCATGTCGAGCTTCTCCATGAGGTAAGTCACGGCAGAAGGATCGATGTCACCCGAGCGGCCACCCATCATCACACCAGCCAGCGGGGTCAGACCCATAGAGGTGTCGATGACCTTGCCATACTTCACGGCAGCGACAGAGGCGCCGTTGCCGATATGGCAGGTGATAATGCGCTGTTTCGTGATGTCCACACCCAGAAACTCGCAGACACGCTGACTGACGTAGCGGTGGCTCGTTCCATGGAAACCGTAGCGACGCACGTGGTACTTCTCGTACAGGTCATACGGGATGGCATAGAGATAAGCGTAGGGCGGCATCGTGCTGTGGAAAGCATTGTCGAAGACCGTCACCTGCGGCGTGTGCGGCATAAGTGCGTTGACAGCACGGATACCACGCAAGTGGCCCAGGTTGTGTACCGGGGCGAGGTCGATCAGGCTCTCAATGCCCTTCTCCACCTCCGGCGTGACGAGGCAACTCTTCTCGAAAAGGTCGCCGCCCTGCACCACGCGGTGGCCGACAGCGTCGATCTCGTTGAGGTCCTTGATGGCGCCGATCTCCGGATCGAGCAGACACTTGAAGACCAGGGCCACACCCTCCTTATGGGTCGGCAGGTCGGCCATGATCTGCTTCTTGCTTCCATCGGCCAGCTTCACCTTGATAAAAGCCTCGTCGAGGCCGATACGCTCTACGCCACCCTGGGCAAGGACGCGCTCGCCGTCCATGTCGTAGAACTTGTACTTGATAGAACTGCTACCGCAGTTGAGAACCAATATTTTCATGTTCGCTAATTGATTAGTTCGTTGCGTTCTTGTACTTTAAGCCTTCTTGGCGTCCTGCGCCTGGCAGGCGGTGATGGCCACCATATAGTAGATGTCATCTACCGAGCAGCCACGGCTGAGGTCGTTGACCGGACGTGCGATACCCTGGAGGATCGGGCCGATAGCCACGGCACCACCCAGACGCTGCACGAGTTTGTAGCCGATGTTGCCCACCTCGAGGTTGGGCACAACGAGCACGTTGGCCTTGCCAGCCACCGAGCTTCCCGGCGCCTTCTTCGTAGCCACGGCGGGCACGAGGGCTGCGTCGGCCTGCAGCTCACCATCGACATGGAGCTCAGGATACTTCTCGTGGGCGATGCTCACGGCGTCCTTCACCTTGTCGATCACATAGACGCTCTTGCCCGTCTCCTTGTTGATGGCATCCTTGGCACTGCCCTTCGTGGAGTAGCTCAGCATGGCGATATACGGTTCGGTCATGCCCGCCACGCTATGTGCCGTCTGCGCCGTCGTGTAAGCGATCTGCGCGAGCTGGTCGGCGGTAGGATTCGGCGTAACGGCGACGTCGCCCATCACGATCACACCATCGTTGCCCATTGCCTTCTCGTGGGTGAGCAGGAGCATGGCTCCACTGACGCAAGAGATGCCCGGTGCACACTTGATGATCTGCAGGGCGGGACGCAAAGTCTCTCCCGTGGTTGACAACGCACCCGAGATCTGGCCGTCGGCCCCCTCGGTCTTGATGATCATGCAGCCCAGATAGAGGTTGTTCTCCGTCACCAGCTTGCGGGCCTGCTCGATGGTCATGCCCTTCTTCTTGCGCAGCTCAGCAAGCTTCTCGGCATACTCCTCACAGCGGGGATTGTTCTTCGGATCGACAATAGTAGCCTTGTCGATATTCTTCAGTCCCCACTCCTCGGCCTCCTTGCGGATGTTCTCCGGATTGCCGATCAAGATAATGTCGGCCAGTCCATCCTGCAATGCACGGTCAGCAGCCTTCAACGTGCGTTCCTCCTCGGCCTCCGGCAGCACGATGCGCTGCTTGTCGGATTGGGCGCGAGCAACAATTTGCTTTAATAAATCCATGGTTTTTAAATTATGATTGAGATGTTTCGTTCTCCTTAACCAAGGGCAAAGGTATGGAAAATTTTTCACATTCAAGTAAAGACTGCGTTTTTTTTCACAAGATATTCACAAGAAAGGTTTTCCCCGCTTCTTTCTTCGTGCGCCCTATGGAAGGGCGTTTCGTAGCCGAAAGGACTTTTCCACCCATCATTTCCGACAAATCATGCAGGAATGTCGGGGAAAAGTAGTACTTTTGCCACAGTTAAACCAAAACATAGATATCTATGAAGATTGCTGTTTTCTGCTCCGCCAACGACGAGATCGATCCGGAATACTTCCGTTTGACGACTCAGTTGGGTGAATGGATGGCCCGCGAAGGCCACACCCTTGTCTTCGGCGGATGTGATTCTGGACTGATGGAGTGTGTGGCCCGTGCCGTCAAAGACCAGGGCGGGCGAACGATCGGTGTCATCCCGTCCATCGTCGAGCAGGGCGGACGACGCTCCCGCCACCTCGACGTCGAAATACCTTGCGACGACCTTTCCGACCGCAAGTCGCTGCTCATGGACCAGGCCGATGCCTTCATCGCCCTGCCCGGTGGTATCGGCACGCTCGACGAGATCTTCACCGTGGCGGCCTCCAAGACCATCGGCTACCATGGGCGCCCCGTCATCCTCTTTAATATCAATGGTTGCTGGGACGCGCTGACCACCCTGCTGGACGACCTTCAGCAGCGCGGACTCATGCGCGGAAGCTGGCGTTCCCACTTCATCGTGGCCGACTCCCTCGACGACATACAAAAAGCATTATCCTAACTTCCTCAACAACTATGGACTCATATCTTCCCAAAAGCTACCCCTCCCTGATGGAAGGGAAAAAGATCCTCTATGTCCACGGTTTCCTCTCCGCAGGATCCACCCACACTGCCGACGTGCTGCGACAGTTCATGCCCCGTGCCACGGTCCTGGCACCCGACCTCCCCGTCCATCCTGCAGAGGCAATGGCCCTGCTCAAGGAGACTGTGGAGAGCGAACGTCCCGACCTGATCATTGGCACCTCCATGGGAGGCATGTACACGGAGATGCTCTACGGCTTCGACCGTATCTGCGTCAATCCCGCCTTCGAGATGGGGGCTACGATGAGCGAGCATCAGATGATGGGGAAGCAGACATTTCAAAATCCTCGTCAAGACGGCGTACAGGAGATCATCGTCACCAAGGCGCTGGTCAAGGAGTATCGTGAGATGACGGAGCACTGCTTCTCGCAAGTCACCGCCGAAGAGCAGCAGCGCGTCTTTGGCCTCTTCGGCGACGAAGACCCCATCGTCCACACCTACGACCTCTTCCTCCAGCACTACCCACAGGCCATCCACTTCCACGGCGAACATCGCCTGGTGGAGAAAGCCATCTACCACTATATCATCCCCATCGTCCGCTGGATCGATGACCGACAGACCGGGCGCAACCGCCCCACCGTGCTCATCCACTGGGACACGCTGGCCGACGCCTACGGCCAACCGAAATCGAGTCTCCACAAAGCCTACGAACAACTGCTGGAGCACTACAACGTCCACTTCGTCGTACCGGCTCCCACCTGCCACCCCGACCAACTGGCATCGCAGCAGGCTTGGATTGAGCGCGTCTTCAGTGCACCAGCCTGGAACCGCGTCATCTTCGCCAACAACCTGCAGCTCCTCTATGGCGACTACCTCATTTCCTCGTCCGAAACGCCCGATTTCATCGGTACTTCCCTGCGCTTCGGCAGCGACGAACTGAAGACCTGGGAGGACATCATTGTCTTCTTCGACCGACTGGGAGGACAATAGGGATCCGTCAAGCAATGCTGAGACGATAGAAGATCACATGGAATATATTACGGCGCAAGACCTATACCAACGGATAGAGGAAGCCCTGGCAACGGAAGCGCAGGGCGTGGCGAACCACATCCTGCACGATACCCTCGTACTTTGTTGTCACGAGGGTCTTCGCCATACGCGACATGCCTTCGGCAACCTTAGTTCGCAGGTGGACTATCTCTGCCGCGATCGTCACATGGCAGCACAAGACGTGCTCGCCATCCAGCGAATGCGCCGTCATAGCAATAGCGACGAGCCCCTCTCACCAGAGGACCTGGGCTACGACTGCCGTGCACTGGCGTTGTTTGTCTCCGCCGTATTCCAAACTTCTGTCCCAGCCTCGCTGGTCGGGCGCATTCCCGCTACGGGAAGAGCAACCCAGGGCAGCCCCATCAGCAGTTACACCTACCTCCGCTGCGTGGTGCGGTCGTTCGACGACGAGACCATCCACGCCACCGTTGTCAACCAAGACTGCGACGAGGAGGTGGTGACGATCAACTACCGCCACACGCCCGACTACATCGACTTTTCCTATCTCACCCGCATTCTACAGGATGGCATGACGCTCAACCTCCTCGACTGCCATCGGGAGGATGAGCGTTTGATCCCGGGCCTCATCATCGTCGAGCCCGACTATCTGCTGGACATCTCCGCCATCGCCTCCTGCTTCGAGGACTACGGCCACCACCCTTTGCTCTTCACGCTCCACCGGCTGAAAGAACGGCAGAACAGCAAACACATCTTGCTCGGTAACTTCGCTGGGAGTGCCCTCGACGACCTTATCAACCATGCCCAATACCGTTTCGCCGACACGCTGCAACGCAATTTCCGCGAGAAGGCTATCGAGTACGCCTGCTGCCCCGACTTCGACCCCAGCGAGTTTAAAAAGCTTGCCGAGTCGCAAGTGAACAACATGCAGGCGGTCGTTGCCGAACTCTTTGGCAGATATAATAAGGAGAAGGCTATCCTCGAACCGAGTTTCATCTGCGAGAAATTGGGCATCCAGGGACGCGTCGACCTCATGACGACCGACCTGCGACTGCTTGTGGAGCAGAAATCGGGACAAAACTACTTCCTCAAGCGCCACACGCGCAACCGCTATGGTTCGCTTCATGTAGAGAAACACTATGTACAGGTGTTGCTCTACTTCGGCGTCTTGAGCTACAATTTCGGTCTCAGCCCAAAACATGCCGATATCTATCTGCTTTACTCAAAATACCCGCTGCCCGACGGTCTGATGCAAGTGGAGCCGCTAAGAAAGCTCCTACGCGAAGCACTGAAGTATCGCAACCAAGTGGTCGCTTTGGAGTATTGGATGGCATTCCACGGACTGGAGCGCATTCTCCCCCACCTCCACGTCTCTACGCTCAACACGGAGCACCTCGACGACTACTTCTTCCATGCATACCTACAACCTCAGATCGAGGCCGTTACTACGCCGCTACAAACGATGAAACCGCTCGAAAGAGCCTATTTCTGCCGTATGATGCGCTTTGTGATGCGGGAGCAGATCGTCGCCAAGGTTGGCGCACAGGAGGGTGTGGGTTCGGCAGGTGCCGACCTATGGAACATGCCACTGAGCATGAAGCGTGAGACAGGCAATATCTTTACCCGTCTGCGCATCGTTGACAAAAAATCGGATGGCACGGGAGGCTACGACACCCTCACGCTCCTTATCCCCAAACAAGAGGACGACTTCCTGCCTAACTTCCGACGGGGAGACATGGTCTATCTCTACACCTACGACCAAGACAAGGCTCCAGACGTGAGGGGTAGCATACTCCACAAGGGTACGCTCCAAGAGATCACACCCACCCAGCTCGTCGTCCATCTCAACGACGGACAACAGAACCCACATATCCTCCAAGTAGATGACGACAAGCGGTGGTACTGCCTTGAGCATGCGGGCAGCGACATCGGATCTACCTCGGCGATGGGCGGACTCTACACCTTTGTCACGGCACCTGAGGCACGCCGCGACGTACTACTCACGAAGCGACCTCCCATGGCAGACAAAACCCTGCGATTATCCCAAAGCTACAATAAAAACTACGATGAAATCGTGGAAAAAGCGAAGCAGGCGCAGGACTACTTCCTACTTGTAGGTCCTCCTGGCACGGGCAAGACCTCGATGGCGCTTCAGTATCTGGTGCGCGAACTGATCCTGCTGCCCACTCCCGAGAGCCCCACGGGTGGCAATGGGTTGTTGCTATCCTACACCCACCGCGCCGTGGACGAGATCTGCGGCATGCTTGTGGACAACGACATCGACTTCATCCGTTTGGGTAGCGCCTACAGCTGCGACCCACGATACCAGTCCCACCTACTGAGCGAGCGACTGACGGCACGGCCTACCCTGTCGGCTATCAAGGCGATCATCGACCAGACCTCCCTCGTCGTGGCTACGACGAGCACCCTTGCAGCCCGCCCCTTCCTCTTCCAGGTGAAGCACTTCGATGTGGCGATCGTCGATGAGGCAAGCCAGATCCTCGAGCCCAACCTCATGGGCATCCTCGGAGCTCACTGCAACGGACGCTGCTGCATCGACAAGTTTGTGTTGATTGGCGACCACAAGCAGTTGCCTGCTGTCGTGCAGCAGGATGCCGCCGAATCAGTCGTAGAGGAGCCCATCCTTCAGGAGATCCAGCTTACCGACTGCCGCCACTCGCTCTTCGAACGGCTTATCAATACGGAACGAGCAGCCAAAAGGACCGATTTCATCGGCATCCTGCGTCGCCAAGGGCGTATGCATCCAGAGATAGCCGACTTCCCCAACCGTCGGTTCTACGAGCGCGAAGACCTTCTCTGCGTCCCGCTGCCCCACCAGTTGGAGGACACCATCTACCCATCCGTGCCCTCCTCCGCTCAGCAGACCTTGTCGCCCCTGGGCCGTCTGCTCATGGAAAACCGTCGTCTCTTCTTCCCGTCCAAAAACTGTAGGCAGGCGGGAGTGAGCGAGAAAGTAAATACGGAGGAGGCACGCATCGTGGCACAACTGCTCAAGACGATCCACACGCTCTCCGGCACGAGTTTCGACCTGGCCAAAACCGTCGGTGTCATCGTGCCTTACCGCAATCAGATAGCGATGATACGGCAAGATATCAATCGTCTGGACATTCCCAGCCTCATCCCCATCAGCATCGACACCGTGGAGCGATACCAGGGGTCTCAGCGCGACATCATCATCTACTCCTTCACCGTCCAGAACCGCTACCAGCTCGACTTCCTCACTAGCAACTGCTTTGTGGAGGACGGCAAAGTGATCGACCGCAAACTCAACGTCGCCCTAACGCGGGCTCGAAAACAACTGATCATCACAGGCAACGAGGCCATCCTGCGTCAAAACGCCCTCTTCAAAGACCTCATCGACGACATGCCTCGCCATGAGATCTAAGTTTTCTCCTGTTTATTCTGTAGGTTTGACCACAGCTCGCCACTCCATAAACTGCTTGGTCACCTCCCCGTCATGATGGTCGAGGAAGAGGCTATGGCCCGTGTCGAGGGTGGCGATAACCTGCATGTCCTCTGCGTCGAGCTCGAAGTCAAACAGGCTCAGATTCTCCTGCATGCGCTGCTTGTGAACCGTCTTCGGGATGATGATCACGTCGTTCTGCAACAACCAGCGCAGCGCCACTTGAGCCGCCGTCTTGCCGTACTTCTCACCGATTTGGGTAAGGGTCGGATTGGAGAACAGTCCGTTGGCACCCTCTGCCAAAGGAGCCCACGCCATGAGACGCGTACCCAACTCGTCCATAAATCTGCGAGTCTCGCGCTGCTGGTCGAAGACATGCGTCTCCATCTGATTGACCATCGGTGCAATCTCCATGTTGGAGGCAAGGTCAACCAAATGGTCAGGGAAGAAATTGCTCACGCCGATGGCACGGAGCTTGCCGGCCTTGTAGGCCTTCTCCAAGTCACGATAGGCTCCATAGCGGTCGCAATAAGGCTGGTGAAGAAGCATGAGGTCGATGTGGTCCGTCTGCAGTTTGCGCAGACTATCGTCGATGCTCTTCATGGTCTGGCCCTCGCCATAATTAGAAGGCCACACCTTTGAAACAAGGAATAGATCATCACGGCTTATGCCGCTCTTTCTCCACCCACTGCCCACAGCCTCCTCATTGAGATAAGCCTGAGCCGTATCGATCATCCGATAGCCCACATTGATGGCATCCACCACCAGAGCCTCACACTCCTCAGGCTCCACCTGATAAACACCATATCCCACCTGTGGCATTTCCACGCCATTGCTTAACTTTATTGTTTCCATATTGTTCTGTTATTAGTTACTGTCAATTGCATAAAAGAAGCGCCCATTGCCTTCACCTGCAAAGGTATGCATTTTTCCGCAAACGACACATTGAGAGCTATCTGTTTCAGATATTTTTTACTAAAGTATCACTGTCATGGAATGGAATATCTTTGGAAAGGGCAATCGTCGCAGTACAGCATTGAGAATCAACCATCAATTGGCAGAAAGTTTGTTTCCTCCCGAGGTTGCAAAAATTTCTCCCCGAGAAACACAGTTTTTTACATGACGGTTACTTCGGTTACTTTCGGTCTTTTTGGGGGTCATCCGAAGAATACATGATTAGGCTTTGCACACGCCTCCGACAACCGAACGATCTACACCTTAGACCAAGGGTTAAGTCGATCACAGAAGAATATGCCACGATGATAGGTGCAAGCGCATTCACCGTTCTTTCATCGTCAACATTCGCTACATCGATTATAATAGTTCTTCTTGTTTTAAAATATCTTAATATCCCACTTTATGTTCAATGTGTATTTGGCTGAATGTGTCGAAAAGTGTAGCTTTGCATTGACGTTATGTGTCAGAAAGTGTAAACTCTCGACGTTGTCATGTGTCGAAAAGTGTGATGATCTGACTATTTTATGTGTCTAAAAGTGTAAAGATATGAAGAGAAAGGTATATACCAAGCTTGTGGAATGGAAGCATCAAGAGCTTCATAAGCCATTGATATTAAACGGAGTAAGACAATGTGGCAAGACTTATATTCTTAAAAAATTCGGTCAAGCAGAGTTTGATAGTCTGGCTTACGTAAGTTGCGATAGGAATGTAAACCTGCAAGCTATCTATGAAGGCGACTTCGATACGGCGAGAATCATTCGAGGATTAAGTGCCTTGACTGGCGTGGATATAGTCCCTGGTAAAACCCTTATATTCTTGGATGAGGTGCAAGCATTCCCGCAGGCTTTAGAGGCTTTGAAATATTTCTGTGAAGATGCTCCGGAGTATCATATTGTGGTGGCTGGTTCGCTGGTGGGGGTTGCCCTGCATGCAGGTGTGTCATTTTCCGTAGGCAAGGTTCAGACAATGCGTCTATTCCCTATGGATTTTGAAGAATTTCTTATGGCTATGGGAGAGGACCGGCTGCTCAAGCTGATGCACAGCAAGGATTATGCATTGATGAATGCGTTCCACGAAAAACTAAAAGACTATTTGCGTCAATACTATTACGTGGGCGGAATGCCTGAAGTTGTGAAGATGTATGTGGAAAACAAATTGCTCGGCCAAGTGCGCACTATTCAGAACGAAATTCTCTCCAATTATGCAAGCGACTTCTCCAAGCATGCTCCTGCACAGGAGGTGCCTCGCATAGATATGGTATGGCACTCCATACTCGGTCAGCTTTCGAAAGAGAATAAGAAGTTTGTCTATGGGGTATTGAAGAAGGGTGGCAGAGCCAAGGAGTTTGAGTTAGCCATACAGTGGTTAGTGGATGCCGGTTTGGTTTATAAAATAACTAAGGTGACAAAGCCTGAGTTGCCGTTGAAGTTTTATGAAGACTTGTCGGGATTCAAGTTGTATCTGTGCGATTGTGGACTGATGGGAGCTATGGCTGATACCGCAGCAAAGGATGTGTTGCTTGGAGATAACGTATTCACGGAGTATAAAGGAGCGTTCACTGAACAGTATGTCCTTCAGCAGTTGCTTGCATCGGGTATTACCCACATCTATTATTACAGTTCCGATACTTCTCGCATGGAAATGGATTTCCTTGTTCAGCGTGACGGGGCATTATTGCCTATAGAAGTAAAAGGCGGTACAAGCATCAAAGCCACCTCATTGCATAACTATCTTAAGGCGCACCCTGACATATCTGCCATCCGTTATTCTATGTTGCCTTATCGTCAACAAGAGAATATCTCCAACATGCCGCTTTATGGAGCCTTTCTGCGTTCATAATGTTGTGTGAAACCATTGCTGTTGCTCCCTCGTCTCTTTTCGTGCAAGCATCATAAAGTTGATGTTTTAGAAGACAATATTTGCATTTCTGATGCTCAATAATTAGGTTCTTCCGGAAAATGGAGTGACTCGACGTGGACACATAGAAGACAACTTGAGCAACTTTTACAACAAGTAACAACTCTTTCGGTAAGCCATGAGCAGAACTGAGCTTGCTCAAGTTATGCCATGGCGAGAAAGAGTGCCATGTAATGGAACAGCTTCGCGGGGACATCGCCTCTTCGAGGCCCATGCTGACCAAGGGTTGCTGCAAGGGAAACAACTATGAACAAAACCTATCACTCGATTTTTCGGATGAACCAAAATTACTCCATGATCGGAAAAAATCCTCCAAAAGGAATGAGCTTCTCAGATTTTATTTGTACTTTCGCCGTGTCATTCGAAGATTTTGCTATACCTGTTTTTGCAGCACTAAGGTAGGTAAGAATCCGACATGGCAAAAAGATTTGAGCAGCTTTTTGTTGCTCAGACACTTATAAAAAACACTAACTCACAGTGCTGCGAAAAATAGGATAATTATGATTGGAAGCATAATAGGTGATGTGGTTGGGAGCTTTTTTGAGGTCTGCAACACTAAAAGCAAGGATTTTGAATTGTTCTCATACCAGAACTCTTTTACTGATGATTCCGTTCTCACAATTGCGACTGCGGATTGGCTACTGAATGGTGGCTCCCCTGCTACGTACTACGCTGATTGGGGCAATGCATATCCTTCCGCAGGATATGGTGGAATGTTTCTCGATTGGCTATGGGCAATGGATCGCAAGGGGTATGCATCTCCATATAATAGTTGTGGCAACGGCAGCGCTATGAGAGTAGGTCCTGTTGGTTGGGCTTTTGAGACACTGGAAGAAACATTATCAGCTGCTAAAACTTCTGCCGAATGCACACACAATCATCCAGAAGGTATCAAAGGCGCACAAGCAGTTGCTATGGTTATATTTCTCGCAAGAAAAGGAACAAGTAAAGATGTCATAAAAGAAAAGATTGAATCGCACTTCAATTACGATTTATCTTTCACGATTGATGGAATACGCGACTCCTACGGTTGGAGTAGCCCATTTGGAAATGGCGTTTGGTGCCAAGCAAGTGTTCCACAAGCAATAGTTGCTTTCCTTGAAGGCACTGATTTTGAAGATTGCATTCGAAATGCAATTAGTATTGGAGGAGATAGCGATACTATAGGCTGTATTACAGGCTCTATGGCAGAAGCCTATTATGGCGTCCCTTCCAATATTAGGCAGACAGTACTGACCTATCTACCGGATGATTTCAAATCAATTATAGATAAATTTGAGAAGAAATATCAGAATATTGATTAACAATTCAAGGAATAATAGTAACCTATGCTATACACATTTTCATCAGCACACCTCGCTGCTATACGCGAGGTTCACAACAACCTTAGAACGCTGAGGCATTTAGTCCCCGTACTGGACAAAGATGGCGAACCGTATTATAGCGGCGGTGCGTCTTCCGTCGTGTTCAAGATGAAGGACGAGCAGACCGGGAAGTGCTATGCCCTCAAGTGTTTCACCGAGGAGCAGGAAGGACGCGCGGAGGCATACCGTCTGATAGAAGAGGAGTTGAAATTTGTCGATTCACCTTATATCACTTCTGTGAAATATTTGGAAAAGGAGCTCTTTGTCGATAGCGACAGTGAAGACAACGAGCATTCCGTGCTGCTGATGGATTGGATAGAGGGCAAAACTATGGAGGCATACATTAACGCCAACTACATGGACGGTCACGCTATGGCGATGCTCTACTACCAGTTCTGCAAGATGGTGGATTGGCTTCGTTCGCAGTCATTTGCGCATGGCGACATCAGGCTCGACAACATCATAGTGCGTCCCGATGGAACGCTCACCCTCGTTGACTACGACGACATGTTTGTGCCGGCTATGAAAGGACGGAAGTCCCCAACGATCAGCACAAAGAACTTCTCCCACCCCCTTCGCACCATAGACGACTTCGGCGAAACCACCGACGATTTTGCCTTGGTCTCCATTGCCCTCTCGCTCAAAGCCATTTCTCTTGACTCGTCTCTGCTTCAGAACTACGGAGCATCCGACCGTTTTCTTTTCGCCCCCACCGGATATTTTGACTTGAGCATGAGGAATGACTTTGCTCCCCTGCAAGATTTATTAAATGCCGTAGAGGATGAATTTGGCGTAAAATATAGCAAGGATTGGAAAAGATTGCTTAAAGCACCCCAAAATTTAGAAGGCGACTATTCTATCAGAGAAGGAGCGAAAGTGATTGAGAAAAAAGCTTTTTTCGAATGCAATTCTCTCAAAAGCGTTATCATTCCAAATAGTGTCACAATTATTGAGGAATGGGCTTTTCTAGGTTGTTATTCTCTTAGAAGCATCGATATTCCAGACAGCGTCACTAAAATGGGCGTTAGTGCTTTTAGACACTGCAATTCCCTCAAAAGCGTCAACATTTCAGGCGGTGTGACAAGTATTGGAGATAGCGCTTTTGCTAACTGCGAATCTCTCAAGACCATCAACATTCCAGACTCGGTGACAAGTATTAGAGATTACGCTTTTTCTGATTGCGGATCTCTTAAGAGCGTCAACATTCCAGACTCTGTGACAAGTATTGGAAACTACGCTTTTAGCAATTGTAGCGCTCTCAAAAGTATCAACATTCCTAATAGCATAACAAGGATTGAGGATAACGCTTTCTGCAATTGTAATTCCCTCAAAAGTATCACCATCCCAAATAGCGTAACAAATATTGAGCATGACGCTTTTTCTGGTTGCAGCTCTCTCATGAGCATCCACATTCCAGACTCGGTGACAAGTATTGGACATAACGCTTTTAAAGGTTGTATTTCCCTCAAAAACATCCACATTCCAGACTCGGCGACAAGTATTGGGAGTAACGCTTTTGAGGGATGCGTTTCCCTCAAAAGCATCAACATTCCGAATTCGGTGACAAGCATCGGAATGTGGACTTTTTACTATTGCAAGTCCCTCAAAAGCATCAACATCCCTGACTCTGTGACAACTATTGGGGATAAAGCTTTTAGTTATTGTGAATCCCTCTTAAACATCAACATTCCAAATGGCGTAACGAGTATTGGGGATAGCGCTTTCTCCGATTGCATTTCTCTTATAAGCATTACCATTCCAAGCAGTGTAATAGCCATTGGCATGAACCCTTTTTATGGATGCCCTGCTGATTTGAAGAACGAGTCCAAAGCCTTCATATATGAACACAATGTTTTATTTAACAAAGATAAGACAACACTTATTTCGTATAGAGCAAAAGAAGCGAACTACGTCATTCCTGACAGCGTGACAAGTATTGGAGAATGTGCTTTTTTAGAGTGCAATTCTCTCACAAGTATCATTATTCCAGACAGTGTAACAAGTATTGGGATGTGGGCTTTTGCTCTATGTAATTCCCTAACAAGTATCAACATTCCTGACTCTGTGACAACCATCGGGAATCATGCTTTTTACAATTGTAAATCCCTCACAAGCATCAACATTTCAAATGGCGTGATGAGTATTGGAGATAATGCCTTTGAGGGATGTGTTTCCCTCAAAAGCATCAACATTCCAGATTCTATAACAAGTATTGGGGACTATGCATTTGGGGAATGTGATTCCCTTTCCCCTCAAGTCAAATCCGACATCATTCAACGCTTTGGGGAAAATGCCTTTTAAACATAATAGTAATTGAATAGTAAGCGTGGTCTGTCACGCACCTTCGCAACTGGTGAACGGCAATACTCCGTTTTTCAAGCCGCTTTTAACCCAAATCGGTCATTAGGAAACGACCAAAACACTCGTTGAATTGCAGACTTTTTCCATCGCTTGAAACTCATGGAACGTAGAGGCAGTGGAATGAAGAAGATTATTGGCGAGTATAAGCATTTTGAGAACTTGGAAAATAATCATGCGCCAGAGTTTCGTTCCAATGCGACAGAATTTCATGTTACTCTATGGAACCTCAATTATGGGGCGGATGTCGTAAAAGAGGCAAATGATGACGTAAAAGATGTCGTAAAAGAGGCTCTTCCTTACCTTCTGCGAACAACAAGAGGCTGATCATGCAGATGGTGTTGAATCTGTTCATGTTGAAAAATCGCCAACTCCTTAACATGACCTGAGCAACGTGTTAAAGAATCCCGATTTTCTTAACATGACATGAATAACGTGTTGAGAAATCCCGATTTCTTTGACATGAAGTGCTGACGATAGACACGTAGAACATAAGAACAGAAGGTAAATGAGATATAAAGGCAAAAGTGTGGAAATAATAGGCAGCAAGACCTTGTTCGGCAAGGAAACGCTGTGGGTGCATGTGCTGGAAGACAACACCTTCATGCAGGTGCTGCGCACGGACTTGGTGGAGGATGATGTAAACACCGTCGGTTCGGGCATGGCATATGTGCGCTACGTCTCTATTGCGGCCAGAATAAAAGAGGAGACGGCGCAGAAACGACTGCTTTCCCCCTTACGAAAGTAGTCTGATACCATTGCCTCACCAGATACTTGTGCTGGAAAAAGTGATACAGGGCGTACAGACTCAAGTCAAATCCGACATCATTCAACGCTTTGGGGAAAATGTCTTTTAAACATAATAGTAATTGAGTCGTAAGCGTGGTCTGTCACGCACCTTCGCAACTGGTGAACGAAAAATCTCCGTTTTATTTCCTTGATGGCAAAAGCAAAGCATACGCAACTAGGGAAAGCACCTTGCTTGAAGTATACATAAAAGACAAAGCCACTTTGCAAAATAGCAAGCTATCATGCAAGAGAAAAACTGGGCACATAGTGGAATCATGACAATGACTTTTTCAAAAAAGCGAGGACAAACGTGAACTTTTTCTAATATTTGTTTGCCATTAAAAAAAATAGTCGTACCAATTTGTAATTGGACAACCATATCTCGTCCAGAATGTAATTGCAAGACGAGTTCTTGCCTACTACACGACGAGGCAGCTCACGCCGTTCAGAGTGTGGAAAATCGCAAGAGGCCTCTACACAGCATAATCCGCTGCATCCCCGTTCACTTCATGCTGAAAACGGAGGATATCCACCCACCCAAAACGGGGACATCCGTTCACTTTTCTGGCTCTTTAGTCTAATGGCGTTGCAAAATTAGTCATTTCTGTGGGTTTCTGTACTTTTTATGATGCTTTTTTGGCGCATGGAGGTCCCTTTCAACTCAAAGCGCACGCTTGTGTGCACCAACCGGTCGAGGATGGCGTCTGCCGCGGTGGTGTTTCCCTTCATCACGTCATACCAGTTACAACTCAACAAATAACCATATTTAAAGAACTGATAATTTTCTCACGTTCACCGCTGCATTTTGTAGAAAGGCGCAAAAGCGGAAGACCATAGTTTGAAAGGATATGATCTTTCATCAAGTCGCGCTGATGTTGTTCCGTCTCGTCATTGTGATAGGAGTAGCCGTCCGTCTCAATGGCAAGTACGGGCTGCTTGCTCACTCGGTTGATGATGAGAAAATCCAAATGTGTATTGTAGTTGGAAGCATACTTCAGTTCTTCTGCCGACATCATGGAAGTGTCTTTCACAACTTGACGCAAAGGAACATGGCACAGCACTTTCAAGAAATTATATGCGGCATCGGATGCCAATACTTCACCAATCAAGGAATAGGTCAAGTTCTCTGATACATACTCCGATATTTGCGGATGATTTTCAAGAAATGCCATTCGTTGCTCCGTATATTGTTCATAGAGATAGTCGAAGATGGAAGCCAACTTGCTCTCCGTCACCATGCAGTTGTTGTAGGCGATATAGTCGAGCAAGTCCATGATGTTACTGTGTTTCTTCTGTTCGTTTCCTGTCACAACAAGACAAAAACGCTTTTTCGCTCTCGATACAGCCACGTTCAACATCTTGGCATCATCGGCAAACTCCGAAATCTGGTTGTCTACCACACTCATGATGATGGTATCTTCTTCGCGACCTTGGTATTTATGTATCGTGCCAGCCTTCATGTTGTTCAGTTGACGGTTGAAAGCATCCACTTGATTATTGTAAGGCGTGACGATACCGATGCTTCCTACATCTGATAATATAGGTAGCACTTCTTCCTTCACAACATCAATCTCTCGTTGGTTGAAATTCCCAATGGCATGGTTGCCCTTGGCGGTCTTGAAAGCCGACAATACATTCTCCTCGTCTTTGTCTTCCGTCATAACCAACAGATTGCCACCATAGAATTTCTGGTTACAGAAATTGATGATACGTGGATGGCAACGGTAATGCTCCCGTAACATCGTCTCCGTCACATTGGGGATAACCCTCAGCACCGACTCCAAGAAACTATATTCAGCACAGTCATAACCATCTGCGATGTTATATGGCTTTAATATCTCTCTGAGCTTCATGCGGTCTTCTTCAGTTTCTACATTCGGCAATTGCTTTGTGTCGCCCACAATCACAGCATTCTTAGCACAGGTAAGTGCCAAAGTGCCTGTATCTGACGACACCTGCGATGCCTCGTCCATGATGAGATAGTCGTAAGGTGCATCTCCAAACATACACGATCTTGCTGAGAAAGTGGTACTGAGTACAACTGGGTATTGTTTTTGGAACTCGTCAGTTTGAAAGCGCAAGTTATCTGTGCCGGCAAAGACAGCTCTACCTTTCTTGTATTTGTCATGCAGTGACGCCTCCAACAATGTAAGCGAACAGTCCGTGAGTGTCTTTGTCAGATTCTTAGCATCGTATGTTCGTAATTGCTGTTCCTTGTCAGCTATCTCGGCAGCAAGTTCCTTGCAACGATTGACATAATAGAGAATTTGCAGCTCTATTATCAGCGGTTGCAGATTGGCGGTATCGAAACTGTGCCGTATGTGCCATTTGTATTTGCACATCAGTTTCATCCACCACAACTTGATGCGTTGGAATATGCCAAACTGCTTCACATCCACACCTTCTGCCATAGACTGCAGTTTCAGCCAAAGCCAGATAACACAAGACGATTTGGCACTACTATAGGAATCTTCACTATCCGAGAAGTCTTGTTCCAACTTAAAATGTTCCCATTCCAGTTCTACTGCTTGCAGTTCTTGACGCAATTCTGCCAACTTGTTTTGCAGGGCATACACTCTGTCAAGTTGATGGAGTGCGTCATGCAGTGTCCGTTTTGTCTTGATGCTATCTTGCAAAGGCAAGTTCCACTGTTCCAACTCCAATGGCAAGGTTGGTTGATTGGCTATGAAGTGCTCTTTGTTATCCTTGTTGCCCAAAGCCGCTGCGATAAAACCAACACCATATTTTTCCAACTTCTCCTGTACGTTAGTCGTGGCAGAATTGTTGTTCGACACCACCATTACAGTCTTCCCTTGTCTAACAATATTGGCTATTATGTTCAAGATTGTTTGCGTTTTACCTGTACCCGGAGGGCCTTGAATGACGCTAATCTGATGTTCAAAAGCATTGGACACGGCTATCTTTTGACTCGTATTGCAGCCGAATGGATATATCAAGTCAGAGTGGCTCAGTTTCTTTGGTTTGTTTTTTGCAGGATTGAGATAACAAGCGGCTGCCAAGTCATCGGCAATGAAATCCACCTTATTATATATACTAGACAAAAAACCATTTGGATGCTGTTCGTCCTTGCCCAAAGTGTTGATGGTTGCCACATTCTTCATATAGACAAACACATCCTTGCTCACAGCCTCTTGGAGACAAGATTGAGTAACAACAATTCTGCCAGCTGCATCATCCTGCACAAAACCATTGTTGTAGATGACCCTCCAACAGGAATGCCCATTATTATCAAATCTCCAAATTTCTCGGATGCCATTCTTCAATATGCCCTCCATCAGCACCTTGCATTGTGTCGGGTCTTTCCATTCTGGATTGCTGAGCCAAACCACCTTGTCACGCCCATAATTATAGGTGCGCCCGTTGTTTTTGAAACGCACGCTATATCCATTGCTGCCATTCCATTGTATGGCAGCAATCTGCAAAGTCTTCGGCTCTCCATTGAGCAATATGAAGTGTTTTGATAAGTCCATAATATTGCTATTAAATTACAACATATAAACAACAACTTTATTATTAAAACTTTTAATTATTGCTATTCCAAAAAGGAAGTCCTATCTTATTATTGTCAAAATTATCATCTACAACTATTGCAGATACATATCTTGCACGTGTAACTGCGACATATAACTTACATCGTGTATTATCGGGAAGTTGATTTTGATTGGATGAAAGAAACTTGGATATTATGCGGTTTGTTGGAAATATTAAGCATGAGTCAGCAGACGCACCTTTGGCATCACCATAGTTGCATATAACAGGACCAACTGTCTCCTTATGTTTTTCATAGTTGCATATAACAGAACCAACTGTCTCCTTATGTTTTTCATAGTTGCATATAACAGAACCAACTGTCTCCTTATGTTTTTTGTCCCATACAAGTACCAATGGCTCATACTGTGAAATATATGTAGGCACATCACTTCGCTTTATAAGGAACATACCTTTTTTGCCATGGAATTCATCTTGGCGTTTAATGCAATTTTCACATTGACATGGCATAGTTTTTGGAAAATCATCACCTATTACCAAGCTTGCAAAATCAGCAATTTCTTTGCCAAAACGATGCGAACAATTGAGTGTTGTATAATCAATATCTATTAAGCTTTGTCTTTTTTTATTGACCTCATTTTTGAGATATTCATCTATTCGACCTTTATATTTTTTCCATTTCACCCCAGGATTTGTAGAATAAGTCTTTTGTCTGAGATCTCCACACATTACAAAATGTAACTTCTTTATTTTCAATAGTACGGAAATTATGCTATAATCCCATGCAGATAAATCTTGTACTTCGTCAATCAGTATTGACGAAAAAATGTTTTCAAGCCGTCCCCAAAATAGATCTGTTCTTTTCGTGTAGCATTCATAAGCGAACTCACTAAGTTTATCTGAATATATGTGATTGCTATCAGCAAGGTATTTCTTCTTAATTTCGCCAACTTTATATGTTTTGAAATATCTTCCATTCTTCTTTATTGTTCCAGAATTTTCATTAACGAGCATTAGTCCTACTGTCTTGCAGCGTAAGTCTTCAATAACGGCTCCCATAAAAGGACGTATACAATAAGTCAACAAGAAATCAAACCATCCGCAAATCTTTATGTTGGATGGAACGAATCCTTGTTCCGCAATGAATCTATTTTTGATTTCTTGTTGGTTTTTCCGCGTATAGGTGATTATGGCAATCGACTTTTGATTATCATCTTTTGCCAAATCGCAGGCATGATGTACAAGAAATGTTGTTTTCCCTGCACCTGCCGCTGCTATATACAATTTGTTGTCGCTCATGTAATTTATTCTTTAGATACCCAATCGATGGCTTTAACTATATTTTCTGGGACTTTTAAATCAATATTGTCAATGCATTGAAGGAGTTTGTAACTCCATTCTGTCTTATTGTTCTCCATATAATTTACTAAATCTTCAACAGAATCATTGTCGCATTTCTTCTTTCGAAATAAATTCGACATTGATTGTAACTCTTTGGTATTGGCATTTACAAAACTCGGCTCCAAGGTTTTTAGATTTGTATTCGATTCAGCAAAGACCTCTATATTATCAGGAATATTTTCCAACCCCCTATGTTTGAGAAGAGCTTCAAAGGTATACCCATCATTGTCTGTTATTACGGCTACCTTTTTATGGAAATTTTTAAGTAGTTCTACATATTCCTTGAAAGCAACGCCACCGACTGCAATTAACTCAATGCCATCATTGAAAGGATGCTTTTTTTGATATTTTTTATAATAGTAATATGTAACCACCATTTCATCTGCGGGACCTTCAACAAGAATGACAGCCTTGCTAAGTATTAATCTCAATGTTGGATAGTGACATACCTTACTAAAGAATTTGTAACAAGAATCATCTTTGTTTAAAGCGTTCCTGGTCAAAGTATAATTTTTTCTTTCAAGCATAATCAAGTTAGAAAGATCCAGTTTGTTCGCAACAAAACTACTATGTGTCGTTATTAACACTTGTGTATTGCTTTCATCCAACAACCTCTCAATGTCGTTTAGCATTTCGTACATTTTTACATGAGAGAGATGTGTCTCAGGCTCTTCTATTATAACAACTTTGGGTCGGTTTTGCTTTTCTCCATTGCTCAATGCCAACAATGTTTTGAGATGACATATTTCTCCCGCCCCAGTTTGACTTACAGGTATGTTGTCAACAAAGGGACACATAATGTCTCGTTTCTCAATCTTTGATGTAACATCAACGGAAATGGACAAGCCTTGTTTCTTTTCCGCTATTTTTTCATTGATGCTGACTATTTCATCGTCTTCGTCGAATTTCTCTTTCAAATGCCTTAAACTGGTTTTTATAGCCGTCGTATCTTCTTCACCCAAATGCTTTTCAATTAACTGATTGATGTATTGATTGGAAGATGAACTGAAGTAAAGAGAAGTAGAGTCTACAATTTGTACAACAAACGGCATTTTGTAATGTACAACAGGCTGCTGTGAAAACCACATTCTTTCAATTTTATAATATTCGCATGGAATATTCAAATTGCTATTATTTTTTACCTCTTCATTGTATATTTCTGAATACGATTCATTAAAACATACTCTTAGGTACAAACCACTCTTATGCTCATGTAAAGAGTTGTTCTCACCAGACAATTCCCCAAGATTATCATCTGTGAAATACACTTCTATCAATATTTCGGGCAAAATATGATTTACCTTATATTCTTGGATGCTTTCTATGTTGAATATGTGTGGAGTTACCTCAAACTTGTTTAGACCGTATCCTAAGGCAAGAGATACGGCTTCCATCAGTGTGGATTTTCCTACGCCATTGTTTCCTACAATAATATTTTTGAACTTGTTGAACGCAATATTTGCATTTTTGATGCATTTGTAGTTTTTGATAACAACTCTTTCTATCATTCTTCAGTTTTGTTAATTGAAACATTAAAAGCCTTGCAACGCCTGTTCGTTTGATTGGAACGGCACAATGAGAAACGGTTGAACTTCTCGTAGATATCCAAGCCACGCCCCAGTGTGATAGTCCACCCCGTGTCCGTTTTTATCAGACGATCATGGTCTGCCTTAAAGTCGTAAGTGAACTCTATACCCATCGGCAATAACTCGTCGACCAAATCATTGAACGAGTCTATCACCTCAGCCACTTTCTCATCATCGTCATTTTGCGTGCTCAGATGAATTTTTATGGTGTCTTGCTGGGTTGACACATCTTTCACCATTTGTATGAAATCCACTAAATTGTCTATCTGATAAGGTTGGCGAATGAATGGGTCGGTTATACAGATTTCCTTTGCTGTTCGCAAATAATCACCAAACAAGTCTTTGTAAGTTACTCCACTCTGGTTTTCTCTTATGGAAATAGTCTTGGCAACAAGAGGTTTTATGCGAGGCCGAGAACCAGTCGTTCTTGTTTCGTGCTTATCTTCCTGTGCATCATTTTTATCCATATTCTGCCCTTCGTTATCCTCCGTCGTATGGGTTGACTTGTGCTCGATATTTTCAAGTGTTTCCACCTTTATGGTCTCGCCAGTTTTTAGCCATGTGTATTCAAACTTCGCTGGTTCCGCACAGAAAGTGCTGTCAATGATATACAGCTGGTCTTTAACTCGCTTGCGCCCTTCAGCAGCAAAGTCAATGATTTCCTTTGCTTCCTCATCCGTTATCTTACCATCAGGATAGATGAGTTTCATCATGCCAGAGAAAGTTTTACGGATGGCAAGGTGGTCGCGCTCAGAAAGCGACCCGTCGAACTTGGCATAATCATTCAGCAATGCCGTGCGATCATCATTGCGTAGAGCGTGTAACACAGCTGCAATGTAGTCTGTGATAAGACCATACCCCTTAGAGAAACTATTCTTTTTCAACATCTTGATTTCCCATCCTGGATTATACAGATGCATACGGTCAAGAAATGCACCCTTAATGAAGGAAGTAGGAATACTCTCAAACAGATGGCTGTTCTTCAGCATGTATGGCACAGTATGCTTAGTATTGCCCACAAAAGACATAGATGCACTTGCCTCATGTGTACCCTTACCACGATTGAACGACTTGTTGGCAAGATAGTTCTGCATGGTATCGATAAGCACAGCGTCCACGTTACGCCCCTTCTGCTGCTCAAATTCATCCCATGCCACAACATCCCAATAACCCACAAGTCCGAGAATTTCCTTGTTGCCTTGGATTTTCACGAACAAACGGGCAGAGGTTACGTCGCCTCCACTGACAAGCACACCGTATGGCGACAGTTCCTAACACATGAGACTTACCAGTTCCCTTTGGACCCAATTCCATGAAATTGAAGTTGTTCTCAACATGAGGGAGAAGACGAGCCAGCGTGATGAACTTCTCACGTCTGTTCATGGTCTCTGGATTAAGCCCCACAGTGTGTATCAGAAAGTCTATCCATTCATCGGTTGTGAAGTTCTTTCGTTGGTCGATATAGTCTTGCAGGTCGATGTTTGAAATCTGAATAGGTTTCAATGTCTGTATTTCCCATCTCACCTTGATGTTCTCGCCACTGATATAACCCAGTGTGATGATGCACCACACACCGTTGCCGCTCAACAACTTCGGGTTATGGCGCACATAGTCGGTACCGATAGGGACTCCTGACAAGCCAAGATTGGCAAAGGTTGCCTGATATTCATCATTCTTTTCATTCAGCACCACAGTAACCTTGTCGATAATACGGTGCTTGCCGCTCTCACGTATGAGTCCTTTTACAGATTCAGCTTCCGCACGGTGCACATAGTTGTTTTGGATAACCTGCTTCACCTTCTCTATGCCCTCGGTTATCACCTCCTCGTCATCGCTGGCGCAATACTGCCCTAGAAGGTATTCCAACACGTATGTAGGCACGGGAAGCCCTCCCTTCACAAGGAACGCCAAGTCTTTTCTGACGACCTTGCCTATGAAGCTATCCATTATTTTTTGTTGTAAATCCATAAACCTTGAAGACTGAATTAGAAACCAAAATCATTTTCTATCAACGTGTTGTTTGTCACATTCTCCTTTATTATAGGATTCAATTCATCTGTGGCATCAAACACTTTCAGTTGCAACACCTTGGCATCAACATTCTTATTGAGCGTGAGGTCCACCTGTATCTTTCTGTTGTCCAAAGACGGGTCTGTCTTGTCGAGAAGGATATCCTTGACTGGTGTTACCGGCACATCGTTATGATACAAGGCAACCCTTATGGGGCGTTCCTTCATGTCCATAGACACAGCCTCTGTTTGCAGCATCTTGAATCTCAAGCGTGAAGCTTGCATAGAAAGTCGTCTGTCGAGAATCATCACGCCCACCATTGGCTTATTGTCGTCTCTTTCCAGACGGCTTGTTATTACGGGGATTATCAGTTCCTGCAATGCCGCACCGCCATGAGTGAACATATAACCGCCCGAGGGAGCTGCAAATCGATTTGTACCCTTTGGCACAGCCACCATCACATCGTCAACATTCACCATGCCCGACACCTCGCTTAGTGGAAATTTAACCACGCCGCTAACTTCGTCTTTCGATTTAGTAAGATAATAACGTGTGCTGCGTTCAAGATAGTCCTCTTCGATTTTGTGCTTGTCCTTGTCGGCAAACATTATGTCGTTGAACAGGAAGCCGTGATCGCTTGTTACATAGACTTCCGTCACGCTGTAGGAGGCATGTATCGTGGGAATCATTCTTTTCAATTCGGTGATAGCATCCCTGCAACTGTTCACTATCTGTTTGGCATTGCCGTCATGTCCAGTCTTGTCAATGACATCGTGAAAGATATACACCAACGGATGCTTGAATATCTCATGGTTCTTCTCCAGGTTGTATTCCGCCACTGTTTCAAACGGCACACATACGGCTCCGTCACGATAGACCTGCAGATGCTCTGAGCGTTTCTGTGTCGTGTCGAGAATGTGGTCGTCCACAGCCATGCCTTGCTCTTCGCCCTTACCGTAAAGCTTCAGTTCACGATGCGGAAGCAACGATGGCTTAGAGTATTTGGTTTCAGATGGAAGCATGGCAATGGCTGGTTTCAGACTTGCAATATGCCTTGTTTTTGCCAGTTCGCCTATAAGCTCCTGTGCCAACTCGTATCTGAGTGCGTCACTCACAATCACTACTACTTTCTTATGTATGGACTTTATTTTCTCATCATAGAAATTGTATTGGCGCAACAAATGGACTTCGTCCATTCCTCCAGTTTCTTTCAGACATCTGGTCCACTCCAGATTAATTCGATTGCAAAGTTTGCTGTAGTTTTGGTCAAGACCACGTTTCACCTTCTGTACTGTGTCAAACAACTCGCTTGTTGGATCTATGCCAAAGTAAGTTTCGTTGGCCAGACGGTAGTATTGGTCTATAAAACAATAGTCCGATTCATATCTCATTACATACTCGTCGGCTGTGTTGAGCGTTAACGAACCGAGCGTGAGAGCCTTCTCGTAAAGCCTTGCCACGATGACTGCATAATCCATTACGGCAGTCATCATTGAGTTGGCGCTATGATTTAGCATCAAGTCCTCTATTCTGTTGATAACTTCCGCTGGTTCAGTTTCAATTTTCTCCTCCAAAAGAGTTTTAATGATCGGCACGCAAAGTGCTTCCGACAGATAATAGTAATTGGCATCCATGCCATACCAACGTATGATGTCAGCATCGCGCACTTCGCTGCCCAATTCATCGAAGAGTTCGGTGAGGGCTTCTGTTGTCTTTTCTTTACTAAGAGCCAACTCTAAGATACGGTTCATGTGCTGCAGGGCAACACTATCAGCGACCCTTAACTGCTTGTAGTCATCCGCAGCTATCGGAGCAAGGTTTTGCACTATGGCATTGTACTTGAAGACTTTCACAATCTGTGCCACCTTTTCTTTCCTATCATCATTATACGACACGCCAAAAGCCTCAGTAAGATGCTTGCCCAGAGCCTCCTGAGCATCCTTGCATCCTCGCAGTCTGACGTAAAAATCCTTTTGTTTACTGCTCTCTGATTTTCTGCCATACAAAAGCACTTTAAGGATGATGCTGTCCCAATCCAATATATTATGAGCACCCATAAAGTTACTTATGAAACCACGCACCATGATGTCGTGTGTTATGCTACCGTTCTGATAATACGGCATGAAGAAGCGCAACATCTTGTCCGACTGTAAAGAGATGACATTTCTCTCCACAAATCTTACCAATTGCCCGTCATTTGTAGGCAGCCCATATTGCTGCATGAATGCTGCATAATCTTGGCTATGATACTCCATATTAGCAGCAAGCACGTCCATAAGCGGGAACGAAGGCTGTAGCGATTTCTTTTTCAGCGGACTAAACTGATGACAATATATGACGACCTTGTCATATTGCCAGTCGTTGTCAAGTAGATATTTAGTAGTAAACCAATCTCCCTTGAAATCAACATACCGGTAGCCTGTTTTCCATTCTGCGCTTTCAAGCTCATCAATTAGCAAAGCGTTTATAGCGTCTTGGAAAATGAACAGAACTTTCAATTCTGGGTCACGGTCGAAATATTCGTATATTTTCTTCTGTAATACGTTCATGTCGTTTCTACTTCAATTTCTGTAATACATCGCCAAACTTAGCATAGTTCACTACTACGCCATCGTCAAGGTCGAAGGCTATCTGCTTGTCAGCCACTTCATGCAGACGATCATGATACTCTCGACATTCTGCTATTCGTTTGGTCAGGCGGTCAAGTTCACGGCGTTCTGATGTGCTGAGGTTGGCAGCATTTTCTTCCATTTCGTTTTGCTTCTGCACAAGCCACTCTATGTGTGGCAGCAGATACTTTGTGCGGATTTGCTCAGCTGTATAGGGTGTCATGCGATGCATGTAAGCAATGCACTGGAACGCACCCTTCTTTGAGCTGAAAAGCCAGTAGATGGGACGGTTCTGGTACATCTTCTTGTGGTATTTCCAGAAGTCCTTAACGAAGAAGTCATCAATACTCTTGCCAAGAGCAGCTTCAATGGTATTGAGGTTCTCCACCAGCCGCTCCTCGCCCAGCACAACTGCCAGCCATTTCTTGAAGCGCACCGTGGCATTGTCGGCAAAGTCTGTATTCGATGGCATTAACGGAATGATACCGTCATCGTCGATTTCAAAACGAAAGTTTGGCACAAGAGCTTCATACTCTTTCAATCCATCGCCTTGGTTGGCAAGGATTAGACCGGGCTTGTCGATGCTATAGCGCCCCATCATACAGCCAACGGCATAGCTGATGAATTGCTTCACGATTACATCATCGTGCCACACTATATGTTGAGTATTGTTATTGTCTGCCATAATAATACATTATTATTTATTATTCCCATCTTCTCGATGCTGCAATCTGAAGATTTCCTTTTGCTTTTCTATCTCTCTTGTCAACTCTTCTTTAGTTGGCAAAAAAGTGAGATACTTGGCCTGATAGATATGTTTGTTGTCATTCAAAATGGAGTACTGGGCCATATCTTTGCTGGTATCAGAGCAAAGAATAAGCCCTACTGTAGGATGGTCACCCTCAGTACATTTCAGTTTGTCGTACATTCTGACATACATATCCATCTGCCCTACGTCTTGATGTGTTATCTGCCCAATCTTCAAATCTACGAGCAAAAAGCATTTCAATATGTAATTGTAGAACACCAAGTCGATAAAGAAATCTCCCATATCTGTCCTAATGTGTTGCTGTCTTGCAACAAAGGCAAAGCCACGTCCCATCTCCATGATGAACTCCTGTATATGGTTGATAATGGCACTCTCCAACTTATTTTCGTTATAGGCACTATTTTGTGGTAGTCCTAGAAACTCTGCAACAACTGGATTCTTGATAAAATCAAATTTGTCTTTTTGAAAAGCCTTCGTTTTATCGACCATCTCATCAATCACTTTTTTTTGCAGGTTTGGTGGAGTCTGCATCAAGCGATAATAATATTGGGTGGATATGTTTCTTCCTAATGTGCGATAACTCCATTGGTTGTCAGCAGCAGCATTCATATACCAAACTCGTGCTTGTTTGTCATCAACACGCATCAAACGTTCATAGTGCATCCATGACAATTGTGGGCGAAGTTCAAACATTTCTGCATCAGATTCGGCAAGCAGTGGTTGCCGAATTGATGGTGTGCGTTTTTCAAATTCGGCAAGCAGTGGTTGCCGAATCTGAAAATTTGAAAATTGTTTGTAGAATTTTCGATAATTCTTGAGCGTGGTTTCCCCATATCCTTTACCGAAAGATTTTGTAAGCTCTTGCGAAGCTATGCTTATGATTCTCTTGCCATACTCTGCACGGTCTTTTCCTTTTTTGCTCTTGTAAGACGATACGTCTGCCTACCAACCAGTTACTGACAACAATCATCAAATTGGCAGTCTTATAAGTATGTTCCTTGGCTGTAGATATAATGTTGCGAACATCTTCTACGAAAGATGTTTCTTCTATAGTCAGCTCATATTTATCCTTGTCGGTAATTCTCTTGTCTGTCATCATTATTTTTTTATGAGTTCTCTTCTATACTTATTTCTCCCTGCTGCAGAATGGTGATTTCATTCAATGGAACATCAGAAGTCAGCTCGTCTTGCAAGCCATAGATGTCGATGAACTGGCGGTTGAGCTCTTCCTCGTTCTCGTGGAGCTGCTTGAACTTATGCTGCCACTTCTGCTTGTATTGCTCTATGCGCCATGCCAAGCTGTCGAGTTGTGGAGCTGTAGGGTCAATGCAGAGGCGTTCGCCAGTCTCTTTGTAGTGATCCTCTACAAAGATGTTGATGTTGTCCATGTAGGTCTGCTCGTCTACAGACAATAGTTCGTTGCACTGGAAATCCCAGGAGGTTTCGTGAGCGTCCCAGTCTTGCTTACTAATCTTAATACATTCTTTTACTCTTTTTTTATAATTATAGATTCCTTCTCTATTAAAGGTAAGGATAAAACATCTCCTGCAGTAGTGTTTATAGTAGGATTCATTAACCTAAGATAGCTGCATGCTATTTTAGTATTCAAAAAACCTAATAAATAGAAACTGCATTTATATTCCGTGTTAAATATAGTAGGCGACCCTGAGCTATAAATAAAATCTGAATGTTTAATGCTAAAAGCTGCATATTGTGATGAAATTAAATTCCATGTAATACCTTCTTTATTCCAATAACTAGAATTTAAAAGCCCACCATGGCTATTGTAAAAATCACGTGCTTTTTTTGACCAATCAACAACATCCCATTCTATGCCGAAATATTTTCTAACTCCGCCTGCATTTGAGTATTTCGCCCACCTTGTACTATTATGATCAATTTCCCAAAAATATCTGACGTATTTTTCATTCCCATGAGTCTTGTTTCTTCCACCAGAGAAATATCCATAAGTAACTATTCAGCAATAACACTCCTTTGAGTTTTTTGTCAACAATCCTGACAAAACAAGTAGGCGATAATATATTGAAAACCAATAAAATATTTACACTTTATTTTTGGATATCTCGGATATTTTTTGTATCTTTGTATCTATGAATAAGCAAGTTACGGATATATCGCAAGCCTTGAAAAGGCTGACATCTGAGATGCAGTCGATGCATGAAGCCATCGATGCGCTACATACGGAGAATGCGAATTTGCGCCGTAACGTGGAAAGGCTTCAAAAAGAGAACCGCAGCCTGCGCAAGCGGCTGGAAAAGTATGAGAAGCCCGACAAGAATTCAAACAACAGCAGCACTCCTCCCTCCAAGGAAAAAGATGAAAGCCGAAGTGATTCGGCGCACAAAATCCTTGCGAAAGAAGAGCGGCCTTAAACCCATGGGCGGCAGCCTGGGCACGAGGCACACAACAGAAATATGTAATCTAATATGGTTTTATTATCAAAAATTTCAGGTTTATTCACCCAATACCCAATCGGACATCCCGGAATCTTCTCAAAGTTCTTCTGCTCAACGTTAGGATAATAAATGCGATTACCATCCTCAGAATAAGGGAGTTCTGTAACATCCTTTGTGTATTCCTTGAAGTTGTATTTAAAGTCATGATTAGACAAGGTCTGCTTAAAGAGCATACGTAGATGGCTTTGCTCAAACTCCTGGAATGTACGTTCTACCAAACGGAAATAAGTACCAGAAGCATTTGCATTACTTGCATTCTTTATGACAGCAGATGATGCTCCGAAGTCTGCACCAAATACACCGCGGCTAAGATGAAGCAAAGACTCGATGCTTTGATTTTCAATAATTATTTTGCGCAATCCTTCGAATGTACTAAGGAACATCCATGATGGGGGTACTATAAAACCATACCTGCCATTTGTGGCAACATGTTGTCCTGCCATTTCTATAAATACAGTTGCGAGGTCAGCTTTTCCTTCCGCATAGTAGTCCTTCACATACTTGCTCAGCACCTCATCAAACCTTCCGCTGCCCATATACGGCGGATTCATACAAAGCGCGGCATATTTTTGGGTTAATGCAAGTATGATGCGCATATAAGGCATCAGCAGCAGAATAGACGAAGGCACAATCTCGCCAGTAGCCAACTGCTCCTCATACTCCTGGGTACGAACCATCACGACATTGCGGGTCTGCTCCGAAATATCGAACTTCATGATGCTGCCAAGCGTGTTGGCATGGTTCATCAAAAGGATGGCATCGGTGAGGTCCTTCACCATGTCAGCATTGCCACCCAACAGATAGTGAGGAAGCGTTTCTTTGAGATATTCCTCGGCATTGCAAGTGTCGTCATCGGCACCTATAGCCTCAGCTATAGGTCGCGGCATGTCGTAGACGCGCGGCATCACCTTGCCGTCGAGGAAACTATTGTCTTTTTGGCAAGCCTTCATCAAGAGGGCAAACGTGGCAAGCTGCTTGGCACGGGTGTCGAGGTCGATGCCAAGGATGTTTTTGCGGAGAATGCTGCCGATAGCCTGCGAGCGGCTGTAGCCTTCCTCTACATAAAGAGTATAGAGCAAGTCGAAACACTCGTTTAGAATGTGTCCCGAGCCACAGGCAAGGTCGGCAACGGTAAGTTCAGCGAGGTCGTCCACCTTAAGAGTCGCATTTCCTGAAGGCGTGTCAACCAAGTATTTCCACTCGTCCTTCGCCTCGCAATACGGATTGTTGTCGATATAGATGCGGCCAACGGTGTTCTCCACCATATACTTCACAATCCAGTTGGGCGTGAATATCTGCGTGGCGGGAGCAATCTCGTCGGCATCATACTTACCCTTCTTGGCAAAAGCCTCGTCCTTGCGGTCTGAGATATAGAACTGATAGAGCCAGCCGATCAGTTCGGCAGAGCGGAAATCATCGTCGGTGATGAATTCTGTGTCGTTAAGCATATTCACAAAGCCACCTTCCGCCAAGATATTCTGTGGCAGAAGCAACTCTGTGTAGTCGGCAATGGCTCCGAAGCACTTGTTGATGATAGGATTCTCATGGCAATAAGCCACTATCAGCAAGGCAAACTGCTCGTTGGTCTTGCTGTCGTCGTCAAGGAGAGCCATCAGCTTGTCATGCACGTCGGCTGCCATCTGAGGCATGCGTCCCTGGCGCGCCTCGCTCACAATGACTGGCACACGCACATCCTCGCTCTCATAAGTCAAGACAGGCGAAATGAAGCCCTGCTTCTGCATGATGCGGATAGCCATGAAGCGGTTGAACCATGTGTAGGCAGCCTCTTCAGCCACCTGCTTGATGCCACGAGCCTGTATGTTGTTGTAAAGCGACATCCAACGGCTGTAAAAGTCAGTCGTTACGGTGTCTCCCATAAACACGGCACCGCCCTCCATCTTCTGGGGCATTTCAGCGGGTATGCCAGTCTTCAGGTCGAAGCCTATAGCCTGCAAGCGGTTTTTCACGCCCTGCATCAATATATTTCGAGCCTCTACGGCGAAGCGTTTCAATCTGTTAGTATCCATCTTTATTGTTTTCCTTTTCTGCTATAATCTCTTCAGCCAAATACTGGTCGCTACGGCAATGCATATCAGCAACGCCCTTGTCTATAAGTTCGAAGAGTGGAGATGTATAAAACACGTCCATTGCAGCCTCTGTTTTAATATTCAATCGTTGCGCTATAATTTCTATGATACGCGCATATTTCATATCAAGTATGATACGGTTAGCCTCCATAAATGTTACGTTTAGAGTTCCTTACTTTCAATAAATGTGATGCATCTGTCTATTACAGACTGGTTAGTAAAACAAAGCTGGTGGTTTGGCTTTTCAAAGATAAGACGTTTCAATGCCTCTTCTTTGCTCATCTGATTCGAGAAGTACAGATCAAGCGTGTTGAACACTCTGTCATCTGCAATGCCACCACTTACCACATCATACTTTTTATATACATCTTCTCCCATACGGCAAGCAGCCACGAAATCAAGCCATTCTGCATTATAAGCCTCAAATTTTTTGATCTGCAAATCTGCTGTTGGCTTGTATTCATAAACATTTAGTATGCCTTTGCGGTTTCTCAAAATAAACCTTTGGGCATAACGCTCTGCCTGCGATTGCATGACAGTGGCATAAAAGCCCTTGCCAAAGTCCAAATTTTGACGAGAATGGTGCGTGTCAGGACGCTCCACTCTCATGTATGAAGCATGATATATCAGCATAACTTAACTCCTTTTTCTTGCAGAAAATCCAATACGTCATTTACCAAATATTGACGTCCAAATGTGTGCAGCACATCAAATGCCGGCACCAAATAGCCATCTATAACATTTAATCGCTTGAATAGGCCATATATTTCAGATGGGCTTTTATGTACTCTTTCAGCGACACTGCCTATGGTGAATGTTACAAATTCTAATATATTTTTCTCCATCACTTATCCTATAATAATGTCATTGTTGTCATTTATGTACTGCATAAGTTCGGCTTTCAACCCTGCCAAATAGATGTCCACATCAGCCTCCGAACGCATTGGCTTTGTGGTATGCGTATTGAGATGCACAATCTTGCGCATTCTTGGCTTGGGCTGAGGACCGGCGGGATTTGGTGTGCTGCCACCATTACCACCAGGTGTTGATGGTGGAGGCGCAGGAATGGCGCTGTTGATTTTCTTCATCTCCTCCTCCATGAAGTCGCGAGTGTCCGCATTGGCCTGCAACGCATAGAAGTTGGAGGTGCTCGTTTTCAGCGATATGGTAATGTCGCGCTTTGCAAACTTGTCACGTGGCACATTCACCTCGTTGGCATACTGTTCAAGTTCGTCGAACACCTTGTTGTAGTTCGCCTTTATCTTGTCAACGAGTTGGGTTTTGCACTCGCCCAACTGACCATTCAACGTGCGCATCATCTTCATGTAAGACGGCATCTTGTCCCACGGTTCCTCGTCGGTAAGTATGACACGTATGGTCTCTACAGTCTTTTGTTGTTGTTCGTCGGTGAGGAAAGCGAAGTTGTCACGATTGTCATCAATAAACTTGCGCACTTTCTCATAGTTGGGGAATTGGTCGTTATGGAACAAGTTGATGTTCTTGCAACGGTCGAAGAGTCGGCAAGCCTCGTCGCGTGCATCAATGATGGTTTGGAAGAACTTCAGATGATCGCGCTCCGTGAGCCAACTTTCCATCAAAGCGACAGCTTCATCGATGGTATGAACAAAGGGGCATCCGCTAAGCTCACGAGACAAAGCACGGTAGCGTTTAAGAAGCGTATTAAGCATACTATCGTCTGTCTCCTTGCAATTGCGGTACAGCTCGGTGCTGTCGTTGCTACCCTTCACCGACATTACGTTGAAAATATGCTTCCAAGCATCAATGAAGTCGTTCAACACCTCCTGCGAGATAGCTTTTGCTTTCTCCACCGTGAACTTGCTGGCATCACGCACGATGTTGCGCGCCGTATCCTCACGGCTCACGTTGGGATTGTTGTTATAGTTGAATGTATACAGATGGCGACGTACCAGTTCGTTGAGATAATAGATGGTGGCATAGTCTGACCATCCGTAAGGCACCTTCGAGAACTGGCGAACCACATCAGCCACCGTCACGTCGTGAGGCGAGCGGTCGAGCCAGTCCTTGATTTTCTTCTCCGGAGTGCTGAGCGGCATATTGGGCAGCGCAGGGTCTACTGGGCGCAGAATCTTTGCCGACAGGTCTGCTCCATTTTTCGGAGTCTCGCCACCGTTGACAAGCATAGCAAACGAATAGAGTGTCTCCATGTGGCAATTGAGCAATGCCTCGTAACGTTCGGATTTCTTGTCAGTTCCAATTTGCGAAGCCGAGAGCACCGCACCGCATGATATGACAGGACAGGTGTCGAGAATATGCTGGAACTGAGGTTTTATCTCCTTTTCGTATAGTTCCTTAGCACGTTGTTGGAATATCAATTTTGTACGCTGGCGTTCTTCACTTATTGCAGGTTCTTGTGCAAAACGCTGCACACGGCAATAATACAGGAAGTTGGCACGAAGTTCAGCATTGTCCTTCAGCTGCGGATAGAGAAAATAAATGAGATGGGTGCCCTGCGACGTGTTGTTAATGCTGAAAGCAAACTGCTCGACAGAGTCGGTACCAGCGGTTGTCACAAAATCAATGCAGATGTCGGCGTTATTGCTCAGATAGTTGCGTCCGTCGATGTTGATTCCCACATTGAACGAGCGTGTGGCAAACGTCTTCTTGTTGCTTGGATTTCCGAAATGACTAAAGAATATAGATTTCAGTTCATCGCTGTAAGTATTGCTGTCCACCTGCTGGTTCTTTATGAGTTGAGCCACCTTCGACTCTTCCTCAGTATAGAACTCATAGACCTCACTTCCTGTCTCGGTTTTCGTCTTGCGGATAACTGCCTTGGCAATCAAAAACGCCAACACGGTGCTTACCTCATGCTTGATGGCAGCCTTGCTCGCGTCCACTTTGGTCATGAGAAGCGTCACTATATTGTCTATTGTGGCCAAGAAGGAAGGTTTGTCAACATCCGAGAGGTTACATATCATAAAGAGTACATATACAACCCTACGATAGAATTCCTGTTTTTCTGGGTCGGCAATGTGTTCGAGCACCTGACGTGCATTGGCAATGGCACGCTGGCCAAGATGCTGCATGGAACCCTGGAACATGGCACCAAAGAAGCGGTCGAAAGAGATAAACTCGCCAACCTCCATATCAGCGGTTTCCTTTGCTATGGAGAAGGTGATGTTGATGAGTGAACGTTCATTGCCCTTCACCTGCTTGTCGACATAGTTCATGTTGACAAACGAGTCGAGCACCTTCATGATGAGCTGAAACTGATAGGGAACGAACGGATAGCAAGCAACGAAATCTTCCTTGCTTGTATATGCTTTGTACTGACTGGGCAATATGAACTGGGCATCGAGTTTCGCCTTGTCCTCATCGAACATTTTTCCAAGCGCAATCTCGACATCACCTTTCTTTTCAAGAATACGCTTTTGGGTGATATACTCTGGCGATGTGCCTTGCAGCGATGCACGCACCTCAAAACGTCCAAGAATCTTGCCAACCTCATCTTCTGGATTGCTGGCATTGCCACCCACATTGGTCACCACCTCTTCCAAGGTCTGCTGTGCCGTACACGCAATCCAGCAGTGCGACTCACAAACTTCATCGAGACGCTTTACCAGTGACTGAAGCTGAAGCAAGAGGTCACGGTGCTCGCCAATGAACTGGCTCACCTCATCAACGAAAAACAGGATGCGGAAGTTACGATTATGCTTAGTCTCTATAAACTCCTTCATTTCTGCAGCAAATGCTTCTACCGAAACATTCACCTCGTTGTTGAGAATACGGGTACGTATGACATCCGTTGAAAGCGTAGGGTCAACCTCTTTAGCCATTTGCAAGGCAAGGTCAAGACGACCTGCTGCAAAGCGCGAGATATTGCGCTCCCAATCATAACCCTTGCTCTTCACATATTCCTTGAACTGCTGGAACTTACCGTTGTCGTCAAGAGCCTTCTCAAGATACTGAGCAAGGGCAAGGTTAAACGAATTATAGCCACGCTGTGCATTAAACTGGTTCCAGAAAATGGTAGTGAACGCTGTTGTCTGATCAGCATTCACGTCATGTACGTCACCAATGTTGAACATTACCATTTCAACATCAGCTTGTGACACATACCACTTCTGCAACGACTTCAACTCAGAAACGGAAACACCTTCTTGCTCCAACTTGGATATGCCGTTTGCGTGACGCATGAGATCCTCTGTTGCCTCTATCAAGCGGATAAAAGCCATCTCACAACGCTCCTTGTTCTGTGATAGACAATAACTGGCATATTTCAGGAAGTGAGACTTACCTGAACCATAGTAACCGTTGATCCATATACCGATATGGCTACCTTGATTCACCTTGATGTTGGTAAGGATGTTGTAGAGATTGATGACAATCTCCTCAGTGAAGACATATTCATCGATCTCGGTCCGCACCGTCTCGTCTGTAAGGTCAGAAGCAGATACTGCCGGGTTTACCTTGCGGTCAAGCCCTTTTTCATACAAGTCCTTGAATTTCATACGTGATATATGGATTCTAATTATTAACTAATAATGTTGCACGATAGGTGTGCGAGTCTTTAAGAGTGTCAAAAAGAGAAAACGAGTTGCCCTCTTGATGACCTGGATAAAAGAGAATGATTTTGTAGCGCGACGTGTCGTTGTATTTCTCGTAGCGTGTGAGGAAAACGTTGGTGCGCAGATACGGGAACATCTTGCCTATGCCATGAATAAAGACGTAAGGATGCTTGTAGCCATTGTTGGAATTAATATGCTCGTCAATTTTCTGGCTTACAAAGCTGATAAAGCTATCAGAGTTGGCCTCTGTGGTCAGTTCGTTTGTTACCATGTCGGGATGTATCTTGTCTTCCTCAAAAGTATCATCCAACAACGACGCGTCGCCAAATTTCTCATTACTGAGATACTCACAGAACACCTTGAACAAATCGAGCACAAGAGCATCTACATAGTTTGTAGGGCGTTCAAGCTTTTCCTTAAACTCCTGAACCTGTCGGCGCATTGCGTACTCCTTGTTCGCAGGGTATTGGTATATGTAATAGTTGTAGAATATGTTGTCACTGTGTTCGTCTTGGAACTGTGGCGAGCACAGATATTCATACAATTCTGGTATAGTCATGCTCTTCATATCTTTTACAACTTGTTTTTAATATCATTTATTTCATAAGGATAGAGAAGACAGGCTTCCATGAACCACTCCTCACCACTACGGATATAATATGCAAACTCACTTGCGTCAAGCTTAATGGCTGTCAGTTCATTGGTCTTTTCATTAAGAAGTCCAGACTGACGGAGTATAGTAAGATAGGTACTACAGCATTTGTTCTTTGTCATGTCCGACCAACTGTCAACAAACTCATCATGGGCAGAAAGCTCATTAAGCTCCATCAGAAGATCCTCTTTCAGAAGTTTATGGTCTATGGAATTCCACTTTTTCGTTGTTACATTAAAATGAAAATCAAACACGAGCTTGTAGGTTTTCAATATCGCATAAAACAACCCGGCACGTCTTCCAGCTTCACTCATATTCGGCCAAGTTTGCCAAAAGTGAGCAGGCACAGCTGCATATCTACGCTTGAATTCCACTACAAAGCGTTTGCGCGATGCAATAGAATTGACCTGAAGAACTCTATTGTTCTCGATTTCATCCTTCAGTAGTGATTTTGAATTGGCATCCGTCAGCAAAGGAAGCATGCGCTGAAACTCATAAAAGAGGAACGTGCACCCCGTGATGGTTGTATATGGACTTTTTTTATTTTCCACCATTATATTCTCGTTATAAAATATCATTCCTCCTTAATGGACCACAGAAGATCTTTCGTATCAACTTGCAGCACCTTTGCTATTTCCACCAATGTTTCAAGTGATGGTTGTGCCCGGTTGGTACACCATTTCGAGATAGTGGCCTCACCTTTATCAAGTTGTTCGGCAAGGCATCTGTTTGTTCGTTGTTGTTCTGCCAAAACGACCTTGATTCTGTTTAATCCTTTACTATTAGCCATATTACTATACTTTTATCGGTTCAAATATAATACATTCCCATGCAAATAACGAAACGCACCCAATAAAATTGCGTTTTTAGGCAAAATATTTTCTTGATATGTGCAATCTTTAATCCTTATAACAGATAGGTTAGCGGACCCTATATATGGAGAGCTTTCAGCAATTCTCCTCGGTAGCTAAAGTGCCAAACTGAAATGGTGATTAATATGCTGTCATCTTCCGAAACATTTTCTGACATACTTCGGCAAATATACTAAATATTACCCAAAGGTAAGTTACCCCAGGGTAACATTTAGTGATTGTTAGCATTCCATATCAGTCCTACTATAAACCACAAGAAACAGCTAAGATGATGGGTGGGGAATCTACCCATGAAGCAAATAGTAAGAAAACTTTTTTGACTATACTGTCATAATACTTTACTAACAAACTTATTTTGAGTCACGTATCGCGGCTACAGACAGAGCCTGAGAATAGTAAACTAATTGCTGAAAGAAAATACGGCGAAGGCGTGGAGAATAACAACATTGAGGGCTTGGTGCTTGATTTTGGGCTATGTTAAATGGATACGGAGAAAAAGTTAATGGGCCGTTAATTCATGCTAATCAACTTGCATTCGGCTAAACGGAAGGTTATCTTTGTATAGTTGCTCCACTATGGCAATTTGCACCCCAGCCACCTTTGCACGAGAGGCAGGACGCAACGGAACAAAAGAATGTAAAATATAATACACCAAAATAATAATGAAAAAAGTTAAGTTTCTTATCAATTTTCCCTGTTGGGTATCGGGAAATATCGTTCTCGTATCGACCACGTATCGATCCCGTATCAATCCCGTATCAATCCCGTATCAATCCCGTATCGTTCTCGTATCATCCTCCTATCGTTCTCCTATCGTTCTCGCTTCCGGAAGCGGAAACAATACGGAAACAATACGAAGCCGATATACCTTGGAAGGGAGGACGATATGAGGATGAGGCTTAGCGGATACTTGGAGGTAGGGCTCCTAAGGTCAAAAACACTGTGTTGACGGTGCGCGAAGAATGCCTTTTGAAGGGTTTTCCAACAATACGACAGGAATTTACCCCCCCCCATTTAAAATCACTCACAAATATTTTGCGACAAGAAACAATCTGCGTACCTTTGCAGCGATTTTATTTTTTAATTTAGCGTCTATGAAAAAGATTTTTGTTTGCAGCCTGGCCTTTTTGTTAGGGTCAAGTGGCGCAATGGCGCAGAGTGTAAGCGACCGAGTCGAGCTCAACGAGAAAGAAAGCGTTGGCATGACCCTGTCCCGCTTCTCACCTGTAAAGCCAAAAAGTGAGGATGCAAACGCCTTGTTGCGTTATCCGATGTTGCGTTTGGTGCGACAAGACGAACCAACGAAGCCAAGCATTCCTTATGCGGAGCGTACATTCACGGAGCGCAAGGCCCAGCACGCCGCCCCCAACCAAGTGGGCGACATCATGCGTGCCGCAGCAGGGCGTGAGCTTTGGGGAAACATCACTTACAGCAATGCGTGGGAATCCTACGACTACAGGGGATTCTACACTTTCGACTCCAGTGTAAACCCATTGCAGATGCAGATGCTGGGTACGAACGGCAGCTTCTACATGGAGGGAAATGGTGGAGCAGTCTTCCAGGATGGGATCCTCTACGTGGTGCGCTATGCCACCTATGGAAGTTACTTCTTCATCTACATCAACACCTACGACCCCGAGACCTTCGTCCAGATGGGTAGCACTTCGACCGAGGACGTGACCTTTGTTGCTCTCGAGACTGCCACCAATCCTGCAACGGGCAAGACGTACGGCGTGTTCTACAACAGCGATGCGACGGGCTTTGTTCTTGGAACAGTCGATTACACCACCATGACTCGCAAGGATTTCGGCGCTCTGGAGCACCCCTACGTCGCATTGGGCGTGACCAAGGACGACGTGATCTATGGTGTGGCAACCGATGGCAACCTTTATCGCATCGACCAGAGCACCTGCGAGGAAACCCTGATCGGCAGCACTGGCGTGGAGCTTCTGCTGAGCGACGGCGGTCACTACGGCCAAAGTGGCGAGATCGACACGAAGACGGGCGTTTTCTACTGGGCTTGTAAGGACGCCCAAAAGAACGCTGCCCTCTACACGGTTGATCTGCAGACGGGTGCGGCTACGAAGCTGGCCGACTTCCCGGGACAGGAGACGGTCTATGGCCTCTATGTGCCTCCCGCTCCTGCAGAAGACGGCGCCCCTGCAGCGGTCGAAAACCTAAATGCATCCTTCACGGACAACTCGCTTGTAGGTAAGGTGGCGTTCACAGCCCCAACAGCCACCTATGCTGGAGGCACGCTCAGCGGTCAGCTTTCCTACTATGTCATGGTAGGCAATGATACGCTGGCTACAGGCAAGACCTATCCTGGCGCATTTGTACGCGAGACGGTGACTGTGCCAGAGGGCGTGACCACCTTCCGCGTCACGATAGCCAACGAGGTTGGATCAAGTCCCGAGAACAAGGTCAAAGTCTATGTGGGCAACGATGAGCCTACACAAGTCAAGGACGTCAACCTCGCCATCGACCCTGAGACAGGTGTGGCCAAACTGACGTGGAGCCCTGTCACGACGGGCATCAACGGCGGCTATATCGGCAACATCACCTACAATGTGGTACGCTATCCAGACTCCACGACGGTGGCAACGGGACTTGCGGCTACCGAGTTTACCGAGACTTTCTCTGCCGAGGAGCCACTACAGACATATAGCTACGGAGTAGCCGCCGTCAACGACACGCAGACGGGCGTGGCTGGCATCTCCAACAAGAGTGTGTTTGGTGCTGCCATCGTGCCTCCCTACAGCGAGCCGCTCGACAACGAAGGTGCCCTCGAACTCTACACCATCATCGACAACAACGAGGATGGATCGACATGGGAGTTTAACGAGAAAGAGGGTGCCGCGTCATATAAGTATAGCCGCGTCAACGATGGCGACGACTGGCTTATCACACCAGCCATCCAACTGAAGGGCGGCAAGCTCTACTCCGTTTCGTTCGAGACCTGTGGCTACGGCTATACCTACCACGAGCGCATCGAGGTGAAGTATGGCAACCAGCCTACAGTAGCAGGCATGACCCATCAGCTCTTGGACTCTACGGATATCATGTCGCCCAACTACACGAAGTTTACACGCGAGATAGCAGCCGACACCGACCAGAAGGTCTATGTGGGCTTCCACGCCATTAGTCCTGCCGACGAGTTCCGCCTCTATCTGAAAAACGTAGAGGTGTACGAAGGCCTCTCCCTCACCCTGGCCGACTCTGTGCAGCAGTTGAGCCTTGTCCCTGCCGAGAAGGGCGAGTTGCGCGTAGATGGCAGCTTCAAGACACCGAGTCTGACCCTGGGCGGCGACACCTTGGGCAACAAACTGACCAAGGTAGAGGTGTTGCGCAACGGCAAACTGCTTCAGACCTACGAGGCGCCTGACACAGCCAGCGTACTGACGTTCACCGACGACCAGCCCGTCAACGGCTTCAACAACTATGTGGTGAAGGTTTATACTGCCGAGGGCGAGGGACGTCCCGCCCACGCCCAGGTCTATGTCGGCGTTGACACGCCGAAGTATCCGAAGCGTCCGAAACTGACAGACCAGAGCAACAGCATCCACATGGCATGGAAGGCCGTGGGCAATACTGGCGCCAATGGCGGTTATGTGAACACAGACAAGGTCTGGTATCGGATTTACGACGTGGACCAAAGCAACAACGACATGGTTGCCGAACTGAGAGACAGCGTCCAGGGCACGAGTTACGACATCGACTACGACACCAACGCTGGCGAACAGAAGGCGATCCAGTTTGGCCTTTCCGCTTCCAATTCTGCTGGCAATAGTCTCATCGTGGGTTCTGACCCGCTGATCGTTGGCCAGGCTTACACGCTGCCGTTCCGCGAGAGCCTTGCCCAATGTGCCGTCTCCAACTTCTGGTGGGGTGACCGAACGGGCAACTCTGCCTTCACCCTCTCCAATGAGAACGCTTCCGACGGTGACGGCGGATGCTTCGCCCTCAACACTGCAGCACCGCAGGAGACTGCTTGGATCAACAGTGGAAAGATCGCTTTGGGCGGCGTAGCCAACCCGAAACTCTACTTCAGCCACTATGCCGACACGCGCTCAGACATGAAACTGACCATAGAGGTTCAGAAACCGGACGGCACGGTGGACAGTCTCTATACATTTGACTACAAGACACTCACTCAGGACGACGACAACGAGTGGCGCAGAGAGTCGGTATCGCTCAAGGAGTATGCCTCCCTGCCGTACGTCATCGTGCGCTTCAGAGGCGAAATCGGTGTCAAGGCCTATTCGCTGTACCTGGACGACATCGTAGTGGAGAACATTTTCGTCAATGACCTCAAGGCCGAGATCATCACTCCGGGTCAACTTCGCAAGAACAAGACGAGCAAGGTGAGCATCAAGGTGACCAACAAGGGTGATAAACCTGCGAACCGCTACACGGCTGCTTTGTATGCAAATGGTGAGGAAGTAGATGCGGAAACTGTGGAGGATGTGCTGAATCCGCTGCAAAGCCGTACTTTCACCTTCGACTACACGCCCAGCCTCTTTGATGAGGGCGAGACGGTTGAGCTGAAGGCTGTGGCAGAATTTGACGACGATGACTACACGGATGACAACGAGGTCAGCGCCGTCGTCAAGGTCCTTACGCCCGACCAGGCCAAACCCGAGAATGTGTCGGCCGAGGCTGTCGGTGCTGGCACGGGACAGGTGAATGTTGCATGGGCGCAGCCCAATGACGAGTCGGCCTCCGTCACTGACGATATGGAGAGCTATACTTCATGGAGCGTCGATGACTTCGGTTTCTGGAATAGCGTCTATGGCGAGCCTAAGGGCGGCGCAGGCCAAATCTACTCTTCTGTTCCCTATCCCCACCAGGGCGAGAAGTTTGGCTTTATGGTCTTCGACCCAAGAGACTGGTCGTGGGAGTTGACAGACAAGAACCCATCGCTGAAGCCGCATTCGGGCAAGAAGTATCTGGCTTCGTTCTACAATTATACGGAGGAAGCCGGAAGCGTGGAATTCTATGACAGCAACGACTGGCTTGTCAGTCCTACCCTCTCGGGAGAGGCACAGACCATTTCGTTCTGGGTGAACAACGTCAAGGCAGGCGATTCTGACAACGTGGAGAAGTTTGAGCTTCTTTACTCCGTGGCAGGCAACGACACAACCGAGTTTGTCAAGCTGGGTGACACCTACACCGTCTCTGGTGGCGAGTGGCAGCAGATCACCGCCAGTCTCCCCGCAGGTGCTACGCATTTCGCCATCCGCCATTGCACCGACTCCAAACACTCCTTCGTGTTCATGGTCGACGACGTATGCTATGTAGGTGGTAGCGGAGTTCTGAAAGGCTACAACGTCTATCGTGACCAAACACTGGTAGCTACTTTGGAGCCGACCCAGACGACCTTTACGGATAGCAAGGTGCCCGATGGCACACACACCTATGCCGTCACAGCGCTCTACGCCGAAGGCGAGTCTGCTCCCGCATTCTCGCAGCGTGTCACTACGGCCATCAGCTCTCTCGCCGTGGAGGACGGAAAACCGTTCGACGCTTATACGGTCGATGGCAAGTTGGTGGGCCGCAACCTCACTTCGCTGAAGCAGTTGAAGAAAGGCACCTACGTCATCAATGACAAGACGGTGGTTGTGAAATAACACGTTTTCGTCTTTGTAGATTCTTAAAAAGAGGCCAGGAGCAAAAACTCCTGACCTCTTTTCTTTCATATTTTTATTTGGTTTTATTTGATGATGCCATTGTCCGTATCGCGGAGGTTGATGCGCTTTTCGGCGGACTTGTGCTTGCTGCCACGGCTGAGGCGCCACGAGATGTTGATCGAGACTTGGTTGCCATTGCCGTTGGAATAGCCGATGGTGTGCTTGTAGAGGTCGCGGTTGAGGAGCTCGTTCTCATACGCTTTGTAGTGGCTATCGAAGAGGTTGGCCCACGACAATGAGAATTGCCAGTCGCGCCATGTGTAGGATGCCGTCAGCACGGAGTAGGAACCGTTGTAGCCCTTCGATTCGCCCTCGAAGAATCGGTTGCCATTGTCGATATAGCCCTGTAGGGTGAAGGGGCCGAGATAGGCCGTGATGCTGCCCACATAAAACCACGAGGTGTAGAGATGCGTATAGTCTTGACCGTAATTGAAGCATCTGAACAGTCCGCCATTGGCAGCAACCTGGAGTTTCTCGGGCACGAGCCAATAGCCTGCGTAAGCCATCATGTGCAACGCGTCAATCTCCTTTTGGTTGATCTGGGTATAGACGAATTGATTGTCATCGGTCCGATGGTAGTGGGCCATGTTGGGTTTGACACATTGCTTGAAATAAGCGTCTATGAAAGTCTGCAAACGATTCGTGTTGTACGACAACTGTAGTCGGTGCTCCCTGTCGCGCGAAGGTTTCAGGTCGGGATTGCCCACCGTCCACTCCATGCTATTGGTGCGAACCATGGCGTCGCTTGTCATCGCTATGCGAGACACTCTGTCCTGTTGCTGATAGGTGTAGCTCAACTGCAAGCCATGGGTGATGTTGTACGCCAGCGACACCTTGGGACGGAAAGTCCAGAAGTGGTACCGATGGTCATTCTGGGTGTAATGGATATAGCTTGCACCCGACCCCAGCGCGTAGCGCAGTTGGCCAAGCATGCCCTTGATTTCGGCAAAGGCATACAGGCGGTTGTTGTTCGTCCGCGTCAAAGAGGAGGCGTCGCCCAGGTAGTCGTTCTTGGTGTATTTGGCACTATAGTTCAGGCCCGTCGAGACCGTGAAAGGCCTCAGCCGGTTCTCATAGATGACCTCCGTGAGCAGGGAAGCCGTTTTGCCATCCACATCATACTGGTAGGGAGACCCCTCGTCATAGAAACTACTGGTCTGCGTGGAGATATAGGTGCCTACAGCATTGGCGGTAAGCGACTGGCGCGGGGAGATCTGGCGGAAGAAATAAAGGTCCAATACTGGCGAATGACTCTTGTCGTCATCCCGACTCGTAGCCCTATAGTGGCGTGTGCCATCCATGATATCCTTGATGCGATAGTTGTCTGGGGCATTGCTGAGCGATCCGGCCAAAGAAGCCTGAAAGACGGTGGCGGTAGAGTCGGCCCAGTTGTAGGTGAGTTTGGCGTCCTGCCCCATCGTCTTGCGCAGCGTCTCCACATCGTTTCGCTCGATGGTATAGAGACTGCCATCGGCCAAGGTATATCTCGCCAACTGCATGCTCTTGCCGCCCCGGGTCCGATACCCACTCATACCATACGAAAGCGACCATTCGCTCTTGCCACGGTTCCACTTGCCGTACACCATGCCATCACCCTGCAAGGTGGTAAGCGACGCGGTCAGGTCTGTGCCGACCGTATAGCCACTCTCACTTCTGCGCGTAACGATATCGACAACATAGGCTATACCCTCGCCATAACGGACTCCCGGATTGTTGACGAAGTCGATCTTCACGACGTCCTTCGGATCGAGCGCCAGCATCTCCTGCTTGCCCACCACGACACCATTGACTCTCAGTTGCACCTCTCCCCTGTTGTCAATAGCCGTGACGGCATGGTTGACATGGTCGATGCGAAGGTTGGCAAGCGAGAGCTTCTCGAGGATGCTGAAGCCATTGTTGGAACCCTGCTTCTGTGCGTTGGTAGGATAGATGAGCAAGCCGTCAGCCTTGTTGACCACCTTGGCCGCTTGGACTGTCACCTCGTCGAGCGTGAAGGTTTTGTTCACATCCTGCGCATGACTACAGAGGGCAGAGGACAGGAACAGGGAAAGGGAAATCAATCGTTTCATTTTGTACCAGTTTTGAATGATGGCACAAAATTACGGCCCTATCCCGAGAAGGCCAATTTATTTGTCTGACATTTCCCTGACAATCGACTGTCAGAAACCTAACTACCTGTGTTTCAAACTATAGCTCTTTCCCCTATCCGATTCTATCTTGAGCGAGCTATGGGCCTCTATGATCGGTTTGATGCGTCGAATGAGCGTGTAGAGCGTGTCGCTGGCATCCGGCTTCTTGGGCCATAGTCGATTGCAAATCTCCTGCTTCGACAGGGTATGCGTATCTGAGGTCATAAACATTTCGAGTAGGGCGTGCTGCATGGGCGTGAGATGAATCTGATCGCCCGAAAGCGTCATGAAATGGTCGTCATGATACACAAGTCCCCCATAGGACAAACCCGGGACGACCAGCGACGGTTTGTTTCTCCTCGTGTACCACCAGCTACCCAAGAGCCACAACACGCCAACCATGAAGAGCGACGCCGATCCCCTTTGGTCGGACATCATGAATATCGAAGCAAAACTGCAGTTAGCCTCCGCCACCAGCCGCGTCTCCAAGCGTCCGTCCCTGCGCACGGTACGCAGGGCGATGCCTGCCGTGTCCTTCAACTCGGCAATGGTGAGATAGCTACGGTAGCAGCGGATGGTGTCGGTAGTGATCGCCTGGTTGGGCATTTTCACAAGGACCTGCTCCAAAGCCTGGTTGACATCCTGCGCAATCCTGTTCTCTGTATTGCGATAGCTATTCATGCCCGAGCACAAGGCACAGAGCATGAGAAAGCTAAACACGATATATGGAAGTCCCTTCATGATTTACAATATAAAAAGCACAAGCTATGTTGTCGATACTATAGCAAGGAGGTGACCTCGACGGTCGGACTTCCCGCTCTCACGTCCTCGTCGGCAAAGGAGATGGTGACGACCCGCTCCTCATGAGGCATGAGGTGGAAATAGTTGTCGCCATAGACCACGGGGAGAATCTGGTCGCCATCACTATCCTTGAGGTTCAGGCGCAACATCAGGGCCGGCGTGTCCGCTAGGTTGGTGACCTTGACCGTGCCCCTCCATTCGTCTCCCTCACGATGCAAAGACGGCGTGACAGCAACGCGCGCTGGAGGAAGCGAACGCAAAGCCTGGAAGCAGCCCTCCTTCTGCGAGAGCACATAGTCGTTGCGCGAGACGATCTCATCGCCCTGACGCAACGAGAGGCGCAGGAAGAAGACCTCGGGAGGCGTCGTCAAACTGTCGGTACGCTGCGGGAGGACGACAGGGAAGACGTCTGCCCGACTGGCGGAAGCCACCGCCAACGACTGACTATCGGATCGGACGATACGACCCGTCTGGTCGTACAAGGAGTAGGAGACCTCCAGCGCGGGGGCGTCCTTGCCACAATGGTTGACGACCTCGACACGCTGGGCGACGGGATTGTAGAGGACATGGAGCGGTTCACAAGCCTTCTTCACACCGAAATAGCCCGCCGTAGGGTCGAAATAGTAGTCGTAGGTCTGCCACACCATCGAGGGCCACGTCGGGTGGCTCATCCACATGAGAAGGCCCATGCCCTGCTGCGAGGTAGCGGCCTCGAACATGGCGCGATGACCATCATAATTGAGCCATTGGGCCCAAGCCGAATACTGTTCCATCGAGGTGGGACGACCCAAGCAGCGCTCCATCTTCTCATTGAAGGCGGCACCACGCTGAGCGCCCAGCATCGTGAAGTCGTGCTGACCCCACGCCTCGCCTTGCGGCCACAGTTGGCCGGGCGGCAGCATCCGTCGCAGGCTCTCGGGATTGGGCACACAGGGCACACCCTGCTCCGAGTGGAGCTTGGAGGAAGTATGGGAGAAATAATAGCTGACGGGCATGAGCGTATAGGGACCATGACCCGAGACGCCGTCGTCGGCAGAACTGGAGATATAACCCAGTTGCGGGTGGAGCGCAGCCACACTCTGGCGCAGCCCTTGGTCGAGGACCTCGGGCGGGTAGCCCTCGTTGCGACCACAGTAGAGAGCCAGAGAAGGATGGCGGCGGATACGAGAGATGAAGTCGCGGGCGTTGTCCATGAACATCTCGTTGTCGGCAGGGTCGGGGCCGTCCCACGGATTGGCGAGCCAGAAGTCCTGCCAGACCATCAGTCCATAGCGGTCGCAGGCCTCGAAGAAGGCCTCAGCTCCCGTCTGTCCCACCCAGTTGCGTATCATCGTCATATTCATGTCGCGATGGTAGCGGACGGCAGCATCGAACTCACGCGCCCGATAGTTGAGATTGGTCTCCGAGAAGCCCCAGTTGCCTCCCATCACCATGATGCGCTGGTGGTTGACAAAGATCTTCAGGGCCGTGTCCATATCCTCGTAGGCCACCTCGCGGATGCCCGCCTTGTAGCGCACCTCGTCGCCTGCGGCAGAGAATCCCGCATCATAAAGATACGGTTCACCATAACCATTGGGCCACCAGAGGCGCATCGGCTGACGGCGGAGCTGGGGGAAGTTGTCGGGACTGAAAGCCACGTCGCGGCTTTCCTGCGGGGCAAGCCTCACGGGCTGCTCAAAGCGGATCGATCCGATCCATCCGCTCACCGTCGTTGTGACGGCACGGGAGGTATTGTTGGTGACACGCACGACGGGCGCCATCGAGGCCAGCGTATCGGAAGGTTCGAGGCGCGTCGTCACATACGGGTCGCTGACATGGACATCGCCCTCGAGCGAGAGCCAGACGTCGTTCCAGATACCCACCTCGCGGCCCGGCGTGGAGGTGATCCAGTCCCAGCCGATCGTGGCGTGGAAAGTCGGGTTGTCGAGTCCCAAGACACCTCCGTTGATATCGGTCGATTCGCTATTTTTTCACCTTCACCGCCCCGATATGGGCGTTCTTGTGCACACATACCTCCAGGGTGTTGTCGCCCCGCGTGAGATAGGGGGTGAGGTCGAAACGTCCACGGCGGAAGGCACCCTCTATGCGCCCCACAGGTTGGCCATTGACGAGGAGGTCGGCTTTCCAATTGATGCCATCCAGATGGAGGAACACCCGCTCTCCCTTCTTCAGTTTAGAGGACAGCCGGAAGGAGGTGCGATACCAAAAGTCGCTGTTGAAATAGCTCTCCGAGATCTGCCGCATCGCATCGCCCACCGTATTGTCGGGTACAGCCCCATTGTGGATAAAACTCGTCAGGACCGTGCCCGGAACCGTAGCGGGCAGCCAGCGGTCGTAGCCATCGCGTCGCAACTCCCATCCCTTGGTCAGCGGACAGCGCTTGCCTTGCTGGAGCGAGACGGTCGGCACACCCTCGGGAGTCGCTATCGGAGCAGGCGTGGCAGGCCGTCCCCACACCTCCAGTTCGGAAAGGGCATAGAGCCCAGATGAACCGGGGCGTTCGAGCAGCAGACGGACGTAGCGAGCCGTCTCCCGACAGGCCACCACCTCCTGACGGCGATTCTCATCGGAGGACAAAGAGGCCACATCACGCCAGGCCCGTGCATCGTCGGAAGCCTGCACACGTCCCTGAATGGCGGGATAGCGCCAAGAGAGGCGCAGCGTGTCGAAGGCGACCGGGCGACCCAAATCGACGGCAATCCATTGCGGGACAGAGGGAGTATCGGCACCTGACCCACGGCCCTCCGCCATCCACATACTGGCGAAGCGGTTGCTGGGCAGCATACCTCGCTCGTCGTCGGTAAAGACACACTCATAGAGACGCCAGTAGGCGCAGCCCTTCATTTTCAACCGAATGCGCAGGTGGTCGTAGCGTCCCTCGGCGACAGGTATCGACAGATCTATCAGGCGCAACGGCAGACGCTCGATAGCCTCCTGCTTGTTGGGATCGGAGGCTGCCGTCTGGCGCGTGGCCTTGCCAGGGAGATCCTCACCACGCAAGGCACCGATCTCCTGCCATGCCGCTCCGTCGGGGGAGGCCTCGACGACGATCTCATAGCCACTATCGGCCTGCTGCTCGCGATAGGCCGCCCAGGCGTTGAGACGGAGGGACCGTGTCGCCACCGCCATGCCTGTCCAATCGTACTGTATAAAAGCGTCGTCGCCCATGACATAGACACTCGTCACGGTATTGCCGTCGAAAGTCTTCTCACGGTCGCGGAGCGACAACTCGCCATCGCTGGTCGTCACACGGACGCGGGGCGGTTCCTCCTGGCTGAGAATGCCGTCGGTGGCAAGCTGGGCCGTCAGATTGTAGTCGATGGAGGACGAGGCCCAGGCCTGCCGCATCCATGCCTGGTTGGCATAGTCGGCAGGGAGCGTCCGGTGCGGGATGAAGGCTTCGCGCTGGCGACCCGGATACTGACCGATACCACGCGTCTTGTCGTCGTCGGCCTTCGCCCAAAGGCTGAAAAGAATCAAGGGCAACAAGGCCCATAGTTTGTGATGCATCATAGGGAGAGCAAAATGTGTCTGGATGGTAGGGGCAGCCCTTCGGGATGGTCTCGGGATGCCTTCGGGATGGGAAGCAGGCGCATGGCCCGTGTCGGGGATCAGAAATCCTTCAGCCAGGACTTGAGATCCATCATCATCTCTTCGTGGAAACGGAAGCCGATCTTGCTACCCCAGCCATGACCACCGCTGGAATAGACATGGAGCGAGGCGGGCACGTCGTTCTTGTACATCTCGACATAGTAGTTGACGCCATTGATGGGCGACACCGTGTCGTCGTCGTCGCAAAGGACGATGAAGGCGCGGGGCGTGACACGCGAGACATGGAGGTCGGCGCTATACTTTTTCTGTTCCTTCTTCGAGGCGTGCTTGCCCAGGAGCGCGGTCATGCTGCCCTCGTGGGCCACTCCCTCCGTCATGGAGATGACGGGGTAGAAAAGAATCTGGAAGTCGGGCTTGGCGTCGCCGGTAGAGGAAGTCGCCACCATGGCAGCAAGGTGGCCTCCGGCAGAGAATCCCATCACACCCACGTCGTTGCGGTTGAGCTTCCACGACGTAGCGTTGAGGCGTACGAGGCGCAACGCCTGCTCCGCATCCTCCACGGGCACCTCGGGACGGCCGTTGGGCAGGCGATACTTCAGGACGATGGCAGCGATGCCCTGGTTTTGGAAATACTCCGCCCAGTCGTAGCCCTCCTTCTCCATGGAAAGGCTGGAATAGCCGCCACCCGGGAAGATCACCACCGCGCGGCCCGTGGCCTCCTTGTCGGAGGGCAGGAAGACGCGCACCTTGGCCGTGTCCTGCTTGTCGCCATTGCTGTGAGGAGGTTTGCCATTGTAAAGATTGGCATCAAAGACCATTTGGGCCTGTGCGCCGAGCGCGAGGATCGTCATCCCGGCAGCGAGAAAAAGCTTCTTGAATATCATTTCAGTTGTATTGTTTTTATGCGAAGACTGCGCCTTGCGGACACCACAAGGCACGCTGTGATTGTCCGTCAACCACTTATCTTCGTGCAAAGTTATGAAAAATTGGGCGAAAGCATCCAAATGTTTAGAGATTTTAGTAAATTTGCAAACCGTAAACCATCCCCCTACGGTGGCTAAAGGTATTTTAATGGTTGGCCGCCACCCATTTAACAACTCCCCGAGGGTGGCACGGCGGGGGATGGGAAAGAAGAGAGAGAATATGTACATGTTAGACAAATTTCGCTACTGCCCCGTCTGTGGCAGCAAGCATTTCGAAGAGAGCACGGCAAAAAGCAAACGCTGCCGCAATTGTGGGTTTGAGTATTTCCTCAACGCCAGTAGTGCCACGGCAGCCTTCATCCTCAACGCACGCGGCGAACTGCTCGTGGAGCGGCGCAAGGAAGAGCCCGGACGGGGCACGCTCGACCTGCCTGGCGGCTTCTGCGACACAGGCGAGACGCTGGAGGAAGGCATGGTGCGCGAGGTACTGGAGGAGACCGGACTGACGCTGACAGAAGAACCGCAGTATCTCTTCTCCATCCCCAATGTCTATCGCTATGGCGGATCGGAGGTGCCGACGCTGGACGCCTTCTTCCTCTTCCGCGTGGCCGACGGCCTGGAAACCAAGGCGGGCGATGATGCGGCAGAACTGATGTGGATCGCCCTGGCCGACATCCATACCGAAGAGTTTGGCCTGAGATCCATCCGGCGCGCGCTCCACCGATTCCTGGAGGCACACGCGGCGGGCAACCTTTGAAGCGTCGCTGCGCCATGATCCATCAACAAGGACTATCCAGCCGCCTCTTCGGCCTCGTGGCCGAACCGTTGCGGCGCAACACGAGTTTCTTCGTGTTTATGTATGTGCTCGGCGTGGTCGTCAGCGTGGTAGAACTACCCGACAAACCCGACGCCAAGCTCTATGACAACCTGTGGCCGGAGCTGCTGCTCGACCTCTATGTGGTCTGCGCCGTGCTGGCCCTGCTGCCCCAGCATCTGCGGAAGTGGGTACGGGGCGTGGTCTGCGCAACGGCCTATGTGGTCGCCATCGCCGACGTGTTCTGCTTTTGGAAGTTTGGATCGGCCCTCACCCCCACGATGCTCCTGCTTGTCGGGGAGACCAACGGCAACGAGGCAAGCGAGTTTCTCTCAACTTACATCAACGCCTCGGTGATACTATCCCCCGTGGGCTGGCTGCTGCTGATTGCCGCCCTACAGCTTGCCACAGCCCTGATCCTGCCCCGCCTGCGGAAGCGGAAGGTGGGCGGACCGATCCAGCCTGCCGGGATGACGAGACAGGCGCGCCCCTGGCTGGAGGCCCTCCTGCTGGGACTGATCGTCGGGAGCATCATCACGTCGTGGCACAACAAGCGCGAGATGGTGGTCATGTTCTCGCAGCCGAACATCGGAGGTATAGAGCATGAGCTGACGCGCAACGACTGCGCACAATTCTACCAGCCCATCTACCGGCTGGCTTTCAGCATCTTCTCCAACGAACTGGCCTCGCAACAGGTGGAAAAGCTGATCGAGGCAAAGGACCGGGTGCGCATCGAGGGGTGTTCCTACCGCGTGCCCAATATCGTGCTGATCATCGGCGAGAGCTTTGGCAAGCACCACTCGCAGCAGTACGGCTACTTCATGCCCACGACGCCACGGCAGGTGGAATGGGAGAAGACGGGACAACTGGTGGCCTTCAGCGATGTCGTGGCTCCGTGGAACCTGACGAGCTTCGTCTTCAAGAATCTCTTCTCGATGCACGTCGTCGGGGAGAAGGGAGAGTGGTGCGACTATCCGCTCTTCCCCGAACTGTTTCGCAAGGCGGGCTACCACACGAGTTTCATCACGAACCAGTTTCTCCCCAAGGCCAAGGAGGCGGTCTATGACTTCAGCGGTGGCTTCTTCCTGAACCACCCGGAGCTCTCGGAGGCGATGTTTGACATGCGCAACACAAAGACTTTCGCCTATGACGAGGGATTGCTCTCGGAGTATGACGAGCACCTGAAGAAGGCCAACACGGCCCACAATCTCATCCTGTTCCACCTCATGGGGCAGCACGTCAACTACCGCCAGCGCTACCCGAAGGGACGGGGACAGTTTCGTGCCGACGACTACAAGGATCGACGACCCGAGCTCAACCACTACCAGCGGCGCGTCTTGTCGGAGTATGACAACGCCACGCTCTACAACGACAGCATCGTCGATCAGATCGTGCGACGCTTTGCCAACGAGGACGCGATCGTGATCTACGTCCCCGACCATGGCGAGGAGTGTTTCGAGGGATCACGGGGCTTCATCTGCCGCAACCATAGCGCAGCCATCGACTACGACTTGGCACACTACGAGTTTGAGGTGCCGTTCTGGATCTGGTGCTCGAAGTCGATGATAGCCAAGCATCCTGACCTCTACCAGGAGATTCGCGCGGCGAAAGACCGACGGCTGATGACCGACGCGCTACCCCACACGCTGCTCTACCTGGCCGGCATCAAGGCACCCGACTACCACGAGGCGTACAATGTGCTGTCGCCGAAGTATCAGGAGCGGCGCCCACGCATCTTGAAGAACCAGGCCGACTATGATCGGCTGAGAAGTAAAAAGTGAGAAATAAAGCGAGAAGAAAGAAACTATGAACAAGTCACCCATCACAGCCGACCGAGGACTACTGAGCCGAAGCGAATGTCATGCGCTACGGGGCCTGGCGATCCTCGGCATCTTCCTCCACAACTACTGCCATTGGCTCGGCCCGGCGGTGAAGGAGAACGAGTACCAGTTCTTCCGCAGTCATGTGGAGGGACTACGCCATGCGCTGGGATGTCCCGACACATGGCTCCCCGTGCACCTGCTCTCCTTCTTCGGCCATTATGGCGTGCCGGTATTCCTCTTTCTGAGCGCCTATGGACTGACGATGAAATATGAGCGGACGCGGCGGCGGTATGACGATCCGCAGCCCAGGGACGCAAGTCCCGCGGCCTTTGTACGCTTCCATTTCCTCAAACTCTTCCGCATGATGATCGTCGGCTTCGTGGCCTTCACGATGCTCGATGCCATCACGCCTGGATCCCACACCTACCACTTGATGGACATCGTGGCGCAGATGGGAATGTTCAACAATCTCCTGCCTACTCCCGACCGCATCATCTGGCCGGGACCCTACTGGTTTTTCGGACTGATGCTGCAGCTCTACATCGTCTATCGGCTGCTGCTCTTCCGTCGCCATTGGGCTGTCACGGTAGGACTAATGGTCGTCTGCACGGTCATCCAGATGGCATGTGATCCGGAGAGCGAAGCGCTCAACCGCTGGCGATACAACTTCATCGGGGGGATGCTGCCCTTCGGCGCAGGACTGCTCTACGCACGCTACGCCACGGGGCTGCTCTCATGGCGCGACGGCGTGGGCCATGCGCGCTTCGACACGCTCAACCTGATGGTCTCCGTGGTGCTCATCTTCCTACTGAGTTTCAACTACTGGACATGGTACCTCGTGCCTCTCTGTGTCTGCTCGGCCTCCATCGCCTGCGTGCGCCTCGTCGGCGAGACGCCTTGGCTCGACGGGGTCGGCAGGATACTGGTGTGGACGGGCTCGCTGAGCGCGGCACTCTTCGTCTGCCACCCCATCACGCGCAAGGTCTTCATACCCATCTCACATCATGGCGACGTCTATGCCGGACTACTGCTCTATATCATCGCCTCGCTCTGCCTGGCGTGGCTCGTAGCCCTGCTGATGGAGAAGATACCCAGTCCCACCCTGAAAAAGCCGCAAGAAGCATGAGAATCAAGGACATCGAACTGGCCAACATCTCCCGATACCGAGGGGAGCTGATGGGCATGGCCATGCTGTTTGTCGTGCTATTCCACGTGGGACTGCCCCGCGAGGACGCCTTCTTCGGACTGCGCCGCATAGGCAATATCGGCGTGGATATGTTTCTGTTTCTCAGCGGCGTGGGACTCTGGTTCTCATGGACGAAGGGACAACAGGCGGGACGCTTTCTCCTGCGACGCCTCGTGCGCATCTATCCAGCATGGCTCGTGGCGGCATGCGCATTCTACATCCCCGACTTCATTCACCATGGGGGCCACAGCACGAGCCTCATAGACCTCATCGGAGACATCGCCATCAACTGGGACTTCTGGCTCCACGACGAACTGACCTTCTGGTATATCCCCGCCACGATGATGCTCTACCTCTTCACGCCAGCCTATCTGAGCCTCATCATCCGGCATCCCATCTACCGATGGCTGCCTATCGTGATGATCATGTGGTGCATCCTCGTGCAGTATGTCACGCCCATCCACCAGGCGGTGGGCCACCTGGAGATCTTCTGGAGTCGCGTGCCCATCTACTTCATCGGTCTCAACGCTGGCAAGGCGGTACAGGAGAAGCAGACGCTGGACGGCACCTCCATCTGGATGATACTGATCATGTTTGGCATGGCCTTTGCGTCGAGCGTGTTTCTGGAGCAGGTGCGCCATGGCGAGTTTCCCCTCTTCCTGGAGCGGATGCTCTACATCCCGCTCACGGTGACGTCGATCCTGCTGCTCAACCGGGTGTTCCGACGCACGCCCAAGGCGTTCAACGGAGCCTGCCGATTTGTGGGGGCACTCTCCCTGGAGGCATATCTCATCCACGACCACTTCGTGATGACCTACATCGAGCGACTGCACCTCGGCTACTGGCCGACATTTCTTATCACCATCGCCATCACCTTGCCTGTGGCCTGGGCGCTCCACACGATCCTGGCCCGCATGACGAAACCCATAGAAAAGCGAATCCAATGACTCACGAGACCATCAACAAGCCCACCCGGCAACACGGCGGACACCCCGTCGTGAGACTGATCCGCCCGAAACAATGGATCAAGAACCTTATCGTGCTGCTCCCCGTCTTCTTCGGAGGCGCACTCCTGCAGCCAGAGCCCATGACGAGCGGACTGATCACGGCATTGTCCTTCAGCTTCGCCGCATCGTCCATCTACTGCCTCAACGACCTCATCGACGTGGAGGACGACCGCCGCCACCCCGTGAAGTGTGCGCGGCCCATCGCGTCGGGACAGGTGAGCGTGCGCAAGGCGTGGGGACTCATGGGACTGATGTTTGTACTGGCGATGGCTGTACTCCTCCTATTGCCGGAAAACCGATGGGAAACGGGAGGCGTGATCGTCTTCTACTGGTTGCTCAACATCGCCTACTGCATGCGGCTGAAGCAGTATGCCATTATCGACGTGTGCATCGTCGCCTTCGGATTCGTACTGCGCCTGCTGGCGGGAGGACTGGCCTCGGGCATCTTCCTGAGCAAGTGGATCGTACTCATGACCTTCCTGCTCATGCTCTTCCTCTCCTTTGCCAAGAGACGCGACGACGTGGTGAGGATGAACGAGACGGGAGAGGCACCACGAAAGAATACCATCCGCTACAACCTCACGTTTATCAACCAGGCCATCACCATCACGGCCTCCGTGACCTTGGTCTGCTACATCATGTACACAGTCAGCCCGGAGGTGGTCAGCCACTACGAGTCGGACTATCTCTACCTGACGAGCATCTTCGTCATCCTCGGACTGCTACGCTACATCCAGCTAACGGTGGTGGACAAACGGAGTGGCGACCCGACGAAGGTGATACTCCGCGACCGCTTCACGCAACTGGTGGTGGCGGCATGGGGCGTGGCCTTCCTCATCATGATCTATGTCATATAGCCGTGGACAGAAGGACTGTCTGCGGTCAGTTTTATCCATTATAAAGTAAAGTTTACTTATTCACTATCTAACAAGGCCAGTATATTGCTAAGATAAGGTCTATATATTATATAAGGTAAGGACGAGATGAAAATCTACGCTTTCGACTTCGACGGAACGCTGACACGACGCGACACGTTCATCGAGTTTATCCGCTATGTCTTCGGCACACGCCGCATGCTGGCGGGCATCCTGCGCTTCGTTCCCATCCTCGTGTTGATGAAGTTGGGACGCTACCCCAACTGGAAGGCGAAGCAGCGGGTCTTCTCCTGGTTCTTCAAGGGGATGGGGATCGACGAGTTTGACGACCTCTGCACGCGCTTTGCTCACGACTGCCAGTCGGTCCGACGCGACGACGGCTTTGCCATCATCCGCCGTGCCCTCAACGAGGGCCACCAGGTGATCGTCATCAGCGCGAGCATAGAAAACTGGGTGCGACCTTTCTTTGCTGAGTTTGGCGACCGGGTGGCCGTCTCCTGCACGAAGATCGACGTGCGCGATGATCGGGTAACGGGACAGTTTCTCACCATGAACTGCTATGGGGCGGAAAAGCCCAAGCGGCTACTCCAGACTTTTCCGCTGCGGAAGACCTACCGCCTCGTGGCCTTCGGAGACAGCAGGGGTGACAAGGAACTGATAGAGGCTTCCGACACAGGCTATTTTCGCAGTTCCAGCGGACAACTTCATTGTCAGCGAGGGGAGAAGGACCCCATCGTGGAGGAGGTGGAGCGCGACTTCCCCCGTAGCCTACCCACCTCAACCAAGATTATCGGCAACAAGACGCTGGACGAGATCATCCGCTTCGGAATCGTCGGCGTGGCTGCCACACTACTTCAGTATGGCTGCTACCTGCTGTTTCTACTCTGGCTGATGCCCGCCCTGGCCAACACGCTGGCCTACCTTGTAAGTTTCGCTTTCAACTACATCGCCTCCACCCGCTTCACCTTCCGTGTGAAGGCGACGACAAAACGGGGCATGGGCTTCGCGCTCTCCCACCTGGTGAACTACACGATGCAGACGCTGCTGCTGCAGGTCTTCCTCTTTGTCGGCATGCCGAAGCAATGGGCGCTCATCCCTGTCTTCTGCGTCTGTGTGCCCGTCAACTTCCTACTGGTCCGGTTCTTCCTGCGAAAGTAGGTGACAGAGTCCCAGAAAATGCGGAGACTCATCGAGCAAACATAGGACTATAAAACAGCAGGCTTGCCTCACACTCAATACGATAAACTACCGATGGAACATCCATTAATAGACAAGAAACGACGATTCTCATTCATCCTCATCACCTCGCTCTTTGCGCTATGGGGATTTGCCAATGATATCACCAACCCGATGGTGGCGGCTTTTCAGACACTTTTGGAACTGTCAGCTGCCAAGGCTTCGCTTATCCAGTTTGCCTTCTACGGCGGCTACGCGACCATGGCGATTCCTGCAGCCTTGTTTATCCGGAAGTATAGCTACAAGCGGGGCATCCAACTGGGATTGCTCCTCTACGCCTGTGGGGCCTTCCTCTTCATCCCTGCGGCAGCCTACCAGGAGTTTTCATTCTTCTGCTTGTCGCTCTATATCCTCACCTTTGGGCTCGCCTTTCTGGAGACGACGGCCAACCCCTTCATCCTCTCGCTCGGTAGCAAGGCGACCTCGACACGCCGTCTCAACCTCGCACAGGCCTTCAACCCCATCGGATCGCTCTGTGGCATGGCTATCGCATCGCTCATCGTACTGCCCCAATTGCTCTCGGATCAACGGGATGAAGCGGGTGCCATCCTCTACCCCACTCTCTCAGCAACAGAGAAGGCAGCCATCCGTCTTCATGACATCGCCATCATCCGCGATCCCTATGTAGTCTTGGGGCTGGTGGTGGTAGCGATTCTCGTGGTGGTAACGGTTGTCAAGATGCCAGACATGACGGAGCAGAAAACGAAACTCGACGTGAAAGCGTCACTTAGACGGCTATGGAAAAACCGTTTGTACCGCCAGGGGGTGGTGACACAAGTGTTTTATGTAGCGGCTCAAATTATGGTGTGGACCTTCATCATCCAGTATGCAGACCATCTGGGTATCGACAAGGCCACGGCGCAGATGTATAACATCGTCGCCATGTCGCTCTCGCTGACAGGCCGGTTTGTGGGTACTTGGCTGATGAAATACGTCAGTTCGCGCAAGTTGCTCACCCTCTTCGCTATGGGCGCATCAATCTGTACCCTTGGCACCATCCTGCTGGTCAACATGGCGGGACTCTACTGTCTGGTGGCCATCTCGGCATTTATGTCCATCATGTTCCCATCCATCTACGGCATTGCCTTGGAAGACGTGGAGGAGCGCGACACCACTCTCGGCGCAGCCTTTCTGGTGGAGGCCATTGTCGGTGGCAGCATTCTCCCACCTCTGCAAGGATGGATCATCGACCAAGGAGTCGTGTTCGGTCTCCCTGCCGTCAACTTCTCCTTCGTTCTCCCACTCTTCTGCTTCATCCTCATCTTCTTCTACGGACGGCACGCCATGCGCAGCCAATGTAGGAGCGTGGAATAAGGAGGCGTTGAGGACAACAATGCAGGAAGACCTCTCATCAACCCAAAAGCAGCAAGATAATATGAAGGACGGCGCATAGATCGCGTGATAAAGACTGACAACAAGACGGCGGGCAACGGAAAGGGATTAACACCTTTCTGTTGCCCGCCGCTGTATCGGGACAGTCTCTCGGGAAGACTGCTTACCGTGGCTGAAACCTGAGGCTTATGCCAGCGTCAGCTCTACGACGTAGTCGTCGCCAGACGGCTGCTCGGGGAGCGTGAGAACATAGCCATTGGCAACGGCCTTAAACTCGACCTTCTTTCCGTTGATGAAGACCTTGGCAGCCTTCACCTTGCGGTCGCCCGTGGGGACGAAGAGGGCTTTGTCCTGCAGAGAGAGGATGTGGATGAAGAGGCGGTTGTCCTTCTGCGTGCTCACACCCCAGTCATGCGGGGCTACGAGGCCACCACGCGTACCATAGATGGTATCGCCATACTTGCCGAGGAACTGTCCGATATACTGCAGGCGCTCGACAGCCTCGATGGGAAGCTGACCATCAGGACGCGGACCGACATTGAGCAGGAGGTTGCAGTTCTTGCCTGCTGCACGCACCAGCTCACGGACGAGGGTCTCCTTCGACTTGTAGTTCTTGTCCGTGATGCTATAGCCCCAAGTATAGTTCATCGTCAGGCAGGTCTCCAACGGGAGCTGGCTGACATCCTGTCCACTCAGACCGTAGGTATTCTCGCCGGGGAGGTCCTGCTCGAAAATCTGGATATCCTCACCAGGATAGGGCTTGCCATGGTGGTTGTTGGCAACGATACACTGGGGCTGGAGCTGGTGAATCATGGCATACTGCTCATCGAGCTCCCAGTTGAACGGGGTCTTGTCCTCATCATGGTCCCACCATCCGTCGAACCAGATACAATCGACACGACCGTAGTTGGTGAGTAACTCACGGAGCTGGTTGTTCATAAAGGTATAATAGCTACGCCAGTTCTGCTTGTCCGTAGGACGGCCGAGCTTCTTGCCCGTGCGGCCGAGCGGATAGTCGAGGCGACGCCAGTCGAGGTGGCTGTAGTAGAGGTGGAGGCTCAGGCCGCCATTGTGGCAAGCGTCGGCCAGTTCCTTCAGGATGTCGCGCTTGAAGGGAGTGCCATCGACGATATTATAAGTGTCCTGGGCGGTATGCCACATGGAGAAACCGTCGTGGTGACGGGTGGTGAAGGTGATATACTTGGCACCCGCCTCACGGAACGTGCGCACCCACTCGTCGGCATTGAAACGAGACGGATAGAAACCGTCGGCCAAATGCGGATACTCCTGGTAGTTGATACTCTTGTTGTTCATCACCCACTCGCCGTCGCCGAGCATGGAGTAGATACCCCAGTGGATGAAAATACCAAACTTGAAGTCCTGGAATTCCTTTTGGCTCTCCTTGATCTGCTCCGAAGGCTGATACTGCGCCATCGTCGTCATGCTCACGAGCAACGCCAAAATCGAAAAGATAGTCTTCTTCATCATGTTGATTGCTTTGAAAGTTTTTGTTTACGAATTGTCTTTAGTATTGTTATTTCAGGTGGTAAAGTTACGATAATAATCCCGAATGGACAAAATTCACACGGTATTTCTTCCCGCTTCGGCCAAAAAGCCGTATTTTTGCAGTAGCTGAAACCATCATTTACAAAATATGAGATACACAACGAACTATTGCCGGCGGATTATAACTCTTCTGGCAATGTTTCTTCCGCTGACCTCTCATGCACAGATATCACTTGTCGAGCGAGGCAAGCCAGCGGCACAAATCGTACTAACGGACACGACCCATGCTGCTCGCCGGGCTGCCGAGGTGATGAACTATTTCGTCGAGAAACTGACAGGGACGACGCTGCCCGTGGGTCTTCAGGCAGAAAAGAAACCGAGACAGATCGTCTTCATCGGCGGCAAGACGGATCAGGCGGGTGAGGACGGATTTCAAATCAGTTGCCACAACGGCACCATGCGCATTCTGTCGGGAGGCGACAAGGGGGCTATCCTCGGAGTGGCGCACCTGCTGGAACGCTATTGTGGTATCAACTACCTGGGAAGGGACGCCTGGACAGTGAACCATGTACAAGGCTATAAGGTCCAGAAGGTGGGCGACCTACAGTTGCCCGCCATCGAATGGGCGGAAACTCCGGCCTTCCGCTACAGACAGTCGGTAAGCTATAGTGAGCGCGACCCGCTGTTTGTCGATTGGTATGGAATGGAACGTCCCAACCAGATGTTCATGGACAACCTGTGGGTACACACTTTCGACAAGATTCTCCCAAGCCGCGTCTATGGGAAGGCGCATCCGGAATGGTATGCCCTCATCAATGGCAGACGCCAGCCAGGATCTCACAGCCAGTGGTGTCTGACCAATGAGCAACTGTTTGTGCAGGTCTGCCACAACCTCGACAGTATCTTCGCCCGCAACCCAGGCATGAAAATGATCTCCATCAGTCAGAATGACGGCAACTTTACCAATTGTCATTGCGAGAAATGCACGGAAGTGGAGACGGAGGAAGGTTCTGCCAGCGGCCCAATCATCCGATTTCTCAACCGCCTGGCCTCGCGCTACCCTGACAAGGAGTTCTCTACCCTCGCCTACCTCTATAGTATGCAACCGCCAAGACTGGTCAAACCGCTTCCCAACGTCAACATCATGCTCTGCAGCATTGACGCCAAGCGCGAGGTGCCTCTGACGGACAACGAGAGCGGACGTGACTTCGTAAGGGCCCTGGAGGGCTGGAGCCGCATCTCCAACAACATCTTCGTCTGGGACTATGGCATCAACTTCGACAATATGGTAGCACCATTCCCCAACTTCCATGTCTTGGCACCCAACATCCAACTCTTCCACCGCAACCACGCCAACATGCTGTTTGAGCAGGTGAACGGCTACGAGGGAGCTGACTTCGCCGAACTGCGTGCTTACATGATTGCCAAACTGATGTGGAATCCCTATCAGGACGCCGACTCGCTGGTGCGCGTCTTCCTCACGGACTATTATGGCGAGGAGGCAGGCACCGACCTCTACTCCTATCGGAAGATCATGGAGGGTGCGCTGCTGAGCAGTCATGTGCCACTATGGATCTACGACTCGCCCATCACCCACAAGGACGGAATGCTCTCCGACGACCTGATGCGCACCTACGCCCGACTCTTCGACAAAGCAGAGGCGGCAGTCCGCGGCGATAGCATCTTGCTCCAGCGGGTGCAGATCAGTCGGTTGCCACTGCAATATGCCGAACTGGAGATAGCGCGCACCAAGGGCATTGAGGATGAGAAGGGTGTGGAGGCAAAAGTGAAATGCTTTCGCGAACGATCCGTACGCTTCGGCGTGGAGTCGCTCAACGAGCGCGGCAACGCACCTGCCGACTATTGCGACTTGTATCTGAAACGCTTCCTCCCCTCGCGCGTCGTCACCAAGGCAAAGGGCGCTACGGTGGCTTTCAACACCGCTCCCCACGACCGCTACCAAGGAATGGCTTCCACCGCCCTTACCGATGGCCTCTTCGGCGGATCGAGCTTTGTGGAGGGATGGGTAGGATGGGAAGGGACCGATCCCGACTTCACCCTCGACCTCGGCAGGGAGACCAGCATCTCTGCCATAAGCACCGACTTCCTCCACCAGTTGGGCGCCTGGGTACTCCTACCTAAGGAGGTACGCTATGAAGTAAGCACAGATGGCAAGACGTTCCAACCCTTTGGCGAGCCCTTGGTGATGAAGGAAGACCGCGACATCGCCGTCAAGTTTGTCGAAGGCAAGGTCAGCGTGGCACAACCAGTCTCTACACGTTTCATCCGCGTGCGCATCAAGGCCACGGGAATGTGCCCCGACTGGCACTACGGCGTCGGCTATCCTGCCTGGTGCTTCATCGATGAAGTGCGGGTGGAATAAATGCCAATGAATACCTAAATAAATATCAAACGGGCTTGCAAGCTTTCGGACACCTGGGTGTCACGCGACTTGCAAGCCCGTTTGGCTAAAAGACCTGGAGAGGATTACTGTGCGTTGAAGGCTGCCAGAATCTTCTCGGCAGTAGCCTTCATCTCCTCCTCGCTCAACTGGACGTGGCGATGGAAATCGACATCGCCCTCGGAGTTGATGGGCAGAAGATGGATGTGGGCATGGGGCACTTCGAGGCCGAGCACCACCTGGGCCACCTTCTTGCAGGGGAAGGCTGTGCGGATGGCTTTTGCGACACGCTTGGCGAAGACCTCAAACTCGGCCAGCTCGCCGTCCTCCATGTCGAAGATGTAATCCACTTCCCGACGAGGGATGACCAACGTATGGGCCTGAACGACGGGGTTGATGTCGAGGAAAGCATAAAACTTTTCGCTTTCCGCACACTTGTAGCTGGGAATCTCACCAGCAGCAATCTTGCTGAAAATATCCATAATCGTAATTATTCGAGGGTGATCTTGTCTATGCGCAACTTGATCGTACCACGCGGAATGGCAATTTCCACCACATCGCCGACCTTCTTGTTGAGCAAGCCTTGCGCGATCGGGGTCTTGATGGAGATCTTTCCCACCTTGATGTTAGCCTCGTTCTCGCTGACGATGGTGTAGCGCATCTTCATGTTGTTGGCCATGTTGGTCATCTCCACGGTCGAAAGGATCTGCACCGCCTCTGTGCTGAGATGCGAGGTGTCAATGACCTTCGCCTCGGCGATAGCCAACTTCAGCTGGTTGATCTTTGTCTCCAGGTGGGCCTGTGCCTCCTTGGCAGCATCATACTCCGCATTCTCACTCAAATCGCCCTTGTCGCGCGCCTCGGCGATGGCTGCCGAAGCCTTCGGGCGCTCTACCGTCTCCAACTGTTGGAGCTGGGCTACCATTTCATCGTAGCCCTTCTGTGACATATAAGCCATAATTTATTCTGCTTTTTAGATTTTTTCGTTTGTTTCAAACTACACAAAAAACGAGAATCCCGACATGTTCATCATGCCGGAATTCCTGTTCCTCTGTACTCTATTTTTACTATGCGCTGCAAAGTTATCTTTTTTTTTCCGAACGGGGAAATTTTCTGCTCAAAAGTTTGCTCATGTAGATAGAATTTAATAATTTTGTCCCCAATGTTTAATAGAAAACCATGAATATGAGAACTAACAAAAGAGCCATTTTAACTCTGACGTTAAGCCTTTTGGCACTACTATGTTTTGCCCAAGGGAATCCCGTCAAATTTAAGGCGAGTAAGAAACAAGTGTCGGACACCGAGGTACAGGTGATGTTCACCATGTCCATCAGTAAAGGCTGGCACGTCTATTCCACCGGACTTCCTGCGGATGGTCCAGTCTCTGCGACCTTACACACAGATAAGGCCGAGGGTGTGAAACCCATTGGTGGGTTGCAGCACATTGGACGCGAGATTAGCGAGATGGATCCCATCTTTGGCATAAAGCTTCGCTATTTCGAGAACAACGTCACTTTCGTACAGAAATACAAGATTACAGGCAAGACCTACAACGTCAAGGGCTACCTGGAGTTTGGCGCATGCAACGACGAGATGTGTATGCCGCCGACGTCCGTGGAGTTCAACTATAGTGGTGAAGGCCCCAAGGACGCACCTGCCCCCACTGAGGACAAAGCTGCCGAAGAGGAGGCCAAGACGGATGTTGCCGCTGCTGGCGACTCTGCCAAGGCTGCTGCTGGCGACTCTACCGCCACTGCCGTCAAGGCTGACACGGGCACCGCTGGCGTGGGTTCAGACCTCTGGACACCGGTCATCAAGGAGCTGAAGGCTTTTGAGGACGGTCAGAGCACCAAGAACAAGTCGGTTTGGTACATCTTCCTGATGGGTATCGTCGGTGGTTTCGTAGCCCTGCTCACGCCGTGCGTATGGCCGATTATCCCGATGACGGTGAGCTTCTTCCTGAAGCGTTCCAAGGACAGCAAGAGCAAGGGTATCCGCGACGCTGCCACCTATGGTATCTCTATCATCGTCATCTACATGGCCCTCGCGCTCATTGTGACGGCACTCCTTGGCCCACAGCGCCTCAACGAGTTGGCTACCAACGCGCCGTTCAATATCTTCTTCTTCCTCCTGCTGGTTGTCTTCGCTTTCAGCTTCTTCGGATGGTTTGAGTTGCAGCTGCCCTCATCATGGGGTAACGCCGTCGATACGAAGGCTTCCACCACTACAGGACTTCTCTCCATCGCCCTGATGGCCTTCACCCTCTGCCTCGTCAGCTTCTCTTGCACGGCCCCGATTATCGGTCTGCTGCTTGTGGAGGCCGCTACGAGTGGCGACTGGGTGGCTCCGACAGTGGGCATGTTCGGCTTCGCCCTCGCTTTGGCCCTGCCGTTCTCACTCTTCGCCATGTTCCCGACCTGGCTGCAGAAGGCTCCGAAGTCGGGCTCTTGGATGAACATGATCAAGGTAGTGCTGGGCTTCGTCGAGTTGGCCTTCTCTCTGAAGTTCCTCTCCGTGGCCGACCTCGCCTACGGTTGGGGCATCCTCGACCGCGAGACGTTCCTCGCCCTGTGGATCATGATCTTTGCCTTCATGGGCTTCTACCTCATCGGCTGGCTCAAGTTCCCGCACGATGACCAGGAGCAGAAGGCTATGCCGGTGCCCTGCATCATGATGGGTCTCTGCTCTTTGGCCTTCGCCGTCTATATGGTGCCTATGGCCTCTGGGGTGCTCCCTGTAAGGCTGTCAGTGCATTCTCGCCGCCTATGAACACGCAGGACTTCAACCTCAACAAGGCTGAGGAGGTGCATCCCGCCTACACGTCTTACGAAGAGGGTATGGCTGCCGCTAAGGCTGCTGGCAAGCCCGTCATGCTCGACTTCACTGGTTTCGGCTGCGTCAACTGCCGTAAGATGGAGTCTGCTGTCTGGACAGACAATGAGGTCTCTGAGCGTCTGACCAAGGACTACGTCCTCATCTCCCTCTTCGTCGATGACAAGACGCCGCTCGACAAGCCGATGGAGGTGAAGAACCCGGATGGTACGACCCGCACGCTGCGCACCGTTGGTGACAAGTGGTCTTACCTGGAGCAGACGAAGTTTGGCTACCTCGCACAGCCGTTCCACGTGACGGTCGATAACGAGGGTAAGCCGCTCTCTGGTAGCTTCGTCTATAAGGAGGACATCCCCGGCTACATCAAGTTCCTCGACAAGGGTCTTGAGAACTACAAGAAGTAACATCATCTGATCGCCCTTGGGTGATCCCATCAATAGGAAAGGCCGTCGCCACATGCTGACATCAGCAACGGGCGGCGGCCTTTCTTTTTTCCTATAGAACAGAGATAGTAACGCCCCCACAGCCTTTGATTGACTGTGGGGGCGTATTATGTCCAACGTATTGGAGTTGGGTCGTTATTAGTCCATAGGACTGAATTCATCCTTGGTTACGCCACAGATGGGGCAAGTCCAATCGGCAGGAATACTCTCGAACGGCGTACCAGGAGCTATACCACTATCAGGATCACCTTGTGCGGGGTCATAGACGTAGCCGCAAACGTCACATACATACTTTTTCATAATGTCTTTGTTTTCGTTATCAATCGTTTATTGTTCTCTTTACGGTTGCAAAGATAAACATCCTTTTTGAGACCACAAAAGAAAAGATGTTAAACTTTGTATTTATTACAATGTTTAAATGCGTGAGCGTGCGTTATTTCTCTATCAAGCAGACGGCATAGGCCGAGATGCCCTCCTTGCGGCCTGTAAAGCCGAGACGCTCGGTGGTCGTCGCCTTGATGGAGACACAGTCCGGATCGCAGCCAATGACGGCGGCAAGGCAGTCGCGCATGGCGTCGATATGAGGACTGAGCTTCGGTCTTTCGGCACACACTGTCGCGTCAATATTGCCCAAATGGTAGCCCTTCTCTGCGAGGAGGGCAACCGTGTCACGGAGGATGATCTTAGAGTCCATATCTTTCGTAGCCTCCGACGTATCGGGGAAGTGATAGCCGATATCGCGCATATTGGCAGCACCAAGCATCGCGTCACAGATGGCGTGTATCAGCACGTCTGCATCGCTATGGCCGTCGAGACCACGGTCGTGGGCTATCTTGATGCCTCCCAGCCAGAGGTCGCGCCCCTCCACCAATCGGTGGACATCATATCCAAATCCTACCCGTATCATTATCTGCGTCTGAACAAGTCCTTGACACCATCGAGGTCGAACGAGAGCGAGAAGCGGAGCGTCTGGTCGAGCGGATTGCTCTTGGCTGTAGCGATGACATAGCCTGCATCAAGCGAGAAGACGTTCATACGGAAGCCCGCACCAACGGTGAAATACTTACGATTACCCTTGTTCTCACTCTCATGGTGGTAGCCTGCACGAAGGGAGAACTTATCATTATAGACATACTCTGCACCAACACTCCATTGTATCTCCTGCAGTTCCTCCTTGAAGCCACCCGGCGCATCGCCGAAACTCTTGAAGATGCCACTGATGGAAGAGAGGTCGTAGTAGTCGGTCTGCAAGCGCTGCTCATACTGCTCGTCGGTCTCGTTGTCCTCACGCTGCGGATAGGTAGGGACAAGCAACTTGTTGGCATCGGCAGCTATGGTGAAGCGGTTGTACTCGTCGATAGGGATCATGAGAGACGCACCCAGTCGCATGTTTGTCGGGATAAACTCCGAACGGTTGTCGCCACCAAAGGTGATCTTCGAACCGATGTTGGAGATGTTGAGTCCCAATCCGAGCTGACACTCGCGGCTTCCGAGATTGACATAGTTCTGATAGTAGCAAGCGATATCAGCAGCGAAAGCCGATCCTGGCGACGTGTCCTCAGTGTAGTCGTAGGTCAGGTCGGAATAGATGAAGCGCACGGCCGCACCCAGGGAGAACGTCTCGGAGAGCATCAGCGAGTAGCCTACATCAACGGACATCTCATAGGGATTGATGGTCATGTCGCCCGTGTTGTCCAAACTCGAACTGGTCTGCACCTCACCAAGGGAGAAGTAGCGCAGGGAGGCCGATACGGCACTGTAGTCGCCAATGCGGTAGTAGCCCGAGAGGTAGGCCAAGTCCATATCGTTGACCAACTGGCGCAGCCATGGCGTGTAGTTGAGCGAGACGCCAGCCCGCGAGATAGTGAACGGATACTTGGCCGGATTCCAATACTGTGAGGCCACATCAGGGTCGGTAGCTGCTCCGACATCACCCATACCCCCGGCGCGAGCGTCCGGGGCAATGGACTGTGAGGTCACGGCGGAGTTGACCGGATTGAACATATCCTTCTTGTCCTGGGCATAGGTCGTGAGCGACAGCGCCGACAAGAGGACGATACCGACATACTTATTTTGACTGTTCATACGCGTATATTTCATTCTGTGTGTATGATTAAAACGCAAATCGTGCTTACTTATTGTTGATGATAATCAGTTTCTTGGCTTTGGAGACCCGCTCGCCGCCATCCGAACCGATAGAGGCACGGTAGAGATAGACTCCCGTCTGCAGTTTTGCTCCGCCATCGGTGCAGAGATCCCAGCGCACGGTATAGGCGCTGCCCGTCGAGGTGCCGCTCTCCGTGTGGCGCCACAACTCGCGTCCACTCATGTCGAAGACGGAAATCTCAACTTCAACCTCAGCGCCCGTGAAGTTGTGGTTGACGATGAAGGTAGTCTCCGTCGTGGCGGGATTGTTGGTGCAACTGATGCTCTCGATGGAAGGTTTCAGTCCTTTGACGACCTGGAAGTTGAGCACGGCGGTGGAAGCATTGTTCAACATATCCCAGGCACGGAAGCGCAACTGATGCGCGCCCTCGGAGAGTTCAGGCAGCGAATACCAGGTAGAACCGCTGGTATAAGTGCCGAAGTCGAACGTGAAGTTCTCATTGAGATTGAAAGTCAGGTTCGGGTCTCCATCGATGCAAAGCTGCAAGTCGTGCCCCATACCGCTGCCCGTGGCGTTGATGCCATCCTTGTCCGTGACGTTGGCCACGAAATAGGGCGTGGTATTGACGCTTCCCCCATCGACAAACGAGGGTGTATTGAGGTAGCAGTAGATCGACGGTCCAATACTGTCGTTGCGCACCGTCTCCGAACCATAGATGAAGAAGCGGTCCTCGGCACCATGGGCCAGTTGCGTATGGTCGTCGCTGACAGCATAGACATTGATGAGTCCGCTACCACTGGCGTAGTTGATATCGAAAGGCACGGCGAAGGTAAACTGGAACTCGCCATTGCGCACACTGTCGGAACCATTGAAGAGCACCTTCTGCCGGTCGTAATACTGGAACGCGGAGTTGGAAGTCTCCTCCTGCTTCTTGCACGTCACCATCTCGCGGGTGTCGCGGACCGTGGCCGTCATCTGACCGTTGAAGCCTGCGAGGGTTTCCTCCTGACGCATGACACGCCCCTTGACCCGAGCCACACTACCCGCTTTGAGGATGATATCCTGCTTGCCTCCCGCGGGCAGTCCGTTGATACTATCAATGACCACGTCGAAGGTAGGCAGGTTGAGAGCCAAGGCCGGATCGCCAAGGAGCGAATACTGGAGTTTGTTGAGCGTGCGGTCCTGGCCCGTACTGATAACATCGTTCTTGGCCAGGCGCTGGGCCTCACCCATTGTGGTGGGCTTGCCATTGGTGAAGCTCAACACATGGCGCAGAAAGGCATTGTTGATAAACTTATTGTAATAGGCATAGACCGTGCGCGTCGTGCCCCAAAAGGCCACGGATCCACCCTGCGCGTTGAGCAGGGCGGTCTCGCCGATCGTCTCCTTGCGCGTGTCGAAAGGCATGACATCACAAGAGGCCGTGATCCAAAGCGGCAGGTTCTGATTGGTGAACGTGCGGAAGTCGCTGATGGTAAGTACTGACTCGTGGGAGATCTGATACTCCACACCGTGGCCCGCATAGTCCATGACGAGGGCGCCCGCCTGCTGTTGCTGCTTGAGGAGGCGCGAGACCTCCGGATAGCGATTGCCCGTGGAGGTGCTGACGCGCGTATAGGCGTCCCACATCACCTTCTTGATCTGATAGCCCGGATAGAGCTGGCCGATATATTCCGCCGTGGCATCTACATCGCGCATGTGGAGATTGTTGTTGCCATCGTCGCCCATAAACATGATAGTGTTGGCCCAGTCGCCTGCATGGGCGTTGTTGGCATAGGCAATGATCTTATCGACTACGGCCTTGGCTTCCGCCGTTGTGGTGACAGGAATGCGCCCCACGGCCACATCCTCCTTGTCGTTGCGAATCGAAGCGCCACCCTCGCCCTCGTCGAGCAGCGTCATCCATCCGTCGTTGACATAGCAGTCGGTCTCAGAGAAGGAGTTTTCGCTCTCGTGGGCCAGCAGATAGTCGTCGGCGTTGAGCGAGCGACACTCAGGTGTGAGCATACGGCAGTCCCAGACGGCATCGCCAAAGAGCAGCAGGTGCTTGGGCATCTGGGCCTCGTCGTCTCCTGCCCGGTCGTAGAGCATCTTGAGGTAGCGACGGTAGGCATTGGCGTCGGGTGTGCCACTGGAAAACTCATTGTAGAGTTCATCGGCCGGCACGATATTCACGCGCATCGAGTCGCGGTCGCGATGCATCTGTGCCAAGCGCTCAGCCTGCGGTCGCAACTTCTGGCTCGTCGGGATGATGATGACGAGGTCGGCCTGCGGGTCGGCGTGGTGGTCCTGGTTGGTAATGGCATAGACATACTCGGGCACGGGGAAGGGATCCGTAGCCAGGCGCGGCTGCGGTTTCGAGCGCTCGTAGGCATAGCTGATGTAGTCCATGCGCACAGGGCCTCCCGAGAGCGTCGTCACCGTGATCGTGTCGGAGGTAGTGTGTTCGATTTTATAAGTATTCTCAGCCTCCACGGCGGCATTATACGACGAGAGGCGCAGACTGGCGTTGCCGAGATCCTTTCCGTTGAGGCGATACTGCACCGAAGCGGCTGCACCAGCCGTCACAGCGATGGTGAGGTTGGCCATGCGATTCTCTCCCGCGGGGTGGGAGAAGACATAGGTGCGCGACTTCCCCTGCTCGATCGGATCGTTCTCGAAGAGGTTGCGGCCACCCTGATACCAAGAGAAGTTATCCACCTCACGAAGCGCATGATAGTCGTCAGCCAAAGGATAGCAGTCGGCGATAAACTGGGCGGAGTCCACCATGAGCGGCGTCTTCCCGTCGGTCTCGGTGAGGAAATAGTAGCCATAGTCGGAGTATGGGTTGCGGGTGCGCCGCGTGGCCTCCTTGTTCTCCCAGCTCACGGGTCCTTTGGCATAGAACAAGCGGCGGTCGCCGACCATCGTAGAAGCCACCTCGGGCAAATCGTCAGTGGCGGCAAGATCGCTCTTGTGCAACTCCTCGTTCTGGAGGTTGCCACCATAGCCGAAGATGCGCACACGGCTCAGGTCGCTAAAGCCCGCCTGCCGCGCCAACTGAGAGGTCAATTGATAGATGCCCGACTCGGGAACGCGAATCTTCACCCAGCGTCCCTCACGCAGGACGGAGTGCTTCGCATAGATGGCCGCATCCTCCGAGGACGTTAAGTCCCTCTGCGTTCCCGCATGCGACGGTGCCTTCAGCGACGGTTTGGGCTGGGAGGTGACGGCGATCATGAAGGAGACGAGAAACTGCAGGCGCCCCTCACGGCGCACGACGGGACAGAGCGAGAAGTCGAGGCGTCCCTTCTTGCGGTCCACGACGATGTGCTGCTCTATCTCGGGCAGTCGTCCGGGATCTGCCGAGGGGGCCAAGGCGAGGTAGCGGAGCGAGTCGCGCCGCCCCATCTCGAGAAACTCGGGGTAGCGTATTTCGAGCGTGTAGATGCTGTCCGCATAGTGCTTTCCCAAGGGGATGGCATAGCTGAAACGGGGCAACATCGTGTCGATGGCAATGTCGTCAACTGTCAGATTGAAGAATCGCTGTTGTTGCGCCTGGCCCTGCAAGCCGCAGAGGAGGGCGAAGAGCAGCAATATGGAGTGGCGGAATACTTTCATACCATGCTAATATAATATAAGAAAATAACGGCGGAAAGCGGGTTTTATTGTGGAGCAGGCGAAATAGAATATTTGTCCCTTTACTCCCTTCGTGTTTACCTGTCGGTGGCAGAACGGCGAGCGATCGCTTACCTGGTCTCCCAAGGCGCGCGATCGTCCCCCGTACTGTTTCCGACAGGACTCTGAAATCGATCGGGTTAATGGTTTCAGTATATGGACCCTTGCGGGTTCTTTCACAGTCCTTGTTTGGCAATCAGCTGCCTATATATTATCCAGTAAGTATGCGTTTTCCACAACCCTGCAAGGCCTCAAGGCCTCATCCTTGAGCAAGTTTTGTACAGATCACCACGACAAAGATGATCAGCGCTACAAAGCCGAAGAAAAGAAATAAACCTCAAATCCGCAACTAAGCCCTTCAATGTCCTTCTTGCGTGTACACGTCCTTTCATTACTGAATTATCATATAAATTGAGGCAGAAACGCCCACTTCTGCCTACAACACCCCCTTACCCCATAATGCGACTTGAGACAATACGCAGTATCATACCCATAAGTTGTAGGCGTCATCCAAAATCAGTCTGGAACACATCTGCATAAGCATTATTACAGGTATAGATATTCAGCACATACCGCCTTGATGTCCTGATCCACTTGGCTGGTACGGAGATAAACCTAAAGACAAACGCTTTTATGCGACTTGTTGCATTGAGTCCGAACCTCTTTACATCAAGTCTTTGGATAATGGCCTTGTAGAAGTTACGGATAAGTGCTGTAAGAAGAAGGAACACTGTGTTCTCTGCCATGAAGGATTTGGGCAATCTGTCCCACCCGAAACCATTGTTCATGTCATCGAAGATACGTTCCTTTCCTCCACGAAGATTATAGAACTCGACAATCTCTCTTGCGGAAGATTCGTGGTCGTTAGTCAGGATACAACGGTATGTGTATTCTCCTTCCCAAAGATCCTGCACACCGTCCATCCGTTTCTGTCTTTGAATCACAAGTCGGTATGCTTTGCCTTTCCACTTCTCAACAAGGATAGAGTTCAATTCAAACTCAATGCCATTGATATCCTCAGTCTTCCAGCCTCTGAGAGCAAAGATGTCATTATAGAGCGAAGTGCAGCGGTTTGCGCGGATATAAAAAGGACTTGCTGTGTTTCTCGACTTCTTCTACGATTTCCTCGGAACATGATCCACAATCAGCTCTGAAACGATTGATAGTAAGTCCGTTCTGTTCTAATCTCTCAAAGAACCTCTTCAGCGTGTCCTTTTGTTGGAAACGAACATTTGTGTTACCATCGCTATTCTCAATGCCAACAATCAAGTCGCCAATAACCGCCACGCCAGGGGCGATAGCCAAGGAACTTCTTGTATGTAGGCTTTGCATCATATTTCTCTGTCTCTATGAACTGATGGTCGAAATCAACATCATACATCTCACCCTCTTTCAGTTGACCAGATGCAAATATACAATTGAGCAATAAAGTATTGAGAGTGTCAGCCGTATTGAAATCGTAGGTCTTGCCCACATCTGATGTGTATGAAATGTTTTCTTGCGTCAGCTCCTTTATCGCTCTGAGGATAGTATCAGAGCTACAAGTGCGAAGTGTCGGATGAAGAGAGAGATGGTTCATCAAATGAGTAGTGACATCCTCAATACATGAGCCACCACAGAAGTAGATACTCATGAGAGAACGGATGATTTCGCTGTACTGATAACCGAACAATCTACACCTTAGACCGAGGGTTGAGTCGATTACAGATGACAATGTGGAGTCAAATTGCTCCATGATTGAAAATATTCCTCCAAAAGGAGTGAGTTTCTCGGATTTAATTTGTATCTTTGCCATGTCTATCGTCGGATTCTCTTGTTTGTTTTGCAACACTAAGATAAGTGAATTCTTCGACATGACAAAATCCTGGGCAACTTTTTGTTGCTCAGGTACTTAAAAAGTTTAATTTATAATAGTGTTGCGGAATTAAGGATAAATAGAACTTCTCTTCCCTGAGAAACTCCCTCAGCCTGAAACGGGTTCTGAGATGTGCGTCAAGATACTCCCGGTAGTCATTCACCATCGCGCAGATGATGACAATGGCTCCCACAAGGATGATCAAGCCGACACAGAAGTAGAGTTGCTCATCGCTTTCAAACAGTGTTGTAAGTTTATCCATTCGGTCCATGCTGCAAAATTAGGGTTTTCCGAAGAAAAGGGGTGGATTTTCCCTGCACAAATGTGTTGCATTCCTACCAAATAGGTGTTGCATTGAAAGGAAATCGGGTGTCGCTTTCGTAGGAAGGAGACACCCGCAAAAAGCCTTAAACAAGGTCAGGAAAAGTCCAAAAAATGACGGTTTCATCGCCCCAAGAGGTCCTGTTGCGACTGGCGTTCGCGCCAAGCAGTTGGCGTACATCCCTCTTTCGCCTTGAAGATGCGGTAGAGCTGCGTGCGCGAGGAGAAACCACACTCGGCAGAGATCACGTCGTTGCTGTAATGAGGGTGCTCCAGCATCATGCTCTGTGCAGCGCGAAAACGAATATCGCTCAGCCACACCCGAAACGTGGTGTGCAGGCGCTGGGAGAAATAGACGGCCAGATCGGGCTTGGAGATGCTGAGGGAGCGGGACAGGGTCATGAAGTTGATCGAATAGTCTTTGTAGCCACGCTGGACGCACCAGCTGTCGATGCGCTCCTGGATCAGGGCAATGCGCTCCTCGGAGAGCGCTGAGCGTCCGGAAGGCGAAACGGTGGAAGCCTCGGCGCAGGCCGACGCTCCTGAAGGTGGGAGGGAAGCACCAGCCTCCAGTTCCTCCGCCAGTTCTTCCCCCTCCGAGTCCAGCAGTTCTTCGGACGGCATATAGCCCGTACCCAAAGAGATGAACGTAAGAACGAAGAAAAGAATGGCCATCAGCACCAAGGGGCCAAAGATATAGAGCGTGGTGGTGGAAAGGATGGCCACGGGCGTGACGAGGGCAGCCAGGCAGAGGTTGACCACGCTCGCGTACGAATAGCGCACATAGGGCAGGAGGTCGGTGGCGGTGAGGGTCTCCAGCATCCTTCTGCGCTTATGGGTCTCCTTTCGGATCATGAGGACGCAATAGATCATGTGGACGCTATAGAGAGCCAGCATCGGATAGAGCCAGCCGCCGATATGCCAACTGCCCCTCAGATAGTGGCCAAGGGCGAAGCAGCCAACGATGGCAGCATAGAATCCCGCGCAGGCCAAGGCCATGTTGCGCCGCTTGGCCTGGACTGCTTCGAGATTGTAGATAGCCATGGCTATCAGTCCGAAACAGGGAGTATAGACGAGCATGTTGACCATGGCTCCCAAGTGGTCGTCGGTGGCCCTGATGTGAAATCTCATCTGGACATAGTATTGGGCGGAAAGAAGCACCAAGGCAAGGAAGATCATCAAGCGGGAGCGCTCGTAGCGTTTGTTCTTCCAGCGGGCGTTCAGGCGGGCCAAGGCGACAAAGAGCGCATTGACCAGCATGAAGATGAGGGCGGCAAACTGAAATAGGTAGAGGGAAGACATGAGGGTTGTGAGGGGATGGTGAGGGTTTAATTGAAAACAAAACGAACCGTTTGCATGCGCCTGCTACTTGCGTCCAAAGTCGGCGGGAATCTCACCCCATTGCGCCGTGTCCCATTTCAGCACAGGCGTGGCGCAGGGATGGGTCAGCAACCAGTTCTCGGCGCGGGCGATGACCTCATAGAGTTTTGCCGTCCTGGCGTCGCGCACCAGCGTGGTCTTGCACTTGCGCTTCTTGACCCACAACGCCGCATTGTAGGAGTCGGAGTAGATGACCTTCCCCTTGATGCCTCGTTGCTCCATGAGCGCCAAGGCGTGGACAATGGCGAGAAACTCTCCGATATTGTTTGTCCCGTGGATAGGGCCATAGTGGAACACCTGCTGGCCCGTCTGCAGGTCGATGCACCGATACTCCATCGGGCCCGGATTGCCCGAACAGGCCGCATCGACCGCCCAGGCATTGGCATTGACCTCTGGGGGCAGAGGCAGGACGGTATCGTTGCGCCAGGAGGGGGGATTCTGAGGGAAGTCTTTGTTCATATCAGCGGGGAGAAAGCTAAAGGGCCAAGGCCTTGTTTCAGCCAAGAGCGGAAAACGAGGACGGGGGGCAGCAGAAGGGCCTCGCCTCCAGCTGCCTCCCGCCCCTATCCTTGTCCCTTGCGGGAATATTCTACATTCTCTCGGGCACCTCGATACCCAGCAGATCCATGCCGTTCTTAATGACCTTGGCCACATTGCGTGCCAGCACATAGCGGAAGGCCAGGGCCTCGGCGCTCTCGGCGCTGAGGATGGAGTAGTCGTGGTAGAACGAGTTGAAGAGCTTGGTCAGCTCGTAGCAGTAGTTACAGATGGTAGCCGGATTGTAGTTGCGGCCCGCATCAGCCACTGCCACCTCATACTCGCCGAGCTTCTGGATCAGCTCCACCTCCTTGTCGTTGGGCTTATAGCCGCCGAGGGAGTCTGCCACGCCCGTCGCCTTGCGCATGATGCTGCGGATGCGCGCATAAGTATATTGGATGAAGGGACCCGTGTTGCCATTGAAGTCGATGGACTCCGCGGGATTGAAGAGCATGTTCTTTCTTGCATCCACCTTGAGGATAAAGTACTTCAGCGCGCCGAGACCGACGATCCGCGCCACGTTCTGGCGCTCCTCCTCCGTCATCTCCGCACCCTTGCCCTGCTCGTCGCCGACCTTGCGGGCGTCGCCGATCATCTGGGCTATCAGCTCGTCGGCATCGACGACCGTTCCCTCGCGGCTCTTCATCTTGCCATTGGGCAGATTGACCATGCCGTAGGAGAAGTGGACCAGGTCCTTGCCCCACTTGAAGCCGAGGCGGTCGAGCAGGAGCGAGAGCACCTGGAAGTGGTAGTTCTGCTCGTTGCCCACGACGTAGATCATCTTGTCGATAGGATAGTCGCTGAAACGCATCGTGGCCGTACCGATATCCTGTGTCATATAGACCGAGGTGCCGTCGCCGCGGATCAGCAGTTTCTGGTCGAGGCCCTCCTGGGTGAGGTCTGCCCAGACCGACCCGTCCTCCTTCTTGAAGAAGAGTCCGCGCTCCAGTCCGTCCATCACCTTGCGCTTGCCCACGAGGTAGGTCTCCGACTCATAATAGATCTTGTCGAAGGCCACGCCCAGGGCCTTGTAGGTCTCGTCGAAGCCCGCATAGACCCAGCTGTTCATCTTCTGCCACAGGTCGCGGACCTCCTTGTCGCCCTGCTCCCACTTCACGAGCATCTCGTGGGCCTCCTTGATGAGCGGAGCCTCCTGCTTGGCCTTCTCCTTGGCCTCGTCGGCACCCATGCCGCCAGCCTCATACTCGGCCTGGAGCTGAGCCACCTCCTCGCGATAGTGCTTGTCGAAGAGCACGTAGAAGTCGCCGATCAGGTGGTCACCCTTCTTGTGGGCCGCCTCGGGCGTGATGCCGTCGCCCCACTTCTGCCAGGCCAGCATCGACTTGCAGATATGGATGCCACGGTCGTTGACGATATTGGTCTTGACCACGCGGTTGCCATTGGCCTCGAGGATGCGCGCCAGCGACCATCCGAGGAGGTTGTTGCGCACGTGTCCCAGGTGGAGGGGCTTGTTGGTGTTGGGCGATGAGTACTCCACCATCGCCAGCGGCGACTCCTCCGTGACGGGCTTCTCGCCGAAGTGGGCCTCCTGGTCGATGTCCTGAAGCATCGAAAGCCATGTGGCCGCACGGAAAGTGAAATTGAGGAAGCCCTTGACGATGGAGAAGTTTTCCACGAAATCATTGTGGGCGACGATATACTCACCGATCTCGCGCGCCGTGTCCTCGGGCTTCTTGCGGCTGATCTTCAACAACGGGAAGATGACCAGCGTCATGTTACCCTCAAACTCCGGCCTCGTCTTCTGCACCTGAATGAGATTCAAGGGCACGTCCTGACCATAAAGGCTCTTCACGGCCTCAACCGCCGATTGAGCGACAATTTTATCCAGTTTCATAATCTTCTAATAAATAGGCTTCCAAAGAAGCGAAATGACGGTGCAAAGGTAGCGATTTTTTCTCGCATAAGCCGCTCCACGGCGATTTATTTACACTTGGCTTGGCCAAATGGCAAGATTTGAGTAACTTTGCTCCCCAAATAAGCAACAGGACAAGATGTCACTATCAAAGAAGCAAATACTCCTCATCAACGACGTGTGCGGCTACGGCAAGGTGGCCACCGCTGCCATGCTCCCCATTCTCTCCTACATGGGAATGCCCGTCCACAACCTCCCGACCGCCATCGTGAGCAACACGCTCGACTACGGCAAGTTCAACCTCCTGGACACGACCGACTATATCAAGGGGGTGTTTCCGGTGTGGAAGGAGCTGGGCTTCCACTTCGACGCCATCGCGACGGGATTTATCGCGTCGGAGCAGCAGGCCGATCTCATCGCCCGCTACTGCCGTGAGCAGGAGGCCACGGGGACGGCCGTCTTCGTCGATCCCATCATGGGCGACGAGGGCAAACTCTACAACGGCGTGACGCCGGCGACCATCAACAGCATGAGGGAAATGCTCTCCGTGGCCCACCTCTGCTACCCCAACTACACGGAGGCGTGCTACCTCACGGACAAGCCCTACCGCCCCGAGGGCGTCTCGGCAGAGGAGGCCCGCCAGCTGGTGGAGGAGCTGCGCCAGATCGGTCCGAAGTCGGTGCTCATCACCTCCATCCCCATCGACGGCCAGCCTTCCGTCATCGGCTACAACCACCTGACCGATACTTGGTTCACCCATGTCTATACGGAGATTCCCGTTCACTTCCCGGGCACGGGCGACATTTTCTCGGCCATTCTCATCGGCCACATCCTCAACGGCACGCCCCTGGAGGCCAGCACGCGCCGCGCCATGGACGGCGTCTATACGCTCATAGACCACAACAAGGACAACGAGGACAAAAACCGCGGCATCCCCGTGGAGCAGTTCCTCTCCCTGCTCTGACGCTGTGCGCCAAGGCCCGTGAGGACCACAAACAGACGTGTTGGGACAGAACGATTCTTCTGTCCCAACTTCATTTCCAGGACAAACCAAAACACCTCGCCGAAGGTTGCTTACGACTGCGCCCGGTGGCTACTTAAGACCAGGCCTGATCGTAGCTTAGGACCACCAAAAGGCAAAACACACTTGCCAATCGAGCGCGCTTGCCGAGCCCACCCTATTAACGTTATAACGTTTAACGTTTTTGTTTTGGCGCAAGAAAAAGTCATATTAACAGCTTGAAACCTCCGTGGGCTTCCGTGTTGCCGCAGCCTGGGTCGAGGTTTGAGAGGACAAAAAATGGTTCATCCGGAAAATCGAGTGATAGGTTTTGTTCATAGTTGTTTCCCTTGCAGCAACCCTTGGTCAGCATGGACTCGAAGAGTCGACGTCCCCGCGAAGCGTTGTTACTTGTTGTAAAAGTTGTTCAAGTTGTCTTTTATGTGTCCACGTCGAATCACTCCATTTTCCCGGAAGAACCTTTTTGCTGAGGGGCAAAGAAGCGATCAAGCGCTATGAGATAATTTCGCCGACGAGCTCCGCCCTTTGCTGCTCCAACATCTCACACCACAAAGTCGACCCTTGCAGTTTGCTGGCAGGGATGTACTCGCGAAACTTCTCGTAGAAATCGATGCCTTTCCCATCGGGAACGCTAAAGTCTTCTTCCGAGATAAGCTCTACCCAGTCCAGCAAGTCGGCATACTTCTCCATCTGTTCGTAGGAAAGATGAAGCTCGGGATTACCCGACAATTCATGCCAGTCCCACTTGTCCTTGAACGCCTCTACCAACTTTGGCGTCAAAACCTTCTCAACGGCACACGCCGAGAAAATCTTCCAGTTGATGCGCTTGGAGAACTTGCCAACCATAGGGATCGTCCATCGAATGTAGGGGTTTAGCGAAATATCTTCCCAACTCACACGATCCTGATACTTCTCAAGCAGGGGCTCGCTCCACGCAAAACCCAGAGATAGGTCTTTCCACGCTTCCTCGACGAGGATGTTGCGCATGAATTCGTCATTTGTTTTCTGTTCCATCTTCATTGCTTATTCTATCATATTGTTTGACTGTTTGACTGTTCGACTGTTCGACTGTTTGTCTGTTTGTCTGTGCAAAGTTCGGCACAAGATATGCCAAATAACGACATAGCTATGCAAAAAATGGCAGACCGAGGCACAAAAGCACCGAAATAGTTTAAGTTACAATTTGCTCACCTTATTAGTGAGGCGAGCAAAACTATCCAACTTGGCCTTTTCAGTTTTCGCTCGTTTCTCAACATCGGCATATCGCATTCGAAAACAAAAACGTTAAACGTTGTTTTTGCTCTCCATATTCGCAAAAAAGAGAAGTTGAGATAAGAAATCAAGCACAACTCTGATCTTTCTCATCGAAAAGGTTTGACCATTCAAAACGAATGAAAACAATATAATCGGCTGGGTTTGCGCCCAAAAAGTGGAGTTATTAGTTCGCCTCATGCCCATCATGCTGGAAGAAGGTATGTTTGCAGTTCACGGTGGCACCACCATCAACATCTTCCTGAAAGACCTGCCCGCTATGGCGCAGTTTAAAGTTCCCGTGGGGTTCAGCCAACACTTAGGTTTGAGAGGGCAAAGATTAGAGATGTTAGGACAGAGGGACTTACCTACTGTCCTAACATCATCTTGACAAGTGACCCAATGCTCATCGCCATTAGACTCCGGAACCAGGAAAGTGAACGGATATCCCCCGTTTTGGGTGGGTGGATAACCTCCGTTTTATGCACATCCCATTTTAATGGTTATATATGTCAATATTATTATCTATATTAATAGACGGCGCATTACTTCTGACAAATTTAGCCTTAACAGTAATAGACCCTCTATATTTATTTCCATTATAGTCTTCTACGATGACAGGGATAATGTTGTCGCCATCGTCAAAATGCATTTTGTACGTAAATATATACACCCCATTGTGATCTTTTGCATAGATAACTTTATCTTCGGGCTTGAAAAGATTACCTGAATAATGGCTCGGGTAACATAATTCACCGCGCCTTTGTATTGTTGCAGACTTCGAATCGCCACTTAGTTCGACTCGGAAAGTCACATTGCATTCAAGACCATTTCCATCAAAATTGGTAACAGAAACTATCGCCCCTCCAAATATCTTAGGCCTATCATTGGGGTAAAGCACTTTAATTCTATTATTATAGCTTAAAGATTCAGGCTCTGGTTCCACTAATAATGTTTCCGACAGATCGTACTGACTGTTTCTGCCACGGGAACTTAACGCACAATAGAAACTCGACTCTGGCGCAGAATTGTCCAAAGCGAACGTGGCTATTGGAATTTGTTTGTAAGTCCAGTCCTTGTTTATGCAAAGAAGAAATACGTTCCTATAACCACTTGTTCCTTTTTTATAATGACAAGCCAGGGGGGATGCTAGGGAAGTACTGACACCAGCGAAGTTATTTCCAACTAGTTGTTCAATAAACTGATTGATATATGCTTGATCTTGGCATGCCACTACAGCATAATAGTCCGCCTGTACATCGCCATTTATTTTATACATACGCCTTCCTTCTATATCATGAGCAACAGGAATACGGCCGACAGGGATATACTCATTATCACCAGTAAGAGATAGTTCAGAGTAAATAGATCTAAAAATAGTGAACAGCGAATCATCTATATGCTCTTGTTTACGGTATAACCAAACCCTTAACTCGTTATCAACATTTTCTTTCTTGGACTTCCTTATTAAAGGGGCACCAAAACCTTTAAAACTGATTTTTTCGTCTGGTATCTCAGTTATTGTTTGACGATAAGCAAATGTTGTATCAATTGCATCATTGACTCGAAGTGTTATCTCATGCATACAACCCCTTTTTGCTGCATTCAAAGCAATCTCCTTCCGGAACTGACCTGCCCCCTTAATAATACTAGGAATAAAAAGATCTTTATGCCCCTTGACGACTCCACTATCTACTGTTAGGGGACCCAAACTTAAATAATATTTGTATGTGGAAAATGTATCTACATCTACAACGATCTTGGATCCATCTAATTTACATGTAGCGAATATGTTATGCTCTTCTTGCAGAGAAGAGCAAGCGCACGCGAAAAGGGATGCGACAAGAACGGCTGCGTTAAAGGCATTCCTAAAAATGCGCGAATCTAACATTTTCTTTATCATAGTTTCTTTTTTTTCGTACAAGTCCTTTATTTGATTTTAGGGGTTCAAGTTTGCCACACGACATTTCCATTCTTTGATGATATAATCTTCCATATCGTATGTAGACCCTGTTTCTCTAAAATAGGCTATCGCTCCAACAAACCACATTCATTGAACCGATATGGTATTATTAGATTTGAATGAATATCAATGTATCCTCATCTTTCAGATCTCATTCCTTCAAAAGTATCGCATGTTACAAATCCTTTGTATGCAGCAATGCCGTTAGAAAAGCAAAGCACACTATTACGCCTTAATGTATGTCTACCCAACTTTTGCCCGTTGGAGCTTCTGGTACAGATATAGACTGCACAAAGATAGCAATTTCGCATAAGAATCCGATTTGACTGACTGACAAAACGTGCCACTATAGTCCAAATTAATATTATTTAGCACAAAACGAAAAAGAAACACAACCAAAAAGTTGTTTTTCTCAAAAAGTCGTCTTATATTTGCACTTACAAAAGAAATGAATCATGACTTATGACAGCATCACTGAGGATGGTAGGCTATGGGCGGTCAGATATGACGGCTTTACAGACAATGCGCTCTACATGCTTTTTGAGCAGTGGAACGACGTAACATGGCTTTACAAGTTTTTCAAGGAGAACACGGCTGACCTGATGTCATACTTCAAGGTAACAGATGTCAACGAGGCCATTTATGATACGATAGAGGACGCCGAAAGATTGCAATGTCTGATTATGGACATCTCGCCAGAAGCTGATTTGGACAATCTTTTCAGACCGCTGGAAAATAGCCGTTTTACAGACATGCTGCTGGGCAAAGAAAAGGCTCGTTTGAAGAATGCTTATAGGCACGCTTCATGGCTTAGAATCTATGCTATCAAGCTGGAATCTGGAATCTATATCATAACAGGTGGTGCCATCAAACTTACTCGTACTATGCAGGAGCGTGAACATACGTTCCAAGAGTTGGTAAAGATGGAGAAAGTGCGTTCTCACCTGTTAGCAAACAATATAGTCGACAGGGATTCTTTTGATGATTTTTTGAGCGAATTGGTTTAATATAGAAAAGGAGGCATACATGAAAGAAGTTATTGCACGACTGAAGGAACACCAGTCAACAACTCCTTCAAAATGGAAGGAAAAGGCAGAGTGGAGACTGCAGAACAAATCTTGGCTGCGCCACTCTCAGCGCATCGCTATGAAGATGCTTGAAAAGATGGACGAACTGGGATTGACCCAAAGGCAGTTGGCCGAGAAAAATGGGGTGTAGCCAGCAATATGTTTCCAAGGTCCTGAAAGGACGGGAGAATCTTTCTCTCGAATCCATATCGAAGATTGAGGATTGCCTAAACATCTCAATCCTTCAAGAGGAACTGGAAATGGCATAAAACCTGCGCAGCTTAAAACTCCCGTGGGGCTCCGTAGCATCGTAGCAAACGTCAACATTTCAGAGAGAACAAAAATTAGAGATGTTAGGACAGAGAGACTTACCTACTGTCCTAACATCCTTCTTGGTAAGCAACCATATGCGCATCGCTATTAGAGCCAAGTGTCTGGAAAAGTGAACGGACATCCACAGTTTGGGGTTGGTGGACATCCTCCGTTTTCAGCAATAATAGAACAAGCTAAGCATTCGGCTTATCAAGCAGTCAATGAGACAGTCATTAAGCACAACAGGCTACTCGGCATGGGGAGGCAGCATGAAGTTCTGAAAGAACAACGTGCAGAATATGGAGAACAAATTATCACGAAATTTGCTATTATTTAGCAAAGTGGTACGGAAGAGACTTTCATTTAGTTTATAAAATACAACGCCTATGTCTCCACCTAAGAGACCCTGGTCTTATCGGACTAAAGATGGTATTAAACATATTTATCCAGTACATACAATTTTCTTGATCATTATATATTACATAACGGATTCTGTACAAAAAAGACGCACCCCAATATTTTTTTACCGATTCACGAATTAATTTAAATGATTCCATTTCCGTGTCTTGAAAAGTGGAATTCTTTAAAACCTGTTCACGAACCAAATAAGCAATGTGTAAATCTTTATCATAATTGTCAAGTGAAAGCAAGGCTCTTTCTTTAATTGTAACATTTAATCTATCGGCTTTAGACCTCAAAGCATCTTTTTGTTCTTTACTGGGTTCAGGCACCGGACACAAAAATGATTCAGACGCCCATCTGCACTTTTTCTTTTCAACCGGAAATATTGTTTTAAGATAACAATCTAAATATTTGTAAACAGTTTTATATCCAGTTTCCCTTCTCTTACATAGCCCACATCTCGGGAAAAATGCCATTCTGCCGATGTATTATAATAATCTACCTTTGCAGATTCCGCAATTTCTTTTATATCTAATTTTTCAACAAAGGCTGTCATATTGACAATCGCCTCTCTATACTGTTCTTCGTTGGCTATGTAAAATTTCTGCAAAGGTTTACCATAAATTGTTACAAGTAATTCGCAAGCAAAACCTTCAACAGGAGTTATTGTTTCAATTAACAACTTCTCATTTTTTTCTTCATCAACATCCCTTCCATTTTTAAAACATATATAAAAACGAGGGCCTATAAAATTCGTTTCTTTGACATGAATTATTGCTAAATTTGGTAAATCTTCATTTTCCAAATCTAAACCTAATGTGTATATATCTGCGGGGTAGTGCTCTATGAATTTAAAATCAAGAAGACGACCTATTATGTGTACTCTATTAGATTTCTGCCCCCAATCTAAATCACAATAAACGACGTAGTCAGCAAGTTGTCTATCAGTACAATTTGCACTGATCGGGAATTTTCTTTCTGTTTTAAAATATCTAAGTTGGCGATCTCCTGTTAAAAGTAAATAAGTATTTGTCTTTTTAAAAAAATCTACAACTTTCCCAATTTTCAAATAATGATACGTTTCCTTCGTTCTTCTAATCCTGTACATACATGTAAATTCTTATTTTTGCAACACTACGAAACCGTTCCCTCATAAACACTTGAGCACCAAGATGTTACTCCGAATTACACCATATCAGATCTTTTACCTACCCTCAGTGTTGCAATAAAAGGCATAGCAAAATCCCCGAATGACATGGCGAAAGTATAAATAAAAATCGATAAACCCACTCATTTTGGAGTTTTTTTCGATCATGGATCAATTTAATGCTCTTTTAGCTCAAGCCATATACTCCCCCTTGGGTTTGAGACACAAAAAGCATTGCTTTCAGTATAGCTAGGACCTACGCTCTTTGACGTGCGCATATCTTTGTGGCGGCTAATGCGTCGAGGATATAAAACTCACCTCATGAGGCATTTGCTTCTTCACACATCCCTCCGTACTTGCAGTGCGGACACCATATTAGGCGCTAAAGAAGAACCAACTCGCGAGAAAACCACCTATATTTCAGCGTCTAGCAGAAGCTATGATTTCAACAATCCGTATAAGATGAACAACTTGCTGGCCAACGCCCTGCTTGCAACAGGGCACATAAAGCCCAGGCAGAAGTGCGATTTTGATGTCACCGATCAATTCATTGAGACAAAAAAAGTATGACACAAGGCCTACTTACAAGAAGTTCTTGAAGCACTATTCTGGCATGCTAGTCATTGGCGACATGGTTATAGGCAATAAAACAAAGATAGCAACAACTTGCACTTCAACTAAAAAGAGACTTTGGAATGAATCTTCAAGCGGCTGGAGGCATCGGGAGTGCATGTTGCTCGTGCCCGCATGGATTGCGGCTCGTGCTCGGAAGAGATTGTGGGAATGGTGGAGGCTCATTGCAAGCATTTTTATATCCGCGCCAACAGGTGCTCTTCCCTCTACGACACCATGTCTTCCTTGACGGACTGGCAGTCTGTCGAGATCAATGGCATCGAGTTTGAGTTGAACTCCGTCCTTGTTGAGAAATGGAAGGGAAAGTTGTATCGTCTTGTCATACAGCGACAAAGAAGAACGGAGAGAGAGCTTGACATTTGGGAAGGAGAATACACCTACAAGTGCATATTGACCAACGACTACGAGTCGAGCGCAAGAGATGTCGTGGAGTTCTACAACCTTCGTGGTGGCAAGGAGCGAATCTTCGACGACATGAACAATGGCTTTGGATGGAACCGGTTGCCGAAATCATTCATGTCACAGAATACGGTTTTCTTGCTCATGACTGCCCTCATCAGAAATTTCTATAAAGCCGTCATGCAGAGATTGGAGACCCAAAAGTTTGGATTGCGAGCCACTAGCCGAGTCAAGACCTTTGTTTTCAAGTTTGTCTCCGTCCCGGCAAAATGGATCAAGACATCACGAAGGCATGTATTGAACATTTATACTGACAACCATTCTTACGCCAGGTTGTTCCAGACAGGCTTTGGCTAAAGCCAGGCCTTTCTGGTTAAACTAGCGTATTACCTCAGGTCGCTTTGTGGGGTAAGGGGCTTTTGTGCCTGAGACGTTTCTGCTGCACAAGAACATGTGCGACAAAATGATTGTTTCTCGCTTTGCAAGCAAAAAACGCACAAAGTCCTATTAGTTGCGGATTTGAGGAATTATAAACAATCGGCCTTGTTTGTTCGCTGTCACCGAATAAAAAAAGCGGATTTTATTTTGTGCCACCGAATAAAAATTATATCTTTGCAGAAAAAAGCAGAGTATGGATAAGGAAGTGTTTAGAACGATAATATCTGAGAATCAAGAATATATAGGAAGCATACCATTGGTGGAGCGTCCCCTTGACTTGGAAGAGCATGGCAACTATGTGTTTGTGGGTGTAAGACAGGCAGGAAAGTCCTACTTGTTGTATCAACGTGTGCAGCAATTATTGGCAGAAGGAAAGCTTTTGGAGGACATTGTTTATGTAAACTTCGACGACGAGCGTCTGCAAGGGATGGCTGCTACAGACTTCGATCTCATCATTCAAGCCTATCACAGCATGTATAGCGGGCAGCCGATATTCTTCTTTGATGAGATACAGAATGTGAATGGTTGGGCAAACTTTGCACGTCGTCTTGCCAACTTGAAGTATCGTGTTTATGTTACGGGAAGCAATGCCAAGATGCTGAGCCGTGACATAGAGACCGTTTTGGGAGGCAGGTATCTTAGTGTGAATGTCTTTCCTTATAGCTTTAACGAATACCTTACGGCTGTTGGTGTAAACATTGCAGGAGGATGGCAGTATGGCAGGAAGGCTAATGAATTGCAGCGTCATTTCAGAACTTACTTTGAATGGGGAGGTTTCCCGGAATTGGTCAACTTCCGCGAGAAGCGCATCTGGCTCAACAGCCTGTACAACCGCATATTCTTCAATGACCTTATTGTGCGGCATAAGATAAAGAACGAGGATGCCCTGCGTCTGTGTGTGCGTCGTTTGGCAGAAAGCGTGATGCAACCCTGCTCGTTGAACAGATTGAGCAACTTGGTTAAGTCGACTGGTGTTCGATGCAGTGTGTCAACCATTATGGAGTATGTGAGATATTTGCAGGAGTATTGTCTGTTGATATCATTGGACAACTATGCCTCTAAGTTCACAGAAAAAGAAACGGTGAAGAAGCACTATTTTGTGGACAACGGACTGTTGCACCTCTTCATCAACAACCCTGACACTCTGTTGCTTGAAAACCTATGTGCCATAACATTATATAAGAAGTATGGCAGTGGCATCTATTATTTCAACCGCAATATTGAGGTTGACTTCTATGTACCCGACGAGGGTCTGGCAGTTCAAGCCTGCTATAGAATGAGCGATGAGTCTACATTGGAGCGTGAGATAAAAGCCTTGGTAGCCATTAATTCTTTATATCCTCTGAAAAGGCAATGATTGTGACATACGAGGACGAGGGAGTGATGGAGCAAGATGGGTTGAAAATAGAGATTGTGCCTGTTTGGAAATGGGTGCTAAATGGTGTAACCAAAGCATCACAGAAAACAACTTAAGACATACTCGAGGCTTGTCTGCGTATTCCGGTGATACCCGTTTACCAATTCCGGTGATATCCGTCCAATCCGTTGTTAATCTTTAGTATCGGTGGCAAAGACGCCATCTTCGCACGCAGAATAATAGCAGCCAACCGACTTGCGACTGACTGCATTTATGCTGTCTAAAGAGGAACTCTCAATGGTGGACAGGGAATTGGAGGAGATAGCCGTAGATATACCAAGCCATAGAGTTTGTGGTAAGTGACAAATCTTAAACTATTTCAAGCATTTGCTTGAAAGCACAATCTTCAGGTCCTTTTGAGGTATATACAATATTAATTTCATTTTGGGACAATTGGAGTTCATCGAATGAAATACCATACTCATTCATATTATTCTTTACCAACTGCAGGCCTCTTGAATCATATACCACAAAATATATAGATTTTGATGCGAGACGATTCGATGCAACATATTCAAAGAAAAGCTTAAAATAATCCGAATCAGTTATGGAAAGAGAGTGCCCATATATTATAATATTGTCAGATTTCTTTAACTGCCAGATTAGACCATCCTTTTCTGTATTTGCATCAGATTTTATTAAAGGCTTTAGTAAATCGTCTTTTGCAAGGTCATTCTTTTGGAGGGCAGCTGTATCAACCCCAATTTCATCTGAGCTCCGTTTGTTGCACCTTTAAATTTCCCATGTACGAAATGGATTTCTGGCTCCGTTACATTTTCTTTTGTAAAAGGATTGGTATAGTTAAACGTATAGATAATAGAGTTACTTAGTGCTTTCATAAGATGATATGCGCAACTATTATGATTGGTCTTGAAATTTGGCAGATTTTGTGCAAAATAATCAAGCATAAAGTTGCTACAAATCTTCCAAAAATCATTGAGAAAAATAACATCTGATAGTTCCACTTCTAGAATACATTGTCTCAAATATCCCTCTAAGTTATACCAATACTCACCATCTATCATTTGTTGAATGTAAGATAATCTATTATATTGTAAAAAAGAATCATGCTTAGCTTGGAAGAAATCCCTGAATGAAGTCTCCCAACCTAAATCCAAATCGAACCCATTTCCTATAATAACTAATGTTTTCATTATTAATTGTCTATGTTGATTAGAATCACGATTGCCACTTGGAATCTTTTATTTTTTCATAGTGACGCTCTCTTATTATCACTTGCATACTGGGACATTCATAACACTACAGTATCTTCAACGCAATGGCGGCGCAAGCCTCAGCGTCCGCCAGGGCGTGGTGGTGGTGGGTTAAATCATAGCCGCAGCGGGCGGCGATCACGTCGAGGTTGTGACGACCTTGGGGCCAGACTCGGCGCGAGGCAACGCAGGTGCAGTAGAACGGATAGTCAGGATAGTCCATCTGATAGACGCGGAAGACGGCTTTCAGACAGCTCTCGTCAAAAGCCTTGTTGTGGGCCACGAAGGGGAGGCCCGCTATCATAGGTTCTATCTGCCTCCAAACCTCCGGGAAGACGGGGGCATTCTCCGTATCGGCGGCGCACAGGCCATTCACCTGGCTGCAACGGAAGGTATAATACTCCGGCTCGGGCTTGATGAGCGAGTAGAACTTATCCACTATCTCACCGCCACGCACTATGACAAGGCCCACAGAGCAGACCGACGACCGCTCGTAGTTGGCTGTTTCAAAGTCTATTGCTGCAAAATCTTTCATATTATGGGCTACTGATTATCCTTATTGATTAGATTTACTACCACTTTCACCATCACATCTTTCTCTTCTGTGCGGCTTTCGGCAATCATCAGCGTGAGGGCGACGAGGGTGTTGTCAGCTATTCGTTTATGTCCGTCTGGACCATAAAGTATACCATTCTTCTCCATGAACCAAAGGAAGAGCATGGCAGCAATACGTTTGTTGCCATCGCTGAAAGAATGGTTTTTCACCACAAGATATAGCAACATGGCTGCTTTTTCTTCCACTGACGGATATAGGTCCTCACCGCCAAAAGTCTGATATATCTGTCCTATGCTGCTTTTGAAAGAATCATCTTTCTCATTTGCAAACCATCGGCTTTCGCCAAATTGTACTTTCAAGGCGTTGATAGCATCCATGGCATTCTCGTAGGTGGCATGGAAAATTTCTTCCTTGGTTGTCTTCTCTACGCCCAATGCCTGATAATCGTAGCGGTCGAGCGTGTCGAGGGCATAGACATAATCTGTGATAATACTGAACAGTCCGGAGTATTCTCCTTCAGATACTTTGTTTTGGAGGGTGATAGCTCGCGACATCAGCCGGACCACATTCTTCAATTCATCATAGTGGTCGAGGCGACGTTGGTCTATGACATAGCCTCTGATGAGGTACTGTTTCAATATGCTATTAGCCCATATTCTGAATTTGGTTCCGTTTATACTCTTTACTCTATAACCGACAGATATAATCACATCAAGGCTATACATCTTTGTTTCATAGGTTTGATCTTGATCAGTACCCATATGTGCAAATTTTGCACATGTGATATTTTCATCCAATTCACCTTCCTTGAAAATGTTTCTTATATGGCGCGATATTACAGTACGATCTCTTCCGAATAATTCAGCCATTTGGTTTTGAGTAAGCCACACGGTATCTTTCTCTAACTTTACTTCAAGTTGGGTGTTGCCATCATCAGTCGTATATAGAACGATAGACGAGCCATTATTTGCAACAATTTTATTCTCAGTCATATTCATCCTTACTCCTTATATTGATTCCACATTTTCATTATCTTCCCAGCAATCTTGTTTGATTTAGAGCCATGAATATATTACGTCTTTACATACATAACGTTTTAACTGCAAAGTTATTGCTTCGACATGCCCTTTACGTTCATACCTGTATCATATTTAGGAATTCCTTGCCTTTCGCAGGAGGCACCATTACTAAAGAGTCTTTACAAAAATGATTCTCCAATAGAATATAAACGCCTGGCGAAGGAGCGTGAATGGCGATAAATGGATTGTGAATGGATACGGGCCATTATGAAGGGATAGTGAACAGATTGTAACGGTTATGAATAGATTTGCTTTTGGCACTGCCATGTCGTATCTTCACACAAGTTCATACAAGATAGAAACTTTCAAAAATCAAGACAATGAAACAAGTATTACAGCCTCATCACCGATGCAAAAAAAATGGCAGCAAGCGATTGCTGCCACGTATCGGTTTCGTATCAATCCCGTATCATCCTTCGTTCATCCTTCGTTGCTCCTTTTTTCGTCGTTCTATCGTTCTCGCTTCCAGAAGCGGAAACAATACGGCAACAATACGGAACGATACGTAAGCATTGCGGGTTTGATACGAGGACGATAGGAGGAGCAAGGGAGGATCATGGGAGAAGCGAAGGGCTACCCGACAAAGAACATCACGATGACCTGAGCTATGATGACGCGGATGAACATGCCGAGGGGATAGACCGTGGCGTAGCTGATGGCGGCGGTATCGCCCCGCAGCGTGTCGTTGGCATAGCCGAGGGCCATGGGATTGGCCATGCTTCCGCAGAGGATGCCACAGATGGTGCCAAAATCAAACTTCTTGGTGCGCAGGGCTATCAGGCCGACGATGACGATGGGGACGAGGGTGAGGACAAAGCCCACTCCCACCCAAAGCAGTCCCTCGGGCCGCATGACGGTGTCGAGAAATCCCTTGCCAGCATCAAGGCCGAGGCAGGCAAGGTAAAGGCTCAGACCCAGTTTGCGGAGCATGAGCGAAGCCGAGCGCGTCGTGTAGCTGACGACGTGGAAGCGCGGCGCGAGGGCTCCCACAAGAATACCCATCACGATAGGGCCGCCCGCCGTGCCAAGGCGGATAGGGGCGTCCATGCCGGGAAGGCTGATGGGCAGCACGCCGATGGCGAGGCCAAGGAGCATGCCGATAAAGATACTACTAAGGTTGGGTTCGTTGAGCGTCTTGACCGAATTGCCAAAGAAATCCTCGGCATGCTTCAGCGCGTCGGGACGGCCAACGACGGTGATATGGTCGCCATACTGCAGGCGCAGGTTGTCGGTAGCCAGGAGCTTGATATCACCACGGGTGATGCGACTCACGTTGACGCCATAGGCGTCGCGCAGATGAAACTGCCCAAGTTTGCGGCCGTTGAGGGCCGTGCGCGTGAGGACAAGAGTGCGGCTCTCGACGTTGGCGTCGATGTGGTTCCAGTCGATCTTCGACTTGTTCCAGTCCTTCTGCACCTCCTGGCCGAAGAGCATCTCCATAGCCGTCTCCGCCTCTTTGCTGGTCACGACCAAGACATTGTCGCCCGTATAGAGCTTTGTACTTGCCAAAGGTACCATGGTCTGTCCCTGGCGCCAAATGCGCGAGACGATAAACTTGGCTTGTGTGGCGCGGGCTATCTGGGCCAGCGTCCTCCCCTCCAGGGCTGGATTGACCACCACGTACTGTCCCACAAAGGTATGGTCCTCGTCGCCCTCATGACGAAGCTTGAGATCATCGGGCTTGACGAAAAACTTTCTGATGAACATCATCGCCAGGATGACACCGAGGACACCCAGCGGATAGGTCACGGCCGTGGCCAAAGCAGCACGTCCGCCTCCCACGCCTGCATGCTCCAAGGCCTGCTGCGCCGCACCAAGGGCCGGCGTATTGGTCGTCGCGCCACAGAGCACACCGATCATATCGCTCATCGGGATGGGCGTGAGGTAGGACAGGACGACGGCCAGTAGCGTCCCGAGGAAGATGACTCCGAGAGACCAGAGATTGAGCGCAGTTCCCTCGGCACGCAGCGAGCCGAAGAAGTTGGGACCGACATGCAGTCCAAGGGCATAGACAAACAGCACAAGGCCGAAAGTCTCGCAGTAGTCAAGCATCTCGTGGTCTATCTCCAGATGCAGACTACCCACGAATATGCCAAAGAAGAACACAAAGGCAATACCCAGGGATATGCCACCGAGTCTGATCTTACCAAGCCACAGACCGATACCACAGATAAGGGCTACGATGATGATGGCCTGAATACTCGACTGGATGTTGAGAAGGGAGCTGAGCCAATCCATATTTTCATTCACTATTTGAGGCTACAAAATTACGGCTTTCCTACCAACTGACAAAATCGCCCGCCGTTTATTTGCACGCCAAAGGTGTTTAGTTGACCTAAAACTATCACGTCATATTCAAAATAAATACGATGTGGTTTGCCATTGTCAATTTCTTTTAGTACATTTGCACCGCCATGGAAGAAAAGAAGATACTCGACATCAACACGGTCAACGACTACGTGGACTTCATCGGTGCGCCGAGGCAGCATCCACACATCAACGTCGTGGACCTCTCGGGGCTGCAATCCATCCCCAGAAGCCGCGACCACTACCACATCTACGGCCTGTTGATGCTCGACAATGCCGACAGGACGCTGACCCACGACATCAACCGATCGTCGGAGGGAGGCGGCACGCTGATGTTTAGTGCGCCAGGATGCCTCACCGGTATCGACAACGGCAGCAACGTGAAGCTCAACGGATGGCTTCTCCTCTTCGACCCGACGCTCATCCTCGACACTCCGTTGGGGCGACGCATCGGCGACTTCCACTATCTGGGCTACGAGCACCAGGACGCCCTGAGACTGACGCCCAGCGAAAGCAGCGCACTGCTGAGCTGCTTCAGCCTGCTGCGACGCGAACTGCAGCGCCCCGTGATGCCGGACACAAACAGCGAGCAGGTGATCCTCGACTTTCTCCAGCTCATCCTCGACTACTGCCAAGGCTTCTACAACCGGCAGTTTAAGCAGGACAACACGTCCCACAGTGTCCACCGCCGTCTGCGCCAAGTGCTCGACAACTACTATGAGCACGGACTGCAATTTAAGCAGGGTGTGCCCAACGTGCGCTATTGCGCTGGAGAGCTCTGCCTCTCGGCCAACTACCTCGGCGACCTGATGAAACAGACGCGGGGCAAGAATGCCGTGACGGCCATCCACGAGTATGTGATGGAGCGCGCCAAGGTGCTGCTGGCCACGGACAAGAGCGTGAGCCACGTGGCCTACGACCTCGGTTTCGACTACCCGCAACATTTCATCCGCCTCTTCAAGAAGTCGTTCCAACTCACCCCCGCAGCCTATCGCCGCAGCCTCTCCTCCCCGCAGACCACAGACGAGGGGACAGAGAGCGACACAGAAAACATTGATTACCAACCATAAAAGTAACAAGACAATGAAAGCAATTCATTCAGACATGGCTCCCGCAGCCATCGGCCCGTACAGCCAGGCCATTCGTACCGGCAACGTAGTGTTCATCAGTGGTCAGCTCCCCATCGACCCCACCACGGGCAACTTCGCTGAGGGCGGCATCAAGGAGCTCACCCGCCAGAGCCTCAACAACGCCAAGGCTATCCTTGCCGCCGAGGGCCTGACGATGGCCGACGTGGTCAAGACGACAGTTCTCATGGCCGACATGGCCGACTTTGCCGAGATGAACGAGGTGTATGCTGAGTTCTTCCAGGCTCCCTTCCCCGCCCGCTCCGCCTTCGCCGTGAAGACGCTGCCGAAGAACGCGCGCGTGGAGATCGAGTTGATCGCCGAGGCTAAGTAATAACCTCTGCGGACAACCATTCTTACCTGACGAAAGCCGCACCGCCTCTCCTGCTTGACAACATGGAGAGGCCGTGCGGCTTTCTCTTTTTCCAACGGGCCCCTATCGCGGCGCTCTCCTGACAGAGGAATGGCCTTCTACGACAAGACCGCTATCATACTCCGCGCTCTGCCCAGTCACTGCGGTCGAGGTTGCGGTAGCTGATGGCTTCGGCAAGATGGCTCGGCTGGAGCTGTTCGCTGCCTTCGATGTCGGCGATGGTGCGAGCCACCTTCAAGATGCGATTGTAGGCACGGGCGGAGAGGTTGAGGCGCTCCATCGCCATGCGCAGTAGGCTGATGCCAGCCTCGTCGGGTTCGGCATATTGGTGGATCATGCGCTCGGTCATCTGTGCGTTGCAATGGACGCCGGGAATGTCCTTGTAGCGCAACTCCTGACGCTGGCGAGCCTTGATGACGCGCTCACGGATAGCGGAACTTGGCTCTCCTGGCTGCGCCTTGGAGATATCTTTGAAAGGAACAGGCGTGATCTCGCACTGAATGTCGATGCGGTCGAGCAGCGGTCCTGAGATTTTGTTCATATACCGCTGGATCTGTCCCGGCGAGCACACACAGACATGGGTCGGGTCGCCATAGTAGCCACAGGGGCAGGGATTCATCGAGGCGACGAACATGAAGGAGGCTGGGTAGGTGATGGTGTATTTGGCGCGCGCGATCGTGATCAGACGATCTTCGAGCGGCTGACGCAACACTTCGAGGGTATGCTTGTTGAACTCGGGCAACTCGTCGGCGAAGAGCACGCCGTTGTGGGCCAGAGAGATCTCGCCGGGCATGGGATCCACACCGCCTCCGACCAGTGCCACCTGGGAGATGGTGTGGTGCGGACTGCGAAACGGGCGCTGCGAGATCAGTCCCTTACCGGCAGACAACTTGCCCGCAATGGAGTGGATCTGCGTTGTCTCCAGGCTCTCCGAGAGCGTCAGAGGAGGCAGTATCGACGGCAAGCGCTTGGCCATCATACTCTTGCCCGATCCTGGCGGACCTATCATCACGAGGTTGTGACCACCCGCGGCAGCCACCTCCAAGGCGCGCTTCACACTCTCCTGTCCACGGACATCGGCGAAATCGAGGTCGAAATCGTACTGCTGCTCGTAGAATTCCTTCCTCGTATCAACCACGCAGGGGCTGAAATCGGCATCGTCGCCCTTGAGGAAGCGAATGACCTCGGTGATACTGCTCATACCATAGACGTCGAGCTGGTTGACCACTGCAGCCTCGTGCTCATTAGCTTTGGGGACAATCAGTCCCTTCATCTGGTCTTTGCGCGCCTGGATGGCAATGGGGAGCACGCCCTTGACGGGCTGCAGCGAACCGTCGAGACTCAGCTCGCCGACGAGCATATAACTACCCAGACGGTCGGAGGGAATATCGCCATTGGCCGCAAGGATGGCTACGGCAAGCGGGAGGTCAAATCCACTGCCCACCTTTCGGAGACTCGCAGGAGAGAGGTTGGCCGTGATGTCGGCGACGGGAAACTTCAACCCCGTATTGAGCAGAGCTGCCGCAATGCGGTCGCGGCTCTCCCGCACGGCCTCGTCGCCCAGTCCCGTGAGCCGGTAACTGACGCCTCGCGTCAAACTCACCTCGACGGTGATCGTCGTCACCTCCAGTCCATTTACTGCCGCGCTATAAGCCTTGACAAGCATCGTAATTCTTATTTAGTATGAATGATTCGTTTCCAAAAAACGTTTCCGCAACTCCTCATCGCTCAGCGAACGCTGCTTCACGCGTCCATTCTCCACCAAGATATTGTCGGGGAGGTCATGGAGCGACAGGTTGGCCAGCAGCGGACTGTCGAGCATACGACCGTCGCAGACCGTGGGCAGCGTGACGTCAAACTGGCGTAGCAACTTCTCGCAGTCCTTGCGCGTCGCATCGAGACAGATGGTCAGTACCTGCAGGTCGGGATGCTGGCGCTTGGCCTCTTGGACCGCGCGCAGACAACCCAGACTCCTGTAGCTCCACGAAGCCCAAACGATCACTACGCCCTCGCCACTGCGGAAGTCTTGCTGCGTGAACGTCCGGCCGCTGAGAGTGAGGGCCTTGAAGCGGGGCAACGGCTGCCCTACCCTTACCGTTTCGTAGGGGGCTAGCTGCTTGGCGAGCAGGATGAGGTGACCATTGCGTGGCTGCTCCTTGCGCATGAGGTTGATGAGGCGGCGCGCCTCGGCATAGTCTGGGCGGTCGTTGCGGACGAGGTAGGTGCTGACGAGATAGACTCCCACACGCGAACCGGGATGCTCCTTCACAAAGTCGGCCGTGAGCTTCGGGGCGTCCAAGGGGGGAGTTTTTGGCCAGCAACTGCCGGAAATCGGTCATCAGCTCGTTGTCGTCCGTGCCCTCCACCTCCATTTCGCGCAGGTGGGAAGCGTCGGCCTTGACCATCACCTTGCCGCCAGGCTCGGCGAAGATCGGCTGCTCGGAATAGTTGGGGAAGACGAGGACAATCGTCGAAGGGTCTCGCATCTCCGTCTCATAGACGAAGCGTCCTCCCTGAATGTTGATGGTGTCGAGGCCGTCGATGCCCCCGTCAGGACTATAGACCAGCACCTGACCTTGATTTAAATGAAGGAAGCGACCCTCCATCTTAAACCGACCACTCTTGCCCGAGCAGCTGCCGAGCAACAACAATAAAAAGGCGGGAACGGCAAGCCATGTCATTGAGCAAGCCATTCTGATGATACTACGGATGAAAAAAGGATGATGTGTCATCATATTGCTCCATGCTTGAATGCTATCTTCGGATGGATGGAAGCTGTCCGAAGGAAAGATAAGGAGATGTGCCGCGAGCGGGACTCGAACCCGCACAGCCGTTACTGGCCAAGGGATTTTAAGTCCCTCGTGTCTACCATTCCACCATCACGGCAAACCGTCTGCAAAGTTAACCACAATAATTGAAACTCGCAAACGATTTCTATTGTTTTTTAGTCTGTGGCCCCTTAGGACCCCCGATTTGTCCAGCCTTGCGTCAATAAACTTTCAGCACACCGTAGGGTGTGGGGGCATTGCAGCGGTAGCTTGTCAGCAGCGGGACGCCACTTCCCCTTACGAGGTTGCCTCCCGTATTGAGGTTGTAAGCCGCCTTACAGCGCCCACAAGAGGCCACCCCGTCGCCCGTCACGGTCAGCGGATAACTGCGCATGGGCAGGGCGTTGAGGTCGAAGCAGTTGGGACACTCCGCATCATAGGCGTAGAAGATGGGGGGATCGTCCATGCTGCCATAGCCGACGATCAACCCGTGGTTCATGCCGATGCGGTTCTGATTTTCCAGTCGGAGGTCGATGGCATTGAAGATGCTCACCGACGACATCCCCTGATTGTTCTCAAACGTATAATGGGAAGCACCACCACGCAGGAGATAGCCAATCTTGCAGAAGACTCCCTTGGCCATCGGGTTCATGGCGGTGGCCAGCGTGGCATCCTGGTGCGTGCCGTTGTCGAGGGTCAGGTTGCAGTGGTAGTTGCTATACCGATAGCCCGCATCCTCGCCACACGCCGTCAGAACAGCCAGCAAGCCAACCAGGCAAACGGCGCGCCACAGTTTTCTACTCATAGGGTATCATGCTCAGCGCGTCGGCCACCTTCTCTATGCCCTCCTGGAGCGGACCCGCCACCATGCCTTTGGCAAAAAACGGGATGTCGGCATCGATGGTGAGGCGCATCTTCGACGTGGTGTCGCTCGTCGGGAGCACCTGGATCCAAAACTGGAACTTCACGGGCGACTTTTCGCTCTGGAGTTTAATCATCTTCGGTTCCTCGCGCTCTACGATGCGCATCGATACCGCACCGATAGGCGCGATACTGATGCTGATGCTGTCCTGGTCGAAGCTCAGGTCTTGGAGCTTATCCTCGGGGATGCGGTCGCGGACGCGCTCGATGTTGGTGAAGTCGCTGAGCATCCGATAGACGTTTTCCTGCGGATAGGCGATGGCCTTGACACTACTTTCAAACTTACTCATATCCCTCTGGCTTTACTTCTTCCAGTTGGCCGGATCCTTGCGCCACTCGTGAAGCATCGGCACATCCTCCTCCTTGATATAGCCTGTCTCAAGAGCCTTCTCGACGACGTGCGGATAGTCCGTCAGCGTCACGAGCTTGACGCCAGCCTCCTTGAAGGCATGCTCGGCGATGGGGAATCCATAGGTGAAACTGGCTACCATGCCGACCACCTCAAATCCTGCCTCGCGAAGAGCGGCAACAGCCTTGAGCGAAGAGCCACCCGTAGAGATCAGGTCCTCGACGACCACGACCTTCGCACCTTCGGGAAGACGACCCTCGATCTGATTCTTCATGCCGTGATCCTTCGGTTTCGGACGAACGTAGGCGTAGGGCAGTGCCAGCTCGTCAGCCACCAATACTCCCTGGGCAATAGCACCCGTAGCCACACCGGCCACGGCATCGGCCTCGGGGAAGTGCTCCAGCACGGCGTGGGTCAGCCCCAACTTGACGAAGGAGCGCACGTCGTGGTAGGAGAGCGTCTGACGATTGTCGCAGTAGAACGGCGACTTCCAGCCCGAAGCCCAGGTGAACGGGTCATTGGGCTGCAACTTCACGGCCTTGATGGCAAGCAACTTGCCAGCGAATACTTTCTTCAAATCTTCCATATTTCTTCTATACTATATTTTTTATCCTTTTATTTTAAAGGTAATGCCAACGAGCGCAGAACGTCAAGCTTGCTTGCTCGTTATGCCGAGTGCAGCTTATCTTATATTATAAAGATAATGCAAAGATAGCGCAAAAAACTGTAACGGCAAGGAGTTCTTGTATAGTTTTTGCGTCCGTTATCATTTCTTTTATTTTCCCCTCTTGCCCAGATGCTTCATGACGTGGGAGCAATACTGGTCGAGCACACGGAGCATGTCGTCGGGCAGATAATCCAGCGCACGGTCGATGATGCCAGAGGGAATGTCGTAGTAAGCCTCAGCGATAGCTCCCGCAATGTCGGCCTTGGTATCGGTGTCGCCGTCGCAGAGTACGGCCAGACGGATAGTCTCCTCGAAGTTGTTGGCGTCCAGAAAGCAGCGCAGCGCCATCGGGACGGTCTCCTGGCAGGTGCCGTCGAAATGGCCTTCCGCCCCAATCTTCATCACGTCCTTGAGCGAGGGAATCTCATAGCCGAAAAACTTGCGCACCTTCAGTTCCAAATCTGCCTTCGGAAAGCGCATGTTGCGAAGCCAGAAGATCGCCTCCGCCACACACTGGGCGCCCTTGATGCCTTCGGGATGGTCATGGCTGACCTCGGCACTCTTGCGTGCCTCTTTCTTGACGGTCTGCCAGTCATCAAAGAGCCATCCCACGGCACTCACACGCATGGCCGACCCATTGCCACAGGAATCCATCGGATGGGCTCCGCCACTGCACACCCACTTCCAGAAGCGGTTGCCATAGCCACCCATCGGATGGGGATAGCGGGCGCACCAGTCGAGCAAAGCCTCGCCATAGGGACGCTCGTTGAGCACGGCATCAGCTACGGCGATAGTACAAACCGTATCGTCGGTGAAACCACACTTGTCTGTAAACAACTTGAAGTTTTCTTCCGGAGCTGGTCCAAACTCAAATCTTGAACCAACAATATCACCAATAATTGCTCCTAACATAATCGTCTGAGAAAAAGGTTGTGCTTAGATGGTACTCCGGCTGGGAATCGAACCCAGATCAAAGGTTTAGGAAACCTACGTTCTATCCATTGAACTACCAGAGCTTCGGTTTTGGATGGTGCAAAGATAAGCATAAAAAGCCATTCCACCAAGAATCGCCTATACTTTTCCGCTCATTTCTTGCTTTCCCACCCCGTCTCAATCCTCGTCTCAGTCGGCCACAAGATGATAGGACCCACCTGCGTAGGCGCGCACCACCCCTTTCATCTCCAACGAGAAAAGCAGGGCAGTAAGCGGTCCCACACCGACACTCAGACGGACGCAGAGATCGTTGACCTGCAAGTCGTTGCACTTGCGGAGTTCATCGACCACACGCTGCTCCTCGGGCGAGAGGTCGGGAAAGAGCTGACGCTCGATACCTTTCCGCTTTGCCTCTGTCAGCTTTTGGTCGGTCTGCCAGCCCATAGCCTCCACGACTTCGTCGGCACAAGTGATCAGTCCTGCTCCGTTGTCGCGAATCAGATGGTTGCAACCCTCACTGTAGGGGGCGCCGACAGCGCCGGGAAAAGCAAAAACATCGCGGGCGTAGTCACGCGCAATGCCACAGGTGATCAGTCCCCCACCCTTGTCAGCACTCTCCACAAGGACGACGGCATCGCTCATGCCCGCCACGATACGGTTGCGGCGCACGAAGTTGATCTTGTCAGCAGTGGTGTGCGTCATAAACTCCGTCAGCAGTGCACCTCCTTCCGCCACCATCCTATTCGCCGTCTCGCGGTGGGCGCGTGGATAGAGGTCGTCGAGGCCATGGGCCAGCACGCCCACAGTGGGAGTCTCGTTGGCCAGACACTCGCGGTGCGCCCAAATATCCACTCCATAGGCCAACCCGCTCACCACCAGCACCTCAGGACATAGTTCCTTCAAGCGGTGGACGAAACTGTGGATGAGATCCTGCCCGTAGCGGGTACAACGGCGTGTGCCCACCACGCTGACCACCCGCCGTGCGTTGAGGCAGGCTTCGCCTCGGGCATAGAGCACTAAGGGCGCATCAACACATTCCCACAGACGCCGCGGGTAGCCACTGTCGCAAGGGGTAAGAACCCTCACACCCTCCGTCTCCACATACGCCAGCTCGTCGGCAACTCGCTGACGGTGGTCCGAGAGGTGAGACAGCAGTTGCACCAAGCGCGGAGAGGCGTCGGGCAAGACTTGTCGGATGTCGTCGGAGGCGGCGACGACCGCTTGTGCGGAACCCACCATAGTGTAGAGCGTCCGTATCTCCTGCAAGTGATAGTAGCCCACACGGCTGAGCAGCATCGCGGCAAAGCGTTCGTCTTCTGCAATCACGTCCATCGTCATACTACCTCAAATCCGCAACTAAGCCCTTCAATGTCCTTCTTGCGTGTACACGTCCTTTCATTACTGAATTATCATATAAATTGAGGCAGAAACGCCCACTTCTGCCTACAACACCCCTTACCCCATAATGCGACTTTAGACAATACGCAGTATCATACCCATAAGTTGTAGGCGTCATCCAAAATCAGTCTGGAACACATCTGCATAAGCATTATTACAGGTATAGATATTCAGCACATACCGCCTTGATGTCCTGATCCACTTGGCTGGTACGGAGATAAACCTAAAGACAAACGCTTTTATGCGACTTGTTGCATTGAGTCCGAACCTCTTTACATCAAGTCTTTGGATAATGGCCTTGTAGAAGTTACGGATAAGTGCTGTAAGAAGAAGGAACACTGTGTTCTCTGCCATGAAGGATTTGGGCAATCTGTCCCACCCGAAACCATTGTTCATGTCATCGAAGATACGTTCCTTTCCTCCACGAAGATTATAGAACTCGACAATCTCTCTTGCGGAAGATTCGTGGTCGTTAGTCAGGATACAACGGTATGTGTATTCTCCTTCCCAAAAGATCCTGCACACCATCCATCCGTTTCTGTCTTTGAATCACAAGTCGGTATGCTTTACCCTTCCACTTCTCAACAAGGATAGAGTTCAATTCGAACTCAATGCCATTGATTTCCTCAGTCTTCCAGCCTCTGAGAGCAAAAATGTCATTGTAGAGCGAACCGCAGCGGTTTGCGCGGATATAAAAAGGACTTGCTGTGTTTCTCGACTTCTTCTACGATTTCCTCGGAACATGATCCACAATCAGCTCTGAAACGATTGATAGTAAGGCCGTTCTGTTCAAATCTCTCAAAGAACCTCTTCAGCGTGTCCTTCTGATGAAAACGAACATTTGTGTTACCATCGCTATTCTCAATGCCAACAATCAAGTCGCCAATAACCGCCACGCCAGGCGATAGCCAAGGAACTTCTTGTATGTACGTTTGGCATCATACTTCTCCGTTTCAATGAACTGGTGGTCAAAATCAACATCATACATCTCACCATCTTTCAGTTGACCAGATGCAAACATACAATTGAGCAGTAAAGTGTTGAGAGTGTCAGCCGTATTGAAATCGTAGTTCTTACCCGTATCTGATGTGTATGAAATGTTTTCTTGCGTCAGCTCCTTTATCGCTCTGAGGATAGTATCAGAGCTACAAGTGCGAAGTGTCGGATGAAGAGAGATGGTTCATCAAATGAGTAGTGACATCCTCAATACATGAGCCACCACAGAAGTAGATACTCATGAGAGAACGGATGATTTCGCTGTACTGATAACCGAACAATCTACACCTTAGACCGAGGGTTGAGTCGATTACAGATGACAATGTGGAGTCAAATTGCTCCATGATTGAAAATATTCCTCCAAAAGGAGTGAGTTTCTCGGATTTAATTTGTATCTTTGCCATGTCTATCGTCGGATTCTCTTGTTTGTTTTGCAACACTAAGATAAGTGAATTCTTCGACATGACAAAAAATCCTGTGGCAACTTTTTGTTGCTCAGGTACTTAAAAAGTTTAATTTATAATAGTGTTGCGGAATTAAGGATACTATTCTTTTCTTTTCTTTATTATTATTCTTTGGAAAGATAAGGAGCGAAGGCTCGGTCATAATCCTCGCTCACGGCGAGCCGCCCATGGACGAGCGTGACCAGTTCCACGCGTCCACGGAAGCATAGCTTTCCGTCGGCCTCCCGGAAGAGGTCGTGGACGAAGATGTAGCGGATGCCCTGCTTTTCGAGTCGCAGGCGCGAGACGATGATATCATCGCAGCGCAGCGGAGCCTTGTATTCCAGATTCATCCGTGCCACCACAGCATCCGTGCCCTGCTCGTGCATCTCAGCGAAACTCAGTCCGCAGGCTTTCAGAAACCGGTGACGCGTGTGCTCCGTGTAGTGGAGATAGTTGGCGTTGTTGACGATGCCCTCAATGTCGCACTCATAGTCGCGCACCTCCAGGCGGGTCTCAAAGATATAGTCGTTGTTCATAGGATAGGTTATCTATTCTTATCATGATCGGTTTTCTTCAGATATTCATAGCCGAAGCGGCAGCGCAGGCACTCCTTTCGGTCGCAGTAGGCACGCTTCAGTTGTATCAGTGCCTGGGAGTCGCCCGCCGTCTGCGCCTTCAGTCCCACCTTTTTCCACGTCTCTACGATATGATTCTTCTCCGCGCTCAGTGCTTCGAGCAGATCGAAGGCGCGGTCGCAGAGTTTCTCGTCGCCCTTGTGACGCCCGTAGGCGAAGAGCATGGGCACAGCGGTGTTGATGGTGAGCAGGGCAATCGAGGAGGCCGAGAGTCGCTTCTCGCTCCGCCGGCTCTCCAGGCCAAAGAGGTAGTGGGTCTCCCAGTAGGGTGTCACACTGGTGGCAAGCAGTTCGGCGACCTGGTGCAGGGAGGCGCAGTCCACCAGACGCGACAGTCCGGCGCGCCCCTCGTGATAGAGGCGTGCGAGCTGGACGATGTGGATAGTGGGAAAATTCTGCGGACGCAGGCGCAGGAAACGCCATAGGTGGCCATCGATGGGACGGAGCGAAAACTTACAGGCGAGATACGCATACTCGCTCCGTAGCCGCTGGAAGTAGGTATCCTCGTCCGCAGCCTCACGACACCGCGGGGGCAGGACTGCGGAATCGAGCAGTCCGGCCTGCCCGAGGAAGAAAGCTTCCACCTGGAAGAGGTCGTCGCGGTGGTGTCCCACGCTGCCCAGGGGGATGGATCGCGCCCACAGTTCGAAAATGTCACCATTGACGCCAAACCCGAAGTTGCGCGCCAGCGTCACGAAGTAGGCGGCCTCCCACGATCCATCGCAGGCCTTGACGCGATCGCTGATGGCCTCCGTCTTTTGCTCCAACCGCTCCGTCTGCAGCGCACTAAGCCAGGAGCAGACCGTCAGTCGCGGGAGCGAGGAGATGACGGCATGGCAGGGCGGATAGTCCTCTGCAGCAAGCAATTCCTGATAGTGGTCTCTGACGCGGTCGGGCACGTGGAGCACCATCTGCGGGGGCGTGGCGCCCTGGCTGGTGCGGACCACGACATCAGCAATGTCCACGACATGGAGCACGACGTTGTCGTAGCGTGCGTCGCGGTCATGGCCGTGGACGAACCAGTCAGAAGCCTTGTCATGGATCTCCACATTGCCGACCCAGAGCGTTCCGTCGATCCTCACCTTCGCATTGAAGAAGTCGGGACCGGCATGGCGGTTGTGCAGTCCCACATCGACCACCTCCACAGACTTCCCGTTCGTGGTGGTCAGTGGGGCAAGCGGAAACAGCTTGTGCTTCCAGACATAGTGGAGAAGTTCTTCCATGAGGCCTTTTCAGTTTGTTTGTATAGGGGAGCACCAATGGCTGGCGCCAGCCCTTCGTCATCATCAATATCTATCGCAGCACCTTGCGCACCGTGCCGTCACTCATGCGGACTACATAGACCTGGCCCTCGCGCGGCGCACTGACCTTGCGACCACAGAGATCGTAAGTGGCAACGGGGCGCACCGTGGCGGACGAGGCGGCTTCCTCAATGCCAGTGGCACCAGCGGAAATGACGTCATCCACATTGCCAAAGATAAAATCGCCCTTGAAATCGGTGCCGTAGAACGAGGCTTCGGCCTTCACCTTGAAATAGAGCTGACCAGCAGCCACCTTGCCCTCCAGCTCGATAGGCACGGCACCAAGACGCGGACCCACCCAGACGGGAAAGCCCGAGATCGTGCCCGAGCTGATGCGGATGCTCTTCGCCACGCCCAGATCGGTCACACCGGGTTGATCGGGATTGCCCACGGCGTCGATGCTGTCAATGACAACATTGCCAATTCCCATGCCAGCAGCCTCATAGGTGAGGTTGTCCACCGACAATGTGTACTGCCCGTTGTCCAGACGGGTCAGCGTGGCTACTTTCTCCTGATCCTGGATGGTCTCTCCGCCGCGCACCAGAACGAGGTGTCCGGTGTAGTCGTCGGCCATTGCGCCCATGCCACAAAGCAGGGCGAGCGCGAGTGTAAATAGTTTCTTCATTTTCTTCATTTGTTTGTTATTATATGTTGCATGTGCAATCCTTCTACTCCCCTCAATCCTGAAATTCTCTTTCGTATTGATAAACAATACTTTTTAGGACTGGTTAGAGATGCAAAGTTACGGCGTTTTTTTGTGTTATCCGAAAAAACTTCGTAATTTTGCACAATTATCATTCATAAGCAACAACTATACACTCACAGACAAGATGAAGATAGCACTCATTGGGTATGGGAAAATGGGCCACATGATCGAGCAGATTGCCATCAGTCGCGGCCACAGTATCGTTTGCAAGATAGACATCGACAACCCGGACGACTTCGACTCGCCCGCCTTCGCCTCGGCCGACGTGGCGATAGAGTTTACCAACCCCACAGCGGCGTATGGCAACTTCCTGCGCGCGTTCCGCCACAACGTGAAGGTCGTGAGCGGATCGACGGGCTGGATGCACCATCACAAGCAGGACGTGGAGCGTTTGTGCCGCGAAGAGGGACAGACACTCTTCTGGGCCAGCAACTTCTCCGTCGGCGTGGCCATCTTCTCGGCCGTCAACCGCTACCTGGCCAAACTGATGAACCAGTTTCCACAGTATGACGTGGCCATGACCGAGACCCACCACGTCCATAAGCTCGACGCACCGTCGGGCACCGCCATCACCCTGGCAGAGGAGATCTGTCAAAATCTGGACCGCAAGACGGAATGGAAGAAGGGCACCACCACCTGGGACGACGGGCGCATCGAAGGAAAGTCGGTCCACAGAGACGACCAGCTGCTCATCGACAGCGTCCGCCACGACGAGGTGCCGGGCATCCATAGTGTCCGCTATGACAGCGAGGCTGACGAGATCACCATCACCCACTCTGCCCACTCGCGCAAGGGCTTTGCCCTCGGAGCGGTGCTGGCTGCGGAATATACGCTCACCCACAACGGACTGCTCACGACGAGCGACCTCTTCCAATTCTAACCTCCAGGTCGCTCCTGATTCATACGAAAAACTAACAATCTCATGATAGACAAAGAAAAACAAAAACTCGACCCGAAGAAGCAATGGGCGAAGTTTATCATCGTAGGAGGCCTCTACCTGCTCTTCCTCCTTTGGGTACAAAGCTGGTTGGGACTGGTCGTCCTGCCGTTCATTTTCGACAACTACATTACCAAGAAGATACGCTGGACGTGGTGGAAGGACTCCGAGGGCCCCGTGCGTATGGTAATGTCGTGGGTTGACGCACTGATCTTTGCCCTCGTGGCTGTCTATTTCATCAACCTCTTCCTGTTCCAAAACTACGTCATTCCCTCCTCTTCCTTAGAGAAGAGCCTCCTCACGGGCGACTACCTCGCCGTCTCCAAGGTGAGCTACGGACCGCGCATCCCGCAGACACCGCTCACCATGCCGCTTACCCAGCATACCATGCCGGTCTTCAACTGCAAGAGCTACATCGAGTGGCCTCACTGGGACTACCGCCGTGTGAAGGGTCTGGGACACGTAGAACTCAACGACATCGTCGTCTTCAACTATCCTGCTGGCGACTCCCTGCTGAGCAACGAGGCCTATCAGGCTCAGGACTACTACCAGATGGTCTATAACACGGGCGAAAGCCTCCTCATGCAGCAGCAACCGGACATCAACCTCGCCACGATGAGCCTCCTGCAACAGCGCGACTTCTTCAGCAAGGCCTACGCCTTGGGGCGCAACTATCTCGTGCAGAACCAGGCCGTCTATGGCGTGATTGACTCGCGCCCCACTGACCGCCGCGAAAACTATGTGAAGCGCTGCGTCGGAATGCCTGGACAGATGCTGCAGATCAAGAACAAGATCGTCTATCTCGACGGCAAGCCCAACAAGGAGCCGGAGAACGTGCAGTACACCTACCTCATTAAGTGGCGCGGCGTGACAGCAAGCGAACTTCTGGGACAGCGCTATGACGACCTGCGCAAGGAACTCAACATCAGCGAGGAGGACGTACAGAGCCTCAGCTATCTCCACGGCGCGGACGTGGAGCGCGGCACCATCCTCAACGACGCCATACTGAAAGAGTATGACGGCTACATGCCGCTCACGAAGCGTGCCGTACAGGCCCTCAAGCAGAAGGGGCTCGTCGCTGCCATGCGTCCCGTCACAGACCGCGACGTCTTCTCAGGCATGGTCTATCCGCTCGACGGCTACACACAGTGGACGCGCGACAACTATGGTCCGGTATGGATTCCGAAGAAGGGAGAGAGCATCAAGCTGACCCTCGCCAACCTGCCTATTTATGAGCGCTGCATCCATGTCTATGAGGGCAACGACCTGGAGGTGAAAAACGGCAAGATCTTCATCAACGGCAAGCAAGCCTCATCCTACACCTTCAAGATGGACTACTACTGGATGATGGGCGACAACCGCCACAACTCTGCCGACTCACGCTACTGGGGCTTCGTGCCTGAGGATCACATCGTCGGCAAACCGCTCTTCGTCTGGTGGTCGAGCGATCCCGACCGCCATGGTTTCAGCGGCATACGCTGGTCGCGTCTCTTCACATGGGTCGGAAACATCAAGTAAGGATGCTGACTCCAATCCATCATCACAACCACATGCCCCACCCCCTTGCGGGTGGGGCTTTGCTTCGGCCTACTTCGCCCCTATCCAGTGGTGGCAGAAGGTGTACCGCCACCAGAGCGTGTACATAGAGGGCTGCGACCACTTCGTCAAGCAGACCTACCGCAACCGCTGCCTCATCGCCACGGCCAATGGCACACTGTCGCTATCCGTCCCCGTAGAGAAGCCCGCTGACGGACGACTCGACAAGACACGAATGCGAGAGGTGCGCATCAGCGACCATGGGGACTGGCGCCGAATCCACTGGAGTGCGCTCTGTGCGGCCTACGGCGAGAGCCCATTCTTCGAGTATTATGCTGATGACCTCCACCCCTTCTTCGAGCGGCCTTGGCACTACCTCCTCGACTTCAACACCGCCATCACCCACACACTCTGCGCGCTGATCGGCTTCAAGCCAGATATACACGAGACTACCCAGTATCTTTCCACACCCCTCGACGATCGCCTCGGCCTGACGGACTACCGCGAGGCTATCCGCCCGAAGCACGCCTTGCCTGACCCAGACTTCTCACCGCGCCCCTACTATCAGGTTTATGCACAACGGTTCGGCTTCCAGCCCAACCTCAGCATCCTCGACCTGCTCTTCAATATGGGCAACGAGGCCGTGCTCTATCTATAAGGGCGTTACTATAAAAGGAGTAGAACGGTCTCCCATGACCGTACCACTCCTTTTGCTATTAGCAAACATCAACATGCGACGAAACTCTTCCTTACTAACAACAGGAAGCTTCACATTACCCGTCATTGCCTATTTCCCTTCTCACTTTCTGTCATTTGCTACTCTGTCAAAAACTGACAAAGCGGAAAAAACACCATTTCAACGGATTTTCACGGTTAAAAACGCCTAACTTTGCAACGAGAGTATAAAAAAAAATTAAAAACATCGCTTATGATAAAGAAAGCACTAACACTCAGCATCAGCGCCCTATTGGCAGCTACAGGCCAAGCGCAAAACGCCTATTTGGAAACAGGATTTGACGAGGGGATGCCCACAACATTCATCCTTCACGACGAGGACGGGCGAACGCCATCGACCGACATGGCCTCTCTCGGATTCGAGATTGGAAAAGCATGGATCGTCGCCAAAGGGGTAGATCCCGTCGATCCCAACAACAACGTAGCCATCTCCACTTCGTGGTACAAGAATGCAGGGGCGGCAAACGATTGGATGGTTACACCGGGCATCACCATTGACGACACAAAGGCCATACTACGGTGGCGTTCTATGGCTCGCGACAAGGATTTCCGAGACGGGCTCAAAGTATATGTGTCCGAAAAGGGAACGTCCGTAGGGGACTTTACCGCCCCTCCAATCTTCTCACTTTCTAAAGAAGCAAACAACTGGACGGAACACGAGGTGAGCCTTGCCGACTACGTGGGGAAAACTATCCACATCGCATTCGTCAACGACAGCAAAGACAAGGCAGCCCTCTATCTCGACGATCTCTTCGTTGGCATTCCTTCACACATCACGATGTCTCTCGACCTGGGACGTGTTTTCGACGGCTGTGACACGATACCTCTAAGGGGAACCGTACAAGCCACCAACGAGGACGTCAACGGCTTTACCATCGGTTTTCAGTCGGGAGATCAGTACTTCGAACAGTCATTCCATGATATCGTCGAGGCTGGCAAAAGCATAGACTTCAGTATGGACAAGCCATTCCTCCTGGAGCGTAACGCTACTGCCCAGTGGAAGGCATGGGTCAAAAGTGGCACCGACAGCGTCAGCTATAGCGGGAACACCTCAGCCTACCTGTGGAAACTCGTGGCAGAAGAAATCACGGGAACATGGTGTGGGTATTGTGTACGCGGCATCGGCGCACTTAACTACATGAAGAAGAATTACCCCAAAGGATTTATCGGCATTGCAATCCACAACAACGGCAGCACACAGGTCCCTGATTCCATGGCGATTCCAGGCGAAGCCTATCTCAACAATCTGCTCTCACACTTAGGGGCTGCAGGTTATCCTCACGCTGGCATTAATAGGAACGTAATGTACTGGGGAGATCCTGTCGACATCCCTGCCATGTACACGGCTATCAAGAGCAGCAATAGCAATACAGTAGGCTTGCGCCTGACAGCCAACTATGATGAGCAGACCAATCAAATAGCAGCAAATGTAGATGCTTTTTTTGCCACAGACTTCGACAAAGCGCATTACAACCTTGCTTTTGTAGTGGTGGAGAATAACGTACATCGCACCCATGCCGAAACGGGCATCCTCAACAACTATTGCGGTTATGACCAAATGAACTATTACGCAGGGGGAGGATCAGGTAGCATGTACGGCTTCGAGAACCAGCCAAACATTATCAACGCCGACGACATCTGGTTTCAAGACGTCGCGCGCGGTATTTTCCCCAGCTACGAAGGTGTCAAGAACGCTTTTGGCGTGGAGAGCGTGAAGGAGGGAGACCACCTAACATACAACTACTCACTCGACATGCCAGAGACGGTACTGAAGAAGGAAAATACCGAACTGGTAGTTCTGCTGCTCAATGAAGATGGCATGATCATCAATGCCGATAAGTGCGCTATAGAGGGTACGATTCTCAACAGGACCGACTCCATCACTCGGTCCGTGACTACCGACCCATACTACTATACCCTCGGGGGTGTTCGAGTAGAAAAGCCTAGCAAGGGTGTATATATCCACAAAGGGCACAAGGTCGTGTTCTGATTTGCTAGAAGCATATCGTTCATTATGACTATTTGCTTTTGAAGGATGATTTTGTGTTATCTCATGGGTAATAGTTCGCTATTACCCATGAGATTTGCTTTACTGTGCCCTACAAGCTTTTGGAGATTTTGATTTTGACACTTCTTTGATTTTCTTGACTGAGGAGTTTGTTCCAAGACGAAATCCCTGTGTACTACAAATCAAAAGCAAAGAATGCGTTTGTAGAAAACCGACATACTAGCAACATAAGGGCCCTAAAGAAGGATGAAAAAACGGGAGCCAAACTTGAGTTAGAGCGCCCTCATGAATTCTTTCATTGCCGAACACATCTAGAGAAAGGCGGGAATGGGACATCACGTCCATTCCCGCCCTTCTTAATTAGAAGCGCGACCTACTAACACATAACGTCAATCTTTGCTAATTACCTGACAAGGAGTTTCATCACTTGCGTTCCTTCGCGTCGAATATAAACGCCAGCTTTCGTTGGCTTGTCGATACGAACACCATCTAAGCTGTAGTATGCGGTGCCTTTTTGCGTATGGCAATCCGTGCGGTCAACTTTTGTCGCCTCACTGGCGAGAACGGTCTGAGGCACACTCCATTGACTGGTTTTGCTGCCATCTGCATTGGTAGCACGCACCTCGAAACTATAGTAGTTGTCTTTTTGCAAACCATTAATCACCACCGACTCGCCATTAATACCCCTCATCTCTGTAGTATCCAGCTCGACAAACTGTTCCTCCACCTCAGGGTTTTCATCAGAAATGGCCTCACCTGTTACATTCACCTTGAGGGCACCCTCTACATAGCCAGCGCCATTGCCTCGGACAATGAGAATACTGTCGATGATAGCGACATCTCCCTTCACCTGAAAAGTAACATCCGTCACCGTCAGTCCGTTGTCAAACTGGTAATAATAGGATTTGTCGCTGGAAGTGAGACGATAGGCACCAGTCTTACCATTAGACGATACTGTGAAGACAGGAGTTTTCCCTGACAGACTGTGAGTCCGAACTAAGACCGTGAACTGCTCACCCATATTATATAGGTTTAGTTTCGGCGTGGTCAGTGTTCCATCAGCATCGACAGCACCCAATTTGACAGCCCCACCGGCTTGATAGACACGTTTACCTGTCCATCCACTCCTCTCCATATAATTATCCAGCGAAACAGAAATATCTTTGCTATCAGGTGAAGAAGGCGTTCCGTCGTTCATAAAGACAAAACCCTCGGCAAGGGCGACTGGCAGATCGGACTCTCTTGCAAGAGAATGCCAACGCAAGTCGTACAGCGCCTCAGAAGCGCTGCCTTCCCAATAGGCACGGAAACTATCATCCCGAACCTCCGTGAAACCCAAACCGCTAGGTGTTCGGAAATGGTTGGGCCTGAAGCGAAATGACACCACCCCGTCATGGTGGCGTATGTCTGTCACCCAACGATCAAGCCCCACCCCCCAGGTAGGTCTGTGAGGCGGGGGTCGTTTCATCGGTAAATGCATCATTTCCGCCGAAGGGGAAAAGATCACCAGCCTCAGATTCATGACCTAACGTCTCGTCATAACCTGACTCATTATCGGCGCAAACTAAATAGTAACGACGATGTGCGGTAGTATTGTTGAGCGTATTTTTGTCCCATGCATTTTGCAGAAAATCGACATGGGTGATCATCAAGCCGCTTGCCTTGATGCCCACATCCCATCCCGTCTGCTGACGGTTTTCCAAAAGATAGAACTCATCATGCCTGGCTGTCGGAAGAAGATAAGTCTGCCGGCTATCGGCAATATTCTCCAGCGTGAGCACATCAGAAGGCTCATTGATGATGGTTGGTTCCATCCACCCGAGCGAGATTCGCTCAAAGGCGGTGTAGGAGGGAGGGATGTTCGTATTCTCGTTGTATGTGCCATAGTCCATATTGTCGTAGCGCCCCAACTCGTATTCCGTCGTTGCCGTGTTATAGTGATCTGCCAGTCCTAACACATGGCCAAACTCGTGAGTGAGCGGTCCGATTCCACAAGGTGTAGTGCCACTATTGCCAAACAGTTCTGCAGAGCAGGCGTAGGTGTCAAGGCAGACGTCGTCAAGACACACGTTATAACCCGCCGAGGACAGCTCGTACTTGTGTGGCCATATAGTATTGGCATCAGCACCAAAATTTTCGCCATAGCCAGCATAGATGACATATACCATCTCTACCTTGCCATCACCATCGAGATCATACTGCTTAAAGTCCACTAAGGGGTCAGCCAACTGGCAGGCCTCAGCTATAGCCTTCGTCGGTTCTTCGTCGCCAATCATGTTGCCCCAAATGTCAGTAGCGTCTTTTCCGTAGTACGACATCTCCTTCGATAGTGTAACAGGACCCACTACATCAAAATGAGGGTTGAAACGTCCGTTACTCTGAAAGTAGAAGTAATCATGTGCCGAACCGATGGCACCATTGTCATGAAAGCCCTCCTCGTTGAGCATCCGTTCAAAATAGGAAGCATCATAGGTAAATTTCTGGTCTTGAAACTGTGCTAGGATGACTACGCCTTTGAAATCACCCGTTGTCGGGAAAGACCCCACACGCATCTTTTCATAGGGAGTAACCGTGTCTATAGGCTTCGCTTGCATCGGCAATATTGTTTCGGTAGAAGATGTAAAGTTTTCCGCTTTCTTTATCAACTTCAGAAACGCCTTGTCTGCTGCCGAACGTAGTGGAATGTCACGCACTATGGGAGCACCCTCGGTGCTTAAATAGCCTTCTTGGGTTTGATAGGCATAACGGTAATAACCATCGGACGACTGCATGATGGCGTAGCCATCGGCTGTGAGTCGTTGATGACGATGTTCGTCACCACGGAGATAGACGGTAATAACAGAACCATCAGGCTGCTTCAATTGGACAGCTCCCCGATAAGCAGGTGCTGCTGAGGCGGCAAGCGCTCCAACAAGCAAAAGGGCGGATAGCAAGTTCTTACTTTTTTTCATAAATCTAAAGCATTTGGTTTACGCTTGCAAAGGTACGAAGAAGCAAGAATACTCCCACATTTATATTATAGATAGACTATGATTGGGATATAGACAAAAACTGACAGAGCGATAAAATCGGCATTTTCCTTAGGTTTATCGTCGCATTCTTAATACTTTTGCAGCATAATTGGCAGTCCTCCACAATTCTGCCACACAGTAATAAATAGTATTCATTTAGTTCAACATTTAAAAAATCAGCTTATGAAGTACAAGTCACATTGGATCTCGCTCGCAGCGCTTGCAGCTCTCATAGGATGGTCTTCGCCATCTTGGGGACAGGAAGCAAAAACTGCATACGGCATCATTGAAAACGACGCAGGCATGGGCTCCGGAGTCTATACCTTTGACGTCAGTTGCGACACGCTCGACAACGTGCAAATTGTTGCTCCATTGAGCGTAGACCACATCATGGGTGCTACGATGGTGGACAACGTCTACTACTACATCGACTATGAACAGAACATAAAAGGACATAAGTCTCATGGATTCTATAGTTTTGACCTGGAAACAAAAAATGTAAAGAAAGTTGGTGATTACCATGACCTACAGCAAGGACCTGCAGCCAGCCATTTTGCTTGGAACGCACAGACACAGACCATGTATGCGCTGAACAGCGTACAATCTGGCAACGGGTTGGTGAAGATTGACCTCACTAACGGCGATCTCATCCCTGTCTGTACATTTTCTTACGACCGTCTAACGGAAAAAGACCAACAGTGGGACAAGAGTTTACACACCTTGATCTCGATTGCCATCAACTATGATGGCGACATGTACGGTGTGAGCTATAGTGGTGCACTATACAAAGTAAACCCCGTCACAGGACTTTGCTCCTTTATCGGCGAGCTCGACTATAATCCTGACCAAGCTTACATGTACAACAACAACTGTCTGTTCTTCGACAACGAGACAGGAAAACTATATTTCCGCTTCTTCACTTTCTATGGAAAGAAATATGAGTTGTCCGAAATCGATTTGAAGACAGCCCATGTAACCCACATTGCCACCCTGCCTTACGAGGTGGACGCAAGCGGCATGATAAGCAAGTCCTTCGGATTCGATGGCATCGTAATGCCGTACGTGCCTGCCGAAGCAAGTGCACCACAAAAAGTGCAAAACTTGAAGCTAACACGTGGAGAGCAAGGTGAGCTGACAGCGAAACTGGAATGGGACAACCCTTCGAAGACCTATGGACGCGGTGGCACCTTAGAAGACCTTGACAGTATCATTATCTATCGCGACGGAGTGGAAGTGCACCGCATCGCCAATCCTGTCATCGGTGGCCACGAGACTTGGACCGACAACTTACCCGAGCGGGGTTATTACACCTACAAGTTTGTACCTGTAAATGACCTGGGGTATGGCGACCGCAGTTCCATCTCGGCATATATTGGCGTGGGAGACCCTATGAACGTGGGAGACCTCAAGGCTGAGGCAGAGGCCAACTGCGCCAACATCACGTGGACAGCACCCACAGAGGGTAAATTTAATTCATGGATCAACACCACTGACCTCAGCTATGATGTATGGCGTATGCCTGGCAATGTGAAACTGGTTGAGAAGAGCAAGGAAACCTCCTTCACAGACACCACACTTCCAGTGATGGGCAAATACCACTATAACGTCATAGCGTATGCAGGCGGATACCAAAGCGACTCCATCAGTACGGAAGAAATCATCGCTGGGCCAGCATACCAAGCACCCGATACGCTACTGACCGACTACGCAAACTTTATGTTATGGAACAACATCGACGCCGATGGAAGTACCACGACATGGACATGGCAGCCAGCAGGACTTTACGGACAATTCGGTGGGGCCACCGATAATTATACCTATGAGGATTATGCCCCACAAAATTGGCTCATCTCCCCGCGCATCCGTATGGAGAAGGACAAGCATTACAAGATTACATTCGAGACCAAGACTGGTAGCGACAAGGTACAGGAGCTACTTGCCATCGGCTTTGGTCAAGGCGCAGAGATTAGCAATCAGGACAGCATCTATCAGTTTGCCTTAACGGAGAAAGAGGCTTTGACATTGCGCGTCAACCTGCCTGTTGTTGAAAACACAGGTGACTACAATTTTAGCTTTGTTCACCGCACGCTGTACAAAAACTATAATATCGCCATCAAGAACGTCATCTTTGCAGAAGACCACGAAGGCTATATCTCGGGACGGGTAACCTGCGACGGAAAGGGCGTGAGCAATGCACTAGTTCGCACGGAGAACGGACAGTTCACTAGCAGAACCAACAACGATGGTCAATATACTCTCAACTACCTGCCCGAAGGCAGTTATAACATTATCGTAGAAGCATTGGGTTATCGCGATGGCTCGGCTACTTCTACCGTCTCAGAGTTGGAAACAACCACAGAGAACATCGCTATTGAGGCCCTTCCCACTTATTCCCTCCACGGCAGAATTAGCGACACTGTGGACGATCCTGTAGTAGGTGCAACCGTCATACTCTCTGGGTACAACAACTACGAGACAACGACGGCTGCAGACGGTTCTTACAGTATTAGCGGCATCTATGAGCACACGGGCTATACCGTTAGCGTAAGCAAGAACAAACTGTTGGGTGTCAGCGAGACCATTGACGTAAACGCAAACAAGACGTTGAACCTCACCCTGAAGGACAACATCAAGCCAGCCAAGGCAGTGAATGTGGCCGAGTCACCCAACGGCGACCAAACGGAAGTGACGTGGCAGGCACCAGCCAACGACCCGCGTGTGGACCGTATTGACGACGGTGTCATCACCACTGGCACTGGATACCAAAACGGCGCAACGAACAAATCGACCTTCGGTGTAATTCGTCGAGAAGCCGCCACTGTTTATGGCGCACAGTTCTACCTTACCAACGCACCAGGCGTAAGCCATTACAGTATCGCTCTGCGTATACTAGGACTGAAGGAGAACGGCGATCCCGACGAGGCGAATGTGCTTTTTGAAGAAACCTATGTACCTGTAAAGGATGACCAATGGAATGAGTACACCCTACCCACGCCTGTCGAGGCACCGAACGGGTACTACCTCTGCGTGGCAACAGCCAGTTGGCTTGGGATTGGCATAGACGGTGGCGGTGACACTGCAAAATATCCGTTCCAAGCAATGACCAACTGCTTCAGTGGCGATTTCACATCAGGCACCTATTATTATCTGGACAACCAGCAGAGCGAGAACATGCATCGCAACTTTATGATCCGCCCCGTAAGCGCTCCGTACAGTGTGTCCGAGGACCACATCACAAAGACGGGACGTTTCATGCCTTGCTACATGGAGAAGAACGAAAATGAACAACCCACGCTCTACAATTATAAGGACAACTACAAGGTGCAGGGAGCAGAGCCAACAACTCCACTGAAAACCGTACAGAATCGCGTACGCTACAACGTCTATCGCCTTACCCCTGCCAACACAGCCTATGAAGAGGCATGGACGAAACTGGCCACCAACCTTCAAGAGCGTAGTTACACTGACAGCAACTGGAAGACGCTTCCACAAGGCACTTATTATTATGCCGTGAAGGCCATCTATACAGGAGACAAAGAGTCCGTGGCAACTCTCTCCGACAGTATTGGCAACAAAATGCTCACTAACGTCGTTTTCAACCTCACCACCAACACAACGGACAATGAGGCTTATGGCGCAAGCATCGTCATGGTAAACGGAGGCGGCACACATACCTATCAGATGACAGCCGACAACGCTGGTGTGGCTACGAGCGGTAGCGTATGGAAAGCAACCTACGAGGTACACATCTCGCTCGACGGATTCTATCCGATCGATACAACCATCACTGTAGACAAAGAGAACAGCTACACATTCAGCTACGAGCTCATAGAGCACAAGGTGCAACCACACGGCTTGATCATTGAGAACGGATCGTATGGCGCACAGAAACTTTTCATTTGGAATTATCCCGAGTATTTCGAAGATAGTTTTGAAGAGCACGAAGACTTTGTGCTTAATTCTCCAGGCAGCATCGGCTGGCAGTATTTCGACGGCGACGAGGGCGAGACAGGTGCCTTCACTTTCTCTCAGGACGGTAGTAAGCCCTGGCCTAATGCCTTCGAAGCAATGGCCTACATCATTATGAATGCAGGAAAGGTTTCCGACGGGAAGGAAGGCACGCTCGCTAGCGACTATATCACATTGGCTCCTCGCTCTGGAGAGAAAAGCCTGCAGAGCTGGCCAGCGGCAGGTAAGAAAGAGGACGACTGGCTCATCACGCCGCACCTCCACTTCCAAGAGCCCATCAGCTTCCGATTCTACGCACTCAACTTCTCTAATAATGCTCCAGAAGAGATCGAGGTGCTTTATACGACTAGTGAGATCCCCGATGTCGAAGAGTTTATACGCATAGATAGCTGCACCATCAACAGCGCATACGGCTCTTGGGTGCTGAAACAGTATGACAGTATCCCTGCCGAGGCCAACTACATCGCCTTGCGCCGTGTGACACCTGCAGACGAGACTGGGTACACGCCAAAGATCCTAAATATCGACGACGTGGCCTTCGGTACAAAACTGCCAAACGCAGCCCGTTATTTGCCCAAGAATAACGTGAGACGCATGCCGTCGCTCGACGGTGCCTACGAGGTGTATCTCGACGGAGAATTGGTGGCCAGCACCGATGACACGCAATACTACTTTGACGGACTGACGGTGGGCAAGCATACGGCAGGTGTGATTGCCAGCTACACCTCGGGTAAAACTACTATGAGCACTATCGACTTCGAAGTGGATGCTACGGGAGTCAGTTCCATCACGGGCAGACAGGACGAGAGCAAGGCCGAGTTCTACAACATCAAAGGACAACGCATCAGCAATCATGACCTCCCGCGTGGCGTATATATCGTCAAGAAAGGTGGACACATCTATAAGAGCATTAAGAAATAAGTAGTTCGCCTTATATAATCATCAATTGTGACAGGGGTGGAGTAATTTGGACTTCCACCCCTGTTTTTTGTGACGTCCATTCCACATGTATCCCATAAGCTCGGACATGGGTGTTTAGTTTGCAAAGGCACCAAAGGTTTATTTTTGCAGCTCTTTACAAAGCGACATTGTGAATCCGCAAAAAGTTGTTTTTAGATCAACCATTCGCTTATTTGCCAAAAAACAACTATATTTGCAACCGAATTCAACATTTGGGAAAAGGTTATGATAAAAATGCTTCGTCACAACGCTTGCCGGCCATGGGTGCTGGCCTTCATGCTTGCTGCAGTATGGAGCGCACAAGCTTCCAACTACAAGTACCACTTCAAGAAGATAGACCGACGCTTCGATGCAATTGCAGAGAGGCTCAATCAACTTGACTTTGAGAATCGAAGAGCCGAGGCCAATCCTAAAGACCTGCAACAGTTGGCACAACTTGCGGGAAAGCATCCTCAGCTGCAAGCACGATCCATCTATTGGCAGGTGCGTATGACACAGTTCAACGCACGCCCAACTGAATGCATCCAGCAACTCAAAAAAGCGGAACGGCTCTGCCAGCCTGGCTACGACTACGACTTGGCACTCATTCGCTATCAGCTTGCTGGCAACTACGACCGCATAAGCGAATATATGCAGTGCTATCGCAACGTCTCAATGGCCATAGCTGTTTTTAGAAAGGCAAAAGACTATTATTTCATGGGAAATGCGCAACTGCTACTGGTACAACTTTTCCATGAGATCAACGATGACGAACACGCCAGCGAACAACTCCTACTGGCAAAAAAAAGCTACGAGACAGCAGGATACCCCCTCAACCGCATCTACTTCTACCAAGCGATGCTGACAAAAGACGATGCTGAGAAATCCGCACTTTTGGCCAAAAGCGTCGCCGTTGGTGGACGAGACTGGGCGATGACCATGCAGGCCTACCTCAATCTGAGCGAGCTCGCACTGGATAAGGAACAAACGCAAAAAGCGGCGGCCTACTACAACATGGGCAAGGCCGAGATAGAAAAATTCGCCCCTGATAACGTATTCTTCGGGGCGCTACTTTCCCTGTCCCATGTAAAGATTCTCTATGCACAAGAATTATACGCCGAGGCTCTCTCCGTCATCGAAAGCCTGAAGACTATCGGACCCAAAATCAAAGAAGAACTGTTCATGCAGGAGGTCTATCGCTACTCATGGCTTTGCCACGCTCACCTCGGCCAAAAGGAAAAGGCCTATGCCATGCTCCGCTTATTTCAAAGCGAATACGAACGCAACACCGACTCCATACGGGCCCACGACATACCCAAGGCACGAGCACGGGAAGAGATTCTGCGACAGAACGACCGTATACGAATTCTGGAGAAAGACGCACGCATCAAGACCACCTATCTCTATTTGGCCCTTTTGAGCATTGCGCTGATTGTCTTTGTGGGTCTAACAATTATCTATTACCTTCGTCAACGTTATCGCATCCGTGACATTGAAAACAAGCAGTTGCGTGAAAACTTGCGACAAGAAGCCCTCATCTACAGTATGAATCGCAAGAACTTTGAGGATGATCTGCAACAGAAAGCATGCGAGATAAGCAGCAATACACTGCTATTGGCCAATAAAAATGAGGTGCTTCAACAAATCAGCGATCTAACTCGACGCTTCTCCGACGAGGGGAGTATTCCCCGAGAATATGTCAAACACGTCAACGCTATAATTGCTGGAAGCCTAGACAATGACGATGAGTGGTCGCGCTTCAAACTCCACTTTGATAGTGTCCACCCACATTTCTTTGTACGACTAAAGGAGCTCTGCCCTGACCTGACGGAGAACGACCTCCGCCTATGCGCTTATATCAGCATTGGCATGCGCGCCAAACAGATTGCTGAGATGCTCAATGTGAGTCCTGACAGCATCAATAGCAACCGCTACAGGCTGCGCAAGAAATTTGGACTGCTAAGAGGACAGTCTCTCGACGACTATATCAGGAAAGTCTGATCGCGTCCGTCAAGGATAGGCTTTTGAAAAGTCTATCCTTGACGGACACACTTGCAATCAACAGATAAATCCATTGTCATAGAGAAAACATTGTGGGACTTTTTGAACTATTTACTCCATTATATCATGTATGATGTATAATTTATCGGCGGCCTACGCCTCAATGGCATTCATCGTCTCGACATCCACGCACAGAGCGAAACTCTTGATACCTGTTTGCTTTTTGGCCATTTAGATTAATGGTTTAGCGTGCCCGTGTTGACAACAGGCTGTGCCGAGTCGTCACCGCAGAGCACAACGAGCAAGTTGCTCACCATGGCAGCCTTCTTGTCGTCGTCGAGTTCCACAATATCTTCACTGCTTAGTTTGTCGAGCGCCATTTTCACCATCGAGACGGCACCCTCCACAATCTTCTCGCGCGCAGAGATGATCGCGTCAGCCTGCTGGCGACGAAGCATCACGGCGGCAATCTCCGGCGCATAAGCCAGATAGTTGATGCGCGCCTCCACCACCTCGATGCCCGCCATACTTAGGCGTTCGTCGAGTTTCTCCTCCAGCTGTTTGTTGATCTCATCTGCACCGTCGCGAAGAGTCAGTTCCTTACTGGCCGAATCGTTATTGTCATAGGCATAGAGTCCTGCCACCTGACGAAGGGCAGCGTCGCTCTGAGTCTTGACGAAATTCTCAAAGGCAAGCATCACGTTCGACACGCTTGTACCAACCTGCTGTGCGCCCCCGCTCTGTGCCATGGTCTGTGAGTCGATTTCAAACATGGCCTTGTAGGTATCCTTTAGCTTCCACACGAGTACCAGGCCTATCATCACCGGGTTGCCCGTCTTGTCGTTCACCTTGATAGGCTGGGCGTCAAGGTTGCGAGCACGAAGCGACAGTTTCTTGGTGTTAATAAAGGGGTTAACCCATGAGTAGCCCACGTTGGTGTAGGTGCCTTTATATTTCCCGAAAAACATCATCACTCGCGCCTCGCCTGGTTCGACCATCACGAAGCCTCCCCAAACGAAGAGTGTGACTGCCAACAAAGCAAAACCCACGCCGATAAGAAGTCCTGCCAACAACTCGTGCTGGCACCAAACAAAGCCCACAACCACCATGACAGCACTCAACACTGTCAACAGTATATTGAGGAAAAGCATGGCGAAACCACTGAGGGTCAAACCTTTGAACTGAAATTCCTTTGTCTCCATAATCATATTTTTAAAGGGTTACACATGATTGCTTGATGATATCATTATGACATTGCAAATATATGAATAATATATGAGATAACAAAGAAAATACTACGTTTTTAAGTTTTATCTATACTTTTTTAGAACACTTTCCTGCAAATATGTAAACGAATCGTATCCAATAAAGAATAAGTATCCATAAATGCTTCTAATGATTGAGGATTGCAAGCTCTTTTCCCTTCAACTGCATCCACAAAGCTCTTTATAGCAGTATAATATCCCTGCGTAAATACTTGGTTGTTTTGCATCAACGGTTGGAAATTATTTCTACCAAACAGTTCGGCCGTCACATTCACATGCATCAAAACCTTTTCCAAGGGAAGTCCACAAAAACGATGTGGCTTCCGCTGGAAAGTGAGCGTTTCCATCTGTTCCAATGAGTAAATACCCTTGTTGGTGTTGATGGTCATACTCTCCTTTGCATCAGTCCATGTATAGTCGGTGGAAAGCTCAAGAACTCCTATAGCATCAGCATGTTTGAGTACTAACATCACGGTATGTTCGTCAATGGGTTCCACACACCTTACCTCTGCCTTTCCAAACAAATAGACGACACAATCTATCGGATGAATGAATAGGTCGAGCAGAGCGTCTCCCTCGGGGTAAGCGCCGGTTAGAAATTTTAGATTATAAGTCTTTGTTCCCTTGCTCCCCTGCAACTTCTTCTTCAAGATTTGCATGGCAGGTGCGAAACGCTTTTGCAAATCGACCATCGCCAAAACTTGAGTTTGCTTCTGCAATTCTATTAAGCGTCTCAATTCTTCGGCATTCAAACACGGAGGTTTCTCTATGAACAAAGCCTTTTTATGCGCTAACACCCTAGATGCGATAGAGAAATGCGCCTTTGAAGAAACAGATACAAATACACCCTTTATATCTTCATCCGTTAAGACTTCGTCCAATGACGTGGTTGCACGGACGTGAGGAAAGACTCCTTCTATCAAGTGCAGCTTACCAGGAGTTTTACAACAGATGTATTTTAACGGTACATGTAGATAGTTGAGCACAGGATAAAGGTTGTTTGTACTATGATTTCCTATACCCACAAAGGCGTACTTTCCTTGGTAGGCTTGCTGCAACATTTTCATGTTCCGCACATGCTTATAGCGTTCTATGACATTTTTAATGTGTTCCATTAAAAACCAATCTTTTTGATATATTTTCTGTAAGTCTCTGCTCTATTGCCTGTCCATTGGTATTTACCATAGAAAACTTCGATGATGCTCTTAGGAAAAACCTTTTCAAGATTACGCAGCAGGATAATGTCATACTTGCGATGGAAGTTGATCCAGCAACCATTGCATTCTCTTGAATACTGGCACTGCACCTTGGTAGCTTCTCTCGAATTGAAAATTTCGTCCAATGAATGCTCATAGACGTTACCTAACATTACGCCCAGATTCTGGCACAACGGCACATCACCGTTGGAATGAATGACCAATTCGCTAAATATGCTTTGGCAACGTAAACGCAGACGACCATTTCTCCATTCCTTATACAATGCCACAAAGTCAAAATTTTCTTCTGTGCCATGAATGCTCTTGGGGATATTCTGAATGTAATGGGCCATATCGGCAGAAAGCAAGTCGGCAGTGGTGTCAAAAAAATCCATTGTGCCATAGATGCCTATGCGCACATCCACATCGTATCTCTTGGCGAGACCTATCACATAGTCCATGTCCTCAAAAGTATTCCATGGCGAGAGGCAAAACATCAGAGAGACTGGAACCTCGTCCTTTAGAGTCTCTATCACTTCCAACACCTTGTCATGGCCATTACAACCCCTCATGGCTTTGTATGTTTCCTTGTTGCCATCGAGCGAGACGTACAGATGGCTCGGATGATACAGTCTCACTGCCTCTATTACCTTTTGAGGTGCGAGACAATTCGACAATAGCGTATAGTTGGGATGGTTGTCCTTGAACCACTCCATGATGGCATTAGCCTCAGGATGAAGCAAGAATTCTCCACCCTCCAAACCTACAACAGTATTCTTTGTGACACACTGGCTCGCCATGATCATCTTTATCATTCTCAAGGACAGATGCTCTTCTGGCTTCTGCCATATTGAGCAATGCTTGCAACGCGACTGACACTTGGTGGTAGAGTAAATCATCAAAGTGCTCAGTCGCTTGTGATGCGGGCGAATGATGTTGTTGAGGTATAGCACCCCATTGCGTAAATAGTCGCTTGTTTTGTACATGATTGTCTTCCAAAGTTTTTGTTCATCTATTAGGTAAGAGACAACAAAAAACAGAAAGACTGCATGAGGACACCATTACCAAGTGAATCTTAGGCCGAAGGGAACAGTGAATGTGAACGGATGTTCTGTCCATATAGTATGGACGGAACTACCATTCGGCACATACCAGTGGAGCGAAGGTTCTATGTAAACGCTCCACTTGGTAGCAAGCTTGTATTGTACTCCTATGCCAGTACTCACACTCCATTGCAGCGAAGGTATGAAATGCCAGTGATTTGTACAGGACGTGATAGGTCCGACAACATACTTTTCGTCTGTTTTACCATAGACCGGTATTTGCAGACTTCCGCCCAACGAAGAATATATAGTCCAATTCTTGACATCAAGCCACTTATACGACACATGCAAAGGCATTCCCAAATAATGCACATGTTGGGTTCGCTTGATATAATAAGCATCCTCTCCTAACGTGAAGTTGGACTTCAAGAACGAAAACTGCAGGCCAGACATCAAACTCCATTTTTTCCCCAATGCCTTTGTTACCGAAATACCAAAACTAATCGGTTTGTCATGATGCTCATGCTCCACGATTTTCCCATCGTTCTTGATGTTATTGTTGATATTGTTTTTATTGTTGAAGGCTATTTCCATGAGTGCTTTCTCCTCCTCCGACAAGCCTTCGTGCTCTTTGATCTGCAAATAACGATAGTACTCGTCCCAAGTGGAGAACTTGTCGGGAGCCACAGGACCATCAGGCCCGTCAACGTCTGGCAGACCACCTCCCGAATTGCCAGTAAGCATTCTGTAAGCGTTTTGCGCTAAAGCAGACCCCAAAGAACCAGCAGCAAGCAACTGCCAATGGTGCTTTTTAGGAAGTACCGTTTCCTCTATTATCAACGGTTTGTCGTACTCGTGCCAGCGTATTCTCATCGTATCACTAAAGATGCTGTCGTCTATTATTCCCGCAATACGAATGTTGTCCAAAGTACTTGGAGACTGAAGCGTATCAGTTGCAGGTATTGTGTCAACTATTGCTTGGACTACACGAGGATAGATGTTGCTTATTACCACATCCACTTCCTTATCCTTTTGGCTTTGATCCTTTGTGATCTGATCCTTTGTGGCCTGCTTTTCCTCCACTTGCCTGTTACCCAGACTTGTTTGTCCTTTATCTTCGTTCTTAACCTGTGCCGTATGATTATTTTTCTCCTTCGCCTTGTCCTTTCTCCATAAAACACGACAGATCGGTATGCTAATGAAGATGATTGTAACGACTGCCAGCATACGTTTGCTGATCATTTTCCTCAGCATTGCTTTGGCTCTTGCCAGTTGCGACGATGAACTGTGGGGTTCGATCCCCATCCTTTCTGCTATTTCCTTATGGGAATATCCTTCGATCACGGCCATCTGAAAGACCTTGCTATAACCTGTAGGTAATTGGCGGACAATGTCCATGATTTCCTTTTCTCCCAAGTAATTCTCAGGCGTAATACTCCCTTCTACATCCAATTCTTCGTCCGAGAAAGACGAAAATGGAACGACACTTCTTTTCTGCTTGCACTTCCGAAATTTCAAGGCCTCATTTTTTGCTATAGCAGAGACCCATTCGCCAAACTTTGAAGCATCTCTAAGTTGATGAAGAGAATAGTAAGCACGGATAAACGCCACTTGGACAAGGTCATTCAATGCATCCTCGTCCTCATGGGTGATGTTAAAGCACACCTTTCTCAACATAGGAGAATAGGCTTCGATAAGTTTTTTTCAGAGCAGTTGTATCACCAGTCTTTACTCGCTTGATAGTCTCTTCTATATCCATATTTGGGATCAAAGCACTTTTGCTTTCTTCATAATAGGATAACCAAAAGCAAGAAATGACTGCGCCGACATTTATTAACAACCCTTAAACAAGCCTCGGGATTGTTAATGGAAATTTTCTCTGTTTGATCGATTTGGGTTGGTTGTCATAAAGTAAAAACAGTCAAGAGGCCGTGCTAACGATGTTGGCACGGCCTCTTGACCCTCTATAGCAGTGCGGGCAACTCGAAGAGACGGATACCGTTGCTGCCTTTGATGAGAATGGTGCGTCCCGATGGCTGCTCCTCGGCGATAGCACGCCGCACGGCCTCAACATCAGGGAAGGTGCGGTAAGCAGTGTTGGTGGCAGCAAACTCGGGACCCACGAGCCACACGTCGTGGAAGCCGTCGTGCGCCAGGAGGTTCACAATGCGCTGGTGCTCTTCGGCAGAGGCCTCGCCAAGTTCGCGCATATCACCGAGAATAGCCATTTTGTGGTCGGCCTCGGTGAGACGGAAATTCTCTATTGCCGCAGCCATACTCGACGGATTGGCATTGTAAGCATCCACTATGAGGCGGTTGCGGTCGGTCACGGTCAGCTGCGACCGGTTGTTGCTCGGCTGATAGTCCTCCAGGGCCTGGGCTGCGTCCTGTGGCGACACGCCGAAATGGAGACCAATGGCAATGGCGGCGAGCATATTGCTCATGTTGTAAGATCCGATGAGCTGAGAGCGCACTTCCAATGGCTGCGGTGTGAGGGCCGCGGCGGCCTGGAAAGAGAAATGGAGGAAGGGGGCACAGGAGATCAGTGTGCCACGGACGTCAGCGGTAGAATCCGTGCCGTAGGTGACGACGCGGTCAAACTGGCGCTCGGCAGCCATCTCCATCAGATCGGCATCGCTCTCGTTGAGAAAGAGGAGGGCGCCATGGGCCCGCATGAAATCATAGAGTTCACCTTTCGTCCGTTTTACACCCTCGAAAGATCCGAAGCCCTCCAAGTGGGCACGCCCTACATTGGTGATCATGCCACAGGTCGGCTCAACATAATCCACAAGCTGCTGTATGTCGCCCGGATGGGAGGCTCCCATCTCCACAACCGCTATCTCATGTTCCGGCGTGATCTGAAGCAGCGTACGCGGCACGCCTACATCGTTGTTGTAGTTGGCCTCGGTGTGGAGCACACGGTATTTTTTGGCCAAGACCGCGGAAACCAGTTCCTTGGTTGTGGTTTTACCATTCGTACCCGTGATGCCGATGACAGGAATGTCAAACTGGCGGCGATGCTCACGGGCCAGTTCCTTATAGGTAGTCAGCGCATCAGTCACGACGATATAGCGTGCGTCGCCAGCCACGGCATATTGCGGTTCATCAACCACGGCATAGCTACAGCCCTTCTCCAAAGCCTGGGCGGCAAAACGATTGCCGTCGAAGGATGCGCCCTTGAGCGCGATGAAGAGACTGTTCTCTGGGCAATGGCGGCTATCGGTCGTCACGCAGGAGCAGCGACGATATAGTGCGTAAAGTTCTTTGATGTCCATAATCTTGCAGATGATAAAAACGATACGGGGCGCGGTGGCACAGGCAATAGCTGCGCCCGACGGGTTCACCATCCTCCTGTATCCTTCCCCACTGCAAAAGTAATGCTAAAAGCTCAAACCCGCAAATTATCACCGATTATTTTGCAAATTCAAATTAATTATCTACTTTTGTCCGCTGTTGCAAAAAAGTACTGACACATGGAATATACAATACAAGTGAAGGGGCGGCTCGTCAGCCTTCGTGAACCGCAGGTCATGGGAATTCTCAACTGCACGCCCGACTCGTTTTTCGCCGGGTCGCGCGTACAGACCGAGGAGAGCATCGCCCGCCGTGCCAACCAAATCATCGAGGAGGGCGGCACCATGATCGACGTGGGTGGCTTCTCCACCCGCCCAGGCGGCGTGGAGGTACCGGAGGAGGAGGAGATGCGCCGCTTGCGCTTCGCCCTGCCCATCGTGCGCCGCGAGCAGCCCGAGGCCATTCTCTCGGTCGATACCTACCGTCCCAACGTGGCACGAATGGTAGTAGAGGAGATGGGAGCCGACATCATCAACGACGTGAGCGAGGGTGGCATCACGGGCGTGGTCGATACGCCGCTGGAGCAGACGACCGACGAATATCCTGCCATTTTCCGCACGGTGGCAGACTTGGGCGTACCCTACATCCTCATGTCGGTGAAGCCCACCATCCACGACATGCTCTTGGCTATGGCACGCGAGGTGCAGCAGCTCCGCGATCTAGGACAAAAGGATATCATCCTCGATCCTGGATTCGGTTTCGGCAAGACGCAGGAGCAAAACTACGACGTGCTCCGCGAGATGAACCGTCTGAGTACTCTCGGCCTCCCCATCCTCGCTGGCATGAGTCGCAAGCGGATGATATTCCAGCCGCTGGGCACCAATCCCGACGGCAGCCTCAACGGCACGACCGTTGTCAATACGCTGGCCCTGATGAACGGCGCCTCCATCCTCCGCGTCCACGACGTCAAGGCGGCAGCGGAGGCGGTACGCCTCTTCGGCTGCTACCAGGCTGGATCGAAGAAATAGTACCGAGGCTGCAATAGAGAGAATTCTCGCCAATCCCCCACCAACAACCCAGACACAGTCATGTTTTTTGAATTTGGAATCAAAGACGTAATCGACATTCTCCTTGTCGCCCTGATGCTCTACTATCTCTACCGGGTGATGAAGGAATCGCGATCGCTCAATGTGTTCATCGGCATCATGGTCTTTGTCCTCGTCTGGCTCTTCGTGAGCCAGGTGCTGGAGATGCGTCTTCTGGGCAGCATCATGGACAAGCTCGTCTCCGTCGGTGTCATCGGCATCATCGTCCTCTTCCAAGAGGAAATACGCCACTTCCTCTACAATCTCGGCGCACGCCGCCAGGTGCAGAGCGTGCTGCGCATCTTTTTCAGTAACAAGGATGAAGAAAAGGCGGACAATGAGGCCATCATGCCCATCGTGATGGCCTGTATGAGCATGAGCCGTGGCAAGGTGGGCGCGCTGATCGTCATCGAGCGGGGCATCTCGCTCAGCGACATCTGCGATACAGGCGACTATATCGACGCGCGCATCAACCAGCGCCTCATCGAGAACATCTTCTTTAAGAACTCACCCCTCCACGACGGTGCGATGGTGATTACGAAGAAGCGCATCCGGGCCGCTGGTTGCATTCTTCCCGTGAGTCACAACCAGGACATTCCCAAGGAACTGGGACTGCGCCACCGTGCCGCCATGGGTATCTCGCAGGACTCCGACGCCATCGCCATCGTCGTCTCCGAGGAGACGGGACGTATCAGCGTGGCTATCAAGGGAGAATTCCAGCTGCGCCTCTCGGCAGAGCAGCTGGAGAGCGTGCTCACCAAGGAGATGATGCCCGCCACCTAATCTTGGATCCGCTGACGGATATCCTGGCTGATCGTAGCGGGATCGACAGGACGAAGGCCGTCGGGAGAAAGAAGAAGAAGGAGGTCAGCCAACTCGGCAGCCAACTGGAGGTCGTGGGTGGAAAGGAGGATAGTCTTGCCCATGGTGTGGGCCAAGCGCGAGAGCAGCCGGAGCGTGTCGATGCGACTGTGGAAGTCGAGGAAGGCCGTCGGCTCGTCGAGAAGAATGATGGGGGTCTCCTGAGCCAAGGCGCGAGCAATCATCACCTTCTGACACTCACCGTCGCTCAGCGAGTCGATCTTACGGTCACGAAGCGGCCAAGCCCCCGTCTCGACAAGACTTTGGCGCACGGCCAGCTCATCGCGGGCAGCAAGGTTGCCCCAAAAGCCCGTATAAGGACTGCGCCCCATGCCGACGAGGTCGTGGACGGTGAGTCCACCCATTTCGGGCCGCTGGGTGAGAACGATGGAAATAATCCGTGATCGCTCGCGCTGCGAGAGACTATCGGCCTCGCGGCTACCCAGCCAAATCTCTCCGCCCACCTTCGGCTGAAAGCCCGACAGGGTGCGCAGGAGTGTCGATTTGCCAATGCCATTGTCGCCGATGAGACAAGTCAGGCGACCTCCGAGGATAGTAATGTTAATATCACGGGCCACGACGGGACCACGGCGATAGCCGATGGAGAGATGGTGCAAGCGGATGTCCATGGCGCAAAAGTACGCATTTTATTTGGTTCTCTCACCATTTTTCACGATATTTGCAAACCGAAAAATCATATACTCACAGGATAAGAGTGAACTAACGACCAAGGATAAGAGTGAACGAGCAATGACAATCAACGAGAACGCCCAACAAGCCCTCCAGCGGCAGAAACTGCTGCTGCAGATGGAATATTACGCTGAGAAAGAGGCTTTCCGCAAACAGACGGAGGTCGTGGGAATGCAGCGCAAGGTGAAGCGCGGCGACGCATGGTTTCCCCTGCGTGTGGGCAAAAACTACTATAATAGCCTCAACCAGCGCGTGGTGGAGGTGTACAGAGAGCAAGACTTGGACATAGAGCACAATTTTGAGTTTGGCAAACCCGTAGTCTTCTTCCGCCAAACCACCGAGGGCAAACTCCATTTCCTTTCCTTCACGGGCACCGTCTCCTACGCCGATGGCGAGCGGATGGTAGTGGTCGTCCCCGATAGCGCTCCGCTACTCGATCTTCAGTCCGACGGCGGACAGAAGATCGGTTGCCAACTCTCGTTTGACGAGACGAGCTATCGCGAGATGCTCGACGCCCTCGACCGTGTGATCTCGGCAAAGGGCAACCGCCTGGCCTACCTGCGCGACCTCTTCTACGGTCCCCAGCCAGCACAGACCTATGGTTTCGGTCCAGTGCGCCTGCCGTGGCTCAACGGCGCCCAGGAGCAAGCCGTCAGCGAGGTGGTGCGCGCCAAGGACGTGATGGTCGTCCACGGCCCTCCGGGCACAGGAAAGACGACGACGCTCGTCGAGGCCATCAACGAGACACTGATGCGCGAGAGTCAGGTGCTGGTGTGCGCACAGAGCAACATGGCGGTGGACTGGATCTCGGAGAAACTGGTCGATAGGGGCATTCCCGTACTGCGCATTGGCAATCCCTCGCGCGTCAACGACAAGATGCTGGGTTTCACCTACGAGCGACGCTTCGAGGCCCACCCCGACTATCCCCAACTTTGGGCCATACGCAAGTCTATACGCGAACTGCGGGCACAGCGTCGGCGAGGCGGTTCGGAAAACTATCATCAGAAACTCGAAAGGCTGAAGAGCCGCGCCACAGAACTGGAGCTACGCATCAATAGCGAGCTCTTCAACGAGGCACGTGTCATCGCCTCGACCCTGGTGGGGTCCAACAACCGGCTGATGCAAGGCCAAAAGTTCAACACGCTCTTCATCGACGAGGCAGCACAAGCCTTGGAGGCCGCATGCTGGATTGCCATCCGACGAGCCTCGCGGGTGATACTGGCTGGTGACCACTGCCAGTTGCCACCCACCGTGAAAAGTATGGCCGCACTCAAGGGCGGACTAGGCAAGACTCTCATGGAGCGCATCGTAGAGCGGAAGCGCGCAGTGGTGACGCTGCTGAAGGTGCAGTACCGGATGAACGAGGAGATCATGCGCTTCTCCTCCGACTGGTTCTACCACGGCGAGGTGGTGGGTGCACCACAAGTGAGCCACCGTGGTATTCTCGACTATGACATCCCAATAGACTGGATAGCCGTAGAGGGCGAGGCGGGAGAAGGTGGCGAGGAGTTTGTCGGCAACAGTTTCGGGCGGGTGAACAAGCGCGAGGCAGAACTCACCCTCGACGTGCTGCGCCGCTATTTTGTGAAGATCGGCAAGCGACGCGTGCTCGACGAGCAGATCGACGTGGGCGTCATCTCTCCTTATCGTGCACAGGTACAGTACCTCCGCGCGCTGATCAAGAAGGACGCCTTCTTCAAACCCTTCCGCCACCTCCTCTCAGTCAATACAGTGGACGGTTTTCAGGGCCAAGAGCGCGACGTGATCCTCATCTCCTTGGTGCGTAGCAATGCCGAAGGCCAGATCGGCTTCCTCCGCGACCTGCGCCGAATGAACGTCGCCATCACCCGTGCGCGGATGAAACTCATGATTCTGGGCGACCCTGCCACGCTCTGCCGCCACCCATTCTACAAGCGACTCTACGACTACGTACGATCTTTGGGCGGAACGGAGGCAGCAGAACCCGAAGCTACTCCGTGATGATGATGCAATAGGGCATGGGCTTTTCCAGCTGCATGAAGGTGATAGTCGGCGCATCGTCCTTCATGTAGAAGAGCGTGCTGCTCTTGCCGTCGGCCTTGTCGGCCTTATACCCCATCTGCACGGCCTGCTGCTGAAACTGCTTGTAGCAAGCAGCGTTGAAGATGCAGAGATACAAGGACTTGCCGTTGGCGTCGAGGAGGATGAGGGAGGAGTTGCCTTTGGCAAACTTCGTGGGCAAGCCGTCCTTGGTCAGGTCCATATTCTTCACCCAGGTGTATTCCTTGCCAAAGGCCGTCGAGACGCCCTTGTACTGGTAGCCCTGCTTCGTGAGCAAGTCGTTGGCGGATTGTTGCCTGGGATTCTGAAAGATACGCACGGCCTGTGCCAGACTCACCACGTCGCTTTGCGCATGGACCATCAGCGTGGCCGCCATCAGGAGGAACAGAAAAGAAAAGATCTTTGTTTTCATGAATGTCGTCTTTGGTGAGAGATGGTCGTCGGACTATTTCACTACAGTGGCCCGGACTACACGGATATCCTTCAGCGGGCGGTCGTGGTCATCGGTGGCAGCCTTCTCGATACGTTCCACGACCTCCAGTCCCTCCACGACCTCGCCAAAGATCGTATAAGAGCCGTCGAGGTGGGGTGTGCCGCCAAGCGTCTTATAGACCTCGCGGATCTCCGGCGTGAGTTTCACTGTCCCCTGCGTCATCTGGTCTATGCGCTGCTGCAGTTTGTCGAGCGACGCATCGTCCCACTGGCGTCCCCAGACAATATAAAACTGTGTGGCCGAAGAGCGGCGCTCCGGATTGACATCGTCGCCCTCGCGGGCTGCTGCCACGGCCCCGCGCTTATGAAACAGTTGCGGGAATCGGATCTCGGCCGGAACGGAGTATTTCTCCGGCGTGTCACCGAGGAGCTTGCCCTGCGGCGCACCGATGCTGCCGAGGTCGCCCGTCTGCACCATGAAATTGCTGATGACACGGTGGAAAAGCACGCCGTCGTAAGCATGAGCCTCCACCAGTCTGAGGATATTGTCACGGTGCTGCGGCGTCTCGTTGTAGAGCGCGATGCGCACATTGCCGCTGTCGGTCTCCAGGAGAATCTCGTGGCGCGGCTCGGAAGTCTGGGCCGACACGCCCAGGGCGATCGTCAGCAACAGGCTAAGCAGGAAGGTTGTCTTTCTTCTCATCTTATTATTTACTATTGATTTTTTACTTTTGTGGAACATGATCTTGAGGAACACAGAACAGCTGCAAGGCCATCTGCTTAGCAGCTGACCATGCCGTTGTCCTCTCGCAGTTTCTCGTTGGCGATCATCAGTTGGATGCACTCCTCCAAATACTTGTCCACCTTCTGTCCCACGCGGGGGAAACCAAACTGGTGGGCCACCACGCGTTTCAGTTCGCTGCTTGGGATGGTACCCTGCTGTTGGACAAGATAGGCGATACAATTGCCGATCTCGCAGGGTGGTATCTCTTCTATCTCGCGCCCGCTGGCCTTGCGGTATTTATTCCATCCTCTCAGCCGGTCCTCAGAGGTCCAGACCGTGGGATTGGTCTCAGAGTCTCCCTTATCGAAATAGCATCCCAAGGCCGCATGCCGCACCCAGTCGGTGAGACGGATCGTGACACGTGGTATTTTCCACTCCTTTGCGATGCGCTTGGCGAGGTAGCTGAGACGGATGGGCTGCTCCACCCTCACGATCTCCTTCACGCCCATAGTGGCGCGTCGGCCATTGAGAAGCAAGACCTCGAGGCCACCCACGCCGACGAGATGGTTTATCTCCGCCACCTCGTAAGTCTCCAGCAGCGATTCGTCCTCGGGGTAGATGATCTCCTCCGCCGAGATGTTAAACGTGGCGGAATGCTTTTGCTCTTGCGGCTGCTCCTTGGTCTCATAGGGCGAGAACAGGTCGCCGTCGTCGTCAGCCTCCTTCAACAACGCTTCCAGGGCCTGACACAGACGTTCGAAGGTCGCCTCGGGGTTGAGGAACCAGTCCACGCTCCAAAGGCGAAGCAGCTTCCAGCCCAGATGGCGGAGCACCTCGGGACGACAGATTTCGCGGTCGCGCACGGTCTTCGTGACATAATATTTCGGGTTGTCGCAGAGAATGCCACAGAGGTAGCTTCCCTCGTCGTGCGGATTGCGCACGGCGATATCGACCTTGAAGGCCGAGCGTCCCACATACAGATCGACCTGGTAGCCCCGATCCTGCAGCATCCGGGCCACTTTCTGGGTGACGGCGTCATTGGCCGTCTCCTCATTGCCCGTCTCCAGCGCTTCGGCCTGTAGGGCCAGGCGTCCCGTCTTCGCATACTCCAGGAAGCGTTTTAGTCCAACCACGCCCGCGGCCTGCGTTCTCCGCAGATCGATCATCTCGGGCTGCAACGTCGAGAAGACAATCATCTCGTAGCGCGCGCGGCTCACGGCCACATTGAGGCGTCGCTCACCTCCTTGGTTGTTGAGCGGTCCGAAGTTCATCGACACCTTCCCCCGCTTGTCCGGACCGTAGCCCACGCTGAAGAGAATGATGTCGCGTTCGTCACCCTGCACGTTCTCCAAATTCTTGATGAAGATCGGTTCCTCGGCGTCATAGGCCAACTGCTCCATCTCTGGATTTTTCGCCAGCATCTCGGTGAGAATATCCTCTATGAGTCCCTGCTGCACCTTAGAGAAGGCGACGATACCGATGGAGCGTCGTGGATGGGAGGGATGTTTTATATAGTCCTGGAGGATGCTCACCACCTTGCGACTGATGGCCTCTGCCTCGGCGCGATTGCTGCGCGTGCGTCCGTAGTCATAGACGCCATCCACGGGGATGAAGCTCACCTTCGATGTGCGGTTGTCCACCGAAGGGAAGGTGTAGAGTTTGCCGTCGTAGTATTGGTTGTTGCTGAAGGCGATGAGCGACTCGTGACGACTTCGGTAGTGCCAGCTGAGATAGCGCGAGGCCATGGAAAGCGTGATACAATCGTCGAGGATCGACTCCATGTCGTCGTTCTCAGCTTGGCTCTCGTCCGTCTGCTGCATCTGGAAGAAACTCGTCGGCGGCATCTGCTTCGGGTCTCCCACTACCACGAGCGACTTTCCGCGCGCTATCGCTCCCACAGCCTCGGAGGTCGGCATCTGCGAGGCCTCGTCGAAGATCACGAGATCGAAGGGCGGCTGGTCGAGGTCGAGAAACTGTGCCACGCTCATCGGGCTCATGAGCATACAGGGGCAGAGGCGCGGCAGCAGCGTGGGTATTTGGTCGATGATCTTGCGGATGCTCGCCCCGCGTCCTCCACTGGCTATATAGCGCTTGAGAATGCCCAGCTCCGAGGATTTCGACGCCTCGACCTGAGCCGACGGGATAGTGGAAGCCAGCTTGTAGTAGAGTTCCTTCTGCGTGAGCACTTCGTAGCGAGACGCTATCTCGCGGTATTTTCGTATCTCTTCCTCGAAAAGTCGTCCGTCGAAGAGGTTCAACGGCTTCTTCTCGTCGATGATATTCATGGCCACCCGCTGATAGACTCCCTTGGCGAAGGCGTCGGCTATCTCTGCCATCGGCATAGTGGGATTGTCCCAAATCTCCTCGACGAGGTTGCCGAGATGATGGTCGCGGAGCATCTGCTTGCGCTGGCACCAGATGGTCCAGTTTCGCACACTGTCGAGATGGTCCGCCCACTGGTCGATATGCATTCCCAGGAAGGATAGCGTGTTGTTGTCGGGGGTACACCCCATCTTCTCCATCTCCTTCAGCTGCGTCGCCACAAGGCGCATGGCCTCGACCTCCTCGTCAGTGAAAGGCAGGGCGGTGGCGGTAGTGTGCTCACTTAGCAGTCCGTGATATTTGCTGAGCGCGTCAAACAAAGGCTCGACGTCCTCCTCCCTCATCCCGGGTCGGTAGGCGCGGAGCTGGCTGAGCACCCTCCGTTTGCCCATCATGCGAGGCAGCCACCATTTTGCGCACGCCTTCCTCCATTCGTCGCGCACCTGGTGGTAGTCGAGGTCGAAGATCTCTCTCGTATAGTCTTTTTCTATCTTTTCCTGCGCCTCTGCGGCTATCAGAATCCAGTCCATACCCCGCGTCGATTCCTCCACGGGACGATCCGTCGCGTCGTTGAAGCGTCCTACGGCCTCGCTCACGACGCCTATCTTCTCCCGTATCACCTCCATCGGTCCGCGTAGCTGCTTCTCCAGTTCCATCGACGCAGAGGTGATGGTCAGTGCGCGCAGCGGATGGGTGGCAGGATGGCCGCTGACGGCGAAGACGGTGTCGAGCGTGCGTATTTCCTCCAGGTCCTGCATAAACTGATCTATGGAGAAGTGCTTTATGTAGAAGTCGCCCGGCGCAATAGGTTCGCTTTCCACTGCCGTGATGCGGGTGATACACTCATAGAGCGACACCCCCCACCTCTGCGGGCGGTGATACAGTCGCTCCACGTAGAGGGCGAGGCGACGGCGCTGGCGGAAGAGCTGTCGGCTCTCCTCCATATACTCCTCAGGCTCCTTGATGCGGGTCACGTCCAGGGCCTCCTGAAGCTGGCGTAGCAAGTGGCTCTTGGTCATCTTGTTGGAGTGCATCTCGAGGCAGAACGGGTGGAGCTGCATCTTGCGCAGGCGATTCTCCACTACCTGCAGAGCCGCCATCTTCTCGGCCACGAAGAGCACGCGCTTGCCTTTGTAGAGGGCATTGGCGATCATGTTGGTGATGGTCTGGCTCTTGCCCGTTCCCGGCGGACCATAGAGGATGAAGCTGCGGTCCACGCCCGACATGAGGATGGCCTCAAGCTGCGACGAGTCGGCGGGCAGCGGTACGGCGGAATAGTTGGGCGGATCCTTCTGGTCGCTGAGGCGCACGTTGACAAGGTGGCGTTTAGGCTGGTGGAGCTTGAGGCGCTTGGCGATGAGCGACTGGATGATGGGGTTGCGCTCCATCTTCTCGCAGTTGTTGTGAATGTCGTTCCACATCACAAACTTCGAGAACGAGAAGAGGCCGAGCATGCATTCCTCCACCACGTCCCAGCGCTTCTGCGTCTTGATGGCTCCGCGCACCATGGCGAGGACACGTCTCACGTCAATGCCGTGGTCGTCCGTGGGTAGCGGGTCGAAGTCGGGCATGTTCACCTCAAACTGCTGGCGCAGCATCTCCGTCAGCGTGGTGTTGAAGATGGGGTCTTCCTCACGCGTCCGGATCACATAGCGGTTGGCCCCCTTGCGAACCAACTTCACCGGCAGGAGCAACAGCGGGGCGTAACGGGGCCGCTCGCTCCGCTCCGTCTCGTACCATTTGAGCAGTCCGAGGACGAGGAAGAGCGTGTTGGCACCATTCTCCTCCAGCGCCGTGCGCGACTCGCGGAACAAGCGTCGCTGCGAGAGTTCCAACGCCTCATCGTCAAGATAGGAGACCAGTCGTTTGCGACGCAGGCTGGCATCGGCCAGTTCGCCCAGATCCTTCTTGTAGCTGATGCTGTCGTAGATGCCCCAGCCGTTGGGCTGCGTGCTGACCCCTGCTGGCTTGCCGACGAGTTCGATGTCGGCACCATCCTGCAGCTGATTTTCGAGCGTGTCGATATGATAAGAGACAAAGGGAATCACCTTTTGTCCGATGCGCATGTTGAGGAGGTTGTTGCGGAGGGAGAAGTCAAGGAGCTTACGCTCCCAGATCTGCGTACGCGTGAGCACTTTGGGCTGCGCCGGCACTTCCTCCTCGATGGTCTGCTGCTGGCGCACCCATGATGTGGAGTCGCCATGGCCCACGCCCTTCGTTTCCGCCGTCTCGCCCTCCGTGGGGAGCGGCAGGATGTGGTTGACGCGGCAGCAATAGACATCGACGAAGCAGACGATGCTATCGGCCTCAGCAGTGACATAGCGTTCGGCATTGGCCACGGCGTCCTCGAAACTCACGTCGGCCGAACTCGTCAGGTCGATGCTTTCGAGGAGCACCATCTCGTTGACGCCGTCGCTCATCGCCTTGGAGAGGAAGGCAGCGTCGTCGGACGTGGTCTGCTGATAATAGTTGTCAATGAGCCAGCAGCCCACGAAGGCGTGGCCCTTCTTGATAACCACAAGCGGGTGGAGGCCAGCAGCCTCCAAGGCCGAGGCGAGCAGTACGGTGAGGTCCAGACAGGTGCCCAACTTCTCTTTCAGCACCTGCTGGGCAAGACGCACGCGCTGCCCCTTCTCCTCAAAACTGGCGGGTGGAGCTGCATAGACGATGCCCAAGTCGCGGATAGCCTGGAAGATGGCGGCACACTGGGCGCGAACGCGGTTGGGCTTCTGCTGCTGATACTCGTCGAGGGCAGCATCGCCCGTGAGCTCCTCCAGCTTGCGGGCGGCACTGACCAGCACGGGCTGGAGTTCCGGCGCATTGGGCGTGACGAAGGCGGCGATCAGTTCTGGCGAGATACCCACACCCGGCCACTCATTGGCCGTGAGGATGCGGAGGACGTGGTCCTGGACCTCCATTTCCTCGCCATCGACCGTCAGCGTCAGGGTGAAAGTAGTCTCCACGCTCTCCGAGAGATGGCGCAGCGACTCCAGCTGGAGCTGCAGGTCGAGGTCGGTGATCTCTACCGATTGGCCCGCAGGTAGCACGTCAAACGTGCGCTCGCAGCCCGCCACATGGTCTCCCGCCAGTGTGAGGACCACTTTCTGCCAATCCTCCTCGCTGTCGTTGACCACTTCCACGCGCTGAATGCATTTCTTGCCATTGCGGGCCAGCACATAACTGATGGCCGGAATGTACTCAATATTTACAATTCTTTCTCCTGTCATACAAAAGCTCATCGTCTGTAATGGCTACAAAAGTAGGCATTTCCCTTGACACAGGCAAATCCGCCATATGCCAGTTTGTTTAGAATTCTCCTTTCAGCACATATTTCTAGAAATGCCACAAATTACTAAAATGCGGAAAATGGAAAGAAAATGACTAAAACACGGAAAGGAAATTAAGCGGATTAAACTCTCGAAAGAATAAAGAGTGGAGAAACAAGGGGAAAAGGGGTAAAAAGAGTTTTCTTGTTCAAATTCTTGAATTTGGAACACTTTGATCCGCTTCGGCTTTTTATCTGTCGCCATAAGCAACTCATTGGGCGAAAAATCTGCCGCAACGTGCTATGAGCCCTATGGCGAAGCCACACCTGCACAAAGAGCAAGGCTGGCAAGGCACACCCTCATTTAAACAAGGGTGAGAAAGAAACAATGGCTGTTCAGGAGCAAGGGATGGCCGGGGCTACCTGAAGGATCAGTAGTCCTCTAGATAGCCCTTGGTGAAAAGGTCGTAGGCCACGGCCTCCAGTTCCTTGAGCGTCATTTTCTCCACTGCCCGCTCAATAATGCGGACAAAATGGTCGCGACGGTAGTCGTCAGTATCTGACAATCTGTCTTCCATCTTCATTGGGTGTTGCGTTCCTTAGTATTAAACAAGATTATTGGCCGTTGCGTTCGTAGAATTGAATCGTACGTCCGTCGTACTCCTCCTGGCGCACCAGGCGCACCCCTCCAGGCAACTGGGGCGCACGCACGCCCTCTCCGAGACAGAAAGGCGCGGTCTCGACGCGTAGTTCGTCCCACAGACCAGCGTCGAGGAAGGACTGCAGCGTCCTTGCTCCACCCTCCACGAGCAGCGACTGCTTCTTCTCCTCATAGAGATGGCGTAGCACGGCGTCGATACTGTCAAACGGAAGGTAGCCCTCAGGGAGCGTACCCTCCAGTCCGTGGCCCAGGACGATACGTTCGGGGTCGGATCCAGCCCACTCACGCACCGTCAAGCTCGGCGCATCCACCGCCCAGGTCGTATGACCGACGAGGATGGCATCGCTTTCGCTGCGCAACTGGTGTACCAGCATCAGGGTGAAAGGCGAGGAGATCGGTGTCCGCCGTCCTTCTGCCCCCAAGAGCCCATCGGCGGTTTGGGCCCATTTCAACGTGATATAGGGCCGCTGAAGCGTGTTGTAGGTGAAGAAACGCTTGTTGATCTCCCTGCACGCGCGCTCCATCACGCCCACCACCACCTCGATGCCAGCCGCTCGCATCCGCTCGATGCCGCGACCCTGCACCTTGGCGAAGGGATCGACGCAGCCGCAGACCACACGCCTCACGCCCTTGCTGACGATCAGGTCGGCACAGGGTGGTGTCTTGCCATAGTGGCTGCACGGCTCCAGCGAGACGTAGATCGTACTCTCTCTCAGCAGCGTTTCGTCCTCGGCCCTCACCGAGGCAAAGGCGTTGACCTCGGCGTGGCCCTCGCCACAGCGCTTATGGTAGCCCTCGCCAATGATGCGCCCACCGGGAGCTACGATCACTGCGCCGACCATGGGGTTGGGCTTGGCGCCCGCTTGTCCGCAGCGCGCCAGTTGCAGGCAGCGCCGCATATACAGTTCGTCCGTTTCTCTTTGCATAGTTTTTTGCTTCTTAGAGGATAGTAGTCAAGGCCTGCTTGATCCCTGTTGAGATGATTGTCAAACCCATTGTTCCTCCATCATATATATAGTTGCGAAGCCCTGCGCCTATCGCTCCACAGCCTCCACGACGTACCCCTGCTGGCGCAGCATGGTCAGCACGCTGTCGTCGCCCGCGAGGTGGCCCGCACCGACCACGAAGAGCGAAGGCTGGGCGGACATGATCGTCGGCATCTTCTCCACCCAACGCCGGTTGCGGTCCACGACAAGCTGCTGGCGGTCCTGGGGACCATCGGAGCAGCCCTCCAAAAACTGCTGATCCATCACCTCGCCCAGCCGCTTCAGGTCCTGGTTTTTATAGGCCGCGATCATATCCTCCAAGTCCTGTTGCGCCCGGTCGAAATGTTCACAGAGGCAGACCAGATCGCGCACCTGCTTCTCCAACGGCTGTCCGTAGAGCAGTCTCATCTGCTCGTCGCCCGTCTCCAGTCCATCCGTGGCTTTGTTGTTCTCCTGCGCTACCTTTTGAAAGTAGAGGTCGATGAGGTCGCTGGAGTCGAAACTATCCGCATGGCGCTTCATACAGGTCATCACGGTCAGCACGTTGGACAAAGCCGCTGGTGCCATCCGCCCCATCTGCGCCATAATCACGGGGTTGTCGAAGTCGGCCCCCATCACGCTCAGGAGCGCCTTGTTGAGCGACTTCATCTCGTCAGAAGTCAGCAGGTCCTTGATGGTCTTGCCCTCAGGTAGCATCATCGCCTCGGAGACGCGGGTGAGAAAATCCTGAGACAAAGCCTCCTTGAAGTCGATCTCACCCACCACGCAGTCGGTCGTGTTGACCGCCTCGTCAATGCCCACAATCTGTGGGACAAACGACGAGGAGACGACATGCACCGTACCAACGATATAAGACGGGCGCGTCAGGTCTTTGCCACTGATCTTGTAGAGGAGTTGCGCCTGGGCGGCGAGGCCGACCATCGTCAGCGCACAGAGAGTGGAGAGGATGCGCACGGTAAGGGTCGGCAGCTTCATGCTTGCAAAAGGCTTCATACATACCGACTTTAGCATGCGACTATGCTTTTTCATACGTTCTATCTTCTTCATGTGTCCTAAGGATGAGGGGGTGAGTAAAAAAAAATCCTACTATTACTTTTTCAAGTCGAAGCCGACACGCACGCCGTCATAGTTTTTGGAGATGTCTCCCACGACCTGCGCCGTACTGTTGCCACTCACGGCTGCCATCGTCTGGAAGAGCGTGAGCACCTTCTTCGACTCGAAGAGCACGCTAATGCCCGAGAGGCCGTTGCGGACGACATAGCCATTGAGATTGATGAGGAGACCCTTCAGTTGCAGCGAAGCGTCGGTCGGGTTATAGGTATAGGTGCCGTTCCAGGCCCTGCCGTTGATCTTGGCCGAGAACGTGCCGTCCTTGGCGAACGTCAACTGGGTGTTGGAAGACGTGAAGCCCAGTTTGCGATACTCCTCGCCGAGTTTCTCCTCCACCTTCGCCGCTGCCAGTTCGCCACCAGCACGCGCCAGGAGGTTCTCCGAGGTGAAGGCGCATCCCGGACCGTCATAGCGCCAGGTGCCGTAGAGATTCTCTTTCGAGAGTTTGCCACCACCGATGATCGACGAGATAATGTTGCCGACTGACTCGCCGACACCACTGCCCAACATACTGCCGTTGCCCTGGTTGCCCTGCGTCGTCGTACCGCCACCTATTCCGCCGCACGAGGCGAGCATCAGCGAGGCGGAGAACATTCCTAAAATCAATCCTTTCTTCATGACTCTATATTCTTATTAGTTAATTCCAATTTGGGTCTATTTTTTTGATTATACACACTATGTTTTTATCGATTCGATCGGCTATTCCTTTCTATCAGCCATCTTATCGGGTCTATCGAGCGCATAGCCGATTCTATCATTTAATTTTCCCTTGCAGTCGGAGCTCCCTGACCAGCTGCGCACCCCGCTGGGCAAGATGCGCCTCGGCCACGTCGGGTCTCATCGCCTCCTCCTGTGGGACCCCCTCGGGATGGATACTGCCCACGCTTGCAAATCCTGCATCGAGCAGTCGCTGCACATCCTGCACGCGACCCGACCACAGCACGACATCGACGCCTTTGCGCCTTCCGTGGGCCATCACAACGAAGGGCAACTTCCCCATCAGCGTCTGAGCGTCGCTACTCCCCTCTCCCGTCACAATAACGGCGGTTTCATCGATCATCTCGTCGAAGTGGCAGGCTCCGAGCAGAAGTTCCGCTCCTGAGCACATCGTGGCCTGGAAATACTCCATGAAGGCGTAGCCCAGTCCGCCTGCCGCCCCTGCGCCATGGGCGTTGCGAAGGTCGTAGCCGAAGTGGCGCGCGCTCACGTCGGCGAAGCGTGCCGCCCGGCGATCGATGACCTCAACCATAGCCTCCGTGGCCCCTTTCTGCGGGGCAAAGACGCGGGCAGCTCCCAGCGGGCCACAGAGCGGATTCTGGACGTCGGAGGCGAGGACGATACGCAGATCCTGAAAGTACTGATCCCGCACCGCGTCAAAGCGGTCGTGGGCGCTGCGCCCCAAGTGCTCTATCAGGGCCCGGATCATACCAATACCACAGTCGCTGGTAGCGGTGCCTCCGAGGCCGATGACACACTCCTTTGCGCCACGCATCACGGCGTCGGCCAGCAGTTCACCCACACCGTAGCTCGTGGTCACGAGGGGGTTGCGGTTCTCCGGTTCGACGCGCGACAATCCGCAGGCCTGGGCCACTTCGATGATGGCACGCTGGCCACAGAGACCGTAGGAGGCCTCTATACGGCGCATCAGGGCATCGTGGCAGGCGATAGTGATGCGATCTCCACCCAAGGTCGCGAGAAAGGCATCGAGCATTCCGTCGCCACCGTCGCTCATCGTCAGCACACGACAGGTGGCACCCTCGGATCGCACGCCGCGGGCGAAGGCCTCTCCTGCTGCCTGGCTGGAGAGACACCCTTTGAAGGAGTCAAAAGCTATGAGTATCTCCATGTTGTCGTCTTTCTATGGGCAAAATTAGTCATTTCCATGGTTTCCGCCAAGCTATCGGGCCGAATAATTTGCATCATCGGCGAAGAAAGCGTAATTTTGCGGCATGAATCAAGCATCCGACCACAGCAGGTCCACCATCATCGTCCAGGCATTGCATAGCGCCCTCGGCCTTTTCAAGGTGAGACGCGAGGAGCGCAGACTGGCATGGGGCGCCCTCCTCTATGCCCTCGTACTCAACACGATGATCGTCTGTCGCTACTGGGAGTGGTTCTCCCAAGTCACGGACGGCTACCGCAAACTCGTCTTGCGCCACTTCCACATCTCGGGCTTCGACCCCATCACCTACCTGGTGCTCAACGACTGGTCGGCGGCCTACAACATATACCGCCACCCGCTGCTGGCCTTCTTCATGTGGATCCCCGCCCAAGTCAACCGCTTGATCATCCTCGTTACGGGGGTCAACTTCGCGCAAGTTCTCACGGCCATGTTCCTCGTCGCAGCCACTTTCTACGCCGTCATCTTCCTCTTCCGCATCCTGCGGGAGATCGTCTCTCTACCTGCGACCGACGCCCTGCTGCTTACCCTGCTTTTTCTCTCCTTCGCCTACACGATGGTGTCGCTCAGCGTCCCCGACCATTTCGGCCTTTCGACCACGGCGCTGCTCCTCACCCTCTACGTCACGGGACGGAACCTGCAGCGCGGACGGCAACTGACAAAGCTACAGACCGTACTGCTCTTTCTACTCACGGCGGGCATCTCGCTCAACAATGGCATCAAGGTCTTCCTGGCCAGTTGGGGCACGAGTGGCAAGCGGTTCTTCCGCCCTGCCCACCTGCTGCTGGCTGTCATCGTCCCCTCGGCGCTGATATGGGGATTTGCGCGCTGGGAGTGGCAGACGTTCGAGAAGCCGAAATACCTCGCTCGCCAAGAGGCGACGGCCGCACGGGAAAAGAAAGAGCGCGGCGCCATCATGCAAAACCTCATCAAGCAGTCGGCCACGACCGACACTACGGGCCTTTCCCATACTGCCGACAGCATCTTCCGCGCAAGGGCCAAGGAGAAGGAGCGTCGCCGGATGAAGAAAGCGGTCTATGCCCACCAGGGCAAGCCAATGGGACAAGGGGAATTCTCGTCGTGGACCGACGCCACGACCCCGCGCCTGGAGAGCATCGTCGAAAACTTGTTTGGCGAGCCCATACAGCTCCACACCGACCATGTGCTGGGCGACGTGCTCATCAATCGCCCCGTCATCGTCCCCTACCGCTATGCGGCGAGCTATGCCGTCGAGGTCTTCGTCGTCCTCTTCTTCCTCGCCGGCATCTGGATGGGGCGCCGAAGTCGCTTTCTGTGGATCGCCCTGTCATGGATGGGTTTCGACATGATCATCCATGTGGTGCTCGGCTTCGGCCTCAACGAGGTCTATATCATGTCACCCCACTGGCTCTTCGTCCTCCCCATCGCCATGGGCTTCGCCCTGTTGCGCCTCCGTGGCCGCTGGCTGCTGGCTGCCCGTGTGGCTCTGATGGGACTATCCGTCTTCCTGCTGGCCTACAACGCCTCGCTCTACGTGCAGTACTTGTTCTTCTAAGACCAAGTCAATCAGCAAGAAGGCTCAGAATAAAGTATTAACGAGTCGATTATCGTACGATCAGCGGGGATTCATGAAAAATCAGAAGGTGCCGAGGGCGTCTCGCGCCCCCAGCACCCTACTGCTTAGTCACCCAAGTTGCCGTCGCCACCATCGGGGTTCGTCTCCGAAGACTCTCCGCCCGAGGTCGTCTTGGTGAAGTAAGCCGTCAGCGACATGTCACCATTCACCGTCACGGTACGCGACGCCGACGTGTCACCATCACTCCAGCGACTGAAGGTATAGTCGCCCGATGCCACCGCACTGATGCTCACGCGACTCCCCTTGTCGAAGGAGCCACCCCCCGAGACCGTTCCACCGTTGACCGGACTTGCCGACAGACGCAGCGTCTTCTTCCCCTCCACCGAGGGAGCCACGGGCACGGAGCCCTCCACAGGGTTCAGCACACCGTTCGGACGCAGATAGACATCACTCACGCCACCGTAGCTGTCAGTGGCACGCTGGTAAGCTGCCTGCCCCTGATACTCCTTCATCAAGTTGTTCTCGCAGATGAGGTGCTGCGTCGAGACCAGCGTCTTTGCCGCCTGCTTGCGGGAGTGGATCCACACCAGACCATGATCGCCGAAATCATGAGCAGCCTGCGCCGCCAGATGTCCCTCCTGCACCGAGAAGCCACGCGCATCCACGACCGTGAGGAGCTTCGACTCAGAAGCCTTGTCCAGCACGACGCAGCAGGCCTCCACTACCGCCATGGGAAGCATGGTCACGTCGTTCACCTCCTGTCTGACCAGGAAGAACGTGATCTGGTCGCCATACTCATAGAGACTGTTGTTCTGCACCACGGCGTTCGAAAACTCCTTCACCATCGTCTCGTCAGTGATAGCCAAGTCGCCCAGATTGATGTCCGTCACGGCCTGGTTGCCCTTCCCGCTGACCGAGATCGACTTGATGAGACCGTGCGACACCTCGTAGGGCGCCACGAGGCAGGCCCCCGCCTGCGCCTCCTGCTTGGTGAGATAAACTGGTGCCTTGCCGAGATTCACCGACACGAACTTGTTGTAGTCGCTGCGTCCATTGCGGGCCCCACCGAAGGCGAGCTTCAGATAAGGCGTCAGCACCTGATACAGACGAATAACGTTCGTCCACTTCATGCGCTGCTTCTGCTGACCATTGGTCTTCGCGTTGGTCGTCTGAGTGATCTTCTCAGACACGACGGTCTGACCACCGTTCTGCTTGAAGGTAAAGCTACCTACTGAACCCTGGAGCTTGGTTAAAATACCATTGAGTCTTGCCATAATTGTAAAGTTTTAAAAATTTGAAAATGTTTTGAGTTGGGAGCATTCTCCCTTGTTTCTCCCTTGCTTCTTCTATTGTTTCCGTATTGTTTCCGTATTGTTTCCGCTTCCGGAAGCGAGAACGATAGGAGAACGATAGGAGGACGATACGAGAACGATACGGGATTGATACGAGATCGATACGGAAACGATACGAGACCGATACGTGACCGATTCGTTTAGCCGCCGTTCTGCGGACTTGGTGGGACTGCGATTTTGTTTCATTGCCTTGAAAGTTTTTGAAGTTGATACTGCTTCACCTTGTCAGTTGCTGACGGTGATAATGTCTGTTGAAGACGGTGCAAAATTACGATATAGAACAACCGAATGCAAATCCATTCATAAGCGTTTACAATCCATTCATAAACCATTCATAATCCGTTCATAACCGTTCACAAAAACTAACGAATAACGCAGAGCGATACTGCAACGGGGAACAAAATGTTTCGAACTTTTTTAAATCTAACACACGAAGTATATAGCTTAACTGTATAAATCTCCATAGATGACACTAATTTTCTTTACATGCTCTCTTTTTAGAAAATTCTGAGGAGAAGTGGAAAAGTGAAAACGTCATTTCGTCATTACGTCATTTCGTCATTAGGTGGGTGTCTCTTGCATGAACCTGGGAGTATCATGTTGTTTACCTCTCGGCAGGATTGCTCAAGGCGAAATGTTGTGATACGTTGTACTTGTTGTTCGTGTTGTTTTCCCCACTTAGCAGGCTGCATCGAAACAACGCAAACAACCCTATCACTCCATTTTCCGGATGAACCAACAAATTGGCGAGTCATCATGAAGGACTTTAGAACCCTCTCCCCTATCTCGACTCATCCATTGGCAGAAGCGGGCAGCTGGGATTGAGCGACGTCGTAATGACGAAATGACGTTTTCGATTTCTGATCACAGAGACAAGAAGGAAGAAGGGAAGGAAAGCGCACATCCGTGGATGATGCGGCAGAAGTAAAGAAAAGATCCGCCAGCGAGCCTCCAAAAGGGAAGCTGACTGGCGGACCTTGTTATAGGATAGGAACGGCGAGAGGGGTTCGAAAGTCTATCTGAGACTTATCTTACCACTACCTTCTTGCCTCCCACGACATAGACGCCCTTGGGGAAACGGTGGAGGTCGGAACGAACGCCAACACGCTGTCCTTGAAGGTTATAGACCGGTTGGCAATCGGCAGCAACAGGGCTGGACTGAACCGTCGTGATGCCCGTGAAGATGAGTTCACTACTCGTGGCCAGGGCCGACTCGCCGCCAGCGAAGACCGCCGTGACAGCATACTGATGGCGACCCCACGGCATCTGGGCCTCGCTGAAGGACGTGGCGTCGGCGGGCAGACTCTCGATCAACTCACGATCGCGATAGACATTGAAGCCCTCCAAGAGGCCATAGCCTGCAAGGTAGCTGATGTCGTCGATGAGGAGGCCGTCGAAGGGCGCACCCTCGGTGGTGTTGCGGATGGCAAAATACTGTGCACCCGCAGGCACATCGAAGGCATATTCGCCCCAGTGGCTGTCCTCCTGTTTGAAACTATTGACCCGCGTGAAATCATCGGGCTTGAGTCCAGTGGTGGAGTAGAGCACCTCGAAGGTGGCGTAGTAGCGAAGATTGCTGGGATCGGGCTCGGTGTCGTTGGCAAAGAACTTGATGGTCTGCGCCTCGCCCGAGAGCATCGGCGAGAAGAGCCAGTCGTCGCTGTCGATGAGCGAATAGTCCTTGGCGCGGCTGTAGCGGGCCATGAGACAGCGGTCGCCGCTATGGGGCTTCAGCGAGTAGTTGTAGCCCGTGATGCCGTCCTGGATGGAGTCGGGGACGAAGACGATATAGACGTAGGGCTCGCCCTCGTGCTCAAACGGCATACCCATGGCACCCCAAAGCCATCCAGTCTCGCCCTTGTTGGAGGAGTAGGTGGTCCAGGGACCGATCTTGTCGATGGTCCAGGCAGGATAGCTATCGAAGGTCTCCTTGGTCGGGATGCTGGCGGCAGCAGGCGCAACCCAAGAGATCGTGACAGCGTCGCCCTGCTGGCTGCCCGAAACCTGATTGGGAGCGGGGACGGGCGACTCGCCGACCGTCACTTGCTGCAAGGCGGTGTTGTTGGTGCGGTCCTCATCGGCCTCATAGGAGACCGTAGCCGTCAGGGTCAGTTCACTGCCCTCCATGGAGACCGGGAGGACGACACGAGCGGGAATGGTATGGGTGGCAAGCGAGGCAAGCGGTGTGTCGAAAGTCTCGCTATAGAGCACTTCATCGGCCACAGCGAGACGGACGGCATAGTGGGAAGCCTCCTTCGTACCGTGGTTTTCGACGGCCAGCGTCACCTCGACGGGAAGACCCTTCTCCACCTGCTGCGGAGCGGTCATGGCGACAGAAAGGTCATTGGCCAGGACTCCACGCACACAGACGTCGTCGAGACGGATGGCGTGGTAGATGGGGGCCGTGGCACGGAAACCAATGATGACATAGGGAGCGGAGGCATACTTGGCCGGGATGGAGAAGGCCGTGCGCTGCCATCCGCTGGCGCTGATGTTCTGGTAATCGACAACACCGATGGTCTCCTCAGCAGAACCCGGCTGGCGCACCGTGACTTCGATGCGGTCGGTGCTATTGGCCGTTGCGTTGTGGCTGAAGACCACCTCGGCGTCCTGTGTGCCTGCAAGAGCGATCTTGCCGGAATAGAGTTCGGCTGCCACGTCGGGATTGTAGGACGTGAACATCATGCAGTGGGCGTCGCCATCAGAAGCCTGTTGGCCGTTGCGCACGAACTGATTGTTGCCAGCATCGACGGGAATCCACCACAGACTCTTGTCGCTGGCAGGAGCAAAGCCCGCACGATAGGGAATCGTGTAGGGTGCGCCAGCGATGACGGCCGGAGCAAAGGCGCGGTTGCCCTCCCCTGCCCCATTAAGGGCCGAGACAGCAAAATGGCGAAGCGTCTGCGGGCCGCTCTTGTTCAGGCTGACCTCGTAGGAAGCGTCCGTGAGTCCCTCCTCGACCGACTGCCAAGGCTCCAGGATCTCGTCGGCGTCATACTCATAGACATTGTAGGTGAGACCCTCGGAGAGAACGACACCCTCGTGGGCTCCCTTGGCGGAAGGCGCAGTCCAAGCGATGCGGGCACCCTGTTGCGTGTCGGTGGTGGTCAGGTTGCGAGGCTCGGCAGGCTGGTCGAGGCCAACCCATACCGAGACCGTGGCCTTGCGGCCCGCACCCTGTTGCGTGTAGCCCGTGACGGTGTAGCGATTCAAGCCCTGCTGCGGCGTGGTATCGTCCCAGGAGAGAGTCTGACCAGGCGTGCAAGAGGTGAAGGTATGGACGGCCGTACCATCACGCTCTACGACTATCTTGGTGATAGCACCGAGCGATCCGCCCTGGACGGTCTTCGTCGGGACAGTGAAGGAAAGCGTGGACTGAAGGCGGGCCTGGGCGTCGGGGACAACACGAAGACTGCGCACGGAGTCGGGACCCTGGACATGGCCCTCGTCGGCAATGGTGATATCATCGATGAGTACCTTGGCCGTGCCCGCGGGACTGAGAGCGTGGATGCCGAGATAGATGGTCTGATCCTTAGCCGAAGTGATCTCCTTGCCATAAGGCTGGAAGACGGCGCCCGAGAGCGTTGTCTGGCCGATGACCTCGTTGGTAAGGGCCGAGACATTGTCCTGGTTGCCCCACTTGGCCTCGATCACCTCATTGTAATAGACGAGGGAGTTGCGGGCCTTGAAGGAGAGCGTATAGACATGGTTGGCCTGGAGGTGGATGGGGGGCGAGACGAGCCAGTCGTCGGCAGCGCGGCCGAGATTGGCCTCATACTGCGCGCACTGGAGCACCTCATGCCACTTCCAAGTGTAGTTGTCGTTGTTGGCATTGATGACCTTATAGAGATTGAAGGCATCCTGGGTGTCGAAGGTCTCGGTGTAGGTGGGTTCAATGCTGCTGCCGTAGCGCACGGCATTGGTGTTGGCAGGTTGACTGCGCTTCGTGCCGTTGATGGCTGTGATGGCATAGATATAGTTGCCAAGCTGGTCGGGGAGCTGTTCGCTCAGGCTACGGTTCTCCGTAGAGGAGGCCACGGTGACGGTGCCAGGATAGCGCACCACATCGTAGGTGAGCGGGCCCACATAGCCGTCGTTGACACCACGCTGGGGCGCACCCCAGGTGACGGTGGCCTGTCCGCTGGTGGAGATGGAGAGGCGCGCCGAAGTGGGAGGCAGGGGCTCGTCGAAGCCAACATACTGCGTCTTGCGCACCACGGGGGCAGCACCGGCCTCGTTGGAGACCTGAAGACGGAAATAGGTCGTGCCCTCGCGGACGCTCACGGGTGCGCTGACCTGCTGGCCGGGCGTGGCCGTGCCGGAGGCGATGGTACGCTGGTTGGCCTTGACGGTGTAGCTGACCGATCCCGAGAGCGAAGCGCCACCATAGGTCTTGGTCGGAGCCGTGAAACTGACCGTTCCGGAGGTGGAACCGCCGTCGAAGGCGATACGGAAGTCGGCGACGGCTGCAGGAGCGGCAGCTGAAGGCGTGGCGTCGGGGATGCCCATGCCGAGGATCTGCTCGTTGTGGGGCATGTCTGCGATGAGGGTGGCAGCACCCGAAGCAAGATCGACGGTGTAGAGAGCTGCATGCTTGTCCTTGTCGATGCAGGCCCAGTAGAAGACGTCGTCGTCCTGATCGATTTCACCGCTTTGGCCGTAGCTCTGGCGCGAACTCTCGGCCACGCTGACGCCCGTGGCGCCGATCAGGCGCTCCTCGCCAGTCTCGGTGTCGATACGGTAGAGGTTGCCATCGGTGGCCACACCATAGACAACCTCGTAGGAGGTGACGCCGAGGGCGACATACTTGTGCTGCGACTCGGCGATGGTAGTACGCTCCATGGCGTCGTAGTCGATGACGCCAAACTCAAAGCCGCTGAGGGCATTGTTGTAGAACTGGCCATAGACCTTGCCCGTGGCGCGGCTGGAGGCCGTCTCGGTAGCGATGAGCGTGGGGTCGGAGACCAGCGTGGGCACGATGGTGGAGTGCCATTTGCCATCAGTACTAAACTGGTAGTGGGTGACCTTGAGCATGTTCTCCTCCTTCACGTAGTGGACCGCGTCGTAGAATCCGTCGTGGAGCGCGCCGCCACCATTGGGCGACATCGTATGGACCGCATCGACGAGCAGGTCGGCGAAGGTGGGGTTGCTGCCTGCCGTGAAGGCCATGAAGCCATAGTCGGCGCTGCTGGTAGGCCAGTCGGTGCAGGAGCCCATATAGCCCCAGAGGGTTCGCTGAGCCGCCGTGCCGGCTGCCTGGAGGGGGAAATGCCACGTGGGGGCATGGGTGTCCTGGGCTAAGGCTGGCGGAGCGACAAGAAACAGCGATAGGGCAGAAAGGAATAATTGTCGGATCGGTTTCATTCGTGTTGTCTTTTGATAGGTGAATATAGAGGAAATACTTAGCGGACCACGACCTTCTGGACGAAGCTCTGGTTGCCGTCGGTGGCGCGCAGGATGTAAAGGCCAGCCTGGAGATGGTCGGCGGAGACCTGCTTGCCGCTGGCGTCATAGACGCTGACGGTGCCACGGTAGCCGTTGAGGTTCAACTGTCCGTTGCTGACGGTGAAGACGGGCACGAGCTGCTGACGCGTCTCGCGGATGGCGCTGACGGGCGCCTCAGCGTTGATCTCACACTTGGCAGCATTGACGATATGGCCCGAGATGCCGTCGATGAGGAGGCAGACCAACTCGACATTGTCCTTGTTCTGGACCGTCGTGGGCATTTCAAGATCTCTGAAGCTCTCCACATCCTCTTCTTCCTCCACGCTCTTGGGCACACTGTTGGAGAAGCCGTCGAAGGAGTAGTTCATGCGGGCCACGTGGTTCATCTCCGTGTCCTTGTAGTAGCCCTGCTGGTAGGCAATCATGCCACTCTCGAGGAGGACGTAGGAGAGACGGTAGTTGAGTCCGCTCTTGGCGGTGAAGAAGTTGAGGTTGGTGCGGACGGTGAACGTCGTCTTGCTGGCGTCGGTGTAGCCTGCGACGACACCCACGGAAGCCACGGGCTGCTGGGCGGCAATCACCTTATAGACACCCTCGAGGTTGGCCGAAGAGGGGTTGATGGACTGAGAACAGTCGCGCATGGCATAGGAAGAGGGATAGCCCGTGAAGGTGAGCTTGTCGTAGGAGCTGGTGGCAAACTGGTCGTCCTTGTGGACGGCAATGCCGATAAAGGTGTCAGGATACTTCTCCGTCATGTAGTTGAAGCCCTCGATGCCACGGATGCAATAAGGACACCAGGTGCCCGTGCCTTCTTCGAAGACGACACGCTGCACGGGGAGAGTATTCATCACACGTATGGTGGAGTTGGCCACGTTGTTGCCCTCGTAGGCGTCGGCCTCGCCATTGACGCTGACGAGGCGGATCTGTACGCTATGCTTGCCCAGGGAGGCGTAGCCGGGATGGGCGATGCTGAAGTCTTTCTCCATGTCCTGGCCGAGCGTCTGCTTGATTTCCTCGGTCACCTCCTCGCCACCATCGATGCTATAGGCCACCTGGAAGCGGCGTCCGATGGCGGTGCCCATGTTGCGGATGGAGAAGTTGATGTTGAAAGGCTTGCCAGCCTCGGCAAGGATGTCGTTGGAGCAGAAGAGCCAGTAGTCCTTCGGCAGGTCGTCGCCGCTGATCTTGGCCTGGATGGAGAGGGCGAGAGCGTGGTCCTCGACCGCATAGTTCTTCCAACCGTCGCCGAGGTCGGCCCAGCAGCCGTTCTCGTTGTACATCGTGGAGGATCCCAGGGCGTAGTCGTCGGACTCAAACTCATAGCCGATATAGAAGCCCTCGCCGTCGATGGTCCAGGGCTCGGCAAACTTGATCTCGTTGAATCCGCTCAGCTGGTCGCGCTGGGTGCGGGTGGTGATATACTCGCCATTGAGGTCCTTGGTGACGAAGACCTTGACGGTCTTGGCCTTGGCGGCCAGTCCGACGCGGACGTAGGAGAGCTGCTTGCCCTCGTACATCTTCGAGATCTCGGCCGGGATATAGATGGCTCCCTTGCCCTTGTTGACAGATCCAAACTGGTCGTTGACAACACTGTTGCAATAGCCCCAGTTGCAGGTGACGGCCTGCAGCTGCTGGGTGATGGCAAAGAGGAGTAATGGAAGAATCAGTAAAATTTTCTTTCTCATCAGTCTATTAATAAAGATAAATATGAATGGGGAAAAATGGGCCAGGCTGGCCTGGAAGGAATTCCTTGGACGACCGCTGGCCCATTTGCTCCGAATTGGATTATGGTATGAATACTTTCTGCGTGGCGGTGACGGAACCATTGGTCACCTTGACGATATAGACACCCTTGGAGAGCTGCGTGGCAGAGACCTCGCGTCCGCTCATGTCATAGACACCGACGATGCGGGCACCGTTGGTCGTGGCGAGCATGGATCCCAGCACCTCCACCCGCGGCTGCAACGGCTCAGTGGCGAGGTCGTCGATGGCGGTGAGGTCGAGCACGGGGGCCTGGTTGGTGTTATAGACAGAACGGTTGCGGACGTTGTTCTCGTCCCAGTTGCTGACGAAGGACACCACGCGCAGGTGCTTGCGATTCCACGACGGGTCGAGGTCGGCGGTATAGCTGCGCTCGAAGTCGTAGTTGGTGATGTCGATGGGGTCGCCCCAGATGCCCTCCTCGCTCAGGACGGCACGGATGACGCCATTCTGGATGAACTGCGGTTCGGGGCAGCCCTTCTGCGTGGTTGTGGGAATGCTGTCCTCCACGAGCCATGTCGTCATGCGGAGACTGTTCTGCAGCGGCATCTCGTTGACGCCAGCATGGCCCTTGATGCGCACCTCGAGTTTGCCCGTGGCGGCTTGGACGGTGGGCTGGATGTCGAGGTCGATGAAGGTGAGCGTCTCGCCGAGCTGGGCGAGGATGGCGGTGGTCTCCTCACGATAGGGTGAGAAGTAGGCCGGACCCGGCTCCTCGAAGCCCGTGATGCGGCGACGGTCGAAGCAAACGGCGGGGACGAACGTGGGATAGCCTCCGTAGAGGGCCTCGTAGTCAGCCTCGTTGCCAAACTTAAACTGATCGACGTTCTTCTGGTAGTCGTCGTGGTGCTTCACCCAGATAACGTCGCCCAGCTCGGCCAGTGCATTGCGGTAGAGCGTGTCGGCAATGTAGGAACCCTCGTAGCCCTCGGAGGTGAACTCCTCGAAGAGCGGGCGATGGGTTTCAGCCTTGGCACCCTCCTTGATACTATAATAGTTGTAGAGTGTGATGACGTTGTCCTTCATGTCAGGATCCAAGTCGCCATTCACCTCGGCTACCGTGAATGTTCCGTTGTAGTTGCCCTCGAAGGGGAGGGAGATGTCGCGCAACCTGACCTGCGTAGGCTTGTTGTTGGGGACAGAGAGACCTTCGGTGAGAAATTCTGCCGTGCGCAGGCCCTTGGCTTCCACGATGATGGAGAGCGACTCGATGGGGTCTATGCCATTGTTCTGGATATAGGCTATATAGTCCTTGGGGATGTTCTGAGTGGAGTAGCCGCTAGCGTCGGCGGGCGCAAGACTCATCAGAGAAATATCGTTCTGGGGCTTGGTGTCGCCCGTGATGACGGCACGCACGCAGAGGTTGCGGTTGATGCCCACGGTGTTGTTGAACCACGTGCCGTTGTCGCCATACCAGTTTTTCTTGCCCACAGCGTAGGTGCTCTGGTCGAAGAGCAGGAAGTCGTAGGGACCCTGGTTTGCCCTGGATGTTATAGCCGACGTAGAGGGTCATTCCCTCCTTGATGGTCACGGGCTTGCTGAGTTTCACATGGTTCCAGCCGCTATGGTACTGACCCGAGCTGAGGGTGACGCTGGAGAGGATGGATCCGCCGCCTAGCGATCCCTGCATCTGCTTGAGGTCTGTGCAGACGAAGACCTGGCAGGAGAAGCCGCGCGCGGGGTCGATGGCAAACTCCACGGCCTCGATCTGGTCGCCGACATACTTGTCGAGCAGGTTCGCATCGAGCTCGATGGCTGCTCCCACGGCGTGGGGCAGACCGTCATCCTGCAACATCAATCCCGGGAGACGGGGCTCATCGACGCAGTAGCCGAGGCGCATCGTGTCTGTGGAGGCAGAGGCGCGGAAGGCGGCCTTCGGCGCAACACCCTCTTGGGCTGCGGGGAAAACGAAACCTCCGTCCACGGGAGTCTGCGCACAGAGGTCGCAACCCGCGGCGGAGATCAGTGCTACCGCGATCAGGGAAATTGATTTCTTAAAAACGCTCATTACCTTTTACCTTAAAAGTAAATATTTGTATCGCTACAGAAATATAAAAAAGACTGTATTGGTTGTGATAGGAAAAGAAGAGTGGGCAGGAGATCGTAAGCGTCGGCCTCCAACCCACTCTTGTCGTATTCAATCAGATTACTTCACGTTGATCTTCTTGACCATCACCTGGCCGTCGGCTGCCGTGGCGCGAACCACATACATGCCCTTGGCAAGGTTGAGGCGGGCGCTGCTGCCCTTGAAAGAGCTGACGAGCTTGCCACCCACGGTATAGACCTCGGCGTTGACCAGCCTGGTCGAAGGCGAGCAGACCGTTGGCATAGGCCACGTCGGCACCGACAAGCTGCACGCGCTCCACGCCCGTGGGATCATAGATACCCAGGAAGAGGATAGGCAGCTCGGGGCGAGACCAATAGCCACCAGAGTTCATGAGCGTACGCTCCACATATCCTGTGCTCCAGTCGTTGTTGTAGATGTGCCAGAGGGCGCACATCTTGTAGCCCGTCGTGCCCGACTTCTCGCAGATCACGGCGAGGTTCTGCTCGTTGTTGTACTCGAACGGCGTGTCGAGAGCGAAGGAGATGAGGTGATCCTTGCCCGGCTCGAAGACCATCTGGCCCTCGACTACCAACTCGCGGTCGCTGGGCAGCACGAGGTCGCCCTCGCCGGCGAAGGACTTCTTGTCCGTGTGAGCAAGGTAGATCTTCACGTCCACGGGGTTGCTGCGGTCGGTGAGGTTGTCAGCACCGTCGTACATCCAGCCGATACGCTTGATGACACCACCCTTGATGGTCTTGATCTCCTCGGGATAATAGACGCTCTGAGAGTACTCGCTCTCGGAGTCGTTCCAGAACAGACCGAAGGAAGAGAGGTCCTCCTTATGGCCAGTGGTGACGATATTGGTCCAGCCCTGTGAGCCAGCCTCGAGCACCTTGAGGGTCTTGACGGCCGTGGTGTCGTTGGTACGCACATCGTCGCCATTGGCCACTACGACGCCATAGAAGTCCCAGACGCCGTCGTACGGCGGGTTGAAGGAAACCTTCACGTCGGCAGTCTCGCCGGTCTTGAGGAGCTCGGTGCCCGTACCGGAACCGACCTCGACCATCTTGCCCTCATTGTCCATGAGCAGCTTGACGGTGTAGTTCTCCTGATCCTTGGAACCGAGGTTGCGCACCTTGACCGTGCACTCGTTGGCCTGCTGGGCCACAGCCTCGAGAACGCCGTCGATAGACGTGGCGGCCATATCGCTCTCGGCAACATAATCGACCTTGAGACCGAAGAGCTTGAAGATGTTGTACTTGTCAACCGTCTTCACTCTGAGCGTGTAGTAGTAGGTGCCAGAAGCGGGAGCTACGAAGTAGTCCTCGTACTTCTCGCGGTGGTACGGCTCTGCATACTGCTCACCCTCGCGGGAAGCGATGATGGTAGCGCCATCCTGCGACTCGCTGTTGGTGCCTACGCCCACATAGAGATCGAAGTAAGCATCATCGAAGAAGTCGGCCTGGAAGTCGGTCGTGAAACGGTAGGTCTTGCCCTCCTCCAGGTAGAGAGGCGGAGAGATCAACGTGCCCTCTACCGTGCCAGTAGTGGTACCGTAGCCGATCATGCACTTGTAGTCGTCGCTCCATCCACCAGCATAGTAGAAGTAGATGCTGTTGTTCATCTTGTTCGTGCTCCAGCGGTCAGCATCCGTCTGCGTGTCGAAGACGAGAGAGACCGGAGTCTTCAGGGCCGAGCCAGCCATGATAGGATTGGAGGTGGCGATGGCACCAGCACCCTTGGCGTTGACGGCCTGGACGGTATAAGAATAGCTCTGCTGCTCGCCGAGCGTGTTGTCGGTATATTTCGTGTCGGTCACGTTCTCGGCCACGACCACGCTGTCCGGCAGACGGGTGATCTTGTAGCTGAGACCCTCAGTGCCGATGTAGCCATTGTTGGCACCCTTCTCAGGAGCGGTCCAAGAGATATCGACACCCGTGCCGTTCTTCTCCAGCATGATGTTGCCCACGGCACCCGGAACGTCCACGCCCATGTAGCAACGGATACTGTCGATCACACCATTGCCCTTGTCGTTGGCGGCGAGGACATAGTAGGTGTTGATGCCGTCGGTCGGATTCTCATCCACCCACGACATGGCCGTCTCCTTCTCCGTGGCGGGAACAGTAGCCAGCAACTGTGAGTTGGCGATGAGGTCAGCCGTCTTGGTCAGCTCGGTGGTGGCGTAGCCAGCGTTCTTGCGGTAGATCTTGACCGTCTGGAGGTTGGCGAGATCGTCGCCAGCCCAAGTCTTGGACGGCGTCACCCACTTGATGGTGTCCTTCATCGCACCATTGAGGTCGGCCTGAGCGTCGAGACCCGACACGCGGGCAGGAGCGGCACCATTATCAGCCGTCAGGTACGGGATGTAGAGACCCGTGAAGTGGTTGCCCTGGTTGAACCAAGCAACGCTCTGGCTAATACCCGTGGTGGGATTGACCTTGTAGAGAGACGTTGAACCATAGTCGCTGCAGGGGAGGTAGTAGAGGTCGCCCGTGCTGTTGTCGAAGTACATCGTGGAGAAGTAGATGGAGTTGATGTCCTCACCCCACTCCGACTGCATCTTCACCTCGCTGATGCGGTTGAAGTCGCCGTCCATCTTGACGAGGTTGGTACCCTTGACAATGCCGTCAGAACCAGCATACTTCTGTGCGAACCAGGCGTTGCCCTGTGCGTCGAAGCAGAAGTCCCAATAGAGACCGTCCATGTCCATCACCTTCGAGAAGAGGTCGTTGAGGGTGGTAGCGTTGAGGTTGACCTCGTAGAGAACCGTGTAGCCCAAGTTGGGATCGCCGTTCTCGTAGTCAGCACCCAAGGCGTACATCACCTTGTTGACGGGGTCGTAGGCCATGGCATACTTGTAGCGTCCGTTGTACCAAGCTGTCTGCTCCACATCGGGCTCGGCGAGGTCGGCAAACTGGAAGACGTTGGTGGTGTCGCCCGTGAGCATATCGACCTTGGCCAGTGCCATCGGCATGTCGCCATAGGTGTAGTGCATGTTGAAGAAGGCGTAGTAGGTATCGTTGGACGTGTCGTAGGCACCCATGTAGATACCGCGCTGCTGATCCTCGTTGTACTTATCGTGGTGGATGTACTCGTAGATTTTCGTGAAGTTGAAGCTGTCGCCAGTCTGCCACTTCACCCATGAGCGGTGCTTACTCTGGTCCAGACGCTGGCCAGCATACATCGTGATGCCCTTTTTCTTGTCGTCGATGGCGGACGGCAAGTGGAACTGCGGGGCCTTCATGCCTGCATTGGCCACAGGCGCCAAGGGCTTCGGGAAGGCGTTGACCGTAGTCTTCTGTCCCAAGGCCGGCGCTGCAGTTAGTCCTGCAAGCAAGAGGCTAAGATAAACTTGTTTCATAAACGAATAAATTTGAATGATGAATAAATCTTGTTACCTATATTCTTCGTATTCGCCCATCCCGGCGGCCTGCGCCGACTGAGGAGGGGAAGGCCGCTGCCGTGGCGGAAGAAGTGCTTCCGCCACGGCAGGCTGCCTTTATCGAATGACTACTTTCTGTGTCAATACCTGGCCCTGGACCGTGGCCCGGAGGAGGTAGAGGCCGGCAGGGAGACCCGCCACGCCCAACTGGCGGGTGTTTTGGCCCTTGGCGACGAGGGCGCCCGTCTGACTGTAGAGGGCGACGTGGTCGCAGGTGGCGGGCAAGAGGAGGCGACCGCCTTCCAAGGCCACAGCCATCTGGCCTGCGTAGCCCAGCTGGATCGTTCCCACGCCCGTGGCGCTCTTGTAGGCCACAGCCACATAGGGCAGGGAGGCCTCGGCCCACACATCCTCGCTCCACTCGTCGGCGCCGTCCATGCGGGCTGCGCGCGGCTGCTCCGTGGCGATACTGTAGGACCAGACGGGATGGGTGTTGAGGGCGTCGGGGAGCGTATTGCTTCCGCAGAGCGACTCAAACTTCATGAGCAGGTTGCCGCCCGTGTAGCGGTAGGGCTGGTCGAAGGGAATCTCCAGGAGCGTGTTCTCCTGGTTGCCGACGATGGCTACCTGGCCGTCGAAGACCTGCGTGAACTCCTCGGTGTCGAACTCGCCACGATACTGGTTGTCGTCTTGGCAGAGTTTGGTGCGGTCGCTGCGCTTCATGGAGATGCGGGCGGGGAAGACAAACTTGCCGTCCATGTGGCCGTCGTAGTAGAAGCGGATGGCCGTGAGGTCGATATCCTTCATGCTCAGATCGCTCTCCAGGAAGAGGGCCTGGACCTGAGAGTAGGGAGAACCGACGTAGAACGGCATGTTCCAGCCGTAGGTATCCTCGTCCTCTACGTCGAGCGTGAGCCAGCGCTCCGCCGTCTCCGCAGCTACCATCACCTCGGCCGTCTGCGGGGCCACGTTGTCGGCAGGATAGGTGTCGCCGTCGAGCACCACGCGGCCTATGATGTGGGTCTTGCCCTCGTGGGTCGGCGTCCAGCCCACGGCCACGCTGACCGTGGCGTCCTTCTCCACGCGGAGGCCCTTCTGCGTGCCGAGCACCGCGCCCGTATTGGCATCGACGATCTCCACCTGGTAGTTGTCCACGGCAGCCGATCCCTCGTTGCCCACGATGACGGAGCTATACTGCTTCACATTGCAGTTGGCCGTGGCGGAGGCCTTGAGCTCGCGGGCGCTCAGGTCGGTGGCTGAATACTCGCGCAGGGAGACATCATTGATATAAATCTGCGATTTCATCGCTTCCGAGATGGCGTGGAAGGCGATGAAGCCCTCGCCCGACTTGTCCACCTTGAAGTTCTTCTTGCCCGAGAGGGTGAAGCCCGAAGAGGTGTGGAACTCCTCCGGATCGTCGATGATGGTGGTCAGCGCGTCGGCAGAAGCCTGGTGGCCAAAGGCTATCTGCATCTTCTCCATCAGCGCTTCCATCGACTGCGTGACCCAGTTGGCCGTGGCGTAGGTGTAGCGGATCTGATAAGTCTTCGAGGCATCGAAGGTGAGGGGCGGCGAGACCAGCCAGTCGTCAGCCTTGAGGTCGGTGGAACGATCGTACATGGCGCAGGAGCGGGTGTAGCTGGCCTGTGCCTGCTCCGTGGGACGGAAGGTCCAGGTCTGGGCGTCGCCATTGGCATTGATGACGGTCCAGCGGTCGAAGTCTATCTGGCTGTCGAGGGACGAGGCGAAGGGAATGGCCTCCTGTCCTCCGAAGGCAATGGTCTGGGAGGTGGCCGAGAGGCCCACGCCCTTGTTGTTCTTGGCCGTGACCACGTAGCTGTAGCCAGCATGGGCGGGCACCTTGTCCTCCACCTTGCGGTCGGTCGTGCCCGTGGCTACGACCACGTTGTCGGGCAGACGGGTGACGTCGTAGCTGAGCGTGGCGGCATTGTAGTAGCCCGCATGGGCGCCCGTCTCGGGAGCGTCCCAGGTGATGGTGGCCAACGGGCCGCTAGTAGTGACACGGATATTGAGAGGTGCGCCCGGCGTGTCCTCGCCCACATAGACGCGTGCTTCCTTATATACGCCCTCGCCTGCCTGGTTGTAGGCGGCGATGCGATAGACGTGCTCGCCCTCGGCTACCTGCGTGTCGGTCCACTGCTTGATGTCATCGGTGGCCGAATAGGTATGGGTCCCGACAAGCTGGCCGTCGCGGTAGATATGGGCGCCATCAATGCTCTGAAGGTCGCCCAGGCGGTAGTTCCTCATAGGATAGTCCCACTCCATCTGCACCTTTAGCGCGCCTTTGGGGTCGGCCTTGACCTTGAAGCCGTGGACATAGGAGGGAGCCTCATCGGCCACATACTGATAGGGAATGGCGACGGCAAGGAGCTGCGGATCGTTCTGGATCGGTGTGGCGCTCAGTTTGAGGCCCGTGGCGGGATCGATCTCGACAAGGCTCGCCCCACCGTCGCTGGTTTGGGCGACCCACCAGAGGCGATGGGTGGTCTTGTCAAACTCCATCGACTGGGTGTAGTCGCCGATGCGGACGCCCGTGCCCGTACTGGGACTGACGGTCTCCACCGTGCAGGTGCGGGAGGCGGGGTCGATCGTGCTCTGGTCGATGCGCACGAGCTGCGTCTTCTTCATCAGTTTGTCGGGAGTGATACCATATATATAGCCGTTGTCGGCCGACATCGTGTAGAGCGGCATGTCGATCGTGGCCACCTTGGTCAGCGCATAGGTCACGGTGCTGATCTCGTAGATATCGGTCTTCCAGTAGGTCGGGACGGCCGTCTCGCGCTGGTCGTTGGCGTTGTAGTGCATACCAAAGAGGCGCTTCGTCTTTGGATCGTAGGTCATCTCGTTGAGGATGAGATACTCGTCGGTGGAGGGTATCTCGCGCTTTGTGGTGAGCTCGCCCGTGAGCGGATTGATGGCGCTGAAGGCGCGCGGCATGATGACGTTTTGGTAGATCGTAGCCTCATAGACGATGTACTCGTCGCCGACGAAGGTGCCGGCCTGGAGCGAGGGCGTCTGGCCTACGACGTTGCCGTAGTCTTTCGTCAGGGAGTAGGCGCCAGGATTCTGACTTTGGAGGTTGACGAAACCGAAGGTACGGTATTTCGTATCGTAGGCAAGATAGCCAAAGAGGTTGGCCTCGCCGTCGGGCACGTCATAGATCAGCGACCGGGTGGGGAGGTTGTCGGCGGATGCCGAACCGCTTACCAGCATCGCAGCCATCGTGAGAAGTGACAGGCGTAATGATTTCTTCATGTCTTTAAATATCGGTTTTATTCTTATTGCTGCAAATTTAAAAACAAATCCGTACTTATCGCCGAATTTAGCAAAAGGTTCTCTTACTGTATTGCGCAAAATTGTAAACACTCGCGCTTTTTTCGGGGAAAAACACGACAATAGCGTCATCTTACTCCCCCTTTTTCGGTTTTCTAATAACAGAGGCAACCTTACAGCAACTGCATAAACATAAGAAAGATATAAAACCCGGGCTTCCACAGGCCAGAAAGGATCACTTCCCTACCCGATGGCTCTTTCCTCAAAAATCATCGGTTTCATGGGGAAAGGAAGAAAAAGAAAAATGGAAAGGGCAAGCGACGAGAGCTATGTCGCTTGCCCTTCTCGATGAAGAAAATGAACGCCCTCGCGGCGTATTTACCAAACAAATATAGTGATGTTAAACAGACGAAGTGTATTATGCGTTGAATTTGCTAAACTTAAATGTGGTCTCGTTGATCTTCACATGATAGACACCACCCGAGAAGGCCGTGAGGTCGATGGGCTGGCCCTTCCAGTCGGCGTCGCTCTTGACCTTGCGGCCCGAGGCGCTGAAGATGCCCATGCAGTACTTGCGCGAGGGGTCGTAGCCCTTGACGTGGATGATGTTCTCACCCGGGCGGGCGTTAAGCGTGAGGCGACCACCGTCGGCCTTCAGTCCATAGACGCCCGTGGCAAGACTGAAGATGACCTCGTCGATGTCGGAGAGACGATAGCTGTCGGTGCCGTCCTGCTTGTTCACCTGCATGGTGTTGCCAGAGAACGTGATGGCCTTGACCTCGCCCAGCGCATACGCATGGGAGTCATGCTGGTTGGTCGTGACGGTGATGTAATCTCTTGCGATAGCACCCGTCGTGATGGCGAGGGCGGCTATCAGAAACAGCTTTTTTCTTCTCATACTATTGGTCATTAATAAGGTTTTGCCCCCGACGGGAGCTCGATTGACATGGCGAAATTACGACGAGAAAACGAACCGTGCAAATTTTTGGGCAGATTTCTCACTTTGCCATGTGGCACATTCGTTTCAGTTTCAAAAAGCTATCTATCAAGCCCTTACAAAGACCATCGCGACAGAAAAACGAGGGCAAAAAGAGGCGAAATGCCACGAGAAAAGTCTGAAATCCAACTTTTGCAACAAGAAGAAGGAGGAAAGCAATTCAGCTTTTTGCGGTTCGCAAACTTGGTCGGTGCGGAATAATTTCGTAACTTTGCAGTTGGATGCGGCAAAGGCTCGAGACGAAGCAAGCCCCCGTCCACGACTTAGAAACAATTGACATGAAACCAAGACTTCTACCTTTCTTATATAGCCTCCTGCTGCTGGCGGGTCTCCTGACGGCCTGCAACCCGAGCGGCAAGGACAACCAGCAGCTGGCCTCCGTGGAGCAGTTGCTCGACAGCGGGCGCGTCGATACGGCCTGCGCGGTGCTCGACGGCATCCGCCTGAACCGCCTCACCACCCCTGCCGACTCGGCCTACTACTACCTGCTCAAGACACAGGCCGACTACCGCACCAACCATCCGCTCGTCTCGCTCGACGACATCGAGTATAGCATCCGCTACTACGAGGGCAAGGGGAGCGAGAAACTGCGGCTCAGCGCGTCGCTCTTCTACAAGAGCGCGATCCTCTACACCCATGGCAGCTTCAAGGAGGGCGTGCTCTGTCTGGAGCGGGCCCGCACCATCGCCGACCAGACGCAGGACGCCGTCCTCCGCCACAAGGTCTATGAGCAACTGACGCTCGTCAACGAGGAGGCAGGCGACTTCCGGACCGCGCTCCGCTTCAGCCAGAAGTCGATCGCGGAGTCGAAACAGGCGAAGCGCCTCGACTGGCTCGCCCATACCTATAATAATATGGCTTTCATCTACAGCCAGCTCGGACTGCAGGACAGCACGGCCTGGTGTCTGCGGCAGAGCATGGAACTGCTGCCGAACATCGCGGAGAAGAACCGCCCGTTTATCATGAACAACCTCGGATCCTTCCTCATGGAGACCGACACGACCATGGCGCGCAAATATCTGGAGGAGTCGCTCGAGATCACGCCCACCAGTCCGGCCTACGCCTGCCTCGGCACGCTCGCTGCCATGCGCGGCGACACGGCGCGGGCCACGAAGATGTGGCACGAGGCCCTTATCATAGCGCCCGACACGCCCTCGGAGGAACTGGTGCTCAAGGCCATCATGGAGTTTCGGTCGGAGCAGGGAGAATGGCGCGAGGCGACCATGACGGCCAAACGCCTGCTGCAGCTCTCCGACAGCGTGAGCCGCGCACGGCCGGAGAACAACGTCAGGGCCGTGCAGTCGGAGTTTGAGCAGATGAGGATCAGCCACAACTACGAGCGCATGGTGACAATAGCCATCATCGTGATCGTCGTCCTGGTGCTGCTCACCATCATCGCCACGCTCTACTCCTGGTACAGAAACTACAAGGGACGGGGCGGCGCGCGCCGTCGATCAGCTCCTCATCAAGAGCTACGAGACGCAGCTCAACGAACTGAAGCGCATGGCGGGCGACAAGACCAAGGAGATAGAACAGCTCACGCGCAAGCGCGACCTGCTGATGGAGAAGCACCGCGACTCGCTGAAGCTCGGACTGCAACGCTACAACGAGGCCATGGCGGGACAGACCACCGTGCTCTGGAAAAAGCACGACTTCGAGAGTTTCGCCTCCTACTATAGCCTCGTGGACGTGGAGTATGTCGCCTCGCTCGACGCCGAATACGACGGCCTCTCGCCGAAGCAGAAGTTCTTCCTCATCATGGAGCACATGGACAAGAGCGAGACCGAGATACAAAACGCGCTGGGCGTGGCCGAGGTGACGATGCGGTCCATCCGGTCGCGCATCGGCAAGAAGCACAAGGCGTGATAGTTTCCGCGATTTCATCGAAAGATCCCTGTAGCCTCATCGGCAGAATTCGCGGTTTCATCGACAGATTTATCATTATCAACCATCATAACACAAGACATGAAAGCGACCAGATTCCTCCTCGGCGCCCTGCTGCTCCTGCTCTGCGGCACGGTGCTCCAGGCTCAACCCAGCCTCGTGCCCAAACCCGCACAGGCGACCTGGGGAAAGGGTAAGTTTACCATCCAGCCTCAGACCACCATCGCATACAGCGACAAGGCGCTCCAACCAGCCGCCGACTACCTCGCCTCCAGCCTCCAGCGCCTCACGGGAGTGCGTCCCAAGACCCAGCGTGGCGGCAAGGGAGACATCCTGCTGCAGATCGACCGCAAGGACGTGAAGGGCGAAGGGGCCTACCGTCTCACAGTAGAGAAGGCGCGCATCACGGTCAAGGGCCACGACTACGGCGCCATCACGTCGGCCATCGCCACCCTCCGACAGATCACGGAGGGAAAGGAGGTGGCGACCTGCCAGATCAGCGACGCTCCGCGCTTCGGCTGGCGCGGCTTCCATCTCGACTGCTCGCGCCACTTCTTCTCCGTGGCCGAGGTGGAGGAGGCCATCGACCTCATGGCGCTCTACAAGCTCAACCGCTTCCACTGGCACCTGACGGACGACCAGGGCTGGCGTATCGAGATCAAGAAATATCCGCTCTTGACGGAGCGCGGGGCCTGGCGCAAGCCCAACGGCCAGGACGCCTCCTGCCTCTACCAGGCGAAGAAGGAGGACAACCCCGACCTGCTGCTGCCGGCCGACCGCTGGCGCACCACAGCCGAGGGCGACTCGCTCTATGGCGGCTTCTACACCCAGGACCAGATCCGCCGCGTGGTGAGCTATGCTGCCGCCCGTGGCATCAGTATCGTGCCCGAGATCGACATGCCGGGCCACTGCCTGAGCGCCATCGCCAACTACGAGGGCCTCAGCTGCTTCGACCAGGTGGGCTGGGGCAAGGTCTTTACCTCGCCACTCTGCCCGGGCAAGGACGCGGCCCTGGAGTTCTGCCGCAACGTCTGGAGCGAGGTGATCGCCCTCTTCCCCTATGAGTATGTCCACATCGGCGGCGACGAGGTGGAGAAGGACAACTGGCGCAAGTGTGCCGACTGCCAGCGCCGCATCGCCCAGCAGGGACTCAAGGGTGTGGAGGAACTGCAGTCGTGGTTCATCCACGAGATGGAGCGGTTCTTCAATGCCAAGGGCCGCCGCATGATCGGATGGGACGAGATCATCGAGGGCGGACTCTCCAAGACTTCCACCGTGATGTGGTGGAGAAACTGGGCGCCGCAATCGGTGCCGGAGGCCACGGCTCATGGCAACGATGTCATCTATACGCCGGCCACACCGTTCTATTTCTCACAAAACGAGGAGAAGAGTTCCATGCGCCAGGTCTATGACTACGATCTTGCCCCGGCCAGTCTCTCGGCAGCACAACGGGCGCATATCATCGGCGTGCAGGCCAACCTCTGGGCCGAAGGCATCCCGTCACGATCCCGAATGCTCTATATGTACTTCCCGCGCATCCTGGCGCTCGCCGAACTGGCCTGGACGCAGCCCGCGCAGAAGGACTACGACGACTTCTACGGTCGCCTGCGCCAGCAGCTCTCGATGCTCAACCGCCTGGGCGTGCCCTACCGCATTCCCTCGCTCGACGGTTTCCACAACGTCAACGCCTTCACGGATAAGGGTACGCTGAGCGTGGAATGCCAGGACCCGCAGGCCGTCATCCGCTACACCACCGACGGCACCTTCCCCAACGCGGAGTCGCCGCGCTACGTCGGACCAATCACGGTCGATCAGACCACGCCCTTCACGCTCCGCACCTTCACGCCCGAGGGCCGCGCCGACGAGATGGTGCAGGCCGACTTCGTGAAGCAGGGGCTCCTGCCAGCGCTGCAGAGTGTGCCCGCCCTGAGTCCAGGCGTAAAGACCGACTGGTACGACTTCCCGGGCGTCACCTGCCGCCTTATCACCACAGCGCCCTTCAACGGATCCTACACCACGCCCGACGTGGTCATCCCGGAGGCCTGCAAGGGCAATATCGGCCTCATTACCAAGGGCTACATCCTCATACCCGAGGACGGGGTCTATACCTTCGCCCTGCTCAGCGACGATGGCAGCTGGCTCAAGATAGACGGCAATATGGTGGTCAATAACGACCGCGAGCAGTCGCCCCACGAGATGGTCTGCCAGCAGGCGCTCGCCAAGGGCTACCACTACCTCGAAGTGCGCTACTTCGACCACAACGGCGGCGTGCTCCGCCTCAACGTCCTCGACCCGCAGGGCAAGCGCCTCGACCCGCAGACGATCTTCTTCCACGCTACGGAGAACTAATATCCTCATAGGGCTCGCACACCACAGATAAAGAGATTCCTGCGCAGGCGCCTCGGAAAGAGGTGGCCTGCGCAGGATTTTCGTTCTTACATTGTCACGTTAAAACCATTCTCTCTTAGTCCAAGACAACAGCCATTTTCGAAAACGTTAAACGTTATAATGTAAGAACGGGCGTCCTCAACAGGGCGCCTCCGCAAACCTTAGCCGAATCGAAATCAAAAACGTGACAACGTGACAACGTGACAATGTAACAACGCACTATTTAGGCAGACGCAAGCGTAGGTTACGACCAAACGCAGTCGCAAATTTATCTACAGAGACGGACGTAAGCAACCCTCGGCAAGGTCGCCGGCTGAGACCACAAAAACGAAAACAAGGAGAGGATGGGAATTTTTTGGTTCATCCGGAAAATCGAGTGATAGGGTTTGTGCTGTTGGCAATACGTCCTGCTGAGTTAGGGAAAACAACAAATACAACTTTTACAACAAGTAACAACCTACACGCTTCGCGCGTATTGCAATCCTGCTGCCAGGTAAACAACAAAATACAAGGCTTCGCCAAGGACATTACGCCAGGAGAAATCAGCAGGAAATGTGTCCAAGGCGAAGCGTTGTTCATAGTTGTTTCCCTTGCAGCAACCCTTGGTCAGCATGGGCCTCGAAGAGGCGATGTGTCCCCGCGTTGTTACTTGTTGTAAAAGTTGTTCAAGTTGTTTTCCATGTGTCCACGTCGAATCACTCCATTTTCGAGAAGAACCCTTTTTGATTATCCCATATAGACAAGAATGATTGTCGTGTTTGAAGAGATCTGGCCCAATATTAGGATTGTTACATTGTTACATTGTTACATTGTTACGTTTTTGATTTCTGATAACGCTTTAACGTTATAACGTTTAACGTTTTTGTTTTCGAAGGAAGCAAGCGAAGAAGCAAGGCTGGACGAGAAAGGATGGAAAGACAAGAAGAGAAAGGACGGGGAAAAAAGAGGGGAAGGACAAAGCTGTAAGAAGGGAAAGGACAAAGCAGAAAGACCCATTAATACAAATTACAAACAACCTCTTCTTAAGACATTATGATAAATATAATATTTATATATTATAATATACAGATACGTATTTATATTATAATATTATATATACTATATAGTATTATTCATATTATACATAATTTATTCTGTACTAAGGAAACTGTTTTTCTCATGCCTCAAACTAAAAGCCATTTTCAAAAACGTTAAACGTTATAATGTAAGAACCGACCTCTACTACAGGCGTCTCCGCAAACCATGGGTGACTGAAAATCAAAAACGTAACAATGTAACAATGTAACAATGTAACAACGCAACTTTGAGCTGAGGCAAGCGTAAGTTACGACCAAACACAGTCGTAACCTACGACCAAACGTAGTCGTAAGTTATCTACAAGCACGGACGTAAGCAACCCTCGGCAAGGTCCCTGGCCAAGACCACCAAAAACGGAAGCAAAAAGAAGGAAAAAGAGACTGATTGTTTAGGCAAAATCCACCAGTCCAATACGTTAGAACCGACGATTCAAAAAATTATTTCGCTACAAGGCTCGCGTCTCCCTCCAAAAGGGGTTGAACTATTCCATCATGGCAAGCAAAAGCCCTTCAAAAGGGGATGAAAACCAAGAAAAAACGCCTTGTTAAGTTTATTTAACGGAAGCCCCCCCCCATTTTTACAATGTTTAGTAAATTTGCACCCGAGAAGCAATCATTCTCCTCGATTTGCGCACCTTTTGCCACACCTGAAGGCGACCACAAGGGACACGCATTTGAGCAAGAAAACACTAAGAAAAAAAATAGTGATCAATAAACATAGTAAATAACACCAAAGAGAGAACATTAAAACGATGAAAACAACTACATCACAACAAGGCAAGCGCTGCCCATGGTGGCGCAGCCTGAGTAGTAGTTTCGCCACGGCGCTCCTTGCAGCAGCTCCCCTAGTAGCATCTGCTCAAACGGGCAACGCGACGCGAAACGACGGAATGGTCGGAGCAGCCACCCTCAAGGGTCAGACTGAAGCCCAGATTCTTGCGGCCAAAGTTGCTGACAAGGAGGTCGGATCGCTGAACGATCCGAACAAGGTCTTTTTCTTTTACAACGTAAAAACGGGCAAGTTTCTCAGCATGGGAGGCTATTGGGGTGTGCAAGCTGCGCTAAAGGACACCCCAGTCGCCTTTGGGCTCAGAAAGGCAATTCACTTTATACTAAGGCCATCAACTTTGCCCAAGACCTAAAAACTTCGGAGGGTTCTTTGTTGAAATGGGTCGGCAATGATAATGGCACCGACGAGGGCGTATTTCTTGACCGAGGAAGTAGCTATGGGCAGTGGTATACCGGATTCAACGGCTGGTTCCTCGAAAAGGTTCCAACCGACGCAGAGCATAACACCTATAGGCTCTACACCTATACAGGCATAGCTACGTCTAGCAAACAGGTCTATCTTTCGGCGATTGGAGACGTTACATTAGAAAAGAACTGTGGCGCGGACTCAAAAAGCAACCTTACCAAGAACGGACTGTGGGACGAGCACACCCTGTGGCGTGTCATTTCTTTGCAGGAGATTCAGGATTTGATGGATCAAGCGTCCGAGAACCTGACCGACCCGCTTGACCTTACCTTCAAGTTGGCTTGCCCGGGATTCGATCGTGGCCGTATGGACATCGATGCTTGGAAAGCGGTCGGCACGAATGTCGCAGAAGGTGGCTACGCAAGAATCGGACTGGAGCAATGCTACGACAAGTTCGTACCCACCAATAATGTAATGGACTTGACGCGCAGTAGCGATGACAAGTACGAAGGTGCGTTGGGCAAAGAAAGCTCGAAATCCAACTATACCTTCCCGTACAAAGGAGACCAACCACAAACCTTCGCTAACGGCAAGGACTACAAGCGCCACATGGCCAAATACTTCTGTATGGACGTACGCGGCGTGAACGGCTACATCTACCAAAAGCAGATGGTAAAAAAGCCGGGCACCTACGTCGTGGAGTGCAAGGGCTACTCCAACACGCCGAAAGCCCTTCTCTTTGCCGGTATTGGACAAAACAATGGCTCCGGTTTGGTCGAGGGCACAAAGCGCACAACCACGCTGAACCAGGTCAGCAACATGCCGGCGGACGAGCAGGCACGCCTCCACGTGGACGAGCTGAACATGGACTATGCGGGCAAGGAGTTCTACGAGTCAGGCAAATATACCAATAGCGTGATCGTACAGGTGACGCAGGCCATGATCGACCAAGCTGGTGCAGAGGGTGTCAGCATCGCCTTCGGTCTCAACATTGGCGATGGCAGCCAAACTCCCAACCTCAACGAATGGACCGTATTCGACGACTTCCGTCTGATCTACGTAAGCAACACGAAGAATGAGGACCTCGTTCTCGACGAACTTCGTGGCGACTTGGAGTATCTGAAGAATGGCATTACCTACAAGAACCGTGTGCTCCGCCTTGCCAAGACGTTCAAGCAGAACAGCTGGAACTCCTTCGTGCTGCCCGTAGATCTTACGGTTAAGCAGCTTCGCGATGCCTTTGGTGGCACCGTGCGCCTTGCCAAGCTCAATGCCCTCACGGCCACAGAGCTGCAGTTTGAGACCGTAACCCTCGACGGAAAAGGCGACAAGGAAATCGCTCTCGAGGCTTACCAGCCTTACATCATCTTCCCGGCCAAGACGATGGAGGACAACAATAATAGTCCCTACACCGCCACCATCGCCAAGAATGGAAGCACGGATAATCCCTATAAAGTAACGATCCAGGCTCAGCGCTTCGAGATCCCCAATGTCACGTTCGCGACGAACGCAAGCAATGAGAACGATCTCAGCAACATGGACGACTACTGGACGACGAAGCTGACCCATAACGTAGGAACCATCACGGCCTACGGCACCTTCGTCCGCACCTTCGACCCGGACGCCAAACAGGACGAGACTACGGGCCTTTGGTCATTCTCCAGCAGCAAGGGCACAATCCGCCCAGACTACTACGACTTGAGGGGAAGCTACTTTTTCGATAATGGCGACGTCTATTACTCTGACACGAAGGTGCGCGGCCTGCGCGGCTTCTCTTGCTGGTTCAAGCCCAACACGAACAACGGCACGAAGCCCGCAGTCTATCTCGACGGCGTGAAGCAGGAGACAGATTTGACGGCCATTGGCGAGCTGATCGTAGGCCCCGAGGCTGCCAACCGCTACGGCAAGAACGATGGCGTGTACAACCTCCAGGGACAGCGTGTCGGCAATACGACCGAGGGTCTGCCCAGCGGCATCTACATCGTCAACGGACGCAAGCATGTGGTAAGATAATCCTATCAGACAAACTTCAAAAAAGGAATTAAGAAAAATGAAACGTAAATATATCAAGCCCACAACCACCGTGGTGAGGATGGAGGCGCAGAACAACTACTGCCAAGCTACTTCCTGGAGCGTACGCGACGCCAGCGGAGCAATACAGTCAGACGCCGACAAGGGTTATGTCCTCACGGACGAGGACGAAAGTGTAAACACTTACGATCCTTGGAACAGCAAAAACTGGTAGTCTGCGCGGCATAAGGCCGTCGGAACAACTACCTACGAGACTTGAGGAACCATGGACGGAAACCAGCAATGGCATACGTCCATGGTTTTTGGGCTTCTATCCAGACTTAGTTGCCGTTTCGTATCGGGAAGCTTTTCCGCATCGTCCTTTTGTCCAAGAAGGCTATTTTTTCAATCATTAGCATCATCACAGTTATCACCTTATATGAGAAAGAAATATACCCCACCCCAGTCTCAGACGATCCCGCTCGACGTGTCAGGAAACATGATGGACATCATTGCCATCAGCCCACCCAGTGGCAAAGGCAACCCGACCATCATACGCACCCGGAGACGCCTCGACACCTTCTCACCCTTCACGCAGGAGGAGGAAGAAGAAAACGAGGATAGGAACGACGCAACCCTTTGGGAGCTTTAGCATGGGACAAAGCCAGTCTATGGTCGCCCCCAAAAAATCAATAACCGAAAACAAACTAACATGAACATACTTCTATCTCTGTTGGTGTCGTCAGTCTATATTTTCAACGCGCAGGGGCAATACCTCTGCATCGGCGAAGACGGCACTCCCATGCTCTCCGACGCACCCGTGAGCCTTGAGGTCACACGGGTGGACGAAGTCGCCAACGCCGGGCGCATCCATCTCGACGACACGGGCATGAAATGGATTCTCAAGCCCTCCGCGGAGCACACCTATACCCTCGGCTACCAGGTGGGCGAAGCCAATGCCACCACCTTTGTCTATGTGCGCTCGGGCGCCATGGCCACCACGTTTGAAGAGCCCGACGCCACCTTCCTCGATGGCCAGTGGGCAGTATCTACGGGCGAAGAGAGGCAGCCCGTCTTCCTCGACGAGACGGCTGACTATGTCTGTCCCCAGTTTTACAAGCAGCATGTCGATGTCACGCTCCAGCGCAGCCTGGTCGCGCAGGAGTGGAACACGCTCAGCCTGCCGTTCCCGCTGCACGCAGATCAGGTCAGCGCACTTTGGGGTGAGGGCACGCGCGTGGCTGAATACACGGGCGACACAGGTGCCAAACTCATTTTCACCACCTGCGAGCACATCGAGGCGGGCGTGCCCTACGTCCTGAATCCCGAGCGGGTCAGCGAAGACAACGTCTATCGGGTCGAGGGTATTGACATCACCTCTTGGGACCGCGGCGACCGGTCTCGCGAGACCGTTGCCGACGGCACCCGCTTCATCGGCTTCTATGGCCCCACGATCGTTCCGGCCAACGCCTACGTCTTCGGCGACGGCGACCGGATGTACTGTCTCGAAACCGACATGGGAGCCAATGGCTTCCGTGGTTATTTCCAAAGCAACGATCCGCAGGCTGCTGTTCGCGACCTCGGCTGGACAGTAGAGGATCAGGAGGTCACCTCCGTCCCGCAAACCGCTCCCGTGGTCTCACGCCCTGCCGATGGCACCGTCTTCAACACGGGCGGCCAACTGGTGCGCCGCAAGGGTTCTGCCGAACCACTTGCCCCCGGCCTGTATATCGTCAATGGTATTAAAATCATCGTCAAATAAGTCTCACACAATGAAAACTACACAACACATCCTACTGTGCCTTCTGCTGTGGGCCTTCTCCGCTGTCCATACCCTGGCCGCACACACCGATGCCGAAACGAAGTTTATCAAGGCGGGGAGCGACTTCTCCGAGCTGGACGTCTCCAAGATTCCCAGCGCCCAACTGTGGATGCTCTCCACCAACGGAACAGCTTCTGGCAAAAACTTCACCATCGATTTCTCAAAGAAGAGCCTGGAGATAGTCCTCGACGTCTCCGCTTGCACCTCCGCCCTAGAGAACATCATCTCCTTCGGAAAGAAGATACAGGACTGGAAGGGCAACAACCTCCACTTTTATTATATCCCAAGCAAATTCTCGCTTCCTTACACTTCCAGCAGGAGACAAACATTCAACGAGCGACTCCGTGGAAGCTGGGTCAATACGTGGCAGAATACGCAGACCGCATTAGACGTGAAGCTTGATGACGACACGAAGATCCTCACCATCCATCTGACCAAGGATGGCTTCTATGTCAACGGCGTGCTGCAACAGGCTTCCGGCTCGGCCATCTCTGCCCTCTTCTCCTCCACGCCTTCCACTATCCAGATAGGTAGCGCCGAGGGAGAAGTCCGCAGCCGTGCCGTCTGCAAGCGCGTGCGCCTGATAGACTATGTCGATATGAGCAAGACAGACAACATCGCCGCCTGGACCAGCAACCCACAGAAGTTTGAGGACCACAAGGAGGCTGCTCATACCACCTTCCTGCCCTATCCCTCCACAGCGCAGCTCCGTGCCGACGCTACCCACTACGACGCTCCGTGGCTTCCCACGGACGAGACGCGCTCGCTGGTGAGAAGCCTCAACAGCAGCGAGAACGGCGAGGAGTGGAGCTTCTGCTATGTCAAGGGCACAACAAGCGGACCCGCAGCCAGCGAGTTCTATGCCAAGGACTTCGAACAGTCGCCCTACTATGTGCCCAGCCAATGGAAGCCCATCCGCGTGCCGCTCTCCTGGGAGATGGCGGGCTACGGACGACCTGTCTATACCAACATCGGCTATCCCTTCGAGTACAATCCGCCAAAGGCCGTGGCCAGCCAGCGCGAGACCAACGAGAAGGACAACAATGCCACGGGCTTCTACCGCCGCCAGTTCACGCTCGACGAGTCGTGGCGCGACAAGCGCGTCTTCCTCCATTTCGATGGCGTCTATAGTGCCGCTGCCGTTTGGGTCGATGGCAACTATGTCGGCTACTCGCAGGGATCCAATACCGACGCGGAATTTGATATCACCGCAGCCCTGGAGAAGCAGGCCGACGGCAGCATCCGGACGGGCAGCTCGGCAGACAACGTCCACCAGCTCTCCGTGCGCGTCTATCGCTGGTGCGACGGTTCCTATCTCGAGGGACAGGATATGTGGCACCTTTCGGGCATCCACCGCGACGTCTATCTCGTCGCCACACCCAAGGTCTTTGTAGCCGACCACGTCATCACCACCGACAACATGGCCGCAGATGCTACCAGCGGCACGATGCAGGTCGCGCTCACCATCGACAACCGCGACCGCGTGGCAGGTGCCAACAAGACCATTGCCGTCACGCTCAGCGACAAGGAGGGCAACGTGGTAGCTACTGGCACGGCTGCATACCAAAGCAAACAAGACAACAACGGAAGACAGACCCTGACCGTGAGCCTTCCGGGACTCAAGGGCCTGCATCCTTGGAGTGCGGAGTCTCCTTATTTATATAATGTGACGGTGAGCCAGTGTGCTGCCGACGGCACGGAAGAGATGGCGTTCAACACGAAGTATGGTTTCCGCACCATCTCGCTGACGAAAAATCCGCACGTCGTCTATGTCAACGGCCAGCGTGTCTTCTTCAAGGGTGTCAACACCCAGGACACGCATCCCGAATACGGACGGGCCATCGACGTGGAGACGATGATGAAGGACCTGACGATGATGAAGCAGGCCAATGTCAACACGGTACGCACGTCCCACTATCCGCGCCAGCCGAAGATGTACGCCATGATGGACGCCCTGGGCTTCTATGTGATGGACGAGGCCGACGTGGAGTGCCACTATGCCTGGCAATGGGGAATCAAGAAACTCACCTCAAACGGAAACTGGACCGCTCAGTATGTGGACCGCAATGTGCGCATGGTGGCGCGCGACCGCAACCACCCCAGCGTCACGTTCTGGTCTTTGGGCAACGAGTCGGGAAGCGGCCTCAACTTCGAGAAGGCCTATGCGGCCGTGAAGGCCCTCGACGGCCGACCCATCCACTATGAGGGTACGACCAACTGGGGCAATGCAAGCACTTCGGACCTCTATTCCAGCATGTATCCCACGGTGGACTATGTGGCAAGCAATAAGAATGGAGTCAAGGATCGTCCCTACTTCATCTGCGAATACGCCCATGCCATGGGACAAGCCGTAGGCAACCTGAAGGACTACTGGGATGTCATCGAGAGTAGCACCGGCATCATTGGCGCCTGCATTTGGGACTGGGTGGACCAAGCCATCTACCGCGTGGAAAGTGGCTCTGGCGTCGTGGCCGACAAGACCAAGAATGGTTTTCACAATTGGACCTCGGGCTACGACTACAATGACATCGCGCTGTTTGGAGTTGGCTTCCAGGGCAACTTCCTCAACAACGGCCTCATCACGCCCGACCGCGCCTGGACCTCCAAGCTCACCGAGGTGAAGAAGGTCTATCAGTATGTGGCGTTCTCCGACTTCGACGCGGCCTCGCGCTCAGTCTCCCTCACCAACAAGTATGTCTTCACCACCATTTCTCCCGACCGCTACGACCTCGCCTTCCGCGTGTTCAAGGATGGACGGCTGGTGGAGGAGGCTACTATCGGCCACTTCGACGCGATCGCGCCGGGAGCCTCGGCACGCATCGCCCTGCCGCTGAAGACAGTGACCGACGAGGCGAGCGAGTATCTCGTCAATGTCGAGCTGCGCATCAAGGAGGACTGCGCATGGGCGGAGGCTGGCTACAACATCGCCGATGAGCAATTTGCCCTGACCGCGCGTCCAGCCTGGACCGCTCACACGTCCAAGGGAGGTTCCCTGACCATCAGCGGCAACACCGTCTCGGGCAACGATGCCGAGGGCAACGCCTACCAGATGGCTTTCGACAACAGCGGCAAGATGACGGCGTGGACCTATGCGGGCAAGCAGATTCTGCACACCAATGCCAATGGCACGATTGCTTCGGGAGCTGCGCCCGACTTCAATAGCTGCCGAAACATCGACAACGACAAAGAGAGTACCGGTACCGCAAATGTAGGATGTGTCAATTCGTCCTCGACCAAAATCATCAAGGCGTTGACGAAAGACGAGGCTTCGGGCTGCGCCACCATGACGGTGCAGGGCAATGCCAAAAACTGCCAGTACACCATCCGCTACACGTTCTATCCTGATGCCACGGTTGACATGAAGACGACGTTCTCTCCTTCGGGGGCTACACGCCGTCTGGGTCTCGGCCTGCAACTGGCTCCTGGCTTTGAGAATGTGGAGTTCTATGCGCGTGGTCCGCGCTCCAACTATTCCGACCGCAAGACGGGTTCCTACCTCGGACGTTTCACCACCACGGTCGATGATATGGTGGAGGAGCAAATCCACCCACAGACCTACGGCGACCATGAGGATCTGCGCGAACTGCTGCTCAGCAACAAGGAGGAAGGACTCACGCTCATAGTCCAGGTCGATGGCAAAGCCTCATTCTCGCTCTCTCACTTCGATGAGTCGAAGTGGATAGAAGAAGGCAGCGACCTGTGGAAAATACCCACCCATTGGTACGACCTCGTGCGTAAGCCCCAGGTGTTTGCCCATATCGACTATTGGCAGCGCGGACTGGGCAACAACAGTTGCCAAGGCGACGTGGTCCTGCCGAAATATGAGTGTCCCACCTCAGGCGACCATACTTACACTCTGCGGTTGAGACCCAATCTGTAGTTGCAACTTGCGTTGATCTGATTCAACGATCGCCTTATTCAACATTTGCAGTCCACGGGAAAAAACAGACACTTGCCTGTTTCCCCGTGGGCTGCTTTGTCATCATAACGGTCATGAGAAAAGCGGAATGGCAATTCTCATTGTTACATTGTTACATTGTCACGTTTTTGATTTTTGATAACGCATTAACGTTATAACGTTTAACGTTTTTGTTTTCGGAAGGCAGCACAACACAAACCATGCTTCGCCAGGACAAAACCTGCAGCAAAAGACACCCGCTAAAAGGCGGCTGTGCGTTGACACAATGGTAAATATCTGCCACACAGGGGGTTGAAAGTAAACTAAAAACAAATCTTTAATTTTATTTAACGCTCTACCCCCCCTAATTTTACAATGCTTAGTAATTTTGTACCCAAATAGATTGTGCATTCCTGTCAAAATCAACCTGTCGCCCTACCTGACGGCGAACAAACTGGGTTAGAACTGAGCATGGAGGCACTAAAAACAACTGTGATCATTACTAATTATCTAAAGAGAACATTAAAACGATGAAAACAACTACTTCACAACACGGCGAACGCTGCTTATGGCGGCGCAGCTGGAGTGTTGGAATCGCCACGGCACTCCTCGCCGCAGCACCCTTTGTGGCATCAGCACAAAGTAACGGCACAACGGGCGACGGAAATTCAAGCAGTTCTTACGAGGGCGTAGGCGACCTGCCGGGCGAAACCTTTGAGAAGCTCCAGGCGGGAATCACCGCGGACTGCTCCTACGGCGACCCGAGCAAAGTGTATTTCCTCTACAACGTGGGGTCAGGCAAGTTTCTCAACATGGGAGGCTACTGGGGTACAAGTGCCTCTTTGAAAGACTACCCGATGCCGCTCTGGACACGCAATGGAACGTCTACGAAAATTGATGGAAGCGAAACGCCCTCTCTCAACTTCGCACAAAACATCGCCACCACGGAGGGCAGCCTGATGAAATGGGTGAATTCGGGACGCAACAACACGACCGACGTTGGCGTATTCTGCGACCGTGGTCCAACGACCAATTTCAACGGTTACGACGGTTGGTTCTTTACAAAAACAACAGATTCGAACGGTAAGGACGCCTACCTTATCTACACTTTCAAGACTACTACGTCAAGTTCTGGGTTCAGCGCACAAGATGGGATATACCTTACGGCCTTTGACGAAGGACAAGCTACAGCAGACAGGAACTGTGGAGCAGATACATACACGAATATCTGCACCAACGGTACACCTAACGATTATAGCAAATGGCGCGTCCTCACGCTACAGGACATCGACAACTTGCAGTTAGGGAACAGCGTGGAACTGAAAGATCCACTTGACTTTTCCTTTATGTTGAAGTGTCCTGGCTTCGATCGTGGAAGAACGGACATCAACGGATGGCAGGTATTTACCTCTTCCGTAGCATCGGGAGCGTACACCCGTATCGGTTTGCAGGAGTACAACTACAAAACGGACACGAAGGTATCGACTGCGGCCACTCCCCTGTCACGCGGCAATGGCAATGAGTATAACAACGGTAGGTTTACAAAGTCATCCTCTGATCCATACAAATTCTACTTCTCGGACACCAAATACCAATCCTTCACCAAGTGGGACGACTACCTGCGCTACATGGGTAAGTTCTTCTGCATGGACGTACACGGCACGCATGGCTACATCTATCAGAAGATGTTTGTGAAGCAGCCGGGCATCTACGTCGTAGAGTGCAAGGCATACTCCAACACGGACAAAGCCCACCTCTTCGCAGGCGTCGCAGGCAACGACTTGTTCGAGGACTCAAAACGCACGACCATACTTAGCCAGGTCGACCACATGTCTGCGGAAGAGAAGTCTCGCCTCCGTGTAGCTGATCAGAACATGGACTATGCGGGCAAGGAGTTCTACGAGTCAAACAAATATACCAATAGCGTGAGCGTACATGTGACGAAGGAGATGATTGAGCAAGCTGGTGCCGCTGGTGGCGTCAGCATCGCCTTCGGCCTCTACATCGGTAACCTCAACGACGCCACCGAGAAGCCCGACGCCAACGAGTGGACGGTGTTCGATGACTTCCGCGTGCTCTACGCCAGCAACACGAAGAGCCCAGACCTCATACTCGACGAGCTGCGCGGCGACCTGGACTATCTGAGGAATGGCACCACCACCTACACGAACCGCATGCTCCACCTTGCCAAGACGTTCACCAAGGACCACTGGAACTCCTTCGTACTGCCCGTGGACCTCACGGTCAAACAGGTTCGTGATGCCTTTGGTGCCAACGTGCGCCTTGCCAAGCTCAAGAACCTCACGAACACCGAGCTGCAGTTTGAAACCGTAAACCTCGACGAGAATGAGAAGGCTACCGCCATCCAAGCCTATCAGCCGTACATTATCTTCCCGACCAAGACGATGGAGGCATACAATGGCACCCCCTACACTGCTAACATCACAACGGGAACTGGCAGCGATTACAAGGTAACGATCCAGGGTCAGCGCTTCCAGATCCCCAACGTCACGTTCAAGACGACTGTCGACGGCAAGAACGACTTCAGCGACATGGACGAGCACTGGACGACGAGGCTGACTCAAAAAGCGGGAGCCATCACGGCCTACGGTACTTTCGTCCGCACCTTCGACCCGGACGCTACACAGGACGATGTCACGGGCGAATGGACTCTCTCTGAAAACAGGGGAACGATCCTCGATGGCTACGACAACCTCGTAGGAAGCTATTTCTTCGATAAGGGCAACGTCTATTACTCTGACACAAAGGAGCGCGGTCTCCGCGGCTTCTCTTGCTGGTTTAAGCCCAACAACAACGAGGTGCAGCCCGCAGTCTATATCGACGGCGTGAAGCAGGAGGCAGAGTTGACGACAATCGGCGAGCTGATTGTCGGCCCAGAGGCCGCCAACCGCTACGGCAAGAACAATGGCGTGTACAACCTCCAGGGACAGCGTGTCGGCAATACGACCGAGGGTCTGCCCAGCGGCATCTACATCGTCAACGGACGCAAGCATGTGGTAAGATAATCATATCAAACAAACTTCAAAAAGGACTTTAGAAAAATGAAACGTAAATATATCAAGCCCGTAACTACTGTGTTGATGGTGGAGACACAGAACAACTACTGTGCAGCTACGTCGCCTTGGGTTGTAGGCAAGTTCTACGACAACGGCCAGGTGGAATTAGACGATCCCGACTCTGACATGGGCCCTGTCATTACGGACAAAGATGAAGCCGTGAAAAAGTACGACCCATGGAACAGCTATAACTGGTAGTCCGCACGGCCTTAGGCCGTCGGCAACGACTACATAATTATTTATATTAGGACGATGGACGGAAGCCGCTTTAGCGGGCTTTCGTCCATTTCTGTTTGAGGGAGAAGCCTCTGGTGTTTGAGCGAGAGGCCCCTGGTGTTCCCCCACACAAAAACTTCTACCGAGAAAATCGGGTAAAACGCTGCCCCATTTCAAAGTTTCTTCTTACCTTTGCACTTGCACCAGATTGCCACACGCTGCCTTCGGCCGCGCGTGGCGATCAACGACCGAAATTAAATCAAACTACTCATGGAAGTCCGTGGCGGAGGCTGTCCTTCCCACGAGTCCACCTTTTAACTAACCTCAAATCCGCATTCTTGCGTGTACACGTCCTTTCATTACTGAATTATCATATAAATTGAGGCAGAAACGCCCACTTCTGCCTACAACACCCCCTTACCCCATAATGCGACTTGAGACAATACGCAGTATCATACCCATAAGTTGTAGGCGTCATCCAAAATCAGTCTGGAACACATCTGCATAAGCATTATTACAGGTATAGATATTCAGCACATACCGCCTTGATGTCCTGATCCACTTGGCTGGTACGGGAGATAAACCTAAAGACAAACGCTTTTATGCGACTTGTTGCATTGAGTCCGAACCTCTTTACGTCAAGTCTTTGGATAATGGCCTTGTAGAAGTTACGGATAAGTGCTGTAAGAAGAAGGAACACAGTGTTCTCTGCCATGAAGGATTTGGGGCAATCTGTCCCACCCGAAACCATTGTTCATGTCATCGAAGATACGTTCCTTTCCTCCACGAAGATTATAGAACTCGACAATCTCTCTTTGCGGAAGATTCGTGGTCGTTAGTCAGGATACAACGGTATGTGTATTCTCCTTCCCAAAGATCCTGCACACCATCCATCCGTTTCTGTCTTTGAATCACAAGTCGGTATGCTTTACCCTTCCACTTCTCAACAAGGATAGAGTTCAATTCGAACTCAATGCCATTGATTTCCTCAGTCTTCCAGCCTCTGAGAGCAAAAATGTCATTGTAGAGCGAACCGCAGCGGTTTGCGCGGATATAAAAGGACTTGCTGTGTTTCTCGACTTCTTCTACGATTTCCTCGGAACATGATCCACAATCAGCTCTGAAACGATTGATAGTAAAGGCCGTTCTGTTCAAATCTCTCAAAGAACCTCTTCAGCGTGTCCTTCTGATGAAAACGAACATTTGTGTTGCCATCGCTATTCTCAATGCCAACGATTAAGTCGCCAATAACCGCCACGCCAGGCGATAGCCAAGGAACTTCTTGTATGTAGGCTTTGCATCATACTTCTCTGTCTCTATGAACTGATGGTCGAAATCAACATCATACATCTCACCCTCTTTCAGTTGGCCAGATGCAAACATACAATTGAGCAGTAAAGTGTTGAGAGTGTCAGCCGTATTGAAATCGTAGTTCTTACCCGCATCTGATGTGTATGAAATGTTTTCTTGCGTCAGCTCCTTTATCGCTCTGAGGATAGTATCAGAGCTACAAGTGCGAAGTGTCGGATGAAGAGAGATGGTTCATCGCCACCCGCCCGTGGGCCTTGCCCGCCTCGGTGATGCCGATCCTCATCATGTGGGCCTACCTCTACTGCCAGAGCCATGGCGGAGGCGAGGACACGACACCGATCAACTGGCTCAACGCCCTACTCTGCCTCCCGCTGCTCTCCATCGTCCACTCGGGTGGCAACATGGTGAGCGACTACTTCGACTTCACATGGGGCGTGGACACGAAAGTCTGCAGCAATGGCGTGACGTGGATACACGACGGCACGTTCCGGCCCAAGGAGATCCTGCGCTACGGACTGGTGCTCGTGGCGCTGGCCGTGCCCATCGGTGTGTTTCTGCTCTACAACTCGTCGTGGTCGGGATGGTGGATCGGACTGGCGGGCGTCCTGCTCGCGTTGGTCTATCCCTGGATGAAGTCCCACCACCTGGGCGACATCAACATCCTCGTGAGTTTCGCCCTGCTCCCTGCCCTCGGCACGTTCTTCGTGGCCGTGGGGGCCTACGACCCACAGTCGCTGCTGATGATCCTGCCCATCGGCCTCATCCCAGTGGCCATCCTCCATGCCAACAACACCCGCGATGTGAAGACAGATCTTCAGGCCGGACTGGGGACCATCACGACCTCGGTCTCGCTGATGAACGCCAAGGCCATCTATGCCTTCGAGATCTTCGCTCCCTACGCCCTGGCCCTGCTCTATGTGGTCCTGCTGGGGCAGCCGTGGACGCTGCTGGCAGTCGTGCTGACATTGCCCCTGGCCCTGCGCAACGTGCGGACGATGATCCAGGCCGAAGACGACCTGCCCTACCGAGGCATTCAGCGACTCGACCAGACGACGGCGCAGCTCCAGTTGGCCTTCGGCCTGCTCTACGCCTTGGGCTTCTTCCTCGGCAGTTGGCTGGGAGTATAAGAACTTATATATATAAGAAATGAGAAAGACCATTGCTGCCGTCCTCGTCGCAGCCCTGTTGTGGTTTGTGATGTTCTCGCCCTGGACGGCGCCGCACATCAACTTCTGGTACACGATGACGTGCTCGGCCCTCACCCTCACCACGCTCTCTACGGTCTGGTGTAGAGAGTGGCTGAAGGACCTGAGGTTCTCACCCCGCGCGGTCGGGGCAGGACTGTCGATCGCCTTCGCGTTGTGGTGGGTGTTCTGGACGGGCGACAAGGTGTCGCAATGGATGTTTGGTTTCGCCCGCGGACAGGTAGATATGATCTACTCCATGAAGGGCGGCACGCCCCCTGCCGTCATAGCCCTCCTGCTCCTCCTCGTCATCGGTCCGGCAGAGGAGATCTTCTGGCGCGGCTTCATCCAGCGGCGGATGATGGCGCGCTGGGGCGCCAACGCGGGACTGATAGCTGCCACGGCCTGCTACACGCTCGTCCATCTGCCTTCGCTCAACTTCATGCTGATCGTGGCGGCAGGAGTCGTAGGCGGCTGCTGGGGCCTCATCTATCGCTTCTTCCCGCGAAGCCTCACGGCTCTCATCATCTCCCATGCCGTATGGGACGCCTGCGCCTTCGTCCTCTTCCCCTTCTGACAGGATGCAAAAAGGGGAAAGACCCACGGTCCTTCCCCTGGTATTTTCTTGCGAAAAGAATTGACAGTTATGCGTTGACCGCATCGCTGAGGTCAGCACCAGCCTTGAACTTCACCACCTTGCGTGCGGGGATGACAATCTTGGCACCCGTGGCGGGGTTGACACCCTGACGCTCGGGACGCTCGTTGACCTCGAAGGTACCGAAGCCGACCAGCTGCACTTTCTCGCCAGCTACCAAAGCATTCTTCAGTTCGCGCAACGTGGCGTCCAAAGCATCCTTGGCCTCAGCCTTCTTCAGACCCGAGCCGGCCGCAATCTTCTCGATTAACTCTGTTTTGTTCATAACTTTTCTTGATTATCGATTAATATATATTGATTCAAACGCTTGTGGGTGCAAATATAAGAGAATAGTTTTACAACACAAACTAAATTTCGGAAAAAGTGACGAAAATTGCGTAAAAAAGCGTATTGAGGGGGCTCCGTGTGCAGTTAATGAGGATTTTTTCGTAATTTTGCACGGTATAATCAAAAAGAACAAAAATGCTCACGCGCGAAATACCCGCAGTCACTAAGAATCTGCTGATCATCAACTCCATCATGTTTATCGCCACCTGGGTGACGGAAAACATGGGGATAGACCTGACCGGCTTGCTGGGACTGCACTTTTTTCTGGCTCCTGACTTCCACCTCTACCAGATATTCACCTACATGTTCATGCATGGTGGCCTCGGGCATATCTTCATGAACATGTTTATGCTGTGGATGTTCGGACCCGTGATGGAGGCCTATTGGGGATCGAGGAAGTTCTTTTTTTATTACATCATCTGCGGCTTGGGCGCAGGCTTCTGCCAGGAGCTGGCACAGTTTGCACAGTTCTACATCATCTGCAATGAACAAGTGCCTGGCTTCACCTTCACCGATACCATGATGGTGGTGCGGGCCAACCAGGGCTTGCTCAACCTCTGGACGACAGTAGGCGCCTCGGGTGCACTCTACGGCATCCTCCTGGCCTACGGCATGTACTTCCCCAACGAGCGAATGTTTGTCATTCCCTTCCCCTTCCCCCTCAAGGTCAAGTGGGTAATCGCCGGTTCCATCGCCCTGGAACTGTTCTCGGCCATTGCGACCACCAACGACGGCGTGGCCCATCTGGCCCACCTCGGCGGCATGCTCTTCGGCTACATCCTCATCAAGTACTGGCGCAAGCATCCCTTCATGGAAGGCAACGGCTTCGGAAAGCACGGAGGAGGTTGGCAGAACACGGGCCATAAGCGCAAGAGCTGTGGCGGATTTGGCAAAAACTGGGGCGGCTTCGACGTGCTCAAAGGCAAGAAAAACGCAAGCGAGGCCACACGACAGGAGACCGACTGGGAGTATAACGCCCACAAGAAGGCTACCCAGGAGGAGATCGACCGCATCCTCGACAAGATACGAAAGAGCGGCTACGACAGTCTGACGAAGGAGGAGAAGCAGACGCTCTTCGACAGTAGCAACAACTAAGGGCTGCGCACGACAGAATGGGTTTCCCCGAAGCCGAGGATTCTTCCGCGGAGGCGGGGGAAACGTCCTCTGAAACGGGGAGAAATAGCACGACGTAACCATTATAAACACGACGAGAGAGAGAACGCTATGGAGAAATTGAGAAAGGCGATACGCCTTCTGCTGGTGATGGCCAACTTATTGGCTATCATAGCCTTGCTATTGGTGGGCTATTCCGACCTGCTCCAGCCGGAGGCATGGCCCAAACTGAGCAACGTGGGGCTGCTGATGCCTGCCGTCATCCTCGCCAACCTCGTCTTTCTCGTCCTCTGGATACTGCTGCGCCCGCGCCTGCTGTGGCTGCCCGTGGCGGGTCTGCTGCTGGCCTTTGTCCCCATTCGCCAATACACACCCTTCAACCCCACGGAGGAGCCGCCCCACGGCGCCTTGAAACTGTTGTCATGGAACGTGACCATGTTTGAGGGCTACGTCACGAAGGAGGGAGAGAAGAGCGAGATGATGCGCTACCTGCTCGATAGCGACGCCGACTTCATCTGTCTGCAGGAGGCCACGGACAAGGGCGACAGTCTCTCGCCCCTGAAGTTGCTGCGACACAAATACGCCTATACCGCCTTCATCCCCAAAGCCTCGGAGACCGGCCACGGCCTGTTTCTGGCCTCGCGCTACCCCATCCTGAGCCACGACTCCATCCCCTACCACTCCCCGGGCAACATGAGCGTGGACTTCCTCGTCGATGTGGGCGGCCAGAAGGTCTGCATCATCAACAACCACCTCCAGTCCTACAGCATCTCGGAGAAGGAGCGCGAGGACTTCCACCATATCCTCCAAGGCGACGTGGAGGCCGACACGGCACGCATCGAGACGCTCCAGCTGATCGAGAAACTATCGAAGGGAACGACCCGCAGGGCGGCCCAGGTGCGCATGGTGGCCGCACGCATCCAGCAGCGCCTCAAGGAGGGGGCTGCCTCCCGGACGGTCCTTCAACCGCAACGGGATCTATACACGCATCGACCATATCCTCTGCTCCGACTTCTTCAAGCCCTATGGCGCCAAAGTCGATGATCGTATCCACACAAGCGACCACTACCCTATCTTCTGCTGGTTGGAAATGCGGCCAAAACCTTAAAAAAATGACATTTAAGGCCGAAAGTTTTCCTAATATGTGAAAAAAACAGTATCTTTGCACGTTTGTAGTACGTTCGTGTCTCTTTTACGAGGCAGGACGGGCTATGAATGGGCGCTTTTTAGCTGATTAAATTCAAAAACAACAATAAAAATGCAGAACAAAGGACTAGTAATTTGCGTGGCCGTCTTGCTGACGCTCGCAAGTATCTTCTACCTGTCTTTCTCGGTAGCCACCAGCTACTATGACAGCCAGGCCGAGAAGATCAAAGATCCCATTGCGCGGCAGGACTACAAGGACTCCGTGAAGTATCTGGGCATCTACTCTTATCAGAAGTGTCTGGAGACACAAATCGGCCTCGGCCTTGACCTGAAGGGCGGTATGAACGTCATTCTGGAGATCTCCGTACCCGACGTCGTCGATGTGCTCGCTGACCACAAGACCGACCCGGCCTATGTGAAGTCGCTCCAGCAGGCCAAGAAGGAGGAGGAGACGAGCCAGCGCGACTTCATCTCTCTCTTCATCGACGCTTACCACAAGAACGCGCCGGGCCACCGCCTGGCCGAGATCTTCGCCACCCAGCAGCTCAAGGGCAAGGTGAGCACGCAGAGTACGGACGAGCAGGTGGAGAGCGCCTTGCGCGCAGAAGTGACCGCCGCCATCGACAACTCCTACAACGTGGTCCGCAACCGTATCGACCAGTTTGGCGTCGTGCAGCCCAACATCCAGAAGCTCGAGGGACAGGAAGGCCGACTGATGGTCGAGATGCCGGGTATCCGCGAGCCGGAGCGTATGCGCAAGCTGCTGCAGGGTAGCGCCAACCTGGAGTTCTGGGAGACCTACAACAACCAGGAGATCACGCCGTATCTCGTCCAGCTGGACCAGCGTCTGGCCAATGGCGACAACGGCACGGAGAAGAAGGACACGGCTGCCACTGACAGCACGAAGGCCCCGGCCAAGAAGGCTGCCTCCAAGCTGCAGCTCCGCGACAGTCGCAACGCTGCCGCCAACGCCGCCAAGAACGAGACCGACGCCCAGCTGCGCCGCGACCACCCGCTGCTCTCCATGCTTCAGACCATCCCGGGCGAGGCCCTCAGCATCGTAGGCTATGCCCACGTGCGCGACACCGCCGCTATCAACAAGCTCATCTATAGCCACCTGGCCAAGCAGGTGCTGCCCAGCGACCTGAAACTGCTCTGGAGCGCCAAACCGGCCGACGGCCTCAACCAGAAGAACGTCTTCGAGCTCCACGCCCTGAAGATCACCACGAGCGACGGACGCCCCGTCCTGGAGGGTGACGTCGTCACCGACGCCAAGGACCAGTTTGACCAGTATGGCAAGCCGGAGGTGAGCATGTCCATGAATTCCGAGGGTGCGCGCGAATGGTCGGCCATCACCAAGGCCAACCTCGGCAAGGCCGTAGCCATCGTGCTCGACGGCGTGGTCTATACCGCTCCGCGCATCAACAGCCAGATCGACGGCGGCCAGTCGTCTATCTCGGGCAACTTCACCATCGAGGATACCAAGGACTTGGCCAACACGCTGAAGTCTGGACGTATGCCGGCCCCGGCACGTATCGTCCAGGAGGAGGTTGTCGGTCCTACGCTCGGTGCACAGTCCATCCAGCAGGGTCTCATCTCCTTCGTCATCGCTTTCGTCGTCCTGATGATCTACATGCTCCTGATGTACGACATCATCCCGGGTATGATGGCCAACGTGGCGCTGCTCGCCAACCTCTTCTTCACGTTAGGAATATTAGCCTCGTTCCAGTCGGCGCTCACCATGCCGGGTATTGCCGGTATCGTGCTGACACTGGGTACGGCCGTCGATGCCAACGTGCTGATCTATGAGCGCATCAAGGAGGAGATGAGAGGCGGCAAGGGCATCAAGGAGGCCCTGGAGGCAGGTTACAAGAACGCCTTCTCTGCCATCTTCGACTCCAACCTCACCTCGCTCATCACGGGTATCATCCTGCTCGTCACGGGTACGGGTCCGATCCGTGGTTTCGCCACCACGTGGATCATCGGTCTGTGCTGCTCGTTCTTCACTGCCGTCTTCCTGACCCGCATCGTCTATGAGAAGCAGATGGCCAAGAACCGCTGGCTCAACCAGAAGTTCTACACCTCCATCAGCAAGAACCTGATGCAGAACGTCAACTTCGGCTTCATGAAGATGAGCAAGAAGAGCTTCACGCTCTGTGGCATTGCCGCCGTGGTCTTCATCGGCAGCTTCGCCATCCGCGGCCTCAGCCAGAGTATCGACTTCACGGGTGGACGCAACTATGTCGTGACCCTCAACAAGGCCACGGAGGTAGAGAGCGTGCGCGAGCTGCTCGATGGCGCATTCGTCAACACTACGGGTACGGACGCTGGCAAGCAGGCCACGACTTCCGTCATCGCCCTCGGTACGGACGGCAAGACCATCCGCGTCTCAACCAACTACAATATTGAGTCCAACGACCCGATGGAGGACGACCGCGCAGAGACCATCCTCTACAACGCCCTCCACAAGGCTGGCTTCGTCAGCCAGGCCAACGTAGAGGCCTTCAAGAACCCGGACATCCGTACGGGCGGATCTATCATCAGCTCGGCCAAGGTAGGACCTTCCGTGGCTAAGGACATCACCTACGGCGCCATCATCAGTGTGGCCCTGGCTCTGTTCTTCATCTTCCTCTACATCTTGCTGCGCTTCCGCAACCTCGGTTTCTCCGTTGGTTCTATCGTCGCTCTGTTCTTCGATACCCTCACCGTGGTTGGTATCTACTCGCTCTGCTGGGGCTGGATGCCGTTCTCGCTGGAGATCGACCAGACCTTCATCGGTGCTATCCTGACGGTGATCGGCTACTCTATCAACGATAAGGTGGTGGTCTTCGACCGAATCCGTGAGAACCTCAAGTTGCATCCGAAGCAGGATCGCGAGACCCTCTTCAACAGCTCTATCAACCAGACGCTGGCCCGTACGATCAACACGTCAGCCTCTACGCTCATCGTGTTGCTCTGCATCTTCTTCCTGGGTGGTGAGAGCATCCGCAGCTTCTCCTTCGCCATGATCCTCGGTGTGGTCTTCGGTACGCTCAGCTCCATCTTCATCGCTTCGCCGGTGGCTTACATGGTGCTCAAGCGCAAGACGATCGACACCAACGAAGTGGCCAAAGCATAACAGAATGGTCAAGCCTGTAGCAAGGCTTACTCCACGATAAAGCAGACCCCGTTGCCTTCTCTGGGCAACGGGGTCTCTTATTTTCATATTCCATTCTCTTTTCTCCTATTACATCCTCTGTTCTCCTATTAGTTCCTCTGCTCTCCTATTAGTCTCTCTGCTCTCTTAGTTAGTTCCTCTACTCTCTTAGTTAGTTCCTCTTCTCTCCTATTAGTCTCTCAGCTCTCCTAGTTAGTTCCTCTTCTCTCCTATTATATAATATACTCAAGTTTCGCATGTAAGCTCCACACGCCCTGAAAGGGCAGAAGCTCCTAGCCCGGGCACCGCCCTGGGTATAATAGCAATCAGCAAGGCGCCCTGTAAGGGCAAAAGCCTTATATATTGCCTGGATTTTTAAAGCTTTTGCCCTTACAGGGCGACAGGTTTGGGTCCGTAATAACCCAGGGCGATGCCCTGGGCTAGGAGCTTTTGGGCCTTCAGCCCGTTTCTTGAACCACTTGCGAAACTTCTGTAATATAGGAGGCAAGCAACGATGGCCTATGACTCCTTGGGAACGCTATGGCCAATGCTTTTGCCAGACTATAGGGCAAGCACAAAAGCGAGCTTTGAAAGAGCGTGAGAACATTGCTCTTCCAAAGCCCGCTTCCTATCGCTACAAGCCCACAGAGGGGCGCTACTCGCTTCGGAGTGTGGCCAGCAGTTCCAAGGCGCGATCCTCGTTGGCCTCCATGATCCCGCGCTCGCCAGGACCCTTGTCGTTGATGCCACAAAGGTGGAGGATGCCGTGGATGATCACACGATGGAGCTCGTCGTCGTAGGACTTGCCAAACTGTTCGGCATTGGTGCGGACGGTGTCGAGCGAGATGACCAGGTCGCCGTTGATCACATCGTCCTCATCATAGTCGAAAGTGATAATATCGGTGTAATAATCATGTCCCAAATACTCGCGGTTGACCTCCAGTATCTTGTCGTCATTGACAAACAGGTAGCCCACCTCGCCCACCTTGCGCCCGTGGGAAGCCGCTACGGCCTTGATCCACTTCGACGTGAGGCGTTTCTTGATCTTCGGCATGGCGATGCCTTCGGCATTATAAGTTATCATAACCTCCTTATTTTATATAGTGTAAATCATTTCTTTGGAATAAACTGCGACGCATCATGGCCGAAGAACCTCAGTTCGCGGACCAAGGTACTGCTGACGCTTTGGAGATCGGGCTCCGTGAAGAGCAAGACCGTCTCCACGCCGCTCAGTTGGCGATTGATGTCGGCCTGTTGGCGCTCATACTCAAAATCTTTGACGTCGCGCACGCCACGGACGATGAAGCGTGCTCCCTCGCGACGGGCCATATCGATGGTCAGGTCGCTATATGGGCGCACACTCACCCGCGGGTCGTCCTCATAGAGTGAGGCGATGGCAGCCACGCGCTCGGATATTTCCTCCTGCGTATGCTTCCGCTCGCTCACGGCTACGGCGATGACAAGGTGGTCGAAGAGCGGAAGGACCCGACGCACTACCGACGCATGGCCAGTAGTGAAGGGGTCGAAAGTGCCCGTGAAGAGGGCGATGCGGCTATTCTCGTTTGCTTTCATACTTGCTTCACTTCTTTCAATCGAAAAGGTCTGGCTGCATCACGTTGCCAGCATAGGGATTGCGCCCCAGGTGCTCGTAGGCCAACTGTGTGGCGACGCGTCCGCGCGGCGTGCGCTTGAGAAATCCCTCCATGATCAGGTAGGGCTCATAGACCTCCTCCACAGTACCGCTATCCTCGCCGATGGCCGTGGCAATGGTGGAAATGCCCACCGGGCCGCCACGAAACTTGTCGATGATGGTCAGGAGGATCTTATTGTCGATCTCGTCGAGGCCATACTGGTCGATATTCAACGCCTGGAGGGAGAAGATGGCTATCTCCTGGGTGATGGTACCGTCGCCCTTCACCTGGGCAAAGTCGCGAACGCGGCGCAACAGTCCGTTGGCGATACGGGGCGTGCCACGGCTTCTGCGGCTGATCTCGACGGCTGCCGCATCCTCTATGGGCACATGGAGGAGACTGGCGGAGCGCTTGATGATAGCCTGGAGCGTCTCGGGGTCGTAGTACTGGAGGTGGAGGTTGATGCCAAAACGAGCTCGGAGCGGGGCCGTAAGCAGGCCGCTACGGGTCGTGGCGCCCACCAAGGTAAACGGATTGAGGTCTATCTGGATGGATCGTGCCGAGGGCCCCTTGTCGATCATGATGTCAATGCGGAAGTCCTCCATCGCCGAATACAGATACTCCTCCACAACGGGAGAGAGGCGATGGATCTCGTCGATGAAAAGCACGTCGCTCCGCTCCAGCGAGGTAAGGATGCCGGCAAGGTCGCCCGGCTTGTCGAGGACAGGACCAGAGGTGATCTTGAAACCCACGCCCAACTCGTTGGCGATGATGTTGCTCAAGGTGGTCTTTCCCAGTCCGGGAGGACCGTGGAGCAAGGTGTGGTCGAGCGGCTCGCCACGGTATTTGGCTGCTTCGACAAATACGCGCAGGTTATCGACTACGCCCTGTTGGCCGCTAAAGTCGTCGAAACGTAGCGGTCTGAGCGCATTCTCAAATTCCTTCTCCGTGGTCGAAAGCGGTCGTTGTTCCCTAATATCGAAATTATCTGCCATAAATCTAATTTGCAAATATACAAAGAAGCGGCCACATGGCAAAGGAAATGGCGCGTTTTCTTCATCGGCCACCCTTTGCGAGGCCTCATCCGCAGGATCATGTGTCCATAGTCTGGCCACTAAGCCGCCAAGGATAATACCAGCTTTTCGTCAACAACAAGGAGAGCATCTCAGTATATCAGAACGATGCAAGAAAGCAACCGCTCGAAGGAGCAAGTTGTATCTTTTTGTTAAAAATACAACAAAGCGAGAAAATAATTTGGCTTTTATTTTGCAGAAAGGCGGATTAGTCGTATATTTGCAGCATAACGTAAACTTTTAAATATCGCAACTATTATGACAACGATAACAATCATCATCAGCCTTATCATCGTAGTAGCCATCTGCGTTGTCGTCTTTGAGTACTTCCACAAGAAGCACGCCAAATATACCGAAGACGAGCTAAAGCAATTCACGATCGACCTTTTTGCGCAAAAAGGAGTGGAGAGCATCGCCTATGATCAATACATCGCGGCCGTGAAACGCCACTACAACATTTCGCAGAAGGCTGCCACCGCATTGGTAGGCAAGGCACAGAAGCACAATATCGTCGCGCTGAGCAACCACCAGGTGACCTTGGCGGGATAAGCAGCAAGCGCCACACCATACGCGCACGGGCGGCAAAAATCCGTAGCAGGCTGGGGCGTAGGCTCCTCCTGACGGACTTTTGCCGCCCGCGTGATAGATGGAGGCGAGGGGCCTTAGAGGCGCATCGTCTGCAGGGGCGTGCCGTCGAGGCGGTAGATGGTGAACAAGCCGTCCTCGTAGGTGGCGAAGGTCGGTTCCTTGCCGCCCTTGGGGAAAGTGATGGATCCGAGATTGACGAAGGCGGGACCTTCCCCCTGCAACAACTCCCAAAGATGGCTATGTCCACAGACGAGGACGTCGTAGGGGCCGACAGGCAGCTTCTCCTTGTTGTAGAGATGGCCGTGGGTCAGAAAGAGTCTGCGACCACCATCGACGAGCAGCAGATAGTCGGACATCATCGGAAACTGGAGCAACATCTGATCGACCTCTGCGTCGCAGTTGCCACGCAGGGCGACAATCTGACTGGCTCGGGCGTTGAGGTCGGCGACGATGCCCTGGGCATCAATGCCTTCTGGGATGCGGTTGCGCGGACCATAGTTGAGGATATCGCCAAGGACGCAGAGCATATCGCAATGATTCTCGTCATAGAATTGGAGCACTTTCTGCAGGGCTGGACGGCAGCCGTGGATGTCTGAGACCAATAAGTATTTCATGTTCGTTTGCTTTTTGGCCGCAAAGGTAAGGATAAAATGTCAATTCCCCACCCTCGTTAGCCGTTTTTTGGTCAGGAGAGAAACGAACGAAAGCACCCGCCTCGTCTCCTCGAAGAAGATCAGGCGGGTGCAGGATTCTATTTGCTTGATGTTTGTTCCTATTCGGAACGCGGTGCTACCTTAGCCCTCGCGGCTTAGTAGTTTTCTGCGTTGATCTCGAAGTAGCTCAACGGGTGGTTGCAAACGGGGCAAACCTCCGGAGCCTTCTTGCCAACAACGATATGGCCACAGTTGCGGCACTTCCAGATGCGGTCGCCGTCACGAGAGAAGACGACGCCCTCCTCGATGTTCTGGACCAACTTGCGATAGCGCTCCTCGTGGTGACGCTCGATGGCGCCAACCATACGGAACTTGGCGGCAATCTCCTTGAAGCCTTCCTCGTCAGCCTCCTTGGCCATACGATCGTACATGTCCGTCCACTCAAAGTTCTCGCCAGCGGCAGCATCCTTCAGGTTTTCAACCGTAGAGGGGATCTCGCCACCATTGAGATACTTGAACCAGAGCTTGGCGTGCTCCTTCTCGTTGCCTGCAGTCTCCTCAAAGAGAGCAGCGATCTGCTCATAACCATCCTTGCGAGCCTTGGAAGCATAGTATGTATACTTGTTGCGTGCCTGGCTCTCACCTGCGAACGCATCCATGAGATTCTTCTCAGTCTTGGTACCTTTCAGTTCTTTCATCTTGTTTGAATTTTAAGTATTTCGTAATGTTTTGTTCTCACTCATGCAATCTTTTTAGTATTGCGATGCAAAGGTACGATATTTCCTTGTAATAATTACAATGCTTAGCGTTAAAAAAGCTAAATCGCCTCGAAAAACCGACTGTTTTCGCTTGTGTCGGAATATTTGCGTAACTTTGCAGCCATGAAAATAGGTACAATAGACTTAGGCAACCGCCCTTTGCTGCTCGCTCCGATGGAGGATGTGACCGATATCGGCTTTCGCCAGATGTGCAAGCGATTTGGCGCGGCGATGGTATATACGGAGTTTGTCTCGGCAGACGCCATCATCCGCAATATCGACTCGACGCTACGCAAGATGGTCATCGACGACCGGGAACGTCCCGTGGGCGTGCAGATCTACGGCCGCGACGTGGCATCGATGGTGGAGGCGGCACGCATCGTGGAGCAAGTACACCCCGACGTGATAGACATCAACTTCGGCTGCCCCGTCAAGAAGGTGGCAGGCAAGGGTGCTGGCGCAGGAATGCTGCGCAACATTCCGCTACTGCTGGAGATCACGCGTGCCGTGGTCGATGCGGTCAAGGTGCCCGTGACGGTGAAGACGCGGTTGGGATGGGACAAAAACGAACTCATCATCACCTCGCTCGCCGAGCAACTGCAGGACTGCGGCATTCAGGCACTCACCATCCATGGAAGAACCCGCAGCCAGATGTACACGGGCGAGGCCGACTGGACGCTGATAGGCGAGGTGAAGGCAAACCCGCGCATCCACATCCCCATCATCGGCAATGGCGACGTGACAACACCCGAGATCGCCCGGAGTCGGTTTGAGCAGTATGGCGTGGACGGCGTGATGGTGGGGCGTGCCACCTTCGGTTGCCCATGGATCTTCGAGGAGATGAGGCGCGGACTCAATGGAGAGGCGAACACAGGTAGCGGACTGACCATCGACGACAAGATCGACGTGCTGGAGGAAATGCTGCACATCAATGTGGAGCGCATCGACGAATATCGCGGCATCCTGCACACACGCCGCCATCTGGCGGCTTCGCCCATCTTCAAGGGAATACCCGACTTCCGACAGACGCGTATCGCCATGCTGCGGGCCGAGACAGTGGCCGATCTGACAGAGATTCTCAACCATTGCCGCACGCTCCTGCGAGAGCAACAGTAGCGGGCTTCTCTCCCCTCTACTCTCATACTGGGGAGAAAGGGACGCCAAGGGTGTGAAAAGGGGCTATTAAGTGCTTCAAAAAATGAAGTTATATTCATAGGCCTACGAAGTTATATTCATAGGCCTACGAAGTTAACTTCATAGGCCGATGAAGTTATATTCATAAAAAGGGGTGAAAATAACGCTTCTCTCCAGTTGACCCGAAACCGGGAGATTTTGCTCCTTACAGACACAAAAAAAGAGGTAGCCATCCTCACGACGTCTACCTCTCACTTGACTAAACTTAATCTACAAACCTGAGTATTTTTATCCAATGTTGGTTGAATTGCAATGCTGTTGGGAACTCCAGAAACCGACATTTTCATGTTCGGCACGCCCTTCATTCCGCTTGCAAAGATACATTGTTTTCTTGAAACAAACAAATTTTTATCCAACAATACTCTGTTAATAATTACATAATCGTTTGAAAATGAACAAGTTAATTAACAAAACATAACTAAATAAAATTGGCTAAGTGTCTGATTTTCAGTACCTTTACAGTTGATTCAAGACTTTAAAAGTATGATGTTTTCAGAGCCACTTAACCAATATGAGGAGATCCTCAAGGATGCAATCCGTACATCAATGAAAGAATCTGGTGCAAAGTTAGCAAAAACTTTCCAGACTCTGCTCATCGAGATACTGACTTTATATATGATTCTACCCAGAAAGATAAACTTCACACAGATGGCTCGCTACGGCAAGCACGGCGAGCAGACCTATCGTCAGAATTTCAACCGCAAGAAGAAAGACTGCATCGATTGGCTTCTGTTGAACCTGTCTCTTGCAAGGCGTGTGTTGGACATGGATGGCTTACTTGCCATTGCCATAGACCCATGCTATATCAGCAAGGCTGGGAAGAAAACTCCTCATATCGGACGGTTTTGGTCGGGATGTGCAGGGGCGGTGAAGCACGGACTTGAAATCATGGGCATCGGCTTGCTGGATGTTGCCAACAACAAGTGCATGATGCTGCGTGCCCATCAGACAATAGGGAACTCCGCGCTGAAGATGAGGAACAAGACACTCGTCGAATATTACATCAGTGTTATGAAGCGGTATTCAAAGAAACTGCTGAGTATCACTGATATAGTAGTGGCTGACGCTTTTTTCTCCACATCCACGTTCGAGAAGGGCATATCGGAGCTTGGCTTCTATCTAGTCAGCCGCTTCCGTGACAACGCTTGTCTGCATTACATTCCCAAGAAGGAAAAGAGGCGTGGACGACCAAGAGTCAAGGGAGACAAGATTGACTTGGCAAATCTCAACCTCTCATGTATGGAAGAACTGTACATTGATGGACTGGACGGAAAGGCGTACACCCTTGAGGCTTATGCTAAGGCTCTGAAGAAGAGGGTGCGACTTGTCATCTGGCGAATGCCCGGTGGAAAGTGCAAGTTGTTCTTCTCGACAAAACTCTCAATGACTGGTGAGGAAGTATTGAAGACATACCGCACTCGCTTCCAGATAGAGTTCTGCTATCGCGACAGCAAGCAGTTTACGGGACTTATGGATTGTCAGGCAAGACACAAGAGACAGTTGGACTTTGCGTTCAACGCATCGTTTGCCTCCCTGAATGCCGCCAAGGTCTTCATGAAAGACAATGGCATGGACAATTCCATGGCAAAAGTTAAGTCGTTGATGTTCAATGCGAACTATACGAAATTAATTTTCGACATGTCCCGATGGCGACCGAACCGAACTTTAATTAGTAAGATTGTCAAAGAACTCATTGGCTGGCAGCCTAAGGCCGCGTAGCCATATACTCAAATTTTAACGAACTATTGATCCAAGAAAAACGGGTTTATTCAGCGAACTCCCTGTTTTTTTAAACAAAATCGGATATCATACCGCCTCCGCGCCAGTATCCCGCAACCTTGTTTTTTCAACGACTATCAACTCCTCCATACATTATATATTATAGGGGAGATTCTTACGGTTGTGAGTCGCCCTCGATATACTGCTCCAGATAGAGATGTTCACCATCGAAGACAGCATAGGAGAAGAGCCTGATCCAATCGCCGAGGATGAGCATCCGCACTTTCTCGCTGAGATTGAGATCGAGTTCGATATGGCGATGACCATACAGGAAGTAATCGACATTGGTGTGGGAGAGCATATACTCCTTTGTGAAGCGCACCAAGTACTCCTTATCCTCACCCATATAGGGAGGTTCCATGCCATCGACCCGCTTCATCCGGCTGTGCTTCGCCCATCGCAAGCCCAACTGCATGCCCCACCAAGGATGAACAAAGTTGAGCAGACGCTGGCAAAAGCGGTTGTGGAAGACGCGCCGAAGCAACTTGAACTTGACTGACGGGTCGCCAAGCCCATCACCATGGGCAAGGAAAAAGACCTTGTCGCCAATCTCCGTGGTAAGCGGCTGACGATGGAGAATGACGCCGCACTCCTCCTCCAAATAGCCGTAAGTCCATATATCGTGGTTGCCCGTGAAGAAATGCACCTCCACACCAAGGTCGATCAGTTCCGAGAGCTTGCCGAGGAAGCGAGTGCAACCCTTTGGCACGACATACTTGTATTCGTCCCAAAAGTCGAACATATCGCCCAGAAGATAGACTGCGCCCGCCTTGTCCTTGATACTATCGAGGAAACGGACGATGCGCCGCTCCTGTGTGCGGCGGTGCGGGATGGCCCAAGACCCAAGATGGGCATCGGAAAGGAAATAGACGTTCTTCATCGGAAAAGGCTTTTAGGGGTTGATACTAAGGACCAGGGAAACGCGCCGCCAACTATTCGACGGCGCAAAAGGCTGGCGCATCAGGCGAAGCCCAGCTCCACCTTGGCCTCCTCGCTCATCATGCTCTGATCCCAAACCGGCTCAAAGACGAGGTTGATATTGGCCGCCTTCACTCCCTCCACGCTCTCCAGCTTCGTCCGAACATCCTCGACGATGAAGTCGGCGGCGGGACAGTTGGGCGCAGTGAAGGTCATATCGAGATCGACCGTACCATCGTCGTTGACCTCTATTTTGTAAATCATGCCCAGATTCCAGATATCCACGGGAATCTCGGGGTCATAGACGGTCTTCAGCACATCTACGATCCGCTCTTGTATCTGCAGTTTCTCTTCTTGATTCATTTTTGTTGTCTTTTGTATGTATCGTGCAGCTTATCTTTTGCAAAGATATGGAAAACCATGCGTAGCACAAAGAAAAAGAGGCTTTTTCTTTGCGAAATCATGACTAAAAGGGCTACCTTTGCATCTCAGTATGGACTACAAGACTACGATATTGAAGAATGGACTGCGCGTGATCCTGCTTCCATCGGCATCACCCGTAGTGTATTGCGGCTACGAGCTGGCGGCTGGTGCTGGCGACGAGTTGGCCGGAGAGGAAGGACTGGCGCACTTCTGCGAGCACACCACCTTCAAAGGGACGGCGCACCGCAACGCCATTGACATCATCAACGCGCTTGAAAGCGTGGGCGGAGAACTCAACGCCTTCACAACCAAGGCCCACACGGTGTTCTACGCTGCCCTTCTGCACGAGCATATAGCCCGTGCGGTCGATCTGCTGAGCGACATCGTCTTCCAAAGTGTCTATCCCCAGCAAGAGATAGACAAAGAGGTGGAGGTCATCTGCGACGAAATAGAGTCCTACAACGACTCTCCCTCGGAATTGATCTACGACGAGTTTGAGAACATCATCTTCGAGGGCACGCCCTTAGGTCACAACATCCTCGGCACGGCTGACCACGTGCGGCAGTTCAAGACTGCCGACGCAAAGCGATTTACAAGTCGGCTCTACCGTCCCGAGCGTGCGGTCTTCTTCGCCTCGGGCGACGTCTCGTTCGACCACCTCGTCTCCCTGCTTTGCGAAGCCCTGCATACGGTGGTGGGCTCCTCTCCTCTCGCCAACGACGAGGCCGACACACAGGCAGGGGAAGGACAAGCGCACCAGTTGCCCATCAGCAGCTACCTGCAAGGAAAAATCTTCAAAAAACAACGCGACACACACCAGGCGCACGTCGTCATGGGTTGCCACGGCTATGCCGTCTCGCATCCGCGGCGCATCGCCTTATACCTACTGAACAATATCCTCGGCGGCCCAGGTATGAACGCACGCCTCAACCTCTCGCTGCGAGAACGCAACGGACTGGTCTATACCGTCGAGAGCACGTCTGTCAACTACGCCCAGACGGGTCTGTGGTGCATCTATTTCGGATGCGACCATGCCGACGTGGACCGCTGCCTCGCCTTGGTACGCGACGAACTGGACGCCTTCATCCAAGAGCCCTTGGAAGAAGAGGCGTTGAAGAAGGCACAGCAGCAGATCAAGGGACAGATAGCTTTGGCTTGCGACAACCGCGAGAACTTTGCCATCGACTTCGGTAAAAGTTTCCTTCACTATGGCAAAGAACGGGACATCGCCCGCCTCTATGCCGAGATAGACGCTGTCACGACTGCCGACATACAGGCCGTGGCGCAGGAACTATTCCCCGCAAGCAATCTGACAACCTTGATCTACGAATAGAAGAAGGCCTATCCACCCACAAAAAGCCAATGGGACTCGTCGATACGACAAGTCCCATTGGCTTTTATCAGTCATCACCCCCAGACGGCCTACTGGCCGCTGGGGGATGTGTGTTTACTTCAACTTCTGCTCCAGCTTGGCGAGCATATCGACCGTCATCGAGCTGAGGTCATACTGCGGCTTCCAGTCCCACTCGGCACGGGCGCAGCTGTCGTCGAGCTTATCAGGCCAGCTCTGTGCGATACCCTTCTTGAGCGGATCCACATCATAGACCATCTCGAAGTCGGGCTTGTGCTTCTTAATCTCAGCATAGACCGTCTCCGGAGCAAAGCTCATGGAAGCGATGTTGAAACCGTTGTGGTGGATCAGACGGCTGGGATCAGCCTCCATCAGCTGGATGCAAGCGTGCAATGCGTCGGGCATATACATCATATCCATCAGCGTGCCCTCGGGGATCGGGCAGATGAACTTCTCACCACGCACAGCGCTATAGTAGATATCAACCGCGTAGTCGGTCGTACCACCACCCGGAGGCGTCACATAGGAGATGAGACCCGGGAAGCGTACCGAACGGGTGTCAACACCATACTTCGTGTGGAACCAGTCGCTGAGCAGCTCGGTGGTCACCTTGCTCACACCATAGATGGTCTTCGGACGCTGTACCGTGTCCTGCGGGGTGTCAACCTTCGGCGTGTTGGGGCCGAAAGAACCGATGCTACTCGGCGTAAACACCTGACACTTGTGGTCCTTGGCCACCTCGAGGATGTTCCAAAGACCATCGATACCAATCTTCCAAGCCAGCTGGGGCTTGTTCTCAGCCACCACTGAAAGGAGGGCGGCGAGGTTATAAATGGCGTCAATGTTGTATTTGCGTACAATCTCGGCGATCATCTCGCCGTTCGTGACGTCGGCTTCGGCCATCGGTCCCGTCTCCTGCAGCTCCTTCGAAGGCTCAGCGCCTTTGATGTAGCCTGCCACTACATGCTCGTTACCATAGCGTTTGCGCAACTCTCGTGTCAATTCAGAGCCAATCTGACCTGACGATCCAATGACAAGGATATTTTTCATGCTTCTGTCGTAATAGAATTAATTGCCTTTACGGGCTGCAAAATAACAGAAAAATCCTCGAACTGTGAAAGAAGATTCATTAAATATAGTTAAACCGCCCCACACGAAGCGTTTTTTATCCGCAGAATGGTCGTTAGTCTCGAAAAATATCAGTTACTTTGCGTTCAGAAATATCTGATAACTTAAATAAATTATTATTTCAAAGTCATGTACGGTAAGATTAAGGAACATCTCAGCAAAGCATTGTCCGACTTGAAGGAAGCCGGCTTGTACAAGGAGGAGCGCATCATCGAGAGCCCGCAGGGTGCAGCCATTCAGGTGAAGGGTAAGGAAGTTCTCAACTTCTGCGCCAACAACTATCTGGGTCTGGCCAATCATCCGCGCCTCGTCAAGGCGTCTCAGGAAATGATGGACCGCCGCGGCTTCGGAATGGCCTCCGTGCGCTTCATCTGCGGCACGATGGACATCCACAAGGAGCTTGAGGCAGCCATCTCAGACTACTTCCAGACCGAGGACACCATCCTCTACGCTGCTTGCTTCGATGCCAACGGCGGACTCTTCGGCAGTTTCCTCACCGACCAGGACGCTATCATCTCCGACGCACTCAACCACGCTTCAATCATCGATGGCGTGCGTCTCTGCAAGGCCAAGCGCTACCGCTACGCCAATGCCAACATGGAGGAGCTGGAGAAGTGCCTCCAGGAGGCCCAGGCTCAGCGTTTCCGCATCATCTGCACCGACGGTGTGTTCTCCATGGACGGCAATGTAGCCCCGATGGACAAGATCTGCGACCTCGCAGAGAAGTATGACGCCCTCGTCATGGTCGATGAGAGCCACTCAGCTGGTGTCGTAGGTGCTACGGGCCACGGCGTGAGCGAGCTCTGCAAGACCTACGGTCGTGTGGACATCTACACGGGCACGCTCGGTAAGGCTTTCGGTGGCTCCCTCGGTGGCTTCACCACAGGTAAGAAGGAGATCATCGACATGCTCCGTCAGAGCTCTCGTCCGTACCTCTTCTCCAACTCGTTGGCCCCGGGCATCATCGGCGCCAGCCTCGAAGTGTTTAAGATGCTCAAGGAGAGCAACGAGATCCACGACAAGCTCGTTGAGAATGTCAACTACTTCCGCGACAAGATGTTGGCTGCCGGCTTCGACATCAAGCCGACCCAGAGTGCGATCTGCGCCGTGATGCTCTACGACGCGCCGTTGTCACAGCGCTACGCCAACCGTCTGTTGGAAGAGGGCATCTACGTCACGGGCTTCTACTATCCCGTCGTCCCGAAGGGCGAGGCCCGCATCCGCGTCCAGCTCTCGGCCGCTCACACCAAGGAGCAGCTCGACCGCGCCATCGCAGCCTTCATCAAGGTCGGCAAGGAACTTGGCGTGCTGAAGTAAACAGCTCTACAGATGGTGGTCGCTGCCAAACAGCAGAGACCAAGCATCTCCCCCATTGCCCCGCCTATGTGCCCTCGGCCCACAGGCGGGGCTTTTATATATTTTGTTGTATAGCTAAGAAGAGAGGCAACCCGTAGCCGTGCCACAGATTGCCTCTCCTTGTTATTATATAGCCGCACAAGGCAGCCTTAGTTCAGCCTACATCCATCCCAACCAGCGCAGGATGTCGTTGAGGTTGGCCACGATCATGAGCAGTCCGACGATAGCGAAGCCCACATACTCGGCCCATATCATAAACTTCTCGCTGGGTTTGCGGCGGGTGATCATCTCATAGAGCAGGAACACCACATGACCACCATCGAGGGCGGGAATCGGCAGGATGTTCATGAAAGCAAGGATGATAGACAGGAAGGCCGTCATATTCCAGAAAAGATGCCAGTCCCAATAGGGCGGGAAGAGACTTCCGATAGCTGCAAAGCCACCAATACTCTTGGCTCCGTCGGCAGAGGCGAGGTACTTGAAGTTGCTCACATAACCGCGCAACACATTCCACCCGTACTTCACGCCCGCAGGGAAACTTTCAAGGAAGGAATAATGAACCTGCGTGGGCTTGTAATAAGTGGCCAACGAGCTCTTGAAGATGCCCATCCGAAGTTCTGGCGTGAGCACCACGGCGAGCGTATCCATGCGATGGGTGGCCTGGCGCTCGATGACGACACTGGCAGAGCGCACCTTCAGGGAGTCGGCGGCAGTCTGCTTGGTGGCAAGGACATCGGAGAGAACGGCCATCTGGTTATCGAAGTCGCTCCAGGTACGGACAGCCTTACCATTGACTGCCACCACACGGTCGCCAGCCTTCACGCCGAGCTTATCAGCGGGACCACCTGCGGCGATACTATCAATGACCGAGGGAATGAAGGGGACGCAGAACACAGGACGGTTCTTGATCATCTGCAACATATCGAGATCGCCTGGCAACGAAAGACTCATCGGCTTGCCGTCACGGACGATATCGACACGGTGGGCCTTGGCTATCTGGCGGAAGAAGTCGCCATTGACGTTGAGCATCTCCTTGAACTCGCCCTCCTCGGTGCCCAAGAGCACGTCGCCGTCACGGAAGCCTAAGGCTTTGGCCTCATCGTTGAAGACCATTCCCATCTTCATGTCGCCCACCTTGTAGTAGCTTTCACCCCACGTGAACATCACCATGGAATAGATGAACAAGGCCAGGAAGAAGTTGACGAGCACACCACCGATCATAATCAGCAGACGCTGCCACGCAGGCTTCGTGCGAAACTCCCACGGCTGGGGCGGCTGCTTCATCTGCTCTGTGTCCATACTCTCGTCGATCATGCCCGAAATCTTGCAGTAGCCGCCCAGCGGAAGCCATCCCATACCATATTCGGTATCGTCTTTCTTGGGCTTCCAACTGAAGATCTTGCCCGTCCACTTGCCTATCGAGATGTCGAAGAAGATGAAGAACTTCTCCACCCTTACACCGAAGAGTTTCGAGAAGAACATGTGCCCGCCCTCATGGAGAAGGACAAGCAGGGAGATTGCCAGTATAAACTGAAGCAATCGGATAAGAAATGTTTCCATTTACGTTCTTTGTATATTGTCTGTGATTATTCTGTGAGCAACTCCGTGGCCAAACGACGTGCCTCGGCATCGGTCTGAAGATAGACCTCGTAGTCGGGCTTGGCATCGAAGGTGGCGCGCTGCATGGTCTTCTCAATGACCTCGCCCATGCCAAGGAAAGAGCAACGTCCCTCGCGAAACGCCAGATTGACGATTTCGTTGGCCGCATTGACAATACAAGGCATATTGCCGCCCTTGCGGATGGACTCGTAGGCAAGCTGGAGACACTGGAACTTCTCCACATCGGGACGGAAGAACTCCAGGGGCTGACGGAACAGGTCGAGGCGATCGCCCTGCAACGGCAGACGGTCGGGATAGGAGAAGGCATACTGGATAGGCAACTTCATGTCGGGGACACCCAACTGGGCCTTCACGCCACCATCGACAAACTCCACCCCACTGTGTACGATGGACTGCGGATGGATGAGTACTTCTATCTTCTCGGCAGGCACACCGAAGAGCCAGCGCGCCTCGATGACCTCGAAACCCTTGTTCATCAGTGACGCAGAGTCGATGGTGATCTTCGCTCCCATGTCCCAGGTGGGATGGCGCAGCGCGTCTGCCGCAGTGACATGGCGCAGCTGATCGTGGGTGAACTTGCGGAAAGGACCACCTGAACAGGTGAGCAGCAGTTTGCTGATCTCGTTGTCGCCCTCGCCGACCAAGCTCTGGAAGATGGCAGAATGTTCGGAATCGACGGGCAGGATGGGCACACGATACGCCTCGGCAAGCTGGCAGATCAACTCGCCCGCCACGACCAAGGTCTCCTTGTTGGCCAGACAGATCGTCTTTCGGGCCCGGATGGCGCGAATCGTCGGGGTGAGACCACTGAATCCCACCATCGCCGTCAGCACCATCGTGATAGGACCAGCTTCCACGATCTGGCACACGGCGTCGCGGCCGGCATAGACCTTGGTATCAGGTTCGTCGCGCAAGGCTTCCTTCAAAGCCTCGTAGTGGGCCTCGTTGGCTATGACCACGGCGGCAGGATGAAACTCGCGGGCTTGCTGGGCCAGCAGTTCCCAGTGGTTGTTGGCCGTCAAGGCGTAGGCCTCGTAGCGGTCGGGATGCTGGCGAATCACCTCCAAGGCCTGGGTGCCAATACTACCTGTGGAGCCAAGGATACATATTTGTTGCTTCATGATGGAGTCTATGATAATTGCGGGATAATATATTGTATATGGTAATGGATGGTGTACCAACGCTTGTCTATAGGTCGAGCAAACCGTCGGGAACAGTCATGGTGAGCAGTCTTTGGGCCGTGTCAACCGCCTGAATCAGATCGGGGCTGGCAGGGATGGCAAACGACGTGCCGTCGGGCCTCAGCACCTGAAGGATCACATTGGCCGTGCTGTCCTCCACCGACTCCACCTCGCCCAGCACCTCATGAGTCTCCGCATCCTTGATTTGGAAACCGGCAAGAGCACGCCACCCCGATAGTTGCGCGTCGGCGTCGGCCAGGCTCTTAGGGAAATAGACATCGTGCAAGGACAGACGGCGCGCTTTCTCCTCGGTGTCGATATCCTCGAAAGTCACCAGCGCCATCTCGTCCGAACGGAAGCGATAGCTCTCCATAAAGAACGGGACGAGGATGCCCTCCATGTCGATCACCAGGTAGTCGGCCTCAACACGGTCGAAGACATCATCGGTGAAGAGAAACTGCACCTCGCCCTGCAGTCCGTGGGGCTTGCCAATATGGCCTATCTTGAAGACTTCTTCTCTGCGTATCATCTCGTCTCGTCTCGTCAGTTTTCGACACGGGTAATCTTCGCACCCAACGCATTCAAGCGCGCCTCGATATTCTCGTAGCCACGATCTATCTGTGCGATGTTGTCAATCCGGCTCTCGCCCTTCGCACTCAGGGCTGCTATCAGAAGGGCAATACCAGCGCGGATGTCTGGACTGGTCATGCGTCCGGCCCGCAGCTGATGGACACGGTCTATGCCGATAACGACGGCACGATGGGGGTCGCAAAGGATGATGTTGGCCCCCATATCTATGAGTTTATCGACGAAGAAGAGACGACTCTCGAACATCTTCTGGTGTATCAGCACGCTGCCACGAGCCTGCGACGCCACCACGAGGAGCACGGAGAGGAGATCGGGGGTGAGTCCCGGCCAAGGCGCATCGGCCAGCGTCATGATGGTGCCGTCGATAAAGGACTGCACCTCATAGTGAGGCTGCGCGGGCACCCAAAGGTCGTCGCCATCCTCCTCCACAACGATTCCGAGACGGCGGAAAGCTTCGGGAATGATACCTAAGTTCTGCACCGACACGTCCTTGATACGCACACCGTTGCCCACCATGGCTGCCATGCCGATGAAGGAACCGACCTCGATCATGTCGGGCAGCACTTTGTGAGACGCTCCATGCAGTCGCTCCACACCACGGATCGTCAGCAGGTTGCTGCCAATCCCGGCAATGTCTGCTCCCATCTGGTTGAGCATACGACACAACTGCTGGATGTAGGGTTCGCAGGCCGCATTGTAGATCGTCGTCTCGCCCTCGGCCAGGACGGCTGCCATGATGATATTGGCGGTGCCCGTGATGGACGCTTCGTCCAACAACATGTAGCGTCCGCGCAACTTCTCGGCCTTGATATCAAAGACATGGTCGTTGTCGGGACGACGGACAAACTGCACCCCAAGATACTTGAAACCCAGGAAGTGGGTGTCGAGACGACGACGGCCGATCTTGTCGCCACCCGGCTTGGCAATAGTGGCTTGACGGAAGCGACCCAACAGCGGGCCGATCATCAGCACGCTACCACGCAGGGAGGAGCACTTCTTGACAAACTCGGTACTTTGCAGATAAGCAAGGTTGAGGTCGTCGGCCTGAAACACCAACGTGCCAGGCTGCGTACGCTGCACCTTGACGCCAATGTCCGTCAGCAGGCGGATGAGATTATTGACATCGAGAATATCGGGAATATTGCTGATAGCGACTGGCTCGGTCGTCAGCAACGTGGCGCAGATGACCTCCAGCGCCTCATTTTTAGCTCCCTGAGGGGTGATGGTGCCACTCAGCGGGTGGCCTCCTTCGATAATAAACGACTCCATAGGGGGTTATCTTCTTTTCTTTTTGTTATTGGAATGGAACGACTGTAAGTCGCGCTCGTTGATCCGCTCAAAGACGAACGTGTCCAGGTCGAGCTGGATCGCTCCGTCGGTAAAGCGGGCCAGATCGCTCGCCACCTTCTCGTCGTCGGCAGAGCCATGGCTCCACTGCATGAGGCTGCGCTTCATCTGGTTGGCCGTCTGGCGCACCAATTCGTCGCGCTCCGCACCAGGCTCCATCGTCTTGAGCTGCTCAAAGACCTCGAACATCATCTTGCCATAATGGCGAACGGGGATGCGGGCCATAGGATAGGCCATCGGTTCAGGCTTCGTGGTAATCTTCTTGGCTCCACTGACGTCATGAGGCCAGTCGATGTCGAGTTTGAAACCGGAAATGATCGCAAGGTGATCCCACAATTTTTGCTCATAATCGACGCTATCGTGACCCTGCGGGGTCATACGGGCCATCACCTCGATGATGGATTCGGCACACCGCTGGCGTTCCTCCTTGTCGGGCAAGGCAACAGCATAATCAACCATCTTCTGTATCTCGCGCCCATACTCGGGCATGACCAGTTTCTCTCTCTGCGTATTGTAGTCTAATCCTTGTATATTCATCTTACTGTGTTTGGTGATTACGATTCTATCTGTCGTGTGGCAGCATGGGATCAGAGCAACTTCTTGGGTTGCTTGGCCACATACTCCTTGAGGTAGAAGGGAGCAAAGTAGGCCACGTCCTCATACTGCTCCATGGCGATCCGCTTCTCCGCCAGCGGCATCATATACTTGGCAAGCGGCTCTATGCCTTTGATGAAATGGGCATTGGGGTGGTGAATGACCTCCATGCACTTCTTAGCACCATTGCCAAAGAAATAGACGGGACCTCTGTCAAGATACTCACGATAGGTCTCCTCATCGACCACGTCGGCCTGAACGGGACGCACCGTACGCAAAGCGCGGTCGAACACCTGGGCATAGACTTCCATCCGGCGTGCATCAATCATCGGGACAAGCAGCGCATTCTCTTCCATCTCGTCGTGACGGAGGAGTACGGGCACACAGAGCAACTCCAGCGTAGGCACGCTGACAAGATGAAGCCCCTGGCCATAGCATATGCCTTTCGCCATCGACACCCCGATGCGAAGCCCCGTGTAGGATCCAGGGCCGCTGCTGATGGCCACGGCATCGACAGGAATGGCGTGGCTGTCGGCAAAGGAAAGAGCCTCATCGACATCGCTTCCGAGACTTTCGGCATGATTAGGGCCGTTGTGATTCTCCTTGTTGAAAATCACTCCGCCGTTCTCGCTGACGGCGACAGAGCACACGTTCGTGCTGGTATCTATGTGCAAAATACACGACATGATAAAAAAATTGTATATTAAATAACGTGCAAATTTAGTGCTTTTTCCCCGTTTTTTCGTACTTTTGCAAAAATTTAACTCGATAAAGCCCATGATACTCTCAATGACCGGCTACGGCAAGGCTGTCGCAACCTATAAAGACAAGAAAATCAACGTTGAGGTGAAGTCGCTCAATAGCAAGTCGCTTGACCTCTCAACCCGCATCGCCCCCATCTACCGGGAGAAGGAGATGGAGATAAGACGAATGCTGTCGAAATCGCTGGAGCGTGGCAAAGTGGACTTCGCCATCTGGATAGAAAAGGAGACGAGCGTCGATCCCACGCCCATCAACGCCAAACTGGTGGAGAACTACTACCACCAAATCAAGGATATCGCTGCCCAGACAGGCATTCCCGAGCCACAGGACTGGTTCTACACGCTCCTCCGGATGCCCGATGTGGAGACGCGTATCGACACGGTCGTACTGACCGACGAGGAATGGGAGATTGCCAGAAAGACCATCGAGGAGGCCGTGCAAGCGCTGACCGACTTCCGCAAGCAGGAAGGTGAGGCGCTGGAACGGAAGTTCAACGAAAAGGTGGACAACATCGAAGCACTGCTCCACAGCATAGAGCCTTACGAGCAGCAGCGCGTACCGAAGATCAAGGAGAAGATCCTGGAGGGCCTGAAGCAGATTCCCGAGGTGGAATATGACAAGAACCGACTGGAGCAGGAACTGATCTACTACATAGAGAAACTCGACATCAGCGAGGAGAAGCAGCGTCTGACCAACCACCTGAAATATTTCCGCGAGACCATGCGGGAGACAGGACACGGTGTGGGCAAGAAGCTCGGCTTCATCGCCCAGGAGATGGGGCGCGAGATCAACACGACAGGTTCCAAGAGCAACCAGGCGGAGATGCAGAACATCGTCGTCCGCATGAAGGACGAGCTGGAGCAGATCAAGGAACAAGTTCTCAACGCACTGTAATCATGGAAAAAGGAAAACTGATCATCTTCAGCGCCCCGAGTGGCAGCGGCAAAAGCACCATTGTGTCGTGGCTCATGGAGAAACACCCCGAACTGCGACTGGCTTTCTCCATCAGTTGCACCAGTCGCCAGCCGCGTGGCACAGAGCGCGACGGCGTGGAGTATTTCTTCCTCACACCCGAGGCTTTCCGGGCCAAGATAGAACGTGACGAGTTTTTGGAATACGAGGAGGTCTATGAGGACCGCTTCTATGGCACACTCAAAGCACAGGTGGAAGCACAGGCGGAGCGCGGCGAGAACGTCGTCTTCGACGTTGACGTGAAGGGTGGCTGCAACATCAAGCGCCATTATGGCCAACGAGCCCTCAGCATCTTCATCCAGCCTCCCTCGGTAGAAGTGCTGCGGGAGCGACTCGTCGGACGTGCCACCGACACACCGGAGGCCATCGAACAACGCATAGCCAAGGCGGAGTATGAACTGACTTTCGCCCCGCAGTTTGACCATTGTGTCGTCAATGACGACCTGGCAACTGCCGAGCAAGAAGTGTACAACCTCATTCGCCGTTTCCTCGACAAGTAAATTAGGATATGGACACCCAAGACGCTCTGTCCGCGAAGGGCCGCCGGATTGGATTGTTTGGCGGCACGTTCAACCCTCCGCACAATGGTCACATCGCCCTCGCCGAAGCGTTTCTTGCTCAGGCCAGGGTCGATGAGGTGTGGATGATGGTCAGCCCGCAAAATCCCTTCAAGGCCAACCAGCAGCTTCTTGACGATACGAAGCGGCTGGACATGGTGCACCTGGCCGTAGCAGGGAGACCCCACCTGGTGGCCTCTGATTATGAGTTTTCGCTCCCCCGCCCTTCCTTTACCTACCAGACGCTCTGCCGTCTGAAGGAGGACTTTCCCACGACGGAGTTTTCCTTACTCATTGGTGGCGACAACTGGGCGAGCTTTGACCGCTGGTATCGCAACGAGGAAGTACTCCACATGGCCTCCCTCTACGTCTATCCGCGCGAAGGACAACCCATTGACGCTCATCTGCCCCGGGGCGTGCACCAGCTCGACGCACCACTGGTCAACATCAGCAGCACGTCGGTCCGCGAACGGGTAGCCAATGGGGAGGAAATCGCCACGCTTGTGCCCAAGGCCGTTGCTGACTATATTGTCTGCCAGCGACTCTACCAAAGCGAAGCAAAAGGCGGTTAAAGTGGGTTAAAAAACACATCGCCCATACAAGAAAAGGAGAAATCCCGAGTTAATAACGGATGAAGGAATAACAAACAAAATCAAACATGAACAGAAAATTTTCAGCCGCCATGCTGCTTGGAGCAGCCACGCTGGCACTTGGCTCTTGCTGCACGTCCCGTGTTTCCAACGACATAAAGAAGGATACTGCTATCCATGGCGTGGAAGCAGACATGGACGCAGCCTACTTAACTCTCTCCGACGCACAACGTGACATTGTGACTCGCAACAACGACTTTGGCCTCCGCCTCTTCAAGAATGTGTCGGGCATGGACTCCCGCGTGGTCTCACCGCTGAGCGTCACCTACCTGATGGGGATGCTGGCCAACGGCGCAGACGGACAAACACGACAGGAGATTCTCACCACGCTGGGCTGGGACAAAGGTGCAGAAGGACAGAATGCGCTGGAGGAGGCCAACGAACTGGCGTGTATGATGCTACAGAGTCTCTCGCGACAGGACAAAGCCATCACCGTCGATGTGGCCAACTTCGTGGCCGTGAACAATCAGGTGAAACTCAAGGAGGGATTTCAGCGCACCGTGACCGATTACTACAAGGCTGGCGTGGAAGCCCTCGACTTCGCGTCACCTAAAGCCCTCAAGCGCATCAACGGGTGGTGCTCTGACCGCACCCATGGCATGATCCCGAGCATCATTGACCAAACCAACCCGCAGGACGTTTCATACCTGATGAACGCCATCTACTTCAACGGTTCCTGGACGGACAAGTTTGACAAACGGGAGACGAAGGTAGAGCCTTTCCGTGGCTACACACGCGACATCAAGCGTGTAAACATGATGCACCGCAACGACAAGTATTTCTTTGCTAACAGCCAAGATTTTGATGCCGTACAGATACCCTATGGCGACCGTTCATTCCAGATGATGGTCCTCTTGCCCCACGAAGGCAAGTCTATCGACGATATGATGAGCACGCTAACCTCAGCCAAGCTCGACCAGGTGCGTCAATCCATGGACGAATGTCTGGTCGATCTGAAACTCCCCCGATTCACCACCGAGGTGGAGCAGCCACTCAACGAGGTCATCAGCACGCTGGGCGCACCGTCCATCTTCACCGCAAGAGCCAACTTCAGCCATTTGGCCAACGGCAATTTCTTCGTCTCGAAAATGCTTCAAAAGGCCAAGATTGAGGTCAGCGAAGAGGGAACAAAAGCCGCTGCGGTCACAGCTGCCATCATGACGATGTCCGCCCTCGCCCCCGACGAGCCGCGTCGTGTTGATTTCCATGCCGACCATCCCTTCGTCTATGTCATCTCAGAGGCACAGACGGGAGCAATCTTGTTCGTCGGACAATATACGGGCGAGTAACAACCTTGAACGCATAGCAACAAAAAGAAAAGGGGGAACGGCATCAAGCAGAGGTCGCTTCCCCTTCTTTTGTTGTCAGACGAAAAGGAGCAGGAGGGAGGCTACCCTACTAAACTCAAAAAAACAGGGAGCATAGAAACAAAACAACATGAAGACGATGAAACAATATGCCAGCTACCGGCAACTATGGCAGGCGCTACTCCCCTACTACGACGAGCGGGAGGCCCAGGCCGTAGTCCGCATGATGCTGGAAGAACGCTTTGGGCTGACGCTGACCGACATCGTCTGTGGCGGAGTGGCACGTCTCGACGCATCGCAGCAAGCGGAGCTGCAAGGGATGATGGCTAAGTTGGAACAGGGCGAACCGATACAGTATGTCATGGGCTATGCGCCGTTCTATGGTCGCCATTTCCACGTAGAGCCTGGAGTACTCATTCCCCGTCCAGAGACACAACAGCTGGTGGAATGGGCCGTGGAGGAAATGGGCAAGAACGCAGCAAGAAACGTCCTTGACATCGGAACAGGATCGGGGTGCATCGCCATCAGTATAGCCTTGGAAGCCCCCCTGTCAGAGGTGAGTGCATGGGATATCAGTACCGACGCACTCCGAATCGCCCGTGACAATGCGGCTTCGCTCCATGCGCCAGTTGAATTTAGACAACAGGACGCACTCCATGCGCCAATGGAAGACAGGGAGAAATGGGACCTTATCATCTCCAACCCACCCTACGTCATGGAGAAAGAACGCAAAGAGATGGCCGACAACGTCCTAAGGCACGAACCGTCACTGGCCCTCTTTGTGCCCAACGACGACCCATTGCGTTTCTATCGCGCCATCGCACGCTACGGGAAGCACGCTCTGCGACCAGGCGGAACGTTGCTCTTTGAGATCAATCCCCTCCTCGCCGAGGATATGCTGCGGCTGCTGGAGGAAGAGTCATACCAACATGTTCAACTTATAGCCGACGCTTTTGGCAAGAGTCGATTTACGAAAGCCACCATTTAGCATGATAAGAAAGAAAGGAGAGCCTATGACCGAGGCTGGCGCACTGCGCCGTTTGGAAACACTTTGCGCCCGCTCTGAACACTCAGAGGGCGAACTGCTGGAAAAAATGCGCAGATGGGGATTGTCCGACGAGGAGCAGGCCCGCATCATGGAGAAGCTCGTCAAGACGCGCTTCGTCGATGACGAACGCTTCACAGAGGCATTCATCCATGACAAAATCGTCTTCAACGGATGGGGACGGCGCAAGATAGAACAAGGGCTATGGGCGAAACATGTGGACGAGGCGGTCTATACACCCTTGCTCGACGCGGTGGACGAATCGCTCTACCTGGAGGCTTTGCGCCCACTGGTGCGGCAAAAGTATCGCAGCGTAAAGGCTGAGACGGAATACGAACGGGCGATGAAGGTGATAAAATATGCCATCGGACGTGGTTTCGACTTCGACCAGGCACGACAATGCCTCGACGAACTGGCTGAAGAGACGGACGACAAAGAACGGTCTGAGGAAGATTATTAACCACAACTCAGTTTTGACCCTATCATGACGAAGCCTCAACCCATAAATTCCGATGCACCGCGCTTCAGTTTTTTCAGACGCTTGCTGGACCTCTTCGCGCCCCGCCTCTGTTGTATCTGCGGTCAAAGACTCACTCCCACGGAGGAGGAAATATGCATCAGTTGCAACCTGGGGCTACCAAGGACGGGGTATGCAGCCTCGCCACTGGACAACTTGCTTTCGCGTCGCTTCTGGGGGCGCATCCCCGTAGAACGGTGTGCGTCGCTTTATTTCTATAAAGTACATTCACATACTAAACGTCCTGTGCTCCGCCTGAAATATATGGACCACCCCGAGACCGCCATTTTCTTTGGAAAGATGATGGGAAGAGAATTTGGCGAAGAAGGATTCTTCGAGGGAATGGACATGATGATCCCCATCCCGCTGGCCAAAAACCGTATGCGAGAGCGCGGCTACAACCAAAGCGAGATGATCGCGCGCGGGATAGCGGAGGTGACAGGGCTGCGGGTAGAGACGGAGGTGGCCGTGCGCAGCACATTCAAGGGTAGCCAGACACGACTGGGTCGTATGGAGCGCTTTGACAACGTGGAAGGACTATTCAGCGTCAGGCATCCTGAGCGGATAGCGGGCTGCCACCTTCTCATCATCGACGATGTGATAACGACAGGGGCTACTACGTCCACGCTGGCACGGGAACTACTCAAGGCGGGGGCAAAGACCATCAGCATAGCCTCCGTGGCCTGCACGAGGCATTTTTGATTTTCTTGCCGCTCGCCTTGGCTGTTTTATAAAAATAGCGTAATTTTGTCCTCTCAATCGCAGCCCGCTACCCAAAGGGTTGTGACCTAATCATCATGTCGAACAATCAACACCAATATCCGATAAACAGAAAACTATGAAGAGAATGAAAAAAAGAGAGGCTGCACTACTGGTGTCGCTGTTTTGCTGCATCAGCATGGCGGCACAGTTACCGGTACTGATCCAGCAGAAGTGGAACGATGCCACAACTGCCGAGACGCTGAAGCGCGACTTCAAGCTATGGCGACAGAAAGGAGTGACGGGGGTCTGCTTTGATGCGGGAACAGACTGCGATCGCATTGCCCTTGCGGCACGCCTGGCCCACGAGGCAGGACTGGAATATCACGCCTGGGTATCGACGATGGCGCAGAAAGGACTGCCCAGGGAGTGGTACACGGTGAGCAGAATGGGACTCAACGCAAGCGAGCATCCTGCCTATGGGGGTGAAAATACCACGCTCGACCCTCGAAACCGCGAAGTACACAAATATTTAGTACGCACCTTGGGACAGATAGCTTCCATCAAGGATGTGGATGGGGTGCAGCTGGGCTACGCACGCTATGCAGACGTGGTACTTCCACAGGGGCTTTCCACCTATTATGGGCTGACCATGAACGGCGAGTTTGCCCCCGCCGACTATTGCTATTGTGCCGACTGTACACGCATCTTTCAGGATGCAACGGGAATAGACATCAACTCCGTGGCTGACCCATCAAAGATAGCGGCATGGGCACAGTTTCGCTGCGACGCCTTGACAGACCTTGTCAACGAACTCTGCACCGTCGTCCACGCACAAGGCAAGAAGGTCGGAGCCGATGTCTATCCAGGACCTATGGGCGAAGCCAGGAAGATGGTACGCCAAGAGTGGGAGAAATGGAATGTGGACGCTGTGTATCCATTAAACTATAATGACTTCTACGCCGAGCTGCCGTCATGGATCGGACTTGCCACCCGCGAAGAGGCACGAGTCATGCAGGGGAAAGGACGTAGCCGTATATAGCGGTTTGATGATCTGTGGCGATTGGGAACGCAAGACCTCAGAGACGGACTTGGACCATGCAGGACTGGTGCCGTCGCAGATGCGCGACGCCATCGTGGGCAGTATCACAAATGGTGCCTCGGGCATAAGGCTCTATGCACCCGCAGGAATGACGGAGACACACTGGAACGCCTTTGCACAAGCCATGCAAGAGGCACGCAACGCGATCAGCGACAAGCCACTCTCGCGCACTGAGGCAGAGAAGGCCAAGGCTGAGGTGTGCCAGGACTTCCTCGCTTCCATCGGGCCAGAGACGAAGAAGATCTTGAAAGAGCATGCCGTACACGTGGGTGACAGGACTATGCGCTTGCATTGGAGTACCTTTGGCGAGGCTCCTTCGGACGGACGGGCATTGTGGATCTCACTTCATGGAGGAGGAGGCGTAGAGTATAGAGAAGACAACATCCAGCAATGGACGAATCAGTGGCGTCTGTACCAACCCAAGGAGGGCATCTATCTGTGTCCGCTGTCGCCCGTCGATGCATGGAACATGTGGTGTCAGGCCGATGCTGATGAGTTTTACCACAAGATTGTACTCATGGCAGTAGCGCAACTGGGCGTAAACCCAGATAAGGTGTACATCCTTGGCTACTCCGCTGGAGGCGATGGCGTATGGCGCATGGGACCACGAATGGCCGACAACTGGGCCGCTGCATCGATGATGGCAGGCCATCCTGGCGACGTACGACTGGAGAACCTGCGCAACACGCCGTTTATGGTATGGTGCGGAGCGAAGGATGCAGCCTATCAGCGCAACACGCTCGACGAGGCGAGACTGCTAGAGCTGGACTCTTTGCAGCGCGAAGACCCAGAGGGATATATCCACGGTGGACAGATAGTGCCAGGCATGGGGCACTGGATGATGCGTGCGGACACGGCAGCCATCTCATGGATGGAGCAATACCAGCGCAATCCATATCCGAAGAAGATCGTTTGGCAGCAAGAGGAAGTGCTCCGTCCCTCATTCTATTGGGTCAGCGCACCGCAAAAGGAGCTTGCCCGCTACAAGCAGGTACGGCTGCATGTGGAGGGAAACACGATTGTTCTTGACCGTTGTGACTACTCCTGCGTCACGTTGTGGCTCAATGATGAGCTGGTGGATCTCGACAAGAATGTCAAGGTGGTATGCAAGGGACGTACGCTCTTCAACGGAAAGCTGCCTCGCACACGCCAGAACTTGCTGCGATCGATCACCGACAGAGAAGACACAAGCTATGCCTTCCCAGCCTGCGTGACGGTAAAAACAAACTAAAAAGGAAGCGCCACCAAGCTCCTCACTACCCTACTGTCATGGAGGGGAGTATCTGAAACAACGTCGGCTGTGTATGGATTTTTACCAATACACAGCCGACGTTGCTTGTTGTTTCTGGGTACAGGAGACGCTGTCAGCTTCCTCGCAGCAGACAAGCGGCTTCGCTTTCATGTAGTCAATCACTCTTCTGTGCCACCATACTGCTGCTCCATATTGTCCATCGAGCCCTCATGCGTTTGTGTGCGCTTCTGCTTCATATTGCCAAAATTCCAAGTCACCGTCAGACGTACGGTACGCCCTCCATGCCAGCGCTCCTGGCTCCGAACAAATGCCTCGGAGGCTGTATAGGTTCTCCATTTGCGCGAATTGAGCAGGTCACGACAGTTGAGCGACACCACCAGACTGCGGTTGAGAAAACTCTTACGAAGTCCAAGGTCTATCGATCCGCTACTGCGACGGTAGCCCTGTGGGATGGTCTGCCGGCTGCGGTAGTTGCCCGTGGCCTGGAGAGAGAAGCCGTATGGCAACATGAGGGAGGCCTGGGTGCGCACATTCCAAGTGAAATTATCATTGCCTGGATCGTCTATCGTCTGACCGTCGATAAAATATTGATAGCCATGGAGCTTGAAATAATAGAAATTGGCAGACGTACTGAGGTCGAGGATGCGGAAGAACTTATCCTTCAACGTCACTTCCAAACCTGTCGAAAGGCTCTTGGCCACATTGAAATGGGTCTGATACATCATACCATCCGTGGCACTCTTGTAGGTGATGTGCTCTATCACGTCGTTCGTTGGACGATAGTAGGCACTCAACAGCAGCGAATGTTCCGTCCACGTTTGAAGATAATTGAGAGAGAAGGAATGGGAATACTCTGGGGTCAGTTCGGGATTTCCGAACGAGACCATCGTAGCGTCGCTTGTATTGCGGAAAGGATTGAGCTGGCCTCCCCATGGACGGCGCAGCCTGCGTGTATAGTTGACTTGCAACTGCTGGCTCTCCGAAAGTTGATAGCTAAGGAAGAGAGAGGGGAAAAGCTGGAAGAAGTCTTTTTTGTAAGGTGCGTCTCGTAAAGACGGATCACGCTCCTGCTCCCAGGACCTGCTCTCTGTCCTCACACGCCAGTATTCCCCGCGCAATCCTCCCATCACACCCCATTTTCCCCACTGTGTCGTGGCCGTGGCGTAGAGGGCATGGATGTCGTTGCGGTAAGAAAAATAATTGTAGCTGGATAGGTCCTCCACAAGGTCCTTGCCTGACCAAGAGTTGGCATCCACATAGCTGCGCTGAGGATTTGCCTGTCTAGAGAACTTACCTTGATAGCCCGTTTGGAGCGTGAAATGCTCGGTGATGGGATTTTCATAATCGAGCTTCAGCTCCCAAGTCTTATCATTTACGTGCATGGGGCGCAACTGATAGCTCTCTGTATGCTCGCGATCATCGACCGTACCATCAGGATGGTAAAACGTGGTGGAATCTTGATAGACATTATCCTCGTCCATCTTCCAATTGTCATAGCTCGCCGAGAAGTCGATAAAATGTCTTTCGGTGAAGTTGTGCCGCCAACCCAATTCTCCATGCAGCATGCTCATACTAGCGTCCGTCACCGTCTGGCGCATCATCAACCGACTATCGTAGGATGCACCAACGACACCATAGTGATAAGGTGTCGGCACATAGCGGTTGTGTCCACCCCTCATCAGCATTCCGTTGAAAGAAATATCATCTTTCTTCGACGCATGGAGCGTGAGTCCTGCACGGGAGAAGAGGTTGTTGCCATGGCCTCGACTCTCATTATCATAGTTCTGATAACTATTGTCGGCCAAAAATGTCTGGCGACTACATCCCCCACCCCGCATCTGGCGATGACGATAGCCGATGTTGATGTACGCATCAAGCAACGACGAGTTGTAATTGATATTGTAAGAGGTGTTGACGCCGCCACGGGAGTTGGCACCAACCTGCGCCGAACCATAGTAGCCCGCACGACGTTCTTTCTTGAGCACGATATTGATGATACCAGCCGAACCTTCGGCCGAGAACTTAGCCGAAGGATTGTCTATCACCTCGATACGCTCAATGCTCTCAGCAGGCATCTGCTGGAGTATTTCGCCACGATTATCTGAGGTAAGGCCCGATGACTTGCCATTGATCCATACCTCCACACTGGTATTGCCCCGCAACGAGACATTGCCCTCATTGTCCACTTCCACCGACGGGATGTTCTCCAGAACCTCCGAGGCCGTTGCACCCGCATTGCTGATTTGCTGATCGACATTGAAGGACTTGCGGTCCACCTCCAACTTCATCTCCGACCGCTGACCAAGCACCGTCACCTCGTCGAGGGCCTGTGCATCCTCTGCCATGTAGATGGCTGGATAGTTATGGTTGGCATTCGACTTGGAAACAGAGAAGGCACGCACCACGTCCTTGTAGCCCGTGAAGCTCGTCGTGAGCGTATATTGTCCGTCGGGGAGACCCGTAATAAGGAAACTACCCTCGGTGTCGCTGATAGCCCCCTTGAAGATCTTGGTGTCTCCCTGCTTTCTTATAGCAACATTGATAAACTCCAAAGGAGTATTGGACTTTTTGTCCAGGATGCGTCCTCGTATCTGTCCCTGTGCCCACGCAACATGCACGCAGACCAAAAACAGCAACAAGGAGAAATAAATACGTTTCTTCATGTTTCTTTAGACTGACAGCGCACCTAATAGTTTAAAATAGGAAAGCGTCAGACACGCAGCGTACGCATAGAATTGAGCACACAGAGCACCATCACGCCCACGTCGGCAAAGACTGCCATACCCATCGTAGCAACACCTACAGAGGCAAGGAGAAGGACGAGCGCCTTGACGACAATGGCAAAGATCACATTTTGACGCGCATTGGCGATCGTTCTACGCGCAATACGAATGGCCTCGGCTATCTTAGAGGGCTTATCGTCCATCAGCACGACGTCGGCAGCGTCAATAGCAGCATCGGAGCCCATGGCGCCCATGGCAATTCCTACATCTGCGCGTGCCAACACTGGGGCATCGTTGATACCATCGCCGACAAAAGCAAGGGCGCCTTTTTCCTGTGACTGCTGGATCAATCGCTCCACACGATCCACCTTGTCAGCAGGAAGCAACTCTGCTGCATAACTATCTATACCTACCTGCTGCGCCACCTGTCTGGCGACTGCCTCTTTGTCTCCTGTCAGCATCACCGTCTGCTTTACGCCAAGCTGGCGCAAAGCACGAAGGGCTTCGGAAGCATCGGCCTTAACCTGGTCGGAGATGACGACATGACCAGCATAGCGACCATCAATAGCTACATGTACGACTGTCCCGGCATGGCCCTCACATCGTTTGCAGGGGTGCAAAGTCGCTCCCTCTGCCTCCATCATACACTCATTGCCCACGGCTACCCTGTGGCCATTGACATCGGCGACAATGCCCTTGCCCACTACCTCGTGGACATGGTTTGTCGTACAACCATCGCCCACGTGCTGATATGCGCCTTGAAGGGCAACGGCTATGGGATGATGGGAAAAATGTTCCACATGGGCAGCGAGGTGGAGCAACTCTTTCTCACTCAACTCGTCAGGATGGATGGCCTCAACAGCAAAAGTCCCTTGGGTCAATGTGCCTGTCTTGTCGAGGACTACAGTGTCAATATGAGCCAAAGCATCCATATAATTGCCACCCTTGATGAGGATGCCCTTGCGACTTGCGCCACCAATGCCACCGAAGAACGACAACGGAACGGAGACGACCAGGGCACAAGGACAACTCACGACGAGGAAGGTCAACGCACGATAGAGCCAGGTGGAAAACGCATCGGCGTAGCTCGGATAGAAACACGGGGGAACAAAGGCGAGCACAAGGGCCGCTATGACAACGAAGGGTGTATAGACGCGGGCAAAACGACGAATAAACGACTCACTCTTCGACTTGTTCTCCGTGGAGTTTTCCACGAGAGCGATAATCTTGGAGGCTGTCGACTCGCCATAGGACTTGCCCACCCGCACACGAAGAACACCAGAGAGGTTGACACAACCAGAGATGACATCATCGCCAGGAGCCACATCGCGTGGAAGGCTCTCACCTGTCAGCGCAACGGTATTGAGACTGGATGTACCATCGAGTACCCTTCCATCGACCGGGACTTTCTCGCCGGGACGCACGACGATCGTCTCACCGACCCGAAGCACGTCTGGGTGTACCTCGACCACATCGCCACCGCGCTCCACAAAGGCTACGTCGGGACGTATGTCCATCATTTTGGAAATAGATTTGCGACTCCGGTGTTCGGCATAATGTTCGAAGAGTTCTCCTACCTGAAAGAAAAGCATCACAAAGACGGCTTCAGGCAATTGGGGCTCGCCCCCTGGGGAGAAAACCGATGAACAAGGCGCCAATCGTGGCGAGACTCATGAGGAAGCATTCGTCAAAGGGATCGCCGTCCATAATGCCTTCGACAGCCTCCCATAGCACGTCGTAACCTATCAAGAGGTAGGGCACCAGATAAACCAAGAGCATTTGCCATAGCGGCAAACTGTAGTGTTGCTCAATCAGCCAGGCTCCAACAAGGAGCAAGACGGTCAGAAGGATTCTCAACAATTTCATATTCTATATCGTTTTTTCGTTTGTCATGCACGTCCGCATCGTCAAACTCGGCAGAAACGGAATGCTGTTTCGCTGGTGTCGGGTTTCCAGTAGTCTTGCAAGAGATGTGCGAGAGCAATAAGAGCGTGTGCTCTAATTGACAAGTGCGGCGTATCTGATTTAAAAGACCATGCAAAGGTAAGGGGAATACTGTGCAACTGGGTTGCAAAGTGATGTATGGCATGAAAATCTCATATTATTTTCGTAACTTTGCAAGCATGATAACTCCAAACGACGCGACGTGGCGCTTTATCCGCGACCACCGCACGGACGACGTGCGCCAACTGGCCTTGATGGGAGTAAAGACGAGTGAGATCGATCTGCCATTGGCCCTGCAGCAGATACAGGGTTGGCAGACGGCACGCACAAAACTCCCCTCATGGGCTGCCAAGGAGGAGATCGTCTATCCACCACACCTCAACATGGAACAATGTTCCAGCGAGACTACGGCTGAATATAAGCGAGACCTGGTCAAACGGTTGTGTATGGTGCGAAAGGCGATGGCCGACCTCACAGGAGGAATGGGAATCGACTTTTCGACACTTGCGCAGGACTTCGACAAGGCGGTCTATGTGGAACGCAACCCGACGCTCTGTGCGCTGATGGCACACAATGGTCCCGTGCTGGGCTTGGACCATGTGGAGATACGCAATGAGGATTGCGCAGACGTGCTGGCTATGCTGCCGCAACAAGACTTGATATTCATGGACCCTGCACGCCGCGACCATCATGGCGGAAGAGTGTTTCAACTCCAAGACTGCCAGCCAGACGTGCTTTCACTGCGTGAGAAGCTGCTGAGGAAAGCCCGGGTCATACTGCTGAAATTATCACCAATGCTCGACTGGCATGCAGCTGTACACCAATTGGACTGCGTACGGGAAGTGCATATTGTCGCAACAGGCAACGAATGCAAAGAACTGCTACTGGTCTGCTCGTCCGAACAGATAGGCGATGGAAACGTCTGCTGCGTGAACAACGGGCAACGGTTTTGTTTTCCTATGAAAACGACTCCCAACACTGGTCTAAAGACAAGTCAAGAAATCCACATTGAGGACTTTCTCTATGAGCCCAATGCGGCCGTAATGAAGGGAGGATGCTTCGGCATGCTCTGCGAGAAGTATAAGGTTGTCGCACTGGGACACGACTCCCATCTCTTCACCTCGCCTATAATGATGGATGACTTTCCTGGTCGTAGATTCCGAATCAAAGCCGTCTCCTCATTCAACAAAAAGGAACTGAACCGGAATCTTGGCAACATCAAACAGGCAAACATAGCCGTCCGGCACTTTCCCCTATCGGCCAACGAACTGAGGAAGCGACTCAAACTGCGCGACGGAGGAGATACCTACCTCTTTGCGACAACGTTTCAGCCGTCAAGTACAAGTCGTCAGGAACGTATATTAATGATAACGGAGAAGGCGTAACGCCCTCTCCGCTTTTTGTTTTTGAATTAGTCTGTCACGCCCAGTTCTCTCAGTGCACGACGAACAATATCATTTTCCTCATTCCACACACGGAAGTACTCATTCATCGTCCACAAATCGCGTGCGACAAGAGCCTTCAGTTGTAATCGAAGATAAGGAATCGTACGTTGTTGCTCCTCGTCGTCCTTCGGCGCGATATTCTCCTTGTTTCCTTGGGCAAAAATAGTATCCAAAAGGGCTTGCGGAACCTCGTAACGAGCGGCAAAATCCTCAAAAGTCTTCCACTGTTTGCGTAGTTGCTTGCGGTTGGCGTCAACATATTTGAGGTAGTTGTTGATGACGATGCTCTTTGCTGCCAACTGTCTGTGAAGGCGCGTATACTTCAATGTATCAAGTGGTACAAACACGTCGGGCATGATGCCGCCTCCACCATAGACCGCACGGTGCTCCTTGAGCGTGTAGTAGCGCAAGGAGTCGGCAAAGTGGATGGAGTCGGGATTGGTCAATTCGCCATGCTTCAGACGATATTCGATGTCCATTTCGTAATCTTTCTTGTCGCCCTTCTTATATGGCTTCTGTATGCAGCGGCCGCTGGGGGTGTAATAATGAGCGATGGTAAGCCGGATCATTGAGCCATCAGGGAGACCGAAAGGTCGTTGCACCAGTCCTTTGCCGAACGATCGACGGCCAACTATCGTGCCACGGTCGTGGTCCTGAATAGCGCCAGAGACAATCTCGGCGGCGGAGGCTGTAAACTCATTGACCAAGACCACTACACGGCCCTGCTGCAAGCGCCCATTGCCAAAAGCCTTGAACTCGCGACGTGGGGCATGGAGACCCTCCGTATAGACGATCATATCTCCATCGGACAGAAACTCGTTTGCTATGCGGGCCGCAGCCTCCAGATAACCTCCACCATTATCCTGCAGGTCGAGTATCAAGTCGGTCATGCCGAGCTTTTTGAGCGAATCTATAGCACACATCATCTCCTCATGTGTCTTCTCGCCAAAGTTTTCGAGCCGGACGAACCCGATACCAGGACGTATCATATAGGCCGCATCAACCGAGAGGACGGGTATCTTCGCACGCTTGACTATAACCTTAATTCCGCAACACTATTATAAATTAAACTTTTTAAGTACCTGAGCAACAAAAAGTTGCCCAGGATTTTGTCATGTCGAAGAATTCACTTATCTTAGTGTTGCAAAACAAACAAGAGAATCCGACGATAGACATGGCAAAGATACAAATTAAATCCGAGAAACTCACTCCTTTTGGAGGAATATTTTCAATCATGGAGCAATTTGACTCCACATTGTCATCTGTAATCGACTCAACCCTCGGTCTAAGGTGTAGATTGTTCGGTTATCAGTACAGCGAAATCATCCGTTCTCTCATGAGTATCTACTTCTGTGGTGGCTCATGTATTGAGGATGTCACTACTCATTTGATGAACCATCTCTCTCATCCGACACTTCGCACTTGTAGCTCTGATACTATCCTCAGAGCGATAAAGGAGCTGACGCAAGAAAACATCTCATACACATCAGATACGGGTAAGAACTACGATTTCAATACGGCTGACACTCTCAATACTTTACTGCTCAATTGTATGTTTGCATCTGGCCAACTGAAAGAGGGTGAGATGTATGATGTTGATTTCGACCATCAGTTCATAGAGACAGAGAAGTATGATGCAAAGCCTACATACAAGAAGTTCCTTGGCTATCGCCCTGGCGTGGCGGTTATTGGCGACTTAATCGTTGGCATTGAGAATAGCGATGGCAACACAAATGTTCGTTTTCATCAGAAGGACACGCTGAAGAGGTTCTTTGAGAGATTTGAACAGAACGGCCTTACTATCAATCGTTTCAGAGCTGATTGTGGATCATGTTCCGAGGAAATCGTAGAAGAAGTCGAGAAACACAGCAAGTCCTTTTATATCCGCGCAAACCGCTGCGGTTCGCTCTACAATGACATTTTTGCTCTCAGAGGCTGGAAGACTGAGGAAATCAATGGCATTGAGTTCGAATTGAACTCTATCCTTGTTGAGAAGTGGAAGGGTAAAGCATACCGACTTGTGATTCAAAGACAGAAACGGATGGATGGTGTGCAGGATCTTTGGGAAGGAGAATACACATACCGTTGTATCCTGACTAACGACCACGAATCTTCCGCAAGAGAGATTGTCGAGTTCTATAATCTTCGTGGAGGAAAGGAACGTATCTTCGATGACATGAACAATGGTTTCGGGTGGGACAGATTGCCCAAATCCTTCATGGCAGAGAACACAGTGTTCCTTCTTCTTACAGCACTTATCCGTAACTTCTACAAGGCCATTATCCAAAGACTTGATGTAAAGAGGTTCGGACTCAATGCAACAAGTCGCATAAAAGCGTTTGTCTTTAGGTTTATCTCCGTACCAGCCAAGTGGATCAGGACATCAAGGCGGTATGTGCTGAATATCTATACCTGTAATAATGCTTATGCAGTTGTGTTCCAGACTGATTTTGGATGACGCCTACAACTTATGGGTATGATACTGCGTATTGTCTCAAGTCGCATTATGGGGTAAGGGGGGTGTTGTAGGCAGAAGTGGGCGTTTCTGCCTCAATTTATATGATAATTCAGTAATGAAAGGACGTGTACACGCAAGAAGGACATTGAAGGGCTTAGTTGCGGATTTGAGGTATAAAAGAGAGTGGCTTGTCGACACCCCTTCTGATAACCGTCAGCGTCACCTTCGTGCCACGTTTGCCTCGAAGTCGGCGCACGATGTCGCTCCGATCCATCTTCACACCTGCTATTGCGGTGTCATTGACGGCAATAATACGGTCGCCAGCGAGGATGCCCACTTTCTCAGAAGGGCCTCCCGTGGTGGGCTGCATGACCACCAATGTGTCGTCAACGATATTGAACTGCACACCAATACCCTCGAAATCGCCTTGCAATGGTTCGTTGAGCGATTTCGTCTCCTTGGCATTGGTGTAACTGGAATGGGGATCCAACTTCTCCAACATGCCACGGATAGCATCCTCCACGAGTTTGCTCTCATCGACAGAATCGACATAATAGTTGTTGATAGCGACCTCAGCCATCTGTAACTTACGCAAAGCCGACTCAGGACCGAAATCGATTTGCAGCTGGGCACACGCCGAAAGGAAGGGGAAAAGCCCAAGAAACAAGAGCCATGCCAGTCGGCTCGTCCTGTATGGAAAGTGCTTTTTCATCATCTCTGTTTGTTTCTGTTTACAAAAAATATGGTATGCACGACGGTCACGCCTCTTCCGCATCAGGAAGATCCTCCTCTATCACCAAGTTGTTGATGATGAAGTTTTGTCTTTCCATCGTATTTTTGCCCATATAGTACTCCAGCAGTTTCTGAACCTGATCGTTCTTATGGAGCGTCACCTGCTCCAAACGCATATCAGGTCCTATGAAATGGGAGAACTCGTCGGGAGAGATCTCGCCAAGACCTTTGAAGCGAGTAATCTCTGGATCAGGGCCAAGATCACGGATAGCTTGCTGTCGCTCCTCGTCGCTATAGCAATAGATGGTCACGAAGTCTGATTTTTTCTCATTTTTTGTACGGCGTGCCTCTGCCTCTTTGACGACCTGCTTGTTCTTGATTTTCGTCTTGCGGTTGCGGACGCGAAACAATGGGGTCTGAAGCACATAGACATGCCCCTTCTTGATCAGTTCGGGGAAGAACTGAAGGAAAAAGGTGATGATGAGCAGACGGATATGCATACCATCAACATCGGCATCGGTAGCAACGATCACCTTGTTGTAGCGCAGCGCTTCCAGTCCATCCTCGATATCGAGAGCGGCTTGAAGGAGGTTGAACTCCTCATTCTCATAAACGACCTTCTTCGTCAATCCAAAAGAGTTGAGGGGTTTCCCGCGTAGCGAGAATACAGCCTGCGTATTGACATCACGACTCTTGGTGATGCTTCCGCTGGCCGAGTCGCCCTCGGTGATAAAGATGCAGCTATCTTCTTTACGATCGTTTTTCGCATCGCAGAAATGGATTCGGCAGTCACGAAGCTTCCTATTGTGGAGGTTGGCCTTCTTGGATCGCTCACGGGCCAACTTCGTCACACCCGCCATAGCCTTGCGCTCACGCTCGCTCTCCTTGATCTTTGTCTCCAGAATGTCCGCACAGTCCTCCTTGTGGATATGGAGGTAGTTGTCTACATTCTGTTTGATAAAGTCGCCGACATATTTATTGATGGTTTCCGCTCCGGGTGCCATGACGGTAGAACCGAGTTTGATCTTCGTCTGACTTTCGAAGACGGGCTCCTCCACATTGATAGCAATGGCTGCAACAAGACCATTACGGATGTCCGCATACTCATATTTGCCAAAATGCTCTTTGATCGTGCGAGCAATATGCTCCTTGAAAGCAGACTGGTGTGTGCCGCCCTGCGTGGTGTGCTGGCCGTTGACAAAGGAGTAGTACTCCTCACCGTACTGGTTGGTGTGAGTAAACGCGATCTCGATATCCTCTCCCTTCATGTGGACGATAGGATAAAGGGGCTCGCCTGTCATATTGTCTGAGAGCAAATCTTTCAGACCATGACGGCTGAGAATGCGCCGCCCATTGTGCATGATAACCAACCCCGTATTGAGGTAGGTGTAATTGCGGAGCATCGTTTCCACGATGTCGTCGTGGAAAGAGTAGTTTTTGAAGAGTGTGTCATCGGGCTGGAAGAAGATGAATGTGCCGTTTTCATCCTGCGTATCCTCGGTGCGGTCACTTTGTAGTTGTCCTTTCTCGAAAACCAGGGAGCGCACCTTGCCTTCACGGTAGCTTCTCACTTCGAAACGGCTGCTCAGCGCATTGACAGCCTTCACACCCACACCATTGAGTCCGACGCTCTTTTTGAACGCTTTGCTGTCATATTTACCGCCCGTATTGAGAACGGAAACGGCCTCGACGAGCTTGCCTTGAGGAATGCCACGGCCATAGTCGCGGACGGAGACGCGCAGGTGATCTTCCACGTCGATCTCTATTCTGTTGCCAGCATTCATCTTAAACTCGTCGATGGAATTGTCAACGACTTCCTTGAGGAGCACATAGATGCCGTCCTCGGGCAAGTTGCCATCGCCCAAACGCCCGATATACATACCAGGTCGGGTGCGGACGTGCTCCATGTCGGACAGGTGCCGAATGTTGTCGTCGGTATATTCTGCTGTCGGCTGCGCGCCAACGGGGATCTCTTCTGTTGCCATAGGCTTGATATAATTGGGATAATATGGAGGAGAAGGGGACGGGGCGTATCTCGGCCTATGCGTTAGATGTTCTTTTTGTAACAGCGGCGACGCTTGTGCTGCACGGTCTCCAGATACTGCCACTGACTCTGCACGCCCTCGTTGGTCTCCATCTCGACCTGACTTTCACCCCATTCGAAGCCGTACTCCTGATAGATGGGGATGAGATGGGCAAACATCAAGGCATTGGCTCCCTTGGGACGGTATTCGGGCAGGACACCGATCATCTCCAGGTCAACGATACGTGTCTTATGAAACTTCAGGGCTCGAAGCAGATGCCACCATCCGAAGGGGAATAGGCGACCACGGCGCGTCTTCTGCATTGCTCGGGAGAGGGACGGTAGCGTGATACCGACTCCCACCATCTTATGGTCTTCCGTGGACCAGTCTTCGACAATAGGAATCAAACGGAGGTCGGCAAAGGGCAGGTACATCTTGACATACATGTCAACCTGCTTGTCGCTCAACTCAGAGAAGCCATAGATGTCCTTGAAGGTTTCATTGATGAGATGGAAGATCTTACGTCCATAGCCCTCCTTGAGAATCTCGTGGCGGGTAAGGATGCGGACGTGGAGATTGAAGCGTTTCTCCACCAATCGAGCTACCTTGGTGTATTTCTCGGGTACGGTATCGGGCACGATGAGCTTAAACTCCACGTAGTCGTTATCCTTCTCCCAGCCTCCAAGCTGTTCCATGAGCTTGGGATAGTAGGGATAGTTATAGATGGTGGCCATCGTTCCGAGTTGATCAAAGCCGTCGGTAAGCATACCCTCGGGGTCGAAGTCTGTGAAGCCGAGGGGACCGACAACCTCCGTCATGCCTCTCTCACGACCAAACTGAGCGACCGCATCAAGCAGTGCACGTGCCACGTCAACATCGTCCACCATGTCTATCCACCCGAAACGCACGCTTTTGCGCTGCCAGCGGGTGTTAGCACGGCTGTTGATGATCGCTGCCACACGGCCCACAATACGCCCCTCGCGATAGGCCAGGAAATAATCGGCCTCGCAAAAGTCAAAAGCGGGATTCTTGTCCTTCGACAACGTGTTCATATCGTCGCTGAAAAGCGTGGGCACATCGTAGGGATTGCCCTCGTACAAATCGTGATGGAAGTCTATAAAATGGCGCAAATCGCTGCGGGTAGCCACTTTCTTGATGGTAATAGCTGACATCTCTGCTCTTATTTATTCTGTTTCAAATATGCAAATTTAGACATTTTATTGCGACATGCAAAATTGAATTCCATTTTTCCATATATTTAACCTGGATTGTTCATGAGAATTCGTAACGATATGAAAACAAAGTAAAGAACGATGGAAAACGTATAAGATAAAATCCCCGTAACAGTAACTACCATCACGGGGATTTTTAAGCTATATATTATGCTTTCTGCTGCTCTGAAAGGGCAGAAAAGCAGTTATGCGTTAGTCAGCCAACTTAGCCTTGAGAAACTCGCGGTTCAAGCGGGCAATATTGGCGATAGACTCACTCTTCGGGCAGACAGCCTCGCAAGCACGGGTGTTGGTGCAGTTGCCGAAGCCCAGCTCGTCCATCTTGGCCACCATGTTCTTGGCACGCTTAGCAGCCTCTACACGGCCTTGGGGAAGCAGGGCGAGCTGGCTAACCTTCGAGCTGACAAAGAGCATAGCAGAACCGTTCTTACAAGCAGCGACACAAGCACCGCAACCGATGCACGTAGCGCAGTCCATAGCCTCGTCGGCAGCCTCCTTGGAGATCAAGATGGCATTGGCGTCCTGAGCCTGTCCGGTACGGATGGAGGTGTAGCCACCAGCCTGGATAATCTTGTCGAAGGCAGTACGGTCAACCATACAGTCCTTGATGACGGGGAAGCCTGCTGAACGCCACGGTTCCACGGTGATAACGTCGCCATCGTTGAAGCGGCGCATATAGAGCTGACAGGTCGTAGCTCCGCGCTCTGTCTTGCCGTGCGGCGTACCGTTGATGTAAAGAGAGCACATACCGCAGATACCCTCGCGGCAGTCGTGGTCGAACACGAAAGGCTCCTCACCAGCATCGATGAGTTCCTCGTTGAGGATGTCGAGCATCTCCAGGAACGAAGTGTCGTCGGGGATGTTCTTCATCTCGTGCGTATCGAAATGACCCTGATCCTGCGGGCCGTTCTGCTTCCAATACTTAATTGTGAATGATATATTTCTTGCCATTTTTGGTCTAATTCTTTATTAAGTCCACTAAATCAACTTATCTTCCAGAGATTAGTTCTTGTAATTTCTGGTCTGAACCTTGATAGCCTCATACTCGAGCTTCTCCTTGATCAGCTCAGGAGCGGTGGTCTCCCCCTTGTACTCCCAGCAGCCTACATAGAAGAAGTTCTCGTCGTCGCGCTTAGCCTCACCCTCCTCGGTCTGATGCTCCTCACGGAAGTGGCCACCGCAGCTCTCCTCACGATGGAGTGCGTCGTAAGCCACGAGTTCACCCATGAGGATGAAGTCGCGAAGGTGGATAGCCTTGTCAAGCTCGACATTGACACCCTGCTTCGCTCCAGAATAAAGAGGTTGGTATTGAACTCCTTGCGGAGGCTTGCGATGAGCTTCAAGCCCTCCTCAAGTCCAGCCTTTGTGCGACCCATACCAACATGCTCCCACATGATGTGGCCAAGCTCCTTGTGGATGGAATCGACAGAACGCTTACCCTTGATGTTCATCAGGCGATCGATCTCGGCGTTGACAGACTTCTCAGCCTCGTCAAACTCGGGAGCCGTCGTCGGCACCTTCGGCCAGAGAGCCTGGTCAGCAAGATAATTCTGGATGGTGTAAGGCAGGACAAAGTAGCCGTCGGCCAAGCCCTGCATGAGCGCGGAAGCACCCAGACGGTTGGCACCGTGGTCAGAGAAGTTGCACTCACCGATGGCAAAGAGGCCAGGGATAGTGGTCTGCAGCTCATAGTCGACCCAGATACCACCCATCGTGTAGTGGATAGCCGGGAAGATCATCATCGGATTATAGTACTTCACGCCATTGATCTCGCGTGCGACCTCACCTGGGTTGACATCGGTGATCTCCTCATACATATCAAAGAGGTTGCCGTAGCGCTGCAGGATGCGATCGATTCCGAGACGGTTGATAGACTCAGAGAAATCGAGGAAGACGGCAAGACCCGTATTGTTGACACCAAAGCCCTTGTCGCAGCGCTCCTTGGCGGCACGAGAGGCCACATCACGGGGAACGAGGTTACCGAAGGCGGGATAACGGCGCTCCAAGTAGTAGTCGCGATCCTCCTCAGGAATATCGCTACCCTTGATCTCACCCTTCTGCAACTTCTTGGCATCCTCAATGTTCTTCGGCACCCAAATACGACCGTCGTTACGCAACGACTCAGACATCAGGGTGAGCTTAGACTGCTTGTCGCCGTGGACAGGAATGCAGGTCGGGTGAATCTGCACATAGCAGGGGTTGGCAAAGTAAGCACCCTTGCGATAGCACTGTACGGCAGCGGTGCAGTTGCAACCCATGGCATTGGTGGAAAGGAAGTAGGTATTGCCATAGCCACCCGTAGCGATGACGACGGCATTGGCCGAGAAGCGCTCGAGTTTACCCGTAGTGAGATCCTTGGCAATGATACCGCGTGCGTGACCGTCAACGATGACGACGTCCTCCATCTCATAACGCGTGTAGAGCTTCACCTTGCCCTCATTGACCATACGGCTCAAAGAGCTGTACGCGCCAAGCAGGAGCTGCTGGCCAGTCTGACCCTTGGCATAGAAAGTACGGCTCACCTGAGCACCACCGAAGGAACGGTTGGCCAACATGCCACCATACTCACGTGCGAAAGGCACGCCCTGAGCCACACACTGGTCGATGATGTCGTTGCTCACCTCAGCCAAACGATAAACATTGGCCTCACGAGCACGGTAGTCACCACCCTTTACCGTATCGTAGAACAAACGATAGACAGAGTCGCCGTCGTTCTGATAGTTCTTTGCAGCGTTGATACCACCCTGTGCGGCGATAGAGTGAGCACGACGCGGAGAGTCCTGGATGCAGAAGTTGTACACATTAAAGCCCATCTCGCCGAGAGAGGCAGCGGCACTGGCACCAGCAAGTCCCGTTCCTACGACGATGACATCGAGCTTGAGCTTGTTCTTCGGGTTCACCAAGCGCTGGTGTGCCTTATAGTTGGTCCACTTCTCAGCGACGGGTCCCTCGGGAATTTTGGAATCTAATATCTTAGCCATAATCTTTCGTTACTTGATAAAAAGTGTTTGAATGTTGTGAATGAATAAATGAAAATTAGACGCAGAGGGGCGCAATGCCGCAAGCGAAGGTCAGCACAACAAACGCGAAGCAAAGAATGAGCAGCGTGGTATAGACGTTGCCAATGCACTTCCAACGCTCGAACCACACCTTACCATTCCAGCCCAAGGTCTGGAGAGCGCTCCAGAAACCATGGCTCAGGTGGAACCAAAGGGCAGCAAGCCATACGAGATAGAGCACCACGTACACAGGATTGGAGAACGTGTCCTGAATGTAAGCCACACCATCAGCAGGGTCGTGAGCCACAGTAATGCCAGTCAACTCGGCAAACATCATGTTGTACCAGAAGTTGAACAAGTGCAGCAACAGACCGAGGATAACGATCAAGCCGAGCACGAGCATGTTCTGGCTTGCCCACTCCACCTTCTTAGGGCGGTCGGTGACAGCATAACGGTTGTTGCCACGCGCACTCCGGTTCTGCATCGTAAGGATGAAGGCATAGACGAAGTGGATGGCGACAAGGGCTGTGAGAGCCACGGTAGCCGCTACGGCATACCAGTTGGCACCCAGGAGCTCGCAAATAGTGTTGTAAGCCTCGCCTGAGAAGAACGCAGCCACGTTCATGCACGCGTGGAACGTGAGGAATAGAACAAGCGCAATGCCCGTTACAGACATCACCACCTTTCTACCGATGGATGATTTAATTAACCACATAAACGATTGATTTTTAATTATTTGAATTATAAATTTGTATTAACTTATTCGCAGCTTTTATCCAACCGATGGCCTTCCGCATAAGCTTCATCCCCAATTCTGGGTAGGCTCCATACGGAATTTCGGTGCAAAAATACTATTTTTTAATGATTAAACAAAGTGAAAAAGGCAAAATTTCAAAGATTATCAGTACTTTTGCGGAAAAAATAGGGAAAGCAAGAATGGTTTTTGAATACGACGTCCTCGTCATCGGAGGTGGGCATGCAGGCTGCGAGGCCGCTTCTGCGGCTGCCAAGACTGGCGCCAAGACCTGTCTGATAACAATGGACATGAACAAAATCGCACAGATGAGCTGCAACCCAGCAGTCGGCGGTATCGCCAAGGGGCAAATCGTGCGCGAGATAGACGCCTTAGGCGGAGAGATGGGACACATCACCGACGCGACGGCTATACAGTTTCGGATGCTCAACCGATCCAAAGGCCCTGCCATGTGGAGTCCTCGCGCTCAATGCGACCGCGAGAAATATATCTTAGAGTGGCGCACCACTCTCGACCAAATACCGCTCCTCGACATTCTTCAAGATCAAGCAGAAGAATTACTGGTAAAAGACTCTAAAGTATTAGGTATCAAAACTTTATGGGGAATAGAGATTCATGTCAAAGCGATTGTTGTCACAGCAGGTACCTTTCTCAACGGACTGATGCATATCGGACACAAGATGGTTGAGGGTGGCCGCATTGCTGAGCCAGCAGTTCATCATTTCTCTGAGAGCATAGCGCGTCATGGCATCCGTGTGGCGCGCATGAAGACAGGCACCCCCGTGCGCATTGACAAGCGATCTGTCCATTTCGAGGAGATGGAAGAGCAACTCGGGGAGAACGACTATCATCAGTTTTCCTACTTCGGGAAACAACGCACCCTTCCACAACTTCCTTGCTGGACCTGCGCCACCAACGCAAAGGTGCACGAGATATTGCGGCAGGGTCTGGCTGACTCTCCTTTATATAATGGACAGATCAACAGTATCGGCCCACGCTATTGTCCCTCCATCGAGACCAAGCTCGTCACATTTCCTGGCCGCGACTCTCACCCCCTCTTTTTAGAGCCAGAGGGAACGGACACCAACGAGATGTACCTAAACGGATTTTCCTCTTCCATGCCATGGGACATCCAGTTGGAAGCACTCCATCATATCCCTGCTTTACGAGATGCTAAAATATACCGACCAGGTTATGCCATAGAGTATGACTTCTTCGACCCCACTCAACTGAAACACTCTTTGGAGTCAAAGCTGATCGAAGGTCTCTTCTTTGCTGGTCAAGTCAATGGCACCACGGGATACGAGGAGGCGGCAGGACAGGGACTTGTTGCGGGCATCAATGCAGCCAATTTCTGTGCCAACAGCGAACCCTTTGTCATGAAGCGCGACGAGAGTTATATCGGAGTGCTCATAGACGACCTCACAACCAAAGGTGTGGACGAACCTTACCGGATGTTCACTTCTCGTGCCGAATACCGCATCCTGCTTCGTCAGGATGATGCCGACGCACGACTGACCGAGCAAGGCTACCACCTCGGATTAGCCAGTCGCGCCCGCTACGACTGGTGGCTGCAGAAGAAAGAGCACATCGAGCGTATTATCAATTTCTGCGAGCAAACAACAGTAAGACCCGAAGTAATTAACAACCTACTCGAAACTGTCGGCACTTCCCCACTCCGAGGCACCACACACCTCTCAGAGTTGGTGGCACGTCCACAGCTCAACTTCCAAAACCTATCCGAGAAGCTGCCTTCCTTGAAAGAAGCCATTGCCTTATCGCCCAACCGAACGCAAGAAATTGCCGAGGCTGCTGAGGTCAGGATGAAATATAAAGGATATATAGAACGCGAACGCATCTTTGCAGACAAAATGCGGAGATTGGAGGACATACGCATCGCCGGACACTTCCATTATGCAGAAATGCACGATCTCAGTACCGAGTGCAGACAAAAGTTGGAGCGCATCCAGCCTGAGACGTTGGCAGAAGCAAGCCGAATCCCAGGCGTTAGTCCCAGCGACATCAACGTACTATTGGTACTCATGGGACGATAGGATCGTTTCACGCGAAACAATTAACAAATCATCATAAAAGCAAGCAATTGATCATGAACAAACAATTACTTTTGGACAACCTACGTTGTATCCCCGACTGGCCCATTAAGGGCGTTAACTTTCGCGACGTGACGACCCTTTTCAAAGACAAGGACGCGTTGCGAGAGATTGCCGACAGCATGTATGATCTCTACAAGGACAAAGGAATCACGAAAATTGTCGGTATCGAGAGCCGTGGCTTTGTCATGTCATCCGCTGTCGCTATTCGACTGAACGCAGGTGTCGTTCTTTGCCGAAAACCCGGCAAACTGCCATGTGCCACTATTCAGGAGAGCTACGCCAAAGAATACGGCATAGACACCATCGAGATTCACGCTGATTCCATCAACGAAAAAGATGTCGTGCTACTTCACGACGACTTGTTGGCTACAGGAGGCACTATGGCTGCCGCCTGCAAGCTCGTCAAGAAGTTTCACCCAAAGAAGATTTACTGCAACTTCATCATCGATCTAAAAAGCGAATTTCCAGACGCCATCAAACAATTTGAAGAACAAGGTATCGAGGTTACTTCGCTGCTATCGTTCTAATCAAAACGACTAATTGAGTATGAGGCGCGATGTTGAGAAAAAGGCTTTCTATCTAACACCGCGCCTCCGTGACACAGTAACGAGAGTGTTCGTGTTCCACGTGAAACAAAATAGCCATAACTATTTAATTATAAGGACTTACGCATTATGACTAAAGCAGAAAATGAAGCACGCCTTCAACGTCTCAAAGCTATTGTATTGGCTATGCCAGAAAAGCCAGGCACATATCAATACTACGACAAAGAGGGAACAATCATCTACGTTGGAAAGGCCAAAAATCTCAAGCGTAGAGTATCTTCATATTTTCACAAAGAAGTGGATCGTTTCAAAACCAAAGTACTTGTTTCGAAGATTGAAAACATCACGTATTCTGTAGTCAATACGGAAGAAGATGCCTTATTGATAGAGAATCAACTTATCAAGCAGTACAAGCCAAGATATAATGTACTGCTAAAAGACGGCAAGACTTATCCAAGTATTTGCGTAACTAAGGAGCCATACCCAAGAATATTCAAAACCCGCACCATAAATAAGAAATATGGCACGTTTTATGGTCCGTATAGTCACATCGGCTCCATGTATGCCATACTCGATATTATACAAAAAATCTACAAACCACGTACTTGTCGTCTTCCGCTGAACGAAGAATCCGTGAAAAAAGGAAGATTCAAGCCCTGTCTCGAGTATCACATCAAAAAATGCGAGGGGCCATGTATCAACCGTCAAACTTACGAAGAATACCAAGAGGCAATACGTGAAGCACGTGAAATCCTCAAAGGAAACACAAGAGAAGTTCAGAAAATGCTGCAGGAAGAGATGATGAAACGGGCAGAAAAGATGGAATTTGAAGAAGCAGAAGTACTCAAACAGCGATGGATTGCGCTCAACAACTATGCAGCTAAGAGCGAAATAGTAAGCCATACGATCACAGACGTAGATGTATTTACCATTATAGACGATGAGGAAAAACACGCTGCATTCATCAATTACATCCATGTTAAGAACGGAGCTATCAACCAAAGTTTCACCTACGAATACAAGCGAAAACTGGATGAAACCGACAAAGAACTGCTCAACGAAGCTATTTTAGAAATTAGAGAGAGATTTCAGAGTAGTGCAAAAGAGATCATCGTACCTTATGAATTAGATTTTAAGATTAAAAATGCCGATTTCTTCGTACCTCAGCGCGGAGATAAGCGTCATCTATTAGAACTATCTGAGATGAATGCAAGGCAATATAAGTTTGACAGACTCAAACAGACCGAAAAACTAAATCCAGAGCAACGACAGACCAGACTGATGAAGGAGCTACAACGCCTCTTGCAGCTCGACAGAATGCCTTTCACTATAGAATGCTTCGACAATTCCAATATATCTGGAAGTGATGCCGTGGCAGGCTGTATAGTATATAAAGGTATGAAACCATCGCGTAAAGACTATCGAAAATACAACATCAAGACGGTAGAGGGACCCGACGACTATGCCTCAATGCAAGAGGTTGTGCGAAGACGCTACACGAGAATGAAGGAAGAAGGCGCTCCCCTACCCGACCTTATCATTACAGACGGTGGAAAGGGCCAAATGGAGGTTGTCAGATCGGTTATTGAGGACGAACTTCATATACACATTCCCATCGCTGGTTTGGCTAAAGACGATCGACATCGCACCAATGAACTACTATTTGGTTTTCCTCCAGTGACAATCGCCGTAGACATAAAGAGCGAACTCTTCAAGATTCTAACACAAATACAAGATGAAGTACACCGATACGCCATCAGTTTTCACCGAGACAAACGCTCCAAACATCAACTTCATAGCGCACTCGATGAAATAAATGGTATCGGGCCGAAGTCAAAAAGATCTGCTGCTTAGAAAGTTCAAATCGGTAAAGCGCATCAGAGAAGCAACATTCGAAGAGCTAAAAGAGATCATAGGTGAGAGCAAGGCGAAATCCATTATTAATTATTGGAGCGACCAAACAGAGACAAGGTAATAAGAACATGTCTAATGATACTGTTTCTTATAGATTAAACACAAAGGAAGGAGCAAATTTGGCTGTTTAGGAAATAAAACGTATCTTTGCATTATGAGAATAGTCATACAACGTGTTACAGAAGCCAGCGTAGCGGTGAATGGAAAGACTGTCGGCGCAATAGAGAAGGGATACATGATACTTGTCGGCGTGGAAAACGCTGACACTCAAGAAGATGCAGAATGGTTAGCCCGTAAGGTTGCCTCACTTCGCGTTTTCGACGACGAAGCTGGCGTAATGAACCGTGACATTCGTCAGACAGAAGGTTCTGTACTAGCGATATCCCAATTTACGCTCTTCGCAAGTTACAAAAAGAACAATCGCCCATCATGGTTTCGCGCATCCAAACAAGCCTACTCTGAACCACTCTACAATTACTTCTGCGACCAACTGGAGCTACAATTGGGCGCAGGCAAGGTTGCACGCGGTATCTTTGGAGCAGACATGAAAGTGGCCTTGATCAACGATGGACCTGTTACCATTATTATGGACACGAAAAACAAAGAATAGATAGCAACCTCTTCTATAATAATAGGAGACAAAAGCGTCACAACTCTTTCAATTAAAATCGAAAACAATGACCATCACAGAAGCTCAACTTGCAGTAGATCAATGGATTAAAAAATACGGCGTACGCTATTTCTCGGAGCTAACCAATTTGGCATGTCTCACAGAGGAAGTAGACGAACTGGCACGTGTCATTGCCCGCACCTATGGCGAACAGAGCTTCAAGGCTGGCGAAAAAACCAATTTAGGGGAGGAAATGGCCGACGTACTGTGGGTCCTTCTCTGCCTAGCCAACCAAACGGGTATAAATCTCGAAATCGAATTACAAAAAAGCATTGAAAAGAAAACAAAAAGGGACGCAGAGCGTCACAAAAACAATTCAAAACTGAAATAAGCAAATAAACAGAAAGAATATGACTTCAATCAAAGACACTGTAAGACAGGATATAGAGCGTGCCAAAAGTATCCAGTCAGAGAACAAATACGAGCAAGTGCTAGCACAATATAACACTGATGTGGACGATGCGGAAGTTCGCGAGGAAGTAAAGAAAATCATTGCAGAAAAAGCACATGAAAACGACACTCCAGAAGTTAAGAAATTTCTCTTAGGGAGCGTGGAACTTACCACACTTCACACTACTGATTCAGACGTGAGCGTGATGCAGTTTACGGAGAATGTCAACCGGTTCGACGAGGTCTATCCCGACCTACCACACGTAGCCACCATTTGCGTCTTCCCATGCTTTGCCGAGGTCGTCAACGACACCTTGGAGGTAGAAGGTGTTAATATAGCATGCGTCAGTGGCTCCTTCCCCTCATCACAGGCTCTCATTGAAGTAAAAGTGGCCGAAACGGCACTTGCCATCAAAGACGGTGCCAACGAGATCGATATTGTCATGCCAGTAGGCAAATTCCTCACAGGTGCCTATGAAAGTATGTGCGACGACATTGCAGAACTGAAAGAGACTTGTGGACAAGCAGTTGCAATGAAAGTGATTCTGGAAACAGGTGACCTCGTGACTGCATCCAACATCAAGAAGGCCTCCATTCTTTCCATGTATGCAGGAGCCGACTACATCAAAACTTCCACTGGCAAGGAAAAAGTCTCTGCTACACCGGAGGCCGTTTATGTAATGTGTCAAGCCATCAAGGAGTACTACGATAAAACGGGCATCCAAATCGGTTTAAAGCCTGCTGGAGGCATCAATACTGTGATGGACGCCGTCATCTACTACACTATTGTCAAGGAAGTGCTTGGCGAGAAATGGCTTACCAACCAGTGGTTCCGCCTCGGAACGAGCCGCCTAGCCAACCTCTTGCTGAGCGAAATAGTAGGAGAAGAGGTGAAGTTCTTCTAAAAGCTTCGTTTCAGTTGCTCCAAGTCTTCCTATAAGACTGAAAACGCTTCCGGAACATACCGGCAACTAAGTTGAAATTATAACGTCAATGGCCAAACCATCAGAAACTCCTGGTGATTTGGCCATTGACGCTACTTTATGATCTTTAAAAGAGACTATTGTCCCTACCCTTCTCCTTTATTTAGTGCGTTCGCTGACATAGTCAAGATAAGCACGAAGGGCGGCGGCAATCTTCTCGTCGTGACAATAATCATCAAGGAACTGAAGACACAACTGGTGGTAGAAACGCATCCTACCCTCTGAATATTCTATACCACCATTGTCCTTTGCAAACGCTACAAGACGGGCTATTTCCTCCTTCGTAACAGTTCCGTCCTTCACTTTTGCTACCAATTTCCAGTGCTCAGCCTTGCCCGCTTTATGCAATGCGTATATCACGGGGAGTGTAAGTTTCCCTTCTGCCATGTCATTGCCAGTAGGCTTTCCAATATTGGCATCATCATAATAATCGAAAATATCGTCTCGAATCTGGAAAATCACTCCCAAGTTATGGCCAAACTCCTCCGCCGCAGTCACTTCATCCTCAGTAGCACCGACAGACAAAGCACCGATTCCTGCGCAAGCACTAAAGAGCGCAGCAGTCTTATTCTTGATGATCTCGTAATACACATCCTCCGACACTTCACGGTTCTGGATGTTCGAGAGCTGGAGAATCTCACCATTCGACAAGGTCTGGCCTAATTTTGCCAAATTGGTAACGATTCGCTCACGCCCACTATAAGCAATGTGAAGCAAAGCGGTAGAAAGCACATAGTCGCCTACCAGCACGGCTACACGGTTGTCAAACAGAGCGTTGGTGCTGGCTTGTCCACGACGTTCCTTTGCTTCGTCCACAACATCGTCGTGGATAAGAGATGCAGTGTGCAATAGCTCAAGTCCTACGGCGGAATGCAGCGTTACTTGCGAGACAGTACCAAAGTTTTTGGCCATCAGCAATATCAAAATAGGACGCATCCGTTTCCCAGCGCGCTGCTTGACGTGCTCCAATGCACAGCCCAGCATACCGTCGTCGTGGGTAAGACTGCTGTTGAAAAGCCCGATGAAATCGGCTAATTCGTGCGAGATAGGCTCCTTGATGAGCGATACGTAATCCATGAAAGTCCGAAATTTGATACAAAATTAAGGATTTAATCGGAGAATATCACAAAAAAATTGTACTTTTACACTTTAAAAATATCATTAGCATGACAAAACTGATTCTTCTCGACGCCTATGCGATCATCTATCGCTCTTACTATGCCCTTCTGCGCACACCGCGCATCAATAGTAAGGGACTCAACACATCGGCCATTATGGGTTTTTGCAATACACTACATGAGGTATTGACCAAAGAGCAACCCGACTACATAGGCGTGGCCTTCGACCACGGCAAGACCTTCCGTCACGAAAAGTTTCCCGCCTATAAGGCACAGAGACAAGAAACTCCCGAGGACATCAAGCGCTCTGTACCTATCATTCAAGATATCCTCGGCGCTCTACGTATTCCCGTACTACAGAAGGATGGCTTCGAAGCCGATGACGTGATAGGAACGCTTGCGCACCAAGCCGATGAAATGGGCATTTTAACCTATATGCTTACCCCCGACAAGGACTATGGTCAATTGATAGCCGACAACGTGAAGATGTACAAGCCTCGTCATGGCGGAGGCTATGATATCATCGGCAAAGAGGAAGTACAACAGAAATATGGTATAGCTACCCCCGCGCAGGTAATCGACCTGTTGGCACTAATGGGTGATAGCGCAGACAACTTTCCCGGATGTCCTGGTGTGGGCGAGAAGACTGCTGTCAAACTTATCAACCAGTTTGGCTCCGTTGCCAACCTCCTTGAGAGCACAGACCAACTGAAAGGGAAAATGAAGGAGAAGGTAATGAATGCTACCGAAGACATCAAGCTATCCTATTTCTTGGCAACCATTCGACAAGACGTTCCTATCAGTCTCGATCTCGAAGCGATGAAGTGTAAGGAGCCGGATGCGGAGACATTGGCAAAACTCTTCGACGAACTGGAGTTTAAGACTCTTACGAACAAGTTTTTGGGAAAGGCTGAAAAAACCAAGAAAAAGAGTCAAAGACAGCTTGATCTCTTTGCTGAAATCACGCCCGACGGCCAAGAAGAAACAAAAAACGAGCAGTATGAAAGCATTAAAACAACGCAGCACAAATACCATCTCATTGATAATGTGGACGATGCGCTTGTTTTATATGATTTTTTACGGACAAAAGAAATTCTTTGTTTAGACACAGAGACAACCTCCGTACACCCGATGGAAGCCGAATTGGTGGGATTCAGTTTCGCCGTGAAGGAAAAAGAGGCTTGGTACATAGCTGTAAAAGACGACCGTGAAGAGGCGTTAAAAATGCTTTCGATATTCAAACCGTTATTTGAAGACGAGAAGATTCTCAAGGTGGGACAAAATATCAAGTACGACATGGAGGTGCTCCAAAACTATGGTATCACGGTGAAGGGTCGTCTCTTTGACACGATGCTCGCCCACTATATCATCCAGCCAGAACTCCACCACGGCATGGACTACCTTGCAGAGGTTTATCTCTGCTACCAGACCGTACACATAGAAGAACTCATCGGACCGAAGGGAAAAGGGCAGAAAAACATGCGTGACTTACCACCAGAGGCGGTCTATGCTTACGCTTGCGAGGATGCCGATATTACCTTGCGCCTCTACCATATCCTGGAACCAAAACTAAAAGAGGTCGGCGGAGAAGATTTGTTTTGGCAAATCGAGATGCCCCTCGTTCCAGTCCTGGCCGATATGGAACAAACGGGCGTCTGTCTCGACACAGAAGCCTTAAAAGAGGCCTCCCGTATCTTCAACGAACGGCTTCACCTCTATGAGACACGCATCTACGAAGAGGCCGGTGAAACATTCAACATCGCAAGTCCCAAGCAAGTCGGTGAGATTCTTTTCGGCAAATTGCATTTGGTCGACAATCCCAAGCGGACAAAGACAGGACAGTACGTCACCTCCGAAGAAGTACTGCAATCCCTCAGTGGCAAGCATCCCATAGTGGACAACATTCTTGCCCACCGAGGTCTAAAAAAACTATTGGGCACCTATGTCGATGCGCTTCCGAAACTCATCAACCCTCGCACGGGCCGCATCCACACTTCTTTCAACCAAGCAGTGACAGCCACAGGTCGCCTCTCGTCAAGCGACCCTAACTTGCAGAACATCCCCGTCAGAGACGATGACGGCAAGGAAATTCGCAAGTGCTTTATCCCTGAAGAGGGGTGTCTGTTCTTCTCTGCTGACTACTCGCAAATAGAGCTGCGCATCATGGCCCACCTTAGTGGCGATGAAAACATGATCGAAGCGTTTCGGAGCGGACAGGATATCCACCGAGCCACAGCCGCCAAGATATGGCACGAACCGATAGAGCGTGTCGAGGACGCACAACGAAAGAAAGCCAAGCAAGCCAACTTTGGCATTATCTACGGCATCACGGCCTTCGGGCTGGCTCAACGGATGGGAATAGCCAACGGGGAGGCGCGCGACCTCATCGCCGACTATTTCAGGACCTTCCCCCGTGTCCACGCCTACATGGAACAAGCCAAGCAATTGGCACGCGAGAAGGGTTATGCTGAGACCATCTTCCATCGTCGCCGCTACCTGCCTGATATCACCTCTCGCAACAACACCGTTAGGGGATTTGCCGAGCGCAACGCTATCAACGCACCGATACAAGGAAGCGAAGCCGACATCATCAAAGTGGCAATGATCCGCATCCACCGCCGCTTCGCTGAGGAAGGCATCCGGTCGAAAATGATCCTGCAAGTACATGATGAGCTCAATTTCTCTGTCTATCCCGAAGAGAAAGCGCTTGTCGAACGCATTGTCGTGGAAGAGATGGAACATGCCTATACACTCTCCGTACCCCTCGTGGCCGACGCAGGCTGGGGACGAAACTGGCTGGAAGCACACTAACCCCTGTTCAAGCCAGCCTACATCCTAAGATCAAAGGAGCAAAAACACCCAAACAACAGGTGCTACATGAATAGAAATTGACATCGCGAAATGTCAATAATGGTTCATGTTGCACCCGTTGTTCAAACTATGAATTGGGAAGACCGATGCTACTGAGAAGCCTCACACCCACGAAACAGAAAAAGACTATCGGGTTCTCCAGCCAAAGACTAAGCAGCAAGGCCCAAAAACTGACGAACACGCCTCTTCATTTTCAATTACTAAAACAGGATTTCCATGTGGCTTTTCAGATAATAGCAAACTATTAACTACAAGTTGATGAAAGCATAAAAGCTTGGTGTTAAAGCATTTATACAAGAAAAAGAAATGCAACGCAGTTTTGAAAAAGTGATGAGACGGCTTGCGCACTCAGGGGTTTTATTGTAACTTTGCAACATAAATAATTCAACAACAAGTTATATCAATCGTCTATTATGAAAAAGAAGAACCTATTACTTTTCGCTGCATTGGCACTGAGTGCCTCCGCCAGCGCACAGGAAGTAGTCACGGTAACATCCACGGACGGCAAGAAGGAGTTTGACAAAGGTCAGATTACCACCTTCACCTTCGACGGCCCCGCCGTCATCTTGCACCGTAGCGGTAATCAAGAGCCCGAGGAATACATGATGAGCGACATCGTGGAGATCACCTTCAGCCTGGCCACCGGTTTCGACAATGTGAAGATGGGAGAAACCAATATCACCGTGAGTGCGGAGCGCGGAACCGGCATTCTCCGTATCAATGGAACGGAACCTGGCAAGATCTACAACGTAGCCGTCTATGACGCAGCAGGCCGTATTGTCTGGAACGACAAGCAGTGGCAGGGCCAGACCATCGATCTTTCGGGCAAGCCCGCTGGCGTCTATATTCTGAACATCAACAACACAACACTTAAATTCAGAAAGTAATCTATGAAGAAATCCATACTCCTCATGTCCGCCCTTTTCTTCTGCGGCATGACTGCGCTGGCCCAGGAGCCACTTTACAAGATGAAGTTGACGCTGCAAGACGGAAGCAAGCTCGCAGCCCTTACCGACGAGATCGACTCCATGCAACTCACGACAGTGAAGGCAGCCGAGGTACACGTCACAGAGCGCTATAAGACCTCCTCCTCCATCGGCATCAATATCGAGGCCGAAGCAAGTGTGACACGCGTCCAAGCGGCCATCGTCGCTGGCAGCGAGAAGGACCCCAACATCAACTACACCGAGTATGTGCAGAAGCATAGCGTCTGTGACGCCAAGGGATCCTATACGCTGGCCTTCGACTTCCTCAAGCCGGAGAGTATCTACACCATCTATGTGCTCGCATACGACGAGAACGGTCTGCCCACGGGTCTGAAGAGCCTTACCTGCTCCACGGGTGCCGTGGCCGACGATCCCTTCACGGTCACGACGACACACGTCGGAACAACAACACTCAAGTACAACGTCACGGCCAAGGACGCTTCCGTGAAGTACTGCACTTTCGCCACAGGCTATGACTACTACCAGCGCTGGCAGCTGGAGGAAGGCACCAACGGCGACGTCATCAAGCACTTCATCAGCATGTGGTCCACCTTCGCCTCCTGGTATGGCGAGAACTGGCAGACCATGATGAAGTACGACCGCCGCGAGGGCACCTACGAGGGCGATGGCTACCACCTGATGTGGGACGCTCGCCAGGTCGTCATCACCTTCGGAATGGACGACGACGGCAACCTCGTCACGCCAATTCAGGTTGACAGCATCCACACCAACGCCCCGACACCGGTGGACATGGACATCCCCGTGACCGTCCTCTCCAACGAGTGGGGAGACCAGCAGATCAAGGCTGCCCCGACTACCAACACCCCCTATTTCATCACCATGCAGCCCGCCGCCTACGTTGACCTGTACAAGACCGACGCAGCGCTGCTCCGCGCCCTTTGCTACGAGGCCGACAACATCAACCCGACCGACCTGGCCCGTACTCGCGACGAGGACCTCAGAGATGGTCTGTGGGAGTTCCGCGTGCGCAAGGATGTCGATACCGACTACTACATCATCGCTGTCGGACTGGACGAGGGCGCACCCGCTACCCGCGCCTTCAAGACCAAGATCACGGTGCCTGGAGGAAGTTTCTAAGCCTATTGTATGTACAACAACGAAAGAAGAAAAACAATGAAAAAGATCATAGCAACTATCGCCGCCTCCGTGCTCTCTGTGGCGGCTATGGCCCAGAAACCGGGCGACGGTGTGTTGAGAATCCATACCACCGACGGCGAGGTGACGCCCATCTTCACCAAAAACATCAAGAGCATGACCTTTGAGGAGGTGACACCGCTGACCATGAACATCGATGTCGAGGAGACTGGCACAGACTACATCCTCGTCGATTTCCCCATGCCCGAGGGCTGCTCCCACTGGCTGATGTACGTCGGCGACGAGGAACTGGTTGGCGACGACCGCGACGTCCGCATCGAGATGAAGAAGCGCTACATGGAGGACTGGCGCGAGTCGAAGTACCTGCAGATCCCTGGTCTGAAGGATAACACCACCTACTACATCTACGCCCTTCTCTACGACAATGACGGAGTGCCCGCAGGTCTCAGCCGCACCACGGCGACGACCAAGGCTAAGGCAAATGACGAGTACTCTGTCAACGTCACGGACATCAAGTCCAATACGGCTACCGTCACCTTCACCCCGAAGGACCAGACGCAGCAGTACTACTGCTTCATCGTGTCGGACGAGACCCGCGACTTGATGATAGAGAAATATGGAAGCATCGAAGCTGCCGACCAGGCCTACTGGGACTACATAGCTGGGCAGTACGACATGGACCTCGATTTTTATTTGAACCAGACTCTGTTCCGCGGTACGAAGACCGTTGACGCCAAGGAGTTCACTGGTCAGGCCCTGCAGTCCGAGACCCTCCACTGGGCCTATTGCTATGCTGTCAACTCCTCTACGGGCGAGATTACATCTCCCGTCTATGAGCAGCGCTTCACCACGCTGGCCACGGAAGCATCAAGCAATCAGCTCACCGTCACCGTTATACAGCCGTACAAAGATGGTTGCGACGTAGATGTCAAGACCACCAACAACGACAAGTATATCCTCGACGTGCAGAGCAAAGAGGTCTGGGAGAGAAAGCTAAGCGCCCACAACGGCGACGCCAAGAAGGCCGCTGCCGACCTGCTGAAGATTGTCTATGGCGGCGAGGCTGACGACTTCACAAAACAAGGCGACTTCACAGGCAAGCTCAACTACGGCCAGCCTGACACCGACTGCGTGGTCATCGCCTGTGGCTATGACGGCGGCGTGACGACCGACGTGCAGGCCATCCCCTTCCATACCTTGGCAGAATAAAGGACAGCGGACGTAAGACCGCAGTCTAACAGAGATAGCCCAGCCCTTTGCGCATCACAAGCGCCAAAGAGCTGGGCTTTTTTGAAGCCAAAATTCTTTTATCACCCGAAAACTTGCCTATTTCATGAAAAGGCAGTACTTTTACACCATCATTCGACAAAGGAATCATGAGAATCATCATCATCAACGGCCCCAACCTCAACCTCTTGGGCACACGCGAACCCGACCTCTATGGGCAGGAGACGATGGACCACTGCCTCGCGTCGCTCCGAAAACGGTTTCCACAGGTGGAGATAGAATACTATCAGAGCAACCATGAGGGCGCATTGGTAGACCGGCTTCAGGAGACCGGATTCACCCACGACGGCATCATCCTCAACGCGGCAGCCTATACCCATACCAGCATTGCCCTGCTCGACGCGATCCGCGCCATCAGCGCCCCTGTCGTGGAGGTGCACCTGAGCAATGTCGCCGCCCGCGAGGACTTCCGCCGCCACTCCATGATCGCCCCCGCTTGTGTCGGAACAATCGCGGGGTTCGGCATGGACGTCTATCGACTGGCCGTAGAAGCGCTGCTCTGTTTCACCCACCACCCCCAATCGAGTCGGTCATGACTGAACAACTGCAACGATATATAGAACAGCACAGCGACCCCGAGGGCGACTATCTGCACCGCCTTTGGCGGGCCACCCACTTGCACACACTCCACGGACGCATGGTGAGCGGCCATGTCGAGGGGCGCCTGCTCAAGATGTTGGTCACCATGATACGCCCCAAACACATCCTGGAGATAGGCACCTTCACGGGATATAGCGCTCTCTGCATGGCCGAGGGACTGCGTTCGATAGGCGATGGGGGTATCATCCACACCTTCGATGTCAATGACGAACTGGAGCCATTCACGCGCCAGTGGATCGATGGATCAGGACTGAGCAACTACATCGACTTCCGCATCGGCGACGCCATCGAGCAAGCACCCCAACTGGGCGTGACCTTCGACCTTGCATTCATCGATGGCGACAAGCGCACCTACCTCCAGACCTACGAGATGGTGCTACCGCTGCTGCGACAAGGTGGCTTCATCCTCGCCGACAATACACTATGGGACGGCCATGTCGTCGATTCGGCCTACGCCAAAGACCAGCAGACCTTGGGCATTTGCCGCTTCAACGACGCCACAGCACAGGACCAGCGTATCGAAAAAGTCATCCTCCCCATGCGCGATGGCCTCACGCTGATGCGCAAATTGTAATTTTATGGAGACAACATGGCTATTTCTCAACAAGATTGAGTAACTTTGCAATCAAATAACAAAGAAGAATATGGAAGAAACAAGACAAAACCGCATAGCCCGCCTCCTGCAAAAGGAGCTGGCGACCATCTTTCAGGGACAGACACGCATGATGCACGGCGTGCTGGTCAGTGTCACCCGGGTGCGCGTAAGCCCCGACTTGAGCATCTGTACCGCCTATCTCAGCATCTTTCCCTCAGAGAAATCGGAAGAACTGATCGAGAACATCAACACCAACGAGAAGCAAATCCGCTTCGAACTGGGACGACGCGTGCGCAACCAGCTCCGCATCATCCCCGAGCTACGCTTCTATCTCGACGACTCCCTCGACTACATCGACCACATTGACGAACTGCTGAAGAAGTGAACTTCCCGCTATTTGTCTCCCGCCGCTACCTGTTCTCCAAGAAGAGCACGCACGCCATCAATCTCATCAGCGTCATTGCCGTGCTCGGCGTGGCCGTGGCCACGATGGCCATGGTGGTCGTCATGAGCAGTTTCAACGGTTTTGCCGACCTGATAGCGTCCCTCTTCACAGAGTTTGACCCGCAACTGAAGGTACAGCCAGTGAGTGGCAAAGCTGCTCCTGCCGACGATGCTGCCTTGGTGAAGGTAAAGCAGCTACCCTTTGTCGCCGTGGCAACAGAATGCGTAGAGGACCAAGCGCTGGCCGTATATCGGGATCGTCAGATGATGGTGACTGTGAAGGGTGTGGAGGCCAACTTCGACTCGCTCACCAACATTCGCAACATCCTCTACGGTGACGGTGAGTTTCGTCTCTCCCAGGCCAACCTCGACTACGCCGTGCCTGGCATCTGGATTGCCAAAGACCTCGGCACAGGCACCGATTGGCCCGACTATCTCCACATCTATGCGCCACAACGGCAGGGACAGTACGACATGAGCAACCCCACAGAGGCTTTCACGGAAGACTCCGTACTCTCCCCCGGCGTGGTCTTCCAAGTGAAACAGAGCCGCTACGACCGCAAATACATCCTCACAAGCATCGCCCTTGCCCGAAAGCTTTTCGATCGGCAGGGAGAACTCACGTCGCTGGAGTTGCGGATGAAGCCGGGCGTGGATATCGACGAGGCCAAGAAGGAAATCAAAGCCATCCTGGGCAACCGCTTCACGGTTAAGGACCGTTATGAGCAACAAGCCGACAACTTCAAGGTCATGCAGGTGGAGAAACTCTTTGCCTACGCCTTTCTGACCTTCATTCTCCTCGTGGCTTGCTTCAACATTGTCGGATCGCTCTCGATGCTCATCATCGACAAGCGCGACGATATAGCCACCCTGCGCTTCCTCGGAGCCAGCGACCGCACCATCACGCGCATCTTCCTGCTCGAAGGCCGCCTAATAGCCCTCGCTGGGGCCGTCATCGGCATAGGAGTCGGGCTTCTGCTCTGCCTTCTTCAGCAACAATACGGTCTTGTGAAGCTCGGCAATAGCAGCGGCAACTACATCGTCGATGCCTATCCCGTGAGTGTACACCCGTGGGACGTGGTCATGGTCTTCCTCACCGTGACGGTCGTGGGATGGCTGGCCGTCTATTTCCCCGTACGCTACATGAGCCGCAGAAGCAAAGTGTAGGGAGAGAAATGTATATCCAAAATCCAAGTATATGATTCGCATCAATTGTTTCTTCACGCTCGCCGACGAAGAGAAGAAAAAAGCGTTTGTCTCCTTGGCCCAAGAATTGGTCGAGAAGTCGCGAACGGATGCTGGCTGCATTGCCTACGACATCCTTTTCAGTTGCACCAACCCGCTCACAGGCATGATTTGCGAAACATGGCAGGACCAGGCCTCGCTCGACCTCCACGCCCATGCCGAACACTTCACACGCCTCGTGCCACAGATCAAAGCCCTGACGGTGGAGGGGATGAAACGCGACGACTTCCTCTTCTGATTCCCCTTCAACCACCATTAGGGTATAAAGGAAACTATTTTCTTTCCAACGCCTTTAAGGCTTGGAAAGATTGAAGAAGAGAATGCAAAAGCGTTTTAGACACTTTGGAGGGCTACTGTTTTCATAGCTCTTAAAAAGTCTTTTTTGTGTCAACTGAAAGCCTTTTGTTCATGAGAAAAATCCTCGTAAGCATATTGCTACTCTTGTCTTCCATCACCTTGCCGGCACAATCGCCTCAAGTGGGTTGGGAGACGCTCTATGCGCAGCTCTTAGAGCAGGACGACGAGGCTGGTCAGTCCGACGAGGAAACCTACGAACTGCTCTCAGAGCTTGCCGAGCACCCGATCGCCCTCAACCAAGCCACACGGGAGGATTTGGAACGCATTCCCTTCCTCTCCGAGACACAAATCGAGGAACTAATAGCCTATATCACGCAGTATCATGGGATGCGGACGATGGGTGAACTGTCGCTCATCGAGTCGCTGGACGGCCTGCGCCGTGCGCTCCTCCCCTACTTCCTCCTACTCACCGACGACGAGACCACCCATTTTCCCTCCCTCCACACCATCCTTCAACGAGGCCGTCACACGGTAGTAGGACAAATGGGCGTGCCCTTCTACGATCGTCAAGGAGACCACGAAGGTTTTTTGGGGCCGAAATACCGCCACTCGATCCGTTACACTTTCCAGTACGGCCCATACATCACGGCTGGTCTGACGGCGGCACAAGACGCAGGCGAGCCTTTCTTCGCTGGTGGCAACCAATGGGGCTACGACCACTATAGCTACTATGCAGTCGCACGAAAAATGACTCGCCACCTCAAGACCATTGCCGTCGGACGCTACCGTGTACGAATGGGCTTGGGACTGGTGGTGAACAATGATGTGGCCTTTGGCAAGATGATGACGCTGCCAAGCCTCTTCCGCACAGGCAGCGCCATCCGGGGCCACGCAAGTCGATCTTCCTACAACTACCTGCAGGGGGCGGCTGCCGAGATCGCTTTGTCGAAGCATTTTGTACTGAGTGCTTTTTTCTCGTGGCGCACCATCGACGCCACGCTGACCAAGGACGGCAGGGGCATTGCCACATTGCTCCAGACGGGCTACCATCGCACCACGTCGGAGATGAACCGCAAGGACAACGCCTCGCAGACGGCCTCGGGAGGCCATATCGCCTGGCGACACGGAGGCTTCCACCTCGGTGCGACGGGCGTATGGACACGCTTCGACAAACCGCTGCAGCCCAACACGTCACAGGCTTTCCGCAGGTTCTACCCTGCTGGTGAAGCATTTTGGAATGCGAGCATCGACTACGGCTACACCAGCCACCGACTCTCCTTGAGCGGCGAGACCGCCACGGGCGGCTGCCGAGCGCTCGCCACGCTCCATGCACTATCCTTCCGCCTCTACCCCACCCTCACGCTGACAGCTGTCCAACGCTATTATAGCTATAAATACCAAGCCGTTATGGGACAGTCGTTCGCCGACGGAGGACGCGTGCAGAACGAGAGTGGTGTGATGGCAAAGGTTGATTGGGCCTTAGGCAGCTTTTGGACTCTGACAGCCTACACCGACTTTGCCTATTTTCCGTGGGCGAAGTATCAAGTCTATGCCTCGTCCCACAGCTGGGACCACTTTCTGCAGACCACCTACCACCGCGACCACTGGATACTCACGGCACGCTACCGTCTCCGATCCCGTATGAAAGGCGATGCCACGAAAGCTGGGCTCATCGACGAGACCTCACAACGGGCACGACTCACCGTGGCCTACACCGTGGCCCAATGGGCCTTCCGTACCCAGGCAGATGCCACACGCAGCGCCTCCCAACAGACCAGCAATGGCTATATGCTCACGCAGTCGGCGACTTGGAGCGGCCTCAGAGGGCTGCAGGCCACGGTCCAGGGCAGCTATTTTCATACCGACGACTACGCCTCGCGTATCTACACCTACGAGCGTGGACTGCTCTACGCCTTCTCCTTTCCCGCCTATTTTGGCGAGGGGCTCCACTATGCGCTCTTCCTGCGTGCAGATATGGGGCAAAGGTGGATGCTCATCGCCAAACTAAGCGTGACAGACTACTTCGACCGCGATCACATCTCGTCAGGACTCCAGCAGATAGACCGTTCGTCGAAAGCCGACCTGGAATTTCAGTTACGACTCAAACTGTGAGACAGTCTCACCCCTGTTGTACGTTAACTGTATATATGCCATCGTTTCAACCAGGCTTTGTCCCCAGAATAAAGAACGGACTATATACATTAACACTCATACGAACTGGTGTGGCCTCTAAAATTAGTCTTTGAGCGCATAGGTGACAGTAGTGACGACCCGCACCCGCTTGATATAGGGCGTATTGGCATCACGGTCATCGATGGAGAACTGTCCCTGATCGGCAGAGATGATCTTGCTGATGGTCGAATGACTGTTGCTGGCAAACTGCTTAGCGGTCTGCTCAGCATTCTCAATGGCTTCGGTCATCATCTTCGGCTTCATCTTCTTAAAGGAGACATACTCATAGACGACAGGGTTCTGATACTCATCGGCTACGATCGCCACGCCTTGCTTGAGCAATTCGCCTTGGCGGGCAATGATACTACGCACCTTGTCAACCTGGGTGGAGGTGACGGTGATGACCAGCGTAACATTGTAGCGGTAGGGCTGGTTCTGCTGTGAGTACTGCTCTGCCGTGAGGTCTATCACCTTGGGTGCATTGATACTGATCTCACCCTCCCGAATGCCGTTCTTCAGCAGAAACGCCTTGATGGTCTGCTGCTTGGCGGCTATACGCTCATAGAGCATCGGCAGGTCGTCGCCCAGTTCCTTGGAGACGATAGGCCATGTCACCTTGTCGGCCTTCACCTCCTCTTCCGCCAGTCCTTTGACGGTCACTTTCCGGTCGCGACTGGTAAAATTGTCCATTCCTCCTTTCAAGCAAAGTCCCATGATGACAATGCCTAAAGCAATGATAGTCGCAGAGATAATTTGTTCCTTTTTCATCATGTTATTTTTTTTAGACAGATATATGTGCTGGCAAAGTTAAAGAAAATAGCATTACCGTCATGAGGAAAACACTTAAAAGAAGTTAGGGAAATGTATTAACAGGTGCTAATAACAGGGCAAAGGGGCCGTCAAGTCAATTTATTTGCGTACTTTTGCATAAGAAAAGCGACACCTCAGCAATTAAAGTCCACTTGGTTGCTTTCGGTTTGCACATTCTTAGAAGATAAAAAATAAAACGTAAAAGATACTCATGGCATTAAAATGTGGTATTGTTGGTCTTCCCAACGTAGGAAAATCAACCCTCTTCAACTGCTTGTCGAGCGCGAAAGCACAAGCAGCCAACTATCCTTTCTGTACGATTGAGCCGAACCTCGGCGTCATCTCCGTGCCCGACGAGCGGCTCAACAAACTGGCCGAGATCGTGCACCCAGGACGCATCGTTCCCGCCACCTGCGACATTGTCGATATAGCAGGCCTCGTCAAGGGTGCGTCCAAGGGCGAGGGTCTGGGCAACAAGTTTCTCGGAAACATCCGTGAGTGCGACGCCATCATCCACGTCATCCGTTGCTTTGACGACCCCAACGTGGTGCGCGAGGGCGGCGCTCCCGTCGATCCCGTAGAGGACAAAGAGGTGATTGATACTGAGCTGCAACTGAAGGACCTGGAGACTGTCGAAGGACAGTTGGCCAAACAGCAGAAGATGGCCGCTGCGGGCAACAAAGACGCCAAGACGATGGTGAGCGTGCTGGAGGCCTACAAAGAGGTGCTGGAGCAGGGCAAGAACGCCCGCTCTGTGGTCTTCGAGACCAAAGACGAGATACAAGCTGCCCACGATTTGTTTCTCCTGACGACAAAGCCCGTGCTCTATGTCTGCAACGTCGATGAGGAGAGTGCCAAGACGGGCAACGAGTACAGTCGCAAGATAGAGGAGATAGCCCGCGAGGAGGGTGCTGAGGCCATGGTTATCGCTGCCAAGACGGAGGAAGACATCGCCCAGCTCGACTCCTACGAGGACAAGAAACTCTTCCTCGACGAACTGGGACTGGAGGAGAGTGGCGTAAACCGTCTTATCGAGAAGGCATACCACCTGCTCAACCTGCAGACCTTCATCACTGCTGGCGAGATGGAGGTGAAGGCATGGACATACCGCAAAGGCTGGAAGGCGCCACAATGTGCGGGCGTGATTCATACCGACTTCGAAAAGGGCTTCATCCGTGCCGAGGTCATCAAGTACGAGGACTACATCCAGTATGGCTCCGAGGCCGCCGTGCGCGAGGCCGGCAAACTCGGCATAGAAGGCAAAGAGTATGAGGTGCAGGACGGCGACATCATGCACTTCCGCTTCAACGTCTAATTCCCCTCCCCATGATGAATCCGCTCTACATCTATTGGCAGCCCTCAGAGGTAGCCATCCACCTTGGCCCGCTCTCCGTGCGCTGGTACGCCTTGTGCTGGCTGACGGGCCTTGTACTGGCCTACCTGCTCATGAAGTGGCTCTACAAGGAGCACAAATATAGCGACGAGAAGTTTGACCCTCTCTTTCTCTATGTCTTCTTGGGCATATTGGTGGGTGCGCGCCTCGGCCATTGCCTCTTCTACGAGCCCCACTACTTCCTCTCTTCGGGCACACATATCGTGGAGATGTTCCTGCCTATCCACTTCCTTGAGGGTGGCGGATGGAAGTTTACGGGATTTGCCGGACTGGCCAGCCACGGTGGCGTGGCAGGCCTCCTTGTGGGTCTTTGGCTCTATATCAAGCGATACAAGATGCCAACCTGGGTGGTACTGGACCTGATGGGAGTGGTCTCCTGCATCACGGCATGCTTCATCCGGCTGGGAAACCTCATGAACTCGGAGATTGTCGGCAACGTGACGGACGTTCCCTGGGCCTTCATCTTCGCCCATGTTGACAAGGCGCCACGCCACCCTGGACAGCTCTATGAGGCCATCGCCTATGCCTGCTTCTTCGCCATCATCTTCCTCATCTACCGCAAGCACAAGGACCGTGTGGGCACGGGGCTCTATTTCGGTCTCTGCCTGACGCTGGTGTTCACCTTCCGCTTCTTCATCGAGTTTACCAAGGAGGTACAGGAGGCTTTCGAGGCCAATCTGCCGCTCGACATGGGCCAGTTGTTGAGCATCCCGCTCATCGCCCTGGGTGTATGGGCGATGGTCCGTAGCCGCCACATGAAGGCTGCAAAGTAGGAGAACGCCCCTACCCCATCTTTTTCCAGGCTTCGCCCAGCATGGCGTAGCCGCCAAAACCCAGCTGCTCCACTTCCGCCAGTCGCTGGTAAGACACTCCGCCGAGGGCAACGACCTGCTGGTCGATAATGCCTTCGGCGCTGGCTTTTAATAAGGTCTGCTTGGAAAAGGCCGACCGGTATCCCTGCTTGGAAATACTGTCGTAGATAGGACTTAGAAAGACGTAGGCGCAACGTGGCTTCCACGCCCTCACCTCGTCCAGGCTATGGCAAGATCGGCTCACAGAGCCTTGGAAACCAGCAGGAGCGACGGGGTTGCGGTAGTTCAGATGAATGCCTCCCAGTCCATAGCGTTCCGCGAGCACATGGTGGTCGTGCAAGACGAGGCGACTACGGTACGCCTTTGGGACACCCTCTATGAGTTGGGCAACGGCCCGTGCGTCGGCATCGGGCTTGCGGATGTGTACACGGTCGAAAGACTCGTCCAGCAACCGGACGATAAAAGAAGCCTCGCCCGGCACGAAGCCGGGCAAGGTGATGGCTATGCGAAGCATGATTAGCCTTTGAGTTTCTTGATGATCAGGTCAGCAACCTTCTTACCCGACATCAGCATACCGCCGAAGATCGGCCCCATACGCGGCGTACCTGCCACAGCAGAGGAAGCCATGCCACAGACGTAGAGACCAGGATAGATCTCGCGTGTGCCTTCCACAACGAGACGCTCACCCTCGGCTACGTCCAGCGAGCGCTCACCCATCACGCCACCCGTCTCCGTCTGGAGTTGGATGCCATTCTTGCGGGCCACCACACAGGCTATCTCGCTATCGTGGCCCGTGCCGTCGATGACGCATTTGGCCATGATATTGATGGGATCGACATGCATTCCCTCGCGCAGAACGGGCGTCCAGTTGACCACCACGCCACTTACGACGTTGCTCTTGAACACCACGTCCTCCACGCTATAGCAGTTGAAGATGGTGGCTCCTGCATGCACGGCATGGTAGAGGAGCGCAGAAGTGCCCTCCACGGAGTCGAGGGTATAGAGTCCATCCTCAAACGGCGTATAGTTGATGCCAAAGTCGCGAACGATGTCCAGCGCCTCCTCCTGGATCACAATCTGGTTGAACATCATCGCGCCACCCCACATTCCACCGCCGGGAGAAAGCTTTCTGTCAAACTGAGCTACCTTCAGTCCTGCCTTGGCAAGGTAGTATGCCGCCACGATACCCGAGGGACCACCACCAACGATGGCCACGTCAATATCGAGATTGCGCTGTAATTTGTCAAAATAAGTACTGACAATTCCTTTTGAAACCTGTGTCTCTATCATCTTGTTTCTTGTTTATAAGGTTATGATTCATTGTTGTTATTCCGCATCGGAAGCGTCCGTGCAATCCTTCAGACTGTGGCTGATACGGGCTGCACAGAAGTTGGGACCACACATGGAGCAGTAGTTGCCCTTCATGTCATTGGAAGTCTTGTAGTATTCCAACGCCCGTTCAGGGTCGAGCGAAAGATTGAACTGATCCTTCCATCTGAAGTCGTAGCGCGCCTTGGACAGGGCGTCGTCGCGAACCGAAGCACCAGGATGGCCCTTGGCCAGGTCGGCCGCGTGGGCAGCAATCTTATAGGCGACAATACCCTCGCGCACATCCTCCTTCGTAGGCAGCGCGAGATGCTCCTTCGGTGTGACGTAGCAAAGCATGGCCGTACCAAACCATCCGATCATGGCTGCGCCGATGGCGCTGGTGATATGGTCGAAACCAGGTGCGATGTCTGTGACGAGCGGGCCGAGGGTATAGAAGGGTGCGCCGTGGCACTTCTCGATCTGGCGGTCCATGTTCTCCCGAATCTTGTTCATGGGCACATGGCCGGGACCTTCGATAAATGCCTGCACGCCATGATCCCACGCACGCGTCACCAGCTCACCCATGGTGTCGAGCTCGGCAAACTGGGCGGCATCATTGGCATCGTGGGTCGAACCGGGACGGAGGCCGTCACCCAAGGAGATAGCCACGTCATAGCGATGGCAGATCTCACAAATATCGTCGAAATGGGTATATAGGAAACTCTCCTCGTTGTGGGTCTGACACCACTTGGAGATGATGCTGCCGCCGCGGCTCACCATACCCGTGAGGCGACCGATCGCCAAAGGTACGTTCTTCAGGCGGATGCCACAGTGGATGGTGAAGTAGTCCACACCCTGCTCACATTGCTCGATGAGCGTGTCGCGGAACACCTCCCAGTTGAGATCCTCCGGTTTGCCACCTACTTTCTCAAACGCCTGGTACATGGGGACGGTACCCACGGGCACAGGGCTGTTGCGGAGAATCCATTCGCGCGTCTCGTGGATATCGTCGCCTGTGGACAGATCCATCAGCGTGTCACCTCCCCACTTGCAGCTCCACACGGCCTTGTCAACTTCTTCCTCAATGCCCGACGACATGGAGGAGTTGCCAATATTGGTGTTGATCTTCACCAGGAAGTCCGTACCGATGATCATCGGCTCGGCCTCGGGATGGTTGATATTGGCTGGAATGACGGCACGGCCCTCGGCGATCTTTTGGCGGACAAACTCGGGGGTGATAAACGTCTTGATACCACGCTCCTCGCAGTCCATGTTTTCGCGGATGGCGACATACTCCATCTCCTCCGTGATGATGCCTTCGCGGGCGCAGTCCATGATCGTCTTTCCCTTTCTGCGCTCTGTCCACGCCTTGCGGAGTTTCGGAAGACCTTTGCGCAGGTCGATTTCCACCTCTGGGTCGCTATAAGGACCGCTGGTGTCGTAGATCGTCACGGGCGGATTCTCGATATACTGCTTCTCGCCATCGACCATCTTGACAGTCGGCGTGAGTGTCACCTCGCGCATACCGACGCGCAACTCTGGGAAGAGCACGCCCTTGCGATAGACCTTCCGGGAGGAAGGATAGGTGAAATGAGGATTGAATTGTTCGGTTTTCATCTTTATTGTTGTTTTGATTGTTCTAATATACGGAGGATGGCCTTCGTCTCCTCGACTGGCTGCTCTGCATCGAGGATGCCACCACTGATAGCCACCCCGCTCACTCCCGTCTGCAGCACAGGCAGCAGGTCTGCCCGCGTGATACCGCCTATGGCAACAACGGGCAGCAGGATGTTCTCCCGCCTCATGGTCTCGACGATGGCGCGGTAGCCCTCCAGTCCGAGAACAGGGGCGAGACGCTGCTTGGTGGTGGTGAAGCGATAGGGACCACAACCGATGTAGTCCACACCCTGGCGATGCAGGCGGCGCACGTCGTCGATGGTGTTGGCCGTGCCACCGATGATCAAGTCGGGACCCAAGAGTGTACGGGCCTCGTCGGCAGGCATATCCTTGTGTCCCAGGTGCACGCCATCGGCCCCGACCCGTTTCACCATCTCGACACGGTCGTCAAGGATGAGGCGGGCGTGATAGCTGCGACAGAGCGCCACGGCCTCTTGGGCAGTGGACAAGAATGTGGCCTCATCGGCCTCCTTCATGCGGAGCTGCACCCAGCGGCAGCCTCCTTCGAGGGCCATGCGGATGCCTTCTATGTAGCCATAGCGGCTGTTGTGATGGGAGATAAATTGCAACATAGCTTATTGTTCGGTCAATATCAAAGGTTGAGGATCATAAAAATGATTCACCGGGCCGTGTCCCTCCCCGACCGAGACATCAGCTCCAGCTCGCAAAGCCTCATAGAGATAGGCTTTGGCAGAGGCTACGGCCTCGCAGATCCCCTGCCCTCTCGCCACAAAAGAGGCGATAGCCGAGGAGAGCGTGCAGCCCGTGCCATGGGTGTTGCGGGTGGAAATCGTGGCGGAAGAGAAGGTGTGGAACGAGCCGTCAATCAGCAGCAGATCCGTCTTCTCCCTACCCTGCCCGTGACCTCCCTTGACCAACACCGCCTTTGGCCCCATCCGCTGAATCTGGCGTGCTGCGGCCTTCATGTCCTCCAAGCCGTGGATGGGCCTGCCGGCAAGTAGCTCTGCCTCAGGGATGTTGGGTGTAAGGAGGGTGGAAAGAGGCAAGAGTGTGGCCTGGAAGAGGGACAACGCGTCCGGCTCCATCAGTCGGCTGCCCGAGGTGGAGACCATCACGGGGTCGATAATCATCGGGGGCAACGGATAGCGACAGAGCGTGGTGGCGATGGCACGAATCGTCTCGGCGTCATTGACCATCCCTACCTTGATGGCTTGCGGGTGGAGGTCGTCCATCACGGCAGCTATCTGGTCGGCAACGACGCCGGGCGTGACTTTGCAGATAGACCGCACGCCCAGAGTGTTCTGTGCCGTCACGGCCGTGATGGCAACGGATGCATAACATCCCAGGGCCGAGATCGTCTTGATATCGGCCTCTATGCCCGCGCCTCCGCAACTATCGGATCCTGCAATCGTGAGTATATGATGATATGTTTTCATTTTCCTACGGCAGCATTACCTGCATCAGGTGCAAAGGGTATAATCTCAGACTGGCCAAGCGGCCAACCACCCCGAGTCTGTTTTACGACTTGATGGCAAAGTTATATCGTTTCTGCCACAACACAAAAGAAACGGGAGAAGTTTAACAATCTTTCATACAGAAAACCCATGGGGCGAGGAAACAACTTGCTTCCCTACTCCATGGGTATGAAAACTCTAAGGACCTTTCGGTCCAAGAAGCAGCTTATTGGCCTGGCTCGTTGATCAGCACGGACGTGACGCTCTCCTTGCCGTCCTTGTATAGGCGCGCCTTGAACACACGGCCACTGAAAGCGACGGGCGCGGTATAGACGGGCGAGGAGGCCGTGGGAGTCGATCCGTCGGTAGTATAGCGAATGGTGCCACCTACCGGACTATTGGCAGCCACCTTACCATCCACAAGGCGCAGACCCGGGTTGGGGATGCGGAAGTTGATCGCGCGCTTTGCCCAGGCTGGCATCTCGCAGTCGGCTATCTTCTTATAATAGGTGGAGAGGGAACGGAAATAGGTCGTCTCGGCGGCCTCACCCTGCTGTGTCTCCCATTCGGGCTTGGCATTCCATCCGCGCTCCAGAAGACCGAGAATCTTGGGGAAGAGCTGGTATTCAACCCATTGCGGACCGCGAATGCACTCGGCCCACAACTGGCCCTGTACGCCCACGATATTTTTGCGCGCCTCTTCGTGGAGCGGGAGCAGGCCCGAGGGCGTGGTGGTCCACTGGCGCGGACGACCGTTGATGCTATCATGCATGGAGCGGTAGAAGTCGTAGGGCATCAGGGCAAACGTCACGGCCTCGTCGACCGTGCCACCCCATTGCAAGCCACGCTCCTCGGGGTGGCGGCTGTAGGCGAGGTCGAGATAACAGTTGGTCACGTCGCTCATGACGACGGGCCACCCGTTGTTGGCCATTTCGTGGTAGCAGTCGCCACTACCCCACTCCGGCACGGCAGCCCAGAGGTTGAGGCCACCAGCCCATTGCTTCATGAACGGCGTGTCGAGCGGACGATGGCGCGTGACGATCTCCTGCCATCCACCAAACTTCACGCCTCGCTGGGCCATATAGTGGATGATCTGCTCGTAGAACCAAGAACTGATGGCCTCCTTGCCTTTCAGTCCCTCGCGATCGGAGAAGCGCTTGGCGGCAGGCGAGTCCGTCCACACCTGGTCGGGCACCTCGTCGCCGCCAAGGTGGAGGAACGGGAGTGGCGCGTCGGCCTCTTGATACATCAGCAGCACCTCGTCGATCACCTTCTTCATGAAGGTCAGCGAGGAGGGCAGTCCGGGGTCCATCACGTTGTCGTGGTAGCCCTGGGCAGAGGTGTACTGGGAGGCGTCGTCGGGATCGGCCAGACGATATTCCATGGCCTTGGCAGGGTCGGTCTGCTTGTATTTCTCATAGCGTGCCTCCATCGAGCGGATGGCAGCGCGTGCATGGCCGGGACATTCCACCTCGGGCACCACGCTGACATGGCGCGCCTTGGCATAGCGCAGCAGGTCGATAAACTGCTGGCGGGTGAGGTAGCCGTTGCCTGTCGTGGGACCATTGGGATCGTAATGGCCGTCGTAGCCAGGATAGAGACGGTCGCTCTCGTCGGTCGTGTAGCCACGCCGACTACCCACTTCCGTGAGTTCGGGCAGTCCGGGTATCTCCAGTCGCCAACCTTCGTCGTCGCAGAAATGGAGATGGAGCACGCTGAGCTTGTAGTCGGCCAGGGCGTCAACGACCTTCAGCAGGTCCGCATAGGGCGTGAAGTTGCGCGAGATGTCGATCATCTGTCCTCGATAGGCGAAGTCGGGCCAGTCCTTGATATCCATGGCATGAAGCTTCCCATTGGCGTTGAGGGGATTGCGCAGCAGGGCAAGGAGCGTGCGCGTGGCGTTCCAGACGGCATGCGCGCTCTTGCCGACTATACGGACAGCATCGGGCCGGATGCTGAGTTCGTAGTATTCCTCCTCCGTGGAGGGCAGGTTGGCATCGACGGCCAGGCGAATAGGCACACCTTGTGCGCGATAGGCCAATCCGTGCTGGTTGGCCAGGTCGGCGGCGAAAAGGCGTGCCTCGTTGTCCGACTGTGCATCCGGCACAAGGCAGAATCCGCCACCAAGGTCGCAGAGGCCGCCAGCCGTCACAGACTGCTTCACAGAGGGCAGCACATCGGCGGGGGAAAGGGTGGGGGAAGCGGTCAGACGGGCGTTGTTTCGGTAGTTCTTCTCCACGTCGCGCGTCAGTTCCTGGTCGGCAAAGGGCTTCGCATGAAACTCCACGGGCACGGGCTTGCCGTCCTTGCCGACGATAAACATCCCTTCGGGCACGTAGCTCTCGCGACACAGGTCGCCGCCGAACGTCGCGCTGAAGACCAGGGAGTCGCCGCTGGCAAGGGGCTTCCAGGCCTCCGTGGGCGACAGGCGGAAGTAGTTGGCCAAGACCGTATGGAAAGCCAACTGAGGCGTGCTCACCTGCTGGGGGTACATCGGCAACTGCGAGAAATAGATGTTCCAGTCGGCGTCCAGCGGCTCGCCCGTCTGATTGTGGAGGACAAATCGGGACGTGAACTTGCCGTTTTCCTGCGACAATTTCTCATAATCCATGCGCACCTGGGCCTGGAGTGGCATCGCAAGTGCGAGCAATGCAAGGGGTAGGGTAGTTTTCTTCATCTTATCAAGAGGCTTTGCCCGTATTATGTTTGGGAAAATAATCTGTGGGCAAAATTACAAAATATTTCTCAGATAAGCGGGCCTATAGCACATAAAAACAGTTTATCCGAGATTTGGGCTGACGCGGACGCAAATGTCTCATCGTCTGATAGCATCTGCAAAGTGCCGATTTTCCGACAGTACAGCCCCTGCATCCCGTAGTCCTGCATCCCGAAGGCATCCCGAGACCATCCCGAAGGTTACTGAAGGTTACCGAAGGGCCTCACGAAGCATAACTTAGGACCCGACGCGAAGGTAAGTAGGGTGGGGGAACGAAGGTAAGTAGGGCTCGTGAGAGAGGTAAGTAGGGGACAAAATCACACCCTGTTCCATTTTTGTTTGGTCATCCCATAGTTTTGTCGTAACTTTGCAGAAACCTTTTTAGACAATGAGAAAGAAGACTTTATCGACGAAGATGATCCTCTCGGCTGCCCTGCTTCTGACGCTTGGCGCAGGAGAGGCCATGGCGCAGAAGCGCGCCTTCACCATCGAGGATGTATATCGTTCACAGTACGTCGGCGCACCACAGCTGAGCCCCGACGGCACCCGATTGGTCTTCACGACCACGCAGCAGAGCCTGCCCGCACAGTCGTCGAAGACCAACCTCGTACTGATGGAGACGGGGAAGAACGGCACTACGCGCACGCTGACCACCGACGGCATGAGCTTCGGACCGCAATGGAGCAGCGATGGCAAGTCGCTATACTATACTGGCTACGCCACGGGCACGGCACAGCTCTACCGTATGGATCCCGCCACGGGCGAGACCACCCAGCTGACCGACTTCGCCATGGGGGTAGGCGACGCCTTGGTATCGCCCGACGGACGCTATGTGGCCTTCACGGCTACGGTCTATCCCGACTTGGGTGCGGACGCCAAAGCCAACCTGGAGCGCAAGCGCAGGAAAGAGGCGGGACCCGTTCATGCCCATATTGCCGACAGCCTGCTCTTCCGCCATTGGACGGAGTATCAGGACGGACGCTTCCAGCACATCATCGTCTGCGACCTGCAAGACAAAACCTACACGGACGTGACGCCCGGCACGTGGCATTCACCCGTCTTCTCGCCCAACGGAGGCGCGGGACTCTTCGCCTTCTCGCCCGACAGCAAGGAGATCTGCTTCACCTCGAATCGGGACCGCCACCAGGAGGCATCGACCAACTGCGACCTCTGGACGGTCTCCGTTACGGGAGGAGAGGCAAAATGTCTGACCAAGGAGAACCCGGCATGGGACGGACAGCCGCTCTATTCGCCCGACGGACGCTACATCGCCTACCGCTTCCAGACCGTGCCCAGCTATGAGAGCGACCGCTTCCGCCTTGCCCTCTACGACCGGACGACAGGAGAGAAGCGGGTCCTGACAGAGCAACTCGACAACTGGGTGGACGACTTCAAATGGAGCGCCGACTCCAAGGATATTTATTTCCTCACACAGGAGCGTGGATATGAGCCGCTCTACAAACTCAACCTCAAGACGGGCAAGTGGAAACCAGTCGTCGCGCAGCGAGCCATCCAGGGTTTCGACTTCGACAGCAAAGGCAACATCTACTACGCCTACACCACGACGGGCAAGCCCGTGGACCTCTACAAAGCAAACGAGCGCAAGGGTGGGGAAGAGCAGATCACCTTCTACAACCAGAAGTTTGCCGAGGAGGTCGATATCCGTCCCTCAGAGCAGATGTGGGTGATGGGAGCTGGTGGCGACTCCATCCACGTGTTCATCGTCAAGCCGCACGACTTCGACCCCAACAAGAAATACCCGCTCGTCATCAACGTTCATGGTGGTCCGCAGATGCAATGGATGGACTCCTACCGAGGCGACTGGCAGGTGTATCCCGGAGCAGGATACGTCGTGGCTTATCCCAACCCGCACGGATCGACGGGCTACGGACAGGACTTCACGCGTGCCATCTCCCAGGACTGGGGCGGCAAGCCCTATGAGGACGTACTGGCCGTCACGGAGGCCTTGGCCAAGCTCCCGTATGTCGATAAGGACCGCATGGGTGCCATGGGATGGAGCTATGGCGGCTATTTCATGAACTGGCTGCAGGGCCATGAGCATCCCTTCAAGTGCCTGGCCTCGATGATGGGTCTCTACGACCTGCCCTCCATGTGGGGCACGACGGAGGAGCTGTGGTTCCCCAACTTCGAGATGAACGGACAGCCCTGGAACTCACCATTGTATAAGAAGTTCTCGCCCTCGGAGTACGTGCACAACTTCAAGACCCCGACGCTGATCATCACGGGCGAGCGCGACTACCGCGTCTCCTACAATCAGAGCCTCGCTTATTTCTCCACACTCCAGACACTGGGCATCCCGAGCCGCCTGATCGTCTTCGACCACGACGGCCACTGGCCCAGTTCGCTGCGATCCATGCCGGTCTATTACAATGCCCACCTCGAATGGTTCCACAAGTACCTGGGTGGCGACCCGGCTCCGTGGAAAACGGAGGACCTGATCAACAACAACGTGGAGTATAAACTTCGATAACAGTCGATGACTTTCAAGGGACGAAAAAGACGCATCGCCGTCATCGCCGCACTATGCTGTGCGGTGGTGGCGGGGGCCGTGTTGTGGAACTTCCCTGCCAAGAGGAAGCCGCTCCCTACGCCTCGTGTGTTCTATCGCGACGTGATGCTGCCCACCACGCCTATGAAAAACCAAGGCAGCAGCTCCTTGTGCTGGGCGTATGCGATGCTCGCCACCATCGAGACGGAACATCTCGTGCAGGGCGACAGCGTCAACCTCAGCGTCGATTACGTCGCAAGAGCCTACCTTCGGGAGCAGGCCGAGAACCGGTTCATGAAAGGATTTCCCTTCAACGGGGATTCCGACGACCACCTCTCGACGCGGGGCATGGCTCCCATGCTCATCGACCTGATCCAGACCTACGGCCTGGCACACTATGATGCGTACCACCGGGGGCGACCAGGCGGACATGGGCGTCATCACACGCAAGCTCCAGAAGTGTGTGGACGGGACGATGACACTCCCCGACCTGCGACAGGGCGTGGACCAGATTCTCGACGACGGACTGGGCCCCATGCCACAGTCGATATTCATGTTCGGCACGCGCTACACGCCGCTGGAGTTTGCCCATAGCGTCTGCAAGGAGAAGGAGTGGGTCGCCATGACCAGTTTCACACACCACCCGTTCTACCAACGCTTCGCTTTGGAGGTGCCCGACAACCGCTACCATAGCACCTTTCTCAACGTGCCCATCGACACCCTGATGGCGCAGATAGAGCAGAGCGTGCGCAGAGGACATCCCGTCTGCTGGGAGGGCGACATCAGCGAACCGCGCTTCAACTGGGAGGCAGGGTTCGCCCAACTGCCCGACGAGACCGAAGAGGTGACGCAGGAGGCACGACAGACGGCCTTCGAACATCACCAGACCACGGACGACCATTGCATGAGCATCGTGGGACTGGCGCACGACGGCGAGGGAAGACGCTATTTCATCATGAAAAACTCATGGGGGGCGTCCAACCAGTTTAAAGGCTTCATCTACGTCAGCTTTCCCTATGTCCGCATGAAGACCATCGCCGTGATGGTCAAGGCGCAGGAGGGAAGCAAAAGGGGATAGCGCAGGAAGGACGCGTGGCCGATGAGGCTTCATGGCGCGGTCTGTGGCTATTTACGTAGTCTATCACTATTTACAATAAACAAAAGAGAAAAATGGACAAAGATTTTATTTGGACTGACGATGTGGATTGCGCCATTACCGTCTGTGACAAAGAAGGGAAAGTACTCTTCCAGAACAAGGTCTCCCGCGGACTGTTTCAGCGAGACGGCGAGACGATGGTGGGCAAGAGCCTTATGCCCTGCCACTCCGACCACTCACGTGGCCTGATCGGCGAGATGCTCGCCACGGGCAACACCCATTGCTACACCATCACGAAGAAAGGACGCAAAAAACTCGTCTATCAGACTCCGTGGAAGCAGGACGGCGAGGTAGCCGGACTGGTCGAGATTTCGTTCTATCTGCCCGAGACGATGGTACACTACGACCGCGACAAGGGTGAGTAATCGCGACGTACAGACAGGTTGAAGATATGATGGAACAAGGCCGTTTGCACCTTGGGCAACGCGGATACTCGGCCGTACTGGTCGTGGTCGGCCTCCTCTACCTACTACTGGAGCATAACACTACGCCCACCTTGCTCGACGACGTGGTGTATCGCTTCCAGTTTACGGCATCGGGAGGCCTGCCCCCTAAGCCTATCCAAAACTTGGGCGACGTGCTTCGGTCGCAATACTGGCATTATCTGACGATCAACGGACGCGCGCCGGCTCATGTGCTGGCGCAAACCTTTCTTACGTTGGTGCCGGGACAAGTCCTCAATGTGCTCAACGCCTTGTTGTTCATGCTCCTCATAGACGGGGGCGTACGACTCATTGCGCCGCCGAAGGAAGGCAGGGTGGCCTGCGCCGCGCTGCTGGGCGGAACAAACTTCGTCCTGCTGCGGGGCTTCCAGGGGGCGTTGCTATGGCAGCTGGGCACGCTCAACTACCTTTGGCCGATCGTCCTCCATCTCTTCTTTCTACTCTCATTGAGAAAACGACTGCAGCAAGCCCCTACCTTGGGTAGCACGATCGTCCTTCTTCCTGTTGCCTTGTTGGCGGGATGGACACATGAGGCATTGTCGCTCCCTGTCTCATTGGGACTTGTCACATGGCTGATCGTCAACGGTCAGGGGAAGCAAAGGCAGCATCTCGCCCCTGCCATCGCCGCCTACATCATAGGTACCGCACTTTGCCTTGCCTCGCCAGGTATCTGGCATCGGGCTGGCGATGCGCCCACGTTCGCCAGCCGCCTTATCAACGGATGCGTCGCCATCGCAACCAACGTGCGGATTCTATGGGCGTTGATGCTTACACTACTGATATTATGGAGGCAAAAGCGAATCTCTAAAAAGCTGGTACTGCGCTATCTACCTGTGGCAGTGATGATTTCGGCAGCTTATGGCATCGTCTTCGCCAGCGGTGTGACCCTCGACCGCGTGGCTTTCCATGCGGAAATGATGACGCTCCTCGCGCTCCTCGCACTCTGGTGGCAGACCGTAGGCATAAAGGCCATGCGGATCTTGGGGATCGTGATGACTGCTGTCGCTCTGACGCTCTATGCGCCTGCCCTGGCCATGTGCTGCCAGCAGGTGGACAACTATCGTTATGCGGTGGCACAGATGAAGCAGCCAGGCGTAAGCATCATACAGACGTGCGACGTGAGGCCGGCCAACACCCTGGAGCGTATCGCCTACGAACGCTATGTCATGCCCTTTGCCGACTACGGTTTTTTCAGCTGCTACATGGGGTTTGACGCAGAGGATAGCAATATGCGCTGTGCGGCCAGTCTCTACGGCAAGTCGCGTCTGTGGTTTCTACCCGAGGATATAGTCCTCAAGATGAAGAACAACAACCTCAGTAGCAACCAGTTTATCACCGATGAGGGCAACCGTCTGTATGCGATACGAATCGGCAAGGAGCAGAAGGTGAAGGGCGTGGAGTTTCTCCTCAAGCCCGAAGACCCGGCCTGTCTCCACTTCTGGCAGCGTCCCGTAGCCTACAAGGGAGATAGCTACGCCCTCGACGACTTCCATTGGGAAGTTCTACAAGTGGCGGGACGCCATTATCTGGTCTTCACACGCCCCGTTACTGCCATCAGCAGGCGCATTGACCATATCGCTATCCATTAGGTGTATGGAAAGGCGTGGATACGAGTTGTGAAACTCTGTAATTGTAAAATCTATTCATTGAATATTCATAAAATAGGCACGAGACCACATACAGAGACGTTTTTCCTAAAAAACCGCCTAAAAAGCAAGTTAAGTGCATCGGCCAATGAAGTTATGTTCATCAGCCTACGAAGTTAACTTCATCGGCCAACGAAGTTAACTTCATCGGGCATTGAAGTTAACTTCCCCCAAAAGGCCCCTATATGACCTGCTTTTACCTCTCGAAGACTTACCCGCCAGATCATAGTTGATGAGCATAGATAAAGAAAAACGTCAAAAGTTTTCCAACCTTTGACGTTCTCTTGTGATTCCGGCGGGATTCAAACCCACAACCTTCTGATCCGTAGTCAGATGCTCTATTCAGTTGAGCTACGGAACCAATCCTTTGCCTTCATTTCTGAATTGCGAGTGCAAAGGTACTATGTTTCTGCGAAACCACCAAATTTTTCCGCTACTTTTTCTTCAAAAACTGCATGGCAGCTGTTTTTCGAGGCCAAAAAGGGGAGAATATGGGCCCAACGGCCACTTTTCGGCAGGAAACCAAGGAGGAGAGAGGGATTAGACAAGGAGGATGATGAAGAAGGCTGTGACGAGCCCCAAGAAGAAACCGGCAAGGACTTGCGCGAGGGTATGCTGGCGCAGGATCATACGGCTGGTAGCCACTATGCCCGCAAGAAGGATCATCACGCAAAGCCACCAGACGGGATTGAAATTGAAGATAAGGGAAAAGGCGAGCAGTCCTCCCGTCACGCCGCCAATGGCTGCCGTATGGGAAGAGACGCCCCAACCGATATTGATGAGTGCACAGATGATCTGGATGGCAAGGGCAGCGACGACGATGCTATTGATGACATGGGGCACATGGGCGACCAGCATCAGATAATAGCAGAGAAAATAGCAAAGGATCGAGATGACATAGGGGACGACCCGTCGCTCCTTATGGCCAAACTGGATGGGCGACCATCCCGTATACTGACGATAGGCATGGAGCAGAAGGGTGGGGAAGAGGACGGTACTGAGATAGACGATGAGCAGCATCGTGAGTTGATACCCCCTCGGCAGCATCGACAAATAGCTGAACGTGAACAACGCTATCAGCCCCACAACAGGCAGATAATAGGGGGTGAAAAGCAAGCTCACCACCCTTGCGGCCAACAAAATATTCTTCTCGTTCATTCTTTTCTCAATCTTGCGACAGGCAACCCGAGTTGTTCGCGATACTTGGCGACAGTACGGCGGGCTATCGGCATTCCTTTGGCTCCCATGGCTTTGGCCAAGGCGTCATCGGAGAGTGGTTTGTGCTTGTCCTCCTGATCTATGAGCGCCTTGAGCGCCATTTTGATGTTGCGGGTGGAGAGTTCTTCTCCGCTATCGGTCGTGTAGCCTTCGGTAAAGAAGAAGCGCAATGGGAACGTGCCCCAGCGCGTCTGGGCATACTTGATGTTGCTCACACGACTGATGGTGGAGATATCCAGCCCTGTGCGGTCGGCGACATCCTTGAGTGTCATCGGTCGCAAATCGGCCTCATCGCCATCGACAAAGAAGCGGTGCTGGATGGCAATGATGGCCTTCATAGTCACAAAGAGCGTATGGCGACGCTGCTTGACAGCCTCGATATATCCTTGCGCGCGTTCCACTTTTTCGCGCGCATAGAGCAGGGCTTCCTTTTCCCTGCGGTTCATTGAGGCCTTGTTGCCCTTGTAAGCACGGGCCATCTCCTCATACTGGGCCGAGACGCGTAGCTCGGGGAGGTTGCCGTGGTTGAGGGCGAAGGTCACCGTGCCGTCGTCATTGCTATCGACCAGGAAATCGGGAGTCACCTGATTGGTGCTGCGCCCCATCGTCTCTCCCATCGAAGATCCTGGTTTCGGATTGAGCTTGCGCACCTCACGTTGAAGGGCCGCTATCTGGGGGGCAGAGAGCTTCAACTGCTGCTGCAGCTTGTCCCACCGCTTCTTGGAGAAGGCGTCCCAGTCATCCTGTATGATGGTATAGAGGAGGTTATAGAACTGTGCCAGGGCCTTTTTCTCCTCGGTATTGATCGGACGGAGAGCACGTTGCTTGCGATGCACTTGGAGCAAAAGGCACTCCTGAAGGCTACGCGCGCCAATACCAGGCGGATCGAAATCCTGCAAGACCAGCAACATCTGCTCCACCTCTTTTTCCTCCACGTCCAGCCCTTGGTAGATAGACAACTTGTCGGCAATGCTGTCGAGGGAGATACGGAGCAGGCCGTCATCATCCAAACTGCCGATCAGATATTCCAATATCTCCTGCTGCCGACTCGTCAGTTCGCGCTCACCCATCTGCTCCATGAGTTTGTCCACGAAAGAGACAGGGTCGCCATAGACCATACCTTCATAGTCGGCCGTATCGGTAGGCTGCGAACGGGGATCATAGACGGGCAGATCATTGTCCTCGCCTCCTATTCGCTCCAGGGCCGAGTCGAGGGCGTCCTGTCTTTCCTCCCGCTCCTGCTGCTCTTCGAAGGATTCAGCAGAATCGGTAGAGGCAGAAGAGTCGTCTTCCTCGTGCTCGCGACCCACCTCAAGGGCAGGATTGTCATAGATTTCCGCGCTGACGTTCTCCTCCAATTCCGTCAACGGCATCTCCAGCAAACGCACCTGCAACATCTGTTGCTGCGTGAGCCTGTGGCCTTGCACCTGGACCGCCGCCTGCGTCGTAGTCTGTTTGAGTTCCTGAGCCATGATCTATTTGTTCGTATGATGACGGGTGCAAAAGTACAAAATTCCAACGGCAACGGCAAAATTTCTGCCCATTAACTGCTGAATAGGGCGACTCCTAAGAATGGTTTTTGATCCATACCTCTAATCTACACCTATTTACGAGACTCGCGCCAGACCAGGCTGGCACCTCAGAGACACAAGCGACGACAAAAACATGCCGCTTTTTTGCTTTGGCAAGGCAGAAATAAACGCTCACGGAAAAGAAAGCCGCCTTTTGCTTGGTTGTATGCGACAAAAAGCGTAACTTAGCAGACTGAAAAAGAAAAGAAACTGTTTAGACAAATCAGATATGTGCCACTCAGCATTACAAGAACGATACGTCAACTTCTATACCGACTTCGCATTCAAAAAGCTATTCGGGACAGAAGCCAACAAAGACCTGCTCATCAGCTTCCTCAACTCGCTGTTTGACGGGACCGAGGTCATCAAAACCCTCAACTACCTCAACGTGGAGCACCTCGGTCACAACGCCGCAGAAAGGAAGGCCGTCTTCGACGTGTACTGCGAGAACGAAAAGGGAGAAAAATTCCTGATAGAGATGCAGAAGGCCGAACAAGAATACTTTAAGGATAGAAGCATATTCTACAGCACCTTCCCCGTTCAGGAGCAGGCGCCACAAGGACGATGGAACTTCAAGCTCAACAAGGTCTATACCATCGGTATACTCAACTTCTGTATAGACGAGGGAAACGCGGACTACATGCGTCGGGAGGTGAAGCTCATGGACACCCACGAAGGAGGTGTTCTACAACAAGCTCACTTATATCTACCTCGAAATGCCTAAATTCAGAAAGACAGAGCAGGAGCTCGTCACCGACTTCGACAAGTGGCTCTATGCTATCAAGAACCTTGCCACCCTCATGGAGCGACCCGCCGCACTACAAGACGCGATCTTTCAGCGTTTCTTTGAGCAGGCGGAGATTGCTAAGTTCAACAGCAACGACCTGCGAAGCTACCGGGAAAGCCAAAAGGACTTTTGGGACATGTGTGCCGTCACAGAGACGGCAGAGAAAAAAGGACGCGCTGAAGGACTGGCAGAAGGAATGGAAAAAGGACGCGCTGAAGGCAAGGCTGCAGGTAAAGCAGAAATTATCAAGGCCATGCACGCCAATGGTATGACAGCGGAAGCAATCGCATCAGTCATCGGTTTTGACCTTGCAGAGGTGGAAGAAATACTGAGCCAACAACCTCTGTCATAAGATGATAGTTCATTATTTTGGAAAGGCGGAAATAAACGCTCACAGAAAAGAAAGCCGCCTTATGCTTGGTTGTATGCGACAAAAAGCGTAACTTAGCAGACTGAAAAAGAAAAGAAACTGTTTAGACAAATCAGATATGTGCCATTCAGCATTGCAAGAACGATACGTCAACTTCTATACCGACTTCGCTTTCAAAAAGCTATTCGGGACAGAAGCCAACAAAGACCTGCTCATCAGCTTTCTCAACTCGCTGTTTGACGGGACCGAGGTCATCAAAACCCTCAACTACCTCAACGTGGAGCACCTCGGTCATAACGCCGCAGAAAGGAAGGCCGTCTTCGACGTGTATTGCGAGAACGAAAAGGGAGAAAAATTCCTGATAGAGATGCAGAAGGCCGAACAAGAATACTTTAAGGATAGAAGCATATTCTACAGCACCTTCCCCGTTCAGGAGCAGGCGCCACAAGGACGATGGAACTTCAAGCTCAACAAGGTCTATACCATCGGTATACTCAACTTCTGTATAGACGAGGGAAACGCGGACTACATGCGTCGGGAGGTGAAGCTCATGGACACCCACACGAAGGAGGTGTTCTACAACAAGCTCACTTATATCTACCTCGAAATGCCTAAATTCAGAAAGACAGAGCAGGAGCTCGTCACCGACTTCGACAAGTGGCTCTATGCTATCAAGAACCTTGCCACCCTCATGGAGCGACCCGCCGCACTACAAGACGCGATCTTTCAGCGTTTCTTTGAGCAGGCGGAGATTGCTAAGTTCAACAGCAACGACCTGCGAAGCTACCGGGAAAGCCAAAAGGACTTTTGGGACATGTGTGCCGTCACAGAGACTGCAGAGAAAAAAGGACGCGCCGAAGGACTGACAGAAGGAATGGAAAAAGGGCGCGCTGAAGGCAAGGCTGAACTTATCAAGACCATACACGCCAACGGTATGACAGCGGACGCAATCGCAGCAGCCATTGGTTTCGACCTTGCAGAGGTGGAAAAAATACTGAATCATCAAGCTCTTTCGTAAATCATCATGAAGGGAATCTATACGATCTTGCTCTTGCTTCTGAGCAATGTTTTTATGACGCTCATGCCTTATGGTCACCTACGACTTCAGGAGACTGGGGTGAGCAAGTACTGGCCCCTGATAGGCGTGATCGCCTTCTCGTGGGGTATTGCTTTCTTTGAATACTGCTGCCAGGTGCCCGCCAACCGCATCGGCTTCGAGGGCACAGGAGGCCCGTTCTCGCTCATCCAGCTCAAAGTGATCCAGGAGGTGGTATCGCTTGTCGTCTTTACCGTCATCGCCAACCTGCTCTTCCAAGGCCAGCATTTGCAATGGAACCACCTCGCAGCCTTCGTCTGCTTGATAGCCGCGGTCTATTTCGTCTTTATGAAATAAGCCCTAATAGCCATCCTCGTTCCAGGACGAAGAATAGGGAGCAAGCACAGCATTGCCTGCAGTTACTCCCTATCTTTCTATCTATGTACCAATCAAAAGTCTGGTCATCCACGAGGACTATATCAGTCTGCAACTGGACGAATAGCCAGGCCAAGAAAACGTGTTCTGTCCGTATGGTCTAAAGACCTGGCGAACAGGGCAGGCGATAGCCAAAGCCGCTAAAGCAAAAAGATATCCTGTTCTTTCTTCGCCAGAGCACAATCGCTTCTCAAAGACGGCGCCAACGAGCTGCACGAGGACTTGCTCTCAAGAACTTATGGCAACCGCCCTTTTCCAAGAACCTAATAGTTCAACATTTTTTTGCGACTGCAAAATTACAACATTTCCAATTAGCACCATCTACCCCCCCATACAATTATCCACATTTAACAATGGCACATATTCTCTTAGAAGCACATCGCTAAAACATGCCTTCATATTAAAAAACGTAAAATGTAAGGCTTTCCGCTATTTTTAGGGTAAATTTGCACATTCAAAGAAATTGTACTCTTAGGCAATGAGTCTGACAAGTATCATAAGCAAGCTATACTTCCGACCGCGTTGGAAAGAGCTGGAACATTATAAACAAGGTGGCGCGGCCCTTCAGAACGAGGTGTTGCGCTACCTCATCAGCCGTGGCAAGGAGACGGAGTACGGCCAGTCACACTATTTCCCGATGATGAAGGGTTATGAGGACTTTGCCAAATTCATACCCGTCAACACCTACGAGGAACTGAAGGGCGACATCGACCGGATGCGCCACGGCGAGAAGAACATCCTGTGGCCAGGCGAGGTGAAATGGTATGCTAAGTCGTCGGGGACAACCAACGACAAAAGCAAATTTATCCCCGTGACGCCGGAGGGTCTGAAGAACCTCCACTATCAGGGCGGAGGCGACGTCGTGGCCCTCTATCTGCGCAACCATCCCGAAAGCCACATCTTCGAAGGACGCTCGCTGATACTCGGCGGCAGCCATTCGCCCAACTACGACCTGCCCAACTCGCTGGTCGGCGACCTGAGCGCCATTCTCATCGAAAACATCAACCCGCTGGTCAACTTCATCCGCGTGCCCAAGAAGGAGACGGCGCTCATCAGCAACTTTGAACTGAAGCGCGACCGCATCGCCCGCGAGACAATGAACAAGAACGTCACCAACATCTCGGGTGTGCCGTCGTGGATGCTGAGCGTCCTCGTGCGCGTCCTGGAGTTGAGCGGCAAGGAACATCTGGAGGAGGTGTGGCCCAACCTCGAAGTCTTCTTCCATGGCGGCATAGCCTTCACCCCCTATCGTTCACAATACGAGCGCATCATCACCAAACCGGGGATGCACTACATGGAGACCTACAACGCCAGCGAGGGATTCTTCGGCATACAGGACGACCCGACAGACGCCTCGATGCTGCTGATGCTCGACTATGGCGTCTTCTACGAATTTCTGCCCATGGACGAGCTGGGCAGCGAACGTCCCAACATCGTGCCACTCGAAGGCGTGGAACTGGGCCGCAACTATGCGATGCTCATCTCCACGAGTTGCGGTCTGTGGCGCTACGAGATAGGCGACACGGTACAGTTTACTTCGCGCAACCCCTACAAGTTTATCATCACGGGGCGCACGAAATACTTCATCAACGCCTTCGGCGAGGAACTGATCATGGACAACGCCGAGAAGGGACTGGCCTACGCCTGCGAGCAGACCGGGGCCGTGGTGAGCGAATACACGGCCGCCCCCGTCTTCATGAACGACGAGGGCAAATGCCGCCACCAATGGCTCATCGAGTTTGCCAAGGCTCCCGAGAGCGTCCCGGCCTTTGCCGCCGCCCTCGACAAGCGGCTGCAGGAGATCAACAGCGACTACGAGGCAAAGCGATTCCACGACGTGACGCTCCAGCAGCTGGAGGTAGTGGTCGCAAGGAAGGGTGTCTTCAACGAGTGGCTCAAGCGCAAAGGAAAACTGGGTGGACAGCACAAGGTGCCCCGACTCTCCAACAACCGCAAGAACATCGACGAACTGCTGGAGCTCAACGGCAAAGAGCCCGGGGATGCAGAACTTCGGGCGTGAAAGGGGTTAGCAAGGTATGGAAGCCGACGTAAGCTATAATGTATATTATATATAAGGAGAACATGAGGAAGTACGATAAGGCAACGAGCCTATACGAATGGATGAAGAGGGGAGGGCTTGGGTTCTCCCTGGGAGCCTTCATGATTCTCTCCATCCTCACCTCCTGCGCCAAGATGGGGCAGCCCGACGGCGGATGGTACGACGAGTTGCCACCACGCGTCGTCGCCACGTCGCCAGCCGAAGGCGCTACGGACGTGAGCAGCCGCCGCATCCTGATCGGCTTCGACGAGTTTATCGTGCTGCAAAACGCCACGGAGAACGTGGTCGTCTCGCCGCCGCAACTCGAAGCGCCGGTCATCAAGGCCCAGGGAAAGCGCATCAGCGTGCAACTGCAGGACTCGCTCATTCCCAACACCACCTACACGATCGACTTCTCCGACGCCATCTCGGACAACAACGAGGGCAACCCCATGGGCAACTATACCTATACTTTCTCCACAGGACAGGAGATTGACACGCTGGAGATAGCCGGCTATGTACTCAATGCCAAAGACCTGGAGCCCGTGAAGGGAATACTCGTCGGTCTCTATGCCAACCTCCACGACACGGCTTTCGCCACGCTGCCCATGCAGCGAGTGGCGCGTACCGACAGCAGAGGACACTTCTGCATCAAGGGCGTGAAGGCGGGCGACTACCGCGTCTATGCCCTCCGCGACCAGAACAACGACTATCGCTTCTCGCAGAAGTCGGAGGAGATGGCGTTCACACCCGAGATATTCACACCCTCGTGGAAACCCGACACCCGTCAGGACACAATCTGGCGCGACTCGCTCCACATCGACCACATCACCACAACGGGCTATACCCACTTCCTGCCCGACGACGTCGTGCTCCGTGCCTTTACTGAGGAGCAGACTGAGCGCTACTTCATCAAGGCGGACCGTTCGGACGAACACTATTTCACGCTCTTCTACACCTATGGCGACAAGGAACTGCCCGTCGTCAAAGGTCTCAACTTCGACGCGGACCGCGACCTGCGTGTAGAACCTTCGCTCAACCAGGATACCATCACCTATTGGATCTGCGACACGGCCCTCGTCAATAGCGACACGCTCCGCATGACGGTCCTCCACAATGTCTGCGACACGGCGGGCGTGCTGCATCCACAGACCGACACCCTGCAGGTGCTGGCCAAGGTGCCGTATGCACGGAGAATGAAACTCCAGGCTGAAAACCAAAAGAAATGGGAGAAGGAGCAGCGCAAGCGCAAGGAGCGCGGCGAACCTTACCAGACCATCATGCCCGATCTGACGCTGGAGCCCGACTACGACGTGCCCTCACAGCTGGATCCCGACAAAAACCTGGCATTCATCATGCCCGTGCCCATCGCCGAGATCGACACGGCCAAGATACACCTCTATCAGAAGATCGACACGCTATGGTATAAAGCCAAATATCTATTGGGCGAGAAACCAGGCACGCCACGCCGCTACGAACTGGTGGGCGAATGGGAGCCTGGGGCAGAATACAGCCTGGAGATCGACTCGGCCGCCTTCACAGATATCTACGGGCGGGTGGCCAAAGCGGAGCAGTTTGGCTTCAACGTCTATAAACTGGAAGACTACGCCACGCTGACGCTCTCCCTGACGGGGATGGCGGGCAAACCGTGTCTCGTGCAACTGCTGAACAAGCAGGGGTACGTCGTGCGACAAATCGCCACGACTGACGCCACGGCCCACTTCTTCTATGTCCATCCGGGCACCTACTACCTGCGACTGATCGAGGACGACAACGACAACGGACGCTGGGACACAGGAGAGTTTGCCACTCGGCGACAGCCCGAGGCGGTCTATTACTATCCGAAGGCGATAGAATGTCGCGCCAAATGGGACGTGACGGAGACATGGAGTCCCCATGCCCTGCCGCTATTCCAGCAGAAACCCAACGAGCTCGTGCGGCAGAAGGCCGACAAGCAGCGGCAGCAGTTGAAGCACAGAAATGCCGAGCGCGCCGCAAAATTGGGAATAGAAATACCCGCGAGCGTCTTGGGACAGTCCAGGAAATAGAATAGAAGGTCTGTCCCACGATCAACATTCCAAGTCTATAAAAAGCCTATTAGGTCAGTATAAAATATTAGGATGATGAGAAAACTGATTCTTTCGCTGCTCGTCATGGTAGTCACCAGCGCAGCAGCACAATGCACGTTTCGCAACACCGCTTTCCAAAGCGGTGAGTTCTTGACTTACAACCTCTATTACAACTGGAAGTTTGTCTGGGTCAAGGCTGGTACAGCCTCCTACTATACTGTGGCCACGGCCTACCAGGGAAAACCCGCCTACCGCACCAGCCTCACGACGAGGGGCAACGGCAAGCTCGATGACTACTTCGTCCTGCGCGACACCCTGCTGGCTTACAACAGCAAGCAGATGGAGCCGCTCTACTATCGCAAAGGGGCGCGAGAGGGCAAGCGCTATACCGTCGATGAGGTGTTCTACAGCTACGGAGGCGGCAAGACCCACGCCCGCCAGCATCGCATCGACAACGACGGCAAGCACCATTGGATCAAGAAGACCTACGACGGTTGTGTCTATGACATGCTGAGCATCTTCATGAGAGCCCGCTCCTTCTCGCCCGAAAAATGGAAGAAGGGTGAGGTGGTCAACTTCCCCATCGTGGACGGCAACGGAAAGGACCCGGCCCGCCTCGTGTATCGTGGCAAGTCGAAGGTGAGGGCCGACAATGGCGTCACCTACCGCTGTCTCGGCCTCTCCTATTATGAGTATGAGAAGGGGAAGTGGAAGGAGATAGCCCGCTTCTATGTCACCGACGACCTCAACCACGTACCGGTCCGACTCGATATGTACCTGAAGTTTGGCGCGGCTAAAGCCTTCCTCGTCTCGATGAAGGGACTTAGGAATAGCGTCACCTCACGGGTGAAATAAATCCATGGAACTATAAGAATAAGAGAGAAAATGCCTTTGCTTGAAAAACTATTTGGCTTTGACGCCCGCACGATGACCGTCCGCACAGAACTGGTGGCCGGCCTCACCACGTTTATGACGATGTGCTACATCCTCGCCGTCAATCCAGCCATCCTCAGCGCCACAGGCATGGACCGTGGCGCGCTCTTCACCGCCACCGCCCTTGCTTCGGCCATCGCCACCATCCTGCTGGCCGTCATGGCCAAGCTGCCCTTCGCCCAAGCTCCGTCGATGGGTCTGAACGCCTTCTTCGCCTTCACGCTGTGTCAGGCCATGGGCTACTCCTGGCGGCAAGCCCTCGCTATCATGCTGATAGAGGGCCTGGTCTTCATCCTCATCACCTTCCTCAACGTGCGCGAGCGCATCCTGGACGCCATCCCGACCAACCTGCGCTACGCCGTCTCGGCAGGTATCGGATTGTTCATCGCCTTCATCGGACTGAAGAACGCAGGCATCATCGTCTCCAACGAGGCCACCTTCGTAGGCCTGGGCGACTTCACGCCGACGGCCATCCTGGGATGGATAGCCATCGTGCTGAGCGCCGTACTGATGACACGCAGGGTCAAAGGATCCTTGTTCTATGGCATCATCGCTGCCACGCTGATAGGCATTCCCCTGGGTGTGACGCAGGTGGAGAGCGGCTGGATTCCCATCAGTCTGCCCAAGAGCGTGGCACCGACATTCCTGCAGTTTGACTTCACCTCGCTACTGAACATCAAGACCGTGCTGGTGGTCATCTCTTTGCTGCTCGTCAATATCTTCGACACGGTGGGCACCCTCGTCGGCCTGTGCTACAAGACGGGCAATGTGCGCCCCGATGGTTCGATTCCCCATGTCAGCGAGGCGATGATGAGCGACGCCATCGGTACGACCTGTGGCGCCATGCTCGGCTCCAGCACCATCACGACTTATGTCGAGAGCGCAAGCGGCATTGCCGAGGGAGGACGATCCGGACTCACTTCCTTTGTCACGGGACTGCTTTTCCTTGTGGCCCTCTTCCTGGCTCCGCTCTTCCTGCTCATTCCCAGCGCGGCGACGAGTGGTGCGCTGGTCATCGTCGGCGTACTGATGCTCGACGGCATCAAGCACATCGAAATGACGGATATGTCCGAGGCCTTCCCCAGTTTCGTCACAGTCATCATGATGTTGCTCTGCTATAGCATCGCCGACGGAGTCTGCTTCGGCATCCTGACCTTCGTCCTGACCAAGCTCCTCACGGGCAAGTGGCGCGATCTCAACATCACGCTCGTGGTCCTCGCCGTGCTCTTCGTCCTCAACTTCGTCTTCGGATAATAACCCCACCCAAGGCAGGGTGTCCAGAATCAACAGAACCGATCACATTGAGGCAACATTCAAGTTGCCTACCAGGTCAAGCGAAAGGTTCGCCAAAGGCTCCAAACGATTCTGAACACCCTGCCTTCTATAAAAAACACCACAAAAAGCCACGATAATCTATTATTTATTTGGAACTCTCACTAAAAAACACTAACTTTGCGACAATTACGCGAAATAAAACAATTAAAGACCCACAATATGACGAAAAAGACTTTACTTGCCTTGTCTGCCTCCCTACTGATGGGAGCAGTCCCTGCCGCGGCACAGACCACCCCCTATGGTGGCTATACCGGCACAGAACCTCTCACAAGCTACGGCACCCGAATGATGGAAAGCTATGACGTAGCCGTCAGGCTGACCGTGGACGAAAACGACCAAGGACTCGTCGGAAGCCAGATTACGGGTGTACGCATTCCCTTCCCCGATGACATTGACCACCTCATCGAAGCTCAGGCGTGGATCAGCAAGAACCTGGAGCTGACGGACTATAGTTTCACTCCTGACGTCGAGGTGAAGTCGTTCACACCCGGACCGGGTTTCATCGACGTGACGTTCGACTCCCCCTACACCATCACCAGCGAGGGCGTCTATGTAGGCTATTCCTTCGAGATGGACGAGAAGGTGTCGAAGCCGATTACAACCATCAGCGGCACCAACCCCAACTACTTCTACCTCCACACTACCCGGTCCTACTACGAGGGATTCTGTTCCGTCTCCGCCGACCGCAACATGATGCTGGCGATGCAGGTGCTCATCGATGGACTGCCGGCACGATCAGTCTCGCCCACGCTGAACGATCAATACTTCAAGGTAGGAGAAGGCAGCAATACGCTGACCTTCAATATCCGCAACCAGGGAAGCCAGCCCGTCAGTTCCATAGACGTGGCCTACAACGCTCCTGGCGAATCAGATAACCACGTGGAGAAACATATCACGCTGGACAAGGCCCTGCCGGCACACTACAATGCCTCGGCCACCGTCACGCTGACCGCCGACGCGCTGCCCCATGCTGGCGACTTCCCCTTCACCATCCAGGTGACAAAAGTCGATAGCGAGGCCAACCAGAATGCGCTCCCCAGCGCCTCGACCACCATCCACAGTCTGAGTTTCGTACCCACCAAGCGCGCATTGCTGGAGGAATACACAGGCACATGGTGTGGCTGGTGCCCGAAGGGATTTGTGGGACTGGAGAATATGGACGCGCTCCTGGGCGACGACTTCGTGGGCGTGAGCTACCACAACCGCGACCCGATGGAGTTTGCCGGCGGCGACGAGGGACCGGAGTTTCCTAATGGCACGGCCTCTTTCCCCAGCGCATACATAGACCGCGTACACCCCACCGATCCCTATAGCGGCGATGAGCCCAGCACCCACTTCCTGCTGAACGAAACCTATGCCAAGGCGTGTGATCAACTGGCGCCTGCCGACATCGACATAGCAGCCAACTATGCGGAGGACAACGCCTCGGAGGTGGAATGTAAGGCCACAGTACGCTTCCCGCTGCCCGTGCAGGCCAACCCCTATCAGCTGGGCTTCATCCTCACCGCCGACGGACTGAGCGGCGAAGAGGACAGTTGGACGCAGAAAAACTACTATCCCAACAACACGGAATACACCGACACAGACATGGAACTGTTCACGCAGGGCGACGGCTACGTCTATGACCTCACCTACAACATGGTGGCCATAGGATTCAGCGGACCCAGTTTCATCGAAGGCAGCCTGCCGGAACAGATCGAGGCCGACAAGGACTATGAATACACCTTCCGCTTCGACCTGTCGAAGGACTCGCAGACGTGCAAGGCGAAGAGCATCCTCGCAGGCCAGCAAAACTACAAGTTGCGCGCCGTGGCCCTGCTTATCGACAGCACGACAGGAGAGGTCGTCAACGCCCGTAAGGCAAAGGTTGGTGGCGAGACGGATGGCGTTTCGGCCCTCACAGTCAACAAGGAAGCAACTCCCGTAGCCTACTACACGCCCGACGGACGACAACTGCAGTCGCCCACCAAAGGCATCAACATCGTACGCCTCGCCGACGGACGCACCGTGAAGATGATAGTCCGGAAAAAGGTCCGGCAGGTGCACGCAAGCGAAGCACGACAGAAAACACCTTCGGGATGGACGAAGTTTAGCGTCCATCCCGAAGGCATCCCGAGACCATCCCGAAGGTCCTCCAAGCCCTTTTCGTGTGAACTGCCCAAGAGTTCAGAAAGGAAAACTTGCAAAAAGCATAGAGTAGGGAGGGGTGAAAAGTTAAAAATCAAGGGCTTCATGCGAGTTAAGAAACAAAAACTTGCAAGAGAGGTAAAATTTCCGTAACTTTGCGGCCTACAAGTATTGAAAGAACATCGGTCCGCCCATCCAGCGCGTTTTTATGGAAAAAGAGCCTGATGGAATTGGCCACAAATTTAAAAAAATACATGATGCGCAAGAAAACGCTCCTTTCCAGCCTATTCGCCACCCTGTTAGCCGTATTGATGCTGACAGGCTGTTCCGAAACACAAAACATCTCCTACTTCCAGGACTACGGTCCGGGATTTTCCGAGACCGTTTCTCAGTCTAAGCCCATCACTTTCCAGCCTGGCGACAAACTCTCCATCATCGTGACAAGCCGCAACCCGCAGCTTTCCTCACTCTTCACGCTCTCGCAGGGCGTGATGCTCTCCAGCGGAACAACTTCCAACTCGCGTACGGCGAGCAGCAACCAATACACCGTGCTCTACACCATCGACAGCAAGGGCGACATCGACTTCCCCGTGCTGGGCAAGATCCATGTGGGTGGCCTGTCGCGCGAACAAGTCGCCTCGACCATCAAAGAGCAGTTGTTCAAGGAAGACCTGGTCAAGGACGCCGTCGTGTCGGTGGAGTTTGGTGGCATTCACTTCTCCGTGCTGGGCGAAGTGAACAAGCCGGGACAGTATAACTTCGAAAACGACCGCGAGACCATCCTCGACGCCATCAGCCGCGCGGGCGACCTGACCATCTACGGCCAGCGCGACCACGTGACGGTGATTCGTACCGAGGGCGGCGAGCGCAAGGTCTATAATATCAACATGCTCTCGGGTCAGGACATCACAAGCTCGCCAGCCTACTACCTGAAGCAGGGCGACATCATCTACGTGGACCCCAACCCGACGCGCGCTCGCCAGAGCACAGTCAACGGCAACACCTTCCGCTCGTCTGCCTTCTGGGTCTCCATGGCCTCCCTGGCCATGAGTGTGACGATGCTTATCAAGAATTGGTAAACTTACTCTCAAAAAGGAAATGGCAACAAACAATAGCTTAGAAAGCGAAAAGAACTACTCAGCAACAGCCGAGAACAACGAGCTCGAGAATGGCGGATTCAACCTGCGCATGCTCCTGGACATCGTGCTTGGCAACTGGTTTTGGATACTCCTGTCCGTCATACTCTTTGGCGCAGCAGGATGGTACTATCTGAAGATCACGCCCAACACCTACCAACGCACGGCGCTCGTCGTCATCAAGGAGGACAGCCCGCAGCGTGGCAAGGACCTCAACGCGATGTTCGCCAACTTGGGTCAGAACCCCGACCAGAGCAACGTCAACAACGAGATGGCTGCCATCCAGGCTCCCTCCAACGTGCTGGAGACCGTGAAGCGCCTGAACCTCGACATGAACTATACGATGGAGGGCCGCTGGCACAAGAACATCCTCTACGGACGCTCGCTCCCGGCCAACGTCCGCATGATGGGACTGGGCGACCATGAGTCGGCAGCCATGCAGATGGAGCTGCAGCCCAACGGCGTGGTGAAACTGTCCAACTTTATGCGCAACGGCAAGCCGGTCGGCAGTCCGGAGGTGACCGTGACGGGCCGCACAAGCACCATCATCGGTACGCCGGTGGGCAATGTGCTGGTCACACCGACACAGTACTACGGCTCATTTGTCACCCATACGAAAGATCCAATCCTCGTGACACGCACCGACCTCTACACCAAGACGGAGGGCGTGCAAAGAAACTTGTCGGTGGAACTGACGGACAAGATGTCCACCCTGGTCCGCATTTCCTATAAGGACAAAGAGCCCTACCGCGCCGACGACATCATCAACACCCTCATTACGGTCTATAAGGAGAGCTGGGTGAGAGACAAGAACATGTTGACGATCGCCACGACGAAGTTTATCAACGAGCGCCTGGCTATCATCGAGCGCGAGCTGAGCGGTATCGATAGCGACATCTCCAGCTATAAGAGTAGCAACCTGCTGCCGTCCGTACAGGCTGCCTCGCAGATGTCCATGCAACAGTCGCAGGAGAGCCAAAAGCAAGTGCTGGCCCTCAACACGCAGCGCTCCATGGCACAATACGTAAAGGGCATGCTGACACGCGGTGCCAAGTCGCGCAAGCTCCTGCCTACCAATGCCGGACTGGAATCGACGGGCATTGAGCAGCAGATCGCAGAATACAACACGCTTCTGCTCCAGCGCAACTCGCTCATCGCCAACTCCTCGGAGCGCAACCCCATCGTGAGCGACTACGACGAGCAGCTGGCCCAGATCCGCAAGGTCATCCTGGAGGGCATCGACAACCTCTGCAGCACGATCGACCTGCAGTTGAGCCACGCGCAGCAGAACGAGAACCAGGCCACGGCGAAAATCGCCTCCAGCCCGAAGCAGGAGAAGTACCTCACGAGCGTGGGCCGTCAGCAGCAGGTCAAGGAGCAACTCTACCTCTTCCTGCTCCAGAAGCGCGAGGAGAACGAGATGAATCAGGCTTTCACCGCCTACAACATCCGCATCATCACCGCCCCGTTTGGCAACGCCTATCCCATCTCGCCCAACCACCGCAACATCCTGCTCATCGCCCTGGCCCTGGGTCTGATGTTGCCTATCGGACTGTTCTACCTCCGCGAGAGCATGAACACCACAGTGCGCGGCCGCAAGGATATCGAGGGTCTCACCATACCGTTTATCGGAGAAATACCTTATACAGGCAAGCGCAAGTGGTGGCAGCGTCGCAACAAGCGTCGTGACAAGCTGCAGATCGTCGTACAGGAGGGCAAGCGCAACGTGATGAACGAGGCCTTCCGCGTGCTCCGTACGAAGCTCGAGTTCCTCATTTCTGAGGACAGAAAGGACAACGTGATGATCATGACCTCCTTCAACTCGGGTAGTGGTAAGACCTATCTCTCGGCCAATATCGCCATGTCGCTGGCCATCAAGCAGAAGAAGGTGCTCATCATCGACTGCGATATCCGTAAGGCCATGGCCTCGGCACTGATCGGATCGCCGCAGGTCGGCCTGACCCATTACCTCACGGGTAAGGAGAGGGACCTCCACGAGCTCATCCATACCTACAAGGGCAATGAGAACCTGAGCATCCTGCCAGTCGGCATCGTGCCGCCGAACCCCACCGAGCTGCTGGGCAACGGCCGCTTGAAGGACTTGCTGGAAGAGGTTCGCAGCCAGTACGACTACGTCCTGCTCGACTGTCCGCCTATCGAGGTCGTCGCCGATACGGAGATCATCTCGAGCTACGTGGACAGAACGATCTTCATCGTGCGCGCCGGACTGCTCGACCGCTCCTTGCTCAAGGAGCTCCAGCGCCTTTACAACGCAGGCAAGTATCGCAACATGGCCCTCATCCTCAACGGCACGGAGACCCGCGTGGGCTACCACCGCTACGGTTATGGCTATGGCTACGGTTATGGCTACGGCTACGGTTATGGCTACGGCGAAACCGACGACGACAAGAAGAAGCACAAGAGCAAGAAAAAGTAGTAAGCTACGAGCAGAAGCAAGTAGCTAAATCTATAGACTACAGAGCGGGCGGGGAGAGCATCCTCGCCCGCTTTCTTGATAGATGTTACCATCTGAGAGCGCACACAAGGTTCTAAATTTCAGAACCATCCTTAATTTAATAGAAAACATTTGGTGGGTTCATTTGTTTTGGCTACTTTTGCAGAGCAAATAAAAAATCAATAAATAATTAAAAACAAAAATCAAAATGGCTAACGAGAACGAGAAGAAGTTTCGTGTAGAGAGCGACCTCTTGGGTGAGCTCCAGGTACCCGCCGAGGCTTACTATGGTGTGCAGACTCAGCGCGCCATCAACAATTACAAGATTTCGGGCAAGCACATGTGCGACTATCCCGAGTATGTCAAGGCCATTGCATACGTGAAGCTCGCTGCTGCCGAGGCCAACCACGAGCTGGGTCAGCTTCCTGACGACGTGGCCGACGCTATGTGCCGCGCCTGCCGCGAGATCATCGACGGCAAGTTTCATGAGAACTTCGTCACCGACATGGTGCAGGGTGGTGCCGGCACGTCGGTCAACATGAACGCCAACGAGGTGATTGCCAACCGTGCCCTCGAGCTGATGGGCTACGAGAAGGGCGACTACCAGCACTGCTGGCCCAACGACCACTGCAACTGCGGTCAGTCCACCAACGACGTCTATCCCACCACCATCCGCCTCACCTTCATCGAGATGAACAAGCAGCTCGTAGCCGCTCTGGAGCGTCTTGTGGCCTCTTTCCGCAAGAAGGGCGAGGAGTTCAAGAACAACATCAAGATGGGCCGCACACAGCTGCAGGACGCCGTCCCCATGACGAGCGGACAAGAGTTTACGGCCTTCGCCAATACCCTTGAGGAGGAGATCGGCAACCTCAACCGCAATGTGGAGCTGATGCTCGAGATCAACATGGGCGCCACGGCCATCGGTACGGGCCTCAACGCCGTCCCGGGCTACGCTGAGCTCTGCACGAAGAAACTTGCCGAGCTGACGGGCGAGAACTTCACCCTCGGCAAGGACCTCGTCGAGGCTACTCCCGACACGGGCGACTACGTGAGCTATAGCGGCGCGCTGAAGCGTCTGGCCGTGAAGCTGTCCAAGATCTGCAACGACCTCCGCCTCATGGCCTCTGGTCCCCGTTGCGGTCTCCACGAGATCAACCTCCCGCCGATGGCTCCGGGCTCCAGCATCATGCCGGGCAAGGTAAACCCTGTCATCCCCGAGGTGACCAACCAGACTTGCTTCAAGGTGATTGGCAACGACACCACCGTGATGATTGCCGCCGAGGCAGGACAGCTCCAGCTCAACGTCATGGAGCCGGTCATCACCCAGTGCATCATCGAGAGCCAGACCTGGCTGGGCCGCGCCATGGACACGCTGCGTGAGCGTTGCGTCGATGGTATCACGGTCAATGCCGAGCACAATGCCGAGACCGTGCGCAACAGCATCGGTATCGTCACCGCTCTCAACCCGTACATCGGCTACAAGAACAGCACGAAGATCGCCAAGGAGGCTCTGGAGACGGGCGCTTCTGTCTATGATCTCGTGCTCAGAGACAAGATTCTGACCAAGGAGAAGCTCGACGCCATCCTCGATCCGAAGCACATGCTCGACCCCGAGGACGTGATCAAGTAAGGGTCAGCGCATCACGCAACCATAGACTTTATCTCACATAAAGTATAGTTAGACAAAATTTAAGGCCTTCTCTGCCGCGCTGGCAGGGAAGGCCTTGTTTCGTATCAAGCAATGTGGTTTTCGTTGCTTAGAAGGGCCGCTACGGGCCTCATACGGCGCGGAAGGCGTTATAGCCTAGTCTGCGGAAGCAATAATAAGGCAAAGCAGGGCAAACTACAGCCGCCCAAGCCGCAGACAGCACCAGAGGTGAAAAGGCGTCAGCGACGCTTGGCCCGCAGAGGACGCTCCTCGTGGCTCTCGACGTTCTTCTTTTTCTTGGAAAGCACCAGCAGGATGACGGCCGAGAGGATGAGCACAATGCCGACGAAGAGGCGAAGGGAGAAGGACTCGCCGAAGATGAGCACGCCGATGAAGACGGCCGTGACAGGCTCCACAGCACCCATGATGGCGGAGGGCGTACTGCCGACTTTCTCGATGGCAATATTCATGAAGTAGAGGCTGAGCACCGTGGGCAGCAAGGCCAACTGGGCAGCACAGGCCCATTGCTTCGGAGTGGTGAGCACCTGGATCTGCTCGCCCATGATGACGGACAGGACGAGCAGGGAGATCAAGCCGAACAAGACCACCCAGAACGTAAACTGGATGGCGGAGAGCCCTGTGTGGGTCTGGTTGACGCCGATGATGTAGAAGGCGTAGAAGAGCGACGAGAGCAGGACCAGCGCCACGCCCACCGTAGAGAGCGTGGCATTGTCGCCACCACGATAGAGCAGTCCTATGCCCGTTACGGCCAGGAGGATGGAGAAAGTGGTGGACCAGGTGATGCGCTCATGGAAGAACGCCGTCATCAGCACGGCCGTGATGATGGGGTAGCTGAAGAGGATCGTACTGGCGATTCCTGCATCCATGTACTTGAAACTGAGGTAGAGCGTGGCCGAGGACATGGCCATGAATGTGCCCAGGACGGCCATGCGAATGGCAGGTCCGAGGCGCAGATGAAAACTCTCCCGCTTCGCCACCATCCATGCAAGGAACAGCAGCGAGGCAATGGCGTAGCGCCAGACGAGGACCGACGTAGGGTTGATCTCGTCCTGGTAGAGGAATAGCGTGCCCAAGGGGTTTGTACCATAGAAAATCGCAGCGATAATACCCGCTGCGAAACCTTTGAACGTGTTGCTCATAATAAAGAAAAAAAGGATGATGAATCGGCGGGCGCATCAGGTGCTGCTACCCGCAGACTCGATTGTTTCAACTCTTGAATGCCTCGGCCTCTGCCATGGCGATGATGTCTTCGCGGTCAGGTTGGCGTGAGGGCTCCTCAGCGTCTGCGGAATGCAAGGACATAGCCTGACGCTCGCCATTCTTCTGTTCTTGGCCGTCATGGGAATTTTGGATGGCCTCCTCGCTATCCTCAGCGCACTTCTCCGTGCGCTTCCTGCGGCGGTCTGCAGGTGCAGGCTGCTCCCTAAAGACTTCCTCCTGGAAGGGCGAGACGTGCTTCCGGTCCTCCTTCGGCTTGTCGCCGACGATGAAACTCTCGGTCTCATCTACCGAAGGCACGAGGCCGACGGGCTCCTCCTCCATCTTCGTCCTGTTCTCCTTCGAGGCAAACACGCGGTCGAGAAACTTCGTGTCCTTGCGGAGCTTGCGGAGCGTATCCTTCGACGCCTTCTGCTGGCTCTCCTTCTTAGAATAGCCACGCGCGTCGCAACCCTCCACGTCCTCCAGCATCACGACGAAGTGGAAGACGGGAGCTCCCTCCTCGCTGGTCTCGTTGCCCAGCAACTTGAAGTTGAGCTGCACCCGGTTCTTCTGACACCATTCGATGAGCTTCGACTTGAAGTTGACCTCCTTGTAGGCGAGTTTGTCGATATTGATCATCTCGCCCAGGATCTGGCGCTCCATGAAGCGCATGCAGGCGTCGTAGCCCTTGTCGAGATAGATAGCACCGACGAGGGCCTCGAAGGCGTTGCCCGCCATGTTGCTGTTGTGGCCGGACTGATGACCGCTGGAGAGGATCAACTTGTTGATACCCATCTCCTTGGCCAAGTGGTTGAGGGTCTCGCGCTGCACGAGCTTGGAGCGCGTGGTGGTGAGAAATCCCTCCCGCTTACCAGGGAAGTGACGAAACACAATATCGCCTACTACCGCATCGAGGACGGCGTCGCCGAGAAACTCCAGCCGCTCGTTGTTCATGGGCTTTCCCTTCTCGTTGCGCCGCGCGATGCTGCTATGGAGCAGCGCGATCTTGTAGTATTCGATATGATGGGGCCAGATGCCGGTGATCCTATGGAGAGACAAGAAAAGCTCCTTGTCCTTGCGGAAAGGGAGCTTAATCCTGTCAATCAGATTATTCAGCATACTTCTTGAAGATAACGCAGGCGTTGTGTCCGCCGAAGCCGAACGTGTTGCTCAGGGCTGCACGAACGGTACGCTTCTGTGCCTGGTTGAAAGTATAGTTGAGCGCGTAGTCGATCTCCGGGTCCTTGTCCTCCTCGTCGTGGTTGATGGTCGGGGGAACGATGTCCTCGCTCACGGCCTTGACGCAAGCCAGTGCCTCCACGGCTCCGGCAGCTCCGAGCAGGTGGCCCGTCATAGACTTCGTGGAGGAGATATTGAGCTTGTAGGCGTGCTCACCGAAGACCTCCTTGATGGCCTTGGCCTCGGAGATGTCGCCCACATGGGTGGACGTGCCGTGTACGTTGATATAGTCGATATCCTCCGGCTGCATCTGGGCGTCGGCCAGGGCGGCCTCCATCACCAGTTTCGCACCCAGTCCCTCGGGATGGGAAGCCGTGAGGTGATAAGCGTCGGCACTCTCGCCCTCGCCCACCATCTCGGCGTAGATTCTGGCTCCGCGCGCCTTGGCGTGCTCCAGCTCCTCGAGGATGAGGCAGCCGGCACCCTCGCCCATCACGAATCCGTCGCGGCTGGCCGAGAAAGGACGGCTGGCGTGGGTCGGGTCATCATTGCGCGTCGAAAGGGCCTTCATGGCGTTGAAGCCACCCACACCACACTCGCAGATGGCAGCCTCCGCACCACCGGCCACGATCACGTCGGCCTTGCCGAGCCGCAGCAGGTTGAAAGCGTCGGCCAGCGCATTGGTCGAAGAGGCACAGGCGCTGGTGGTGGTGAAGTTGGGTCCGTGGAAGCCGAAGTGGATGCTGATCTGTCCAGCGGCGATGTCGGCGATCATCTTCGGGATGAAGAACGGCGAGAAGCGGGGACCTTTCTCCTTGTTGAGAGCGTAGTAGGAAGCCTCCTCCTCAAACGTCTTGATACCGCCGATACCTACACCATAGATCACGCCGACGCGGTTCTTATCGACCTGGTCGAGGTCGAGGCCGCTGTCCTTCACACCCTGCACGGCACTGGCCATGGCCAACTGTGCGTAGCGGTCCATCTTGCGGGCGTCCTTGCGGTCGATCCACTCGTTGGGATTCCAGTTTTTCACCTCACAGGCAAACTGGGTCTTGAAGTTGGTGGCGTCGAACAGCGTGATCGGAGCTGCGCCGCTCACACCCTTGACCATGTTCTCCCAAGTCTCCTCGGGAGTGTTTCCCAGCGGGGTGACAGCGCCGAGACCCGTTACGACAACTCTTTTCAGTTCCATGTATATAGTGTCTTATCGATTGATGAAAACGTATATTGGGCGCCGTGCGGGGCTTACAGTGTCGTAAGTAGCGAATTTGCCCTTAGCCGGGCTATCCACACCTGACACCTGACGCCTGACGCCCGACACCCAATATATGTGTCTGTCCTAATGTAAAAAACGATACCGTAGAGACAGAAGACGCTTACTTAGCGTTGTTCTCGATGTATGCGATGGCGTCGCCTACGGTTGAGATCTTCTCTGCCTGATCGTCGGGGATGGAGATACCAAACTCCTTCTCAAACTCCATGATGAGCTCGACAGTGTCGAGAGAGTCGGCACCCAAATCGTTGGTGAAGCTCTTCTCCGGAGTGACCTCCTCTGCATCTACACCCAACTTATCTACGATAATGTTCTTAACCTGTGCTGCAATTTCTGACATGATAATCTTGTTAAAATGTTGTTACTTTGTTTTCTCTTTCAAAATTTCGGGTGCAAAGGAACGGAAAAAATTTCGTTTACACAAATAAATCTTGAAGAAATCCACCCTTTTTTGCACATCAATACCCTAATTGTGCAAGAAAACGCCTTCTTTTCATGGGTATCTTGCGCTAAATCAACCCAATATTACATTCTCATTACATCCGATATGCCTTAGTTTAGCAGAGAAACAGAGTGGTTCCATGGCCCATTTCCAGATCTTTTTCCTCCCCCTTCTCCCACCATCGAGCGGTCTTCCGAGCTGCCCACAGACACAGACCGCATTGTGCGTCAACCATTTCGGCAAACAGAGCAGGGAAGGGACATAATAGAGTACGGTAGAATAAAGTAGAGTAGAGGCAATATAATAAGGAGAAACGAAGGGTGCAGACCGCTGGGAGGACAGAAAAGGAGGGTCATCATAACATGTTAACGTTTAACGTTATAATGTAAGGTCGCAGCCATTCCTCTCGCCAAATCAAAAACGTGACAACGTGACAACGTGACGTGTGACAACGAGAAAAAGCGCACGTCAAAAGAAAAACGTTAAACGTTAAACGTTATTATGTTATTATGTTATTACGAAGCGGGGCGGGCACCTAACCGGAGACCGCGAACCAGAGAGCCTACAGACTGGGAATAGGAAAGCCCACAGGCAGCGAACTATAGGGACCACCGACTGCGACTTTTGGAATAAGTTAGGATCGAGGCAAGAGACAAGCAACCATCAGGGTGATAGGTAAGTTACCCCGCGGAAGGTGCTCAGTTTTCCATCCTCCCGCGTCCGTTGAAATAGTGACCCGCCAAGGGGTTCTGAGGCCCTAAAATGGCATGCGACCACGTGGGGACCCAGAAAAGCAGGCAAACAAGGCAGAAAACAACGGAAAAGTTTGGCCAAGTGCGATTTTCTTCGTACCTTTGCACCGTTCAGAGGAATGAGGGGCTTGCGGAAGCTCCTCATTTTTATTTATATAAACGTTTATGATAGACAAGAACGTCGTAAAAAGATTAGTTGAGGAATGGCTTGCGGGGAAGGAATACTTCCTCGTAGATGTTCAGGTTGGCACCGACGATCGCATCGTCGTTGAAATAGACCACGCCGATGGCGTGTGGGTGGACGACTGCGCGGATCTGAGCCGCTACATCGAGGACCATCTGAGCCGTGACGAAGAGGACTACGAGCTGGAGGTGGGATCCACCGGACTGGGCCAGCCCTTCAAGGTACCCCAGCAGTATGTGAACAACATCGGCAACGAGGTGGAGGTCCTCACACAGGATGGCAAGAAAGTGAAGGGCACGCTCAAGGCCGTGGAAACCCCGCGTTTCACGGTCTCCGTGCCGGAGAAAGTAAAGGTAGAGGGCAAGAAGCGTCCCGTGATGATGGACGTGGACTACGACTACGACATGAATGAGGTAAAGTACACGAAATACATTATAAGTTTCAAATAAGCTATGGCAGCAAGAAAAAAAGAAGACATGCCGAACATGATCGAGACCTTCAAGGAGTTTAAGGACACCAAGAAGATCGACCGTGCCACCCTCGTTAGCGTGCTGGAGGAGAGCTTCCGCAGCGTGATAGCGAAGATATTCGGCTCCGACGAGAACTTCGACGTCATCGTCAACCCTGACAAGGGCGACTTTGAGATATACCGCAACCGCATCGTCGTGGCCGACGGCGAGGTGAAGGACGAGTACAAGGAGGTGTCGCTCACGGACGCTCAGAAGATCGAGCCCGACTACGAGGTGGGCGAGGAGGTCTCCGAGCGCATCGACTTCGCGAAGTTTGGCCGCCGCGCCATTCTCAACTTGCGCCAGACGCTGGCCGCCAAGGTGCTGGAGCTGGAGCACGACTCGCTCTACAACAAGTACAAGGACCGCGTGGGCCAGGTCATCTCCTCCGAGGTCTATCAGGTCTGGAAGCGCGAGGTGCTGCTCGTGGACGACGAGAACAACGAGCTGCTGCTGCCGAAGACGGAGCAGATACAGAGCGACAACTACCACAAGGGCGACACCATCCGTGCCGTCATCCTGCGCGTGGACAACACCAACAACAATCCGAAGATCATCCTCTCGCGCACGGCGCCCGCCTTCCTGGAGCGTCTGCTGGAGGCCGAGGTGCCCGAGATTGCCGACGGCCTGATCGCCATCAAGAGCGTGGCACGCATGCCGGGCGACCGCGCCAAGATCGCCGTGGAGAGCTACGACGACCGCATCGACCCGGTGGGAGCCTGCGTCGGTGTGCACGGCAGCCGCGTACATGGCATCGTCAAAGAGCTCGGTGGCGAGAACATCGACGTCATCTCCTGGACGGCCAACACCAAACTCTTCATCCAGCGCGCCCTCAGCCCGGCCCGCGTCAGCTCGCTCACCATCGACGAGGAGAACAAGAAGGCCGAGGTCTATCTCAAGCCCGAGGAGGTGAGCCTCGCCATCGGACGCAGCGGTCTCAACATCAAGCTGGCAAGTATGCTCACGGGCTACACCATCGACGTCTTCCGCGAGCTCGACGAGAGCCAGGCCGAGGAGGACATCTACCTCGATGAGTTCTCCGACGAGATCGACCAGTGGGTCATCGAAGCCATCAAGAAGATAGGCCTCGACACGGCCCGCCAGGTGCTCAACGCTCCGCGCGAAATGCTTATCGAGAAGGCCGACCTCGAGGAGGAGACCGTCGATAATGTCATCAAGGTCCTCAGGGCCGAGTTTGAGAGCTAAGATGGAGCCGTCCTGTCCGCGCCGACAAGGCGCATCCTCTCAGGAAGGGCAACACATCAGGAAAGAAGCAAAGAGAAAGGGTGGAGGACGACAGTCTCCACCGATAAAAGGTAATGGCGGGTGATGGTTTTGACCAGCGGCTCATAGGGTGTGGCCGCACTGGTCCGCACCATGTTCGGAACATCTGCGCCACCCTCACATCGTAAATCAATACCAGCACCCCCTACCTCTATTAAGATATTAATGAGTATCAGATTAAACAAAGCAATTAGAGAGCTGAACATCGGGCTCCAGACGGCTGTGGAATTTCTGGAGAAGAAGCCGAATCTGGGCGAAGTGAAGGGCGACCCCAACTTCAAGCTCAGCGATGCGCAGTATGAGGCCCTGGCCACACAGTTTAACAAGGATAAGCAAGTGAAGGCCATCGCCGACAAGAAGTTCCCCAAGAAGTCGAAAGAGGGCGGCAAGAAGAAGCAGTCCCAGGGAGGCGTGAAGCGTGGCGACGACGGCCTGACAAAGATACAGGCCTATACGCCGCTGGGCAAGATCGACCTCGACCAGCTCAACCGCAAGCCGGGACAGAAGACCGACCAGAAGCCGAAGGCAGACCAGCCCAAGGCCAAGGAGGAGAAGCCCGCACGCAAGCAGGAGCCACAGCAGCCCAAGCAGGAGCAGCCGAAGCCCGCACAGAAGGAGGCAGCACCCCAGCACAAGGCAGAGCCAAAGGCCGAGAAGCCGGCCGTGAAGGAGCAGCCGAAGGAAACTGCCCACAAGGAGGTGGCCCAGAAGCCCGCTGCCCAGAAGGAGAACGCTCAGAAGGAAAACAAGGAGCAGGCCAAGCCTGCAGCCAAGGCTGTGGAGACGGAGCAGAAACCCGCCAAGCCCGCCAAGAGCGAGAAGCCACAGCCCGCAGCGGCAGCCCAGGCTGAGACCGCCCAAAAGGAGGGCAAGGAGCAGGAGCCCGCCACGACAGAGGGCGGCGCACCCTTCCAGACGCAGAACGAGAAGAAGCTGCTCAACCAGCCGAAACTCAACGTGCTCGGCAAACTCGACCTCAGCACCATCAACCAAAACACGCGCCCGAAGAAGAAGAGCAAGGAGGAGCGACGCAAGGAGCGCGAAGAGAAAAAACGGACAGGGCAAGAAGAAGCGCGTACGCATCAACAAGGAGCGCGTCGATATCAATGCTGCTGCCAACCAGCAGCCCGCCCAGCAGGGCAAGAAACAGGGCCAGCAGCAACAGCAGGGCCAGGCCGATGGTGGCGGAAAGCGCAAGAAGAAGAACCGCGGACGCAGCAACAAACCGCTGGAGGTCGATGACGAGGCCGTAGCACGCCAGGTCAAGGAGACCTTGGCACGCCTCACCTCGAAGACCCAGAACAAGAAGGGTGCCAAATACCGCAAGGAGAAGCGCGACGCTGCCCAGGAGAAGCTCAACCAGGAGGCACGCGCCGAACGCAAGCAGAGCAAGACGCTGAAACTGACGGAGTTTGTGACCGTATCGGAGCTGGCCACAATGATGGATGTGCCGGTGACGAAAGTCATCTCCACACTCATGTCGGTGGGCATCATGGTCTCCATCAACCAGCGTCTCGACGCCGAGACCATCAACCTCGTGGCCGACGAGTTCGGATTCTCCACGGAGTATGTCAGCGCCGAGGTGCAGGAGGCCGTCAGCGAGGAGGCCGACGACGAGAACGATCTCGTGCCGCGCGCCCCGATCGTCACGGTCATGGGCCACGTCGATCATGGTAAGACCTCGCTGCTCGACCACATCCGCAACACCAACGTCATCGCCGGCGAGGCTGGTGGCATCACCCAGCACATCGGTGCCTATAGCGTGACGCTGAAGAACGGCAGCAAGGTGACCTTCCTCGACACGCCGGGCCACGAGGCCTTCACCGCCATGCGTGCCCGTGGTGCGCAGGTGACGGATATCGCCATCATCATCATTGCCGCCGACGACTCGGTGATGCCTACCACCAAGGAGGCCATCGCCCACGCACAGGCCGCCGGCGTACCGATGGTCTTTGCCATCAACAAGATAGACAAGCCGGGAGCCAACCCCGACAAGATACGCGAGGACCTGGCCAACATGAACCTCCTGGTGGAGGAGTGGGGCGGCAAGTATCAGTGTCAGGAGATCAGTGCCAAGAAGGGCATCGGCGTGGACGAGCTCATGGACAAAGTACTCCTGGAGGCCGACCTGCTCGAACTGAAGGCCAACCCCAACCGCAAGGCCACGGGTACGGTCATCGAGTCGTCGCTCGACAAGGGCCGCGGCTTCGTCTCGACGGTGCTCGTGAGCAACGGCACGCTGAAGACGGGCGACATTGTGATCGCCGGCACCGCATGGGGCAAGGTCAAGGCCCTCTTCAATGAGCGCAACCAGCGCATCGAGAAGGCCGGACCCGCCGATCCCTGTATCGTCCTCGGACTCAACGGCGCGCCCACGGCGGGCGACACGTTCCACGTGCTCGAGACGGAACAGGAGGCACGCGAGATTGCCAACAAGCGCGAGCAGCTGCAGCGCGAGCAAGGGCTCCGCACGCAGAAGCGCCTCACGCTGGGCGACATTTCCCACCGCATCGCTCGCGGAGAATTCCACGAGCTCAACATCATCGTCAAGGGCGACACCAACGGATCGGTGGAGGCACTGGCCGACTCCTTCCTCAAGCTCTCGACGGAGAAGGTGCAGGTCAACGTCATCAGCAAGGCCGTGGGACAGATCTCCGAGAACGACGTCATGCTCGCCTCGGCTTCCGACGCCGTCATCGTCGGCTTCCAGGTGCGCCCGTCTGCCGACGCGCGCAAACTGGCTGACCGCGAAGGCGTGGAGATCAACACCTACTCCATCATCTACGACGCGCTCGACGACATCAAGAGTGCCATGGTCGGCATGCTCGACAAGGTCAAGAAGGAGGTCGTCACGGGCCAGGTGGAGGTACGCCAGGTCTTCAAGATCAGCAAGGTGGGCACCGTGGCCGGTGGTCTCGTCACCGAAGGCAAGGTGCACAACAAAGACAAGGCACACGTCATCCGCGACGGTATCGTCATCCACACCGCCGCCATCAGCGCGCTCAAGCGCTACAAGGACGACGCCAAGGAGGTGGCAACGGGTCTGGAGTGTGGTATCTCGCTCGTCAACTACAACGACATCGAGGCGGGAGACATCCTGGAGACCTTCACCGAGATCGAGGTGGAGCAGAAGCTCTAAGCCGACTGCGGGGACTCAACGGCCGTGACTACTGCCTACGGCCCGCCCCTCGGCAGCCGCCTGCCCACTACCTTATTAAAATATGGCCACAACGGCAGCCGCCCGCAAAAGGACGGCGCGCCGCTTGCGGCCTGTTTTTCAAAGCAGAACCATTCAAACAATGGAAGAAATAAAAGAAGAGAAGAACGCATTGGTGCGGGAGATAGCCGACAAGAAATATGAGTACGGCTTCACCACCGACGTGGAGACCGACATCATCCCCGTGGGTCTCAACGAGGACATCGTGCGCCTGATCTCACAAAAGAAGCACGAGCCCGACTGGATGCTGGAGTTTCGCCTGCGCGCCTTCCGCCATTGGCAGACGCTCAAGCAGCCCACATGGGGACATGTGCACATCCCGCCCATCGACTACCAGGCCATCTCCTACTACGCAGACCCGCTGGCGAAGAAGCCGCGGAACAAGGAGATAGACCCCGAACTGGAGAAGACTTTCGACAAACTGGGCATTCCCCTGGAGGAGCGGCTTGCACTGAGCGGCACGGCGGTCGATGCCATCATGGACTCCGTGTCGGTCAAGACCACATTCAAGGAGAAGCTGCGGGAGAAGGGCGTGATCTTCTGCTCCATCGGCGAGGCCATTCAGACCCACCCAGACCTCGTCAGGCAGTATCTGGGCACGGTCGTCCCCTACGGCGACAACTTCTTTGCCGCGCTCAACTCGGCGGTGTTCTCCGACGGATCCTTCGTCTATATCCCCAAGGGCGTACGCTGCCCGATGGAACTGAGCAGCTATTTCCGCATCAACGCCCGCAACACGGGACAGTTTGAGCGCACGCTCATCGTGGCCGACGACGACTCCTACGTCTCCTACCTGGAGGGTTGCACGGCCCCAATGCGCGACGAAAACCAGCTCCATGCGGCCATCGTCGAGATCATCGTCATGGACCGGGCCGAGGTGAAATACTCCACCGTCCAAAACTGGTATCCAGGCGACGAACACGGACGGGGCGGTGTGCTCAATCTCGTGACGAAGCGTGGCGACCTGCGCGGCGACCACTCCAAACTCTCCTGGACACAGGTGGAGACGGGTTCGGCCATCACGTGGAAATATCCCTCGTGTCTGCTGCGCGGCAACGACTCCGTAGCAGAGTTCTACAGCGTGGCCGTGACCAACAACTACCAGGAGGCAGACACGGGCACAAAGATGATCCACATCGGCAAGAACACGCGTTCTACCATCATCTCCAAGGGCATTTCCGCCGGACACAGCCAAAACAGCTACCGCGGCCTCGTCATGGCTACGGCCAACGCCGACAATGCGCGCAACTACTCCAGCTGCGACTCGCTGCTGCTCGGCAGCGACTGCGGAGCGCATACGTTCCCCTACATGGACGCCCGCAACGACACCGCAGTATTCGAGCACGAGGCGACCACGTCCAAGATCTCGGAGGACCAGCTCTTCTACTGCAACCAGCGGGGCATCCCGATGGAGGAGGCCGTGGGACTCATCGTCAACGGCTACGCCAAGGAGGTGCTCAACAAGCTGCCGATGGAGTTTGCCGTCGAGGCACAGAAGTTGCTCAGCGTCTCGCTGGAGGGCACGGTGGGATAACGCTTCCACAAGCCACAACGCCGCAAGACCAACAAAAGAAGGAGGAACAATGAGAAGAAAGATGATCATGGGCCCGGCCCTTGCGGCCACCCTGCTGCTGACAGCCCTGCTGCCGTCGGCGGCTTCAACACCCGTCCCACGCTGGACGCCACAGCCCTACCGCCAGTATCTCATCAAACTGGAGGTGGAGCGCGACACCATGACCGCACCGTCGATCATGCTCCACGGCGCAAAGACCAAACGGAAAGTGGACGTGAGCCATTTCAAGGTGGGGCCCTTCTGGGTACCAGACCCACCCTCGCTCTTCGAGCAGGAGGACGAATGGCGCGACAGAGACCGCTACAAGAAAGGGCGGATTCTCGGCGACATCATCGAGGACATCATCAACATCTTTCTGTTATAACTATCAAACGACAACCAAATCCTTATAGATATGCTTGAGGTAAAAAACCTGCACGCCACCATCGCAGGCAAAGAGATATTGAAAGGCGTCAACCTCACGGTAAGAGACGGTGAGATCCACGCCATCATGGGACCCAACGGGTCGGGAAAATCGACCCTCAGCGCGGTGCTGACGGGCAACCCGCTCTACACCGTCACCGAGGGAACGGCTTTCTTCAACGGCAAGAACCTGCTGGAGATGAAGCCCGAGGACCGAGCCCGCGAAGGTCTGTTTCTCTCTTTCCAGTACCCCGTGGAGATTCCGGGCGTGAGCATGACCAACTTCATGAAGGCGGCCATCAACGCCAAGCGCGCGTATGAGGGCAAGGAGCCGCTGAAGGCTGCCGACTTCATGAAACTCATGCGCGAGAAGCGCCAGATCGTAGAACTCGATCCGAAACTCGCCCACCGATCCGTCAACGAGGGATTCTCGGGCGGAGAGAAGAAGCGCAACGAGATCTTCCAGATGGCCATGCTCGAACCGAAACTCAGCATCCTCGACGAGACCGACTCCGGACTGGATGTCGATGCCATGCGCATCGTCGCCAATGGCGTGAACAAGATGCACTCGGCAGAGACTTCCGCCATCGTTATCACCCACTACGAGCGACTGCTGGACATGATCAAGCCCGACGTGGTCCACGTCCTCTGGCAGGGCCGCATCGTCAAGACTGCTGGTCCGGAGCTGGCGAAGGAAATTGAAAAGCTCGGCTACGACTGGATCAAGGAGGAAGTGAAAGGAGAGGAGACCCAAGGATGACCGAAGCAGAAAAGCAATACATAGACCTATACGCCGAGGCCTCGGAAGCCATCAAGGAGCATAGCGCAGAGGTGATGAACGCCGTCCGCGACCGCGCCTTCGAAGACTTCCGCCGCCAGGGCTTCCCGACAAGGAAGGTGGAGCGATATAAGTACACCGACATGGAGAAGATCTTCGCTCCCAACTACGGTCTGAACATCAACCGCATCGAGTTTCCTGTCGATCCCTATGCGGCCTTCCGCTGCGACGTACCCAACCTGAGCACGCTGCTCTATTTTGTCGTCAACGATGCGTTCTATGAGAAGCGCCTGCCCAACGTGCAACCCGAGGAGGGAGTCGTCATCGGATCGCTGAAGCAGGCGGCCGAGCAACATCCCGAATTGGTAGAGAAATACTATTCCCGACTGGCCAAGACCGACGAAGATGCCGTGACTGCCCTCAACACGATGCTGGCCCAGGACGGCCTCTTCATCTATGTGCCGAAAAACGTGCAGATGGAAAAGTGTGTGCAGATTATCAACATCCTGCGCGCCGACGTGAGCATGATGGTCAACCGACGCGTACTCATCGTGATGGAGGAGGGCGCCAAGGCTAAATTCCTGTTCTGCGACCATACCGCCGACGACCACGACTTCCTCGCCACACAGGTCATCGAGGCCTATGTCGGCGACAACGCATCGCTCGACCTCTACTGCATGGAGGAGACCCACTACAAGAACCATCGCGTGAGCAACGTCTATATAGAGCAGCAGCGCGACAGTAGGGTCAACCACAATGTGATCACGCTCCACAACGGCGTGACGCGCAACCGCCTCGACCTGGTGTTCAAGGGAGAGGGCGCGGAGTGCTATTGCAGTGGCTGCGTCATCGCGGACAGAAAACAGCACGTGGACAACAATACGCTCATCGACCACCAGGTGCCTCACTGCACGAGCAACGAGCTCTATAAGTATGTGCTCGACGACGAGGCGGTGGGTGCTTTCGCTGGACGCGTCCTCGTACGCCACGGAGCACAGAAGACCACCTCGCAGGAGACCAACCAGAATCTCGTGGCAACGAAGACGGCAAGGATGTACACACAGCCGATGCTGGAAATCTATGCCGACGACGTGAAATGTGCACACGGATCCACGATAGGACAGCTCAACGATGCTGCGCTCTTCTATATGCAGCAGCGCGGCATCAGCCAGAAGGAGGCCAAACTGCTCCTGGAGTTTGCCTTCATCAACGAGGTCATCGACAAGATGGACCTCGAACCGCTGCGCGACCGTCTCCACTACCTGGTGGAAAAGCGTTTCCGTGGCGAACTGAGCAAATGTGTAGGCTGCAAAATGTGCCAGTAGGGCCGGCAGGATTCATTCATCAAAAGCAAGAAGCGTAAAGCCATGTTGGATATAGAAAAAATAAGGAAAGACTTCCCCATTCTCAGCCGTGAGATCTACGGCCGTCCGCTGGTCTATCTCGACAACGGTGCCACGACCCAGAAGCCGCTCTGCGTGCTTGATGCCATGCGCGACGAGTACTTGAACGTCAATGCCAACGTCCACCGTGGTGTCCACTGGCTCTCACAGCAGGCCACTGACCTCCACGAGGCGGCCCGCGAGACGGTCAGGAAATTCGTCAACGCCCGTTCCACCAGCGAGATCGTTTTTACGCGGGGCACAACGGAGAGCCTGAACCTCGTAGCTTCGTCCTTCGTGGAGGGCTGCATGGAGGAAGGCGACGAGGTCATCGTGAGCACGATGGAGCACCATTCCAACATTGTCCCCTGGCAACTGCAGCAGCAACGCAAGAACATCCGCCTGCGGGTCATTCCCATGAGCGACGACGGCGCACTGCTCCTCGACGAGTACGAAAAGTTGTTTAGCAAGAAGACAAAGCTCGTCAGCGTCATGCACGTCAGCAACGTCCTGGGCACGGTCAATCCCGTCAAGGAGATCATCCGCATCGCCCACAGCCACGGAGTGCCCGTGATGATCGATGGCGCACAGAGCATCCCTCACATGAAGGTCGATGTGCAGGACTTGGATTGTGAATTCCTCGCTTTCAGCGGCCACAAGGTCTATGCGCCCACGGGGGTAGGCGTGCTCTACGGCAAGGAGGAGTGGCTCGACAGACTGCCGCCATACCAAGGGGGTGGCGAGATGATCGAGCGGGTGAGTTTCGACCACACCACCTTCGAGCGTCCGCCACTGAAGTTTGAGGCCGGAACGCCTGACTACATCGCCACCAACGGACTTGCCAAGGCTATCGACTACGTCTCAGCTATTGGCATGGAGAACATTCAGGCGTATGAGCACGATCTCACCGACTACGCCCTGCAGCAGCTCCGCGAGATCGAAGGAATGCACATCTATGGCCACAGCAAAGACATGGAGGCTGACGCCGTCATCTCCTTCAACGTCGCCGATATCCACCATGCCGACCTCGGCACGCTCCTCGACCAACTGGGCATTGCTGTGCGCACAGGCCACCATTGCGCCCAACCCCTAATGGACCGCCTCGGCATACTCGGCACCGTGCGCGCGTCGTTCTCCTTCTACAACACGCGAGAGGAGGTCGATACGCTCGTAGCAGGACTACGCCGCGTCATCAAGATGTTCTGAAAATGATTCCGAGGGGCAAAAGATGGAACCATCTATTGCATTTTTGACCACAAAATTTTGCAATATAAGAAAATCTCCGTAACTTTGCACCTGGATTTTGTCCTATGGTGTAATGGTAGCACAACAGGTTTTGGTTCTGTTTGTAGTGGTTCGAATCCGCTTAGGACAACATACAAAAGGATTCCTTTCCGAAGAGAGGAATCCTTTTGTTGTATTGCCACTTATTATATCGTCGTTTGTTGTATGGTGATTGTTGAAGCGTAGTGAGTTATATTGCGCTTGTATTGTACTGCAACACAACATTTCACTCAAAATAGGCACGAAACGCCTCTGCCTGCTCCTCCAACAGTGTGGGTTGACCATTGGCGTAGCGGTTCCACACCTGCTGACACGGAGCCAAAAGCGGAAGGGAAGCCTCGGTGGTGCGCATCAAGTAAGGGTCGCAAGCCTGGAAGGTCTCCAGCACCTGCACCACCTTCTCGGGCTTCAGTTTCATCAGACGCGCCAGTTCTGCCACCTCGGGCGTGTCCACCACCATAGTATGGGGCACAAGCCGGAAGTAGAGATCGAGGACGAGGACCAGCATGACAGGCTTCAATTCGTGGTCTTCGGTCAATGGCAGAAAGAAGTCCTCAAACGTGTTGCGCACCTCCACCCCCTCGTAAAAAGCCTGCTCACAACCGAACCCCTTCATCTTCCGCAGCCGCGTAATGTCTTTTGCAAGCCGACGCGGCTTCTGGGCGTAAGTTTTCCAGACCAGTTGTAGCACCAGGCGGTCACGACGGTCCATCTCTTGCAACTGCTGATGGATGAATTGTGGCGGAAGATGAAGTTCCACAGCAAGATCAACAGCCTCACGCGCATACACAGCGTTCACGCCCGTAGGACGCTTCAGGTAGAGTTGCAACACGAGCAGCCAGTAGTCATCGTTCCAGAGAGGATGAGTAGCCATACGCATTATCTTAGGTTTTCTATACTTTATCTTTAGATGTAATCCTTATCTACGGCGCACGGGCTGACCAGCCTGGTCAACTCGTTCACCGTTAATATAGATATCAAACGTCGGTCCGTTCGACCAACCGTCGCCAAAGTCCTGATTGCTGCCTCCCAAGATCTTCACGTCGTCGAGGGAAAATTCCAGCGGGGAGACCTTCAGCGTAGTGGGATCTTCACCATCGATACCGATAAAGATAGCGCAATCAAAGTCAAACTCCACGACGCATTGTTTGCCACCAACATTGAGCGACAGCGACAGAGGCTCAGGTGCAAGGCGCACATAACCCTCCGACTCCTTGCTCGAAAGGCCTCCGGACAACCCATATCTGACCAACAGGTTCTGCAGCGGCGCAGAAGCAACAGCACGCGCCAGGGCCGTATCCTTCAGACAGGGCGCCACGAGGCTGATGGGGAAATTGGGGATGGTAATGCGCTGGTCCCCATAGCCACCTACGACGTATTGCAGCAGCGCAGCAGAATCGGGGAGCATGGCCCGTATCGCACTATCCTTTAAGACATCCTGCCCACCACGCAGGTCAGTGCGGTAGACGCGAAAGTAGCTCATATCGTAAGTGCCTGCCATCGTGTCGCAGATCCGCTTCACGTTGGCCTCCCGATGGAAATAGCTATTGGTCCAACGTGGGGTCACACGGTGGCAGCTGCCCAACAGACAAACCGTCACAACGGCGAAAACAGAGAAAAGAACAGACTTCAATCTTTGTAGCTTCATATCTTTGAATTTTTAAATAACTGCCTTTAGATAACGAAATCTGCACCGAATTATTGCACCATTGGCCTTTTTATGACCTTTTGCCAACAAAAAAGAAGCACGACATGATGGAAAACGAGTCTTTTTTTGTAATTTTGCAACGGAATTGAAACAGTCAATGTGTACCAGCTCCTATTGATGATATCATCACAACAACATCACACAATATGCACACCAGCGACTATCTGATCATCTTCATGAAAGTTTTGGGCGCGTTGGCCCTGCTTATCTATGGCATGAAGGTTATGAGTGAGGCGCTCCAGAAGATGGCCGGCTCTCAACTGCGCCACATCTTGGGAGCAATGACCACCAACCGCTTCACAGGAATGCTCACGGGAATGTTTGTCACCTGTGCCGTCCAGTCCTCTTCCGCCACCACCGTCATGACGGTGAGCTTTGTCAATGCCGGTCTATTGACTCTTGCCCAAGCCATCTCCGTCATCATGGGTGCGAACATCGGCACCACGCTCACGGCGTGGATCATGTCGCTTGGCTTCAACGTCGATTTGACCATGGTCGTCTTTCCGGCCTTCTTTATCGGCATCATGCTCATCTATTCGAAGCGACGGCGCTTCATCGGCGATTTCCTCTTTGGCATTGCGTTTCTGTTCTTTGCCCTTGTCCTGCTATCGGCAGCTGGCAAAGAACTTGATTTGGAACACAATCCTGACGCCATCCACTTCTTCTCCTCCTTTGACACCCATAGCCATTTCAACATAGTGGTCTTCGTGCTCATTGGCACCCTCATCACCTGCATCGTGCAGAGCAGCGCAGCTGTCATGGCCATCACCATCCTGCTGTGCTCCACGGGCGTCCTTCCGATCTACTTCGGTATTGCCCTCGTGCTGGGTGAGAATATCGGCACGACGGCCACGGCCAACCTCGCGGCGCTGGGAGCCAACACACAAGCCCGAAGGGCGGCCCTGGCCCAACCTGGTGTTCAACGTTTTGGCGTGGTCTGGGTGCTCTGCCTTTTCTATCCCTTTGTCGATGCGGTCTGTTCTTTGGTAGGTTATGACCCGACGGGCGCTGGTGCCTCTCAGACACAGAAGGCAGCCCTCCTTCCGATTGTGCTGGCAGCGTTCCACACCTGCTTCAATGTCACCAACACCTTCCTGCTCATCTGGTTCATACCCCAGATAGAGCGTATCGTCTGCCTGATCATCAAGCCGAAGGCCAAGCAAGACGAGGAGGACTTCCGCCTGCGCTTCATCCAGGCTGGCATCATGAAAACCCCAGAATTTGCCGTACTGGAAGCCTCCAAGGAGATCCACTCCTTCTCTGGGCGCATCCATAGAATGTTTGGAATGGTGCGCGAGTTGCTCGGGGAGCAAGATGGCGAGGCCTTCGTCAAACTCTATTCGCGCATCGAGAAATACGAGGGCATTTCCGACAACATGGAGATAGAGATTGCCAAATATCTCGACCAGGTGAGCGACGCCCATCTGAGCGACGACACCAAGGAGAAGGTGCGAGCCATGCTGCGCGAGATCTCAGAACTGGAGTCTATCGGTGACGCCTGCTACAACATGGCGCGCATCATCAGCAGAAAGCGTTCGGGCAAAGATGAGTTTACCGAGGATCAGTACAACCATCTCCACCAGATGTTTGAACTGACCGACGATGCGCTGGAGCAGATGACACAGACCCTGGTGGCCCACCGCGGCAGCGTGGACGTCAACCGTTCTTTCAACATCGAGAACGAGATCAACAACTACCGCAACCAACTGAAGAACCAAAACATCAACGATGTCAATGAGCACAAGTACTCCTATGCCAGTGGCACGATGTATATGGACCTCATCAACGAGTGTGAGCACCTGGGCGACTATGTGGTCAATGTCGTTGAGGCGCGCATGGGCGTGAAGCAGCACGAGCCAGAGCCAAACATAGACTAACGACCGCCCACACCCGCTCTACCAGCACGAGAAGCCCCGACTGTACAAACTGGCGAAAACGGAGCATTCCCACCCACTCGGAATGGTTGTATCCACTCACTTTCGATGCGGGAAAGGGGTTAAAAGAGGCTTAAAAAACGGAGCATTGCCGTTCAACATCGATTAAAACGCCCCAAAACGCCTCAAAAAACGGAGCATTGCCGTTCACCAGCTACGAAGGTGTGTGACAGACCACCTAAATAGCACGAAAAACGGAGCATGTCCGTTCACTCGGAAAAACAGAAGTCGCTGTCATCAAGACGCTTGCGACCGAAAAACGGAGCATGTCCGTTCACTTTTCCCGTTGAATGTCAACCCGCATCAAAAAAACGGAGCATGTCCGTTCACTTCTCTGCTCTTTTTACGTTATTGTATGTGGAAGAACCAACATACAACACGTGACCATGGCAGGAAAGACAAAGGACATGAGCCAGATTAAACAGCTATTGCTCCTGAAGAAGGAGGGTGTCTCCAACCGCAAGGCCGCCGAGATAGTCGGCATCAACAAGGAGACCGCAAACAACTACGTAAGGAAGGCTCTTGCCGACAGACTCGGCATAGACGGCCTTCTCAAACTCGACGATCCCGTGCTTGAGCATCGCCTCAAGGGCGGCAATCCCGCATACACGGACAGTCGCTTCGAGGTGTTCAAGGAACTGCTTCCATACCTCCAGGGAGGAGATGAGGCGCAAGCACGTGACGCTGAAACTCCTGTGGGAGGAGTACGTGGAGGAGCATCCCGACGACCACTACAGCCTCACCCAGTTCCGCTTTCACTACAGCCAGAACACCGAGGCGAAGAAGGAGTCTCCATCGACCGTTCTGGCGGACATGCGCACGGGCGGTGAGAAGCTCTTCACGCCCCGTCCGCCCCAAGGGACAAGTCCAACGTGGAGGGCAATGTCAGGCTCGTATACATGCGCGTCTTCGCGGAGCTCCGCAACGAGACCTTCTATTCCATCGACGAGCTGAATGCCGCAGCCACGGACAAGATGCGCAAGCACAACCAGAAGCGCATGCAGAAGAACCCGTACACCCGCGAGGAGCGCTTCCTTGCCATCGACCGCCCCAACCTGAGGCCGCTGCCGGCAACGGACTTTGAGATAGTCTCCTACACGAGCCTCAAGGTGTCCACCAACTGCTGCATATACCTCGGACGCGACCAGCACTACTACAGCGTGCCGTACCAGCATATCTCCAAAAAGGCCCACGTGGCCTACACACGCTCGCTCGTGAAAATCTACGTGGACGGGGAACTCGTCGCAACGCACCCAAGAGACCATGCCAAAGGCAAGTACACCATCGTGGAGGAGCACCTTGCAAGCAACTCGAGCGAGTACAGGGGACTGAGCGCCGGCAAGTACATAGAGCGTGCCAGAAAGGCGTCCAGGGAACTCGCGGAGGTGATGACGCGCATCTTCTACGACTCCAACATGCCAGCGGAGACACACTACCGCACATGCGACGGCCTGCTCAACCTGCAGAGAAGCAGCGAGCCGGTGGTCTTCCGTACGGCCTGCGAGACTGCCCTGAGGCATGGACGCTGTAACTACAGGTTCATACGCTCTCTTGTGGAAAGCAAATGCGCGGGAGTGGCACAGGAAGGCAGCCTTCTCTCCCCCGCCCGAGCATGACAACATAAGAGGACGCGAGCAGTTTAGGTAACAGAGTTAAACAACACATACATCAACCCACCCAAAACAACAAACAAATGGATGAAATATCAAACGCCCTAAGAAGTCTGAAAATGCCATAATGGCCCATTACTGGACTACCATGCAGGAGACGCGACAGCATGACTCGCTCTCCCTCAAGGACGGCTTGCAGCTGCTCATACAGGCCGAGCAGGACAGTCGGACGACAAGCCGCAACTCACGTCTCGTGAAGAAAGCCCGCTTCCGCTACCAGGCCTCCATCAGCGAGGTCATTTACGACGGCAAGCGCGGAGTGGACAAACAGAAGGTGCTGAACCTGGCCACATGCGACTATGTGCGCAAGGGAGTGTCCGTGCTCATAACCGGAGCTGCCGGAACAGGCAAGAGCTGGCTTGGGACGGCCCTCGGCCATCAGGCCTGCATGAATGGCACAAGGTGGCATACTACAATCTCTATCGCCTCTTCGAGGAAATAGCCCTTGCACGCATCTCAAGCACGCTGCACCGCTTCTTTGCCAAGCTGGCACAGACGGACCTGCTCATACTGGATGACTTTGGCATGAAGGTGCTCGACGGGCAGCAGCTGCTTGACTTCATGGAGATCATAGAGGACAGGCACGGGCAGAAGGCCACCATCATAGTCTCGCAGTTGCCCGTGGCGAACTGGTATGACGTGATGAAGGGAAACACCACCGCGGCAGACACCATCCTGACCGGTTGGTGCACACAAGCGTGCGCTTTGAGTTGAAAGGAACCTCCATGCGCCAAAAAGCAACATAAAAAGTACAGAAACCCACAGAAATGACTAATTTTGCAACGCCATTAGACTAAAGAGCCAGAAAAGTGAACGGATATCCCCGTTTTGGGTGGGTGGATATCCTCCGTTTTCAGCATACAAACTCCTGTACCGTCGGGGCTTCTTGCCAATAGGCCTTCCTATAGCACGCCAGCAAGCCATTCTCCATTGACTCGAGCAAAACACAAGGGCCAGGAAGGATCGCTTGCAAAAAGAAAGGCTGACTCCTTTTGGGAACCAGCCTTTCTTTTTTTACCTTAATTCCGCAACACTATTATAAATTAAACTTTTTAAGTACCTGAGCAACAAAAAAAAGTTGCCCAGGATTTTGTCATGTCGAAGAATTCACTTATCTTAGTGTTGCAAAACAAACAAGAGAATCCGACGATAGACATGGCAAAAGATACAAATTAAATCCGAGAAACTCACTCCTTTTGGAGGAATATTTTCAATCATGGAGCAATTTGACTCCACATTGTCATCTGTAATCGACTCAACCCTCGGTCTAAGGTGTAGATTGTTCGGTTATCAGTACAGCGAAATCATCCGTTCTCTCATGAGTATCTACTTCTGTGGTGGCTCATGTATTGAGGATGTCACTACTCATTTGATGAACCATCTCTCTCTTCATCCGACACTTCGCACTTGTAGTTCTGACACTATCCTCAGAGCGATAAAGGAGCTGACGCAAGAAAACATTTCATACACATCAGATACGGGTAAGAACTACGATTTCAATACGGCTGAGACCCTCAATACTTTATTGCTCAATTGTATGTTTGCATCTGGTCAACTGAAAGATGGTGAGATGTATGATGTTGATTTCGACCATCAGTTCATAGAGACAGAGAAGTATGATGCAAAGCCTACATACAAGAAGTTCCTTGGCTATCGTCCAGGCGTGGCGGTTATTGGCGACAATCGTTGGCATTGAGAATAGCGATGGCAACACAAATGTTCGTTTCCAACAAAAGGACACGCTGAAGAGGTTCTTTGAGAGATTAGAACAGAACGGCCTTACTATCAATCGTTTCAGAGCTGATTGTGGATCATGTTCCGAGGAAATCGTAGAAGAAGTCGAGAAACACAGCAAGTCCTTTTATATCCGCGCAAACCGCTGCGGTTCGCTCTACAATGACATTTTTGCTCTCAGAGGCTGGAAGACTGAGGAAATCAATGGCATTGAGTTCGAATTGAACTCTATCCTTGTTGAGAAGTGGAAGGGTAAAGCATACCGACTTGTGATTCAAAGACAGAAACGGATGGATGGTGTGCAGGATCTTTGGGAAGGAGAATACACATACCGTTGTATCCTGACTAACGACCACGAATCTTCCGCAAGAGAGATTGTCGAGTTCTCTATAATCTTCGTGGAGGAAAGGAACGTATCTTCGATGACATGAACAATGGTTTCGGGTGGGACAGATTGCCCAAATCCTTCATGGCAGAGAACACAGTGTTCCTTCTTCTTACAGCACTTATCCGTAACTTCTACAAGGCCATTATCCAAAGACTTGATGTAAAGAGGTTCGGACTCAATGGAACAAGTAGCATAAAAGCGTTTGTCTTTAGGTTTATCTCCGTACCAGCCAAGTGGATCAGGACATCAAGGCGGTATGTGCTGAATATCTATACCTGTAATAATGCTTATGCAGATGTGTTCCAGACTGATTTTGGATGACGCCTACAACTTATGGGTATGATACTGCGTATTGTCTCAAGTCGCATTGTGGGGTAAGGGGATGTTGTAGGCAGAAGTGGGCGTTTCTGCCTCAATTTATATGATAATTCAGTAATGAAAGGACGTGTACACGCAAGAAGGACATTGAAGGGCTTAGTTGCGGATTTGAGGTTTTAGTTTATTTCTTGCAATAAGCAAGCCTTATTTCTTGCTCCAAGCGAGATTACTTCTTGTTCAAAGCGAGGTCGAGGGCAACGGCGATAGCCACCGTAGCACCTACCATCGGGTTGTTGCCCATACCCAGGAAGCCCATCATCTCGACGTGAGCAGGCACTGAAGAAGAACCTGCAAACTGAGCGTCGGAGTGCATACGGCCCATGGTGTCGGTCATACGGTCGGCAATCTTCTTGGCTTCGCTTTATCCTTTGTCCATAATCCGTTGTAAACCAATAGCATATTTCTGCATTTCAGTCTTCGGAGTTAATATTTAAAAGTACTATTTTCGGACTGTTGGCATCATCTTGTACCAATAACGCCTGAATCCGAGTGCAAAATTACAATATTTATCTGAGCTACGAGTAGTAAGTTCCCTATATGTAATAAGGTGAAATATTATTGTTCTTACTTTTCCTCGTTCTTGTCTCCTCTCATCAACCTCTTCTGTTCACGCTCAAAATTCTCCAAGAAGTGAATCTCTACAGGTGAAAGGTCATTCTTGGTACGTTCCTTGAATTTGTCGTATTCATGGTCGGCTTTCTCTTTGGCGAGCTTGGCGGAGATTTTACCTGCATGAGTGAGGATGTCTTTTCGGGAGATACGGAGGAAGTCATCGAGAATATTAATCCAGTCCTTCATATACATAGGGCGGTGTTCCTCGGCTTGCATTTCGGCGAAGTCAAGATACAGGCTCACGATGCGGTTCAAGGACTTTACTTCTTCGTGGGTGAGATAGTTCTTGGCTATTTCTGCTTCTGGTTTTGTAGGCATAGCTCCCGACCACGTTGTAAGTCCCATAAAGTCTTTCTCGGAATCGGCTCGCTCGTATATTATTTCTGCCGCAGTATGTCCATGAACCGAATAATGCATCTTGTTCTGTACAGTCTTGAAGAACTTCTGTGTCATTTCCACTCGCGGATCGTAATCGATGCTGAGGGCATATATCTCAAGCACCTTGCGGTAGAACACCTTCTCACTGGAGCGGATGTCGCGTATTCTTGCAAGCAACTCGTCAAAGTAGTTGCCTTCTCCTGCACGTTTCAGCAGGTCGTCGTTCATGGCAAACCCCTTAACGATGTACTCCTTCAATACCTTTGTCGCCCATATTCTGAATTGAACGCCACGATAGGAATGCACGCGGTAGCCTACGCTGATTATCATGTCGAGGTTGTAGTAAGCTACAGAGTATGTTTTACTATCAGCTGCAGTTGTTGCAAAAAATGCAACAACTGATTTTTCCTCCAACTCCCCATCCTCCAACACATTCTTTATGTGTCGTGAAATAGTGGATTTGTTGCGCTGGAAGAGCTCTGCCATCTGGTCAAGCGAGAGCCAGACGGTATCGTTTTGCAGTTTCACCTCTATCTGTGAATCGCCGTCAGGAGTTTGATATAATAAAAATTGCCCTTTATCCATATTTTTTCTATTGCTTATTCCTCAGCTCCGCTATCAAGTCGTTTACAATTACGGCGATAGCTACAGAAGCACTTACCATCGGGTTGTTACCCATGCCAAGGAGGTTTCAGATTTGCTTTATGTAGTATAGTTCATTCATTACCTTTCCTAATTAACGTGACAATGCTTGCAGACGATTGAAACACACATCTAGGAGTTTCTGGTTCTCCAGCTATCAATACTCCATATACAGTATTACCATTCATCAAGGGACTACCACTATCTCCTTTGCGTAGGATCTTGTCTGTATGACATTCACAATAATCTGTTGTATGTGTCACTTTTCCTATACAAGTATGCATTTGAATGACCTCTTTCTTTGTGAAGATTGAAGAACGACCAGAATGGATATCATCTACAACCACTCTACGCCTTGAAATATTAGTTAGTTCTTGACCGATAATAGGCATATCTTCTGCAAAAACGAGAGGACTATTAACACCCGTACAATTGAATATAGCAACATCAGGTTTATTTGGATTGGGAATATCTCCATTCGGAGAATTGAAGAATATAGCCTCGTTCTTATTCAATACTATTCTCTGTCCGTTAAAGTAGATTGAATGAATTTGACCTTCATTAAACACATGACCTGCTGTAATAAAGAGATTGCCAACAAAGAAACCTACTCCATCAGATGTTCCCCCATCTATAAATGTTATATAATCTTCCCTATTCATATTTGAAACCTTCTACATATTCAACATCAAGTTCTTCTACAAGTACTTTGTTTTGAGAATAAATTTTTCCTGCTGTCACCAAAAGCACCTTAATCTCATAGTCTTTACATTCTATATTCCTTAGTGCGTCCATAACAGCATAATATTTCACACATTGAAAAACACCACGAGCAATATCTTGGTCTGGAGAAATACCTGGTTTAACTTCTATAGCAACATGTGTGCCGTCAGAAAGTTCAAAGTAGACATCAAGTCTATCTCCAGAAGGCAGGATATGTTCTGTCTCTGCAAAATCAACATCCTTATAGTTTATACTTTCGGGATGCTGACAGATATAATCTTTCAAGGCTTTATGCTCTTCTCCCTCCCCACCATAAATACAACGAGGATTCTTTATTGCTTCCAGTTGTTTTTCTGTAAATGGAACGGCTTCTTTCAATTCTAATTCTTTTAAGACCCAATCCCAATGAGGAAAATTCATAGCATTACTATCAAGCCCTTTCACAAACACACGTTTACCATTCTCGTCCAAATCGTTGTATTGAGGACTGACGAACTCAAAGCCTTCAGAAGGAAGCATTGTCTTGGCATTTTTACAAAGAGAATTAAGCGTTGGAATCTCGCGACCTGATTTAGTTGACAAATTATCCAGCACTTGTTGTACGAAATACAAGGCATGACCAATTCCCAAAAACTTAGACTTGCCTATCGCATGAGCCAAATCCCCATAAGTATGCTCGTTGTGACCTGTTTTTGCCCAATGTATCATAACCGGAATCATTAAACGAACATTTTTTCTCGTTGCCTCAGTACTAATTGCGTCATCTATTATATTCATACCAAACTACTCTATGTATTTTAGAAATCTATTGCTTATTCCTCAGCTCCGCTATCAAGTCGTTAACAATGTACGTGTCGCTCATCAGATGCAGCCCGAGGTCTTTGTCGTGAAGCATACGGCAGACGTCAGAGTCATAGAATATCTGCAATGATCTATCGGTAGATATGTGCAACGTATCGGCAAGCTGTGCTATGATGCGTGCTATTTTGTTCCATAATAAGAAGTCCAACATAACTATACCCTTTCGTATGATTTAAACTGCAAATTGCTTTTCCATTTATTCTTTTTCCCAATTTTTCAGAGCCTCAACGACATCGTTCGCTACGGCTTCGCGGCTCTCGGTATGCAAAGTGTCGTAGCAATCTTGTATGAGACTCTTGATAAGCCCCACCTTCTCCAGTCGCCTTCTCATCTCCGACGGCGATATATTCATCTTCTGCGCAGAAGCCTCGATAGCCAACACCGTAAAGGCGAGGCGGTCGAACTCCTTTGTTCTATTCATTGTCTCCATTGCAAATTATAGTATTCAAATGCAAATATATACTTTTCATTTGAAACCACATGCGGTAACTATTCAGCAATAGTGTAGGCATGCGCATCCTACCATCCTATAACGACAGGATGGTATGGATAGCTTGCAGCTGCGACTGGCCGTTTTTCCATGCAGTGTCAGCAATGGAATGTATAGAAAAGAAAGCGTCTGCTCCATTGTCAGACCTGAAAGTGCCGGACACTTTCTGCTTTATCTTCAGTTTTCGGATTCCTCTCTCGCTCGCATTGTTGTCGGGTGGAATTGCGGGATTTTCCAAGAAGTTGAATATGTAATCCCTGCATTTTGCGAGTCCATTGCGAAGCCTCTCGAAGTTGGATCTTAGGTGGAGCAGGTTGGCTTTCAGCAGATCGTCAAGCTTGTCAAGCCAAGTTCTTTTGTCAATGAATTCATTAGGCCGAGTGTTTCTCTCATGAATGGCTTGTCTAAACAGGCTTGCCACATCTTTCGACCACTGCTGTTTCGGGTCAAGCTCTGTCAAGTATTCCAACTCGCGCAGAAGGTGGGCCAAGGCACACTTGGTGATTCAAAAGTCAAGGGAAAATACGCGCTGTGCCTGTCGGTCACTGCCACCATGTTTTTTAGAGCATCGCCGAACCTCTCTTCAAGCACTTTTGACGAGCGGCCGGCAGCACGGAAGCAAAGCGTCAAGTATGTTGTTTGCGCTATCCACGCCCAATCCAATTTCTTGTTGTTGTAGCAACCCGACTCATCGAAGCCCACAACGGGTGATTTCAGCATGTCTTCCAGCAGCTTTATGGCAGGCTTGGATTTCCTCATGGCCTCCTGTACAATGTTCTTGATGGAGCCTTGGCTCATGTGGACAGAAAACACCTCTTCCATCAAAGAAGCCAGTCGCTCGTAAGGTATGCACTGCACCACGCTCAGGTAGGTCACAACGGCTCTGATGTTCTTGCCAAAAGTTACCTTTTTGCCCGCTTGCGCGGCTCGTATCCTCTATTGCAACATCCGCAGGTGCAGGTCTTCTTGTAATGGCGATATTCTCTCACGACAGGCGCCAACGTTGGCAAATCTACAACTTGACTTACATAGTCAAGCTCTCCCGCTATGCCGGACAAGTCACGACCGCACTCGCGACAATATCCACTCATGCAGTCTTCCACAACATTCGGCTTTTCCGTCATATTTCTGTTGTGTGCCTCATGCCCAGGCTTCGCCCGCCAGGCTTAAGGCCGCTCTTCTTTCGCAGTGATTTTGTGCGCCGAATCACTTCGGCTTTCATCTTTTCCTTTGGAGGGAGGAGTGCTGCTGTTGTTTGAATTCTTGTCGGGCTTCTCATACTTTTTCCAGCCGCTTGCGCAGGCTGCGGTTCTCTTTTTGAAGCCTTTCCACGTTACGGCGCAAATTCGCATTCTCCGTATGTAGCGCATCGATGGCTTCATGCATCGACTGCATCTCAGATGTCAGCCTTTTCAAGGCTTGCGATATATCCGTAACTTGCTTATTCATAGATACAAAGGTACAAAAAATATCCGAGATATCCAAAAATAAAGTGTAAATATTTTATTGGTTTGCAATATATTATCGCCTACTTGTTTTGTCAGGATTGTTGACAAAAAACTCAAAGGAGTGTTATTGCTGAATAGTTACTCTTTCACTGTAACTATTCAGCAATAGTGTAGGCATGCAGCATCCTACCATCCTATAACGACAGGATGGTATGGATAGCTTGCAGCTGCGACTGGCCGTTTTTTCCATGCAGTGTCAGCAATGGAATGTATAGAAAAGAAAGCGTCTGCTCCATTGTCAGACCTGAAAGTGCCGGACACTTTCTGCTTTATCTTCAGTTTTCGGATTCCTCTCTCGCTCGCATTGTTGTCGGGTGGAATTGCGGGATTTTCCAAGAAGTTGAATATGTAATCCCTGCATTTTTGCGAGTCCATTGCGAAGCCTCTCGAAGTTGGATCTTAGGTGGAGCAGGTTGGCTTTCAGCAGATCGTCAAGCTTGTCAAGCCAAGTTCTTTTGTCAATGAATTCATTAGGCCGAGTGTTTCTCTCATGAATGGCTTGTCTAAACAGGCTTGCCACATCTTTCGACCACTGCTGTTTCGGGTCAAGCTCTGTCAAGTATTCCAACTCGCGCAGAAGGTGGGCCAGGCACACTTGGTGATTCAAAAGTCAAGGGAAAAATACGCGCTGTGCCTGTCGGTCACTGCCACCATGTTTTTAGAGCATCGCCGAACCTCTCTTCAAGCACTTTTGACGAGCGGCCGGCAGCACGGAAGCAAAGCGTCAAGTATGTTGTTTGCGCTATCCACGCCCAATCCAATTTCTTGTTGTTGTAGCAACCCGACTCATCGAAGCCCACAACGGGTGATTTCCTCAGCATGTCTTCCAGCAGCTTTATGGCAGGCTTGGATTTCCTCATGGCCTCCTGTACAATGTTCTTGATGGAGCCTTGGCTCATGTGGACAGAAAACACCTCTTCCATCAAAGAAGCCAGTCGCTCGTAAGGTATGCACTGCACCACGCTCAGGTAGGTCACAACGGCTCTGATGTTCTTGCCAAAAGTTACTTATATTGCCCCGCTTGCGCGGCTCGTATCCTCTATTGCAACATCCGCAGGTGCAGGTCTTCTTGTAATGGCGATATTCTCTCACGACAGGCGCCAACGTTGGCAAATCTACAACTTGACTTACATAGTCAAGCTCTCCCGCTATGCGGACAAGTCACGACCGCACTCGCGACAATATCCACTCATGCAGTCTTCCACAACATTCGGCTTTTCCGTCATATTTCTGTTGTGTGCCTCATGCCCAGGCTGCCCGCCAAGGTTTAAGGCCGCTCTTCTTTCGCAAGGATTTTGTGCGCCGAATCACTTCGGCTTTCATCTTTCCTTGGAGGGAGGAGTGCTGCTGTTGTTTGAATTCTTGTCGGGCTTCTCATACTTTTCCAGCCGCTTGCGCAGGCTGCGGTTCTCTTTTGAAGCCTTTCCACGTTACGGCGCAAATTCGCATTCTCCGTATGTAGCGCATCGATGGCTTCATGCATCGACTGCATCTCAGATGTCAGCCTTTTCAAGGCTTGCGATATATCCGTAACTTGCTTATTCATAGATACAAAGGTACAAAAAATATCCGAGATATCCAAAAATAAAGTGTAAATATTTTATTGGTTTTCAATATATTATCGCCTACTTGTTTTGTCAGGATTGTTGACAAAAAACTCAAAGGAGTGTTATTGCTGAATAGTTACCCCACATGCGCTCCTCAAGTTAAAAAACTAAAAAAGACTCCCATAATCCTTGCGGAATATGGGAGTCGTCATATTATGTAAATCTCGCTAAGAGCGAAGAATTACTTCTTGTTCAGTGCGAGATCGAGGGCAACGGCGATAGCCACCGTAGCACCTACCATCGGGTTGTTGCCCATACCCAGGAAGCCCATCATCTCGACGTGAGCAGGCACTGAAGAAGAACCTGCAAACTGAGCGTCGGAGTGCATACGGCCCATGGTGTCGGTCATACCGTAGGAAGCAGGACCAGCAGCCATGTTGTCCGGGTGGAGCGTACGGCCCGTACCACCACCTGAAGCCACTGAGAAGTAGGGCTTACCGGCGAGGGTGCGCTCCTTCTTGTACGTACCAGCTACCGGGTGCTGGAAGCGGGTCGGGTTGGTGGAGTTGCCAGTGATAGACACATCGACATCCTCGCTCCAGTTGATAGCCACACCCTCGCGTACGTCGTTAGCACCGTAGCAGTTGACCTTGGCACGAGGACCATCAGAGTAAGCCGTGCGATCCACGACCTTGAGCTCGCCCGTGTAGTAGTCGAACTGGGTCTTCACATAGGTGAAGCCGTTAATGCGGGCGATGATCTGAGCAGCGTCCTTGCCCAGACCGTTGAGGATAACGCGCAGCGGGTTCTTGCGCACCTTGTTGGCCATTTCGGCGATCTTGATGGCGCCCTCGGCTGCGGCGAACGACTCGTGGCCGGCCAAGAAGGCGAAGCACTGCGTCTCCTCGCGGAGCAGACGGGCAGCCAAGTTGCCGTGTCCCAGACCCACCTTGCGGTCGTCGGCCACAGAACCAGGGATGCAGAATGCCTGCAGACCCACACCGATAGCCTCTGCGCAGTCGGCAGCAGTCTTGCATCCACGCTTGATGGCAATAGCAGCACCGCAGACATAGGCCCACTTGGCGTTCTCGAAGCAGATACGCTGCGTCTCCTCACACATCAGATAAGGATCAACACCTGCCTCGTCGCAGATCTGATTAGCCTCCTCTACGCTCTTGATGCCCTCAGCGTTGAGAGCTGCAAGAACCTGCGCCTCACGACGCTCCTGACTTTCGTAACTTACCTTTCTAATCATAGTTATGTTTCTCCTTATTATTCTTTACGTGGATCAATCGCTTTAACAACACCCTGCTCGGCAGTGGTACGACCGTAGCTGCCCGTGAACTTCTTCACAGCCTCGTTGGCGTCCATACCGTTCTTGATAGCCTCCATCATCTTGCCGAGGTGAACATACTCGTAGCCGCAGACCTGATTGTCCTTGTCGAGGAACTGGCGTGTGATGTAGCCCTCGGTCAGCTCCAAGTAGCGCGTACCCTTAGCCACCGTGCCATAGAGCGTACCCGTCTGTGAACGAAGACCCTTACCCAGGTCCTCAAGACCGGCGCCGATGGTCAGACCGCCCTCAGAGAAAGCGCTCTGCGTGCGTCCATAGACAATCTGGAGGAAGAGCTCGCGCATAGCCGTGTTGATGGCGTCGCAGACGAGGTCGGTGTTCAGTGCCTCAAGGATCGTCTTACCCGGAAGAATCTCGGATGCCATGGCGGCAGAGTGGGTCATACCCGTGCAACCGATGGTCTCCACGAGCGCCTCCTGGATGATGCCGTCCTTCACGTTGAGAGACAGCTTGCAGGCTCCCTGCTGGGGAGCGCACCATCCCACACCGTGGGTGTAACCCGAAATATCAGCGATCTCCTTGGCATAAACCCACTTTCCCTCCTCAGGAATGGGAGCAGGTCCATGGTTGGGGCCTTTGGCCACAACGCACATGTTCTTTACTTCCGATGAATAAATCATAATAGAATTATTAATGTTTTGTATTGATAATATTTATACCGTTCACTTATCAAAAGACAGGCTGCTATCTTGTTGATGTTACCCTGTGAAAGGACCAACGCAACGCCGTGTCCATATTCGCGTACAAAGGTATAAAAAATAATTGATTCCTATACTAAATAATGGGGATTTTATTTCCGCAAGGGCTCTTTTTTGACTAAAAAATGCTAACTTTGTACACAGGTTGCGCCACTCCTGCCCGATGTGGCGAAATCAGAACACTTACACAGCGAAGGCCAGGCAGCTTCATCCGCCCCAAGGCCCCACTTCATAAGACGATACAAAATGAAAAATCATATTGGCAGGACGCTGCTGGTCCTCATACTACTTATCCATTCGCTTACATCGCTGGCCTCCAGCCACAGTAAGTACACACCCCTCATCCGCCAAGTGAGGGGATGGGCGTCGGAAAAGATCCTCTCCAAGGGCGACCAGTTCTTGCAAAACAAGGAGGAGGACAAGGCCCTGGTGATGTACATGCTCGTCTGCTCTCGCACCAACGGAAAGCTGACCATCACGCCCTCCACAGCCATTGAGGGCGTCTCCGCCGAGACCCTCTTCGGCGGCAAGGCCTGCGACATCTTCTCCCTCACGGGACAATTGGTGCGCAAAAACGCCCAGAGCCTCAAGGGCCTTCCCGCCGGCATCTATGTCGTCGATGGCAAGAAGGTCGTGGTGAGATAAGATCGCCACAGACTTAGAGCCGCTGGAGTCTCACACCAAGACTTCCACTTCCACGATCCGCCAGTCGATTTCCCATCGGGGAGGCCCACTGGCGGATTTTCTTTTCTCCCTTGCCTCCACGTATCCACCACGCTTTCATCTCCCATCGTCCTCGCTTCATCCTCCCTCCCCCCAAGTATCATTTCCGTATCGTTTCCGTATTGTTTCCGCTTCCGGAAGCGAGAATGATAGGAGGACGATAGGAGAACGATACGGGAACGATACGAGAACGATACGGGATCAATACGGGATTGATACGAGATCGATACGAGAACGATACGCTCCTACTTCCAAGCAAAGAGATTGATAAAAAGTTTAACTTCTCCAGCAACATTTACTTGTATTATTTTTTACATTATACCAACTCACAACACCCAGTTTCTCATCCAAAAACAAACGACACGCGATTTGCCAAGGCGAGGCATCTGTACAAAGATAACCTTCCGCTCAGCCGAAATCAAGTCGATTAGCATGAATTAACGAACTATTAACTAATTGTCCGTATCCATTTAACAAAGCCCGCACCAAGCAAAAAGCCTTGATTACTGCATTTTCCCACATTCTTACCGCTATTCCAACCGCATTCAAGTCGCTGCAGCCTGCAGCCACAACTCGTATTTTCAGACGATTGAAAATAATAAAAAAACACAACAATTAGGACTAAACTCCCATTACGAGAAATCCAGCCCTTACTATCGTCTTTAGTTAGCCCAAGTTTGACACCCAATACATTTTTTCATCAATTTTTAGGATATCCACCGTTGCTAACAAGTTGATTTTCAACAACCGCCTCCTTTGTTTTTGATTTGTAGTACACAGGAGTTCGTGAAAACGTAGTATTTTACACCCGCAATGCACTTTATGTCCCAGCCCCGATACAACCCGAGGAATCAGCGCGATGTCTGGTACTACCGCATCAAGGAGTCTTTCCACGACCTAACAGGCCGCATTCGTAGCCGTAGCATGCTGAACGTGGGGTTCATTGATGAACCATCCCGCAGCCATATCGTGAAGTACTACGACACGAAGGAGATTGGCGAGTTTCCCAAGCGTCTTGTCCCGTTGTCACGCCGTCCGAGTCTTACCGACCTGGACAGTGCTATCAATTTCAGCGAATCAGAAATTTTTGAGCATATAAGCCATCAACAAACAACAAAGTATTAAAAAAAACAACATGAGACCGAGAAAGAAATTAGATTTTAAAACACCATATGAATGCTTTTACGAATAAATTAAGTAAATTGCAGAAAGTTTTATGTGGCATATAAGAAATCGGATGCAATGCATACGATTTCTGCTTCTACCAATTCCGTATGCAATGCACCCGAAATTCAAAAGTTCTCTCTTTCGTGGAATCACTACCAAATATTGATGCGAATAGATGATTTGGCGGAAAGAAACTTCTATGAGATTGAAGCACAAAAACAAAATTGGGACTACCGATGGCTAAGAAGACAAGTGGCAAGCAGTCTATACGAGCGTATTGCCTTAAGCCGTGATAAGAGTGAGGTCTTCAGATTAGCATTGGAAGGTCAAACTGTAGAAAAAACTTCGGATATCATCAAGAGTCCTATTTCTTTAGAATTTGTTGGACTGAAACCTGATGAAAGTTATAGTGAGTCAAAACTGGAGAATGCCATCATCAGCAAGATACAGAAATTTCTCCTTGAAATGGGGAAAGGCTTCTTGCTCGAAGCCCGACAAAAACGCTTCACTTTCGATGAAGACAACTACTATGTAGATTTGGTGCTCTACAACCGCTTGTTACAGTGTTATGTTCTTATCGACTTAAAAATCGACAAACTCACTCACCAAGACCTCGGACAGATGCAGATGTATGTCAACTACTTTGACCGATATGTAAAGCAGGACTTCGAGAAACCTACCATCGGTATCTTGCTCTGCAAGGAGAAAAACGATGCGTTGGTAGAACTCACTCTTCCTAAAGACGCAAACGTCTATGCAGCGGCTTACCAGCTCTATCTGCCCGACAAAGCCTTGCTGCAAGCCAAGGTGAAGGAATGGATTGAGGAGTTTGAGGAGAATGAGGAGATAAAGAAATTAGAGGAAGATTAAACAAAACTCAGAATGAATACAAAAGCGTTACGCCAAAAGATACTCGACCTTGCGATACATGGAAAACTTGTACCGCAAGACCCTAATGATGAACCTGCATCGGTGCTGCTTGAACGCATCCGTGCAGAGAAAGAACGTCTTATCAAAGAAGGAAAAATCAAGAAGCCAAAGAAATCTAAGGCTGCTTGTGATAAGCCGCATTATCCCTTCGGCAGTTCAAAGGGATAATGCGGCTTATCACAAGCAAAAACGGGGCACTTGCAAAAACCTTGGTGAAACTTTTTATCTTCACCAAGACTTTGAGTAGTTATCCACGGTCATATGCCTTATATGAAGTTTCTGTTCGTTAGGTCAGATGTTTGTCTTGGGCTTCCTTCAGATTCCATCTTGCGATGGATACCCTTGCCATCGACTATACAATTCCCGCTATTAGGGCTTGCTCGGGACTTTCACCCGTTAGACAATGCTCATGCCGAGCATACCCAAACAAGACTGATCTCCCACATGAGGAGACCAGCCTTTGGGGTCGTCTTTGTCCTTGAACAAAGACTCTATTGTCGATTACGTTACATCGTTACCTTCGTCGAGACCACACGGCCATCAGCCATCGTTGCCGTGACAATGTAGAGACCAGCACCCAGATCGGAGAGGTCGAGGGTGTCGGCATAAGCCTGACGCACCGTGCGACCGTCGATGGTACGAACCATGATCTGGGCCGTCTCGCCACCAGCCACCTTCACCGTCTTGCCCGCCACGACCAGCGCACTGCTTTCCACAGCGTCCACACGATCGATGGAATTAGCATTCTTGATCAGGAAGGCCGGACTGATGGTCTGCTTCTGATAGTTGCCCACACTGTCCGTCATCTCCAGGCGAATGTCAAACCATGTATCGTCTTCCTCAGCCTTGACATTGCTGAGGTCAGCTGAATAGAAATAGGCGAAGACCGGCATGAAATACTTCGCAGGATCCTCCACCAAGTTGAGTTCTGTCCAATTGTCCGTTCCATAGGGAGCATAGTAAGCCTTCACGCTCTCTGGTGCGGCACAAGTAAAATGTCCGATATAAGGCGGATTGCGATTGTCCTGATAGGTGAAGTCGCCACCCGTGACGAGCATCTTTGCTCCATCTACCGTCGAGAAGCGGTCGGAGATATTACCATCCTTATCCTTGAAGGTCATCATCTGGAACGTAGGAGCGCAGGTGTCTTCCTTCTTGAGGTTATAGAGCACCTCCGTGACGTTCTTGCCATCGATACCATCCACAACGACGTTGTTGTTGGTGATCGTCACCAGCGTACCGTCGGCCGTCTCCTCCTCTTTCACGTCCGCAAACTTCTCATCCGTCTCGCGGAGCTCACCCAGGCGACCCAGATAGCGGAACTGGTCGATCGGATAGACCTGGCCATTGCTCACCAGCTGCACAGAGCGATAGGAGAGGATGGGTACGCTGGTTCCGAAATGGCCCGTACCATCCGGCGAACGGAAAGAGAAGTCGGGGTGTCCAGGATAGAACTTGAAACGCGTATCACCCACGGGGATGTTGAACATATTGTTCAGATCGCTGCCTGCCACATGATATTTCACACCCGTGTTGGCATCGCCGATAGCCAACGGAGTCATGATAAACGTAAACTCCTCCAGGTCGCCATAGTCGGGGTCTTCGGTAAAGGTGTAGGAGTCGGTGATGATCGGGCGTGCTGCCACATTAAGCGGGTAGGGATCGCCCTCCAACGCCTCGGGGCAGTCGATAAACGTGATCACCTTGCCGTTGTCCTCATCGCTTCCCATACCCCACATACGGGTATCAGCCAGCGAGAAGCCATCCAGCAGGAAGGCCGACTCTATGCCTGGCAGACCCACATACTTGTGCTCTGGCATCTGGGGAGACAGCGTGAAGTCGGTGACGAGCTTGAGTATGTTCTTCGAATCACTGTCATGGAACCTCTGGGTAAGGTCTTTGGCCACACCCTTGAAGGTGTAGTAGTGCGAACCTACATTGACCGTGGCCGACTGTGCCACATAATACTTGTCACTGACCTTGTTGATGTAGAAGTCCTCCAGTTCGCCCTTTCTTCTACCACAGAAGTCCATGTAGAAGACGGCGTAGCCATAATCCTTGTGGGCGATGGAAGTCAACTTGATCATATCATCGGCCGTACCCTTCGTGTCGACCTTGTCCTTGTAGGTAATATCCAGATGGAGCTGCTGCCCATTCTCATCAAAGTATCTGAGTTCCACGGGATAGATCGCCTCATTTTCGTCAAACTCCAGCGTCAGGTCGCCCGTCACCTGCACATCCTCCTTGAAGACGTAGGCGTGCTCAAACTCCACAAAGACATCATACGTGCCCTGGGGAACCTCCAGCGACCCTTCCATTCCCGAGAATTCGACGTTGCCAAACACGTCCTTATTGATTATATAAGCATCCACGGGCTTGTTGGCACTCACCACCTTCACAGTCACCGTACCCGTCTCTCCCTGGGTCGAAGCCTTGAGGGGTCTGATGGGGGCCAGGGTTCTCTTGTTGCCCAAGTCCTTCATTCTGAAACTCATGCCCTCGGGGAGCACCACCTCGGAATGATCCGAACAGCGCACCTTTCCCGACACGATCTTCACCTCCTGTGCCTGAGCCGAAGTCAGGGAGGCGGCCAGCAATAATGTTGATAAAATTTTCTTCATAACCGTAATATTATTTGGTTCTATACATCGTTTTTATAACCGTTTTCGCTAATCTCTTTTAAGACGCTGCGCAAGCCGAGGACACCTTTTCGAAGACCAAGCTATCGGGCTATCCTTTCGCTCGCTGCTGCTGCAAAATTAGAAATAGATTTCAGAAATAACAAAAAATGAAATGGCGGAGCATTCCCAAATTCATGAACCTGGAACAAATAAGCGCGAAAACCCACTATTTACTCGGTTTTTAAAGCCTTGTTAACTTTTGGAAAGAGCAGGAGACTGAGACATCGCGAGACAATCACAGCCGACGGGGTAAAAGCCCATAAAACACACAATTTCAAGGCTTTTCGTTCCAAATTCATGAATTTGGATCACTTCGGTTTGTACGTTCCAGAAAGACCGCATACTTTTGCAAGCGACATCTTTCCTGTGAAGGACTGATACCTATGATAATTCACTAATTCATTCGTGTTATGAAAAGAACATTCCTACTTACCGTCCTGGGCATGGCAATGGCCCTGACGACCTCGGCACAAATCAAGCAAGACGCCGGGGGAATGAAATTCCTAAAGCAAACGTTGACTTACAATGACGGCACGTACAAGGCTCCTGCCAAGGGCGAGGCCGCCATCGCCGAGTTGCTGGGTTGCCCCGACGGCACCGTCTTTGGCGGAGAATACAAAGACGAGGACAACGTCTGGAGCGGATTCACCACTGCCGACGAAGGACGCAAGGACATGGCTGCCAGTTTCTACCAGCACTTCAGCGACTGCTATTATTCTTTCCATGGCGTGCGCTTCCTTGGCATGTTCAACTACTTCGACGAGGAGAACGTGGAGTGGAAGTACTGCAACGAGCGTGGCGGCATCAACGAGAAGGGCGAGATGACCAAGTCGGTCAAAATCAAGGTAGCCTTCTATAAGGACGACGAGGACGAGCTCCCTGGCGAACTGGTCTATAGCAAGGTGTTCGACCTGATCGGCGAGCGCACCAACGTGAAACTGGGCGACAACCGCTCTGGCTACAGTTTCGTCTATGCCTTCGACGTTGATCTGGGCGAGGAGATCAAACTGGAGCATGGCTTCATGCAGATCAACGCCATCGACGAGCACGATGAGACCATCGACTGCTACCTCGCGCTCTTCACGGCCAGCTCTTCCACGGGCTACGGCCTGGTGAAAATGGACATGCGCGACGGCAATGAGCCTTCGTGGATGGGCCAGTTGCCTATTTGCTTCTGCTTCAAGGGCGACGGCAGCTTCATCTCCGACAAGGCACTGAAGTTCAACCGCCTGCTCTCTCCTGGTTCCACCGACGCCAGTCCCTTTGGCAAGGTGCAGGTCGAACTGCGAAACATTGGTGGCGACTACCTCGACAACACCATGCTGCAACTCTGGCAGGACGGCAAATTGCTCGCCACGGAAAAGGTGAACAGCAACATCGAGCCCCTCGACGCCTATAAGTACACCTTCAATGCGCGCGTCAACTGCTCTGAGCCTGGCACTCATCACGTCGTGGTCAAGAACGTCACGCCCAATAGCGACATGATTGCTGCCGACACCATCGCCGTAGATGTGATGGCGGGCGACGGCAAGACCTATCCCGCATCGGGTTCCACCGACGGCTACTTCTACATCCAGCGCGTGCAGATCGGCGACATCGACAATGAGTCGGGAGAGTCGAGCTACACCGACTACACCGACCAGAAGACCGAGATTCGTCCAGGACAGGAGCTCACCCTCGTCGTCGATCCCACCAGCCAGACCCCGCTAGCAGCAGCCTGGATCGACTGGAACAACAACGGTGTCTTCGAAAACACCGAGGCCCTCGTATTCCCCAACTACGGATATACGGCTACTGTGAAGATCCCAGAGAATGCTGATGTCAAGCCAGGCGAGAAGCGCCTGCGCGTTGTCCTTTCCTATGAGGACCCCGCACCTGCCGGATTCTACACCTATGGCGAGACCGAGGACTACACGCTTGTGGTGAAGGGCAATGAGGGTGCACCCGCTATCGGCCTCGACGCCAAAGCCGTCTGCCTGAAGACTGAGCAAGACAGTAAGAGCACGGCCATTGACCTCACCAACGAGGGTGCCGAGACGCTGACTGCCGACATCGACTTCAGCTATATCTTGCCCAATGCGCCTACATCTAACTACGCCATGAACAAGGTGAGCGTGCCGCAGGGCATGAAGGCTCCCGTCGTCAAAAAGGTGACGCCCGCCAAGGCTGCAAAGGCCCCCGAGCAGGACAACGACACACAGTATGTGCTGAGATACGATCAGGGCCAATACGCCACAATCGGCCTCTCGGCCAACGACAGTGCCATCTTCGCCACCTACTACCCAGGCGAGATGCTTTCGAGCCTCAAGGGCATGAAGATCAACAGCATCGACGTCTATGTGGGCGGCGTAGCCAAGGAGAACAGCATCGTCATCTACGGCGAAAAGGACCAGAACCACAACGGCGACCTTTTGGCCGAGAAGAAATTCACGCCGCAGGGAGACGCCTGGAACCATATCGAGCTCGATGAGCCCATCGTTATCGGCGACCAGGACCTTTGGATCGGCTACAAGACCAAGGGCATGAAGACTGGAGAATACAATATCGGCATCGATGGCACTGACGGCGAGAAGGGCGTCATCGGATTCGGCGATCTCATCAACATCGGTCAGAACATTTGGTGGTCTATGGGCGACCTCGGCATGAAGTACAACTACTGCCTCCGCGCCAACGTCACAGGCCAGCGCACACCAGCCATTGATTGGCTCTCGGTCGATACCAAGCACCTCGAAGTGGCCTGTGGCAAGGGTGGCAAACTCAATGTCAGCGTGGACGGCTCCAAGCTCGACAACGCCCTCTACGAGGCGAAGATTGAGATTCGCACCAACGACGATCTGCGGTCCGTGATCACCATCCCCGTCTATGTCATCAACGGCAAGGGCACGGGCATCATCAGCAAGCAATACACCGGCGGTGCCAACGTTCGCGTCAGCGGCCATGATCTCGCCGTCAGCTCAGACAAGGACATCAACCGCATCCAGGTCTTCGACCTCTCGGGCCGTCTCACCGAGACCCTCAGCATCGGTGGCAGAAACTACAACGCCACGCTGACGGGCGTCAGTGGCGCGCTCTACATCCTGAAGGTGGTCTATGCCGACGGCACCAGCTCCACCATCAAAGTTCCCGTGATTTAGTAGTTTTCTTTAAACAGATAATTTGGGTGCGCCCCGGGGGTGACAATGTCTTCCTTCGGGGCGCTTTTTCTCCTCCCCCTCTGCGACACGGAGGGCTCATAGAGACGCCGAAAAAACCGCGAGAACTGGTTTTCGGACCCGACGGACTCTTTTGTTTAACGATCAGCAACCGTTTCCAGACGGCCCAGGGATCGAAGATGCTGGTGACCGGAGGCGACTTTTCCTACGTCGAAAACTTCGATTATCCCTACATCGGCTACTTCACCTGCGCTGCTCCTGCCAGCGTGAAAGCTTACTACTCTCCCAACGGCACGGACACTTGGAAGGAACTTGCCCTGGTGGAGGATCCCGCCAAGTATTACATGCCCGCCTTTGGCCACTTCTATGAGACCGACCTCAGCGAGGTGACGGCAGAGGACGACGACATGTGGTTTGACGTGCGTCTGGAGATGACCGACGCCGCTGGCAACTACCAAAAGCAGCTCATCAGCCCTGCGTTCTTCGTTAACAACGTCACATCCATCGACAATGCGACAATCGCTGCCACGGCTTTCTCCATCACGGGCAAGAAGGTGAGCCTCACCAACGGAGTGAAGGCCGATATCACGGTTTATTCCATTGACGGCCGCACTTTGCAGCATGTGTATAGCAACGAGATCGACCTCGGCACAATGGCCCCGGGCCTTTATGTTGTCACGGCAACGACGGCCGACGGACGCGTAGCCTCGGCGAAGGTGATAATGTGATTGCGGAGGGTTGTCCCGCTTGATTGTAGCGGTCAAGGCAAAGCAAGGAAATCCGGAAGATCTAATTTCTGGGTTATTAGTTGGAGAGGAATTTCCTCTCCAACTAATCATTTACCCCATTCCTCAAAAAAACACTTTCAGTCTTACTTTTTTACACTTTATTCTCCAAAACCTCCAATAGTCTATAGATTCTACTTGAAGGGTTTTGATAGTCTTTGAGCGCCCTTGCTCTATTGATGGCATCTTCGAGGTGTTCTCTAAGAAACGTTTTCTGCGTGTCCGTATAGACGGACTTATTATAATTGTTCCACACAGAAGCACTCTTTTTCAGTTCTTTGAGCACGGCTTCCGAACTTAATGCCGTCTTCTGGTCCTTTGCATGTAGAAGCAGCCATATCTCAAAGCAAGGATTGCTCAACAATAATTCGGCTTTGCACGTCATCTGTTTTTTGTTGATGGCAGACACATCCATATCGTACATGAGAAACGTATCTACTTTGTCTTTAGCAGAGATTTTGAGTCCTCGCTCATGCTTGTCAACAAGCGCCTGGGTGTTTCTTGTACCCTCAACGCGTGAGACTATGCGTACTGGCGATTTATACCATTTCCTTATCAGATTGAGATAGTTTTCCTCTGTTTCGCCTTCGCAAATGACCAAGGCGATTCTGCGCATCCGCTTGTCGGGCGCTTTCTCTCTTTTGCTCACCATAGCTACCCCTCCAATAGTTGCTTGATACTCTCCACAGAAGAGTCAACGTAAGGCACGGCATCAAATCGGCCCTGTATGTAGCCTTTCTCCGCATCCATGTTTTCGCGGAAGTCCTTGAAGTCGTACAATGAATACACCTCCGTAGAACCATCTTCCGACTTATTGACAAAGACTATCTGATCCCTTCTCAGCCGTCTGACATCTATCAGGTTGGTGTTGTGGGAAGAAAAAAGCAGCTGACTTCCATCGGAGGCATGGATCAAGTCGAGGATGAAGTCGGCCAATCTGGTATGCAGGCCCATGTCAAACTCGTCCATCATGATGCCCTTTCTGTTCTTTACGACATCCAAGAGCCGTATCAGTATCTGGAAGAGCTTCCTTGTTCCGTGAGACTCTTCGAGATCCAAATCGAACATCACGTCCTTGTTGTGATGATGGAAGGTCTTGAACTTGAGCACATCGACCAACTTGAAAGAAACCTCTCCCTGGCCCGAGACCGCTACCGGGGCAGAGACCTGCTCCTTTCTCGCTTCTATGTCCGTAATGTCCGTGTCGCACACCTCAAGAGCCTTGAGGATGACGTTCTTGTAGGTATTGAAACCATGAAGGGCCACCACGTCGTTCACATTGACCAATCCCAGAAGAAACTGGTTCATGAAGTAGCGATACAGTCGTTGGGCTATCTCTCTGTTCATCGAACTGGCCCTGCTCAAAAAGAGATTCTTGTCGCTGGTGTTCAGTACCACGTCGGCGGGCTTACTAATGACCCCTGTGCCAAAACGATACTTGCCATCGGCTTGACGGACGAACACCTTGGCGCGCCTGCCCAGCGGATAATGATAAAGACTTTCCGAGAGAATCCTGGTCTTTGTCAAATCAAAAGAGTATTCATACTCTATATTGTCACACACAAAATCTATAAGAAAACTGCTTGGTTTCTCCTGCCAGCCATCAAACTTGAACGGCTCGAAGTCGAACACAGCTCCTTCGTTGTGAAGATGCGATTCCAGGATCATCCTACAGCAGAAGTTGATGGCCTTCAAGATATTCGACTTGCCAGAGGCGTTAGGCCCAAACAAGCCAACAGATTTCAGAACGGGGACGCCATTCCAGTCTATGACATTGTGCCTCAATTCGCGGGTCAGCGCGGTATTGATATTGGCTGCCCGGAAGTCAATTCTCACCCTATCTTTAATGGAAAAGAAATTTTCAAACTCTATTTTTAATATCATCAGAATGCGTATTTTGTAGTTTTTCCACAAAATTAACCATTTATTTCGACTACACGCACTATCAGAATGTTAAAACTGTGTTTTACAATAATATTTAACTATTTTTGGGGCACCCCCGCTCACTACGGCGATTTATGAACAGATAGTATGACGTTTGGGTGGCACTTGTTGATGAGACTGTTTTTTGAAACGACACGAACAAAACAACCCCCTCCCTTACGGATAAATAAATAAAAAGGCGAGGCTGCGTCAAAATCTACCTCTCGACGCAGCCTCTTATTGCCAGGGAATCTTCCCAGGTCTTGGATCAGCTTTTGACTTTTTTAGATCATCACCTTCTCGGTCTTGCCCTCACCCTTGCGGATATACAATCCCTTCTTCGAGGGCTTGCCGTTGATCTTGACGCCGTTGATATCGTAGTATTCGTCGTGGCCGGTGGCGGTCTTCACGTCGTGGATGGCGGAGGAGACCGGGTGTGTGATCTTGATGCCATCTACAATCATGGAGTTGCCCGCATTGTCGCCCTCATCGCGCATGTAGCGCCAAGCCAGTTTCACGTCCTTGCCAGCATAGTCGGAGAGGTCGATGTCGAAGTATCTCACGCGGAGACCGCTGCCGTCGTAAACCTGTCTGTCCGTGAGCAGCGAGGTGACATCCTCGCTCAAGTCCCAGATCTCTCCCCAATGCTCGCCGCCGTCGGTGGAGATCATCACCTTCATCGTGTTCACCACCACACGCTCGGTATAGACCAGCTTGTTCCAGTCAAACTTGTCGCAGTCATAGACCGAGAGGTAGTCGGCCTCCAGGATAAACTGCAGCGTCTCCTTGTCCTTGAGCGAGATGACGGGCGAGACCAGCCACTCGTCCTGGGCGTAAGGCTTCAGTCCGTACTTCTCGTTGCTATAGCCGAAGTGGATAAAGGCCACGGACGTGCCGTCGGGCGTAAACTCCTGGTACATATTGGAGCTCTCATAGCAGTACCATGTGTTGTTGATATTGTGGTCCAGCATTTCCTGCGTGGGGGTGTTCTCCTTGGTGTTGATCTGCGACCAGTCCTCCGGCAACCAGTTCATACCGTAGCTCAACTGCCATCCCTCGAATCCCTCGTAGAAGGTCGTCTCGATGTCGTCCTCCACCTTCTGTGCCTTCTGCACAGGCGCCGCATTCATCAACGTCTCGACCTGAGGCTTCACCAGTCTCTTGAATATTCTGCCCTGCTGGTCTTTCACAACCTGCATTTCGTGTCCTGCCGGGAGGCTCTTGGTTTCGAGGACCGTCTGTGCGGAAGCCGCGCAAGTAGCCGCGAGGGCCAAACCGAGAAGTAATTGTTTTTTCATAAGCTTAAAATTTTTGAGTATAACGCAATCGCAAAGTTATAAATATTTATTGATAATCCCAAATATTTAGCAAGAAAAAAGCTATTATAATGCAAGCCAAGACACCAATAGTGCAAGCTTAGATGTTAACAGTGCAAGTAATAGTGCAAGCTCTGACGCTAACCGTGCAAGGTACCGAAAGAAGAGGCTATCAAAAGAGGAGCTAAAAAAGCTTATTATTTCAATATGTGCAGACTGGGTCAGCATTGAAGAAATAGTAGAAAGGAGCGGAAAGAGTACCTCGTATATAAGAAATGCAGTAATACCATTGCTGATAGCAGAGAAAGCGACTTTTATCTACAGCGCATCATCTGGAAGGATGTTGGTGCGAGTGGAAACTTCTTAACGGCATGATGACATTACGACATTACAAATACCCGAAAAACGCCTTGCCACAAGCGTATCTGCCTGACGTAAGAGGCTTCCTCGGCGCAGGAAAAGGCGAAAAAAGGTCGAAGAAAAATCAAACTTCAAAACGAGAAATAGACTATAGAACGAAAGAAAACTGGGGGTGTAAAAGCAGTATCTGTTCCAGATTCATGAATTTGGAACGGTGCAACCGACGAAAACCATGGCCTAGCAGAATCTTTTGATAACTTTGCAGCACAGTGAGGCACGAAGAAAGAAGAGAGCAGCGATCTGTTCGGGCCGCCCAATATGGGAACAATCCTAATAAATATGGGAACAATCCTATAAACATGGGAATAATCCTATAAATATAGGAACAACATGGAAAATTGTATCAAAATCATCAAATAACTAACAACTATTATACTATGGTAAGAGATCTACTATTCTGTACGACGCTTTGCGCTGGCTTGTATTCCGCCGACGCTTGCGCCCAGGGCCTTGACAGACTGCAAGACCCCACACAAGACCCCACGACGGAGAAATATGAAACCTTCGTACACGGTGGAGCCACGGAGGCAAAGGCGCCCGCCATTGCCAAGTCGCACATCGACCTCAGAGACAACGAGGTGTGGTGGGGCTACTTCAACGGCGAATACAAGAGCAACGACGCCTACGACCTGCTGAAGACGGGCTGGGGCGGCGAACTCACTTACGCTGCCGGTATCAAGATCTTCTCCCAGAACGACTTCGACATGGGCAAGGGCAAGACCATCGAGGGTATCAAGTTTGTCATCCCCGACCTCAAAAACATCGAAGACGTGAGGATATGGATCTCTACCACGCTCTCGGAGAAACTCGACATGAGCGACTGCGACATCTGTGTGCAAAACCTGGACAAGGCCAACCTGGTGCAGGCCCTGAACAGCACACCCGACAATTTCACCAACGAAATCCGCTTCAATACGCCCTACACCATCGGCGACGAGGACGTCTATGTGGGCTACAGCTTCCGCGTCACCCAGATCGAGACTACCTACGACGAGTGTCCGCTGGTCATCGAGGACCGAGAGGCCAACATCCTGGCCAAGGAGGGCGCGCTCTACAAGCGATATGACGACGACCCGGAGTGGATGGACTATACAACGAGTGGCATTTTGGCCATGCAGGTACTCTTCAGCAGCGCTGACATGAAGAGCAACGCGGTGAACATCACTGACAGCTTCACCGACGTGGCTGTCAAGAAGAACGGTACGGCTACGCAACCGCTGACGCTCTCCACCATCGGCAAGGAGGGTCTGAGCAACTTCAAATATGTCGTGACGACTAATGGCGAGATCAGCGACGAGCAGACCGTCACGCTCGACGAGCCCATCACCCAGATCGGTGGAGAATATACCTACGACTTCCCGCTGAAGGGTGGCGACACGCAGGGCGTCTATAACACGACCATCAAGATCACAGAGGTCAACGGCAGCGCCAACGAGGGTCTCTACACGGAGTCTGCTGGCCAGACCATCGTCGTGGAGAACGCACCCGAGCGCAAGGTGTTCATCGAGGACTATACGGGCACCTGGGTGAAGGGTGCGCCCTTTGGCTTCATCAACAAGCTGAAACTCAAGGAGCTCTATGGCGACAAGGTGCTGGTGGTCTCTTCCCACAACGGAGCGAAAGACCCGATGTATCTCAAGGAGTATGACACCTATGCTTATAGAAGCGGCATCAAGTCGGTGCCCTCTACGGTCATCGACCGCACCTACTGGGCCGTCTATCCCTACCTCGGATCAGACATGGGCCAATACCTCAGATATGGTTATGCTGACGACGTGGACAGAGCCTTGGCCCAGTTGCCAGTGGCTTCGGTCGATGTGGAGAGCAAACTGAGCGACGACGAGAGCACCATCGACGTAGAGGCAAAGGTAAAGTTTGAGTTCACTGGCAAGAAGGACAACTACGCACTCTTCTACCTGCTGACCGAGGACGGTATGCAGGACGAGTCGTGGACTCAGAAGAACGGCATGGGCTTCTATGCTGGCAAGGGATATGAGACCTACGACCCGCTCTTCGAGCGGTATGTCAACGGTCCAGAGGAAATGACGGGACTGGTCTATGACGACGTCGTGGTGGCCATCAAGGGTCTGAAGACCGGCGTGGAGGGAAGTATCTCGCCGACCATCCAGCTCGACGAGATCCAGACTGGCAAGGAGTCGTTCGACCTGTCGGAGTATCCTATCATCCAGGACAAGAAGCAGCTCTCAGCCTGCGTGGTGATCCTCGATACCAAAAGTGGCAAGGTCATCAACGCCAACAAGTGCAAGGTGAAGGGCGTAGAGACGGGTATCAGCGGCAACACAGCAACCAGCAAGGCCGTGGAGGTGGCTCGCTACACGGCAGACGGCCGACAGGTCAGTCAGCCCGTGGAAGGCGTCAATATCATCCGCTACTCGGATGGTAGAATCGTGAAGAGCGTGGTTCGCTAACGCGGACCATCATCCATAAGGCAAGGGTGTTTCCCCACTCTTTTTCCTATCAAGAATCTTTCGCGGAGAGGGAGTCGGGGAAACACGCTTGCATCTTGAGTTATCAAGCAGCGCTCAGGATGGAAGCATTTCCTGCACAAGCAAGGCCCGAGGATCGACCCATTATTTTCGACCACTTGCAATCAACTAAAGACCAAAGTCTGCTAACACCTTAGATTTAAAAGTTATGGTAAAAAAGTTTTTACTTTGCGCTTCGCTGTTGGCTGGTATGTTCACGACCAGCATGTACGCCCAGAGCCTTGGGCAACCCGAGATGCTGAGACAGACGCTGACTCCTGTGGAGAAACAGGCGCCGCTGAAGCACCACGGCAGCGCAGGCAAGACGATGAAAGCACCCGCGGTGGCCAAGTCGCACATCGACCTCAGAGACAACGAGGTGTGGTGGGGCTACTTCAACGGCAAGTATGAGTCGAGCAACGCCTTCGACATGCTGAAGATGGGCTACGGCGCCAAGATCACCTACGCCTGCGGTATCAGACTGAAGGCCCAGAACGACTTTGACATGGGCAAGGGCAAGACCATCGAGGGTATCAAGTTTGTCTTCCCCGACCTCAAGCATATCGAGGACGTGAAGATCTGGATGTCCACCTCGCTCTCGGAGGTGAAGGACATGAGCGACTGCGACATCTGTGTGCAGAACATCGACAAGGCCGACCTGATCGACGCGCTCCACGGCACACCCGACAACTTCACCAACGAAATCCGCTTTGACACGCCATACACCATCGGCGACGAGGATGTCTATATCGGCTACACCTTCCGCGTGACGGACGTGGAGGACATCTACGACCAGTGTCCCGTGGTGTGCGACGAAACCCCCGAGAACATCCTCAGCATCGACGGTGCCTTCCTGTGGCGCTATGACGACGACGAGTGGTATGAGGAGACCGACGGAGAGGTGATCGCCATGCAGGTGCTCTTCAGCAGCGATAACCTCCGACAGAACGCTGTCAACATCGAGGAGAACTTCCAGGACGTGGCCATGCAGAAGAACACGACGGAGGTGCTGCCCCTGACGCTCTCCACCATCGGCAAGCAGGGCCTCAAGAGCTTCAAGTATGTCACCACGAGCGCTGGCAAGGTGATCGAGGAGCAGACCGTGACGCTGGATGAGCCCATCAACGAGATGGGTGGCAAGTATGTCCACGAGTTCCAGCTGAACTCCGGCGACGAGGCGGGCGTCTATCCCACCACCATCGAGATCACCGAGGTCAACGGTGCCGAGAACGAGGGTCTCAACAAGACGGCTGCTGGCGACGCCATCGTGGTCAACAGCGTGCCCCAGCGCAGGGTCTTCATCGAGGACTACACCGCCACATGGGCCAGAGGATACGCCTACGGCTATGCCAACAAACTGAAACTCAAGGAGATGTACGGCGACAAACTGGTCATTCTCTCCATCCACGGTGGCAAGGAGGACCCGATGTTCTGCGAGGACTATGACAGCTACTGCTACTGGAACCACATCAACTCCTATCCCTCGTCCTATATCGACCGCACCTATATGGACGTCTATCCCTACTTCGGCAGCGGTTCTGAGGAGGGCTTCAGCTTCGGCTATCCCCAAGATGTCGACAAGGCGCTGGATCAGCTCTCCGTGGCCACGGTCGATGTGGAGGGCAAACTGAGCGACGACAATTCCAAGGTCGATGTCGAGGCCAAGGTGAAATTTGAGTTCAGCGGCGAGAAGGACAACTTCGCCCTGTTCTACGTGCTCGCCGAGGACGGAATGCAGGACGAGTCGTGGACGCAGAAGAACGGTCTCAACGAGTATCAGGGCATTGGCCTTGAGGATGCCGAGCCGCTGTTTGAGCCGTTCATCAACGGCGAGAGCGAGATGACGGGCCTGGTCTATGACGACGTGGCGATCGCTGCCGACGGTCTGAGCGACGGCGTGGGCGGCAGCATCTCTTCGACCATCTCCCTCGACGAGACGCAGACCAGCAACCACACTTTCTATCTGAACGAGTATTCCAAGATCCAGGACAAGACGAAGCTCAGCGCCTACGCCGTGCTCATCGACACCAAGAGTGGAAAGGTGGTCAACGCCGCCCAGTGCAAGGTGAAGGGCGTAGAGACGGCTATCAGCAGCGTCGCCAACGACAACGTGGTAGAGGTGGCTCGCTACACGGCAGACGGCCGACAGGTCAGCCAGCCCGTAAAGGGTATCAACCTCGTGAAGTATTCTGACGGTAGCGTGGTGAAGCGCGTCGTGAGATAATCCAAGATCATCCCAACAAGCTTCATACTTTTCAACCCCAAGGCTCCTTGCGATGGCTTTGTTCAGATGCAAGTGTTTGAGTGCTCCACACAGGAGGCTTGGTGGTTTTTTCTTTATATGATCAGCTAACTTTAAAACAAATAACTATGTTGAAAAAATTATTACTTTGCACGTCTCTCTTGCTCGGTGCTTCCACGCCCCAGCTCTATGCGCAGCGCATACAGAAGATGGAGAGCGTCCAGCAGACTGTGGCCGCAGCGGATGGTGTCGAGGAGATCATCGACCAGGGCAAGGCGATCCATTCCGTCAAGGCTCCAACCGTACAGAAAGCGCATATTGACCTCAAAGGCAACGAGGTATGGTGGGGCTACTTCAATGGTAAGTACAGAACGCACAAGGCCGAGGACTTGCTGAAATATGGATTTGGCGGCGCGGCCGTTTATGCTTGTGGCATCAAGATACCCGCCAACAACGCCTTCGACATGGGCAAGGGCAAAACCATCGAGGGCATCAAATTTATCTTTCCGGATATCAAAAATATTGACGACGTAAAGATTTGGATCTCCACCAAACTCTCCACGGCAGAGGACATGAGCGACTGCGACATCTATGTGCAGAACGTCGATAAGGCCGACTTGGTGGACGCCACAAAGGACAATCCCGACAACTACATCAACGAGATACGCCTCGACCAGCCCTACACCATCGGCGACAAGGACATCTATGTGGGCTATAGCTTCCGCGTGACCCAGATAGACGACCACGACGACCAGGTGCCGGTCGTCCTCGACAACAACGACGACAACATCATCTGCCGCGACGGAGCGTTTCTGAGAAGATACGGCACGAGCCCCACCTGGAGGGACGGCACCGACTATGGCGTGCTGGCCATACAGTTGCTCATGAGCAGCGCCAACTTCAAGGACAACGTCCTGGAGATGGAGGATGACTTCGACGACGTGGTCCTGGAGAAGAACGGCACGGGCAAGGTGGCCATGACGCTGAGCACCTCGGGCAAGAACGGCCTCAAGGACTTCAAGTATGTGGTGAGCATCGACGGCCAGGTGAGCGACGAGCAGACCGTGGCGCTGGAGAAGCCGATCAAGGAAATGGGTGGAAAATATACCTATGAGTTCCCCGTGAAGGCGGGCGACAAGCAGGGTGTCTATCCCGTGGAAATCAAGGTCGTAGAGGTCAACGGCGGCGACAACGAGGGCAGCAAGACGGTGGCCAAGGGCGAGATGGTCGTCGTGGAGAAGCCGGCCGTGCGCAAGGTCTTCGTCGAGGACTACACGGGTCTGTGGTCGAGCGGCTATGCTTTCGGCTACGCCAGCAAGATCAGACTGAAGGAGAAGTATGGCGACAAGGTGGCGCTGGTCACGGTCCACAACGGTATGTCCGACCCGATGACGGACAAGGAGTATGACGAGTATCTGAAGGCGATCGGACTGAAATACTTCCCCAACACCGACATCGACCGCACCTTCTTCCAAGTCTATCCCTACCTGGGCGCCAACAAGTCGGAGTACTTCCGCTTTGAATATGCCGACACGGTCGATGAGGCGCTGAAGCTGCTGTCTCTCGGCAGCGTCGATGTCAGCGGCAAGGTGAGCGACGATGGCAGCAAGGTCGATCTGGAGGCCAAGGTGAAGTTTGGCTTCACGGGCGAAAAGTCCAACTACGCGCTCTTCTATGTGCTGACGGAGGACGGAATGCACGACGACGCATGGGTGCAGGACAACGGTATGCAGGACTATGCGGGTATCGGACTGGAAGAAGTGGAACCGCTCTTCGACCCGTTCATCAACGGTCCCGAGGAGATGAAGGGCCTGGTCTATGACGACGTGGTGGTGGCGTCGAAGGGCGTCCACAAGGGTATCGAGGGCAGCATCTCCTCGACGATCAAGCTGGACGAGGTGCAGACCAACCACTTCTCCTTCACGCTCTCCGACTATCCTATCATCCAGGACAAGAGCAAACTGAGAGCTTTCGCCGTGCTTCTCGACACGAAGAGCGGCAAGGTGGTCAACGTCAACGAGTGTAAGGTGACAAACTGCGAGACGGGTATCAGCAACGTCACGACGGATGGCAAGGCCGTGGAGGTGACTCGCTACACGGCCGTCGGCCGACAGGTCAGCCAACCCGTAAAGGGCGTCAACATCGTACGCTACTCGGACGGCAGAGTCGTGAAGACTGTCGTCCGCTAAGCTGAGCCATTCATTTAGTTTTCTATTATCATCGTGTAGCCCGTTGGCCGAATGGAGCATGAGCCTCCACTGGTCAACGGGCTTTTCCTTCTTCTGATTTCATCATAATACACTCAATACAAGCCGTTTAGGTCTTACGCTTTTGCGTTGGTGCATCTGTGCGGTAGATAGTCTGTGGAGACCACTTTCGTACAAGCACGGGGTAGTAGGGGGACAGGGGCGGGGCCTTCTTACGACGGGGGCGAGGGATAAGTAATCATCGGCGGCGGTCCTAAGCTATCATCGGCAAGGTCTCCATTTTATAACACCTTTAAACACCTTAAGCGCAATGAACAACTACAGCATCACGGCAAGAGCCGTCAACGTAAAAGCTCTTCGAGATCTACCAGGCCAAGGCAAAACTCATTTGTCAAACCCTAAAACGAACAAGAAAAAATCATGGATGAAAAGAAAGCCAGGTGTGGCGATAACACCGCCATAACCATCAAAAAAAACGAGTTATGGCTGATTTATCACCTATAAGTCAGCCATAACTACGAAAAAAAAGGAGTTATGGCGGCGCTATCCTTGCATAATTCAGATCTTTTTGGTATCTTTGCACCTGTAAGACGGAGATATAAACCGAATAAAATCAGAAAGTTATGGGTGTAAACGGGATTATAGGGCGTGAGTACGAGCAAAAACTCATCCAGGAGCGCTGTGAAAGTAGCAAGGCCGAGCTGATAGCGATCTATGGTCGCAGGCGTGTGGGAAAGACTTTCTTGGTCCGAAAAATGTTCAATGACCAGTTTGCCTTTTCGTTTATAGGTATGTACGAAGTGGAGCGCGCAGTGCAGCTGGAGCAGTTTCGGATGGCATTGGAGCAGTATTCCAAGCAAGCCGTGCCCAGACTGAAAACCTGGTTTGAGGCATTTGCTGCTTTGCGGGAATATCTGTCGGGAATATCTCAGCAAGACCCGATCGTTCTGTTCTTTGACGAATTGCCGTGGATGGATACACCAAAAAGCAATTTCATCGCAGCTTTCAGTTTCTTTTGGAATTCATGGGCTTCTATGATTCCCAATCTCAAACTGATCGTGTGTGGTTCTTCCACCACGTGGATGCTATCAAAATTCATAGGCGACAAGGGAGGATTGTACGGTCGCGTGACTCGTCAGATCTACCTCTCTCCATTCTCCTTGGGCGAGACTGAGCAGTTCTTAAACGAACTGAAAGGGCTCAAGCTTACCCGCCAGCAGGTGTTGGATGTGTATATGATACTGGGTGGCATTCCTTACTATCTTGACATGCTGGAGCGAGGTGTGCCCTTGGACGCGTGTATCGATAGGTTGCTTTTCTCGCAGGATGCGCCATTGCGTGGAGAATTCGGTTTTCTCTTTCGATCTCTCTTCCACGACTCCAAGCATTATCGCAAGATAGTAGAGGTACTCTCGCAAAAAATGAAGGGGATGACACGCAAGGAATTGATGGATGAGCTGAAACTGAAAAGTGGCGGACAGTTGTCAGAAATCCTGGAGAATCTGCAGAAATGTGATTTTATAAGGAAATACGCTACTATAGGAAAAAGTGAACGGGACGCACTTTATCAGTTGACCGATTTATACTCACTGTTTTACACCCGTTTTGTGGCTAACAACAGTGGGCAGGACAAAAGCTATTGGAGCAACATGCGCAATTCGGGAAGCCGAACAGCCTGGAGTGGTTATGCTTTTGAGCAGGTTTGCTTCCACCATATCCCACAGATCAAGAAGGCATTGGGGATTTCAGGCGTGTTGGCAAATGTCTATTCCTGGTCTTGCAGACCGTTTGCGGATGCTACCGGTGCGGAGTGGCGAGGAGGTCAGATAGACATGCTGATAGATCGTGCTGACGGAGCGATCAATATTTGTGAGATGAAATATGCCAAGGACGAGTTTGTCATAGATGCCAACTATGAGCAGCGGCTGCGAGAAAGAATGTCGTCATTTGCCGTGGCGACCAAGACGAAGAAGGCCTTGCTACATACTTTTATTACGACGCATGGGGTGAAGCGGAACACGCATAGCGGATGGGTGAATAGTGAGGTGAAAATGAATGATCTTTTTGGATAGCTTTGACCCAGAATACGCTGCCATCTGCGGCATTACGAAGGAAGCCTGAAAAACATTACACAAAAGGCGGGCAACAAATTATTCGTTTTAAAAAAATATTTGTACTTTTGCAGCGGATTCACACCCCACGGACATAAAGAATGGAAGGCGGGTCTTGATAGATGCCAAATATAAAAAAACAAAGAAATGGATAGTTTGTTTCTTCTACAGTTTACCTGCTTTCTCTTCGTGTCGATCAATGCCATCATCTTGGGGATCACACGATTACAGATCAAGTGGATGAACCGCCGATACGAAAAGTCGCGATGGCTGATATTCGCAGCCATGGTGGGACTGGCCCTGCAGTTTCTGGCACAAATGGGGGGGAATTTCGGGCGAAAGGCGACGATGAGGGAGCCATATTCAACATGCTGGTCTATCCTCCCTGCTTCACGCTCATCGCCATGGGCATCTACAATATCGAGGCCATGCACGCCAATCTCCGAAAGATGAACGTCGTTTGTGCCACTATTTATGCCGCCATACTCGCTATCTTCGGTGTAGGCTATAGCCAGAGCGGAAGTTTCCATATTGGCAACTGGCTCTATGTGATGGTCTTCCTGTTTGGCGTCAATTTGGCCTACTGTCACGTGATGATAATAGTGGAAATCAGAAAGCGCAGGAAGATGCTGGAGGAAATGGCGGGCAACGATATTCTGCCCTACGTGAGATTCGCACGCGCCAGCGTGATCATCCTTCTCCTTCTCATTATAGCCATGCCTGTCGCCGTGCTTTCCACCGATTTTCTATATGTCATCGGACCCATGGAACTGCTTGCCTTACTTTTCTTCATAATCAGTTTTGTGTCGCTGGGATATAACTACAACCCTGCCGAGGAACTTTTGGATAAGGATGTGGAAGAAAACTATGCCGTCATGGAAAACGGGCAAATAGAAACCACAGAGACGGAAAGCACGCAGACGGAGATCGAGCAGACGGAAAGCGCGCAAACAGAAAATGGTGGAGAGGCTGCACCCTGCGCTGAAGAGCAGAATGTGGAACAGGACAAGAAGGAAGAAACTTTACAACAACAGTTTGCTGCAGCACGACAGAAGATCATCCGCGAGAAGCTGGACGCCTGGTGCGCCAGCAGGGGCTACAAAGACACATCGGTCAACATGATCTCGCTGGCTCGCTCGCTAAGCATCACCAAAACGGAGTTGTCACGATACCTCTCCGCCTGCTACAACACCACCTTCCGTATCTGGCTGGCCGAGGTGCGCTTCGAGGCGGCCAAGCAGATGATATTGGAGCATCCCGACTACAGCAACGACGTCATCTCTGCGGAATGTGGCTTCTCGTCGCGCTCCTATCTCTACCGGATGTTCAAGGAGAAGGAGGGCTGCTCGCCCACGGCCTGGAAAGAAAAAAATAGTTAAAAAAACACGTTCAAGGTGTCTCCTTCCCCCCGAAAGAGATACCTTTTTTGATAGGAAATGGACACCTACGTAGGGGAAGTGGACACTTTTATTGATGGGAAAACACTAATTTTGTGTCGCACAATATAAGATCCAATGGATTGTCAAGTCAAATTAATTAAAGCATATTCATAATGTTACATTTCACACATCAATCAAAGGAACTGCAAACAGGCACAGTCCTAAAGGCGACGAGAGTAAAAACTATTGCTCTGTTGTTCATGTTGCTACTCTTGCTACCAACTCTATTGCTGGCAAAAGGTGGCGTCAACAAGTCTTCCTTATCCTATAAGGCTGCTTCCACAGAACCAATAGCTCGCGCAGAATATAATAAAGCCACAAAAGTTCTTACATTTTTATATAATATTCCTTCAGCAACGGAAGATGAGAATCTAACGGTGGTGAAGTTTTACAATCCGTTAGACAACCCAAAATGGTTCAATGGTAAGTATTCTTTATTTTATTGGACAAAAGAAATAAAGAGTGCCACTTCGGTAATCATAGAAGAGAGTTTCAAAAACTATGCGGTACCATCATGCGAAGACATGTTTAAAGAATTCTATTATCTGAAATCCATTACAGGCCTGGAATATCTGAACACTACCAATGTAAAGAGTATGCGTCTGATGTTCTGCTCCTGCAAGGCGCTGACATCTCTCGATATAACTCATTTAAAAACGAATACCGTAAAGGATATGTTTGGCATGTTCTATACCTGCGGAGTAAGTTCACTTGACTTGTCGAACTTCAATACTGAAAACGTAACGGACATGGCTTATATGTTCATGATGTGCAACCAGCTTACTTGGATCGATTTATCAAGCTTCAATACAGCCAAAGTAGAAAAAATGTATGGCATGTTCCAATATACGGCACAGTTGGAACATATCTATGCGAAAGAATTATTCACAACGGAACAAGTAATCAATTCAAATAATATGTTTAATGGTTGTCGGAAACTTCCAAACTTTGATTCTAAGGTCGTGGACAAAACACATGCTAACAGATTCAAAGATGGTTACTTCGAGGAACTGGTGGCCAAATCGGGTGAGGAGAGGATAGGAGCTATAATGGATAATGGACTTACAGCAAATCATCTCAACCTTAACGACGACAAAGATTTATATCTATTCAATAACTTCGTAGCTAAAAAGGCCGCATACAGTCGCACGATGAAGGAAGGTACAAAATGGGCTACGCTTTGTCTACCGTTTGATGTCTCACTCGATGGTCAGAACTTCCGCGCCTTCCATCTGCTTTCGACTACAGAAGATGGCGTAGAACTCAAGGAAATGGAGAAAGTAATCCAGGCTGGTACGCCTGCTGTCATCATGATGAAAGAGGCGGAGACCAAGCTCCAGTTCTCTATAGACAATTCGTCAATAATAAGTAATATTTCACCCGCGACTACTGAGGACGACAACTACAAGTTTGTGGGTATCTATCAACAAAAGGAGTTCAACAAGGATACGGATGGCAACTGCTTCATCGTGAAGGGCAACATGCTGATGAATCCTGCTAAACTGCTGGAGAACGAAAAGACCACAAAAGTGGCCTGCAAGCCTTTCCGTGCTTACTTTGTTTACAATTCTGAAACTGTAGGCGCCAAAACGCTGAACATCAGTATCAGCGACAAGACGACAGCCATCGATCATCTCGATGCTATAGGCGATGGGAAGGCGGAATACTACGACCTGCAGGGCCGTCGCCTCAATGAGCCTCAGAAGGGCATTAACATTGTGAAACGTGGTGGAAAAACCATGAAAGTAGTCATCAAATAAAGAATGAGAATTATGAAAAAGAAAAAATATATCAAGCCGGAAACAAATAGCGTGGCTATCCAAGCACAGACGTTTTTTGCAACATCTCTCACAAAATTTGAGCTCAAGCAAGCAGCTGAACTATATTACGAAGAGAATATAGAGGAATATCGCGAAAAGGACGGAAGTATATGGGCCGACTAAGATGATGGAATAGTGATCGACTCAACGTCAAGGGTCTATGTGCCACAATGATAAGTGGCGTATAGACCCTTGTTTTTTGCCGTTTCACTTAAGGGAATCACCCAGGGAAATATATTGGCCTACGAAGGCACGGACGTGGGCGGCGTAGGCGACGGGATGGTCGTGGAAACTACGCGCATGGATGCTGCCCGGACTGACCCATTGCGCCTTGGGCTGGGGCTTGGCAGCGTAGAGGCGCGCCAGCATGGAGAAGGGCACGAAGGTGTCGCGGTCGCCATGAATGAAGAGCATTGGCTTGTGGCAGCGGGCCACCTGACGCAGAGGCGAGGCCTCGTCGAAACTCCATCCGTAGCGGACACGACAAAGGGCGCTGCAGGCATGGAGCAGGGGGAAGGCGGGGAGACCGAAGCGATCGTGAAGCTCGCCCTCAAACTCGTCCCAGGCGCTGGTGTAGCCACAGTCTTCGACAAAGCACTTCACATAGGAGGGAAGCGTTTCGCCCGAGACGCTCATCACGGTGGCAGCTCCCATCGACACGCCGTGGAGCACCATCCGCGTATTGCCAGCACGACCGAAACGGCTGTTGGCCACCTCCATCCAGCGCATCACGTCGAGGCGGTCGAGCCAACCCATCTGCACGGCCTCACCCTCGCTGCGGCCGTGAGCGTGGAGGTCGGGGAGCAGGAGATTGAAACCCATGTGGTGGTAGATGGAGGCGATGTGCATCATACCCATACCGTTGTCCTCATAGCCGTGGACGAGGAGGGCCACGCGGTCGGTGGGTCGGGGAGCAAGGATATAGGTGGCGTGGTGACGCTCGCCTGTGGGCATGGTGACAAAAGTGTCGCGCAGGGCTTGGTGGCGCTGCAGACTGTCGGCCCAGGGGCGCAACTGCGGGTTTTCGTCGATGATGTTGTGGAAGCGCCAAGAGAGGTCATGACTATGTTCCATTGACGGACGGAGGGCATAACGCAACATATAGTCACTGCCCAGGCCGAGGGCCGCGAGGAGCACCACGCAGACCACGGCGAAGCCCACAAGAGCCCGCTTGCGGGAGGAGAAGGGACGTTTATTCATATCTTTATTCATAATGAGTATTCATTTATAATGGATCTTCAGCAACCGCAAAGATAATACTTTTTTTTGTGTTTACTCCAACCAGTAGAGGTAAAATACCAAAAATAGTATTACCTTTGCAGAGCCTTCATCCCCTCTTGAAGAGGACGGATCATAGAGATTTACGGAGAAGAATACGCGTAGTGTTACACCCTTCAAGTAGAAAAAGGACGGCGATAGGCGAATCGGTTTGATAGAAGCATACGTGCCTCATTGTGGATAAATCTGTGGAAAAACCCGTGGAAAAGTAGGGGAACTATCTTCTCATAACCTTGTGGATTTCCACCGAGCCACGGCCGAAACCTACCCAGAGTGGATATCCACAGGGTTATCCAAGCCGATTTAGACAAGTTTTCAACGGATTTAGGCGCTCAAAAGATATAAACTTATTATCTTTGCAACAGAATGTGGAAATGTGGAAAAGTGAGTTTACTAACTGATTGTCAGAAAATACAAGAAATGATAAAGCAGGGAAAAGGCTAGGAAAGTGTGGATAATGGAAAACGGGCAATAAGACCCAGAAGTTATCCACGTTATCCACGGCCTATCATAACTCATCATATTTTCTTTTAGAAAGAAAAAAAGAAATAATAATATAAAGAAGTTGAGAATATAAAGAAGTTGAGAATATAAAGAAGTTGAGAATATAAAGAAGTTGAGAATATAAAGAAGTTGAGAATATAAAGAAGTTGAGAATATAAACGTGAAAGAAGAATGGAAGGCGAAAGGTTTCATTGATGCGCCCGTTGATGAGTCTCTCTATATATAACTGAAGATTCGAATCTATCTCTTTAAAAATAGTCATCCTTTTAATTGATGGTGTAAAGATACGAAAAATAATCCATATAACGGCATAAATCAGAGATTATTTTCGTGAAATATAATCTTTTAAACAGGCCTTACTTTTTAAAGTGGGCTCATTTATAATAGTGTTGCGGAATTAAGGTAATATACGAATATGGCACTGAATCAAACCAATAAGCTCGTTTGGATAGTGGAAACAATCTATCGGGCACGCAAGATTTCTTTTGAGGAATTGAACCGCCGTTGGATGAATAATGTTGATCTGAGTGGCGGTGAGGAGATGTTGAAGCGCACCTTCCACAAGTGGAAATGGAATATCTTCGACACATTCGGTCTGTCTATCGACTGTGAGAAAGTGGCTCCTTATAGGTATTACATTGCAAATGTAGATGATATAAAGAGTGGAAGTATTGAAAATTGGTTACTCAGTACACTATCGGTGAGTAATTATCTCCTTGAAAGCAAATCAATCAAGAACAGGATTATCCTTGAAGACGTGCCCAGTGGCAGGGTATATTTGGAGCAAATCATCGATGCTATGAAGAAGAACAAATTCATTCATATCAACTATTTCAACTACAAGAAAGGTGACACACATGACCATTATGTGATGCCATTATGCGTAAAGCTATTCCGTCAACGCTGGTATTTGGTGGGGCGTAATTGGCCTGCAGGCTACGACCTCGTCTTCTGTCTCGACCGCATCCAAAACTTCCGTCTGTCGAGCCATACTTTTGAATACCCCGAAGACTTCGACCCACAGGAATATTTCAATGGTTGCATTGGTGTAATCACAGGCGACGGCTGTGGTATCGAGAAGGTGAAACTCAAAGCCAGTACCGCTCAGGCAAACTATCTTCGTGACCTTCCTCTGCATGAGTCGCAACAAGAGACTGGGCAAACAGATGAATACAGCATTTTTGAACTGCATGTCCGCCCGACATTCGACTTCCAACAGAAACTGTTATGCTATGGTGAAAACCTTGAAGTGCTCGAACCTCTTTGGCTTCGTAAAGAGATAACAGAAAAAGTAAAGAGGATGTGGAACATGTATAAGGAGGATAAGTAATGTAGGACTTTGGGGACAAGAATTTCTGTACTGTTGCCACAACCATTGCTGATAGACAAAGAGAAATACTCAACTATTTCATCAATCGTGCCACTAATGCCTCTGCTGAGTCGCTTAACGCTAAGATTAAACTCTTCAGAGCACAGTTGCATGTGGGTGTTGATGTTATGTTCTTCCTGTTTAGGCTAACAAATATCAATGCTTGACACAGGTTTTTGCAGGTGCTCCTGAAAGGGCACAGGGGAAATTTTCCGTGGATTACCCCCGTGCCGTTTTGTCTTGCTGACAAGTTTCGAGAGTATATCCCTGCCAGTAAGCTTCAGGGGTCATACCTTTGGGATGAAATGGTGGAACAACAGAAGAAGTCACTAATTCGTGAAATTATATCATAACGCAAAAAGTCTATAGTATGGCACTTTGGAAAAATACAGTAAAGAACAATGGCAATGCCGCTTGTAAGAACAAGAGACAACACCTTAAAAAAGGTATGTTTGTGGAAACCAGCACTGAAACAACGACGCCGCCTATCAGTTTGACACGTGAACAACACTTCTGTCAGTAGATGGCGAAAACGGAGCATTCCCACCCACTCGGGATGGTTGTATCCACTCACTTTCGATGCGGGAAAGGGGTTAAAAGAGGCTTAAAAAACGGAGCATTGCCGTTCACCAGCTACGAAGGTGTGTGACAGACCACCTAAATAGCATGAAAAACGGAGCATGTCCGTTCACTCGGAGAAACAGAAGTCGCTGTCATCAAGACGCTTGCGACCGAAAAACGGAGCATGTCCGTTCACTTTTCCCGTTGAATGTCAACCCGCATCAAACGGAGCATGTCCGTTCACTTCTCTGCTCTTTTTTTACGTTATTGTATGTGGAAGAACCAACATACAACACGTGACCATGGCAGGAAAGACAAAGGACATGAGCCAGATTAAACAGCTATTGCTCCTGAAGAAGGAGGGTGTCTCCAACCGCAAGGCCGCCGAGATAGTCGGCATCAACAAGGAGACCGCAAACAACTACGTAAGGAAGGCTCTTGCCGACAGACTCGGCATAGACGGCCTTCTCAAACTCGACGATCCCGTGCTTGAGCATCGCCTCAAGGGCGGCAATCCCGCATACACGGACAGTCGCTTCGAGGTGTTCAAGGAACTGCTTCCATACCTCCAGGAGGAGATGAGGCGCAAGCACGTGACGCTGAAACTCCTGTGGGAGGAGTACGTGGAGGAGCATCCCGACGACCACTACAGCCTCACCCAGTTCCGCTTTCACTACAGCCAGAACACCGAGGCGAAGAAGGAGTCTCCATCGACCGTTCTGGCGGACATGCGCACGGGCGGTGAGAAGCTCTTCCTTGACTTCACGGGTGACACGATGGGGTACATCGACCTGGAGACGGGCGAGATGGTGCAATGCCAGGCTTTTGTTGCAACACTTCCCGCAAGCGACTACGGCTTCCTGCTCTTCGTCCCGTCACAGCGCACGGAGGACTTTGTGTACGCCATCACACAGTGCCTGAAACACCTTGGGGGCGTGCCGAGAATGCTCGTTCCCGACAACCTCAAGGCGGCGGTCGTCAAGACCGACAGGTACGAGCCGTCGCTCAACAGGGTGCTTGAGGACATGGCCAACCACTATGGAACGGTCGTGGTGCCGGCACGCCCTGTCCGCCCTAGGGGACAAGTCCAACGTGGAGGGCAATGTCAGGCTCGTATACATGCGCGTCTTCGCGGAGCTCCGCAACGAGACCTTCTATTCCATCGACGAGCTGAATGCCGCAGCCACGGACAAGATGCGCAAGCACAACCAGAAGCGCATGCAGAAGAACCCGTACACCCGCGAGGAGCGCTTCCTTGCCATCGACCGCCCCAACCTGAGGCCGCTGCCGGCAACGGACTTTGAGATAGTCTCCTACACGAGCCTCAAGGTGTCCACCAACTGCTGCATATACCTCGGACGCGACCAGCACTACTACAGCGTGCCGTACCAGCATATCTCCAAAAAGGCCCACGTGGCCTACACACGCTCGCTCGTGAAAATCTACGTGGACGGGGAACTCGTCGCAACGCACCCAAGAGACCATGCCAAAGGCAAGTACACCATCGTGGAGGAGCACCTTGCAAGCAACTCGAGCGAGTACAGGGGACTGAGCGCCGGCAAGTACATAGAGCGTGCCAGAAAGGCGTCCAGGGAACTCGCGGAGGTGATGACGCGCATCTTCTACGACTCCAACATGCCAGCGGAGACACACTACCGCACATGCGACGGCCTGCTCAACCTGCAGAGAAGCAGCGAGCCGGTGGTCTTCCGTACGGCCTGCGAGACTGCCCTGAGGCATGGACGCTGTAACTACAGGTTCATACGCTCTCTTGTGGAAAGCAAATGCGCGGGAGTGGCACAGGAAGGCAGCCTTCTCTCCCCGCCCGAGCATGACAACATAAGAGGACGCGAGCAGTTTAGGTAACAGAGTTAAACAACACATACATCAACCCACCCAAAACAACAAACAAATGGATGAAATATCAAACGCCCTAAGAAGTCTGAAAATGCCATAATGGCCCATTACTGGACTACCATGCAGGAGACGCGACAGCATGCCTCGCTCTCCCTCAAGGACGGCTTGCAGCTGCTCATACAGGCCGAGCAGGACAGTCGGACGACAAGCCGCAACTCACGTCTCGTGAAGAAAGCCCGCTTCCGCTACCATACCTCCATCAGCGAGGTCATTTACGACGGCAAGCGCGGAGTGGACAAACAGAAGGTGCTGAACCTGGCCACATGCGACTATGTGCGCAAGGGAGTGTCCGTGCTCATAACCGAGCTGCCGGAACAGGCAAGAGCTGGCTTGGGACGGCCCTCGGCCATCAGGCCTGCATGAATGGCCACAAGGTGGCATACTACAATCTCTATCGCCTCTTCGAGGAAATAGCCCTTGCACGCATCTCAAGCACGCTGCACCGCTTCTTTGCCAAGCTGGCACAGACGGACCTGCTCATACTGGATGACTTTGGCATGAAGGTGCTCGACGGGCAGCAGCTGCTTGACTTCATGGAGATCATAGAGGACAGGCACGGGCAGAAGGCCACCATCATAGTCTCGCAGTTGCCCGTGGCGAACTGGTATGACGTGATGAAGGGAAACACCACCGCGGCAGACGCCATCCTCGACCGGTTGGTGCACACAAGCGTGCGCTTTGAGTTGAAAGGAACCTCCATGCGCCAAAAAAGCAACATAAAAAGTACAGAAACCCACAGAAATGACTAATTTTGCAACGCCATTAGACTAAAGAGCCAGAAAAGTGAACGGATATCCCCGTTTTGGGTGGGTGGATATCCTCCGTTTTCAGCAGTAGAGGCAAAATACTAATAATAAAACTACCTTTGCTTTGTGGATAACCCTGTGGAAAAGCAGGAAAATAACCTTCTCATAACCCTGTGGATTTCCACCGACCCACGGCCGAAACCTACCCTGAGTGGATATCCACAGGGTTATCCAAGCCGATTTAGACAAGTTTTCAACGGATTTAGGCGCTCAAAAGATATAAACTTATTATCTTTGCAACAGATTGTGGAAATGTGGAAAAATGGGTTTACTAACTGACTATCAGAAAATACAAAAAATGATAAAGCAGGGAAAAGGCTAGAAAAGTGTGGATAATGGAAAACGGGCAATAAGACCCAAAAGTTATCCACGTTATCCACGGCCTATCATAACTCATCATATTTTCTTTTAGAAAGAAAAAAAGAAATAATAATATAAAGAAGTTGAGAATATGAACGTGAAAGAAGAATGGAAGTCGAAAGGTTTCATTGATGAGCCCGTTGATGAGTCTCTGGATCTGAAGCAGGAGATACGCCGTCTCTGCCGCGAGAAGGACGCTATTATCCTGGCCCACTACTATACGATGCCGGAGATACAGGACATAGCCGACTTTGTCGGCGACTCGCTGGCACTGGCGCGCGAAGCTGCCAAGACGGAGGCCAAGGTGATGGTTATGTGTGGTGTCCACTTCATGGCCGAGACCTGCAAGCTGCTCTCGCCAGAGAAGACGGTCCTCTCGCCCGACCTCACGGCGGGCTGCTCGCTGGCCGACAGTTGCAAGGCCGAGGACCTGCGGAAGTTTAAGGAGGAGCACCCGGGCTACGAGGTGGTCTCCTACGTCAATACGACGGCGGCGGTGAAGGCGCTGACCGACGTGGTGGTGACCTCGGGCAATGCCAAGAAGGTGATCGACTCCATCCCCAAGGACACGAAGCTCATCTTCGGACCAGACTACAACCTCGGAAGCTATATCAACTCCGTGACGGGCAGAAACATGTTGCTGTGGAATGGTGGCTGTCACGTCCATGAGCGCTTTAGTGTGGCGGAGATCGTCAAACTCAAGGAGCAGCATCCCGAGGCCGTCGTCATGGCCCACCTGGAGTGTAAGGCGCCCGTGCTGGCCGCTGCCGACGTGAAGGGATCGACGGCCACGATGCTCCACTACGCACAGGATCATCCTGAGGTCAAAGAGTTTATCGTTGCTACAGAGGCTGGTATCCTCCATGAGATGCAGCGCACCTGTCCCAACCAGACTTTCCTCCCCGTGCCTCCTGAGGTGACGGAGGGTGGCAGAGGCTGCGCTTGCACGGAGTGTGAGTATATGAAGAAGAACACGCTCGAGAAGGTGTATAACGCACTGAAGTATGGCTGGCCTGCCGTGGAGGTGGATCCTGCCATTGCACGCGACGCCGTGAAGCCCATCGAGCGCATGCTCTCCCTCAGTTGATCCGCATGAAGGGTAGGGTGGCTTATCAGTTATAAAAATACAGCAGGATGATGGAAAGGTCCGTCTCCTGCTGTATTTTACTTTTTATCTGAATGGGAACAAACGGATTGGTTCTAAAAAACAACAAACAAGTCTTATATACAATAATCAAACTTATCTTATGAGGAGAATCGTATGTTCAGTATTTGCATTGTGCTGCTGCTCGCTGGTGCTTGCGCAGGAGAAGACGCGCAGTCTGTCGGTAGAACTGCTTGGTGCTCAAAATATGGTGGGCGTCAACTATGATAGCCGGTTCAAGGGCAACTCGGGCTGGGGCTATCGAGTGGGCATAGGCTATGGTTATGGAGACAATTCCAGTTGGATCGATCAGAAAATCAGTGGTGTGGGTGTGCCGTTGGAGTTGAATTACCTGCTTGGAGAGAAGAAGAGTAAACTGGAGGTAGGCTTTGGCGCCAGTCTGGGTGTGTATCATATCAAGGAAACGTCATGGTTCTATTCTCAGCCCGTGCCGCCCGAGACGGAAGAAATTGCAGAGCCCTACGAATCGAAGGAGAACCGTTTCGGCTATTTCTTGTTTGGCAACATCGGCTATCGCTACCAGCGCACCAACGGTTTTATGTTTCGCGTAGGCTTATCGCCGTCGTTCAACTTCGGCGATAAGCATGGCATCATTAAGTCCGCCTTCTACCCGTACATCGGACTTGGCTGGTCGTTCTGACGCTATCAAGACGGCTATATATATAAGGTATGTTTTTCTATATATAAATAATGTATAGGAAAACCTACTGAGCATTCTCCTCCTCTTTCTTGGTGAGCACGTGGTCCACGCCTTCCATACGGTCTATTAGATAGACGGGGCGGCGCTTGGTCTCGATGAAAACTTTGCCGAGGTATTCGCCGATAATGCCCAGGGAGATGAGCTGCACGCCTCCGAGGAAGAGGATGAGGATGACGATGGTGGGGAATCCTTGGACAGCTTCGCCGACTACAAGCGTCTTGATGAAAACATAGACCATGTAGAGGATGGCCAGTAGGGCGCTGAGGAGGCCGATGAGGGTGGAAAGGCGAAGCGGGGCGGTGGTGTAGGAGGTAAGGCCGTCGATGGCCAAGTCAGCCAGGCGGCGGAAGTTGAAGGACGACTGGCCTGTCGTGCGCTTCTGCTCGTGGTAACTGATTTCCTGTTTCTTGAAGCCAATCCACACGTACATGCCCTTGGTGTAGCGTTGCGACTCGCGAAGTTGCCGTAGGGCGAGGATGCAGCGACGGTCGAGGAGGCGGAAGTCGCCTACGTTTTCGAGCACGTCGAAGCGGGTGGAACGGTTGAGGAGGCTGTAGTAGAGGCGGCTCAGACGGCGGCGCAGCCAACTCTCGCGGGCGATGTCTCGCCGCGCATAGACGTCCTGTGCTCCCTCCTCCCAAAGGTGCAGCATGTCGGGTATGAGGGCAGGCGGATGCTGGAGGTCGGCGTCGAGGATGATGACGCAGTCGCCCGAGGCGTGGTCGAAGCCCGCCAGCATGGCATTCTCCTTGCCAAAATTGCGTGAGAGGCTGATGAAGGCCACCCGCGGGTCCTTGCGACGCAACTGCCGCATAACGCTGAGCGACTGGTCGCGGCTGCCGTCGTCGATGAGCAATACCTCCCATTGGTATTGCACCTGGCTGTCCATGACCTCGCACAGGGCTGCATGGAGGGCGGGGAGCGACGACTCTTCGTTGTAGCAGGGAATGAGCAGGGTGACTTTCTTCATGTTTTTATTTCTTTCTTTGAGATTTCCGGCCCTTTCGAACAGATTCTTATTGTTGTGGTGGAATCTGAAAAGGAGAAGATCAGTTGATGACGGCAATCTTGCAGACCACACACTTGCTGCCATCCTCTGTGGCTGCCTCGACCATATAGACGCCGCTTGCCACCCGTTTGCCGTCGAGGTCGTTGCCGTCCCATGTGAAGGTGCCACCCTGGCTTCTACCCTCGGCCACGAGTGTTCCCGCGGTAGTGACAATCTTCACGTCGGCGTTGTAGCTCAGTCCCGTTACGGTGATAGTCCCACGGTAGTCTGGGCGAACGGGATTGGGATAGGCGTATGTTGTTTCCTTGTCCATCGTCTGCGAGGGCTCCGAGGCGTCGCTCAGATAGGAGCAAAGACCCTTGTCGGTGCCGATGAAGACCTCTCCCGTCTTGGGGTCGATGGCCAGCGACTCGATGTTGTCGCTCACGAGGCCACTGTTGGATGAAAGGAAATGGTGAACCTGCGTGTTGAGGTCGGCGCTGATGAGATAGACGCCGTTGCCGCCCGTGCCAAACCACTTGCGGTTGCCGCCATCGACGGCCATGCAGGTGATGTCGATGTTGTTGAGCAGGTAGTCGGCGAGGTTGCTGCCGTCGTTGCGCGGCACCTTGTACTGCTGGAAGACCACGCTTCCGGGATCGGTTGACAGGTCGGAGGGCTGCAGATAGACAGGGCCACCGTTGAGTCCCGCCCAGATATTTCTGTCGCGGTCCTCTGCCATGCAGCGCACGCCACCGCCGCCATTGACCTCGGCATTGTCCTCGTTGACGAAGCGCGTATAGCGGTTGATACCCTTTGTGGAGGGCTGATAGACTACCAGGGCTGGCGTCTTGTAGTGGTTGTTGGCCAACCAGAGATTGCCCGAGGTGTCGAAGGTCAGGCAGCCGCCGTTGTTGAGCGATGTGTTATCGCTGCCCATGAACGACTTGTTGTGGTGGCTCACCCATTGTCCCTCCTTAGTGAGCTGGCTCAGGGAGGAACCATCGCTGATGCCGTTGAAGACCCACAGGTCGCCCGTGGTGTCAAACTTCAGTCCGCTGACGATGACATAGTCCTTGTTGCCAGCTGCCACGCCATGGGCCACCTGCAGGCAGCCTCCACTATTATCGTAGTTATACTCGCGGACGAAGGTGCCGTTGCTAAACTCGTAGAGGCCCGTCCTGCCTCCCGCCAGGACGCGGGCAGGATTGGTGGGATCGACGTCTATACACATCAAGTCGAGATACTGGTGGCCCGTCTTCGCCGCCACGTCGTCCTCATAGATTTGCCACTCTCCGCCGTCGAGCACCTGGATGGTGGCGGGACGGCGCAGCTCGGTCAGTCCGTAGCCGCCACCGACGGTATAGAGTTTGCCGCCGCTATAGCGCATGAAGCCGAAGTAATTGTATTGGGGTCCGCCCGGTGAAAGCGTCTTCGCTGTAGCCATCAGTTCGGGGTCAGGACTCACGCTGCGCGCCACATACTCGCCCGTGCGCCGCCAGTTGCCCTTGTCGAGCAGGTTGTCCGTCATGAGGGCCCGATACTGTCCCTTCTGCTTCGACTCGGCGTAGATGTAGCTGCCCTCGATGTGGCAGTAGTCTACGGCAAAGCCGAGGTTGTAGGTGTTGGCTATCTCCGCCTGCGCCACGTTGAGGCAGACGATGCCGAAGCCTGTGGCGATGTAGCAGAGCTTCCCGTAGTTATAGATGCTATGGATGGTTTTGTCGGCGGTCATGGAGTGGTTGTAGTAGTCGCTGATGCATACTACATTGTCCTTGCCATCGACCAAGTCGATATAGCCCGACTCATAGATGACGACGAGGCGCGCAGCCCCCTTGTTCCACCCGATGAGCGTCACACCCGTATCGGTCAGTCCGTTGGTCTTGTCGAAGGTGTGGATACTCTGGTCCTTCTCGTTGTAGGCATAGAGGTCGTTGGAGGCGAGGACGTAGAGCCGGTCGCCTCCTTTCTCCACCCATGTGGGGTTGTGGTAGGACATATATGCCTTCCACGTTCCGATTTCCTGTGCCTGCAGGCCCGTGGCCGAACTCAGGAGTCCGGACAAGAGCAGGGCTGATACGAAATGTTTCATCATCTATGAGATATAATAGGTATAAATGGGGACGGACAAGCCTGGACGTGCAAGGATATCCGTTCCACCTTGTGCTTACGCCTTCTCTCCGTGGAGAAACGCCACCAGTTTTCTGACGGCTCTTCCTCGGTGGGAAATTTGGTTTTTGACGGTCTCGCCCAGTTCGGCAAACGACTGGTCGTAGCCTTCGGGGATAAAGATGGGGTCGTAGCCGAAGCCTTCCGTGCCATGCTTCTCCAGGGCGATCGTTCCCTCCACCTCGCCGCAGAAGCAGTCCGTGCGTGGCGAGGCCGACGGCGCGTCCTGTCTCCTTATTAACGTGATGATGGTGCGGAATCGTGCCTTGCGGTTGTTATTATTTCCTAATTTGGCCAGCAGTTTGCGCATATTGGCCTCGCTGTCGTGGTCCGTGCCCTCGGCGTAGCGCGCGCTGTGGACTCCCGGCTCGCCACCCAAGGCATCGACCTCCAGTCCCGTGTCGTCGGCAAAGCAGTCGTAGCCATAGTGGTCGAAGACGTACTGGGCTTTGGCGAGACTATTCTCCTCCAACGTAGCCCCGTCTTCGGGAATATCCTCGTGGCAACCGATGTCGGCCAAGGATAGGAGCTCGTAGCCCGTTCCCAGTATCTCGCGCAGTTCGCGCAACTTGTGCGCGTTGTTGGTTGCAAAAACCAGTTTTATCTTGTCGTTGTTCATCTTCTATTCGTCGTTTATATTCTTCTTGTCCATCATCTTCTTGTTGATCATGCTTTTTCCTCTGCGGCAGGAATTTCTCCCTTTATAGTGGGTTTCTGTTCCTTTGCGTCAGGGACTTCTGTATGGTTCTTTTGGACTGCTTTCTCGGTTTCCTCGCCCAGTGCCATTTCCTTGCGCATCTTCTCCGAGATATTGCCCTTGATCTCGTCGAAGCCATTGCCAAAGACGCCAATGACGGCCGACTGTGAGACGAAGGCGTGGGGGTCCACATACTTGATGAGGCGGAAGATATACTGGCTCTCGCGCTTGCGGGCCAGAACGAAGAGCACCTTGGTGGGCGTGTTGGTGAACCAGCCGTAGCCGTCGAGTATCGTCACGCCGTGGTGGGTCGTGGTGCCAATGGCGCTGGCTATCTTCTCATAGTTTTTGGAGAAGATCAAAAATTGCACGCTCTGTCGTCGCGAGTTGAATACATAGTCGAGCATGACGTTCTCCGTCAGCAGCGTGAAGAGGCCGAAGACCACCGTGTGGAGACGCTCCTGCATCGTTGCGCCAAAGGCTGAGAAGAAGAGACAGGAACCGATGATGCAGAAGTTGACGCAGATGAGGACGTTGCCCAGCGAGATGTCCTTATACTTGTTGATGCAGGCCGCGATGATATCCGTGCCACCGGTCGATCCATTGCTCAGGAAGACGATGGCAAGGCCCGATCCGGTGAACATCGTGCCAATAATCAAGGCCATGAACGTGTTGCCTGCTCCGAGGATTTGGATCATCTGGCCGTCGGCCCCCGTCATCCAACTCTGTGCCAGCGTGAGCATAGTGGAGAGCAGGACGATGGCGTAGATGGTCTTGAGCAGGAAGCGCAGGCCCAGGATCTTCAGCGCCGCGATGAGCATGACGACGTTGAGCGTCAGGTAGGTTTGGTAGATGGGAATGCCCGTGACGTAGAATACGATGGCGGAGAGACCCGTCAGCGCACCTGTCACAATCTTGTAAGGCAAGAGGAAGCAGGTCCATCCTATGGTGTAGAACATCAGGCCCAGGGCGATGCAGAGGTAGTCCAGCATCTGGTTTTTCATGTGCTCCCTACTGTTGAGAAAGTTTTTTACCGTTTTTGACATAATTGCTATTGAGATATACTGTTACTATTGATACTATCGAGATATACTATAGAGATATACTATTGCTGAGATAAAATCTATTGAGATAATCTTGTGTCTGTGAAGAGGGGTCGGAAGATGTTTTCAGCTCCCGACCCCAGTCTATGCTAATCGTCTTTGGTCGGTCTATTTTACCACGATATTGATGATGCGTCCCGGTACGACGATGGTCTTGACGACCTGCTTGCCCTCCAGGTACTTCTGGCTTCGCTCGTCGCTCATGGCCGCCTCGATGATGGCCTCCTTGCTGGCCGTGGCGGGCAGGTTGATCTGGAAGCGCGCCTTGCCGTTGAAGGAGACGGGCATCTGCACTTCGTCCTCGACGAGGTAGTCTTCGTTCCAGGTCGGCCACTCGGTGTCGCAGACGCTTCCCTCGCCGCCTGTCTGCTCCCAGAGCTCCTCGGCAATGTGGGGAGCGAAGGGTGCGAGGACCGTCACCAGGGTACGGAGGATGCGGAGGTTGCGACACTTCTGCTGCGTCAGCTCGTTGGTGCAGACCATGAAGGCGCTTACGCTCGTGTTGTAGGAGAAGACCTCGATGTCCGTGCTCACCTTCTTGATGAGCTTGTGGAGGCTCTTGAGTTCTTCCTTCGTCGGATCTTCGTCGACGAGCTCCTGCTGGAAGAGTTTCCAGAACTTCTTCAGGAAGCGGTGGCAACCGTCAATGCCGTTGGTGTCCCAAGGCTTGCTGGCCTCCACCGGACCGAGGAACATCTCGTAGAGGCGGAGCGTGTCGGCGCCATACTGGCTTACGATGTCGTCGGGATTGACCACGTTGAACATCGACTTCGACATCTTCTCAATGGCCCAGCCACAGACATACTTGCCGTCTTCGAGGACAAACTCGGCGTTCTTCAATTCGGGACGCCAAGCGCGGAAGGCGTCGAGGTCGAGGATGTCGGCGTGGACGATGTTCACGTCGACGTGGATCGGCGTGGTGTCGTACTGGTCCTTCAGTCCCTTGGAGACGAAGACGGGGTGTTCGGCAGCGTCGGCTGCATTGATACGATAGACGAAGTTGCTGCGGCCCTGGATCATGCCCTGGTTGACCAGTCGCTGGAAGGGCTCCTCCTTGCAGCTTACGCCGAGGTCGAAGAGGAACTTGTTCCAGAAGCGTGAGTAGATGAGGTGGCCCGTGGCGTGCTCCGTTCCGCCGACGTAGAGATCTACGTTCTGCCAATACTCGTCGGCCTTCTTGCCCACGAGTGCCTGGTCGTTGTGCGGATCCATATAGCGGAGGTAGTAGGCGCTGGATCCGGCGAAGCCCGGCATGGTGCAGAGCTCGATGGGGAAGACGGTCTTATGGTCGATGAGTCGCTTTTCGACCACGCAGCGCTTCTCCGTGTCCCAGGCCCATTTCTCGGCGCGTCCCAATGGAGGCTCGCCACTCTCGGTGGGCTTGTAGGCGTCGATCTCGGGCAGCTGTAGCGGCAGGCACTCTTCGGGAATCATATAGGGCATGTCGTCCTTGTAATAGACGGGGAAGGGCTCACCCCAGTAGCGCTGGCGGGAGAAGATGGCGTCGCGCAGGCGGTAGTTGACCTTGACCTGGCCGATGCCCTGCTCGGCGATAAACGCCTTGGTCTTGGCGATGGCCTCCTGGACGGTCAGTCCGTTGAGCGTGAGTGTGGAGTTCACACCCTCGCGCGGCGAGTTCATGACCGTGCCCTCCTTGGCGTCGAAACTCTCCTGGCTGACGTCGGCTCCCTCGATGAGCGGGACGATGGGCAGCTGGAAGTGGCGAGCGAAGGCGTAGTCGCGTGAGTCGTGGGCCGGGACGGCCATGATGGCTCCCGTGCCGTAGCCGGCGAGTACATATTCAGAGATCCAAATGGGGATGCGCTCGCCCGTGAACGGGTTGACGCCATAGGATCCGGAGAAGACACCCGTCACCTTGTGGTCGGCCATGCGGTCGCGCTCCGTTCGCTTGGCGACATAGGCGAGATAGGCCTCTACCTCTTCGCGCTGCTCGCTGGTGGTCAGCTGTGCCACCAGTTCCGACTCGGGGGCCAGCACCATGAAGGTGACGCCGAAGATCGTGTCGGCACGTGTGGTGAAGATGGTGAAGTGGCCGCGGCGTTCCTCCGTGCCCTCGGGTGTGATGCTCTCGAAGCGCATCTCCGCTCCCTCGCTGCGTCCCACCCAGTTGCGCTGGGTCTCCTTGATGGAGTCGCTCCAGTTCACGAGATCCAGTCCGTCGAGCATCCGCTGCGCATAGGCCGAGACGCGCAGGCACCACTGGCGCATCTTGCGCTGGACGACGGGGTAGCCGCCGCGCACGCTCACGCCATCCACCACCTCGTCGTTGGCCAGCACCGTGCCCAGGTCCTGGCACCAGTTGACCATCGTCTCGCCGAGGTAGGCGATGCGGTAGTTCATGAGCGTCTGCTGCTGCTCCTTCTCATTCATGCTCCGCCAGTCGCGGGCGGAGAAGACGAGCGGCTCCGTCTGGGCCACGTCCATGTCGAGCGTGCCCTCCTCCTCGAAGTGGCGCACCAGCTCATGGATGGGGCGCGCCTGCTTCGTGCGGTTGTCGTAGTACGACTCAAACATCCGCTCAAAGGCCCATTGGGTCCAATGGTAGTAGCCGGCGTCGCAGGTGCGCACCTCGCGGCTCCAGTCGAAGCAGAATCCTATCTTGTCCAGCTGCTCGCGGTAGCGCTTGATGTTCTGCTCCGTCGTCACCGCCGGGTGTTGTCCGGTCTGGATAGCATACTGCTCGGCGGGCAGTCCGTAGGCATCGTAGCCCATGGGGTTGAGGACGTTGAAGCCCTGCTGGCGCTTGTAGCGCGCGTAGATGTCGCTGGCGATGTAGCCCAGCGGGTGGCCGACGTGCAAACCTGCTCCCGAGGGATAGGGGAACATGTTGAGGACGTAGAACTTCTTACGTGTTGGGTCCTCCGTCACCTGGTAGGTCTGATGGTCCCGCCAGTGCTGCTGCCATTTCTGTTCGATCTCTCTGAAATCGTATTCCATTGCTATGTTTTTGTGTTATCGCTTGTACTGTTTGCCGCCCGAGGGGGTGTTTGGGGCAATTTGCGTGCAAATTTACAAAAAACTTTCCTCATTGAAGCGTTTTTTCCGTGATATTCCCCTGTCGTTCCCTAAATTTGGAACGAATTGTTCCGAAAACCTTGTTGAGGCCTTGTCGGCTCACCCGATAATCCAAAATCACCCCAAAATAGGTTCATGAGACAAATCGGAAACAACTCATCAAAAACGCCTCAAATCATACTCAAAAAATGAAGTTATATTCATCGGCCTATGAAGTTAACTTCATTTTTCGAAGGTCTTAGAGATAGGTGTGATTCTACCAAATGACGTCATAGAGACTATCGCATTGACAACTCATGAGACACATAGAACAAGGAGCGACCCACGGTAGCTGAGGGCCCGTCTCAATGGTAGCTTATCCTTCGTCTCGGTCGTAGCTTACCCTTCGTCTTGGTCGTAGCTTACCCTTTGTTTCGGTCGTAGATAAGATTCGGCTGCAGATCTCTTGTGGAACGACCTCATTCAGGCGGCGGATTGTTACAATTCGATGAAGTTTGTCTAAAAATATGTTTGGCTACTAATAAATAATTATAAATCGTTTGTTGCTCTTTGGTATTGTCGCTAACTTTGCATTCCTCAAAAAACGCCCCCTCCCTTCGCCTTAGGCTAAGGGAAAGAAGAGAGAAAGTGGAGTGGGGCGGTAAGTATAAGATTATCAATGATGAAAGATCAACAACACATCATGGGGCTCACTGCCGAGGAGGTGGTGGCCAGTCGTCAGAAATACGGGGAAAATGTCCTTACTCCGCCGAAAAAAGCGTCCGTCTGGTCGCTTTTCCTGGAGAAGTTCAAGGACCCGCTGATCATTATCCTGCTCTTCGCTGGTGTCCTCTCCATCGGCATAGCCTGCTACGAGTATTATGGTCTGCACCACGGCGCGACGGTCTTTTTCGAGCCTGTGGGCATCTTTGTAGCTATATTCCTGGCTACGGCCGTGTCCTTCTACTTCGAGCGCGAGGCCGACAAGCAGTTTTCCATTCTCAACCAGGTCCACGACGATGAGCCCGTGGAGGTGATTCGCGACGGCAACGTCACCTCCATCCTCAAGCGCGAGGTGGTGGTGGGCGATATTGTGGTGCTGCCGACGGGAGCGGAGATTCCCGCAGACGGCGAACTCTTGGAGGCGGTGAGCCTCTCGGTCGATGAGTCGTCGCTCACGGGAGAGCCCGTCTGCCGCAAGAGCATTCACCCCGAAGACTTCGACCCCAATGCCACCTTTGCCACCAACCGCGTCTTGCGCGGCACGAAGGTGATGGAGGGCCACGGCAGGATGCGCGTCACGGCCGTGGGCGACGCCACGGAGAACGGCAAGGTCTTCGAGGCCGCACAGATAGACAATAGTGTCCGCACGCCGCTCAACGAGCAACTGGACCGCCTCGGACTGCTGGTGACCAACGTCAGTTATGTATTCGCAGCCCTCATCATCGTGGGACGGCTCATCGTCTTCTTCGACTGGGCGCCCGTGGTCTGGACGCTGGCTCTGCCCACGGCGCTGTTCTTCTACCTCGTCATCTGCCGTTTCAAGCGCTGGCGCTGGACGTTCAAGGCCGTGGCTTCTACCAGCTACTTCCTCCTGCTGCTGGCCATGATCTACTATTTCCATCTGTCGCTTGGCGGCGCGGAGCAATGGGATGACCTGGTGACTTATACGCTCAACACGTTGATGATAGCCGTGACGCTTATAGTCGTCTCCGTGCCCGAGGGACTTCCCATGGCCGTGGCGCTGAGCTTGGCCTACAGTATGCGGCGGATGCTCAAGACCAACAACCTCGTCAGAAAGATGCATGCTTGCGAGACGATGGGTGCTACGACCGTTATTTGTACTGACAAGACGGGCACGCTGACGCAGAACAAAATGCAGGTCTATGAGAGCCGTTTCTTCGGGATGCCTTCGGGGATGCCTTCGGGATGATGCTGTGGCCGAGGGAATGGCCGTCAACTCCACGGCCTCGCTGGATTTCTCCGACCCGAAGTCGCCCCAGGTGCTGGGCAACCCTACTGAGGGTGCTCTCCTGCTGTGGCTCGACCAGCAGGGCGTGGACTACCGCCAGTTGCGCGAGGCTGCTTCCATCGACGAGGAACTGCCCTTCTCCACAGAGCGCAAATATATGGCTACTGTCGTCCGCTCGCCTCGGCTCGGAGGGCAGCGCGTGCTCTACGTCAAGGGTGCGCCCGAGATCGTGCTCTCGCTCTGTGCCCAGACGGCAGGAGACGTGGCGCGCGAGACCATCGATGGCTGGCTGGCTGGCTATCAAGGCCAGGCCATGCGTACGCTGGGCTTTGCCTCGTTGCCACTCAAGGACGACGAGGAGGCCATCGCCGAGGGCAAGGTGGTGGCGAAGGGCCTTACCTTCCAAGGCATTGTGGCTATCAGCGACCCCGTGAGGGCCGATGTGCCGGCAGCAGTAGAGGAATGTATGAAGGCGGGCATCTTGATCAAAATCGTCACGGGCGACACGCCAGAAACGGCCAAGGAGATAGGGCGCCAGATAGGTCTCTGGACTCCGCAGGACGGAGACAGGGAAATCATCACCGGTCCGGAGTTTGCAGCCCTCTCGGACGAGGAACTTGCTCGCCGTGTGATGGACTTGAAGATCATTGCCCGGGCGCGCCCCATGGACAAAAAACGGCTTGTAGAGGCGCTGCAGAAACTCGACCAGGTGGTGGCCGTGACGGGCGACGGAACCAACGACGCACCTGCCCTCAAGGCGGCCCACGTCGGACTATCGATGGGCGACGGAACGGCCGTGGCCAAGGAGGCGAGCGATATCACGATCATCGACAACTCGTTCTCTTCCATCGGCAAGGCCGTGATGTGGGGACGCTCGCTCTACAAGAACATCCAGCGCTTCCTGCTCTTCCAGCTCACGGTCAATGTGGCGGCGTGCTTCATCGTCCTGAGCGGAGCCTTCATGGGCACGCAGAGCCCGCTCACGGTCACGCAGATGCTATGGGTGAACCTCATCATGGACACCTTTGCCGCCATGGCTCTGGCTTCGCTGCCGCCCTCGGAGCGCGTGATGCGGGACAAGCCGCGAGACCGCAAGGCCTTCATCCTCACCCGCGCGATGTATGAAAATATCCTGGGTGTGGGCGGCTGCTTCTTCGTCTTGCTCTTTGTGCTGCTCTATATCTTCGAGCACGCCGGCATCACGAGCCTCATGGACTTGCTCCACGTGCGCCTCGGAGCGTCCGACGGACTGACCCGCTACGAGGAGACGCTCTTCTTCACCATCTTCGTGATGACCCATTTCTTCTATCTCTTCTGTTCCAGGGCCTTCGAGACGGGACGCAGCGCCCTCCATTTCAAGGGCTGCAAGGGACTGCTGCTGATCGTGGCCATCATCTTCATTGGACAGATAGCCATGGTAGAACTGCCGGGAATACAGCATTTCTTCAACGTCTGCGACCTCAAAGTGGCGGACTGGGCCATCATCATCCTGGGCTCTTCCCTCGTCCTGTGGGTGCGGGAGGGCTGGAGCTGGCTCAAGCGCTGCGTCGGCTAAGGGCGCAGAATCTGTGTGCTGGGCGGGCGCGCCTCGAACTTTTTGCGCCCGCCAGGCACAAAAACGGGGGTATCATTTTGCTATTCGGCCTTATTTTTGTATTTTTGCATCCTTGAACTTTCGCGAAGGGGGAAGAGCCACGCTGCTTGCTTGATTTTTCCCCCTCTGCGGCAACAATTCAACAAGGCAAAGGCTGACTATGGCAACAAACGACAAGGGACTTACCCCCATGATGCGGCAGTTTTTCTCGATGAAGGAGAAGCACCCCGAGGCGCTGCTGCTCTTCCGCTGCGGCGACTTCTATGAGACCTACTGCGACGACGCGGTGGAGGCTGCGCGCATCCTGGGCATCACGCTCACGCGTCGCAACAACGGAGCGGCGAGTGGGGCGGAGATGGCGGGTTTTCCCCACCATGCCCTCGACACCTATCTACCGAAACTCATCCGCGCGGGAAAGCGTGTGGCCATCTGCGACCAACTGGAGGATCCGAAGAAAAAGCGGGCCGCCATCAAGGGCAAGAAGGGTCTTTCGGAGATGGACAAGATGGTGAAGCGCGGCATTACCGAACTCGTGACGCCGGGCGTGGCCATGGGAGACAACGTGCTCAACTACAAGGAGAACAACTTTCTTGCCGCCATCCATTTCGGTAAGGGGGCTTGCGGTGTGAGCTTGCTTGATATTTCCACGGGAGAGTTTCTCACCGGAGAGGGCAACTACGACTATGTGGAGAAACTCCTGGGCAACTTCCAGCCGAAGGAGGTGCTCTACGACCGCACGCGCAAGCAGGACTTTGAACAGCAGTTTGGCACCAAATTCGTCACCTTTGAACTCGATGACTGGGTCTTCACCGACCAGACGGCGCGACAGAAGCTCCTCAAGCATTTCAAAACCAAGAACCTCAAGGGTTTTGGCGTGGACCACCTGCGCAACGGCATCGTTGCCGCAGGGGCCATCATGCAGTATTTGGAACTGACCCAGCACACACATATCTCTCATATCACCTCGTTGCGCCGCATCGAGGAGGACCGCTACGTACGTCTCGACCGCTTCACCATCCGGTCCCTGGAGCTCCTCCAGCCGATGCAGGAGGAGGGCACGAGTCTGCTCGACGTCATCGATCATACGGTCACGCCGATGGGCGGACGCATGATCCGACGGTGGACGGTCTTCCCGCTGCGCGATGTCAGGCAGATCAACGAGCGGCTCGATGGTGTGGAGTATTTCTACCGCGACACGGACTTCCGCGAGACCGTGGACGACGAGTTTCACCGCATCGGCGACCTGGAGCGCATTATCTCCAAGGCGGCGGTGGGCCGCATCTCGCCCCGAGAGGTCAACCAGTTGCGCCATGCGCTGGCTGCCACCGTGCCCGTGAAGACGGCTTGCCTGGAGTCGGACAACGAGGCCATGCGGCGCGTGGGCGAGCGACTGAACCTCTGCGAGACGCTCCGAAAGAGAATAGAGCAGGAGATACAGCCCGACCCACCCCTGCAGATCAACAAGGGGGGCGTGATAGCGGCGGGCTTCAGTCCTGAGCTCGACGACCTGCGATCCATCCGCGACAATGGCAAAGAGTATCTGTTGCAGATACAGCAGCGAGAGATGGAAAAGACGGGTATCAGTTCGCTGAAGATAGGCTTCAACAACGTCTTCGGCTACTACCTGGAGGTGCGCAACACGTTCAAGGACAGGGTGCCAGCGGAGTGGGTGCGCAAGCAGACCCTCGCCCAGGCGGAGCGCTACATCACCGAGGAACTGAAGGAGTATGAGGAGAAAATCCTCGGCGCCGACGAGAAGATCATCGCCCTCGAGACTTCGCTCTTCATGCAGTTGGTGGAGGACATGAGGGAGTATATCCCGCAGATTCAGATCAATGCCAATGTCATAGCCCATCTCGACTGCCTGCTCTCCTTTGCCAAGGTGGCAGAGGAGCAGGGCTACGTGCGCCCCGTGGTCGATGAGAGCGACGTGCTCGACATCAGTCAGGGTCGCCATGCTGTCATCGAGACGCAGCTTCCTGTCGGGGAGCGATATGTCCCCAACGATGTCTATCTGGACACGGAGCGCCAGCAGATTGTGATGATCACGGGTCCTAATATGTCGGGTAAGTCGGCCTTGCTGCGCCAGACGGCCCTCATAGCAATCATGGCCCAGATGGGCTGTTTCGTGCCTGCCGAGCGCGCCCGCATAGGACTGGTGGACAAGGTCTTTACAAGAGTGGGCGCCAGCGACAGTCTTTCCACGGGCGAATCAACGTTTATGGTGGAGATGACCGAGGCTGCCAATATTCTCAACAACGTCACGCCACGCTCGCTCGTGCTCTTCGACGAACTGGGGCGCGGCACGTCCACCTACGACGGCATCTCCATAGCCTGGGCCATCGTGGAATATCTCCACGAGCACAAGCGTGCCCAGGCTCGCACGCTCTTTGCCACCCACTACCATGAGCTCAACGAGATGGAGAAACGCTTCGACCGCATCAAAAACTACAATGTGAGCGTCAAGGAGATGGATGGCAAGGTGATCTTCCTCCGCAAACTGGAGCGTGGAGGCAGCGAGCACTCCTTTGGTATCCATGTGGCCGAGATAGCAGGTATGCCGCCCTCCATCGTCCGCAGGGCTTCGACGATCCTGAAGCAGCTGGAGGCGGACAACGCTCAGGTGGGGTCGGCGGGAAAACCGAATGTGGAGAATGTGGCGACGACCGACGGAATGCAGATGTCGCTCTTCCAGCTCGACGACCCGGTGCTCTCGCAGATCCGCGACGAGATACTACATCTCGACATCGACCACCTCACGCCGATGGACGCACTCAACAAGCTCAACGACATCAAGCGAATACTCAATGGGAAATAGCCCCTGGAGAGCGGTGTGCAGCATAATAAAATATAATAATGAGTTGGAACGCATGGCTATACAAGCAAAATTGCGTAACTTTGCACCCCAATCGAGTGATTGACTCAATTTATAAGGTAATAAGAACTTCAACAAGGAAAACAGAATGGCATATCTTTTTTCATCAGAGTCTGTCTCTGAAGGACATCCCGATAAAGTAGCGGACCAGATTAGCGACGCTTTGCTCGACCAGTTTTTGGCCTATGACGACAAGGCACATTGCGCCATCGAAACTTTCAACACAACGGGACAGGTGGTGATCATGGGCGAGGTGCGCTCCACGGAGTATGTCGATTTGCAGACCGTGGCCCGCAAGACCATCGACCGTATTGGCTACAATAAGGCTGAGTATCAGTTTGACTCGAAGTCTTGTGGTATTCTGACTGCCATTCACGAGCAGAGCGAGGATATCGATCGGGGCGTCAGCCGCGAGGACGAGGAGGCGCAGGGTGCCGGCGACCAGGGAATGATGTTCGGCTACGCCTGCAATGAGACGGCCAACTATATGCCCGTCACGCTCGATCTCGCTCATCTCATCATGCGGACGCTGGCCGACATCCGCAAGGAGGGTAAGCAGATGACCTATCTCCGCCCCGACTCCAAGAGCCAGGTGACGGTGGAATATAGCGACGAAGGTGTGCCGCAGCGCATCGTCACCATCGTCGTATCGACCCAGCACGACCCCTTCATGGACGACGACGAGGCAATGCTGGCCCAGATTCAAAAGGATGTGGAGGAAATACTCATGCCGCGGGTGAAGGCGCAGATCGAGTCGGAGTCCGTCCTCGCACTCTTCAACGATGACATACAGTATTTGGTCAACCCCACGGGCAAGTTTGTCATTGGTGGTCCTCACGGCGACACGGGCCTGACGGGCCGCAAGATCATTGTCGATACCTACGGTGGACGTGGTGCCCATGGTGGCGGCGCCTTCTCGGGCAAGGATTCTTCCAAGGTGGACCGATCGGCCGCCTATATGGCGCGCTACATTGCCAAAAACATGGTGGCTGCGGGTGTGGCCGATGAGGTGCTCGTACAATTGGCCTATGCTATCGGCAAGGCGGAGCCCGTGAGTGTCTATGTCAATACTTATGGACGCAAGCATGTGGCGATGAGCGACGGCGAGATAGCTGCAAAGATAAAGGGTCTTTTCGATCTGAAGCCTAAGGCCATTGAGCGCCAGCTCAAGCTGCGCCAGCCGATGTATCTTGAGACGGCAGCCTATGGCCACATGGGCCGCAAGAACGAGGTGGTGAAGAAAAGCTTTACGAGCCGCTACCACGAGACGAAGACCATCGACGTGGAACTGTTCACCTGGGAGAAACTGGACCTGGTGGAGAAACTGAAAGAAGCATTCGGACTCTAAGCAAATGCCTGTTCTGCTGAAGGATACGCTGACGACGCAACCCGTCAATGAAAACGCGATGCCCAATCCGGGGTCCAATTTCACGACAATAGACGGGGAGACGCGCAACACGGCAGGGATGACTCCCTACCGTGTGTTGCAGGAGTTGCGTCCTGACGCGACCGAGGACCAGAAGAATTCGGCCATTCAGGCCCATTTCAAGGTCGGCGACATAGCCTACAACACGCGCACGGACACGATGACGACTTTCGGCATCCGGGTGCTGAAGGTGAAGCCCTTCGAGAAGACACGCTTCATGGACACGACCTACTTCCATGGCGGAAAGTATTTCCACCCCGAGCTCGGACTGCCACGGGTGGGCGTGGCGGGCGATCCTGCTCCCTATCTCCTGCGCAACGACAACACCATCACCTCGCTGTTGCTGGGCTGCTTCTTGTTGGCTATGTTTTCCTTTTCCTTCTCCAAAAATCTCTTCTTGCAACAGCTGAAGAATTTCTTCTTCGTGCCGCGCAGCGTGGCCGAGATGACAGAGACGGCCCTGGAGCGTCGCTTCCAGTGGTTCTTCATCCTCCAGACCGCCATGCTCTTGGGCATTATCTACTATGTCTATCAGGCGTTCTACCTCCATACCGACTTCGTCATCGACTCGCAACTGGCCCTTATCGCACTTTTTGCGGGCTTCTTCACGCTCTATTTCGGAGTGAAGTATGGTATCTATAAGTTTGTCAATTGGGTATTTTTCCATCGTCAAAATAATGAACAATGGAACCGGTCCTGGCGACTGCTTAGTGCCACGGAGGGCGTGCTGCTTTTCCCACTCGTCCTTCTCGTCGTCTATTTCGACCTTCCGCTCCCTTCTGCCTTTATCTACACCGCTTCCATCATCGTTTTGGTGAAGATTCTGACCTTTTACAAAAGCTTCACTATCTTTTTCAGTCAATCGAACGTCCATCTGCAAATTATTTTGTACTTTTGTGCGCTCGAACTGATGCCGATCGTGACTTCGTGGGGCATTTTGGAAATGATAGCAAGCTATTTGAATATAAATTTTTAAGACAACGATGATTAAAAAGATTTTGATATCCCAACCACAGCCCAGTGCCAAATCTCCTTATTTTGACATAGAGAAAGCACAAGGTGTAGAAATGGTGTTCAGACCGTTCTTCAAAGTGGAAGGAATCACGGCCAAGGAGTTTCGCCAGCAGAAGATCAACATCCTCGACTACTCGGCTGTAGTGTTCACTTCACGCCACGCTGTCGACAACTACTTCAAGCTGGCCAAGGAAATGCGTATCACCATTCCTGAGGACATGAAGTACTTCTGTGTCATCGAAACCATCGCTCTTTATATTCAAAAATACGTCCAATACCGCAAGCGCAAGGTCTTCTTTGGCAAGACGGGCAAGATTGCGGACCTCATCCCGACTATGGTGAAGCACAAGGTGGAGAATTATCTCGTGCCGCAGAGTTCGGTCCACAACGACAGTCTCTCTTTGCTGCTGGACGAGAAGGGCCTCAAGCACCGCGAGTGTGTGATGTACCGGACGGTGAACAACGAACTGACGGAGGAAGAGGTGAAAAACTTCGACTATGACATGGTGGTTTTCTTCTCTCCCACGGGGGTGCAGTCGTTTACCAGTAGTATGCCCCAGTTTGAGCAGGGCGACGTTCGTATCGCAGCCTTCGGTCCTGCTACGGCCAAGGTGATCCGCGACTCGGGACTGCGTCTTGATTTGGAGGCACCCACCAAGGAGTTTCCGTCTATGACGGCTGCGGTGGAAAACTATCTGAAGCGAGAGAACAGAGTACAGCAATAATTCATAGAAGCGCATAGACCAAAGTATATAACGCCCACGAAGATGACTGCGGGTAAGCACACATTCGGCAAAGAAGAGCATATCGTCAGCAAGTTGCAGATAGACCGTCTCTTCAGCAAAGGGGGCAGCCGTGCGTTGTCGGCCTTTCCGATTCGTGTGGTCTATCGTCTCTATGACCGTCCGGAGTATGACCCAGTGGCCGTGCAGGTGCTCCTGAGCGTACCGAAGCGCCATCTGAAGTATGCTGTGGCGCGCAATCGCGTGAAACGCCAATTGCGCGAGGCGTATCGCTTGCAAAAGGAAATCCTCGCCGAGGCGCTGCCCGAGGGAAACCATCTGGACCTGGCCTTCATTTGGCTGAGCGATGATTTGGTTGATACCGCGACCGTCCACCATCGCATGGGCAATCTCCTTGCCCGCTTGGCGGAGCGACTGGGTAGTGCCAAAGCCTGACGGACTTAGCACATAGCGTGATGATGAGACTTTCGGAAGCCGCGCGGGCACTTTCGCGCATCCTTAGCTGGTTGCTCATCCTGCCCATTCGCTTCTATCAGCAATGTATCTCGCCCTTCACGCCTCCCTCTTGCCGTTTCACGCCGACGTGCTCGGAGTATGCGCGCCAGGCAATAGCAAAGCACGGACCTTTCAAGGGTCTCTATTTGGCCATCCGCCGACTGCTCAGATGCCATCCTGGGGTGGATCGGGCTACGACCCCGTGCCTTGAGTCAAGAGGCGGGTCCACTACGATGCGTAGCGCCCATGATGGAGTGCTATATATTAATAAGGAGAAATAGAACAATCTTTTAAATACATCTCATACAATTTCTATGAAGAATTTTGTTGAAGAGCTGAAATGGCGTGGAATGCTTGCACAGATCATGCCAGGCACAGAGGAATATCTTTTGGAACATACCGTGTCGGCCTATCTCGGCACAGATCCTACCGCAGACTCCCTCCATATCGGACACCTCTGCGGCATCATGATGCTGCGCCATCTGCAGCGTTGTGGACACAAGCCTTATCTTCTCGTCGGAGGCGCTACGGGTATGATTGGCGATCCCTCAGGCAAAAGTGCGGAGCGCAATCTCCTTGACACCGAGACGCTCTACCACAATCAGGAGGCCATCAAGAAGCAGGCATCCAAGTTTCTTGACTTCGACGGCACGGCGCCCAACAAGGCCGAGATGGTCAACAACTACGACTGGATGAAGGACTTCTCCTTCCTCGACTTTGCCCGCGAGGTGGGTAAGCACATCACCGTCAACTATATGATGGCGAAGGAGAGCGTGCAGCAGCGTCTCAACGGTACGGCGCGCGACGGACTTTCCTTTACTGAGTTTACCTACCAGCTCCTCCAGGGTTACGACTTTCTCCATCTCTACCGCGAGCATGGCGTCCGGTTGCAGTTGGGTGGCAACGACCAGTGGGGCAATATGACAACGGGTACTGAGCTGATCCATCGCACTCTGGGCAACGACGTAGAAACCTTCTGTATCACCTGTCCGCTCATCACGAAGGCCGATGGCAAGAAGTTTGGCAAGACGGAGAGTGGCAACGTTTGGCTCGACGCCAAGCGCACCACGCCCTATGCCTTCTACCAGTTCTGGCTCAACGTGGCTGACGATGAGGCAGAGCGCTATATCCGCATCTTCACCGACCTCGACCATGAAACCATCGAGGGGCTCATCGCCGAGCACAGACAGGATCCGGGCCGCCGCGCCCTGCAGCGTCGTCTCGCCGAGGAGGTGACGGTAATGGTCCACTCGCGCGAGGACCTCGACATGGCTATCGCTGCCAGTAACATCCTCTTCGGCAAGGCTACCCGCGAGACGCTGGAGCAGCTTGATGAGGCTACGCTCAACGATGTATTCAAGGACGTGCCCCACTATACGATCTCCCGCGACCAGCTCGGACAACCTGCCGTTGATATCTTCTGTCAGGAGGGTTGGCAGATCTTCCCCAGCAAGAGTGAGATGCGCAAGCTCGTCAAGGGCAACGGTGTGAGCCTTAACAAGGAGAAGCTCACGGCCTTCGACCGTCCTGTCACAACCGAGGACCTCATCGACGGCAAGTATCTGCTCGTGCAGCGTGGCAAGAAAAACTATTACCTGGTCTCTGTAGGCGAATAGACCAAGGATATCTGCAAGGGCGGGTTGTAAGCGGAAAACCGCTTGTAGCCCGCCCTTGCTCATTCGTACCAACCTGTGCTCTATCCATTTTTGACAGCCCCCTCTACAAAGAGGGAAATGGCGGGAAAAATGCTCGTAGGTGAGTAATTTCCGGGAAAAACACGCTAAAAATCCAATTTTTCACCTAAACGCTTGGTTGTTTAGGAAAATAGTGCTATCTTCGCACATGAAATATATTAAAGACAAATAAAAACAAATTATCGGTTTAAGTTATGAAGAAAACATTACTCCTTTTAGGTGCAGCTGCACTTTTTTCTTCTGCCGCATCGGCTCAGTCTACTCGTCTTGCCTCCATCTACAGCAACGATGAGTATGAATTTACCCTCTTCGGATATGACGACCAAGGCCGTTTCAACCGTGTGGAGCGTCACGACTACAACGGCAGCATCTACTACGACAGCCTGGTCTTTAACGACAAGAGCCAAATCGAGGTGGATTATGCTTTCCAGAATCGCGACAACGATGAGGGTTATAAGCTCATGGCGAAGTGCACCTACGGCTATGATAAGAATGGCAACGTAGAGTGGCGCGACAACTACAACTCCTTTGGAAGCGACGAGCTCAGCCAGAGTGCCCATATCGTTTACACCTACGACGCAAAGAACCGGATGACACGCCAGACACAGTATTGGGCCAACGACTACGAGAATCCGTTTGCGATCATCACTTATACTTATAATGAGCTTGGCCAGCATATCACTACTGTCGAGAGCTACTCCGACTTCTTCGACCCGTCCGTATTTACCGAGGCCAACAAGAACGTCTATGAGTACAATGCCAAGGGACAGATCACCAATATCAAGCGCTATAGCGTCAATGAGGGTCAGTATGAGTTGGCCAATACCGAGGAGTTTGACTATGACGACTTGGGCAACGTCACCGAGGACCGCATTGTAGTCAGCTCGCGCATCGTCGCCAAAAACGTCTATCGCTACAATACTTCCGTCGATGCTTCGGATATCTATTATCCCGCATCCCACGAGTACAATATCGGCCGCACCTTCGGTTTGAACAGCCAGCTTGAGGAAGAGGATATCTGGGCTGATGCAGACGATGACGATGTCGATGAGGCCATCTATGCCTACACGCTGATTTATCACTATGAGGCCAGCGATCCCAACAAGGTAGAACAGGTGACTTCTACCAAGGCTTATGTTGATGCCAATGCCAAGGAAATCCACTTCGGTGGCGACGTCACCTGTGTCGTTAGCATCTATGGTCAGGATGGCAAGCTCGTCCTCAATACAAGCGCCCGTGGCAAGGCCGACCTTTCCACCCTTCCCGCTGGCATGTATATCGCCCGTGTACAGGGTGTGGGCACAGCTCCTTCTTTCCACAAGTTCGTGCTCAAGTAGGCAGCAGACTACGGACGAAAGTCTGATAACAACCACTTGAGACAAAGGCCTTGGGTGGAAGTCCAAAATCAATCGCAGAACAGGCAAACAGTAGTGACTGTTGCCCTTGGATCGGCGGCTGATTTTGGACTTTTTTGTTACTCGTCTCAACCTGCTTTCGCTGGCAAGAAAACAGGGTGCTCAAATCGTATCCTACTAAACAACCTTAAAAAAGGGCACTCGCTTCCCTATTTTACATAATTAACACTTTGAAAATGCGCTTATTTCGATTATTCTGCTTAAATTTGCAAGCAAAACGCCGTCCGAAAGGGTAGGCAAGCCGTTTTGCTGCACTACCGCCAGCTTTTAGGCAGCAGCGGCAACGCATAAAAAGTACAATAGATCAAAAATGATGATACGCAAGATTTGGCCGCTCATGGTCGTCCTTTCTGCTGTCGCAATGCTCAGCTCCTGCCTCGGCAACGATGATGACGATGTCGACAACTCCTATACTTATTACAACGATGCGGGCATCGTCTCCTTCTCTCTCGGTACGATGAAGCAATATCGCGACACGGTGGCGAAGGACGGTAGCGACTCTACCTACTTTGTCCACATCGTCGGTAACAGTTTTCCTTTTGTCATCGACCATGTGAAAGGACAGATTTACAACCCCGACTCATTGCCCTTCCGTACCGACGTGAGCCGTGTGGTGGTCACGGCTACCACACGCAACTCGGCCCTCATCTATATCAAGCGTCTTCCCTCCGACACGTTGGGAATCAACAAGGACAGTCTGGTCCGTTACGATGCCACCGACTCGCTCGACCTGCGCCAGCCCCGCGTCTTCCGCTGCTTGTCGCTTGACGGCACGGGATGGAGAAAGTATGACGTCAAGATCAACGTCCACCAGCAGAGTGGCGACGACTTCCATTGGAATCGCATGGCTGACCAGCCCATACTCTCTTCCATGACCGCCATGAAGGCTGTCGTCCTGGGCGATAGTCTCTATGTATTCGGACGTGCCGAAGGTAGTGGCCTTGTGCTGGGAGGAAGCCGCAAGGACGGCAACCTGCGGATGCTTACTCCCGATATCAATACGCCTATTGCTGCTGACGCTTACCAAGGCGTGGTGACGATGGGGCGCAAGATGTATTTTGTCAACAAAGGTATCGTGCTCTCTACCCCGGACGGCATCCATTATGAACAGAAGAGTCACGGCGATAATGGCCTCGTGCGCCTTGTCGCTGCCAGTCGTAAGGAACTCTTTGCGCTTACCACTACGGGCCATATCGTTTGCTCTCGCGACGAGGGATCCTCCTGGACAGAGACTACAATCGGCGACGACAAGCAGTTGATGCCCACAGAGATAGCAGGCTATACCTGTCAGCCTGTCCGTACCAACGACGAGGTGGACCGCATTTTGATCGTTGGTAAACTCACGGGAAGAAAGTATGCAGCCTCCTGGACGAAGATCACGGACTACAACGACACCCATATCGTCTATCCGTGGACCTATGTCGATGTGGCCGATGACAACCGCTATGCTCTCCAGGCCTACAACGGTCTGACAATCACGGCCTATAACGACGGTGCATTGGCCTTTGGCACTGATGCAGAGGGACGCTTCTCCCAGCTCCTTTATAGTAAGGATGGTGGTATTACCTGGAAGCCAACGGAGACACAGGCTATTCCGTCCGCGTTTCAGACTTCGGCAGCAGCCTTCACAGGCGTAGCGGATGCCGACAACTATATATGGTTGCTCAACAGTGACGGACAGTTGTGGCGCGGCAGACTCGATCGTCTTGCCTGGAAGAAGTAGTCGGCCGACAAGACTTTGCCCGTCGCTACCTATTATATATTAGGAAAAATATAAGTACTGGGATCAGTTCGATCATATACTAAGTCATCAAGACAAGAATGAGGAAAACGCTGCTCTATATCTTGCTTCTGCTGCTGCCCGCCGTTTCATTGCGAGCGCAAGAGGAGGATACCTATCTCATGGAGGTGGGTGCTGGTGGCGGCATGATGGGCTATCTTGGCGACTTCAACAGTACGATCACCAAGGACCTCCAGCCCATGGCCTCCCTGCTTTGGCGCTACAATCTCTCGCCTTACATGGGGGTGAGGGCCAATGTCAGCTACGGCAAGATGAAGGGTTCGTCGGCGGACGTGAAGGACTACTATCCCAACCTTGCAGGAAAGCCTCCTTATGAGTTCAACAATACACTTATCGACGTGGGCTTCACCTACGAGTACAACTTCTGGCCCTACGGGACGGGACGCGATTATCGTGGCGCACAGCCAATCACGCCGTTCGTCTTTGCAGGATTGGGTGCAACCTACGTCTCCCTAGATGGTCAGACCGACAAAAGCAGCGTCTTTTCGGCCAATGTGCCGCTGGGTATTGGTATCAAATACAAGGCTGGCAAGAGAGTCAATATCGGAGTGGAATGGGCCATACACTTTTCGTTGAGTGACGAGCTCGACGGCAAGAAAGACCCCTACGATATCCCGAGCACGGGAGCTTTCAAGAATACTGATTGCTATTCCACGCTCCAATTCACCATCACATATAGTTTCAAGGCCAAGTGCAGAACTTGCCACAACGAGGATGAATAACATAACAACGATCAATACGCTCGATCCGAACCGCATTCCGGAGCATATTGCCATTATCATGGATGGCAACGGCCGTTGGGCCAATGAGCACGGAAAACCCCGTTCCTACGGCCATCAGATGGGGGTGGAGACAGTCAGAAAAATAACTTCCGAGTGCACACGCTTAGGAGTCAAGTTTCTGACGCTCTATACCTTCTCCACGGAGAATTGGAATCGCCCAGCCACGGAGGTGGCTGCCCTTATGGGGCTGGTCCTCTCGTCGCTTGAGGACGAGATCTTCATGAAGAACAACGTGCGCTTCCGCGTCATTGGCGATATGGGTCGCCTGCCCGACGAGGTGCAGCAGAAGCTCCGCGAGACGGAGGAACATACCAAGGACAATACGGCTATGACGATGGTCGTGGCCCTGAGCTATTCCGCGCGGTGGGAGATCGTGAAAGCGGTCAAGGATATTGTCGATGAGAAATGGAATCCTCTCATCTCCCGCCGTATTGGATCGGAGGATATCACAGAGGAAGTTATTGCCCAGCATTTGCAGACAAGTTTCATGCCCGATCCCGACTTGCTGATCCGCACGGGCGGGGAGCTGCGCGTGAGCAATTTCCTGCTTTGGCAAATAGCCTATTCGGAGTTGTACTTCTGCGATACCTACTGGCCCGACTTTGACGAGGAGGACCTTCACAAGGCCATCATCAGCTACCAGAGCCGTCAACGTCGTTTCGGAAAGACCGAGAAACAAATTGAGAACGAAAATCAACAAGGATGAACAAGATAGATAAGGTGTTGCTGCTTGCCGGCTTTCTCTCGGTGGGAACGGCGGCAAAGGTGTGCGCACAAGAGAAGATTGTCAACCCACCGATCAGTTATGCGGGCGTGCCAGGCAACTATCGTCTGGCGGGCTTGCAGGTGTCAGGTGTGGAAGGCTACGAGGACTATGTGCTCACGAATATCTCCGGTCTGCAGGTCGGGCAGGAGATCGAAATTCCGGGCAATGCTGTCACGGACGCCGTGAAGCGCTATTGGAAGCACGGACTCTTCTCTGACGTCTCTATCGCAGCCGACTCGATCGTTGGCAACGACGTCTATCTGCATATCTACCTCAAGACGCGCCCCCGTGTCTCCACCATCAATTATAGTGGTGTGAAGAAGAGCGAGCAGACCGACCTCGAAAACTCCCTCGGACTGCTCAAGGGTGGACAGATTACGCCCAACATGATCGACCGCGCGAAGCTCATCGCCAAGAAATATTTCGATGACAAGGGCTATAAGAACGCCGAGATCAACATCCGCCAGCGCGAGGACGTGGTCAACAAGAACCACGTTATCCTCGACATCGAGATAGATAAACACGAGAAACTGAAGGTCCGCACCATCTATATCCATGGCAACCAGCAGTTGCCAGCCAGCAAGATCAAGGGTGGCCTTTTCCGCAAGGGAGCTTTTGCCAAGATCCATGAGGCAGGAAAGCTGGGCAACTTCCTCAAAGCGAAGAAGTTTACGCCCGAGCGCTGGGCAGAGGACAAGAAGAATCTTATAGCCAAATACAACGAGCTGGGCTACCGCGACGCCCGCATCCTGCGCGATAGTGTGTGGAATGCTGACGAGAAGCACGTCAATGTCTATGTGGAGGTCGATGAGGGTATCAAGTATTATGTCCGCAACATCACCTGGGTGGGCAATACGGTCTATTCCACTGACTACCTTTCAGCCCTGCTTGGTATGCACAAGGGCGATGTCTATAACCAGAAGTACCTCAGCAAACGACTGACGGAGGACGACGACGCGGTGGGCAATGCCTATTGGAATAACGGTTATATCTTCTACAACCTTGAACCAGCCGAGGTCAACGTCGTAGGTGATAGCATCGACCTTGAAATGCGTATCTTCGAGGGTCAGCAGGCGCGTATCAGCCGTGTCCGCATCAATGGCAATGATCGACTCTATGAGAATGTCATCCGCCGTGAGCTGCGCACCAAGCCTGGCGACCTCTTCTCCCGAGAGGCCTTGCAGCGTTCCGCACGAGAGATTGCTTCCATGGGTCACTTCGACCCCGAGTCGGTCAATCCTGTCCCGCATCCCAACTACGAGAACGGAACGGTGGATATCGACTGGAATCTGAAGCAGAAGTCCAACGACCAGATTGAGTTGTCGTTCGGATGGGGACAGACGGGCGTTATCGGACGTGTGGGACTGAAACTCAAAAACTTCTCCATGGCCAACCTCTTTCATAAGAACAAAGAGCACAAGGGGTTGATGTCGATTGGCGACGGCGAGGTCTTGCAGCTTTCCGCACAGAGCAATGCGTCCTACTACCAGAGCTATTCTGCACAGTATTCCACCAACTGGTTTGGCGGACGCCGCCCCATCCAGTTTAGCGTGGGTGCTTTCTTTAGCAAGCAGACCGAGGTGTCAAGCAACTACTATAATAGTTCCAGCATGTACAACTACTACAACTACATGTATGGCTATGGCAACTACAATTACAACAATTACGAGAACTACTACGACCTCGACAAGTACATCAAACTCTATGGTGTGAATGTCGGTTGGGGTAAGCGTCTCAGATGGCCTGACGATTACTTCACGCTCTCGCTCCAGCTCGCCTATCAGCGCTATGACCTGCGCAACTGGCGCTACTTCATCATGTCCAACGGTACGGCCAACAACCTCAACCTCAGCGTCACGCTCAACCGCACCTCCACCGACAACCAGCTCTACCCGCGCCGCGGATCCGAGTTTATGGTATCGCTGACAATGACGCCGCCCTGGTCTAAGTGGGATGGCAAGGACTACGAGCACTTGGCTACCAACGCCCAGTCGGCTACCTACCAGCAGGAGCAGCAGGAGAAGTACAAGTGGGTGGAGTACTACAAGTGGAAGTTTAAGGCCCGCACCTTCACCGCACTGACCAATTCCACGAAGAGTCTCGTGCTCATGACGCGTGTCGAACTGGGATTACTCGGTTCCTACAACCGCTTCAAACAGTCGCCCTTTGAGACCTTCTACGTCGGTGGTGATGGTATGAGTGGCTATTCCACGGGCTATGCCGAGGAGACTATTGGCCTCCGTGGTTACGAAAACGGCTCCATCTCCAACAACGCCCCATACTATAATCAACTTCTCTGGCTATAACGCCTATGCTTACGACCGCTTCTCTTTGGAGCTCCGTTATCCGTTCCTCTTGGGCAACACCACGATCTACGGACTCGGATTCATCGAGGCGGGCAACGCCTGGGCACAGACCAAGGACTTCAACCCGTTTGACATGAAGCGTTCGGCAGGTATCGGTGTGCGCATCTTCCTCCCGATGGTAGGTCTGATGGGTCTTGATTGGGCCTATGGTTTCGACAAGGTCTATAACAACGGATCTTACAGCAAGGGTGGCAGTCAGTTCCACTTCATCCTTGGTCAAGAGTTCTAAGTCCGTCTGCGCACGGGCCTCTTCCCCTGGAACCATGATCTTCATGGGGGGGGAGCCTGAGGCAATCCCTGAAGGGATAGGGTCTGACAGAATCCACTGCTCGGACGAGGAATAGCAACGAAAAAATATCGAATAGACAAAAACAATAAAGAATATGAAACAGACTATTGGCAAGATGATGGGCGCAAAAGCCTGGACACTACTCCTGCTCGCTCTCTTCGCCCTCCTTCCGAAGGCGGCGATGGCACAGAAGTTTGCCCTCATCGATATGGAATACGTCCTCAAGAACGTGCCCGCCTATGAGCGCGCCAACGAGCAGCTCAACCAGGTGAGCAAGAAATGGCAGGCTGAGGTCGAAGCTCTCACTACCGAGGCTGGCACGATGTACAAGAACTACCAGAATGAGGTAGTCTTCCTCTCCGAGGAGCAGAAGAAGAAGCGCCAGGAGGACATCATGGCCAAGGAGAAGCAGGCTTCAGATCTGAAGCGCAAGTACTTCGGTCCGGAGGGTGAGTTGTTCAAGAAGCGCACCTCCCTGATGACGCCGATCCAGGAGGAGATCTACACCGCCGTGAAGGATATTGCTGACCAGCGCGGCTACTCCCTTGTCATAGACCGCTCCAGCGATAGCGCGGGCATCATCTATGGCTCGCCGAAGATCGACATTAGCAATGAGGTGCTCCAGAAACTTGGCTATGGCCAGGATTGATCTACGAAGAAACAATAATAATAATATCATTAAGCTAAAAGAAAAATGAAGAAGTTACTGATTGCATTGATGCTTTGCGCACCGATGACGATGTTTGCACAGAAGTTTGGCCACATTGACTCCCAGGCTCTCCTGATGTCCCTTCCCGAGGCGGTAGCAGTTCAGAACGAGCTGCAGGCCAAGGGCAACGAGTATCAGAAACAGTTGGAGGACATGCAGAAAGAGCTTCAGACCAAGGCCGAGGCCTACGACAAGGCCAAGGCTACCATGCCTACCGCCAAGCAGGAAGAGACTGAGCGTGAGTTGAACGATATGTACCAGAAGATTCAGCAGACCGCCCAGGACAACCAGAAGGCCTTCAACGACGAGCAGCAGCGTAAGCTCGGACCGTTGCTCGACAAGGTTCGCACGGCTATTGCATCTGTTGCTAAGGCGGGTGGCTACGTCTATATCATGGAGAAGGACGGCGGTCAGCCTCTCTACATCAACGACACGATCAGCAAGGATATCACCGTCGAGGTGAAGGCAGAGCTTGCCAAGATGAAGTAAGTCGACGCCGCATCGACCCGTTATGCAGTCAAGGGCAGATAGACATCGGGTCTGTCTGCCCTTGACCGCTTTTACTCACAATCGCTTATCAACCAAGAAATGAAGATGAAAAAGACCCTTTACACTCTTCTGTTCGCGAGCCTCCCAATCCTTGCCACTGCGCAAGAGGCTGCTGCACCCCTCTCGCTCTCAGTCACTGAAGAGACTGCGCCCGAATCTACGCCCACACTACGGTTTGCTTGGTTCAGCCAGGAAGAAGTGCTGCGTTCCATGCCCGAATACCAGGCTGCGGGACGTTATGTCGATTCTCTCAAGACGGAGTACGCCCGTGAGGCTAAACGCTCCGCTGACGACTTCTCGTTGAAGTACGAGGAGTTTCTCGACCAGCAACGCAACCTAGCCACCTCTATCCGCCGCAAGCGCCAGGCCGAACTTCAGGAGCTGATGAGTCAGAATATTGCCTTCAAGGCCGAAGGCGAGCGACTGCTGGCACGTGAGACCCTGCGAGCCTATGCTCCAGCTAAACGCAAGTTGCTGGCCGCTGTGGCAGAGATTGCCCGCCAGCGAGGCTACGCCTTTGTCCTTAATAGTGACGGCGACAACCTCCCCTATGCCGATAGTGCACAAGGCGACGAGATTACGCTCCTACTCAAGCAGGAGTTGAGTGGGAAAAAAGTAGGAGCGTCCCGCGCCCTTACCCTCTCGCTTGTCTTTCCACACACGGTCTCGTGGTTTCCTGTGTTTCCTTTCATGGTCTCGCTATTGTCCGTGTTTCCTCACGATATTTCAAGATAAAAAACTCATCACTATGACTCTCCCACAAACTCCCGGACCTATCGGTATCTTCGATTCCGGCTATGGCGGACTGACCATTCTTCAGGGCATCCGCCAACTGTTGCCCCAGTACGACTATGTCTATTTGGGCGACAATGCACGTGCACCCTATGGTTCTCGATCCTTCGACGTGGTCTATCAGTTCACACGCCAGGCCGTCGTCAAACTGTTTGAGATGGGTTGCCATCTAGTCATCCTGGGCTGCAACACAGCTTCTGCCAAGGCGTTGCGCACCATTCAGCAAAACGACCTTCCCCTGATTGACCCGGCACGTCGCGTGCTGGGTGTGATCCGTCCTACGGCCGAGATCGTGGGCAATCTTACCCGTTCCCGCCATGTCGGCATCCTTGCCACCGAGGGCACGATCCGTAGCCATAGCTACGCCCTTGAGATCAAGAAACTATCGCCCGACATCACCGTTACAGGTGTGGCCTGTCCGCTCTGGGTGCCTATCATTGAGAATAACGAGGCGGGCACCCCTGGTGCTGACTATTTTGTCAAGAAGCGTATCGATCTTATCCTCCATACCGACCCAGCCATTGATACGCTCATCCTCGGCTGCACCCATTACCCCATTCTTCTGCCCACCATCCGTCGCTACGTCCCCAAGGGAGTCAGTGTGGTGGCACAGGGATCGTATATAGCCAGCAGTTTGCACGACTACCTCCATCGCCATCCCGAAATGGAAACACGCTGCACCAAGCAGGGCACCGTTCGCTATTTCACCACCGAGCGTGCAGACAAGTTTCAAGACCATGCCCGCATATTCCTTTCCGACGAGGTGCGCGCACAACACATCAGCTTGGAATAGCTCCAATTCCCTAATACAATTCATCCGATAACGCATGTGGACAGGGTTGCCACAGTGTTATCGGATGAATCCGTTTCTATTTCGAAAAACGTACGTTCAGAAGTTATTTCTTCTGTCCTCGTTCTTGGTCTTCCTTGATAAGCTGGAGAAGGTGCTCCACGGCTTCGGCTTCTGGAATACCACGCTCCACGCATACCTTGCCACGATAGAGGGCGATGCGTCCCACGCCAGCCCCTACATAACCATAGTCGGCGTCTGCCATCTCGCCCGGCCCGTTGACGATACATCCCATGATGCCAATTTTCAAACCCTTCATGCTCTTGGTGGCTTCCTTCACCCGTGCGATCGTCGTCCGAAGGTCGTAGAGCGTGCGTCCGCAGCCCGGACAGGAGATATACTCCGTCTTGACCATGCGCAGTCGCCCTGCCTGCAGGATACCATAAGCTGTGTCGGTGAGATCTTGCATGGCAATGTCGCCATCGTTCATTAGCCAGAGTCCGTCCGTCAGTCCATCCATCATCAGCGCACCCATGTCCGCAGCCGCCTCCAGTTGCAGGTCTTCCTTCTCCTGCTGCGAGTGTTTGTAGGCTTGTGCGAAGACCACGGGATTCTCGATATCCTCTGCCATCAGTTCGTGGACGAGTGCGCGCTGCTCTCCGAGTCGGTTCTGATGCTGGCTCGGTACGACCACCACTACGTTGGGGTTTGCCTTCAGGCATGCCTTATACTCCTCGGCACAACTCCCATAGGGCAGCACCAGGAAGATGGGCGCCGTGTCGGGCACCGCCGAGATATAAGGCATGGCATTGTAGGGGAAGATAGGAAACATATAGTCGGCCACGTCCATGTGTTTCTGCAGCTCCCGTCCAAAGGCGTTGAAATCAACGATGTAGCGTTGTCCCTCTACGGGTTGGTCAGGCATCTGTTGCCCCACATAGATGTAGTCGGGGCGCAGCGCCTCCTGACCCTGTGTAACTCCCTCTTTCGCGCCTTGCACCTCCGACACGATGACCACGGGCGGTTGTGTGCCGCCGATAGGTCCCACAGCCTGCGTCTTGCGACGCTCCGGCCGCAGGTAGTCGAAGTTCTTGGCCTGTACGCCCGGCACGAGGAGATGTCCCTGTTTGCGCCGGATGTAGCGCACGAGGTGCTTGGCGACGGGAATCTCCGCCTCCGGCTCCTCGCTCAGCGATACGCGGATGGTGTCGCCGATACCATCGGCAAGGAGTGCGCCGATTCCCACGGCACTTTTGATGCGTCCGTCCTCGCCCTCACCCGCCTCGGTTACACCGAGATGGAGTGGGTAGTGCATGTCCTCGCGATCCATCTCCGCTACCAGCAGGCGTACTGACCGCACCATGACAACCGTGTTGGACGCCTTGATGGAGATGACCACGTCGTCGAAGTTGTGCTTGCGGAAGATGCGAAGAAACTCCATGCAGCTCTCCACGATACCTTCTGGCGTGTCGCCGTAGCGCGACATGATGCGATCGGAGAGGCTTCCGTGGTTCACGCCAATGCGTACCGCCGTATGGTGCTCCTTGCAGAGGTCGATAAACGTCGTCAGTCGTTCCTCGATCTTTTCCAGTTCCTGTGCGTATTGCTCGTCCGTATATTCCAGGTGCTTGAAGGTACGGGCCGGATCGACGTAGTTGCCCGGGTTGATGCGCACCTTCTCTGTATGGCATGCGGCCACGTCGGCCACGTTGGCGTTGAAGTGGATGTCTGCACAAAGCGGCTGCGTGTAGCCCTCTGCGCGCAACTGGCGGCTGATGTTGGCCAAGTTCTCGGCCTCTCGCCGTCCCTGTGTGGTCAGGCGCACCAGTTCGCCTCCTGCATCGATGATGCGCTTGCATTGCGCCACGCTCCCCTCGGTGTCGAGGGTCGAGGTTGTGGTCATCGACTGGACGCGCACAGGATTGTCTCCACCGATATTGAGCCGTCCCACATGGGCTACGGTTGCGGCACGCCGCTTATAGTTGAACATATCTGTCATTTCCCTAAGCTATATTTTAGGTAGAACGTATGAGAAAGATAGAAAACACATAAAGAAAAGTAAAGCGTATGGGCCAGGCGTGTGCCTTAGCACTTGAAGCGATAACCCTCCATGTGCGCAAGCTCCTCGTTGGCCTTCTCTATCTTCTTGCCCAGTCCAGCTTTCCAGTTTTCCACCTTGCGTGCGATCTCCTCGTCGGCCAGCGCCATCATCTCGGCAGCCAGCACGGCCGCATTCTGCGCTCCGTTCACACCCACTGTAGCCACGGGAATGCCCGGTGGCATCTGGATGATGGACAACATGGCATCGAGGCCGTCGAGCATACCCTTGATGGGCACGCCGATCACGGGCAGCGTCGTCGAGGCAGCAATCACGCCCGGCAGTGCTGCCGCCATACCCGCTCCGGCGATGATGACCCTGAGGCCGCGGCCTTTGGCCTCACGCGCAAACTTCTCTACCGCTTCTGGGGTGCGGTGAGCCGACAAGGCGTTGACCTCAAACGGTATTTCCTGCTCCTCAAGCCACTTGCAAGCCTTCTCCATCACTGGAAGGTCGCTTGTAGAACCCATGATGATACTTACTAATGGTTGCATATCCTCGTTTTTTATAAATGATTTCGTATTTTATAATTATGATAATCTGTCTTTAAGTTGTGGCTGTCCGCTCTGTCTCTCAGACACGGCAGTACCATCCCCCTCCTTGCAGGGGTGCATAGCATGGTGCAAAGATAACCATTTTTTCGCAAACGGGTGGCTCGGGTGGCAGAAAAGCAGAAAACAAGCGGGCAGACGGGTGGGGAAGTGACGTCTTTCCCACCATACCAGCTCCCTTTGGCCTGCTCCTGCCCGTTCCAAGCCAAAAAGTTGGCAAGAAATTTTGTACTTACAGGAAATAGCGTTACTTTTGCACAACAAACTAAAAACAATTGAAATGTCATTCATAGCACATTGCAACGAGATTTTCAATCAGGCCATTCGTGATTATCACGTCACCGACAATGTCGATACGCCTATCCATAACCCCTACGAGCGCGACTCGATAGAGAACCGCCTCTATTTGAAGTGCTGGATCGATACCGTACAGTGGCATTTTGAGGATTTGATTCGCGATCCCCATATCAGCCCCGTCGATGGCATGAGCCTCAAGCGTCGCATCGACCGCAGCAATCAGGACCGCACGGACCTGGTGGAGCAGATCGACTCCTACTTCCGTCAGCTCTATTGCGATGTGAAGGTGCTCCCCGAGGCCACGCTCAATACCGAGAGCCCGGCTTGGGCCCTTGATCGCTTGAGTATCCTCGCCCTGAAGATTTATCACATGCGGGAGCAGGCAGAGCGCACCGACGCCAGTCCCGAGCACATTGCAAAGTGCAAGACGAAGCTCGACGTGCTCCTGGAGCAGCAGCGTGACCTCTCCACCGCCATTGGTCAGTTGCTCGACGATATCCAGGCGGGCCGCAAGTACATGAAGGTCTATCGTCAGATGAAGATGTACAACGACCCGACCACCAATCCCGTGCTCTATCAAAACAAAGCGTGAAGGCCGACCATATCATCGTAATCCGCTTCTCCGCCTTGGGCGACGTAGCAATGACGGTTCCCGTCATTGCCTCTTTGGCTGCGCAGTATCCAAAGTTGCGCATCTCTGTCGTAAGTCGCCCAACGGCGCGTCCCCTCTTCCAGCACCTCGCTCCCAATGTGGACTTCATGGCTGCCGATGTGGGCAGCGAGTATCACGGTGTGCGGGGTCTCAACACCCTCTACCGCCGTATGGTGGCCAAGCACCCCACGGCGGTAGCCGACCTCCACGACGTGCTGCGCACGAAGTTTCTTCGCCATCGCTTCACCCTGGAGGGCTTCAAGGTCGCCCATATTGACAAGCATCGCAAGGGCAAGCGCCGTCTCTGCGCCCAAAAGGACAAGGAGCTGGTGCAGCAACCCACCTCCTTCGACAACTACGCTGAAGTCTTTGCCAAACTCGGTTACCCCGTTAGTTTCTCCTTTACCTCCATCTTTCCGAAGGAGGGCGCAGACCTCACCCCCCTCGTCCCCGTCGTCGGCCAAAAGGGAGCTAAGGAAGTGTGGGTCGGCCTCGCCCCCTTTGCTGCCCATGCGGGCAAGATCTATCCTGAGGAGAAGATGCGAGATCTCATTGCCTTGCTCAACCAGCGTCATCCCTCGTGGCGTTTCTTCCTTTTTGGTGGTGGTGGACGTGAGCGAGATCTCCTTACAGCCTGGGCCGAACCCTTCCCGAAGACACAGTGTGTGGGCACGCTGCTTCATTCCCTCGATGAGGAACTGATTCTCATGAGTCGCCTTGACGCGATGGTGAGCATGGATAGCGCTAATATGCATCTGGCCAGTGTTGTCGGCACCCCTGTGGTGAGCGTCTGGGGAGCTACCCATCCCTTTGCCGGATTCATAGGATGGGGCCAGCCTGTCGAGAATGCAATACAGGTGGAGGGCCTCCCCTGCCGTCCCTGTAGCGTCTATGGCAACACCCCCTGCCTGCGGGGCGACTTTGCCTGTATGGCCGGCATTGCCCCCGAGCGGATCGTCAAGCGCATAGAGGAGGTCGTGGCGAAATAGGTATTGCGCGTATCCCCAATTGTGCCACCCCTCTTGTCCCTCTTTTCCTTGTTGCTCTTTCTCGATTTTCGCGTTCTGTTTCAAGCGTCGTTCTTTCTTTGCCTCTGTTTTTTATATAACAACCCACTTCGATGATGGAAAGTAGCATGAGCACTCGCTACCAACGCTACCTGCGGTTGGAAAAAGGATTTTCCCCCAATACCGTCGATGCTTATATGCGCGACCTGGGGAAGCTGCTCCGCTATCTCTTTACGGAGCGGACCGACGTGCTCGACGTGCGCTTGGAGCAGTTGGAGCACTTTGCCGCCTCACTCGCCGACCTTGGTATCAGTGCGCGTTCCATGGCGCGAATCCTCAGCGGCGTCCGCCAGTTCTACCGCTGGCTCGTCCTTGACGGCTACCTCAAGGCTGACCCCACCGTTCTTCTGGAGTCACCCAAGCAGCCCGCCCATCTGCCCGAGGTGCTCTCCACTGCTGAGGTCGATATGCTGGAGTCCGCCATCGATCTCGCCAAGTGGGAGGGACAGCGCAACAAAGCCATCATTGAGGTGCTCTTCTCCTGTGGACTTCGCGTCTCCGAACTCGTCAACCTCAAGTTTCAGAACCTCTTTGTCGAGGAGCGCTACCTCCGCATCCTAGGGAAGGGCAGCAAGGAGCGCCTTGTTCCTATCTCGCAGCGAGCCATCGACGAACTGATGCTATGGAATGCCGACCGCAATGCCATGCACGTCAAACCCGGTGAGGAAGATTATGTGTTTCTCAACCGTCGTGGCCACCACCTCACCCGCACGATGGTGCTCATCATGGTGAAGCAGTATGCACGGGCAGCAGGCATCCAGAAGACCATCTCCCCCCACACCCTGCGCCACAGCTTTGCCACAGCCCTGCTCGAAGGCGGAGCCGACCTGCGTGTCATCCAGGCCATGCTGGGCCATGAGAGTATCGGTACAACGGAAATCTACACCCATATCGACACCTCCACGCTGCGCGAGGAGATCCTCAACCACCATCCCCGCAACATCAAGTGGGCCCGCGAGCACGGTATCGACCGCAGCAAGTCCTCGGAGAGACGATAGGCCCACCCTCACACTTTGCCTTATGTCACAGCCCCTCACCCATTCCTTTCCCCCTCCTGCTGCCCACGGTCCTCCTGTTGCTCGGTATCGTCTTTGCGGGATGGATGGGCTGGTCCGTCGGGGTGTGGGTGGCGTCGCTCTCTGCCACCCTCATTGTTCTGTTCCTCTGCCGCCGCCACCCCAAGGCCAGCAATTTCCTGATCCTGACCGCCCTGTTTCAGTTGGGCGCCTGGCTTTCTGCCCAGGCTGAGGCTGGCCTCCATCGCCTGCTGCCCAAGGAGAAGGTATGCTATGAGGCTGTGGTGATGAGCGAACCCGTGCCTCGGGGCAAGGTCGTGCGCTTCGACATGGCTGTTCTCCAGCACCAAGGCAAGCCCCTCCTCGTCAAGGCCCAGTTGCTCCGCGACACGATCTCGCATCGCTACGACCGTCTCCATGTCGGTGACGGCCTCCGTGCTGTTTCCATCCTCGAAACCCCACAAAGTTGGGCCGCTTCCACCTTCGACTATGCGCGTTGGCTCCGTCTGCACGGTTTCTCCGCCCAGACTTTCCTCCTTCCCTCCAACTGGCAGAAGGCCCGTGTCTCCCTGCAACCCTTGGGCTGGTGGAATCGCCTCGTGCTCCAGGCGCGCCAAGTCCGTCAACGCCTCTTGGACCGCTACCGCCAGTGGCAGATCGGTGGCGATGAGGCTGCCGTCGTCGCTGCCCTCTCGCTTGGCGACAAGAGTGGTCTGTCTAAGCGCCTTCGCGACGACTATAGCCGGGCGGGCGTGGCCCATGTCTTGGCTCTCTCCGGCCTCCATCTCGGTATTCTCTGCGGCCTCTTCTCTCTTTTCTCGCGCCGCCGATCCGGCCGCTGGTTATCCTCGTTGCTCACCCTTACCTGTGCCTGGACCTTTGCTCTGCTGACGGGTTTCTCGCCGTCGGTCGTGCGAGCCGCCCTGCTGCTCTCCCTCTATTCAGTTTTCTTTTTGGCACTCCGCCGCCCGCAGCCTCTCAACGTCCTCTTGGCCACGGTGCTCCTCATGGTCCTCGTCCGTCCGCTGCTGGTCTATGACCTGGGCTTCCAGCTCTCGGTTCTCTCAGTGTTGTCCATCCATCTTTTCCTGCCCATCCTCGTTCCGCCATTCCTCGTGGCTCCCAAGACGTCGCGCAGGGCCGTATGGTGGCGCCGTCTTGCCCGCGGCCTGTGGACCTTCGCCAGCCTTTCCATTGCTGCCCAGATCGGCACGTCGCCCCTCGTGGCCTACGCCTTCGGGTCGCTCCCCACCTATTTTCTCATCTCCAATCTTGTGGCCGTTCCCTGTGCCACTCTTCTGCTCTACCTCGTCCTGGCTCTCTTTCTTACCACACCCTTGCCCGTAGTGCAAACGCTTGTTGCCCAAATGGTCGTGAGCGTTGCCAAGGTGATGAACGAGGTGCTTCGATGGGTTTCCTCCCTGCCTTGCGCCACTATCGAGCTGCATCCCACCATTCTCCAGACCGTGCTTTGCTACGCCCTCTTGCTTACAATTTGGGCTATGGGCTGGTGTCTGCAGCAGCGTTTTCAGTCGTCGAAGAATGAGCTTACGTGAGAGAAACTCTACCCTTATTATAAAAATGCGTTATTTTTGATTAAAAGAGAAGCTCCTAACTTTGTGCTTTCAAAGAATTTAAGTAATTTTGTGCGCCAATGAAAATGTATATACTAATCATCAATAAATAACGAGCATGAAACTTAAACACTTTCTTGTAGTGGCTTTTGCTTTCGTCGCCGGAATGGCCTCTGCCCAGCAGATGCCTGCCATCCCTATCGATCCCAATGTGCGCATCGGTAAGTTGGACAACGGCTTGACGTATTACATCCGCCACAACAACTGGCCGGAAAACGTGGCCAACTTCTACATTGCCCAGCGTGTGGGATCCATCCAGGAGGAGGAGTCTCAGCGCGGACTGGCCCACTTCTTGGAGCACATGGCCTTCAATGGCTCTGAGCACTTCCCCGACAGTACGCTCCTCGAGTACACCCGTTCCCTGGGTGTGGAGTTTGGTAGCGACCTCAATGCCTACACGGGTATCGACCAGACCGTTTACCGCATCTGCAACGTTCCGACGAAGCGCCAGACGGCCCTCGACTCCTGCCTCTTGATCCTCAGAGACTGGAGCAACGGCCTCACGCTGGTGGACAAGGAGATTGACCAGGAGCGTGGCGTCATCCACCAGGAGTGGCAGATGCGCACGTCAGCCTCGATGCGTATCTTCGAGCGCACGCTTCCGCTTCAGTATCCGGGTTCTAAGTATGGCGAGCGTCTGCCCATCGGTCTGATGTCGGTGGTGGACAACTTCAAGTACAATGAGCTCCGCGACTACTATCACAAGTGGTACCACCCAGGCAACCAGGCCATCATCGTCGTCGGTAACATCGATGTCGATCATACCGAGGCCGAGATTAAGCGTCTCTGGAGCGACGTGAAGAAGCTCGAGAACGCCACGCCCGTCGTCGATGTGCCCGTGCCCGACAACGACAAGGCCATCTATATCTTCGACAAGGACAAGGAGTTGCAGCAGAGCAGCATCACCATCGCCATGAAGCATGACCCCGTGGACGACAAGGCCAAGGAGACCGTGGACTACCTGCTGGAGAACTATGCCAAGACGATGATCAGCATGATGCTCAACCAGCGCTTCTCCGAGATGACGCAGAAGGAGGATTGCCCGTTCTTCGGTTCTTACGCCTACGACGGTCAGTATATCTACTCCAAGACGAAGGACGCCTTCAACCTGGCTGGTAGCGCCAAGGAGGGCCACGAGCTCCAGGCTCTCGCCGCCATGTACCGCGAGGCCCAGCGCGTGCGCCAGTTTGGCTTCACCGCCACGGAGTACGACCGCACCAAGGCCGAGTATCTCTCCCAGCTGGAGTCTTCCTACGAGAATCGCAACAAGATCAAGAACGACCAGTTTGGCGACGAGTATCGTGACAACTACCTCGGCAACGAGCCCATTCCCGGCATCGAGGCCGAGTATCAGATCATGTCACAGCTCATCCCGATGCTGCCCGTCGATATGATCAACGAGTATGCCAAGGACCTCATCTCCGACAACGATACCAACCTCGTCGTCACGCTCTACGAGCAGGAGAAGGACGGCAAGGTCTATCCCACCGAGGCCCAGATGCAGCAGACCATCAACGGTGTGCGCACTGAGAAGCTCGAGGCCTACAAGGACAACGTGAAGAACGAGCCGCTGCTCGACGAGACCAAGCTGCCGAAGGCTGGCAAGATCGTCAAGGAGAAGGAGAATACGAAGTTTGGCTACAAGGAACTGACGCTCTCCAATGGTGCCCGCGTCATCCTGAAGAAGACCAACTACAAGGACAACGAGATCCAGTTCCAGGCCATGGCCCGTGGCGGCAAGAGCCTCTATGGTAAGGCCGACTACAACAACCTCAAGTGCTTCGACTTCGTGATGGGCACCTGCGGTCTGGGCAACTTCTCTAACAACGAGTTGCAGAAGGCCCTCCTCGGCAAGCAGGCCAACGTCGGCGTAGGTCTCGGCCAGTACTACCAGTACCTCAGCGGCTTCTCCGTCCCGAAGGACATCGAGACGCTGATGCAGCTCATCTACCTCAACTTCACCGCCGTCAGCAAGGACGAGGACAATTATAAGTCCACGATGGCTATGGTGGCTCAGTCTCTGAAGAACAAGGGTCTCTCTCCCGAGGCCGCCTTCGGCGACTCGCTGACCTGCGCTATCTACAACCACGACGCGCGCTACACTCCGCTGGAGGAGGCCGACCTGGCCCATATCAGCTACGACCGCATCCTGCAGATCCAGAAGGAGCGTTTCGCCAATGCCAGTCAGTTTACCTTCTACTTCGTCGGCAACTTCGATGAGGCTACGATCCGTCCGCTCATCGAGAAGTATATTGGCGCCCTGCCGAAGGGCAAGGCCTCTAAGTGGGTCAGCGCCGATCCTATCGCCAAGGGCATCGTCAACGTCAACTTCAAGCGCAAGGCCGAGACTCCGAAGGCCATGGCCAGCGACCTCTACCACATGCCGATGGACTACAACATCGAGAACGTTGTTCTCGCTGACGCAGCCGGCCAGGCTCTCTCTATGGTCTATCTGAAGACCATCCGCGAGGACGCCTCAGCTGCCTATAGCGTGGGTGCATACGGTTCTGTGAGCCGCATGGGCGACAAGGCGTTTGTCCAGATCTTCGACCAGTGTCCGATGGACTACAACAAGGCCGAGCTCGCCCTCTCCCTGCTGGAGGGTGGCATGAAGGACTGCGACAAGTACATCGATGCCGACAAGGTGGAGAAGATCAAGGCCAACATGCTCAAGAACCTCGACGAGGAACTCAAGACCAATGGTTACTGGCTCAACGTCATGGACGAGTACAACGAGACGGGTGTGGACCTCTACACCACCCATCGTGCCGCCATCGAGAGCCTCACGCCGGCCAAGATCGTAGCCTTCCTCAAGAAGGTCGTGGCCTCCAACAACCACATCCAGGTGGTGATGCTCCCGGAGCTCTAAACCATCCTGCATAGAACAACCCATTAGCAAGAAGCGGTGGAAGACCCCTGTGGTTTTCCACCGCTTTTTGCTCTATTTGCCCTGCAAATTTGCGTATCTCGATTTTTTTGCCGAATATTGCATTCTGTATGACGAACAACGACAACACTACCGCTGCACTCCGAATCGCCATCGTGGGCGGCGGGGCAGCAGGATTCTTTGCCGCCATTGAGGCCAAGCGCCGTCAGCCCTCGGCCCGCGTCTGCCTCTACGAGAAGAACGCCAAGGTCTTGGCCAAGGTAGCCGTGACGGGTGGCGGCCGCTGCAACCTCACCAACTCCTTCGCCGAGGTCAGCGACCTCCGCCAGGTCTATCCTCGCGGCCATCAGCTCATGAAGCGGCTCTTCAACCAGTTTGACCACCACGCCACGATGGCCTGGTTCGAGCGCCATGGTGTAGCCCTGGTCACACAGGCCGACCAGTGCGTCTTTCCGCAGTCGCAGGACGCCCAGACCATCATCGACTGCCTCGTTTCCCAGGCCAAGGCTCTCGGAGTGACGATCCATACCCGCCATAGCCTCGTCGCCATAGTGCGAGGGGAGGACGACCGACTGCTGCTGAGTTTTCGCGTAGCCGAGGGCGGATCCCCTGCCGAGCAGGGCAGCCTGCGCGAACTGCTGTTTGACCGCGTGGCCATCACGACGGGAGGCCATCAGCGGGCCGATCGCTTCGACTATCTTGCCCGCCTGGGTCACGAGGTGGAGGCCCCCGTGCCCTCGCTCTTCACGCTCAATATTGCCGACCCAGCTTTCCGGGCGTTGATGGGGACGGTGGTGGAGCGCGTCCTCGTCTCCATCCCCTCCACCAAGCACAAGGCTGCTGGCCCCCTCCTCATCACTCATTGGGGTATGAGCGGGCCGTCAGTGCTCAAACTTTCGTCACATGCTGCGCGCCATCTGCGCGAGAACGACTATAGGGACAGCGTGGCGGTCAACTGGGTGGATGAGACCAATCAGGCCCTCGTGGGCGACACCATCCGTCGCTTGGCCTCCGCCAATCCACAGAAGCTGTTGACCTCGCTGCGCCCCTATGGTCTCCCTGCCCGCCTCTGGAGCTATCTGCTTGCGAAAATAGGCCTCGCCCAGGATAAGAAGTGGGCGGAGATAGGCAAGAAGGGCCACCACCAACTGGTCTCTACGCTCACCAACGACCTTTACGAGATGAACGGCAAGGGCAGTTTTAAGGATGAGTTTGTCACCTGTGGCGGCATAGCCCTGCGCCACCTCCATCCCCATACGCTTGAGAGCAAGGTCTGCCCCCATCTGTTCTTTGCCGGCGAGGTGTGTGATGTCGATGCTATCACGGGAGGCTTCAATCTCCAGGCCGCCTGGACCATGGGCCATGTTGTGGGGCGCCATATCGTGGACTGAGGCCACTGGGTCCTTTTGCAGGATGACCACACAAAAAGCGAGGCTGTGTCAAAATGTACATCTTGACGCAGCCTCTTGTCAGCTGGGAGAATCCTCCCAGACCTTGGTTAAGGCACTTGACTGTTTAGATAATCACTTTCTCGGTCTTGCCCTCACCCTTGTGGATGTACAATCCCTTCTTCGACGGCTTGCCATTGATCTTGATGCCGTTCATATCGTAGTATTCGTCCTGGCTGACGGAAGTCTTCACGTCGTGGATGGCTGAAGAGACCGGGTGCGTGATCTTGATGCCGTCGAGCACCATGGAGTTGCCCTTTCCGTCGCCCTCATCGCGCACATAGCGCCAGGCCAGCTTCACGTCCTTGCCTGCATAGTCGGCGAGGTCGATGTCGAAGTATCTCACCTGCAGACCACTGCCGTCGTAGATTTCCCGGTCCGTGAGCAGCGAGGTAACGTCCTCGTGCAGGTCCCAGATCTCTCCCCAGTTCTCGCCGCCGTCGGTGGAGATCATCACCTTCATCGTGTTCACCAAAATGCGCTCATCATAAGCCAGCTTGTACCAGTCAAACTTGTCGCAATCATAGACCGAGATATAGTCGGCCTGGAGGATAAACTGCAGCGTCTCCTTGTCCTTGAGCGAGATGACGGGCGAGATCAGCCATTCGTCCTGTGCGGCCGGTCCCAGTCCGAAGGTCTCGTTGGTGTAGCCGAAGTGTATGAAGGCCTCGCACATGCCGTCGGGCGTGAAGTCCTGGTACATGTTGGTGCTCTCATAGCAGAACCATGTGTTGTTGACATTGTGCTTCAGCATATCCTCCGTGGGGATGTTCGCCTCGGTGTTGATCTCCGTCCAGTCATCTGGTATCCAGTTGATGCCGAAGCTCTGCTGCCATCCCTCGAATCCCTCATAGTAGGTCGTCTCAATATCGTCCTCCACCTTCTGCGCCTTCAGCACGGGCGTAGCGCTCTTTAAGGTCTCGCCCTGAGGCTTTACCAAATTCTTGAATATTCTGCCCTGCTGGTCTTTTAGGACCTGCATTTGGTGGCCTGCGGGGAGGCTCTTGCTTTCAAGTACAGTCTGTGCGGAAGCCGCGCAAGTAGCCGCGAGGGCTAAGCCGAGAAGTAAATGTTTTTTCATAAACACTGATTTTTTAATGTAACATTTTTATAGGTGTACCCGATGACGTTTATCCATTCGGTACGATCTTTCACGTCCGTCTCCGTTTGAAAGGGACGTTGCAAAAGTAAGCACCATTTCTCATTCTGCCAAACCCATGTGTTCCAAATTCATGAATTTGGAATAGAACCCCAGTTATCACCAGTATTTATGGCGACTTTCCTTGGTTTTTCCCTCTTCTTTGTCCCGTATTTTGGTGGATGCGTCCTCTGTCCTGTGAGAGTCCTCGCCTGGCCTCTCTAAAGCCAGGGATTATAGCCTTGACTGCCTGCCGACCACTAATTTCCTCTTCGCAATTTCTTCTTGCCACGAAGTGGCCAGAAAGGGAAAGAGAAGAGTAGAAAAGAAAATAGGTGTAAAAATGTTTCGGATAGTCGTGAGTAGTATGAACTGAAGATACTGAAGTTCATATCCCAAGGTAAGGCTTATTAGTGTTTAGAATCATCCAAATGTTGTCTTGCTATGAATGAATTCTTGTCACGATTTAGCTGCTTTTTTGAGGCTGGGGAGAGGATGAAAAGTGGGCTTGTCGTAAAATCATAATAACATTATGGCATTAGCACTGCTGGCAAGAGAGGAAATGATAGGGATTGGTCGATTGGAAGGAAGAAAAAGTGACCGCTGCGCCCCCCTTGCCAAAGCCATGTCGGATGGGTCAAAAAATGAAGTTAACTTCGTAGGCCGATGAAGTTAAGTCCTTCAAAGTGGCATAAAAAAGGATCCCCCCGCGTCACACGGAGAGACCCTCATGGCTTTGGTGGGCGAGACCAGGTGGCTGCCTGACACACCCTTGCGTTTTGTTATCCTTTACATTCTTTTACCTCTTGTGGTAGTACGGGCATAGCACCGTTTTGTGTGCACACATATGCGCTCACCTCGACAGCGAGTCGGTGGGCTTCGGCCACGCTCTTACCGTATAGGATCGCAGCGCAGAAGGAACCCGTGAACGAGTCGCCAGCGCCCACGGTGTCGGCAACCTTCACCTTCGGGGTGGGTTGGTAGGACATGGTGCCGCGCGTAAAGACATAGCTGCCGTTGATGCCGCAAGTGAGCACGAGCATGTCGAGGTTGTACTTGCCGAGGATGAGCCAGCATTTGTTTTCGATATCAAGCCCCGGGTAGCCAAACATGCGGCCGATGAGCACCAGTTCCTCGTCGTTAATCTTCAGGACGTTGCAGCGCTTGATGCTGGCGCGGATGGCCTCTTTGGTGTAGAAGTTCTGTCGTAGGTTGATGTCGAAGATTTTCATGCAGTCCTTGGGTGTAGCGTCGAGGAAACTGTATATCGTGTTGCGGCTCACCACGTTGCGCTGAGCCAGCGAACCCCAGCAGACGGCACGCGTCTTTCGGGCTACGGCCTCGATGTTTTTGTTGAAGGGGATGTTGTCCCAGGCCACGTTCTCCTTGATGTCGTAGGTCGGTACGCCGCCAGCGTCGAGTGTCACCTGCACCGTACCCGTGGGGTAGGGCACGCGCGGCATACAGTAGGCCAGTTTCTTGGCCTCCAGCTGTTCGATGGTCTCCTCGGCCAGCTTGTCCTCGCCAAGCGCACTCACGGCGATGGCGTTGAGGCCGAACTGTCCGGCGTGGAAAGCGAAGTTGGCAGGAGCGCCACCCAGTTTTTTGCCGTCGGGAAGGATGTCCCAAAGAGCCTCGCCGAGGCCCACTACATATTTATCGTTCGTTGTCATATAGGTAGTTGTTATTGTGTTATTGTTGTTTCACTTGAGGAATATAGCTGAGCAGATAGGCCACTCCTACGGCCATCACTACGGCTGCCGCGGTCTGCGGGTGTTGCAGGCCGGAAGTCTTGGCAGCGTCGCTGGCCAGACCCATCAGTAGCGGGAAGACCGTGCCGCCGAAGAGGCCCATGATCATCAGTCCGCTCACCTCGTTCTTCTTCTCGGGAGCCGAGATCATGGCCTGGGAGAAGACGATAGAGAAGACGTTGCTATTGCCGTAGCCCACCAGTGCGATCGAGGCCCAGAGCACCCACTGCTCCGTGGCGAACACGAAGCCCGCCATGGCCACGCCCATCATCAGGACGATGATGGCGAAGAAGGCGCGGATGTTGATTCGGCGCATGAGGATGGATCCCGTGAGGCAGCCGAGGGTGCGGAAGGCGAAGTAGATGCTCGTAGCGTACTCAAACTGGCTGAGCGTGTCGCCCGGGGTGCCCAGGCGCTCCAGGAGAATCTTCGGTGCCACGGCGTTGGTGCCTACATCAATGCCCACATGACACATGATGGCTACGAAGGAAAGCAGGACGACGGGCGCGCCGAGCATCCGCACGCTGGCCAGTACGCCCGAGGTCTGGTCCTGGGCGGGTTCCTCCTCGATGGGGGTCATGCCGAGCCACAGCGTGGCGGCCATGCCGATGAGGAAGAAGAGCAGGAAGAGGATACGCCAGCTCAGGCCGAAGGTCGGCGCCGTGGTCGTGGCGCCCCATGCCGCGATGAGCGGGGCGATAAACGAGGCGATGGCCTTGACAAACTGACCGAAGGTGAGCGTGGAGGCAAGGTGGCCCTTGACCAAAATCGTCACGAGCGGATTGAGAGAGGTCTGCATGATGGCGTTGCCGATGCCCAGCAGCGAGAAGGAGATGTACATCAGCCAGAGCTGGCTCTCCTTGGTCGGCATGAAACTGTCGAAGAGGGGAAGGAATACGGCCAGCGTCGTGACCATGATGGAGAGGAGCACCGTCTTCTTACGGCCGATCTTATTCATCAGCATGCCCGTAGGCACGGAGAAGATGAGAAACCAGAAGAATACGAGCGAGGGAAAGAAATTGGCAGCTGAGTCGCTGAGGCCGAAGTCTTCCTGCATGTTGTTGGACACAGCGCCGACGAGATCGACGAAGCCCATCGTGAAGAAGGTGATCATCACCGGGACGAGTGTCATCTTGGAAGAATTGTTGTTGCTCATTGGCTGATACGTTTTTGTTGTCATTGGGAATAGTATAGTTACGAATTGTGCTGCAAAGGTAGAGATATTCTCGCCAGGGGGATATCAATCATGTTTCGCAGGATAGTAAAAACCGAACCGCACAACATTTTTGCTACAAATGTAACATATCGGACAGGCCAGGCGCCAGGCAGCCCGCGGGGACGTCGGTGCTACTTTTCGTTCATTGAATAATAAAAATGTTGCATGTAACAAAAGTGAATGCCGATGAACGGAATTTTAACCCCTGATGGCGTCAATCTGCGTAACTTTGCAGCCGTAAACAATAACTGAACCGTTATGCAACATTTCAACACAGCAAAACTTGGCGCCTTGGCTCTTGCCTCCATTATGGCAACCGCGGCCAGCGCGCAGAATGAAGGAAAGCGGACGGACCACTCCAAGGAGGAGGGCGACCGCAACGTGATGCTCAACGCGGCCAGCGCCAACGGCCCGCGCGAGATCCAGATCGGACTCCCCTCCGCCGACGTCAATGTGCTGGAGAACGGACTCCCCGTTACCTATGCCACCAATCCCCACACCGTCAACGCCACGTGGCGCTCGGATGCCAGCCTCTCCCATGTCGGACTGCTGAAGATCTCAGAGACGGCTATCACCACTGGCAACATCGGCTATGCCGTCAACTCGCAGACGCAGCTCGGACAGAAGGGATTTCAGGGTACGCTCAACTACAAGACCAACCACTTTGGCCTGCAGGAGATGTCGCTCAACATGAATGGATCGCTCAACAAGGATCTCTTCTACAGTGCAAGCATGTACCAGGACTTCGACCCAGGCACCTTCAAGGTGCGCTCCTCGCAGTATCAGGACCGCACGCAGATCTACAAGCTGGCCCTCACCCAGCGCTATGCGGCAGGAAGGGGCGAGCTGACGGCAATGTACAAGTATGTCAACTCCCACCCCGTCTACAACTACGCCATGCAGTCGGCTCCATTCATCTATGTCGGCGACGGCAGCGTGAAGGAGTTTGGCGACTTCAAGCTCGGAACGACTTCCTATCTCCCCGTCGATGCCAACATCACCTATCGTGATATGCGCACTGGCACGCTGCAGCAGACCTCGCTCTATGACTACTGCGGCAACCGATCCTCGGAGTTCTCGCTCCTGAACAACTTCCGTTTCGACAACGGGCTCAACTGGAAGACGGCCTTCCGCTTCGACCACGCCCGGGGTGCACTGGTATTCCAGACTCCGATGCAGCTCATCGACCTCCAGGCCGACGGTGCAGCCGCCAACTACCAGTACATGCAGCAAGACGCCATGGGACAGCCGCAGCGCTACGGCGGACGCTACGTCCAGACGCGTATGTCGTGTCTCAACGCAGGTACCATCAACGAGATGCTCCTCACCTCGGAACTCTCAAAGACCTTCCGCACCTCCACGCTGCGCATCGGCGTGAACGAATGGTACTACCACATCGACTACTGCTCCAACACGACGATGTACGACCAGAGCGTGCCCGAGGACGGATCCTACGCCGTGCGCCTCTGGGACGCCAGCAAGCGCCAGAGCATCTTCTACGACTTCAACAAGAACGCCTCGGAGTACTATCAGGGACACGAGAACAAACTGGCCTTCTACTTCACACACGACTGGGACATCACGCCGCAGCTCAATGCCTACTATGGCGCGCGCATCGAGTGGCAGCGACTGAAGGGCGAGAACGCCGCGGTCAAGAACGCGGCCGGCGAATATGTGGGACGCTTTGCCGACTACTACCTCGGCACCACCGCTCCCGACGGTACGCTGATCGCACCGACGCAGATGGCATACAACTGGGTGAACTACGACTTCACAGCAGCGCTGACCTACAAGTTGACGAAGAATTTCGGATTCACGGGCGACTTCACCTACATCGTGCAGCACCCCACGATCTCGACCTTCGCGCCCGCCACGATGCCCAACACGGGCAGAATCAGCGTGCCTCTGGGACGCGCAGGTATCTACTACAACAACCCGTGGCTGAGTCTCACCTCTCTCTTCTCATACATTTCAAAGACCAACAACAACTCTACGCTCAACCTTCAGCATGACGGAGAAATCAAGGCTGCTCCGTTGACCTATGACATTCAGACGTGGGGCTGGACCACCGACGTGGTCGCACACCCCTTCAAAGGATTCGACTTCCACTTCCTATTCACTTACCAGAAACCGACCTACAAGAAGTATGAGACCAGCGTGAAGTTTGCAAGCGGCTACGAGGGAAAGATCAACGCAACGGGAAATATCGTGGCAGAGGTGCCGCAGGTGCTCATCGAGCTCGACCCCAGCTACATGATCACGCCGGAACTGAAGCTCTGGGCTTCCTTCCGCTACTTCTCCAAGACCTACGCCAACATCAACGAGGCCTACTACTTCAACGGTCACTGGGAGACCTTCGGTGGTGTCAACTGGCAGGCCAGCAAGCGCTTGTCGCTCGGATGCACCGTGGTCAACTTCCTCAACCAGACGGGTGCCAAGGGTAGCATCGCTGGTGCGGAGCTCATCACCAAAGACGAGGCCAAGGGCATCAACAACCAGCTCATGACGGGCTCCTACCTCCGCCCGTTCACCGTGGAGTTCTCGGCCACACTGAAATTCTAACCAAATGTTTCACGACTAAAATCATAAGACAATGAAGATCAAGTATCTGCTTTCGGCAGGAGCACTCGTGGCCCTCTCGGCCACGGCACAGACCCTGCAGACCACACAGAAGGGCGACACCACGATCATCAAGGTGGAGAACCCGACGAAGTATCTCATCCTCCCCATAGAGGAGGAGCGTCCCGAGGCCCAGCTGCAGCTCTATAGCGGCAAGGCCACGGACACCTGGATGGACGTCCGATTGGCCGTGGGCAAGACCGACTACTGCGTGCCCTTCGCCCTCACGCAGGGCAAAGAGGCAGTAGTGAAGATCGTAGGACTGCCGAAAGACGCCGTGGCACTGAAGGAGATGAAACTATCGGACACCTTCGACACGACCAATACGGACTACTACCGCCCCGTCTATCACCACACGCCGCTTTACGGATGGATGAACGACGCCAACGGACTCACCTACAAGGATGGGGAGTATCATCTCTACTTCCAGTACAACCCCTACGGATCGAAGTGGGGCAACATGCACTGGGGCCACTCCGTCAGCCGCGACCTCGTACACTGGGATCATCTCGACCCCGCCATCGCCCGCGACCCGATGGGACACATCTTCTCGGGAAGCACCATCGTCGATACGCGCAACTCGGCAGGATTCGGCAAGAATGCAATCATCGCCTACTACACTTCCCACAGCATGAGAAACGGCAAGCAGGTGCAGGTGCAGTGTATGGCTTACAGCAAGGACAACGGACGCACCTTCATCAAGTATAAGGGCAACCCCGTGGTGACTCCGTTCGACGGACTGGAGAACTTCCGCGACCCGAAGATCTTCTGGTATGAGCCCACGAAGTCGTGGTATATGATCGTGTCGGCCGACAAGAACATGCGCTTCTATCAGTCGAAGAACCTCAAGAAGTGGACCTATGTGAGCCAGTGGGGCGAGGGCTTCGGAGCTCAGCCCAACCAGTTTGAGTGTCCCGACTTCTTCCCGCTGGCCGTCGATGGCGACCCAGCCAACAAGAAGTATGTCATGATCGTCAACGTCAACCCGGGTTTCGTCTTTGGCGGTTCGGCCACGGAGTATTTCGTCGGAGAGTTTGATGGCAAGGAGTTCAAGTGCGATTCCAAACCTACCACCGTGAAATGGCTCGACTGGGGCAAGGACCACTACGCCACCGTCACCTTCTCCAACCTCGGAGACCGCATCGTGGCCGTGCCATGGATGAGCAACTGGCAGTATGCCAACTTCACCCCGATCCGCCAGTATCGTGGCGCCAACGCGCTGCCGCGCGAACTGAAGTTGTTCTCCAACCATGGCGAGACCTATGTCTCGGCCAACGTTGTGGAGGAGGCCCGCGCCCTGCGCAAGGAGACCAAGCTGCTGGGCGACATCACGACAGACAACGCGAACCCCTATGTGCAGCGCAACCTCTTCGACAAGGCCGAAGGTGCCTTCGAGGTAGAGGCCGACGTGACGCCGAAGGACGCCGACGTGGTGGGCATTTCCCTCTACAACGACAAAGAGGAGCGCACGGTAGTCTATCTCGACCTCAAGAACAAGCGCGTCGTCATGGACCGCGCAGAGAGTGGCCTTACCGACTTCGGCCGTCAGGTGGAACTCTCGGATATCGAGAAGCGCGCCCTGGCAGCAGGACAGATGAAGGGAAAACTGGCCAAGGATGTCGCCGTCGACTACAAGAATGACTACGCCCTGGGCACATGGGCTCCGCTCTCGCTCTGTGGCGATAGCCAGTGTGCAGGCAGTGGCCAGTGCTGTAAGAAGGAGGCGGCAGCGCCGTGTGGCAAGAGCTACCATCTGGACATCTTCGTCGACAAGTGCTCCGTGGAGCTGTTTGTCGATGGCGGACGCATCGCTATGACCAACCAGGTATTCCCCACCGCGCCCTATAACCACATCAAGGTCTATGCCGAGGGTGGCAAGGCGGAGGTGAAAAAACTTACGGCCTATCGTCTGGGCCTGTAAGCGGTATGTGCCCCCGATGCATGGGGATATCTCAATGAAAGAGAGAAAAAAGGCTGGCGGGCTATCCTAAGGCCATGGCAGACCGCTCAGCCGTCTTCTGATAATGGCGAGGGACAGGAAGTGTTTCCTGTTCCTCGCCTTGCTGTTTGGTGCGGTCGTGAAGGCTACTTTTCGCTTGCTGGGTGGAAGAAGGGGAAGCGTTTTCTTCTGCTGGCATAGGGCCGGACGAAGGGCCTTAGAATCTGGGAAATGCAAAAAGCACACAAATTGTTTGCCTATCTTGTCTTTTTTATGTATTTTTGGGCGCCCAAATATACTAAAAAGCCGTTTTATGCTAAAGTCTATTCAGCATTTCGCTTATATCGCTGCCCTGATGGCAGCCCTCGCCCTTCTGGCCTCTTGTACTGGCGGGAAGAAACGTTATGTCATCGGTGTCTCGCAATGTTCGGAGGACGTATGGCGTGAGAAACTTAACCAGGAACTGCGGGTGGCGGCCCTATACTATAATAATATGGATCTCGATATCGCCTCGGCCAACGACGACGTACGGCTGCAGACGGATCAGATCAACCGCTTTGTGGACAAGGGGGTCGATCTGCTCATCGTGGCGCCAGGACAGGTCTCGATCTCTCCCGCCATCGACCGTGCTTATGAGAAGGGAATACCTGTGATCATCTTCGACCGCCGCACTCGATCCAACAAATATACGGCCTATATCGGTGCCGACAATCGTGAGATTGGCGAGTCGATGGGAGAATACCTGGCGGGTGCGCTGCCCAAAGGAGGGCGTGTGGTGGAGTTGTGTGGACTCTCGTCTTCGTCGCCGGCGATAGAGCGGGCGGAGGGCTTCGATAGCGTAGTTGCCGTGCGTCCCTCAATCGACATCGTGGCTAAGCTCCACGCCGACTGGACGGAGCAGGGAGGCTTCCGGGCCATGGACTCGCTGCTGCGTAGTCCGCATCCCGACTTCGACTGCCTCTTTGCCCACAACGACCGTATGGCGATGGGCGCGCGTCGGGCAGCGCAGGAGCACGGACTGGACCTCCAGCGCATCCGCTTCTGCGGAATCGACGCCATGCCGCAGAAGGGAGCCGGACTGGAACTCGTCAAGGACGGGACGCTCTTTGCTTCCTATATCTATCCGACGCGTGGCGACGAGGTGATGAGGCTGGCAATGAATATTCTTGAAGGGAAGTCCTATCAGCGCGAAAACCGTCTCTCCTCGGCCCTTGTCACCCGTGACAACGCCCGCGTGCTACTCATGCAGAACGATGAGACCATGCGCCAGCAGGATCACCTCGCCACACTCCGCTCGCGTATCGACAAGGCAGCCGACGACTTCAATACGCAGCGTGGCTACCTCCTGGTGCTCTTGTTCTTCGTCGTGCTGCTCGTCGTGGCCTGTGGTTTGGCCGTCAGGGCTTATGTGGCCAAGGCGCGCATCAACCGCCAGCTCAATGCTTCTATGGATCAGCAGCGACAGATGACGGAGGAGATGGAGCGGATGACGCAGACGCAACTGCAGTTTTTCACCAATGTGAGCCACGAGCTACGCACGCCGCTGACGCTTATCGCTGGACCGACTGATCAGCTACTGGAGGACGACACCGTGCAGGGAGCGCATCGCATGATGCTGGAGATGGTGCGGCGCAACACGCGCATCCTCATACAACTCGTGGGCGAGATACTCGACTTCCGCAAGGTACAGAACAACAAGGCGCACTTGCATCTCAACCGCTTCGCCCTGCAGCGGGAACTGGCGACATGGGCCAACGACTTCCGGGCGGTGGCGGCGCGCCGTAAGATCACGATCGATGTGGACGCCTCGGAGGTGAGACAGGATGCCGTGATCATTGCTGACCGCGACAAGCTGGAGCATATCTATTTCAACCTAATGTCGAATGCGTTAAAATATACGCCTGAGGGCGGACGGATCACAACGGCATTGTCCTACGACGGCAAGCAGTATGTGCTCAGCGTGAGCGATACGGGCAAGGGAATTGAGGAGGAGGCGCTGCCTCATCTCTTCGACCGCTTCTTCCAGGCGCGCGGTGCTGTCGGCGGGACGGGGATCGGACTGTCGTTGGTCAAGGCCTACGTGGATCTCCATCATGGCGACATTCGCGTGGAGAGCAATGAGGGAGAGGGCACAAGGTTTTTTTATATCGCTGCCTGCCACCCAGCCAGGCTACGACCCTGCCAAGGATCGCGAGGCAAGGCCGGTGGCGGAGCGGGAACTGGTGGACGATAGCTATGTGCCCGAGGATATCAATGCTAAGGAGGCGGCGGATCGCATCACCAATGCCGAAGACTTCGATGCGGACCGCCCGCTGGTGCTCATCATCGATGACAACAACGGGATGAGGGCCTATCTGCGGTCTATCCTGAAAGACCGGTATAATGTCTCGGAGGCGGCAGACGGTCGCCAAGGCCTGGAGAAGGCGCGGCGCGAGGTGCCGAAGTTGATAGTCTGCGACGTGATGATGCCAGTCATGGATGGCCTGGAGTTTACGCGTCAACTGAAGGAGGACATTGCGACGAGCCATATCCCCGTCGTCTTGCTCACGGCGCGCTCGTTGCCCGAACAGCGTGAGAAGGGTTACGAGACGGGCGCCGACTCCTATCTGACGAAGCCTTTCTCAGGACAGGTGCTCCTCTCGCGTATCGACAACCTGCTGCGCTCGCGCATGCTGCTGCGCTCTCTCTTCTCGGGCGATAAGGCGGAGGCGGCCGAGGAGGAACGGCTCTGCTCGCAGGATAAGACTTTCGTGACAAGACTGCGGGAAATCATCCAGCAGCATCTCGCCGACTCCGACTTCTCGGTAGAGCGGCTGGGTGAGGAGATCGGCCTTTCGCGCGTGCAACTCTACCGCAAAGTGAAGGTACTCACGGGCAAGACGCCCGTGGAACTCCTGCGCAAGGCCAGACTGATGAAGGCGCGCACGATGGTGACGACGACCGACCGCTCCATCGCAGAGATAGCCTACGCCACGGGTTTCACCTCGCCATCCTATTTCAACAAGTGCTTCAAGGATGAGTTTGGAGTCAGCCCTGGCGGAATGAGGGGATAGTGCTCGCGCGCTTCTTCTTTCTTCACGCGCTTCCTCTTGTTGCTGCTTCTGTTATCTCTTTCCACGCAGTCTGCATTATTTCTTCTTCTGCATTCTGTGATTAAAGGGCGCAGAGGAAATTCTCCGTGGATTGCCCCTGCGCCAGTATTTATACCTCAGTAAAATGTCTATTCAATGACGTTGAATAGACATTCGACGACGTCGAATGCAGGTTCTGTGACGCTGAACGCACATTCAACGTCGCTGGATAGAACTTTCTTCTAGGCAAAAGTACATCTTTTCCTAATAACAACCAAGACTATTTCTTGGAAAATGCGACAAGGGGAGGCAGTTCCGAGACTAACGGACCTGCCTCCCCTTGCATAGGTTGGTGGATGGAAATCGTCTTCAATTAGCGATCCTTACTTGTGTTTACTCAAAGCGGATGGTTCCCTCCACTTTGTCCTTGACCGGTTGCTCCTCGCGGACCTGCTCGGGAGCCGACTTCTTCTTGATTTCATTCAGCATCGGTTTGGTCCTGTTGAAGGTGGGAATCGACTCCACTTCGAGGATCACGTCCTCGTTGTCGAGGTCGTCCTGCGAGAAGAGGTAGATGTGTGGGCGCGGCTTGGCCAGTTTGTCTCCGTCGTCGCCATAGTATTTGCCGCGTCTGTTGCTACGCTCCGCGTCGGCTTCCTCCTGCTCGGCCTTCTTCTGTGCCTCCTCCGTGGCGCGCGCCTTGTCCAGGCGGCTATGGTAGCTGGCCACATCCTCCAGGTCGTCGAGGCCGAAGCCCGTGGCGAGGATGGTGATCTTCACCTTCTTCTCCAAGGTGTTGTCGATGGCAATACCCCACTTCAACTCGAAGTTGGATCCGAAGCGACTCATGAAGTCGTTGATCTCGTTCATCTCCTCCATGGCCAGTCCGTCGGTGCCATTCTCGCTGCTGAAGGCTATGGAGAGGAGGATCTTCTGCGAGTTATAGATGTCGTTGTCGTTGAGCAGCGGTGAGTTGAGCGCGTCGTCAATGGCCTTGCGCACGCGTCCATCGCCCTCGCCGAAGCCCGTGGACATGATGGCTACGCCGCCATCCTTGAGTACGGTGCGCACGTCGTTGAAGTCAAGGTTTATCAGTCCGCGGACGGTGATGATCTCGGCAATGCTCTTTGCTGCTACGCTCAGCGTGTCGTCGGCCTTGGCAAAGCCGTTGAGGAGGCTCAGGTCCGGATAGACCTTGCGCAGTCGCTCGTTGTTGATGACGAGGAGCGCATCGACGTGCTTTGCCATCTCATCGACGCCGTCGAGTGCCTGGTCGATCTTCTTGTTGCCCTCAAACTTGAAGGGGATGGTGACGATACCGACGGTGAGGATGCCCAGTTCCTTGCTCACCCGGGCGATGACTGGTGCTGCTCCCGTGCCTGTGCCGCCGCCCATGCCCGCAGTGATGAAGTCCATCTTCGTGCCGTCGCTGAGCATTGCTTTGATGTCGTCTATCGACTCCTCGGCAGCCAGGCGCGCCTTCTCGGGTCGGTTGCCTGCTCCCAGACCCTCGCTGCCCAGCTGGAGTCGCTCGGGGACGGGACTGTCCTTCAGGGCCTGTGCGTCGGTGTTGCAGACCACAAACGAGACGTCGTGGATGCCCTGCTTGTACATATTGTTTACGGCGTTGCCGCCTCCACCACCCACACCGATCACCTTGATGATGCTGTTCTGACGATCCGGCTCGCCGAAGTCGAGATGATCGGCCAGCGTGGCCATGTTGTCTTTATCTTTATCCATCATTGTTGTTCAAAGTTATCTTGATAGTATTCTTCTCGTAGCCTGCGCTTGGCAGTTTTCGTTCTATTCCTCAGCCTCCAAGATCTTGCCGCCAAAGCCCTTTATCTTCTTGACGAATTTCGAAAAGAAGCCAGACTTCTCGGGTGCGGGAGTTGGTTCTGGATCATGTGTGTGCTCTGGTGCGGGAGGTGGTGTGGGCTGGGTGTTATTTCCGCCGTTTCCACCGTTTCCGCCATTGTCGCCGCCCGTATGCGGCTGTGTGCCACCCTCGCCGTTGGTGGTCTGATGGGTGGTCGTTGTCGTAGTCGTATGGCCAAAGAGGTCTGTTCCCGTGGACTGCTGGTGTACGATTGGTCCACCTGCACAGTTCATGTCGCCCTTGGCCAGCAGGGAGATGATGGTGTTGAGCGTAGTGTCGTGCTTATTGATGTCGGCGATGTTGGACTTGATGGCCAGGTTGACGAAGCGCGCCTTGCGTATCTTGTCCATGTGCGTGTATTTCTTGAAAGCCAGCTCGATGTTCTTCATATTGGAACCGCCACCCGTGAGGATGATGCCACCCAGAAGTTTGCTGACATACTCCGCGGGCACCTGATGCCACACGTTCTGCACAATCTCCTCCACGCGTGCCTCCACCAGTTCGATGAGCTGTTTGCTCTCGATGGTGCGCTCGCCGTCGATGGAGTAGGTGAGGGCAGGATCCATGTCGGCTATCTCGGTATAGGCGGATCCGTGCTTGAGCTTCAGCAGTTCTGCCTCGCGCTCTTCCATCTTCAGTGCCGTGATATCCTTGGTGACGTTGTTGCCGCCCAGGGGGATGACTGCCAGGTGGCGCAGCAGGCTCTTGTGATAGACCGACACCGTCGTTGTGTCAGCTCCCAGGTCCACCAGCACGCAGCCTCCGCGCTTCTCCGACTCGGTGAGCACGTTGTCGGCCAGCACCAGCGGTACGGGGAAGATTTCGGCAATGGCGATGCCCGCCTTGTCGAAAGCCTCGTTGAGGTTGCTGTAGAAGAGTTTTCTCTGGGCGATGTTGAGGAAGTTGCCCTCCAGCCGTGTGCCCTTGATTCCCACAGGATCGACGACATACTGGTTGCCGACCTTATACTCCTGTGTGACGACGTTGAGGATCTCCAGGTCGGGATAGTCCATGCCGCGGTTGCTGTCCATCAGTCCATCTACGATATCGCCATCGACAATCGTCTCCGTGGGCAGGTCCTTGACAATCACGTTGCGCACGCTCCGCACCGACTGGCCGCCTACTCCGACATACACATGGCTGATGTTTTGCTTCATGGTCTTGCTGAGCTTGGCCACGATATTCTTCAGGCAGGTAGCGGTCTTGTCGATATTGTTGACCACTCCCTGGCGGATACACTGCGTCGCATCCTCCTTGACGAGGGCCTGCACGGTGATGCTCCCGTCAGGATTCTTCTTGCCGGCAATCCCCCCGGAAAACGGACGACCCCAGTTCAATGGCTACAATAAATTCTGCCATATATATTCCTTATTTAATTATTCTAACTGTCGTTTCTTGCAAATAATCTGGTTGTCAAACTCCACATCGATGTAGCTATACTTGTTCCATCCCGTCTGCGAGAGTCCGTAGCGGTAGAACTTTTGTATGCGGGTGAGTTTCTTGTCCATAAACTCCGTCACTGCTGTCTCGATCTGCGACCGCTGGAGACCTTCGGGCAGCCTTCCGAGGTAGAGGATGTGGTCTCCGACGCGTGGCACCAGCTCTATACCTCTGTTGGGCAGCACGTTGATCTGTACAACCTGGTTTCTCCAGAAGTCGGAGGCCATGATGGCCTTGGCCATCGGTGTGAGGTAGTTGCGGGCGAAGGATCGGCTGATGTGGCCCGTGGCGATGATCAGGTCGCTCGTATATTTGGAGTTGGGCATCGGTCCTCCCTTGTCATCGATGTAGTAGTCGTCGCCCCTGCTGCTCTTGATGCGGATGATGGGCACGCGCTGTGTGAGGGCTATCGTGACGTGTCCGTTCTGCGTGACGTGACACTCCGCCGTATTGACAAAGGGACTGGTGCGGAGCACCTCCTCGATGGATCGTGGAGAGATCCCTGCTATCGGTTTGCCAAGCGGATAGAGGCCCTGCTGCGTGAGGATATGCTTGATCTCCTCTGCGCTCAGAAACCCGACGTTGTTGGCGTCGGAGATGTTGACATCCACCTTGGAGCAGACCCTGGAGGCCGAGGCCGGCGTGTTCCACAACGTCACGGCCATGACGAGGTAGGCGGCCAGTATCAGGTCGACCACGACAAACAGCACGCGCTTCCAGTTTACATTGACTCTCACGATACCTCCCTGTTGTGCGTTATGCTTTTTCCTTCTCCTCCAGTATGCGGGTTATCTCGGGCACATAGTCGTTGAGGTCTCCCGCTCCCAGGACGACCAGCACGTCGAAGTCTCGGCTGCGCACCCACTCCGCCACGTCGCGCTTGGCTATCATCGTGCGCTCCACCTCCTCTCGCAGGTGGTCGTAGATGAGCTTCGAGGTCACACCCTCGATGGGCTGTTCGCGGGCGGGATAGATCTCTGTGAGCACTACCTCGTCGAAATGGCTCAGCGCATCGGCGAAATCTGCATAGAAATCGCGGGTGCGCGTGTAGAGGTGAGGCTGGAAGATGACCGTCAGTTTGCGGTGGGCATAAAGTTCCCTCAAGCTCTTGGCACACTGGAGGATCTCCTTCGGATGGTGGCCGTAGTCGCTGAGGAACACGTGGCGTGGGTTGTTGATCTTGAAGTCGAAGCGACGCTCCACTCCCGCGTAGGTCTCCATGCCGCGGCGCAGTTCTTCCGCCGTGCAGCCGTTGAGTTGTGCCATTGCCATGGCGGCGACACTATTCTCGATGTTGATAGGTACGGGATGGCCCAGCGAGACTTGGGTCACCGTCTCCAGCGGCGATACGAAGTCGAAGACGATCTTGCCGTCGCCGATGCGGATGTTGGCAGCATGGAAGTCTCCCTCGTCGCGGCTGTAGGTGTAGGTTTTCACCCCCTCGGGGACGTGGGCCTTCATCTCCAGTCCTGTGTGGAGGATCAGCGCGCCTCCGGGCTGTATCAGTTCGGTGTAGTGGCGGAAGCTCTCCAGGTAAGCCTCCTTCGTGCCGTAGATGTCGAGGTGGTCGGGGTCGGTAGAGGTGATGACCGACATCCAGGGGCGCAGCCAGTGGAAGGAACGGTCAAACTCATCGGCTTCTATGACCACATAGTCGCTTGTCAGCGAGAGGATGTAGTTGCTGCCCACATTCTTCGAGATGCCTCCGAGAAAGGCGTTGCAGCCTATGTGGCTTTGGCTCATGATATGGGCGCACATCGTCGAGGTGGTCGTCTTGCCATGGGTGCCCGCGAAGCAAAGGCCCTTGTGTGTGCGGGTGAGCGTGCCGAGCACCTGTGCCCGCTTCTCGATGGTGAAGTCGTGCTCCTTGAACCACGCCAGTTCGGCGTGGGAGGCCGGGATAGCGGGCGTGAAGACTACCAGTGTGTGCTCCCTGTCGCGGCAGGGCGCAGGGATCTGGTCAACGTCCTCCTCATAATGGATCTGCATGCCCTCGCGCTCCAGTTCGTGGGTGAGCGGTGTCGGCGTGCGGTCGTAGCCCGCCACGACGAGGTGGCGGTGCAGGAAGTAGCGTGCGAGGGCGCTCATGCCAATGCCTCCCGCTCCGACGAAATAGACAGCCTTGATATCTTTCAGTTCCATAATTTTTCCTTTATTGTTCAATCAGTTTGAGGACCTCGCGTGCGATGATCTCCGCCGAATCCTTGAGGCCCATCTTGTGCACATTCTCACCCAGCTGGCGCAGTTTCGTATCGTCGGCCACAGTCTGCAGCGTCAGGTCCAGGAGCTTCTCCGGAGCCTCGGCATCCTCCACGTAGAGGGCTGCGTCGCGACGGACGAGAGCCATGGCATTCTTGCGCTGGTGGTCCTCCGCCACATTGGGGCTCGGAACGAGGATCACGGGTTTGCCGATGAGCTGAAACTCGCTGATGGAGCTTGCTCCGGCACGGCTCACGACGAGGTCGGCGGCATGATAGGCCGCTCCCATATCGCTCACGAAGTCCATCACCTTGAGGTTGGGCAGTTCCTTTCCCTGCATCTCCTTCTGGATGCTGTCGAAGTAGTATTTGCCCGTCTGCCAGATAAACTGCACCTCGGGATGCGCCTTGATCAGATCCAGGTGCTCCAGCACACTGCGGTTCATCGTTCTTGCGCCGAGGCTTCCTCCTACGATCAGCACGGTCTTCTTCTCCGCGTCGAGTCCGAAGGCGCGTCGTGCTTCCTGCGGTGTGCCCTGGGCCTCCAGGATGTTCTGTCTTACGGGATTTCCCCGTCATGATGATGCGGTCGGCGGGGAAGAAGCGCTCCATCCCCTCGTAGGCCACGCAGATCTTCTTGGCACGGCTGGCCAGCAGCTTGTTGGTGACGCCCGCATAGGAGTTTTGCTCCTGTATGAGGCAGGGAATGCCCATTCGCGCGCACGCGTAGAGCGTGGCACCGCTGGCGTAGCCACCCACGCCTACTGCCACCATCGGGCGGAAGTCCTTGATGATGTGGCGTGCCATGCGCAGGCTCTTGAGCAAGTGCCACACCACGCTGATGTTTTTCAGCAGATGCCGGCGGTCGAATCCCTTGATGGGAAGTCCCTTGATCTCGTATCCCGCTGCCGGGACACGCTGCATCTCCATGCGGCCCTCTGCGCCGACAAAGAGAATCTTTGCCTCGGGACGCATCTGCCGCAGCGCGTTGGCTATCGACACGGCGGGGAAGATATGGCCTCCCGTGCCGCCACCGCTGATGATTATCCTCAATTCTTTGTCCATTGTGTTCGTTTTAAATTGCCGAGTGCCGCCAATCTTTTGCAAAGATAGTGCAAACGAGCGTAATGAGAGTTTTACTCTCAAATTGCCGAGTGCCGCCAATCTTCTGCAAAGATAAACAAAAAAAATGTCTTTCTACTATTTTCTGTTTATTTTTCCTCTTTCACCCTGCCAGATGCTTCCTGCGGCCTTCTTTTTGGCCGAACGGCTGACGGAGAGGATCATGCCCATGTAGATGCAGTTGATGACCGTTGACGTGCCCCCTCGGCTGATGAGCGGCAGCGGTTGTCCCGTGACGGGCGCCAATCCCACGGCCACCAGCATGTTGAAGAGCGCCTGTATGACGAGCATGAGCGTCAGTCCCATGGCCAGGAATGCGGGGAAGTTGTTCTCACATCGGTTGGCGATGATGGCGACTCGGAAGAGGAGGAAGACGTAGAGCAAGGCGACGAACGCTGCCCCTATGATGCCCAGCTCCTCGATGATGATGGCATAGATGAAGTCGGAGAAAGCCTGTGCGAGTCCGTCTCGTGCGGTCGAATTGCCCGGTCCCTTTCCCACGATGCCCGATGAGGCTATGGCGATGTGAGAGTAGTTCTTCTGTGAGTCCTTGTTTCGCAGGTTCACCTTGTTGGCCGGGACGTCCTCCGGGTTGGTAAACTTCACGATGCGCGACTTCCATGTGTCGAGGCGGTCCTCGAAACGATCCGCCAGGGTCTTGGGCTGCTTTGTCTTGGCTTTCGCCATTTGCTCCGTCAGCTGGTGGCGCGGGTCCTTCGCCCGCTCTTGTTCGGTCTTGCCGTATATCATGATGACCGACAGGGCAATGGTGGCTATTACCGCCATGACGCCAAAGAGTTTTCCCAACTGGTCCAGCGGCACGCGTCCGACAAACATCATCACGAAGATGGTGATGGCCAGTAGGAAGGCCGTGGATCCATTCTCCATGGCAATGGGGATGATGATCCAAGCCGAGAGCAGGAGGATATAGCGAAACGCCTTTCGGTCCGCTCCCTTGTCGGTCTGCATCGCACTCAATATCTGTGCCGTGGCGAGCACCAATGCTCCCTTCGCCAGTTCTGAGGGCTGAAACTGGATGCCAAAGAAGGTGAGCCATCGGTTGGCTCCGTTGATGGTCTCGCCGCCCACGAGCACCCAGAGGATCATGATGATGGATCCGCCGAGGGCGAAGGGCGTGACCATCTTGAAGTACTTACACTCCACGTTGAGCACACAGACGAGTGCTACCACTCCCAGTATGATCTTCTTGGCGTGGTCCATGATAGGCGCCCAGTAGTAGCCCTTTTTGAGCGTCAGCGAGCTGGATGCCGAATAGACCTCAATGATACTAATCATACAGAGGAAGAAGAAGATCATCCAGATGACTTTGTCTCCCTTGAAAATGTTCGTCAATGACTTTCCTTTCATTTCTTTCTTTCTGTTTTTGAGGCGGATGCGAGTGGATCGAGTGTTTTTTTTGAAGATTCGCAGAATAGTTGTTGTTCAGTCTTTCCCTCCCCTTTTTCTCTCGTTCCGTGCCCGTCCGCCCTGTCTTGTTTTGTTTCTACGGTTTGTGATTGGTATGATAGAGTCTCCTTCGCCGCCCCCATCGGCACAATGGACGTGCCGATGGGGAGTCGGTGTCGGAGTGAGACTGCGACGGTGTGGCGTTATGACCTCATGTGGAAAGTGATGTTTTCAGTCCGTGTCAGAGCGATCTTACCAGTTGCTTAAACTGTTCTCCACGGTCCTCCATGTTCTTGAAGAGGTCGAAGCTGGCACAGCAGGGGCTGAGCAGCACCGTGTCGCCCGGCTTTGCCAGTTCGTGGCAGGCAGCCACACAGTCCTTCATCGAGTGGGTGTCTCGCACGGGGATTCCCAGTTCGTCGAAGTTGGCGTGGAGCTTGGCGTTGTCTGCACCGAGATAGACGATGGCTCGACACTTCTCCTTGACGAGCTCCTTGATGGGTCCATAGTCGTTGCCCTTGTCCTTGCCGCCGACGATGAGCACTGTCGGCGTGCGCATGCTCTCCAGCGCGTACCAGCAAGCATCGACATTGGTGGCCTTGGAGTCGTTGACATACTGCACGCCACCCACCTTGCAGACCTTCTCCAGTCGGTGTTCCACGCCCGGGAAGTCGCTCAGGCTCTTGCGGATGCTCTCCTTGCGGATGCCGGAGATGTTGGACGCGATGCCGGCAGCGAGCGAGTTGTAGATGTTGTGCTTGCCCGTGAGCGAGAGTTCCTCCTGCTCCATGTTGAAAGGCGTAGGCTTCTCGATGACGTACTGTCCCTCCTCGATGTAGCCGATGGAGCCCGTCTCCTTGAGTTCGGAGAACGGATACTGCACGGCCTTGATATCATACTTCTCCAGTTCCTTCTTGATCACCGGGTCGTCGTTCCAGTAGATGAAACTGTCCTCCTGCGTCTGGTTCTGGATGATGCGCATCTTTGCCGCGGCATAGTTCTCAAACTTGAAGTCGTATCGGTCGAGGTGGTCCGGCGTGATGTTGAGCAGGATGGCGATGTTGGCACGAAACTCGTACATGTTGTCCAGCTGGAAAGAACTGAGCTCGATGACATAATATTCGTGCGGATCCTCTGCCACCTGCAGCGCCAGGCTCCTTCCGATGTTACCGGCCAGTCCCACGTCGTAGCCCGCATCCTTGAAGATGTGGTAGATGAGGCTTGTCGTGGTGGTCTTGCCGTTGCTTCCCGTGATGCAGACCATCTTGCTGTGGGTGTAGCGTCCAGCAAACTCTATCTCGCTGATGATGGGCGTGCCCTGCTGGATGAGGCGCTGTATCATCGGGACGCTGTCGGGGATGCCCGGGCTCTTGATGACCTCGTCTGCCGAGAGCACCTTCTCCTCCGTGTGGTGGCCCTCCTCCCATGCGATGCCGTGGTCGTCGAGCAGCTTCTTGTATTGGTCCTTCACCTTCGATGTGTCGGAGACAAACACGTCGAAGCCTTGCTTCTTGGCCAGCACGGCAGCACCTGCGCCGCTCTCGCCGGCTCCAAGAACTACGATTCTTTTCATTTTTCTTTTGCGCTTGATTTTATCGGGGTGGGAGACTTTGTCGCATCCGTCTTGCCGGCCCTGGGGCCGTCGTCAGTTGGGCGCGTGTCAGCCTCCCGCTCTTCGTTTCTTATCTGATTTTCAATGTGATGATCGCCAGCGCCACCAGCAGGATCGTGATGATCCAGAAGCGGATGGTGATCTTGGCCTCGTGCTTCGCACCATGCGGCACGCGGATGAGATATTTGCAGTCGGGATCCAGTTGCGAGTCTTGCGTGCGGAAGTTGTCATGGATCGGCGTGCGCTTGAAGATGCGCTGCTTCACGCCGCGGCGCTTGCCAATCTTGTAGTACCACACCTGCAGGATGACGCTCAGGCTCTCGACGAAGAAGATGCCACAGAGGATGGGCAGCAGCAGCTCCTTGTGGATGATGATGGCGCCCACGGCGATGATTCCGCCGATGGTGAGGCTTCCCGTGTCGCCCATGAAGACCTGGGCGGGATAGGCGTTGTACCACAGAAATCCTATCAGCGCGCCGATAAAGGCGCAGAAGAACACCACCAGTTCCTCCGACCCTGGTATGTACATGATGTTGAGGTAGGCAGCATACTGGATGTGGCTGCTCACGTAGGCCAGGATGCCGAGTGCCACGCCTATGATGGCCGAGTTGCCCGCACACATTCCGTCCATGCCGTCGTTGAGGTTGGCGCCGTTGGAGACCGCCGTCACGACAAAGATCGTCATGATGACGAAGAGTATCCAGCCCGCCGCCACGCTATGCTCGCCGCAGAAGCCCATCACCTTGGAGTAGTCGAGGTTGTGGTTCTTGACGAAGGGGATGGTAGTTTTGAGCGTCTTCTCCGCCTTCTCGCTGTGCTTGACGACGATTTCCTGTCCGTTTTTCTGTCCAAGCTCCATGTTCAGGTTCGACTTCACGTCGGGCGAGGCCCATAACACCAGTCCCACGATGAGGCCGATGGAGACCTGTCCTACGATCTTGTACTTGCCCTTCAGTCCCTCCTTGTTGTGGCGGAAGATCTTGATGAAGTCGTCCATGCCACCGAGGAATCCGAGCCATACCGTCGTGACGATCATCAGGATGAGATAGATGTTGCGCAGTCGGCCCAGGAGAATGACAGGGATGAGCAGGGCGACGATGATGATGATGCCACCCATCGAGGGCACACCGACCTTGTTGACGCCAAATGGGTCGATCTTCTCGTCGCGTGCCGTCTCCGTGATCTGCTTCCGCTTGAGGTACTTGATAAACTTTTCGCCAAACCAGGCGGAGATGACGAGGGCCAGGACAAGGGCGAGGATCGAACGGAAGGAGATGTAGCTCCATAGGTGTGATCCGCTGACGCCAAACTGGTCAAGCCATCTGAAGATGTAGTATAACATACTGTCTTTGCTTTACTTTACGTTGAAAATGTCGCGCAGCACCTCGTGGTCGTCGAAGTGGTGCTTCACGCCATTGATCTCTTGGTAGGTCTCGTGGCCCTTACCCGCCACGAGCACGACGTCGCCCTTCTCGGCCATCATGCAAGCCGTGCGTATCGCCTCGCGCCGGTCGGTGATGGTGATCACCTTGCGTCGCTGCTGCGCGTCGAGTCCTGCCAGCATATCGTCGATGATGGCCTGTGGGTCCTCGTTGCGCGGGTTGTCGCTCGTGAGGATCACCTTGTCGCTCTGCCTGACGGCCTCCTGCGCCATGAGCGGTCGCTTGCCGTGGTCGCGGTTGCCTCCGGCTCCACAGACGGTGATGACCTTTCCCTTGCCGTTGAGCACCTCGTGGATGGCCGAGAGCACGTTGGCGATGGCGTCCGGGGTGTGGGCGTAGTCGACGATGGCGGTGAATCCCTCCGGCGACCGGATCGGCTCCAGGCGTCCGCTGACGCTTCCCAGCGTGCTCATGGCCACGAGCACGGCCTGTGCGTCTTCGCCCAGCAGTACCGCCGCGGCATAGACCGCGAGCAGGTTGCTCACGTTGAAGCGTCCGATAAACTGCACGCCGACCTCCTTGCCGTCGATCTCGAGGTACATTCCCTCGAAGTGGCACTCCAGGATGCGCGCCCTGTAGTCGGCCACGCGCTGGATGGAGTAGGTCTTGACGCTCGCCTTGCAGTTTTGCACCATGAAGAGTCCGTTCTTGTCGTCAGCGTTGGTGACGGCGAAGGCTGTCTTCGGCAGCATGTCGAAGAACATCTTCTTGGCGTTGCGGTAGTTTTCGAACGTCTTGTGATAGTCCAGGTGGTCTCGCGTGAGGTTGGTGAAGAGTCCGCCCGCAAAGTGGAGTCCGCCGATTCTGTGCTGATGGATGGCGTGGGAGGAGCATTCCATGAAGCAATACGTACATCCTGCGCTGACCATGCGCGCCAGTAGCTCGTTGAGGGCGATGGGGTCCGGCGTGGTATGGTCTGCCGGGACGGCTTCTCCGTCGATGTAGTTGCATACCGTCGAGAGCAGTCCCACCTTATGGCCGAGCTTGCGGAAAAGATTGTAGAGCAGTGTGGCAATGGTTGTCTTGCCATTGGTGCCCGTCACGCCGACCAGTTTCAGCTGTCTCGACGGATCTCCGAAGAAGTGGGTCGCCACCGGTCCTACGGCCTCTTCCGTCGAAGCCACCTGTATGTAGGTCACGCCCTCGGCCTTCTCCTGCGGCATGTCCTCGCAGAGGACCGCCACGGCACCCTGGCCAATCGCCTTGCCTATGAAACGGTGGCCATCGACCTGCGTGCCCTTCATGGCCACGAAGAGGTCGCCTTGCTTCACCTTGCGTGAGTCGATTTCCACTCCCGCAATCTCGACATCGCAGCTTCCCTCCACCGTGAGAGGTTTCACTGCCTTGAGCAGTTCGCTTAATGCTTTCATATCTTTGAGTCTCTTGTTTTCTCCTTATTATATATATGAGTAGTCCATCACGTTTATAACATGGGATTTCCCATCACGTTTATATCATGGATTCCCCATCACGTTCCTATATGGGTAGTCCCATCACGCCGACAGGGCCTTGCGGTCCTCCCGACGGATGGGTGCTTTCGCTCGCTGCTTTGCCCAGCGCCTCTCTTGGGGCGGCTACGCCTGCAGCGCCAGGTTGCAGCTCATGCCGCTTCTGATGCGTGTGCCTGGTGCCAGGCTCTGGCTGACGACCACGCCGCGTCCGTTGATTCGCGCCTTGATGCCGCGGCTCTCCATGAGATAGACCGCGTCTCGCGCGCCCATGCCGCAGACGTCGGGCACGTAGGCCTGTCCCACGACGGATCCCTTCACCAGCGTGAGCCGGTTGCGGGTGGTACTGTCATCGACGGCTCCCCAGACTGGGTCGCCACACTTGAAGTATCCCTTCCATCCGTTGATGAGGTCGAAGCCCAGGTCGTGGAGCACGAAGTCGGCTGCGTGGAGGTCTCCCTCCTTCACCCGTGGCAGCAGCACCGACGACGAGTCGCGCGCGTCCTCCATGCTCACTTTCAGGATCTGCGACATGATGCCCTCGGCAATGTTGTGGAATACCACACCACTCATGCCGCCACCCGAGGCGGGCAGTCCTTCCTTCTGTATGCAGACGATGCAGGAGTAGCGTGGGTTGTCGGCTGGGAAGTAGCCCGCGAAGGACAGCAGGTAGTTGGTGCCGCCCGCCTTGTATCCCAGGGCTCCCTTCGACATCTGTGCCGTGCCGGTCTTTCCCGCCACCTCAAACTTGTCGCTGCCAGCCTTTTTTCCCAGTCCCTCGCTGACCACCTCGCGCAGGATACGCTGTATCCACTCGATGGTCTGAGGCTTGGCGATCTGCTCCTTGACCACCTGCACCGGGAACTCCTGTACCACCTCGCCATCGCGCATGATCGCCTTGACCAGGCGCGGGCGCACCAGTTTTCCGCCGTTGGCAATGGCGTTGTAGAACGTGACCGTCTGCAGCGGCGGAATCTGCGTCTCGTAGCCGATGCTCATCCAGGGCAGGGCCGTCTTGCTCCAGTTGGTGTACTGTCCCCTCTTGTTCTTCTTCGGCATGCGGATGATGCCCGGCACGTAGCCCGGGATCGGGACCTTATAGTCTGTGGCCAGTCCGAAACTGTGGATCTTCTGCACGAACTTCTCCGGCTGGTCGTGGTAGAACTTGTCGATGATGCGGCTCACGCCGATGTTGGAACTATACTTCAGCGTCCAGGGCAGCATCAGCGTGCCGTAGCCACCTCTCGACCAGTTGTGGTCCTTCATGTCGCGTCCGTACATGTTCCACACGCCGCCTCCCGTCTCGACCATGTAGGTTGTATCGACGTAGCCGTCGTCGAGGGCCGCCATGATGGAGGCCGTCTTGAATACCGATCCCGGCTCCAGCAGGTCGCTCACCGCATGGTTGGCGATCTCCCTGTACTCTCCGTCGTCGCAGTGCTGCATGTTGACCATGGCCTTGATGTCTCCCGTGGCCACCTCCATGACGATCGCCACGCCGACCTTTCCGCCGATCAGTTTCAGCTCGTCCACGACGGACCGCTCCGCCAGGTCCTGCATGTTGACGTCGATCGTGGTCACTACGTCCGATCCGTTCTCAGGCGGCACGTCGGTGATGGTCAGAAACTTGCTGCGCACCATCATGCTGTGGCCAATGCCCTCCTTGCCTCGCAGCACGGAGTCGAAGGCCATTTCGAGCCCACATCGCGGCACGCGTCCGCCATACTGCTCCTTGTAGAGATCGCCGATGGTGCGTCCTGCCAGCGACCCAAACGGATGCTGGCGGTAGGTGAACTTGTCAGCGTGGATTCCGCTTTTGTTTGCGCCCCTGCGGAAGACGGGCAGCTGCGAGACCTCCATCCACGTGTCGTAATCGACGCGCTTCTTCCACACCGGCCATACGCGGCTCCGCTTGGCATATCCCTTTTTCAGTTCGGCCTTGAACTCCTCTGCCGGCTTCTCGGGGAAGATCTCGTTGAGCCCCTGGCAGATGGCGTCGAGGCTATCGGCAAACGCCGTGTCCGTAGGGTTGGACCGCAGCGTCTCGAAGTCCATGAATATCTTGTATTGCGGCATCGTGGTGGCCATCAGCCGCCCGTCGCAACTCAGTATGTTGCCTCTCGTGGCCTCCAGCTTCACGCTGTCGCGAGCCGATTGCTTGGCCGCCTCGGCCCAGTAGTCCTTTTCTGCAGTCATGATGTAGAAGGCTTTTCCCAACACACAACATGACACCAGCGTCATCAATACCGACACCAGCATGTAGCGCGGTATTACCTTTGCTTCGTTCAGTTTACTCATTGTAGTTGTTTTTTAAGTTATCAAATGGGTCCCGTGCGGCCTTCCGGCCTTTTCCACGGGCCGTGTCGTCACTCTCCTTGTCCTCCCTCCTCGGGCACCTGTATCTTGTAGGGCGGCTGGTCCGGGATCTTCAAGACGCTGTCCTTGCTGTTGCGCAGCGCCTGGAGCACAAAGCTCAGTCGCGTCTTCTCGGTGTATTTGCTGCCCGTGGAGAGCGCCCTGTACTTTGCGTCTTTGAGTTTCGCCTCCAGCCGGTTGATCTCCTTGAGCTTCTCCTGCACGCTGTAGCGGTTGGTGACGGAGACGAAGAGAAAGAGTCCCACGACCGCCATCAGTCCCACGTTCTTGCGCATCACGCCCGTCTGCAGCATCTCTCCGCCGATGATCTGTCGGAGCGTGTAGTTGGTGGAGTGGGGATTCTCGTCCTCGCGCGCCTGCTCCTCGATGGCCTGCCTGATGGCCTCGGCCACGCGCTCTGCCTCCGCCTCTTCCAAGGTCTGCTCCGTCGCGGCTTCCTCGTGGGCTGCTCCTTGCGCCTCGACGGCCTCGCCCGCGGCTTCTCCCTCCTTGCCAGCCGGCTTCCTGGCGGCCTTTCGGCCCTTCAGCGGTTCCTCCCGTTGTGGACGCACAGAGGCCTCGCCGGCAGCCTGTGTGGCCTCCGTGGCCCCCACGACCTCCAGCTCGACGGGCTGTCCCATCAGCGGCTCCTGTGTTTCCTTGTTGTTGCTCATCAGCGTTCTGTCCTTTCTGCTATTCTCAGTTTGGCACTACGGCTGCGCGGGTTGCGCTCCTGCTCCTCCGCCGTCGGCACGATCACCTTGTTGTTGACCAGTCGGTAGGGTGTTTTGGCCTTGCCAAAGAAGTCCTTGACGACCTTGCCCTCGGCGTTGCCGCTTCGCATCACGTTCTTGACGAGTCGGTCTTCCAGCGAGTGGTAGGTGATGATGCTCAGCCTGCCTCCCTCTCCGAGCACGTCGGTGGCTGCCGCCAGCAGTTCGCGCAGGGCGTCCATCTCGTGGTTGACCTCGATGCGCAGCGCCTGGAAAAGACGTGCCATTTCCTTCTTCTCCCGGCTCTTGTTTAGTAAAGGAGCGACAACGTTGGCCAATTCTATCGTTGTCGTGATCGATTTTTGCTGTCTTGCCTTGACGATGGCTGCCGCCATGCGTCGCGACTGTCGAAACTCTCCGTAGAGATAGAGCACGTCGGCGAGCTGCTCCTCGCTGTAGTCGCGCAGTAGGTCGGCCGCCGTCAGTCCGTCTCGTTTGTTCATCCTCATGTCCAGCGGCGCGTCGAAGCGGAAAGAGAATCCCCGCTCCTCGTCGTCGAAATGGTGGGAGCTGACCCCCAGGTCGGCCAGTAGGCCGTCGATATGGTCCACGCCGTAGTAGCGCATCCAGTTTTTCAGATAGCGGAAGTTGCTGCGCACAAACGTGAAGTTGTCCTCCGCCTCTGTTCCGATGTTGGCCTCTGCGTCGGCGTCCTGGTCGAAACTGTATAGATGGCCTGTGCCATGGAGCTGGCGCAGGATCTCGCGGCTGTGGCCTCCACCGCCAAAGGTCACGTCCACATAGACGCCACCCTCGTGGATGGCCAGTCCGCCGATGCTCTCCTGGAGGAGCACGGGCACATGATATGTCTGGGTAGAATCGGTCATTGTCGTGGTTGGTTGCTGTCGTTCTCGCTCTCTGCCGCGCCCGGGAATGCGCTCCCCATCCGGTCCTCCAGGGCCTGGGCGAAGGCGTCGGCGTCCATGAACGGACCCTCTCCCTCGTCGCCGCTCCAGATCTCGATGGCGTCGTCCATGCCGATGAAGCGCACCTGTCCCTCTATGCCCGCCATCTGCTGGTAGCGGCGGGGGATGAGGAATCGGCCGTTGCCGTCGAGCGCCACGGGCTCCACGTCGGAGACAAACTGGCGGAAGACCATTTGGTCCTGGCGGTTCCAGCGGTTGAGGCGTGCGCGCAGGCTGTCGAGCATTTGGTTCCACACCGATTCGGGATAGAGCACGAGGCACGGCTGGAAGATGTCCTTGCGCAGGACGAGGCGCTCTGCGCCCGCCGTGCTCAGCACCTTCCGGAAGGAGGCGGGGAGAAACACCCGTCCCTTGGCATCGGTCTTGGAATCTATCGTTCCCAAAAATCGCATGTGTACTTCTTTGAAGAAAATATATTTTCGGCTTCAAAGGTACACATTTTTCCCCACATCTCCCCACGCTCCCCCACAAAAGTTTCAAAAATGTCTGTTTTTTATTGATTCAGGTATAGGACGCCCTCTTTTCCGTCCTTCGCCCGTCGGACCTCGGAGCCGCCCGGAAGGGCCCTGCCGAGGCGGTGGAAATGTGACAACAACATGAAATAAGGGCGTCTTGACCACTTTTTCGGCGGAAATAGTTGCACACTTTGAGAAAAATGAGTATTTTTGCGCATTGTAAGAGAGAATTGACGAAAAGAAAGAGCGGATGGAGAAGACTATCGACATCGAGAAAATACTCACCAGCAAACTCGGCGGCAAGGCGCGCCTCGTGCCCCGCTGCCTGATCAACTGGCTACGCAAGATAGCCCACGAGGACCAAGTGAACCAGTTCTTGTACGACCACCGCGACGAGGTCGGCACGCAATGGCTCACCTCCACCGTGGAGTATCTCAAGATGCATATCACCATCGAGGGCGAGGAGAACCTGCCCTCCAAGGATGATGGCAAACTCTACACCTTCGTCAGCAACCATCCTCTCGGCGGACAGGATGGCGTGGCCCTGGGCAGCATCATCGGGCGCCACTACGACGGTCGCTTCCGCTACCTGGTCAACGACCTGCTGATGAACCTCCCCGGCCTTCGTCCGGTCTGTGTGGGCATCAACAAGACGGGCAAGCAGAGCCGCGACTTCCCACGCATGGTCGAGGCGGCCTTTCAGGGCAACGACCATATCATCATGTTTCCCGCCGGACTCAACTCGCGGATGACCGACGGGGTGATCCGCGACCTGCCGTGGAAGAAGACCTTCGTCACGAAGAGCGTGCAGTATCAGCGCGACATCGTGCCCATCCATTTCAGCGGACGCAACTCCGACCGCTTCTACCGCATCGCCAACTGGCAGAAGCGCCTCCACCTCAAGGTGAACCTGGCGATGCTCTTCCTCGTCGACGAGATGTATCGCAACGTCGACAAGGACTTCACGGTCAAGATAGGCAAACCCATCCCCTGGCAGACCTTCGACCGGTCGCGATCGGCCAAGGACTGGGCCCTGTGGGTGGAGGACCAGGTCTATGCGCTCTAAGGAGGCAGAAGAAGAGACAGAAGAAGGTTCAGAAGAAGAGTCAGAACAAGAGAATCCCCCCGTTTTACATCAAACTCTGGAAAAATGGAAGAAGAGATTATCCAACCCATCAGCAAAGAGGTGCTGCGCAGCGAGCTTACTCCTGAGAAGCTGCTCCGCACGACCAACAAAAGCCACAACGATATCTATGTGGTGACAGCCCACAACGCACCCAACGTGATGCGGGAGATAGGCCGGCTGCGCGAGATAGCGTTCCGCGCGGCAGGTGGCGGTACGGGCAAGGCCGTAGATATAGACGAGTTTGACACGTCGGACAACTGCTACAAGCAGCTCATCGTGTGGAACCCCGAGGCGGAGGAGATCATCGGTGGCTACCGCTATCTCTTCGGACGCAACTGGCGGCTCAATGCCGACGGCCAGCCCGAGTTGGCCACCAGCCACATGTTCCACTTCTCCGACCGCTTCCTCCAGGAGTACATGCCCTACACCGTGGAGCTGGGCCGATCGTTTGTCTCGCTCGACTACCAGAACGTGCGCAAGAACTCCAAGAGCATCTTCGCCCTCGACAACCTTTGGGATGGTCTCGGCGCGCTGACGGTCATCAATCCCGACGTCAGGTACTTCTTTGGCAAGATGACCATGTATCCGAGCTACATCCGCATCGGCCGCGACATGATTCTCTATTTCCTCAAGAAGCACTTCGATGACAAGGACCACCTCATCGTGCCCATCCACCCGCTGAGCTACGAGCACCCCGAGGAGCAACTGGCCAAGATCTTCACGGGCGCCGACTTCAGGGAGGACTACCGCATCCTCAACCGCGAGATTCGCCACCTGGGCTTCAATATCCCGCCGCTCGTCAACGCCTACATGAACCTCTCGCCGACGATGAAACTCTTCGGAACGGCCATCAACGACGGTTTTGGCGAGGTGGAGGAGACGGGCATCCTCATTGCCGTCGATGAGATCCTCGACGAGAAGCGCGTGCGCCATATCGACAGTTTCGTCAAGGAGCACCCCGAGGCCCTCCACATCACCAGCGGAGCCAACAAACTCATTTACAAGGACCGGGCCTGACCCTTCCGCGAGGACCGGGCCTGACGTTTTCCTCCATCCATCTCCAAACTGTATTTTTCCCCTCCCGACATGGAATCGATCAAAGAAATATTCAGAATCGGCAAAGGACCGTCGAGCAGCCACACCATGGGGCCGCAGCGGGCGGCACAGATCTTCCTCAAGCGCCATCCCAACGCCCACCGCTTCGAGGTGACGCTCTATGGCAGCCTGGCTGCCACGGGCAAGGGCCACATGACCGACGTGGCCATCCAGGAGGTGCTTCGCGAGGCTGCCCCCGTGAAGATCGTGTGGAAACCGACGGAGTTTCTGCAGTTCCACCCCAACGGCATGAAGTTTGTCGCCCTCAACGGCTACGACAAGCCCACCGAGGAGTGGACGGTCTATAGCGTCGGCGGCGGCGCCCTGTCGGAGGGCAAGGGCAAGGAGGACCAGTGCTTCCGCCCGGAGCAGGTCTATAACCTCCACACCACCAAGGACATCCTCGGCTGGTGTGAGGGCAACGGTCGTGGCTACTGGGAGTATGTGGCGCTTTGCGAGGACAAGGACATCTGGGACTACCTGCGCCAGGTGTGGCAGGTGATGCAGCGTGCCGTCCACCGTGGCATCGACCACGAGGGCGCGCTCCCGGGCCCCTTGCACCTGGCCCGCAAGGCCCCGACCTACTATACGAAGTCGCTTGCCTACAAGCCGTCGCTGCAGAGCCGTGGCCGCGTCTTCGCCTATGCCCTGGCCGTGAGCGAGGAGAATGCCTCCGGCGGCACGGTGGCCACGGCCCCGACGTGTGGAGCCAGTGGCGTGGTGCCGGGCGTGCTGGTCCATCTGGCCGAATTCCACAATTTCTCCGAGACGCGCATCCTCCATGCCCTGGCCACGGCCGGCATCTTCGGCAACATCGTCAAGTACAACGCCTCGATCTCCGGCGCGGAAGTGGGATGCCAGGGCGAGGTCGGTGTGGCCTGCGCCATGGCTTCGGCAGCCACCTGCCAGCTCTTTGGCGGCACGCCGTCGCAGATAGAGTATGCGGCGGAGATGGGACTGGAGCACCACCTCGGCATGACCTGCGACCCCGTCTGCGGCCTCGTCCAGATCCCTTGCATCGAGCGCAACGCCTTTGCGGCCTGCCGTGCTCTCGACGCCCAGCTCTACGCCTCGCTCAGCGACGGCAAGCACCGCGTCTCCTTCGACAAAGTGGTGGACGTGATGAAGCGGACGGGCCACGACATTCCCTCGCTCTACAAGGAGACGAGCGAGGGCGGACTGGCCAAGGAGTTTTGAGCAAGCGATTCAAACAACGCTAAGATTTGCGGTGTCATTGTTTCTTTGACAGTATCTACTCATCAAGCAACTATCGCCATGCAAGACCTTGAAATCAAGATAAAGGTGACGCTCTGCCAGATGGACGAGCTCTCCGCCGAGGACCAAGCGCTCGTGGGGCAGGCCATCGAGGCCACGCGCCACAGTTATGCCGTCTATTCCCACTTCCATGTGGGGGCCGCGGTGCGCCTCCAGGACGGTCGTGTCGTCATCGGTGCCAACCAGGAGAACGCCGCCTTCCCCTCGGGGCTCTGTGCCGAGCGCACGGCCCTCTTTGCGGCGCAGGCCCACTATCCCGACCAGCCGGTCCTGGCGCTGGCCATCGCCGCGCGCAACGCCGTGGGACTGACGGCGCAGCCCGTCACGCCTTGTGGCGCCTGCCGCCAGGTGGCGCTGGAGGTGGAGGACCGCTACCAGCAGCCGATGCGCGTGCTCCTCTATGGCACCGAGGGCGTCTATGTCGTAGGGAGCATGCACGACCTGGTGCCGCTCTCCTTCTCCGACGGGGCGATGCGCTGAGGCCGTCTGTCCACACACACAATCACAATCGCTATGCTGAAAAACTATTATGAGCAGGGCAGGGTAGAGGCTGGCTGCGACGAGGCTGGCCGTGGCTGCCTAGCTGGCAGTGTCTATGCCGCCGCCGTCATCCTGCCTCCCGACTATCACAACGAACGGCTCAACGACTCCAAGAAGCTCACCGCCCGCCAGCGCTATGCCCTGCGCCAGGATATCGAGCGCGACGCGGTGGCATGGGCCGTGGGCGTCGTCACGCCGCAGGAGATCGACCAGATCAATATCCTCAACGCCTCGATCCTCGCCATGCACCGTGCCCTCGACCAGCTCCAGGTGCGGCCCGAGGCCATCATCGTCGATGGCAACCGCTTCAAGCCCTACCGCGACCTGCCCCATACCACCATCGTCAAGGGCGACGGCAAGTACCTCTCCATCGCTGCCGCCTCCATCCTGGCCAAGACCTACCGCGACGACGAGATGGTCCGCTTGGCGCAGGAGTATCCCGACTACGACTGGCAGCACAACATGGGCTACCCCACGCGAAAGCACCGCGAGGCCATCCGCCAGCATGGCATCACGCCCTACCACCGCCGCACCTTCAACCTCCTCGGATCCGAGGAACTGACCATCCCCTTTGACTGCTAAGCAATGGATCGGACACAATTGTTGACAAACGATGGTGTGCCAAAACCGAATAACGTGTTAGAGCTACCAAAAGGAGAAGGTCAATGACAAGCGAAAAGCTAATTGAAGCCATGTTTGTATCATTCAGTTTAGAACAGGCACCCTAAAAATTGATAAAAAAATGTTGGGTGTCAAACTTGGGATAAAGCCTAATATGAGAGTATGCTGAGAACCTATCCAGTAGAACATAAGTGACACTATAGTCTAAGCATGCTAACACTCCAGTACCAAGCAAGTGAAACTCCAGTATCAGGCAGGTAGTACAAAAAGCGGTACTAAGAATAGAGAGAATAGATATCGACTGATACGCTTACGCCAAGACAACTGCCGAAGACGGAGGATATCCATCCACCCGAAGTTTTTCCCTTATGCGCGCATTGAGCTGGTACATTTCTTCGTTTCTCCTTCAAATTGTCTTTCCTCGGGGAGAAAAATTTGAAACCTCGGGAGGAAACAAAAAAACGCACCCCGAAAGTCGTCAATGACAACCCCGGGGCGCGCCCAAACAAATCTATCTTATGAGGAACTATTATATCACGGGAACCTTGATGGTGGAGCTTGTGCCGTCGGCGTAGCTTATCTTCATGATGTAGAGCGATCCGCTGAGGCCCGTCAGCGTAGCGTTGTAGCTTCTACCGTTGACGCTGAGCGTCTGCGTCAAACGCCCCGAGAGGTCGAAGACCCTGGATGCGGTCGATGTTCTTGTCAGCACTGACAGCCAGGGTGTTGCCGCTGACGCGCACGGTAGCGCCGCCGGTGTATTCCTTGCTGATGATGCCCGTGCCCTGGCCGTTGACGACATAGACGGGGATATTGATGACCGAGCGCAGTGCGTCGTTGGTGCGGATCTCAATCTTTGCCTCGTAGAGGCCGTTGTCGAGCTTGGAGGCGTCCACGCTAACGTTGACCTTGCCCGTCTTGCCGTTGGCCACGTCGATGTGGCGGTCGGCCACCGAGAGCCAGCTGATAGCCGGTGTGCGCTCGCCCGTGACGTTGGCGCGGAGGCAGTAGTTGTAGTTCATACCGAGGTCAACCATAGACCACCAGATGTCCTGTCCGATATAGGTGCGGTCGCCGAATCCACACAGTCCGTTGCCGTGGTCCACGCCGATGCAGTAGGTGCCGGCAATCATGCCCGTAGCCTGGTAGCCTATCCAGAGGTCCTGATCGCCGATGGTGATGGGCTGGTCGAGGACGACGTGGTTCCATGAGTCCTTGACGGGCTGGAAGGGCTGCTCGACGAGAAGGTCGCCGTTGTTGCTCTGGTCCTTTTGGCCGAAGATGACGATGCTGTTCTTCTTGGAAGGTGTGGAGACGTAGACGTCAACGCTGCTGAGTTTCATGCCCTTCAGGCTTGCCAGCATCTCGCCAGGGAAGTAGTTGGCGTAGATGGCGGTGTCGGCGTTGGTAATACCAATGATATCATACTGTCCGTTGTCGTATCTCAGCACATACTGGGTGGCGTCGTCCTTGGCAGGGTTGGCAGACGTCTTGGCTGCGGCCTTTCTGATCACCTTCATCTGGTTGGCCTGTGCGGGGCTACCTTGTTGGTAGAGTAATTGGCCGTCGGCGCATACGGCAGGATATAGTTGAAGTCGACGTCGGCCGTGAGTGTGCCTGCACCCCTGGTTGGTGAGTTCGATGGCCGTTGCCTTGCTGTCCTGCTTCGTCTCCATGTTGATAGACTTGCCTGACAGCGTCACGGCGGAGAGTCGTCAGCATTCTTGGTCACGAGGGTGTAGTCCTCGGTCTCGCCGTAGTAGTAGTTGCCCTCGGGCATCGGTGTCTCGTAGGAGAGCACGATGCGCATCCGCTTCTCGCCCGGCATGATGTCGGCGTTCTCGGGGACGCTGATAGTAGCCTTGTTCTCCTTGTCGAAGATATAGGCCTCGGGTTGTCAAAGACGCCATCGTTGTTCCAGTCCACCCATGCGCGGAGATGCACCTCGGCCTCGTTGGGTTCGACCTCGAGCGTCAGGGGCTGGCCCGGCATGATGTCGGTCTTGAGGTTGGTGCGGTCGGCATAGCTCTCCTCGCCCGACTCGCAGTCGATGTCGCCGATCTTCACGTGCTTGATGAAGGTGCCGCCATAGATTGGTGCAGACTCAGGATAGCTTGTGCCGTCGCCTCTGACCACGTTGGTCACGATGGTGTCAGCGGCAATCATATCGCTATTGGGCGTGACGTTCTTGATGGTGATGTGGTGGTTGCCAATCTCGGAGCAGTTCACGCGTGCATTGAACGTATATTTGTAGGACTCCAGCGACGGTATGGTAGCGTTCACCTTCTCCGTGGCTATCAGTTTGTCCTCCTGCCAGAGCTGGAGCGTCACGTTGTCGATTGCGTCGGAACCGATGTTGAAGAGTTCCACCTGCACCTTGCCATACTGGCTCGCCTCTGAGGCCGTGGGCGAGAGGATACGCGTAAACTTCACTGCCTTCTCGGAGATAAAGCTGCCGTCGCCATCGAGGCAGTAGCAGCAGGACATCTGGGTTCCCCATGCGGGCTCGCTGCCGTCACGACTATCCATCTTGACGAGAGCATAGCCTGGCGATGTGCTGGCCTTGAAAAGCGAGAGGTAGCAGTTTATGGATTCGTCGTTCTCATCAATGGCGTTGATCTGCATGAAGCCGTGCTCCATCTTGATATCCTCGCCCAGGTCAACGTTGAAAGCATAGATGTTACCGTCCATCGTCTCCACGCCAGTCTGCTCACCGATCACGTCGAATACTTTGCTATAGATCAAATCGCCTGGCAGACCTTCTGGGCCGTTGTCATTGTAGAATGCGATCTTCACTTTGATGGGCTTGGTCATATTGCCCTTCTCGTCGATTCCGCCACGCTCAGTGCAGGGAACCCATTCGATTTCCTCGCGGTTGAAGTAGTTGAACATGCCAAGAAAGCGTACGCCGTGGAATGTATAGTAGCAGTCGGTGAAGTGCTGGTAGTAGCTTGTAGCTACGTCCTTGCGGCCCTCATCGGCGCTACAGAATCCGCTCCATGCGTTGGGCTCGTCCTTGTACTCACCTCCGAAGACGGTACCATCAGGGCAACCCAGCAGGTCCTCTACGGTAACGTCAGCTTTGGCTGGCGATTTCTGGAGGCCGTCGAAGCGCATAAGTGGCATTGACTTGCCTTGCAGTCCAGCAGCGTCCTGTCGGACTTGTGCTGAAGTTGTCAGAGCCATCGCCGAGGCCAAGACGGATAAAAGAATAGTTTTTTTCATAAGCAATATTTATAAGTTTTTTGTCCTGCCAACATCATTGCTGACACGTTGAAAAGAATCACGGTGCAAAAGTACGACGATAGGGACAAATAGCAAAAACGTTCTGTTCCAAATTCATGAATTTGGAACAGAACGCGTTGAAATCGAGCGTTTTAGGATGGGGCGGGCTATGCCTCCACGTCTTTTTTGGCCATATTCTGGTACACCGACGGCGAGAGGCCGACCATCTTTTTGAAGACGTTGATGAACGTGGTGGGCGACTTGAAGCCCACGCTTTCGGCGATGCCCTTGATGGTGAGGTTGCCGTAGTGGTCCACGTCTATCAGTCGTTCGCGCGCCGTCTGTATTCTGTAGGTGTTGACGAAGGCGTTGAAGTTTTTCTTAAACGAGTCGTTGATGACCTGGGGAGACATACTTGCTGTTGGACCCCACGAGCTTGGCCAGTTTGTCGAGCGAGAAGTCGGTCTGGCAGTATTCCGTCGTCTGCTCCATGACGGCCATGATCTTCTGCGCGATGATCTCCTGCTGCTCCTGTTTGAGGTTGCTGTCCTGGTATTTTCCCACGGCTTCCTGGCCGCGTGCGCCCCCTTGATCTTGCCCTGCTCCTGCAGCTGCGACTGGAGGAGGGCGATGAGCTTGTTCTTCTCCTCCAGTTCGCTGGCGTTCTCGCGGTAGAGATGCTCCATTTTCTTTTGCATCTCGAGGTTGTCCTTGTTTTGCCGGAAGAGGTTGAGGTAGCTGTCGTTGAGCTTCCTCTTCTGTCTGTAGATCACGAAGAAGAAGATGCAGACACAGAGGCAGACGATCGTGATGCCGGCGATGACCGCCTGCTGCTGGCGTATGGTGCGCTTCCCCGCCTGCTCCTTCTCGTGGAGGGTGTCGATCTCCTTCGTCGTCTGCTCCACCTCGTGGAGGAAGAGTTTGTTCTTCATCATGTCAAACTCCCGCGTGTTCTTGCTCGAGTCCTCGATAGCGATATACTGCGTCTTGTAGTCGTTGGCCTTGGCGATGTCGCCCACCTCGTCGTAGTGGTTGGCGAGGCTTCTGATGGCCCCGGTGAAGTGGAAGAGCACGCCCTTGCGCTTCGCCGTCTCGTAGCAGACGTGGAGGTATTTCACCACGGAGTCGTTTTGATGCATCTCCCTGAAGCAGAGGTATATCTGCTCGAAGGCGTAGCACGTGAACTTGGCTGGCAGCTTGTGCTTCTCCGCGTAGTCGGTAAAGGTGTCTGTAGCGCGCTATCTGCTTGGCGTAGATGCCCCGTCCCATCTCGATGCGTCCCTGTGTGTAGCTGCTCATGTAGGTGGCGAGGTCGTTTTTGTGGTCCCTCACGCGCTCGCTCATCTTGTAGTAGCGGTTGGCCTCCTTGAGGTTGTGCTGCTGGACGCAGAGGTTGGTCATGTTGCAGAGGATCTTATACTCCGTCTCCCTGTCGGGATATTTGCGGCAGAAGGCGAGCGCCTTCTTGTAGTAATTCATGCCCTTCTCGTAGTCGAGGAAGTAGGTATAGGCGTTGCCAATCAAGTTGTAGAGTTTTTTGCGACGTGGGGCTGCTTCTCACACTCCTCGCTGAGTTTCACGCCCTCCACGCCTAAGTCGAGCGCCTTGATGTAGCTGGCGCTGGTGATATAGAGTTTGCTCACCTCCACGTGGGCGAGGATGCACGTCTGCTTCTCCTTCTCCGCATGTCCGCCCTGAAGCGTCGGCAGACCAGCGTGTAGAGGATGATGGCCTTCTAGGAGTCGCCCGCGTCGGCCAGCTTCTTCGCCGCTCCCATCACCTTCTCGCTCGGTCGCTTGTCGTAGCGTTTGGCCTCGGCGGTGTAGGGGTTGTGGGAGTCCGCCGCGGCCCTCGCCCCCACGGAGACGATCACCGCGAGGAAGAGAAGCGAAAGGAAGCGTAAAGTCTTATATTTCATATACATATAATGATGCGAAATGTGTATGAATTCTACAAGATGCGTCCAGGCTATGGCTCCGCCGTCACCTCGGTCTTGGCGGTCTGCCCTCGGTCTTGGCCGTCTCCTCCCGGCGCAGGCTGGAGCGTCCGCTGGTAGCGATCCATGTCGTTGAGCAGTTTGACCGCCTCCTTCCACTGCTTGTCGTGGAGCAGCTTGTTCTCCACGCCGCCCCGCTGGAAGTAGTAGGCCGCCACGATGTCGCCCGCGAGGATGGCCTTGATCACCTCCTTGTTGTGGTCGAGGTCTTTGGCAAGGTTGTGGTTGAGGCGCTGTTCGAGCGCGTCAAACTCCGCGCGCGCCTCGTCGTAGTAGCCCTCGAACTTCGCCAGCTTCACCATATTTTGAGTTGCTTCTCGCTCTCGCGGTCATACTTGAAGCCGCTCTGATGACAAACGCCTTGAAGTCCTCGTAGTCGGCGTCGGAGAGCTGAAGGTGGCGGCAGGTGCGATGGTCTTGTGCCTTTGAGGTATTTCACCTCCCAGTTGAGCATCGCCTCCGTGGAGTCGAGTCCCGTCGAGGCGAGGTAGAAGGCGATGTTGGGCAGCGAGTCGGGCAGCACCTCGATGTCGGGCTTGATGCCGCCGCCGTCGCGCACGATGCGTCCGTGGCGCGTGGTGAAGGTGTGGGTCAGCGAGTCGGGGATGTGCTCCGTGTAGCCTCCGCGCCCGTGGCGGTAGTTGATGGCCTGGATGCAGCGTCCGCTGGGGATGTAGTATTTGCTCGTGGTGAGCTTGATGACGCCGTTGTAGGGCAGGTCGAAGGTCGATTGCACCAGTCCCTTGCCGAAGGTGCGCGTGCCCATGACGACGGCGCGGTCGAGGTCCTGAGGCTGCCGCAGGTGATCTCCGAGGCCGAGGCCGTCTGGTCGTTGACGAGGACGACGATGGGCATCACGGTGTCGATCGGCTCCACCTTGGTCGTAAACTCGCGGTTGGCCTGCTTGATCTTGCCCTTCATCGTCAGGATGGTCTCGCCCTTGGGCACGAACATGTTGACGATGGAGATGGCCTCCCACGCTTCCGCCACCGTTGCCCCGCAGGTCGAGGACGAGGCTCTTCATGCCTTGGTGCTTCATGTCGAGCACGGCGCGCCTCACGTCGCGGGCGCAGTTCTCCGTGTAGGAGGTGAGGCAGAGATAGCCGATGCCGCCCGGCTGCACGCCGTAGGGCCACGGCAGGCTGCTGGATCTGCTCGCGGGTGATGATCTTGCGGGAAGGTCTTGCCCGTCGAGGGGCGCATGATCTTGATCTCGAACGTCGATCCCGCGTCGCCGCGCAGGTGGCTGGAGACGTAGGCCGCGGGCTTCCCCGTCATCGTGGAGTCGTCGATGCTCACGATGACGTCGCCCTTGCGCAGTCCCGCCTTGGCCGCCGGCGTGTCCTCATACGGCTCGTCGATGACCACCGTCTTGCGCACCAGGTCGTAGCGGATGATGGCTCCGATGCCGCCGTAGCGTCCCGTCAGCATCAGGTCGAGTTCCTTGGTGTCGTCGGCGGGTAGTACACCGTGGGGGTCGAGGGAGTTGAGCGGCCCCCATACCGTAGCGCACCACCTCGTTGGCGTTGAGCGTATCGACATACATCATGTCGAGGTATTTATAGACCGTGTTGAACACCTCCAGATTCTTCGTCACGTCGAAGTTGTGACGATCGTTGTCCTGGGCGTAGCTCGTCGTTAGCGCACAGAGGGCCAGCAACACGCCGATTATCTTTTTTGGTCATTTCTCTCATTTTTTGGGTTGAATTGTGATTTTGTATGCGTATTCCACGACCATGCCAGCGAGGCAGGAGAGCCTCGGCGCAGGTGGCTGGTCAGGGGAATGTCTGATTTTAGATGCAAAGGTATAATTTAATAAGGAGATTTGGATGCCTTGGTAGGGAAAAATGAAAAAAATCGGGAAAAAGGAAATTTTCTGCCCGAAAAGTTTGGTGGTTTCAAATATTCATCGTACCTTTGCACTCGCAATTCGGAAATGCACGGTTGCTTACTGCTTCAATAGCTCAGTTGGTTAGAGCACCTGACTGTTAATCAGGGGGTCGTTGGTTCAAGCCCATCCCCAAGCGCACAAAGAGAGTTAGTTTTCACTGACTCTCAAAACGCGCGGCCTGTGATCGGAGGCCTGCTACGAGGCGCTGGTGGTGGAGTATAAGCGCAACTTCTCCGCGCTGCTCGAAGGCGCTTGTCTTCCGCGGTCGACCACCTCGCCTGTGCAGCAAAGCAGCAGGAGTAAGGTCGAGGGTATCGATACCGACCAGGCGATCGAACCACGTGCGCGCGATGGTGCGCGCCTACGCCAGCGCGGACTGAGGCTCGCGGAGGGCAGCGCCAGCTTCCGCCATACCTCCCTATATCGCTTGCTCCCTCGACGCGATGAACGTGCTGTCCACGACGAGAAGCTTGACTATTCCGACTGTGGCGAAAGCATCACCGCCATGCTTGTCAAGCGCCTGCGGATCGGAGCAGCGCTTCGCCGTGGCGACTGCCGAGCGGACCGCGCGCGCAGCAGGATATCGGGCCGACGCCGCCGGGCTGCAAGCTAAATATGCTGCCAACGAAAGACCTGAGGGTCCGTTCGTTGGCGGCATTCATTGCGTAGTGAGCTGGAGGCTGCCAGTGTGGTTTTACTTCACGACGACCTTCTGCCAGCCTCTGGACATAGATGCTCCCGCCGGAGCTTCTGCCGCGTGGTCGCTCGCCACGTCGCGCTCACTGAGTGCCAGACGCGCGCGGTCGGCCTGGGGTCGTGGTCGTCTCCGTGCTCTGGATGCCCGGAAACGTTGACGATGTAGATCTTCACACGTTGTCGATGGCACATGTAGCTGTCTCTCTCTGCATTGTGCAGACAGCAAAGCAAAGCGGAGAGTTCTCGGCGAAGCAGCTGGTGACGTCAAATGAGAGGCGGTGCTGCGGTTTGCAGGTCTCGCCCGGCGGCCAGATCCTCCACGTGGTAGCGCCGTCGAAAGCAGCCTGCAGACAGGTCGGCCCACGCCTGGCTGTTGTAGTCGTACCAAGCCGGCCTTCCGACTGCCCTCGTAGCCCATATCCACGGTGCAGCGGAATCTGATGCCAAAAGTCGATGAAGGTCTCTTCCTCTGCCTATGGCCTGCAGCTTGCTGTAGAGGTGGCAGGGAGTCTCCAGGCGGCGAAACATATTGACTTTGAGCGGAGAGATGGAAGAGCATAGAGGCGAAGTTGCCCTCGAAGCCACCACACCAGCGACGAGCTCAAACCAGTTGTCGACGCGCCGGCGCCCATAGTCAATTCATCGATCTCCGTTGATGCGCTCCACAGCCCAGCGGCGGGCAGCAGGCCGCCGCGTTGAAGTCCTCGTTGCCAGCGCAGTCCAGCAGACGATCTCCTCGCCATAGCTCACGGCCACGGCTATCGGGAGAGTAGACAAACCGTCGGCGCAGACCGTCTTTGACATTGTACTCTCGTAGTCGCCTCGGGGGATGCTGATGTCGTCGTAGGACGTGGCCTCTGGTCTCGCAATCTGCTTGCCACCACGGAAAGACGAGATACTTCTCCACCGTATATTCCAGCCTTCGGAGCTTCCGCCGCAGCGAGGTGGGCCGCAGCCGTCGTCCTCGTCGATGGAAAGCTTCCTGAGGCTTTCAGCATGACAGTGTTGCGCGTGCCGATGCCACCAGCGTGCCCCACCATTGTTCCCGACCTCCGCCGTCGGGGCCTCTCATAGACCGCCTTGACGGCATAGTACTGCACGCCGCGCTCACGCCCTCGTCTGCTCTGTGGCGAGCCTGCCGGGTTCGAGCCATCCGGCAAAACAGCGCGCCGCCGGTGCAGCACTCGTAGTGGCTCGGCTGGCAGGCTTCGCCCTCGGGAGCGTCCTATACGGCGTTTGACCTCTTGTACTTGCCCGTCTCCTCATCGTAGGCGTAGAAGTCACTCCGCACGTTGCTGCGCACTGGTGCGCGGATGCAGAGAAGCGACCTTCACCTCCACGGGTTCCAGAGACTCCGTCGCCGCTGACTACCTGCACACCAAGTGTATCGCCCGACGCCTCGGCCTTACCGGCGATGTCAAATGTCTTGACCTGCTGGGCCAGCATCTGGCTGCCCAAGATCGTCACCTTGTAGCGGAGCGCAGGGGGCGGGGCCACCTTCTTTGCCCGTCATGGCGAAGCGGACGCAGGGTGTTTAGCCAGCGGCTGTCTCGCGCGGTTAGTGACGGAGCGGCTGCGCCCGTGGCCTCCAGTATGGCGCTCACGTCGTCGATGGCCCACGTGAAATAGAGACCCAGTCTCGTCGTCCAGGCTGCTCAGGGCCACCAGTTATTACGAGATGGCGTCGCCCTCGGGAGGCATCGCTGAGATAGAGCGAGACGAGCTGCCAGTCGTCTGATCCATATCGTGAAGAAGTCCCAGAGCGCCTCTCCATCTTGCCGCCGTCGTGGCTCGGAGGCTAATAATGGTCCTTGAAACCAAACTCGCCATACCGAGCACCTCGGGTCGATGGCGGTATAGAAGTTGAGATACTGTGCCCCCTTTGCGGCGGGGCAGGATGGCTTCACCTCCCTCGTCCTGGCTTCAAAGTGGCTGTCTCAAATGCTCCACCTTATCTCCAAGGATCACCG